>BNJU01004144.1_pt1 | contig 423809 bp, 483 predicted proteins | sample 8539281 | NCBI WGS metagenome assembly BNJU01 (sample SAMD00202456, study PRJDB9452) | human saliva metagenome | isolation source: human saliva | place: Japan
GGAGAAACAACTTCATAGTAGCTTGGAGAATATTCTAATAAATTATAATTTGTGTAATAATATGGGTTTGTATACTCATAGTACAAAAATAAGCCGAACTTTTCGAAGTTCGGCTTATTTTTAGATAAAAAGGATGTCACACTGAATATAGTGTGACATCCTTTTTTAATATCTAATTTTTAAGGTAGAAGGGGGGGGGCCCCTTAACGAGGGTAGGTTTTGTAAACAAGGGTAGTTTTTTATCATTGTAAATTTGATAAGGCGTTTCCGTCCCCTTATCGGGGATAGCTTTTGTAAACGGAGCTCAATTTTTTGGAAAATCGGCGAACAAATTCTGTTTCCGTCCCCTTATCGGGGATAGCTTTTGTAAACAATGAGCAACAATGTAAACACAAAAGCTGGAATTAGAGTTTCCGTCCCCTTATCGGGGTAAGCTTTTGTAAACTATGTCAGGCTATGTATGCTTCTTTCAAGCATTTGTTTCCGTCCCCTTAACGAGGTTAGCTTTTGTAAACGACATTAATCTACCAGAAGCTGACAGATTATGACTTTATTGTTTCCGTCCCCTTAACGGGGTTAGCTTTTGTAAACAAGCTTGGCACGGTATTCCCATAGCTATCCACTAAGTGGGTTTCCGTCCCCTAATCGGGGTTAGCTTTTGTAAACAAAGAATAACTCATCAGGGGATTGGTTGTCATTCGTTTCCGTCCCCTTATCGGGGATAGCTTTTGTAAACCCTACTCACTTCAACCCCTTATTTTATGCGGGCCGTCTCAAAATCACAAAATTTAGAATATAAATCCACCTAAAGGTATAATTAAACATCCAAGGCTAATCTTATTCCTCTATATTCATTTACTTAAGCCCTTTAATTCTAACACATACTTATACTTTGTCCAAGCAAAAATTTTATAATCAAAGACATCGGTTTTTTCTAAAATAAACTACAAATAAAATGGACTATTGCTTCTTGCAGTGTAGCTAAAGGCGTCGATATTATGTTATTATATAGAGTATATTTCTATATAAAATACATAATAACAGGAGGGTTGTATGAATAAGACAGCCATCAAAAACTTTGCAATACAGGCAAGGAATAAACTGATTGCCGATATAAGCTACCGTGCAGGACTGATGGGAATAACTACAGAGGGAATAAGCGAGGTACTGCCACAGTCTACACCGGGTACGGAGTTTTATGATATCGGAACCGATACACCATATTCTATAAGTGGAGATGCTATAGCTCAGAGAAGAAAGCTTGTAGAAGTCATTCGTCAGAAAGAAAAAGACAGTGATTACACTACGGCATATAAATATATTATTGAAGAAGTAGCATATACATGGTTCAATAGATTGATTGCTATACGCTTTATGGAGGTAAATGATTACCTTCCTTCTCGTACACGTGTGCTTTCGTCAATCAAGGGTAGGATTGAACCTGATATTATTGCAAGTCCTTTTGAGGCAGGCTTTGAATTTACAGACGAAGAAAAAGAAAAAATCCTTCAATTAAAGACAGATAATCAACTTGATAAGCTTTTTTGTATTCTCTTTATCAAACAGTGTAATGCATTGAATGAGCAGCTGCCTGCACTATTTGAAAAGACAAATGATTATACGGAGTTGCTTTTGAATATTTCCGTTATTGACAAGGAAGGTGTGGTGTATAAGCTCGTTCATGATATATCTGAGGATGACTTCAATATAGAAAAAGGCGGACAGGTAGAGATCATAGGGTGGCTGTATCAGTATTATAATACGGAGCCGAAGGCTGAGGTGTTTGGCAGACCTTCGGGAACAAAGATAAAAAAAGAGGATATTCCTGCGGCAACACAGTTGTTTACACCTGATTGGATAGTCAGATATATGGTAGAAAACAGCATTGGCAGACTGTGGGTGGAAGGACATCCAAACGATGAGCTTAAGTCAAATTGGAAATACTATCTGGAAGAAGCAGAGCAGGAGCCTGACGTAGAAGAAAAACTGGCGGAAATCAGAAAAGAATATGCCGAACTGAATCCTGAAGATATAAAGATAATAGATCCATGTATGGGAAGCGGACATATTTTGGTATATGCATTTGATGTACTTATGCAGATATATGAAAGTGCAGGATACGGACAAAGAGATGCCGCCGTAAGTATTTTAAAGAATAATATCTATGGTCTTGATATAGATGAAAGAGCTTTTCAACTTTCATACTTTGCTGTAATGATGAAAGCAAGGCAGTACAACCGCAGAATCTTAAACGGAGAAGACAGACCGAATCTATATTCCATAGAGGAGAGCAACAGTATCAACAGGAATCATATGAAATATTTCGGTATGAGCCTAAGTGAGTCTGACAGAGAGAAGGCATTATCTCAGATGAACTCATTACTTGATACATTTATAGATGCCAAGGAATACGGCTCAATACTTACTGTGGAGGAGTATGACTTTGAGCTTTTGGAAAGATTTGTCTCCGACAATGAACCGACCGGACAGATAAGTTTGGAAACAGTGGGTATAGAGGATACAAAGGAAGCACTGTTACAGCTGATAGCACAGGGAAAGGTGCTGGGACAGAAATATTGGGTTGCGGTTACAAATCCGCCGTATGCTTCCGGCAGTAACCTGAGTATGAAAGTCAATAATTATTTGAAAAAGAATTATCCTGACAGTAAGTCGGATTTATTTGCTGTATTTATTGAGCGTTGTAGACAGATGATAGTAGATAAAGGCTATCAGGCGATGATTACACAACATAGTTGGATGTTCCTATCAAGCTTTGAAAAATTGAGAAAAAAGATACTACAAAATGAAATTATAAATATGGCACATCTTGGAGCAAGGGCTTTTGAAGAAATTGGTGGCGAAGTTGTGCAGGTGACGGCATTTGTACAATGTCTAAGTCATATGGGTGGATATAAAGGGACTTATTGTAGGTTGGTTGAACCGATTACACAACAGGGAAAAGAGAATGTGTTTCTTGAGAAAAGTAAATTATTTTATATATGTCAATATAAATTTGGAAGTATACCAAGAAATAGATTTGGATATTGGACTAGTGATAAACTTTTAGATAACTTTAAATTGCCATCACTTTCAACGTATTTAGATACAAGAAGAGGGTTACAGACTGGAAATTCAAGTAGATTTATTAGAAATTGGTATGAGACAAATGTACAAAATGTAGAACTAAATCTTACAAAACATACAAGATATACTAAAAAAAATGGATTCTTTTTAATAGTGGAGGATCATTTAGAAAATGGTATGGAAATATTTTTAAATATAGTTAACTGGAGTAAAAATGGACGAGATATAAAAGCAACGGGTAAAGCAATAATTCCTTCAGAGGAAAGGTATTTTTGATGAGATTGTTAGCTGGAATAAGGTGTCATCAGGTAATATGTCTGTTAGATATCAACCGTATGGCATAATACCAGGCGATGCAAGTCCATTTCTACATTCCATTGAGCATGACCATTATAATATTATTTTTGCTATGGCAATTTTGAATAGTAAAATTACAGCTGAAATTGTTAAAATTTTAAGTCCTACACTTAATTTTGAAGTTGGAAATATTGCAGAGATTCCATTAGTAAATGATAAAAAGGTGATATCCATTGCGGCTTATTTAGCAGAAAGTAATATCGATTTATCCAAGTCCGATTGGGATTCATACGAAACTTCATGGGATTTTAAGCACCATCCACTTGTGAATTATGTAAATATTGATACTGACAAACCTGTAACGGTTGAGGGTGCATATAAATATTGGAAGTCGGAGTGTGAGCAACGCTTCTCTCAGCTAAAAGCCAATGAAGAAGAACTTAATCGTATCTTTATAGATATCTACGGCTTACAGGATGAGCTTACACCTGAGGTACTGGACAAGGATGTAACCGTTCATAGAGTATTTGACACTAAGGAAGATATTCCTGAGTCTATGAAGGGATCTGCTTATATCAGAACCCGAAGAGATGAGATAGTTTCACTCCTTTCCTATGCTGTCGGCTGTATGTTTGGACGCTACTCATTAGATACGCAAGGTCTTGCTTATGCCGGCGGAGAGTGGGATGCGTCAAAATATACAAGCTTTAAGCCTGTCCTTGACGATATTATTCCGATTACAGATGAGGTATATTTGGAAGATGATATTGACATAATTACACGCCTTTGTACTTGGTTAAAGGTGGTCTACAGTGAGGATACTTTGGAAGAAAATCTTGATTTTATTGCAAATGCTCTTGGAAATAAGGGAAATACAAGTCGTGAGATTATAAGAAATTATTTTTTGAATGATTTCTTTAAGGATCATTGTCAGACATATTCCGTTACAGGTTCAGGTAAGAGACCTATTTATTGGCTGTTTGACAGCGGTAAGCAAAACGGATTTAAGGCTCTTATCTACCTTCACAGGTATAATGCGGATACCGTCGGAAATCTTCGTATTGATTATTTACATCGTATGCAGCGTATATATGAGAGTGAGATTGAGCGTATGCAGAATACTGTAGACCATGTTGCAAATGCAAGGGATGTGGCGGCAGCCAAAAAACGTAAAGAAAAACTGCAAAAGCAGCTGAAGGAATGTCGCGAATATGATGAAAAGATTGCTCACTTGGCATTAAGCCGTATAGAATTGGATCTTGACGACGGTGTAAAGGTAAACTATAGGAAAATTCAAACCGGAGTAGACGGGAAGTTCTATGAAGTATTGGCAGATTCAAAGAATATTATGAGTAAAGAAAGATAATTATATAAGTGTATTAGTTATATTTATATCTAATACAATATATCGTCAGCAGATGTTAGATTAGTATAGATATATATTATAGGAGGTATTTATGAAACGTGAAAAATGCCCTGTTTGTGGGTATTATACTTTTTAGGACGGTTTAGGACTTACATATGATATTTGCCCTGTTTGCTTTTGGGAAGACGATGTAATTGATTATGATGATCCGGATGCCGACACGGGAGCTAACTGTGTAAGTCTTCAAGAAAAGTCCGGTATAATACAGTATGTTCTCTGACTGATATGATTAATAAGAAAGGAATTTGAACTATGAATGATCTTAGAGAAGATATTAATGATTTAATAAAGAAAATACCGGTGCTTATCCTTCAGTTTGGTTCGGATACATGTGGACCCTGCCATGCCATTCGGTATAAGCTGGAACAGTGGATGAGTGAGCATAAAGAGGTAGAAGCCCGATATGTAGATATAGAAAAAAACATGGAAATCAGTTCACAGATGGGCATTTCTCTGCACCGACTGTACTGGTATATATGGACGGTCAACTTGTTGCACGAGAGAGCGGTTATTTCAGTCTGGATGCGCTACTTGGGGATATTGAGCGTTATCTCGAATTGAGGAAATAAGGATGCAGAATTTGAGTTTATTCATCCTTTTGCGGATGGAAATGGGCGTATTGGAAGGATGTGGCATAGCTTATTACTTGGTAAATGGAATGAACTGTTTTATTGGCTGCCAATTGAAGAGTTGATACGAAGCAGACAACAAGATTATTATGATTTAATTGGAAAGTCGGACAAAGAAGCTGACAGTTATGCTTTTGTAGAATTAATACTTGAGATTATACTTACAACTCTTGAAGAGACAGTTTTGGTTGGAGAAATGTAAGGTGGATTATGGGAATATTTGATTCATTTAAAAAGAACAAGAAATCATGTTGGGAAAAGTTTGTAGAAAAGTATAAGCCGGGTAAGGAACTTGTAAAGCCTTCAGAGCATATAATAGGTGCTTGCAGGAGTGCCGGAGTGGATGAGAGGATCCTTTGGTTTATGGAAAATTATGGCTTCGGTAACTATGGTGACGGCATTATAAAGCTTATAGATCCTGAAGACTATATGGACAGCTTTTATAAATGGCTTGGAAAAGAGGACTATTCGCGAATTCCGTTTATGATGACAGGGTTTGGAGATTTGTTTTATTTCAGGAATCTCGGTGACGGTGAATATGATATATCCTTTTTGGATATACACTACAGAAATATTTCTGTGGCAGCGTATACTGTGGAGGAGTTTGTAGAATATCTTATTGACAGTGAGGTTGAAGAAAAGATATTAAGGCGTAAACTTTTTGATGAGGCGAAAGATAAATTTGGAGTTTTGCCTTTAGATGAGATATATTTCTTTGCCCCTGCACTTGTGATAGGAGGTGCTGAAGAAATAAAGTATGTCAATAAAGGTGATGCAGCCGTACATCAGTGCATATTGTTTGATTGGGGTTGAGGATTTTACATAGTGTACTCATGTCGACGCTTACATAAGATGCAGATATAAGGAAAAACTTTATCTGATATCTTTGATAGGAAAAATTAGTAATTTAAATGCTTAAAATGTTGTATTGAATAAAATTATAGGTGTGGAAGGGTTAAGATGAGTAATAATACTGATAACGGATACAGATCAAACATTGTCTAGGGAGAGAAGAATGCTTTTATGGACTATTCAACATAAGGCTGCTTATGATATTTTGCTTGAGACAGGTAGACTTATAGCAAATGAAAAACACCTATTATTTGAGGGTCAGTTTCGTTCTTCATATGATTGGCTTGTTGATCAGATGAAAAAACGTATAGGGATGCCGCCAAATGATGTAATATACCCTGTATGGGCATGGTATCAATGGGAAGGTGTACGAAAACGCTTGGATATGAGAACTCATAGATATGGTGGTGAGAGGGGAACACCTATAGTTTTGCTAACTATAGATGTACCTGATAATATGGTTTTACTGTCAGACTTTGATATGTGGCATGTTATACTAAATGACGGATACTTACCGCTATATGGAAAAGATGATATTGAAGATCCAAGTGAAGATGAAAAACTGAAAAGTTGGGAGAATGTTTTTTGTGTAGATATAGAAACCGACTGGTGGAACGCACCGAAATCTACTCAGGCAACATTTTGGGAGTTAAAAAAGGAATGGGTTTTGAAGGCGGAGCATTTTGTTTTAGCCGGATAAATATAATTTAAGGACGGTGGTAGGAGGTATAGGTGATAACAGATAATAATAAAGTAAAGTTTAATATAAAAGATAAAAAAATCACCCTATACAAGTCATCTGATATAAATGCTCCTTTGATTGTTTTTAATACTTTTGAGGGTGACGGTGAAGGTGTATATAAAGAATTACGGAATATGGGTTGCTCTTTCCATAAATTTATTTCTGTGATTGGTATTGATTGAACTGGCGATATGTCACCTATATATGCCTTCAATCTATCTTCTAAAGAGAAATCTTTGAAGGCGGCGCAGATGAGTATCTGAAATTACTTATAGAGGAGATTTACCGAAAGCAAAAAGAGCTGATAGAGGAGTACCAAATCACAGGGATCATTGGATATTCACTTGCAGGACCTTTTTGCTGTTTATGCTATGATAAACTGATGTATTTGATATAGGCATGTATGTCAGGCTCACTTTGGTTTAGGTGACTTTATATAGAATATTGTAAAGAATGAGAAAGAGGCTGCCATATAAAAATCTATTTTCGTTGGGGACAAAGAGGGAATACACGCAATCCTGTATTAAAAACTGTACAGATAAAACAATGAGCTTAGAGTATTTTAAGAGCCTTGAAACTGATGTGATATTTGAATTAAACCAGGCAATCATTTCACAGATACGATTCTTCGCAGTGCAAAGGGAATAAAGGCAATATTATAGTTTTATTAAAAATTAAAATGAAAGATATAGAAAATATAGAGGTTTTATATGGAGAATACAATGAGTGTTGCAAATTGCTTTTATTAAGATTGTTTTATGGAAAACGAAAACATATGGATGAGATGAGAATGCATAAGCTTATGTATTTGGTACAAAGAGAATTTTAATGTATAATAATGAACTTGTTTGATGCAATTTTTTGATGGAAATATAACAAAAGCAAAGAGGTCAGATCTGAGTTTAAAAGAAATCGGCTTTGCTGTTCATTAAATTTGCAGTCTCAAGTCTCGAAGGATACAAGAGGTTTACTGAGAAGAGTCTTTAATAGATATGGAAGTTTGTCACCATGGAAGCTTAGTGCTTTATCACACGAAGAATTTTCGTGGAAGATGGCCAGATCAGGTCTTTATTATGAAGATAACGGTAATATAGCATTATCACTTGCTGCAATGAAGGTGGATGCTCAAAGAGAACTTATGAATAGAAAGTAGGGTGTAAGAAAACGTACTGATATGAGTACTCGTAGATATGGAGTTAAGAAAAGCTTAGGGATGGCGTGACTCAAAAATAGTACGCCATCCCTTTTGTATAGCTATCATTTCTCGACAGCTAAAGAATTCATACAAATTTAGATACTTCTTTTATAAAAGATTTTTATTCTACTAATAATATTTTTTTCTCTTATCTTTACTTCATCATAGTCCCATTTATCAAGTTTTAATAAATCTTGAATATCTGCAAACTTTGATTCTTTGTAGGCCTTCTTTTTCTTTTTGAAAAATTCATTACTTGCACTTATATTTAGCTTTTTCTCAAATGGTGCAAGGTTACCTAAAGTTTCCATCACTTCTTTTGCTTCCTGTTCATCCCAGTCATTATTATCAGACCACTTTCTTGGTAAGATATGCTCTATTTCTATACTAGAGTTTAAAATCAAGTCATAAAAATCTTCAACACTTTGCGATTTATTCAAAAATCCACTTAGTAAGATAATTCCTCTTTTACATCTACCCAAATCTGCGCTTTCAAGTTTGTCATAGAATATTTTTAAATCATTGCCCATATTATCTATATACTCAGACAGGTAATTATCATTATTTTCTATTTTTGCACATACCTTAAATGTTGTATCTTTTACAGTATTAACAGAGTTATACACAACACCTTTTACAAAGTAATATGCTGTCGTTAACATTACCAGCTTCTTATATTCTTCATAATGTTCTTCCGGTAAGTATAACTCACAGTCTTCTTTCCATATCAGATATTTATGCAAGAATACATATAAAGGATATCTCCAATATTGATTAGGGTAATTTTCCAAAATATTCCATAATGAATCATTGTACATGCCTGTATCAGAATATCTTATTTCATTTATCTTTTTTAGAGAGTCCATTACCTTTGTTGTATCCTGTAGTCTACCTGTTTTGGATGAAAAATAAGACCTTAGTCCCTTTTCCCTAGAAATATCATTTTCTTGTGCTCTACAGATGTACATTAAAATACGAAACAGGTCTTCCTGATCATATAACTCATTCCATTCATCTATAAACTCACTTCGCTTTGAACTTTCAATTCCTGCATAAAGCTTTGATTTAAATATATCCGCATCACTTAATGAAAGACCTCTGTTATTTATAGTCTCAAAAATGTTCAAAGCATCATCTTCTGTTTCACATAATATCGGTAATAATACTACATTATCTAAGAATGTTAAAATGAGTTTATTTAATTCATCAGAAGTTTTTTTCCTTGCTTCCAATCTGAAATTTTCTTCTTAAACATATCATAATTTATATAAAGTCTCGAATTTTCATCATCGCAGCGGCCTTCTAAGATAATTTTTTTCAAGATTTTTCTTATCACCCTCAATAACATCTGAATTTAATCTTATATTATTTGTGAGCTCTGAACTTAGCTTGTCTTTTATCTTTAAACACTCCTCCAATGCTTTTACTGTACCCGCATTATCAAAAAGTGCTCTGATAAGTAAAAGAAGAGTTGTCAGTCTTTGTTGCCCGTCTATAACTGAAAATTTTTCACTTTCATCAATTGGATGTACTACAATATTCCCTAAAAAAATATTTGTCTTTTTTTATCTTTTTCATTATGAAAATCAATCAAATCATCCCAAAGAGTTTCACATTGTTCCTGTTCCCATGAATATTCTCTTTGGAACATTGGAATCTGATATTCCCTTGAAAATATTGTTCTGATATCTTCAGGCTTTTGCTGTTATAGTTTTCATTACTGTTTCTCCTTATATTTCATACAATAAAAACACTTATTTTTATGTTCAGATTATTAACATTAATGTTTGAAACTGTAGGTCAAAAATTTTTTTATATTATATTATTATAATAAAATTGCCAAATTAAGGTTAAAATCACAAAACCATATCAGATAAAGTGTCTATATGAACTGTATAAATATGATTCTATGTATTTATGATATAAAAGTCAATATTAAATAACATTTCGTATTACGCACTTATGTTGACGCTTACATAGGATACAGATATAATGAAGCTAAATTCTAAAATTGAAGGGAAAATAGTATGATTGATTATACTGAGGGAGCTGGAGTACAGTATCATATTGGAGTAGGTAAAGGCGAAGTGGGAAAGTATGTTATACTTCCGGGAGATCCGAAAAGATGTGAGAAGATTGCGGCATATTTTGATGATGCTAAGCTTGTGGCGGACAGCAGAGAATTTGTGACATATACAGGGTATCTTGACGGTGAGAAAGTATCTGTTACATCCACAGGTATAGGCGGACCGTCGGCGGCTATAGCACTTGAAGAACTGGTAAGATGCGGTGCGGATACATTTATCAGAGTGGGTACCTGCGGAGGTATGAAGCTTGATGTATGCGGTGGAGACCTTGTTATAGCAAACGGTGCCATAAGGATGGAGGGCACAAGTAAGGAGTATGCTCCGATAGAGTTTCCGGCAGTGGCGGATTTTGATGTGTTGAGTGCACTTAAGGAAGCTGCCGATGAGCTTAAGTTCAAGTCACATATAGGAGTGGTACAATGTAAGGATGCTTTCTACGGTCAGCATGAGCCTGAGAATAAGCCTGTAAGCTATGAGCTTATGGATAAATGGGAAGCTTGGCTAAGACTTGGCACACTTGCGTCGGAGATGGAGTCTGCTGCACTTTTCACTGTAGCTTCATATCTCGGAGTGAAAATCGGATCCGTATTTTTGGCGATTGCCAATCAGGAAAGAGCAAAAAAAGGTCTTAGCAATGAGCAGGTACATGATACAAGTGCCGCTATCAAGACGGCTGTGGAAGCTATCAGAATAATGATAAGGAAAAATAAAAATATATAAATCTTATTTAAATATAACAACTTGATTACAAATAACTTATGGTTTATACTTAAATTGATATTTTTTATTTAATGTTTGTTCATTTTAAGGAGGAAAAATGAAGAAAAGATTATTGGCTATCGCTATGGCAACACTTATGGGATTTTCACTTGTAGCTTGCTCATCAGGCTCATCGGAACCTAAGGTAGACGGCTCTTCAAAGGCTGAGAAAAGCAAAGACGGAGAGAGTAAGGCTGACGAGAGCAAGGCTGATGCAGGTGAGAAGAAGGCCGCAACAGACTTTAAGGTAGGTATGGTTACCGATGTGGGCGGTGTTAATGACGGTTCATTCAACCAGTCTGCTTGGGAAGGCCTTCAAAGAGCACAGAAAGAACTCGGTATTCAGGCAAAGTACTTGGAGTCTAAGACTGATTCAGACTATGTTCCGAACATCGAGACATTGGTTGATGATGACTATGACCTTATTATCTGTATCGGATATCAGCTTGCAGATGCGCTTAAGTCAGAGGCTGAGAAAAACCCTGATAAGAAGTTCGCTATTGTCGATGATTCATCAATAAAACTTGACAATGTAGCATGCCTTATGTTTGAGCAGGCACAGGCTTCTTACCTTGTAGGCTATGTTGCTGGAAAGACAACTAAGTCAAACACTGTAGGTCTTGTTATAGGTATGTCAACAGATACTATGAATGAGTTCGGATACGGATATCTTGCAGGTGTTAAGGATGCCAATAAGGATGCAACTATCTTACAGAACAATGTAAACAGCTTTGCTGATACAGGTGCAGGTAAGACAGCAGCCAACAATATGGTGGCAAACAAGGCTGACGTTATCTTCCATGCTGCAGGCGGTACAGGTCTCGGTGTTATTGACGGATGTAAGGAAGCAGGCATCTGGGCTATCGGTGTTGACTCCGACCAGTCTAAGGTTGCACCTAAGACTATCCTCACTTCAGCTATGAAGAGAGTTGACAATGCGGTATATGATGAGGCTAAGGCTGCACTTGACGGAGAGTACAAGGCAGGTGTTAAGACTTATACATTAAAGGACGGCGGTGTTGATATAGCACCTACAACAGAAAACCTTGACCCTGAGGTTTTGAAGGAAGTTGAAGATGTAAAGGCTAAGATCATTTCAGGTGATATTGTAGTACCTAAGACAAAGGCTGATTTGAAGCTAAGTACGGTGATATCTACGAGCTTGACTAAACAATATATTCTATCGGGCAGCAATCTATTGCTGCCCCCTTAAATATATCTATGAATTTCGTAGGTATATTTAAGGGTAAACCCTTATAGAATGGAGTAATATGAGAGACATCAGCTTAGATAAAGTTAACAAAATCAGAGAGAGTATGCTGGAGACTGTAAAGAGTCCGAGCCTTACTCATGAGCAGAAGGTGGCTACCATGGCCAATCATGCAGATTCACTTCTTGAAGTGCTTGATTTGCCTGAAGGGTTGGATGAGCTTCTTAATGCGGAGATAGACAGCCAGTGTATTTGTGATTTGTTTGAGGGTCACGCACCGTTAAGACCGAGATATATAATACCTGACTATGCAAAGTTTATGAGAGAGGGAAGCAAGTTTTTACAGCTTGATCCTCCTAAGGATTTGTACGAGGCATTGAATTCACTGCTTATTTTCTATCGCCATGTTCCGAGCGTAACCAATTTCCCTGTTTATGTAGGTCAATTAGATGAACTACTGGATCCTTTTGTACAGGATATGGACAGAGATTTGGCAAAGAAGATGATAAAGCTGTTCTTTATAAATATGGACAGAACTATTTTGGACTCATTCTCACATGCAAATATCGGACCTAAGGATACATTGGCAGGAAGGATAATTCTTGAGGTGGAGGCCGAGCTTGAGCAGGCGGTACCGAATATCACATTGAAGTACGACCCTGAGGTGACAAGTGACGAGTTTGCACTTATGGCGATAAATACCGCACTTCACAGTGCAAAGCCTTCATTTGCAAACCATAAGATGTTTTGCGGTGAGCTTGGAGAAAAGTATGTTATTGCAAGCTGCTATAACGGACTTTTGCTTGGAGGCGGTTCATATACACTTGCAAGAATGATCTTGGGAAATATCGCAAAGAGAGCTAAGAATATCGAAGACTTTAAGACAAACACCTTGCCTTATGTTATGGATATTATGGCAAGATATATGGATGAGAGAATAAAGTTTGAGGTCGAGGAGAGCGGTTTCTTTGAGAACAATTTCCTTGCAAAAGAGGGCTTTATAAGCAGGGATAGATTCTCCGCCATGTTCGGTCTGGTAGGACTTGCCGAGGCTGTAAACATTCTTCTTGAAAAAGAGGGAATAGAGGGCAGATACGGTCACAGCGAGGTGGCCGATAAGCTGGCTGTAGAGATAATGGATATAATAGATGATTTTAATAAAAATCATTTCAATAAGTACTGTGAGGGTACAGACGGACATTTCTTACTTCACGCACAGGTAGGTATTGCAAGTGATGTCAAGGTATCACCGGGAACAAGAATTCCGATAGGTGAGGAACCTACAAATCTTTTGGATCACCTTAAGCATTGTGCCAAGTTCCACAAGTATTTCCCTTCAGGAACAGGTGATATATTCCCTATAGACCTTACAGTACACAAAAACCATGAATATGTACTTGATATTATAAAGGGTGCAATGAAAGAAAATATCAGATACCTTTCATTCTATTCTTCAGACTCGGATGTAATAAGAATTACAGGATATCTTGTAAAGAGATCCGAGATAGAGAAGCTTGAAAAGGGCGAGAGCGTACTTCAGGATACTACGGCACTCGGCATGGGCGCAAAGCACAACGGCAAGATACTTGAGAGGAAAGTTCGCTAGTGTACAGTGCCGATGTCAACAAGATAATACCTTTCAGCAGTGTGGACGGACCGGGCAACAGAACAGCCATATTTTTACAGGGCTGCAATTTCAATTGTAAATACTGTCACAATCCCGAGACAAGAAATCTTTGCATAAACTGTATGGATTGTGTGCCTACCTGTCCCACAGCCGCACTGAGCGTTAAAGACAGCAAGGTGGCATTTGCACCGCAAAAGTGTATAGCCTGTGATACATGTATCAAGGTTTGCAGGCACGGTGCCACTCCGAGGATTGTCAAGATGACCTCTAAAGAGACCTTTGATAAGATATGTGAAAATGTACCTTTTATCAGAGGGATTACTTTCAGGAGGTGAATGCAGCTTGTACCCCGATTTTATGAGAGAGGTGTTTACTCTTTGTAAGCAGGCGGGACTAAGTACAATGATTGACAGCAACGGAAGCATAGACTTTAGAAAGTTTGATGACTTACTCGAAGTTTGTGACGGAGTGATGCTTGATATTAAAGCGTATGATTATAATGAGCATATAAAGGTTACCGATGTCGGAAACGATGTTGTACTGAATAATGCAATATATTTGGCAAAGATAGGCAAGCTTTTTGAGGTAAGGACTGTGGTTGTACCCGAGCTTTTTGACTTTAGAAAGACGGTTTATGATACTTCAAAGGAGCTTGCTCCTTTCCTTAAAACAGCAAATATAAGGTACAAGATTATCGCGTACAGGAAAAACGGTGTAAGAAAAGAATACAGAGACTTTAGAAGTCCTACAAATGAAGAGATGAATGAAGCTAAAGATATAGCAATAAAAAACGGGTTCAGTGATATTGTGCTGATATAGCAAATATATAAAAGACTTGACAAGGAGGGAGAATGGACACAGCTGTCGAAATGCAAAACATAGTCAAGAAGTTTGGCGATTTTGTTGCAAATGATGGTATCAATCTCACAGTAAAAAAGGGAGAGGTTCATGCTATTTTGGGAGAGAACGGTGCGGGTAAATCCACACTTATGAATATTTTATACGGTTTATACCATCCTACTTCAGGAAAAATATTCATAGACGGGAAGGAAACGGTCATCGGTACTCCGCAAAGAGCGATAGATTTGGGAATAGGAATGGTGCATCAGCATTTTATGCTTATACCGCCTTTTACAGTTACCGAAAATATTGCACTGGGCATGGAAGATACCAAGGGACTTGTATTGGATTTGAAAAAATCAAGAGAGAAGATAGTGGAGCTTTCCAAAAGATACGGTCTGGCAGTGGATCCGGACGCCAAGATTGAGGATATCTCTGTAGGTATGCAGCAAAGAGTGGAGATTTTGAAGGTATTGTACAGAGGTGCAAAGACTCTTATACTTGATGAGCCTACCGCTTCACTGACACCGCAGGAGATACTTGAACTTATAGATATCATAAAGAGCCTTACAAATGACGGAAAGTCGGTAATACTTATTACGCATAAGCTGAAGGAAATAAAGGCTTGTGCCGATTCATGTACTATCATAAGACATGGAAAGTATATAAACACTGTGGATGTAAAGACTACAAGTGAGAGCGAACTTGCCGACATGATGGTAGGTAGAGATGTTTCATTCTCTGTAGAGAAAGAAAAAAGAGAGCCGGGAGAGGTGGTACTTTGTGTGAAGGATCTTTGTGCAAAGGACTACAGAAAGGCGGATATACTCAAATCGCTTTGTCTTGATGTAAGAAGAGGTGAGATAGTAGGTATTGCCGGAGTGGACGGTAACGGTCAGTCCGAATTGGTGGAGATACTTACAGGACTGAAAAAGGCGGAGTCGGGAAGCGTTACCATACTTGGAAAGGATGCCTTTAATGTAACACCGAGACAGAGTTTTGATATGGGTATTACAAGTATACCTGAGGACAGGCAAAAGCACGGACTTGTACTTGATTTCAGTGTGGCGGAAAACCTTATACTTCAAAACTTTGAGAATGAGCCTTTCTCAAAAAACGGCATACTGAATGAAAGAAACATAGAGGTACATGCAAACAAGCTTATAGAAAAGTTTGATATCAGACCGAAAGACAGCGCCAAAAAGGCGGCAAAGACTTTATCGGGAGGAAACCAGCAAAAGGTAATTATAGCCAGAGAGGTGACCAACGATTCGGATCTTTTGATTGCGGTCAATCCGACCAGAGGTCTGGATGTAGGTGCTATTGAGTTTGTGCACAGATATCTGGTAGAGCAAAGGAATAAGAATAAGGCGGTTTTATTGGTATCATTTGAGCTTGACGAGATTATGAACCTTTCAGACAGGATTGAGGTTATATTCGGAGGCCAAATTACAGGTGAAGTCATGGGTGAGGATGCCGATGAGAAGGAACTTGGACTTTTGATGGCAGGAGGAAAAAAAGATGAGTAAGAAAAACGGTATACTTTCAAGCAATGCTTTTTATACTCTTTTATCAATAGTATTGGGATTTATAGTAGGTGCAATTCTACTTTCAGTTGCAAAAATAAATCCTCTTGAGGCGTACAGACAGCTTTTAAAAGGTATCTTCGGTAAGCCTAAGTTTATGATTTGGTGTCTTATATATGCCGCTCCGCTTATATTCACAGGTCTCAGTGTGGCTTTTTCATTTAAGACGGGCGTATTTAATATAGGTGCCGAGGGACAGTTTGTAGTAGGTTCTCTTACAGCCTGTGTAATAGGTATTCTTATAAAAGCACCTGCAATTATACATATACCGCTTTGCTTTATAGGTGCCGCACTTGCAGGAGGTATCTGGGGAGCGATAGTAGGGCTTTTGAAGATAAAAAAAGGTGTGAATGAAGTCTTATCATATATTATGTTTAACTGGATTGCATTCTATCTGTCAAATTTTATAGTGAATTTGACTGTAATACATAAGGAAAGCGGCGGTGAGGCTACAAAGGATATTGCAGATACTGCAAGAATCCTGGCGCCTAAGTCTATAATAGAGGCAACCGGTGCATCCGCTGCAAACTGGGGCTTTATAATAGCTGTTGTATTTGCAATAATTGTTTGGTTTGTGATAAATAAGACTACACTCGGATTTAAGCTTCGTGCGGTAGGTTTCAGTAACAGTGCCGCACAGTATGCAGGTATAGATACCGGAAAATCATTCCTTACCGCAATGGCGTTTTCAGGAGCTTTGGCAGGTATCGGAGGTGCGATACAGCTGATGGGTATGAGCGGAAGAATATCACAGTTTTCAGGTCAGGAAGGATACGGTTTTCAGGGAATTACCGTAGCGCTGATAGCTTCTTCAAATCCTATAGCATGTATATTTGCAGGTATCTTCTACGGCGCTATGAAGTATGGCGGAAGTAAGCTTCACTTGTAAATGCACCTTCAGAGGTTGTGGATATTATAATGGGTGTAATCATATTGTTTATTGCAATATCAAGTTTGTTCAGAAGTATTTTCTTGAATCACGGAAAGAAGGGAGCGGTATAATGGAAGTTTTAATAAAGGATTTAGGGCTTTTGATAAATGCTATATTGATAGCGACTCCTCCGCTTCTTTTGGCGGCTCTGGGATCATGTTTTTCGGAGAGAAGCGGTGTTATAAATATCGGTATTGAAGGTATGATGACAATAGGCGCTTTTGTGGGTGCCTGTGTAGCGTATTTCAGCGGTAACGGGTGGCTCGGATTTTTTGCGGGAGGACTTAGCGGCGCAATACTGGGTGTTATTCATGCGGTTGCCTGTATACAGTTCGGAGCGGACCAGACTATATCGGGTACCGCAATAAACTTTATAGGTCCGGGACTTGCGGTATTCCTTTGTAAGGCGATATTTGACAACTCGTCGGATTCACCTGCACTTGATACGGCGTCAAAGCTGCCTAAGCTCTTTGACGGAATGTTCCCTTCAGGATCTTTCGGATACAATGTTTTTTCAACATATATTGTAGCTTATTTAAGTTTTATACTGGTTGCCGTAGTGTGGTTCGTATTCTATAAAACAAAGTTCGGAATGCATCTTAGAGCTGTAGGAGAGCATCCTCAGGCTTGTGCCACTTTGGGAGTTAATGTATATCGTACAAGATATATCTGTGTAATACTTTCAGGCTTCCTTGCAGGACTTGGAGGAGCTTTTGTTACACTGGCTACAGTAAGTCAGTTCAGACCTGCGGTAATAGTGGGACAGGGATTCATTGCCATTGCGGCGGTTATTTTCGGAAAGTTTAAGCCTCAGGGAGCTTTCAAGGCTTGTCTGCTCTTTGGGCTTTGTAACGGTATCAAGGCTTTGCTTGGAGCAGGTAATGCGGTATCACCGAACCTTGTGTCGATGATTCCTTATGTAGTTACAATACTCGCGCTGGTATTTGTAGTAGGAAGTACAAGAGTACCGGCAGCAAACGGTAAGCCTTTCTTAAAGGCAAGATAGGGGGAAAGATGTTATCAACAAAATTATTTGATCATACAATATTGAAGGCGGACGCCACAAGAAAAGATGTAAAAAGAGTATGTGATGAGGCTATGGCATACAGTTTTTGTTCTGTATGTGTGAACTCATACTATGTGCCTTATGTTGCAAATCTTTTGCACGGAAGCGATGTAAAGATTTGCAGTGTGGTAGGATTTCCTTTAGGTGCAATGTCTACAAGAGCAAAGGCGCTTGAGGCAAAGATTGCCGTGATGGACGGTGCCGATGAGATAGATATGGTAATAAATGTCGGCGCATTAAAGGACAGAGATTATTCCGTTGTTTTGGAAGATATTAAGGCTGTAAAAGAAGCTTGTGGAGAGCATATTTTAAAAGTTATTATAGAGACCTGTCTGCTTACCGACGATGAGAAGGTAAAGGCATGTGAACTTGCAAAGGAAGCGGGAGCCGATTTTGTGAAAACGTCTACAGGTTTTAGCAGCGCCGGTGCAAATGTTGAGGATGTCAGACTTATGAGAGAGACTGTAGGCCCTGATATGGGTGTAAAGGCCAGCGGCGGAATACATGACAAGGAGTTTGCCAAGGAATTGGTGGATGCAGGTGCCAACAGGCTTGGAACAAGCGCAACCATTGAGATAGTGGAATCAGCCTTTTATGATATGGGTTAATTTATGAATAAAGAAGAAATTTTAAAGTTGCCCAAGCTTGACTTACATTGTCACTTGGACGGCTCACTTTCAAAGACCTTCCTTGAAAATACTCTTGGAAGAAATTTCAGCATGAGTGAACTCTCAGTCAGTATGGAGTGTTCAAGTTTGGTGGAATATCTTGAGAAATTTGATATTCCGCTAAGCGCTATGAATTCAAAGGAAAATATAAAGCAGGCCGCCGTTGAGGTGATGAAGCTTGCAGCGGATGAAAATGTAAGGTATATCGAGATAAGGTTTGCACCGCTTTTATCGGTTACGGACAGCCTAAGCATTGAAGATGTTATAGAGTCCGTAATAGCAGGAATCAATGAGGGCAACAGGCTTTACGGTATATATGGTAATGCCATATGCTGTGCTATGACTCACCATGATATAGAAGCAAGCAAGTCAATGTTTAAGGTCGCAAGAGAGTACTACAATGCAGGTGTTGCAGGACTTGACTTGGCAGGAGATGAGGCAAATCATCCTATAAAGAGTTTAGTGAGCTTTTTAGGTATGCCAAGGATCTCGGTATGAATTTTACAATTCATGCAGGTGAAGCCGGACCTAAGTCCAATATAGAGGGCGCTATAGAGTACGGCGCCAGAAGAATAGGGCATGGTATCGCCATGAGAGATGATGAAAGACTTTTAAATCTCGCAAAGGAGAGGCGTATCGGTATTGAGATGTGTCCGATAAGTAATTATCAGACAAAAGCGGTAGGTAAAAAGGATATTTATCCTTACTCGGACTATATAAAAAGAGGTCTGCTTGCCACTGTCAATACCGATAACAGATTGGTGAGCAATACAAGCATTACCGATGAGATATTATTTTTGCAAAACAAAAATATGATAAATGATACAGAGATATTGCAGGGAATAAAGAATGCAATAGAAGTTTCATTTGCAAGTGATGATATTAAAGATATGCTTTTAAAAGAGCTTGGCAAACAGGTATTATTATGAAGAAATATAAGAGAGTTTTTGTTGTTGTTTTGGATTCTTTAGGTATCGGTGCAATGCCTGATGCGGCTAAGTTCGGAGATGCAAATACCGATACTTTCGGACATATAGTAAGGGAATACGGCAAACTGAATATTCCGAATCTAAAGAAGCTCGGAATGTACAATCTTCATCCGGTTGAGGGAGAGCCCGGCGTGGAAAGCCGCTTGGAAGATTTTGCAGAATGGAAGAGATGAGTAACGGTAAGGATACTATGACCGGTCATTGGGAGATGATGGGTCTTAGAATTGAAAAACCGTTTCAGACATTTACATATACAGGTTTCCCGAAAGAGCTTATTGACGAGCTTGAAAAGAGATGCGGTAAGAGAGTAATAGGCAATAAGTCGGCTTCAGGCACAGAGATACTTGAAGAACTCGGAGAAGAAGAGATAAATACGGGAGCGATGATTGTATACACATCTGCTGATTCCGTGCTTCAAATCTGCGGAAATGAAGAGACTTTTGACCTTCAAAAACTGTACAGATGTTGTGAGATTGCCAGAGAGCTGACAATGAAGGATGAGTGGAAGGTCGGAAGAGTTATTGCAAGACCTTATATCGGTAAGAAAAAGGGTGAGTTTAAAAGGACTTCCAACAGACATGACTACGCACTGAAGCCTTTCGGTAGAACCGCTCTCAATGTATTAAAGGATAACGGATTTGATGTTATCTCTATCGGAAAGATAAATGATATATTTGTAGGAGAGGGTATCACAAAGGCGCTTCATTCAGACTCAAGTGTTCACGGTATGGAACAGACTATTGATATGCTATCACAAGATTTTACAGGTCTTTGCTTTACGAATCTTGTGGATTTTGACGCACTTTGGGGTCACAGAAGAGACCCGATAGGCTATGCAAAAGAGATTGAGAAGTTTGATGAAAAGCTTGGTGAGTTCATTGAGAAGATGAATGATGACGATCTTTTGATACTTACGGCAGACCACGGAAACGATCCGACTCACACCGGAACGGATCACACAAGAGAGGCTGTATTCTTTATGTCATACTCAAAGAAGTTTGACGGCGGAAAGCTGCTTGATACTACAGATACATTTGCCGTAATAGGTGCAAGTGTCGTGGACAACTTTGATTTAAAGATGCCTGAGGGTACAGTAGGATACAGTATTTTAGATAAGCTATAAGGGAGGTTTTATGAATCCTATTCTTGAAAAAGTGAAAAAAAGTTATGACTACATAAGAACTGTCACGGATTTCACACCTGAGGTTGCGCTGGTACTTGGCTCAGGACTGGGCGAGTTTGCAAAGCATATGGAAGTGGAATGTGAGATACCTTATAGTGATATTGAAGGTTTCCCTGTGTCTACTGTAGCAGGTCATGACGGAAGATTTCTTTTCGGTACTGTAGAAGGTGTAAAGACAGTCATTATGAAGGGTAGAGTACATTACTATGAGGGCTATCCTGTAACCGATGTTGTACTCCCTACCAGACTTATGATAATGCTCGGAGCAAAGAAGCTTATTCTTACAAATGCGGCAGGCGCGGTAAATATTTCATATAAGCCGGGTGATTTGATGCTTATTACAGACCATATCTCAACTATAGTTCCATCACCTCTTATCGGTGAGAATATTGAGGAGTTCGGCACAAGATTCCCTGATATGAGTCATGTATATTCACAGAGATTACTTGATGTTGCAAGAAAGTTCTGCCAAGGAAATAGGTATTACTTTAAGAGAAGGCGTTTATATGCAGTTTAGCGGCCCTGCCTATGAGACACCGGCAGAGGTGAAACTTGCAAGAATTTTGGGTGCCGATGCGGTAGGTATGTCAACAGCCATCGAAGCGATAGCCGCTAACCATATGGGGGCTGAGATTTGCGGTATCTCATGTTTTACAAATATGGCTGCCGGAATCCTTGACAAGCCGTTAGACCACAAGGAAGTATCGGAAGCGGCAAACAAAGTCTCAAATATCTTTGAAGGACTTGTAAAAAATATAATAAAGAATATGTAAAAAAGGAGGCTGTGCGCCTCTTTTTTCGGGCTGTATAATATTTGTATCAGATGCGTGTAAATAATGATTATGTAGCCGGCGAGACAGTAATTAAACATGTAGATGAGCTTTTGATGCTAATGTCTGCAATGACAAAGGATGACAGATTTGAAGAAACAATAAATGAGCTTAGCAGAAAGGAGAGTGTAACAATGTGTGAGGTACTTGATAAAGTAGAAGCAAGAGGCAGAAAAGAAGGTGTGATAAGTGTGCTTATATCCTTGGTAAAGGACGGTATATTAAGTATATCTGAAGCTGCGAAAAGGGCGGATATGAGTGAAGAAAGTTTTAAAGAGTATCTGGAATCTTAACTCTCATAGTTACAGATAGAATTTAATAATAACTTTATTAAAAAAAGGCATACAAATCTTATCTGATACGAGATATTATATTCTATATACAGTTGTGTTATAATAAGCATACAAAATTAAAAGGAGGTTGCATTATGAATGCACATGATATTTTTGAATAATCCCTTTTTAAATAAGGGAACTGCTTTTACACTTGAAGAGCGTAAAGAACTTGGCTTTAGTTGGAGTTTTGCCACCTTATAGTAAACTTTGGAGGAGCAAGCGGCACAAACCTATGCTCATTTTTTTCTAAAAAAAGCAACAAACCTGGAAAAAAACGTTTGTTCTTGATGGAAATCTTCAATACTAATCGCACCTTGTTTTACTATCTTTTTCAGCCAACACATTGCCGAATTCAATCCGATTGTTTATGATCCAACGGTTGCAACTACGATTGAAAAATTACAGTGATTTGTTTGTTGATACGCAATATGCAGGCTATTTAGACATTAACCACCCTGAAAAATATAGAAGCTACCCTTAAGAATGCGGCCGGAGACCGTAATATTAGACTTATTGTTGTGACAGATGCGGAAGCAATTTTAGGTATTGGTGACTGGGGAACCAATGGTGTGGATATTTCAGTTGGAAAGCTTATGGTTTACACAGGAGCGGCCGGTATTGACCCTGCAACTGTTTTTACCTTTGGTCATTGATGCGGAACTAACCGTAAAGAATTGCTGGAAAATCCTAACTATCTTGGGAACCGCTATGAGCGTGTACGTGGAGACCGTTATTATGATTTTATTGATCAGTTTGTACAAACAGCTGAACGACTTTTTCCCTAAGCTCTACTTTACACTGGGAAGATTTCGGTCGTCTAAATGCTGCCAATATTCTCAACAAGTACAAGGATAAAATTCCTACTTTCAATGATGATATCCAAGGAACAGGTATTGTCACACTGGGTGGTATTTACGGATCATTAGATATTAGTGGTGAAAAATTAACAGACCAAATCTATCTTTGCTTTGGCGGTGGAACAGCAGGTGCAGGAATTGCATCACGTGTTCTCAGTGAAATGATTACAGAAGGACTCTCTGAAGAAGAGGCTTACAAACGTTTCTTTTATGGTAGATAAACAAGGTCTTCTTTTTGATGATATGGATGATTTGACACCTGAGCAACGTCCCATTTGCAAAGAAGCGTTCTGACTTTGCTAATGCTGACAAGCTAACAGACTTGCTTGAAGTTGTAAAGACGGTTAAACCGACAATCTTGGTAGGAACATCAACACAACCTAATACCTTTACAAAAGAGGTTGTTGAGGCTATGTGTCAAAACACTGAGCGTCCAATTATTTTCCCGCTTAGTAATCCAACTGAGCTGGCAGAAGCAAGTGCTAAAGACTTGATTGAGTGGTCTGATGGAAAGGCTTTTGTAGCGACAGGAATACCTTCCGACAATGTGGATTATAAAGGAGTATCTTATCAGATTGGTCAGGCTAATAATGCTCTTATCTATCCCGGTCTGGGACTTGGAATGCTTGCTTCAGAAGCTAAGCTCTTGACAGATGAAATGATTGGTGCAGCTGCACATTCATTGAGCGGTATAGTTGATTCAGGTAAACCCGGCGCACCTGTTTTGCCGCCATTTGCTTATGTGGCAGAAGTTTCAAGTAAAGTAGCGGAAGCGGTTGCTAAAAAAGCTCAAGAGCAGGGATTGGCACAAAGTAAAGAAACCGATATGGCTAAAGCTGTTAGTGAACTTAAGTGGTATCCAAAGTACTGAGAAGCAGTATAGAGTATGGTTTTTTTAACTTCAATTTAAATATAAACTCACAGAAGCAAAATGAAAGTTTTGTTCTGTGAGTTTTATTATATGCGTAACTGTAGAGGTTTTGTATAACAGTAAAAAAATTTTGATAGAAATGAATATTATTTCAATGCTTTTTGCCCTTGTCTTTTTGTTGAATTCATTATAAAATAATAAAAAGATTGTTTTTGTATTTAACAATATAATTATACTGAGGTAATGGAGGTTAGTATATGGCTCAAACAGGCGTTTTGCCTATGAAACGAATTGAAGAATTGCTGGATACCGGAAGTTTTGTGGAAATTGGCTCATATATAAGCGCAAGGAACACAGATTTTAATCTGTCACATAAAAGATACCCCTGAAGGACGGAGTGTATACAGGTTACGGTACGATTGACAGTAAGTTGGTATATATATACAGTCAGGATGCCGCAGTGCTTGGCGGATCTATAGGAGAGATGCACGCAAAGAAGATAGTTTCACTATATGATATGGCTATGAAGATGGGAGCACCGGTTATAGGGCTTATCGACTGTGCCGGACTTAGACTTGAAGAGTCATTTGACGCTTTGGATGCATTCGGACAGATATATGCGGCACAGACAAAGGCAAGCGGAGTGATACCGCAAATTCAGGCGGTCTTCGGTCTTAGCGGCGGCGGAATGGCCGTCAGCAACGGGCTGAGTGATTTTGTATTTATGGAGCAGGACAAAGCAAGAGTATTTGTGAATTCACCGAATGCGGTTGATAACAACTCTCAGGATAAAAACGACTATTCAAGCGCAAAGTTTCAGTCCGAGGCGACAGCGCTTATAGATTTTATCGGAAATGAGAGTGAAATACTTTCAGGTATCAGAGAGCTTATATCCATACTCCCTGCAAACAATGAAGATGATATGTCATATATTGAGTGCAACGATGATTTAAACAGAGTTACACCTGAGCTTGAAGCAAGTATAAAGGACCCTGCAGTTGCGGCAAAGATAATTTCAGACAGCTTTTTATTTGCTTTGAAGTAAAGAAAGAAATTTTTGCAAAAGATATGTTCACAGGATTTATCAGACTCAACGGAAATACTGTAGGTGTTGTAGCAAACAGAAGAACTTTGTTTGATGAAAAAGGCGAGACTTTACAGGAATTTGACAATGTATTGTCACATCAGGGAGCGGACAAAGCTGCCGAGTTTATAAACTTTTGTGATGCCTTCAATATACCTGTTTTGACATTGGTGGATGTAAAGGGATACAGAGCTACAAAGTGTACTGAAAAGAGAATACCTAAGGCGGGAGCAAGGCTTACATATGCATATGCAAATGCTACAGTTCCTAAGGTAAGCCTGATAGTAGGTGATGCGATAGGCAGCGCTTCACTTTCAATGAACTCAAAATCAATCGGTGCTGATATGGTATTTGCATGGGAAAGTGCAAAGATGGGCATGATGAATGCAAGTGAAGCTGTAAAAATCATGTATTCAAAAGAGATTGATGCAAGTGACGATGCGGTTGCAACTATTGAGGAAAAGACTAAGGAGTATGAGAATCTGCAAAACTCTGTGGTATATGCCGCAAGAAGAGGATATGTAGACGATATTATCACTGTAGCAGATACAAGAAAGAGAATTTTAGCCGCATTTGAGATGCTTTTCACAAAGAAGGAAGAAAATCCATATAAGAAGCACGGATCATTTTAGAGGTGAATCATGAAGAGAATGAAAAGATTTTTATATTTATGTCTGTTTGTGATTGCGATGCTTACGCTTGGTGCCTGCGGAAAGAAAAGTAACAGTGATACACAAATTCCCGATCAGCTTAATGAACAGCTTAAGCAACAAGGTGAGGGGCTTTTAACTCAGCTATATCAGATGGATGAGAAACAGCTTGCTCAGGTAATAGACAGTGCACAAAAAAGCGATCAGGCCGCATTCATAGAGGGGCTTAAAAACTTTGAAGCAAGTAAAGAGACGGTAGGAGCTTTGAAGGGAATTGATGATACCAAGGTTACATTTTCAGACGGTAACTATGTTGTTAAGATAAAGTATACCGGAGACAAGAGAAAGTCGGAGATGACGCTTGGATTTGATTCAAAGACCAATAATGTATCCGTATTTTCCATTACGCCTAAGTACAGTGTGGTTGAAAATATGGAAAAGGCCGCATTAAATACAGTACTTGGAATGGGAACGGTATTTGTTATACTGATTTTCATATCATTCCTGATAAGCTTGTTTAAGCATATCAATACATTTGAAAATAAGTTAAAGTCAAAAGCGATAAAAGAGCCTGTAAAAGAAGTGGTCGATGTAAAAACTGAAGGTGAGAATCTTTGTGACGATTTGGAATTGGTAGCGGTTATTACGGCGGCTATAGCCGAGTTTAGCGGAAACGACGCGTCAAGCTTAATTGTTCGCTCAATAAAGAGAGTTAAAGAGATAGTGGAGGTAAAAATGAAAAATTATACTATTACTGTAAACGGTAAATCATATGAAGTATCTGTAGAAGAAAGAGGGGGAGCGTCTGCTCCTGTTACAACTGCGTCAGCACCTGTTGCACCTGCAGTTAAAGGCTGCACCTGCATCAAGCGGCAGTGAAGGCAGAGTAAAGGTTGTTGCACCTATGAGCGGTAAAAATCCTCGGAGTAAAGGTAAGTGTAGGACAAGCGGTTAAAAAAGGTGAAGTAGTAGCCGTTTTGGAGGCTATGAAGATGGAAAATGATATAGTGGCACTTGAGGACGGCACTATTGCAAGTATAAATGTAAATGTTGGAGACAGCGTTGAGACTAATCAAACTCTTGTAACAATCAACTAGTAACCGGAGGAGAAAAATGGATTATATATTAAATACATTATCCAATTTGATTGCTCAGACTGCATTCATGAATCTTACCTTCGGCAATCTTATAATGATTTTTGTTGCCTTTATATTCTTATATTTGGCAATCAAAAAGGGATTTGAGCCGCTTTTGTTGGTTCCGATTGCCTTCGGTATGTTACTTGTAAATATCTACCCTGATATAATGATAAAGCCTGAGAATTCTACAAATGGAGTTGGAGGCCTGCTTCATTACTTCTATGTTTTGGACGAATGGAGTATATTGCCTTCACTGATATTCATGGGTGTAGGAGCACAGACGGATTTCGGTCCGCTGATTGCAAATCCCAAGTCGTTCTTACTTGGTGCGGCTGCACAGTTCGGAATCTATGCGGCTTACTTTATAGCAATACTTATGGGATTTAACGATAAGGCCGCAGCGGCTATATCCATTATAGGTGGTGCAGACGGACCTACTTCAATATTCCTTGCAGGTAAGCTCGGACAGACTGAGTATCTCGGACCTATTGCGGTGGCTGCATATTCATATATGGCTTTGGTGCCTATCATACAGCCGCCTATTATGAAGTTCTTTACCACAGATGAGGAGAAGAGAATCAAGATGGAGCAGCTTCGTCCTGTATCACAGCTTGAGAAGATACTTTTCCCTATAATAGTAACGGTAGTGGTATGTCTTATACTTCCTACTACAGCTCCGCTTGTAGGTATGCTTATGCTTGGAAACCTCTTTAAAGAGAGCGGTGTTGTAAAGCAGCTTACAGAGACTGCTGCAAATGCAATGATGTATATCGTAGTTATCTTACTTGGAACCAGTGTCGGTGCTACAACAAGTGCGGAGGCATTCCTTAAAGTTACAACTTTAAAGATTGTAGCACTTGGACTTATAGCTTTTGCTTTCGGTACCTGGGCAGGTGTAATATTCGGTAAGATAATGTGTAAGGTTACAGGCGGTAAGGTAAATCCGCTTATCGGTTCGGCAGGTGTTTCGGCAGTGCCAATGGCAGCCAGAGTTTCACAAAAGGTTGGTGCGGAGTATGATCCTACAAACTTCCTTTTGATGCATGCTATGGGACCTAATGTGGCAGGTGTTATCGGTACGGCTGTAGCGGCAGGAACCTTTATGGCAATATTTGGAATAGTATAAGGAGGGATTATGGCAGAAATTAAGAAAAAGCCTGTTCAGATAGTTGAGACCGTGCTTCGTGACGCACATCAGTCTTTGGTAGCTACCAGAATGACTACAGAACAGATGCTTCCTATAATAGATAAGATGGATAAGGTCGGCTACAAGGCTGTAGAATGTTGGGGTGGTGCTACATTTGACGCTTCGCTCAGATTCTTACATGAAGATCCGTGGGAAAGACTTCGTAAGTTCAAAGACGGATTCAAAAACACTAAACTTCAGATGCTCTTTAGAGGGCAGAATATCCTTGGATACAATCATTATGCAGATGATGTTGTAGAGTACTTCGTTCAAAAGTCGGTTGCAAACGGTATTGATATCATTCGTATCTTTGATGCGCTCAATGATATAAGAAACTTAAAGACAGCTGTAAATGCTGCAAACAAGGAAAAAAATGCGGAAGTTCAGATAGCACTTTGCTATACTTTGGGTGATGCATACACTCTTGATTATTGGAAAGATATTGCAAAGAGAATTGAGGACATGGGTGCGGATTCACTCTGTGTTAAGGATATGGCGGGTCTTTTGACACCGTATGCGGCACAGGAACTTATAGGAAGCCTTAAGGAATCCACCAAGCTGCCTATAGAGCTTCACACTCACTATACAGCAGGTTTGGCTTCTATGACTCTTTTAAAGGCGGTGGAGTCGGGTTGCGATATTATTGATACTGCAATTTCACCTTTTGCACTGGGCACTTCACAGCCTGCCACAGAGGTTATGGTGGAAACATTTAAGGGAACACCTTATGATACAGGTCTTGATATAAATCTTTTATCTGAGATAGCAGACTACTTCAGACCTATCAGAGAAGAGTTTTTAAAGAGCGGACTTCTAAACCCTAAGGTACTGGGTGTGAATATCAACACATTAAAGTATCAGGTTCCGGGAGGTATGCTTTCAAACCTTATCAATCAGCTGAAAGAAGCAGGTAAGGAAGATAAGTACAGAGAGGTTTTGGAAGAAATCCCAAGAGTAAGAAAAGATTTCGGCGAGCCGCCGCTTGTTACACCTTCATCACAGATAGTGGGTACACAGGCCGTTATGAATGTACTTTCAGGCGAAAGGTATAAGATAGTTCCGAAAGAATCAAAGAAGATAATGCTTGGAGAGTTCGGACAGACTATCAAGCCGTTTAATAAAGAAGTACAAAAGAAGATAATAGGAGATGAGAAGCCTATTACCTGCAGGCCGGCAGATCTTATTGCGCCACAGCTTCCTGAATTTGAGAAGCAGGTTGCAAAGTGGAAAGAGCAGGATGAAGATGTGCTTACATATGCACTTTTCCCAAAGGTAGCTGAGGAGTTCTTTGAGTACAGAGCAGCACAAAAGACAAAAGTGGATATGACTAAAGCAGACAAAGAAGCGGGAGCATATCCGGTATAGGTAAAATAAGTATTCAAAAATCCCTTACTTAATGTGGGGGATTTTTATGTAAGTGAAAATGAGAGAAATAAAGAGAAAAGTTTTAAAACAATTTAGCAGTGCCAGAATTATTCTGTTTGGATTTATTATTATGATATTTGTAGGGGCAAGTATTCTAAGTTTGCCTATTTCATCAAGAAGCGGAGAATTTACACCGTTTATAGATGCTTTATTTACAGCTACAAGTGCAAGCTGTGTTACAGGCCTTATAGTATATGACACCGCTACACATTGGTCGGTATTTGGGAAAATTATAATAATAGCTATGATACAATGCGGAGGACTCGGTGTTGTAACGATGTTAACCGTATTTACTCAGGTTACAGGCAAAAAAATAGGACTAAGAGACAGAGCCACATTACAAAGCGCACTTTCAGCACCGCAAATTGGCGGTATTGTCAGACTTACAAGTTTTATATTTAAAGCGACTATTATTATAGAGATGATTGGTGCACTCCTTATGTTCCCAAGTTTTATGAAAGATTTTGGGATAACAAAGGGAATATATTATTCTGTATTTCATTCTATATCTGCATTTTGTAATGCAGGTTTTGATTTGATGGGTGATGTAAGCAAATTTTCATCTTTGACAAAGTATCAATCCGATATAATGATAAATGTAACAATAATGTTATTGATACTGATAGGAGGTCTGGGTTTTCTTATATGGAAGGATATATTTGATTACAGGTTTGATATAAAAAGATATTCCACTCAAACTAAGATAGTGCTTACAATGACATTTATTTTGGTATTGTTTCCGTCTATATTATTTTTTTCTTTACAGAATTTAGCACTTTGGACATCAAGACAAGAGTGCTCTCAAGTTTATTTCAGGCGGTTACACCAAGGACTGCAGGATTTAATACTATAGATTATACGAAGTTTAGTGACAACGGTATAGCAATGACTGTTATATTAATGCTTATAGGCGGAGGTTCAGGTTCTACCGCCGGAGGTATTAAGATGAGCACCGTATTTATTTTTAGCTGTTACAATGTGTTCCATTTTAAAAACAGGACAAAGGAAGTAGCGGTATTTAAGAAAAGAATTGAGCCGGATATAATAAAAAAATGCAGTTGCTGTACTGGTTTTTGGATGTTGCTTTATTTATAGCAGGGTCCATGCTTTGATAAGCGGTATAGAGGATTTTCGCTGAAAGAAACAATGTTTGAGTCTGCATCTGCAGTCGCAACGGTCGGCTTAACTTTGGGAATTACCCCACATCTTGGAACAGTTTCAAAAACTTTTATTAATATGTATGATGTATATCGGAAGAGTAGGAGGTATAACGCTTATATTTGCGGCAGTTACTCCTAAAAATAGCGGAAATGCAAGATATCCTAAGGATCAGGTAGCGGTAGGATAAATTTTATAGAAGGTGAATTATGAAAAGTTTTTTAGTAATAGGAGTAGGACGTTTTTGGACGTCATTTATGTAAAAAAAGTTGTATGAACTTGGATATGATGTAATGGCTATAGACAGAAATGAGGACTGTATTGAGCCGGTGCTGCCTTATACCTTAAATTCAATGATAGGTGACAGTACAAAGAGCGAGTTTATAAAATCAATCGGTGTAAGTAATTTTGATACCTGTTTTGTGGCAATAGGTGATGATTTTCAAACTTCACTTGAAACAACGTCACTTCTTAGTGAGTGTGGAGCAAAATATGTGGTGTCCAGAGCGTCCAGAGATACGCAAGCAAAATTTCTTTTAAGAAACGGTGCCGATGAGGTTGTTTATCCTGAAAGGCAACTTGCTGAATGGAGTGCTATAAGATACAGCTCAAATAATATTTCAAATTATATAGAGTTACCGGGAGAAAATTCAATATTTGAATGTAAGGTACCTAAAAAGCTGGGAGGAAAAAAACCGTATTGGAGCTTGATATAAGGAAAAAAATACAAAGTTAATATTATGGGAATAAAAAAAGGTGATAACTGGTATATGACTATTACTCCACAGACAAAGTTTGAAAAGGATCAGGATATAATGGTTTACGGAGCAAATAAATATTTGAAAAAATTCTTAAATTTTGATTCAAGTAATTTTACAACTGAAGAAGAGGCTGAAGAAGATGATTGATGATATTTCTATTAGATTTGCAAAACCTGAGGATGCTAAAGAGCTGCTCAAAATATATGCATATTATGTAACAGATACGGCAATATCATTTGAAACAGAAGTACCAAGTGAGGAAGAGTTTAAATTAAGAATAGAAGAGGTTTTAAAAAGCTATCCGTTTATTGTTGCCTGTAAGGATGATGAAATACTGGGATATGCCTATTTGCATTCATTTGTAGGAAGAAAGGCTTATGAATTAAGTGCAGAGACTACCATATACCTAAATCCGGATAAGAAGAAAATGGGTATAGGCAAAAAATTATACTCGGTCTTGGAGGATATAGCAAAGGCGCAGAATATAACAAATTTATATTCATGTATCGGTTATGTGGATAAAGAGGATGAATATTTAAATAATAACAGTGTGCAGTTTCATGAACATATCGGGTTTAGAATGGTTGGGAAATTTGAAAACTGCGGTCATAAATTCGGTAGATGGTATCATATGGTGTGGATGGAGAAGATAATAGGAGAACATAAAGAAATTAAAGAGTTTTTAAAGTATTCGGATATAAAAAGTTTTTAGTAAAAATCATATCTAAAGAAAAATTCGCCTCCATATAAGTGGAGGCGAAAAAAATATTAAAGTACATTTCGTATTCTTTTTACAGCTTCAACGGTATTCTCATGTTTTCCGAATGCTGTAAGTCTGAAGTAGCCGTTTCCGCCCGGACCGAATCCCTCTCCCGGAGTTCCGACAACATTTGCCTTTTCAAGAAGAAAATCAAAGAAATCCCATCCTGTCATATTGTCAGGTGTCTTTAACCAAATATAAGGGGCATTGATACCGCCAAACATTTTTAGATTTGTATCCTTTAATCCGTTCAATATTGTGTCACAGTTTTGCATATAGTAGTTGACCAATCCTTTAACTTCCTCTTGGCCTTGTGCAGAGTAAACAGCTTCACCGGCTCTTTGTACAATATAAGGTGCGCCGTTATATTTTGTGCCGTGGCGTCTTGCCCACATATCATGAAGCGAACAGCCGTACATGATCAAATCTTTCGGAACTACGGCATATCCGAGACGCAGACCTGTAAAACCTGCAGTCTTTGAAAAGGAGCGAAGTTCAATGGCACAGGTATTTGCACCTTTGCATTCATAGATTGAATGTGGTACATCGTCTTCTCTTATATATGCCTCGTATGCGGCGTCATATATAATCACAGATTTACTTGCATTGGCTGCATCAACCCACTTTTGAAGTTCACTTTTTTTCATAGTGGCACCGGTAGGGTTGTTCGGGAAACAAAGATAAATAATATCAGGCATAACTTTTGGCAAGTTCGGAGCAAAATTGTTTTTGGCACTGCACAGCATATATGTGATATTTGAAAACTTACTTAAATCGGCGATATAGTCGCCGGCACGACCGGCCATAACATTGGAGTCGACATATACAGGGTATACAGGGTCACATACACCTAGAGTGTTGTCAAGAGAAAAAAGCTCCTGAATATTTCCTGAATCACATTTTGCACCGTCAGATATAAAGATTTCGTCAGCCGAAATATTGCAGCCGCGTTTTTCAAAGTCATTCTTCGCAATAGCTTCACGAAGGAAGCTGTAACCGAGGTCGGGAGCGTATCCTCTAAAAGTTTCTTCATGTGCCATCTCGTCAACCGAAGTATGAAGTGCGTCAATGACACTTTTTGTAAGAGGTCTTGTAACATCACCGATACCGAGACGAATAATATCCTTGTCAGGGTTTGCATTCTTATAATTTTCTATTTTCTTTGCAATGGCGGAAAATAAATAACTGCCGGGAAGTTTCTGAAAGTTTGTATTGATTTTTAACATTTAGTACTCCTTTATATTGAAGTTTATGACTTTTTAAGTCTGTACTTTAAATCTAAATTTTTTTACAATGTCAATAAGAATTTTAAAAAAACGTATTTAAAAAAATCTGAAATAAGTTATTCAATTATATTGACATTTAAACGGTATTGTGATTAAATACACTCAGAAACAATATTTCTTTAAATAAAATATTTTTTGAAACAATATTTTATTTTTAAGTTGCTAGGAGATTTTATGAGAGAAGAAGATTATCAGGTTTCTTTTGAAATAATTGCTACGGCAGGTGACAGCAAGGGATATTCGATGGATGCGATATGTGACGCCAGAGAAGGTAAGTTTGACTCGGCAAATGAAAAAATCAATGAGGCAAACAAAAGACTTTTAAAAGCACATGAGCTTCAAACCGATATGATTGCACAGGAGGCAGGCGGAGATCCGGTTCCGGTAAACATTATTCTGATACATTCACAGGATCATTTGACTATGGCGAATGTAGCTGAAGAGTTGGCTGAGGAAATGGTTTCACTTTATAAAACGATATATGATATGAAGGCTGAGATCGAGGAGTTGAAGAAAAAGATAAAATAACTATATTCTGTAATTTGGAGGTAGTACATGGACATAGTATTGCGAATAAAAGAGGAATATAGGAAACTTACAAAGTCTGAAAAGAAAGTGGCTGATTATTTCATAGATAATTATAAGAATGCTATAAATGAGAGTACGCAGTCTATAGCGGTTGCTACAGATACTTCTCCGGCTACGGTAATCAGATTTGTAAAAACATTGAAGTTTGACGGACTTCAACAGCTTAAGCTTGCGATTGCGGCCGATATGGACTCACAAAAGCCTGATATTACAGATGAGATAATACATCAAAAGGACGGACTTAGTGAAATTGTTGAAAAGAATAAGAGAAATCTGATAAACAGTATCGAAAGGCTATACGCACTTATGGATTTGGAACTGATAGAAAAGAGTGTGGATGCCATAGACTCCGCAAAAAAGGTGTATCTTTTCGGAGTCGGTGCAAGCGGTATTGTTTGTTATGATATCAATTATAAGCTTTCAAGAATCGGTAAGAATGTAGTTTTTAATAATGACATACATTTGCAATTGGTAAACTTAAACTTCATAACAAAGGAAGATGCCTGTGTCTGTGTAAGTTACAGCGGCAATACAAAGGAGACTGTACTTGTTGCCGAGATTGCAAAAAAAGCCGGTGCAAAGACGGTAGGTATATGTTGTTACGGCAGAAACGAGCTTTCAAAGATTTGTGATATCACTTTGAGAGTTCCACATGATGAGAGAGAACTTAGACTTGGCGCTATTTCAAGCCGTAATACAACACTTACACTTTTGGATACCATTTATCTGGCTATAACACACAGACATTATCCGGATGTGCTGAATGATATCGAATCTACAAGAGATTTGATTAAGAAACTTAGAGACTGATTTTATAAAGGAAGTGAAAAAATGAGAATGCTTTGGGGAGGTGCAAGCGCCTCAAGTCAATATGAGGGCGGATTTGATCTTTTTAATAAGGGTATTGATACACAGGACTGTAGAAGATATGTAAAAAGAACGGACAACGCCACCACATCTACAAGACTTTTAACAAAGGCTGATATAGAGAGGGCAAAACATCCTTTAGAGGGAGACTTTTTCCCGGGAAGAAAGGGCAGTGAAGGACTCTCACATATAGATGAAGATATAGAGTACCTCAGTGAGCTTGGAATAGATATATACAGGATTTCAATTGCATGGTCGAGGATATTTCCTACAGGAGAGGAAGAGACTCCTAATGAAGATGCCCTTAAGATGTACGGAGATATTTTAAAGAAACTTAAGTCAAAGGGAATCAAGATATATCTGAGTCTTACACATTATGCACTTCCGCTTGCTTTGGTGGAAAAATATGGCGGCTGGAAAAACAGAAAGCTTGTTGATTTGTACCTTAAGTATGCAAAGGTTATATTTGATAGTTTTGGAGAGTATCTTGATTTTGTAGTACCTTTCAATGAGATAAATACCGGATTTTTCAGCCCTTTTAACGGACTTGGACTTCTCAGAGATGAAAATAAAGAGGGAAGCGGATATGATTTAAATGACATATTTGAAGGACTTCACAATCAGTTTATCGCTTCAGCAAAGGTAATAGAGCTTGGAAGAAAGATGCTTGATGTTAAGTTCGGCTGTATGGCGGCATGTTTTTGCTACTACGGTTACTCATGTAATCCGCTTGATCAGTTGAAGACATTACAGTATGAGCAGGTAAATCAGTGGTTCTTTACAGATGTTTTGGCGGCAGGTGAGTATCCTTACTATATGAAGAAGTACTTTAGAGATAACAATGTGAAAGTGGAGTTTTTGCCGGGAGATGAAGAACTTCTGAAAAACAATACAGCCGATTTTGTGGGATTTTCATACTATCAGTCAAATGTGTGCGCATCTGAGGAAATGGAAAAGACCGCAGGTAATCTTGTGGTAAGTACAAAGAATCCTTATCTGAAAGCAAATGAGTGGGGATGGCAGATTGATCCTGTAGGAATGAGAATTTCCATGAACAAGATTTTTGACAGATATAAAAAGCCTGTAATGATCACAGAGAACAGCTTCGGATACAATGATGTACTTTTGGACGGCAATATCATAAACGACGACTACAGAATACAGTATTTGAACGACCACTTTGAACAGATAAAGCTTGCTGTAGATGACGGCGTGGAATGCCTGGCATATTTGCTTTGGGGTATTATAGATATCGTATCCGCCGGTTCACTGGAGATGACCAAGAGATACGGAGTGGTATATGTAGATGCCGACAACCTCGGTAACGGTACATATAAAAGATATAAAAAGAAGAGTTTTAAATTCTACAAGGATTTTATAGAAAAGGAGAAAAACAGTGTTAAGTCTTGACAGTTTGGATACAGAGAGAAGAAATATTAACACGATGAATCTTGACGAACTTTCCGCTGTAGAAATTATTGAAAAGATAAATCAAGAAGATGAAAAGATAGCCGACTGTGTAAAACCTGCAATTCCCGAAATAGGAAAGGCTGTGGAGTTTGCGGTTGACAGTATAAAAAGAGGCGGAAGGCTTATTTATATAGGTGCAGGTACCTCCGGAAGACTTGGTATACTTGATGCCAGTGAATGTCCTCCTACATACGGAGTACCGTTTGACATGGTAATAGGTATTATGGCAGGCGGAGATAAGGCGATGAGAAAAGCTGTAGAAGGTGCCGAGGACTCAAAAGAACTTGCCGTAAATGATTTGAAGGAACTGGGACTTTGTGAAAAAGATACTTTGGTGGGGCTTGCCGCAAGCGGAAGGACACCATATGTAATAGGCGGTTTGGAATATGCCAAAGGTCTCGGAGCAAAGACTGTAGCTGTAAGTTGTGTAAAGAATGCAAAAATATCGGCACTTGCAGACGCTCCTATAGAGGTGGTTGTAGGAGCGGAAGCTGTGACAGGTTCTACAAGAATGAAAGCCGGAACAGCTCAGAAGATGGTGTTAAATATGATTTCCACCACAACTATGGTAAAAATCGGCAAGGTGTACCAAAATCTTATGGTAGATGTTGCGACAACCAATGAAAAGCTGAGAGTAAGGGCACTGAATATAGTAAGTGAGGCCACAGGTATAGATAAGGAAAACTCAAAAAAGCTTCTGGAGGAATCAGGCTATGATGTCAAGGTTGCCATAGTTATGGGACTTGCAGGTGTGGATGCGCTAAAGGCAAGAAAGACACTTTCGGATAATGAGTTGAATGTCAGTGCCACAATAAAGAAACTGCTTAAGACTAATAAATAGTTTGAAAATACTTTAAATTATTTTAGTAAATTCTTATGATATGTGGTAAAATATTTTTATATTAAAATTAAAAAAATCTGATATAAAAAAAGAAAAGTAAAATCAGATTTGGAAAGAAGGAGATATATGAAGGTATTATTTGTTTGTTCAGGCGGTATGTCGTCAACAATCGCTGTAAATGCTTTGAAAAAAAGAGGCTGCAAAAACATGGTGAGGACATTGATGTTCTTGCAATCGGTACTCAGGCTGTTGATGATGAGGTAAAGAACGGTTGGAATTGTGTAATGGTTGCACCGCAGATTCGTCACAGATTTGACAACATCAAGGCTGCAGCCGATGCACAGAATATTCCATGTGCACTTATTGAACCTATGGCTTATTCACCACTGGGTGGACCTAAGCTTTATACACAAATGAAAGGGTTAACAGGAGGAAACTAAAATGTTTGACAAAATTGCTGCATTCTTAGATAAAAATCTAAGTACACCAATGGCAAAGCTCAGTGAGCAAAGGCACTTAAGAGCTATAAGGGACGGTATTATCGCCACTTTGCCTATCGTAGTAGTAAGTTCACTTTTCCTTGTAATTGCGTTCTTACCTAACCAGATGCCGGCAAGCTGGGGTATTGCCCAGTTCATTAAGGCAAATGCAGGCAGAATCTTGCTTCCATATCGTATGGCAATGTATATTATGACATTGTATGCCGTATTCGGAATCGGATTTTCACTGGCAAAGAGCTATGATTTGGACGGACTTTCAGGAGCCATTCTTTCAGAGCTTGCATTTCTTTTGACAGTTGTACCTGTATCATTGCCTGAAGCAACTGATGAAATTACAAACTTGGCTGCAAATAATCAGGCTTTGGCGGATTATATCAAGGCTGTTCCTGAAGGATGGCATCTTGGTATGTCATATATCGGTTCAGACGGTATGTTTGTAGGTATTATTTCAGCATTTATCGCTGTAGAAATCTACAGATTCACACAGAAGTCAGGTTTTAAAATCAGAATGCCTGAGCAGGTTCCTGCATCAGTTGCAAGAAGCTTTGAGGCACTTACACCTACAGTTATCATCCTTCTTCTTTTCTCAACAGTCACAATGTGGCTCGGTATAAAGGTTCATGATATCGTAGGTTCTATTATCAGACCTATAGTAAATGTTGCGGATACACTTCCTTCAGTACTTTTACTTACATTCCTTGACTCATTCTTCTGGTGTTTCGGTATACACGGAAGCAGTGTAGTAGGAAGTCTTACAAGACCTGTTTGGCTTATGCTTCTTGAGCAGAACTCAAATGCATTTGCAGCAGGAGCAGCTATTCCTAATATCGCTCCGGAGCCTTTCTATCAGTGGTTTATTTACATCGGAGGTTCAGGAACAACTATCGGACTTGCAATTTTACTGCTTTTAAGATCAAGATCACAGTATGCCAAGACACTTGGTAAGGTAGCGTTTGTACCTGCATTGTTTAACATCAACGAGCCGATGATTTTCGGTTGCCCGATCATTCTAAACCCTGTACTTTTGATACCTTTCGTACTCAATCCTATTATCTGTGCCGTAATCGCATGGATTGCAACAGAGCTTGGACTTGTAAACAGAGTAGTGGCTTCAGTGCCGTGGACTTTGCCGGGACCTATAGGTGCGTTCCTTGCAACAAACGGTGATATCAGAGCGTTGATATTGAATGTACTGTTGATAATATTGTCAATACTTATTTACCTTCCTTTCTTCAATAAGTATGATGCGGACTTGAAGAAGCAGGAGGACAGCGGAGAAGTTTCCGTATAAAAAAGATAGGGATAAGGAGAGTTATGCGTAGACTTGGAATATCGATTTATCCTGAAAAAAAGACAGTGTGGAAAAATATTGTTGAATACATTAAGAAAGCCGGATCTTCCGCTTTTCTCGTATTTTTCTCATGCCTTTTTATCAGTGAATAAATCAAAAGAAGAGATAATAAGATGATTTTAGAGAGATTAACCTGTATGCAAAAAGCTTGGGATTTGAAATAATAGTTGATGTATCACCGGCTGTTTTTGATAAGCTTAATATTTCTTATAAGGATTTGGGATTTTTTAAGGAGATTGGTGCGGACGGTCTGAGGCTTGATATTGGTTTTACAGGGCTTGAAGAGTCTTTGATGACTTTCAACGAATATGATCTGAAGATAGAGATAAATATGTCAAATGATGTGTCAACTATAGATACCATAATGAATTATGAGCCGAACAGGTACAATCTCTACGGATGTCACAACTTTTATCCGCATAATTACAGCGGACTAGGACTGGACTTTTTTAAGAGTTGTACAGACAGATTTAAAAAATACGGGCTTAATACGGCAGCATTTATAACAACAAGAAATGCAGGTTCATTCGGACCTTGGCCTACCGATTTCGGACTGCCAAGCCTTGAAATGCACAGAAATATGGGCATTGACAAGCAACTTAAGCATATGATTGCCCTTGGAGATATTGACGATATAATCATATCAAACTGCTATCCAAGCGATGAGGAACTTGAGAAGATTAAATGTATACCTCTTGACAGAGTGTGCTTTGATGTAGAGTTGTTGCCGGAACTTCCAAAACTTGAAAGGACTATAGTGCTTAAAGAGATGCATTTTAACAGAGGTGATAAGTCGGAGAACTTTATAAGGTCAACCGCCTCAAGAGTAAAGTACAAGGGCGAAAGTTTGAGGTGATAAATCCGGCACCTATAAAGAGAGGCGATATAATAATAGAGAGTTCACTCTACGGACATTATGCAGGTGAGTTGCAGATTGCTCTAAGCGATATGGAAAATTCAGGTATGAGCTCCGTGGTAGGTCATATTGATAAGAATGAATTGTTCCTCTTGGATTATATCAGGCCTTGGCAGAAGTTTGCGATGAAAGAAGCGAAGATAGAGGAAGTATAATGGCAAAGACTTATTATATCGGTATAGACGGTGGAGGAACAAAGACAAAGTTTGACCTCTTTGACTCTGATAAAAACAGTATTGCATCAATCACTATGCCTACAATTCATCCGGCACAGACAAGTTTTAAAGAAGCGTTATCTGTTCTTACAGATGCCAAAGAAAAATTACTTGAAAATATAAATGACAGTGATTATATTTTGAAAGTCGGAGCGGGGCTTGGCGGATACGGTATTAACGCAGATTACAGAAAAAAACTGGAAGATGAATTCAGTACGGTTTTTGATGAGTTTAAGCTTTATTCGGATGCATATGCGGCAATGCTTGGTGCGCTTGCGGGAGAAGACGGTATTCTTATGATTGCAGGTACAGGAAGCATTGCTTTGGCTAAGGTAGGTGATGAGACCTTCAGGTGTGGAGGATTCGGCTACAGATACGGTGACGAGGGCAGTGCTTACAGCATAGGAAAGGCGCTTATATCAAGAGCGTTAAAGGAAGCTGACGGCAGGTTGGATAAGAGTATAATATCCGATCTTGTGATGAATTATTTTGATAATATCGGCATTAATATGGTAGCTACATCAGACTTTAGCAGAGATAAAATCGCAGGACTTGCAGCAGCCGCATCAAAGTATGTAGAGAACAGTGAGAGTGTGAGAGATATTTTTTTGGCTGCGGCTAAAGAAATTTCTTTGCATATAAAGGCAATAGGAAAAACTTTGAATCCGGTAAAAGAATAAGGTTAAGCTATATAGGCGGAGTCTTTAAGTCAGAGTATATCATAGAATGTATAAAGGAAATGAATCAAGGTATTGAACTTGTTGCGCCGATATATCCGCCTGAAAAGGGGAGTATACTACAGGTATAGTGTAAAGCGGATTGATCTTTGTTATAATGAGTATAAAGAAAAAGTTTTATTTTGTTGAGGTGAAAAATGGGAAAAAGAAAATTGGCCTCCATACAGTATGTACATAATATCACGCCTATAGAAGGTGCCGAAAAGATAGAATGTGTACATGTATTGGGATGGCAATGTGTTGCAAACAAGGATCAATTCAGCATAGGTGATAAATGTGTATACATGGAAGTGGATTCGTTCCTTCCCGTATGTGAACGCTTTGAATTCCTCCGGGCAAGCAGCTTTAAAGAGAATGAAATAATGGGAGCGGGATTCAGACTGAAGACCATGAAATTCAGAGGACAGATTTCACAGGGTCTGGTACAACCTTTAGAAATACTTCCTGAAGGTGAATATGAAATAGGAGATGATGTAACTGAGCTTCTTGGAATAAGAAAATGGGAGATAGAGGAAAGGGTAAGTAATGACGGTACAGTTATTGCGGAGTTTCCAAGTGAGATATCAAAAACCGATGAACTTAGAGTACAGTCATATCCCGAGTTGATAGAAGAGCTTAAAGCTGTAAATGGATACTATATAAGTACTAAAATGGACGGCTGCAGTGTAACTATGTACAAAAAAGGTGAACATTTCGGTGTATGCGGCAGAAATTATGAATATGCAGATGATGATAAATGTGCCATGTGGAAATATGCCCATAAGCATAAAATAGAAGAGAGATTAAAAGAGAATAATCTTGACAATATAGCTATTCAGGGTGAATTTTGCGGACCCGGCATTCAAAAAAACAGGTTGAAGCTGACCGAACCTGAGTGGTATGTATTTACAGTAACGGATATGAACACAAATAAAAGGCTTTCCCTATATAAGACCGAGGAGATATGTAAAGTGCTTGGCTTAAATATGGTTCCGATAGAGGAAGTGGAAGAAGAGTTTCAATATAAAAGTGTTGATGAACTTTTGGAAAGAGCAAAGGGAAAGTACGCTTCAGGTAAGAATAAGGAAGGTATTGTAATAAGACCTATAGAAGCGGTGTATTCAAATACCATAGCAGGCCCGCTGTCTATGAAAGTTCTTAATAACGATTATCTTTTGAAAGAGTAGAAAATTACTTTTTATATGGCTGCAGCAGTGGATATAAAAGCAATATCTAAGCTGCAGTCAAATTTTGCTTAGGGTATATCAGGGCTTTATAATAGAAGGCCTATAATTTTTGCTTACAAGTTTTTACAATTAATTTTAAATATAGCTTGACTTTGAAATAGGAAAACCGTATAATTAACACACTGATTTTTGCAGATGACTCAATTCAAATATCTGAATGATTTAAAAAAATAATTAAAATTGTTCTTGACAAGATATTGAATAGATGATATTATATCAGAGTTGTTTGAAAAGAGCAGCACAAACTTCAAATAATCTGAAAAAACTTTAAAAAGTTCTTGACAGAATAAAATGAGTTTGATATAATGACTTGGCTGTTTGAGACAGCAAAGCAATGAACCATGATAATTTAAGATTAAACAGTACACACAACCCTGAAAATTTGCATATTTCGCATATTTTTCTTGACGAGAACAAGCGTAGCGCAGTTCGAGTTTAGAAAAATAGCGCACCTTGCCGAACGAAGTGAGGCAATGGTGTTACATATAAATATGATGAAGTTTCAGAAAAACAACGTTTAGATTCGAACAGAATTTAAAACCTTTAAAAAACAGTAGATCTGTGAAAACAGATGCAAGCTAGCGACAAGCTAGATTAAACTTTTATATGAGAGTTTGATCCTGGCTCAGGATGAACGCTGGCGGCGTGCTTAACACATGCAAGTCGAACGAAGCTGCTAAAAAGAAGTTTTCGGACGGAATTTTGGTAGACTTAGTGGCGGACGGGTGAGTAACGCGTGGATAACCTGCCTTATACAGGGGGATAACGGAGAGAAATTTCCGCTAAGACCGCATAAGACCACAGCACCGCATGGTGCAGAGGTAAAATATTTATAGGTATAAGATGGATCCGCGTCCGATTAGCTAGTTGGTGAGGTAGAGGCTCACCAAGGCGACGATCGGTAGCCGGCCTGAGAGGGTGAACGGCCACATTGGGACTGAGACACGGCCCAAACTCCTACGGGAGGCAGCAGTGGGGAATATTGGACAATGGGGAAACCCTGATCCAGCGACGCCGCGTGAGTGAAGAAGTATTTCGGTATGTAAAAGCTCTATCAGCAGGGAAGAAAATGACGGTACCTGACTAAGAAGCCCCGGCTAACTACGTGCCAGCAGCCGCGGTAATACGTAGGGGGCAAGCGTTATCCGGATTTACTGGGTGTAAAGGGAGCGCAGACGGCGAAAGCAAGTCTGAAGTGAAATGCATGGGCTCAACCCATGAATTGCTTTTGGAAACTGTTTGGCTTGAGTGTCGGAGGGTAAGCGGAATTCCTAGTGTAGCGGTGAAATGCGTAGATATTAGGAGGAACACCGGAGGCGAAGGCGGCTTACTGGACGACAACTGACGTTGAGGCTCGAAGGCGTGGGGAGCAAACAGGATTAGATACCCTGGTAGTCCACGCAGTAAACGATGAATACTTGGTGTCGGGGAGGTAAACTCTTCGGTGCCGCAAGCAAACGCATTAAGTATTCCACCTGGGGAGTACGTTCGCAAGAATGAAACTCAAAGGAATTGACGGGGACCCGCACAAGCGAGTGGAGCATGTGGTTTAATTCGAAGCAACGCGAAGAACCTTACCAAATCTTGACATACTCTTGAATAGCTTTGTAATGAAGTTAGTCTTTCGGGACAAGGGATACAGGTGGTGCATGGTTGTCGTCAGCTCGTGTCGTGAGATGTTGGGTTAAGTCCCGCAACGAGCGCAACCCTTGTCGTCAGTAGCCAGCAGTAAGATGGGCACTCTGACGAGACAGCCGGAGATAATCCGGAGGAAGGTGGGGATGACGTCAAATCATCATGCCCCTTATGATTTGGGCTACACACGTGCTACAATGGCGTAAACAAAGTGAAGCAAAGCCGCGAGGCCAAGCAAATCACAAAAATAACGTCTCAGTTCGGATTGTAGTCTGCAACTCGACTATATGAAGCTGGAATCGCTAGTAATCGCAGATCAGAATGCTGCGGTGAATACGTTCCCGGGTCTTGTACACACCGCCCGTCACACCATGGGAGTCATCAATGCCCGAAGTCAGTGACCTAACCGTAAGGAAGGAGCTGCCGAAGGCAGGGAGGATAACTGGGGTGAAGTCGTAACAAGGTAGCCGTATCGGAAGGTGCGGCTGGATCACCTCCTTTCTATATATTTTTCACTTAATGAAAACGAGCCGAAGGCGAAGTTTGAATTCTAGTGAAAAAGCAGTTCTTCATACGAACGAAGTGAGTATGATAGAACATCATTAAAGGCTTTAGTAAGGGTTGTGAGTACTGTTTAGTACTAAATTAAAATGGTACTAAAATCAAACATTATTGGTGTCGATGCGTCTAGGGGACACACCCGTTCCCATTCCGAACACGATGGTTAAGACCTAGTCGGCCGATGGTACTATACTGGAGACGGTATGGGAGAGTAGGTGGATGCCAATGCATTTTTCACTTGATTAAAGCGAGCGAAGCGAAGCTTGGATCTTAGTGAAAAAGTACACCTCATCGAGCGAAGCGAGATGATGGTGTTACAACACCGGGGGTGTAGCTCAGTTGGGAGAGCACCTGCCTTGCAAGCAGGGGGTCAAGAGTTCGAATCTCTCCATCTCCATTGTTAAAGCTTGAAAGCTTTAACTATAAATGTACCTTGAAAACTGCATACCAAACGAGAAATTATATAAATATTTTATAATTAGACATCCGAGGTACTAATTACTAAGTATAATTAGTGATTAGTATTTAATAACAAAAATAAATTTTTAAACATAGTGTATGATACACGCTAGTGTCATACATAAACACTAAATCTAAAAAGATTTAAGAGGTTAAACATAAAAGAGCGTAGGGTGGATGCCTAGGCACTGACAGCCGAAGAAAGACGTGACAAGCTGCGAAAAAGCTGCGGGGAGAAGCACATATTCAGTGATCCGCAGATGTCTGAATGGGGAAACCCACTTGGAAGAACTCCCAAGTATCTGTACGCCAATACATAACGTACAGAGGGGAAACCCGTGAACTGAAACATCTAAGTAGCGGAGGAAAAGAAAACAACAGTGATTGCGAAAGTAGCGGCGAGCGAAATCGTAAGAGCCCAAACCGTGGTGCGTGCACTGCGGGGTAGAGGACTGCAATACGAGTAAGATATATTACCTGAACCGTTTTGGAAAAGCGGGCCAAAGAGCGTGAGAGCCGTGTAAGGGAAAATGTATCGAATCCAGCAGTATCCGGAGTACCACGAGACACGAGAAACCTTGAGGGAAGCAGGGGGGACCACCCCCTAAGGCTAAATACTAGTCAGTGACCGATAGCGTATAGTACTGTGAAGGAAAGGTGAAAAGAACCCCGGGAGGGGAGTGAAAAAGAACCTGAAACCCTATGTTTACAAACTGTGGAACACCGAAAGGTGAACCGCGTACTTTTTGTAGAACGGTCCGGCGAGTTACATGTACAGGCGAGGTTAAGTATTAAAGATACGGAGCCGAAGGGAAACCAAGTCTTAATAGGGCGAATGTAGTCAGTATGTGTAGACCCGAAACCGGGTGATCTATCCATGTCCAGGTTGAAGTTCGCGTAAAAGTGAATGGAGGACCGAACGCACATCCGTTGAAAAGGGTGGCGATGAGGTGTGGATAGGGGAGAAATTCAATCGAACCCGGAGATAGCTGGTTCTCCTCGAAATAGTTTTAGGACTAGCCTCGTTATTAGTCTACCGGAGGTAGAGCACTGAATTTTTGCGGGGGCGTCAAAGCCTACCAAGAGATATCAAACTCCGAATGCCGGCTAGATGATTGACGGGAGTCAGACTACACGAGATAAGTTGGGTAGTCAAAAGGGAAAGAGCCCAGACCTACGGCTAAGGTCCCAAAGTGTGTGTTAAGTGGAAAAGGATGTGGGATTTCGAAGACAGCTAGGATGTTGGCTTAGAAGCAGCCATACATTAAAAAGAGTGCGTAACAGCTCACTAGTCGAGAGGTCCTGCGCCGAAAAATGTCCGGGGCTAAACACAACACCGAAGCCTGGGAATGTAGTAATACATTGGTAGAGGAGCATTCTTAGAGGCGTAGAAGCCATACCGGAAGGAATGGTGGAGTAATAAGAAGAGAGAATGCCGGAATGAGTAGCGAGAAAGAGGTGAGAATCCTCTTGGCCGAATATCTAAGGTTTCCTGAGTAAAAGCTGATCTACTCAGGGTAAGTCAGGGGCCTAAGGCAAGGTCGAAAGACGTAGTCGATGGATAACAGGTACAGATTCCTGTACTACATATAATCAGAACTGTGGGGACACGGAGACTAAAACCGAACCCGGGAGGACAAAAACCGGGGCAAGCGAAGTACCTGTATGGGAGGAAAAACCACCATGCAAAGGGAAAACGTGATGCGTACCGAAAATTAGTAGGGAAGTCGGTTAGGGAGCCGTCAAGAAAAGCCGCTATTGTGTTATATGTACCCGTACCGCAAACCGACACAGGTAGATGAGGAGAGAATCCTAAGGCCGGCGGGAGAAGCATTGTTAAGGAACTCGGCAAAATGACCCCGTAACTTCGGGAGAAGGGTGCCACTTTAAAAAGAGTGGTCGCAGAAAAAAAGGCTCAAGCAACTGTTTAGCAAAAAAACACAGGTCTATGCGAAACCGCAAGGTGAAGTATATGGGCTGACGCCTGCCCGTGCCGGAAGGTTAAGAGGAGAAGTCAGGAAACGAAGCTTTGAATTGAAGCCCCGGTAAACGGCGGCCGTAACTATAACGGTCCCTAAGGTAGCGAAATTCCTTGTCGGGTAAGTTCCGACCCGCACGAAAGGCGTAATGATTTGAGCGCTGTCTCAACAATGCACCCGGTGAAATTGAAGTACCAGTGAAGATGCTGGTTACCTGCGCCAGGACGGAAAGACCCCGATGGAGCTTTTACTCCAGTTTGGTACTGGGATTCGGTAATACTCGTACAGGATAGGTGGGAGACTGTGAAAGCATGGACGCCAGTTTATGCAGAGTCGCCGTTGGGATACCACCCTGTATTGCTGGATTTTCTAACCCTGCATCCGTAATCCGGATGGGGGACAATGCCAGACGGGGAGTTTGACTGGGGCGGTCGCCTCCGAAAGAGTATCGGAGGCGCTCGAAGGTTCCCTCAGAATGGTCGGAAACCATTCAAAGAGTGCAAAGGCAGAAGGGGGCTTGACTGCGACACCGACGGGTGGAGCAGGTACGAAAAGTAGGACTGAGTGATCCGGTGGCATAAAGTGGGATTGCCATCGCTCAACGGATAAAAAGCTACCCTGGGGATAACAGGCTTATCACCCCAAGAGTTCACATCGACGGAGTGGTTTGGCACCTCGATGTCGGCTCATCGCATCCTGGGGCTGTAGCAGGTCCCAAGGGTTGGGCTGTTCGCCCATTAAAGCGGTACGCGAGCTGGGTTCAGAACGTCGTGAGACAGTTCGGTCCCTATCCGGCGTGGGCGTAAGATATTTGAGAGGAGCCGTCCTTAGTACGAGAGGACCGGGACGGACTGACCGCTGGTGTACCTGTTGGAGAGTAACTCCATGGCAGGGTAGCTATGTCGGGAAGGGATAAACGCTGAAGGCATCTAAGCGTGAAGCCCCCCTCAAGATGGGATATCTCATGTGAAAACAGTAAGACCCCTTGAAGACTACGAGGTAGATAGGGCCAAGATGTAAGTACAGTAATGTACTGAGTTGATGGTTACTAATAGGTCGAGGGTTTAACCAAAAGATAGGAAAATTTATGATTTGATATTTATATAATCGGAAGCATTTGGTAGGCAGTTTTGAAGGTGCATTTTCTTCTTAACGAAAACAAACGAAGTGCAGTTTGAGTTTTAGAAGAAAAGTACACTTGGCTTTACGAAGTAAAGTCATAGTGCTACCTTTTAAAAAAAGTGCTTGCATAATCAGTGAATATCTGATATAGTACATGAGTACTTGCCCTGATAGCTCAGTAGGTAGAGCATGCGGCTGTTAACCGCAGTGTCACAGGTTCGAGCCCTGTTCAGGGCGTTGTCCGAAACTATGGACAACGGCGACATAGCCAAGCGGTAAGGCGTGGGTCTGCAACACCCTGATCACCAGTTCAAATCTGGTTGTCGCCTTGATTAGAAAATCTAATCACTTGCGGGAATGCTGGAATTGGCAGACAGGCAAGACTAAGGATCTTGTGTCTGTATAGACGTGAGGGTTCAAGTCCCTTTTCCCGCACTTTAAAAGAGCAACTGATGTTGCTCTTTTTTTATGCTCAAAAAGAGTTACTGTTTCAACCGAATATTATTAATGGCATGAAAAAACTTACAACTAAATTAAAATATAGTTAAAAAATAGGATATAATTGCCGTAACTTTAATAAAAGATATTTATGACTATGACTGTAATTAAATGTTTAATATATTGTAATATTTCAACGGGTGTAAAGTAATTGTTCAATCTATAAAACTTTGGTATAATTTAAGTACTCTAAACAAAAACAAGGAGTGCTCAATGAAAAAAAGAAATTTTTTTAACATTAGCATCAGCTCTAACCTTTGTTTCACTATACAGTTTTAATGCATATGCAGACATGGATTTGGAGACAAGTAACGCAGTCTCAGGAATAGCCGTAGCTCTAAACAATTATAAGGCAAGTTCCATATCGCCGCAGACAGCATTAGAAGAGTCGTTAAAGACGGCGACAACAAATACAATAGAGATAACAGGAGTTGACGATGCACGCAACAAGCTTGTAAAGGACGTGGTCAAGTATGAGGGACCGTCGATTCAGGACAGGCTTAAAGAAGAGGTAATGAAGGATGACCTCGCAGTGGCAAAGAACAAAAAGGATACAGTAGTACACGCGGATCCGAAAGAGACCGGTGAAGAGGTGGGAAGTATTTCATACAGTTCTGTAGCCACCGTTGTAGGTTCTGAAATCAACGAGACCGGAGAATGGGTTAAGATAAACTCCGGAAACGTAGAGGGCTATGTCAAAGCCTCAGATTTGGCAACAGGAAATAAAGCAAAGAAAATGGCAAAAGATTCTGTCGTGACCTATGGTACGGTAGTAGATATTGACAATGTCAGACTACGAAAGACACCGGATATAACCTCAAATACTCTCACGATGCTTGAGGGCGGAGAGAAGTATGTTGTAGTAGGTCAGGACAAAAACTTTTTAAAGGTTCAGGTAGATGATGACTTGACAGGATATGTATACAAGGACTTCATAAAAACGGATGTATCTTATAAGACTGCCAAGACTAAGGAAGAGTCCACTATTGAAGCTTTAAATAAGGCAAAGCTGGAAACTGAGGCTAAAGAAGCAATGGCCATATATGAAAATATGGTGGTTGCGGACGATCAGACAACAGCTAAGAGTAAGGAAACGACTGCCAAGGCTGAAACAACTACAGCCGCAAAGAAAAATTCGGATAAAGCTCCTACAGCTAAGGCAAGTGAAGAAGCGAAGACAATCAAGTCTCCTGCAGCCGAAAAGAGAGAGACACCTGCAGGTAAGGAAGCAGAGATTAAGGTTCCGGATACTACAAAAGGATCTGCAAAGCCTGCTGAAACAACCACAAAAGACAACGGACAGACAGAGACTACAAAGCAGAAGATAGAAACAGTACCGGAGACGAAAACCGAGGCGGAGACCATCAAAGCAATAGAGGATACAAAGCCTGCCGAGACCAAGTCTAAAGTAGAGACTGTAAAAGAGCCAAGTAAGTTTGAAGAAACCGTTTCTTCACCTTCCAAGGTAAAGATAGAAACAGTCAACGGTCCTGAGGCAAGTGAGACCGCAAAGGAAACAACTAAAGCAAGTGCAGAGCCGGAGACAAGCAAGGCTGTAGAGACAGTAAAAGAGACTCCGACAGCAACAACACAGGCTGAAACTATAAGCGCTGTTGAAGATACTACAAAGCAGACTGAGTCTACTACACAGGCTCCAAAGCAGACTGAGTCTACTACACAGGCTCCGAAACAGACCGAGGCGACTACAGAGGCTACAAAACCTGCAGAAACCACAAAACCTGCAGAGACAACAGCTCCTTACGGACCGGGCGGCAGTACTGAAAAGCCTAAGGAAACACAGAAGGCTAAGCCTCAAAAGGAGACCACAGTTGTTACAGGTGAAAATGGCGGACCGGGTGTCAGCAAGAAAAAAGAAACTACAAAGGCTGAGACAGAGGCTACAAAGGCGGCTAAGGAAAAAGTATCAAGAGATGCTGTAGTAGCTTATGCCAAGCAGTTTGTCGGTAATCCGTATGTATACGGAGGAACATCACTGACAAAGGGTGCCGATTGTTCCGGATTTGTAATGAGAGTATATGAGAAGTTCGGAATAAGTACTTCAAGAGTCTCAAGGGACCAGGCAAACAACGGTACTGAGATACCTGTATCGCAGATAAAACCGGGAGATTTGGTATTCTATTCTTCAGGCGGAGAGATAAACCATGTTGCGATATATATCGGTGACGGACAGATTGTACATGCCGCAAATAAGCAGCTTGGAATCAGAATAGGAAGTTTGAACCATCGTACTCCTGTAAAGGCGGTAAGATTGATAAAATAATTAAAAAAGTCAGGTGATTACAGCCTGACTTTTTTTAATGAAGTATTATAAAAAATATTTGGCAAGCCATAAAAAAAGTATTATAATTACAATAGTAATAAGAAATGGGAGAAGAATATGAAAAAAAAATTTATATTGTTGGGTGTACTTTTGGCACTCTCTCTTAGTGCATGCGGATCAAAAGGTACTGAAAAGGCGGATGATAAGACTGCCAAAACAGACAGTAAGGCAAAGACAAGTATTGATACTACAGGATTTTTGGTAACTTCTATCAATGCTGATATCCAGACTGCAGATCCGGATAAGACATCTAAGGACTATATGGTACCTCTTAATATCTTTGACAGGTTGGTTGAGGTTGAGGTCAAGGATGACGGCTCAAGTGAATTGGTACCTTCACTTGCAAAGAGTTGGGATATATCTGAGGACGGAAAGGTATATACATTACATTTGCAAGAGGGAGTGAAATTCTCAAACGGTGCAGATTTTAAGTCGGACGATGTTGTATATTCACTTACAAGAATGCTTGGAGTAACAGGTGCTGTAAACGGTGACTTTGTAAGCCAGATAGAAGGAGCGGATAAAGTCATGGATGGAAGCAGTAAGGAGCTTAGCGGCGTAAAAGCGATAGACGACTATACAGTGGAGATAACACTTTCAGAGCCTTATGCAGGTTTCTTGGCTTGCCTTTCAGCGTCACCTGTATGTATGCTTGATAAAGATACCACAGAGGCTGCCGGAGACAAGTTCGGTATTGACCCTTCGGTTACAGTCGGAACAGGTGCATTTAAGATGGCGGAGTGGACTGTAAACGACTCTATAGTTCTTACAAAGAATGATACTTACTGGGGTGGTGATGTATCGCTTCCGGGAGTACTTATAAGAGTAATACCTGATTCAGAGACAAGAAATATGATGTTTAAGAACGGTGAGCTTGATATACTTGACTTTGATTTTATGATTGACTATATCGACACATACAAAAAAGAGATGCCTGATGTGCTTCATCACACACCGAGAGTCGGAGTTACATATTTTACATTTAATGAAAATATAGAACCTCTAAACAATGTAAAAGTAAGAGAGGCGGTATGCAAGGCAATCAATCGTCAGGAAATCATTGATTCACTTATGAACGGTGTAGCAACAATTGAAAACGGTATATTTCCAAGAGGACTTATAGGCTATGACAGTTCACTTCCTGAGATTAAGTATGATCCTGACGGTGCTAAGGCACTGCTTGCAGAGGCAGGCTATCCGAACGGATTTGATATGGAGATTTCGGTAGATTCTTCATCATCGGATACTACAAAGACAGTGCTTGAGGTAATAGCGTCACAGCTTAATGAAGTCGGTATCAATGCAACCATAAAGAATTACGATGAGTCGACATGGCTTGCTACAAGAAAAGACGGTACACTCGGTTCATTTATGTCTACATGGACTGCAGATTACAATGATCCTGACAACTTTATTTATACATTCTTTGGAAATGAGAAGAATACAAAGCAGAGATCACTTAATTATCCTGACAAGGCCGTGATGGACAGAGTAAGCGCTGCAAGGACTATTGTAAATGCAGATGAGAGAATAGCTGAGTACGATGAACTTGAGAAGAAGATTGTAACGGAAGATTTTGCATGGCTTCCTATGTTCTCAAAGGAGCATTATTACGGTGTAAGTAAGAATATCGAAGGATTCAAGCCGAATTGGGCCGGAATATCCGATATGAGATTTGTCGGATTTTCAAAAAAATAGATATGGAACTTAAAAAAGATAATTGCTATAATGGAGCGTGAAACGCTCCATTTCTTTTGTTGGAGTATTTTTAGGAGGCTGATTTGGTTAAAAATATTTTAAAAAGAATTTTGATATCCATACCGGTTTTAATAGGTGTGGTTTTGATTATATTTATAATGCTTAGAGTAGTACCGGGAGACCCTGTAACCACAATGCTCGGTGAGCATGTCAATCAAACTGTAATTGATAAAATAAGCAAGGAGATGGGGCTTGATAAACCGCTGTATGTACAGTTTTTTACATATATTTCACATGCAATCAGAGGTGACTTCGGTACAAGCTATCGAATGAACAGAAATGTTACAGGTATTATTTTGGATGCATTTCCAAATACTGTGAGACTTGCCGTATGTGCGGCGGTTGTTTCGTGGATAGTAGGTATTGCAGCGGGTATATTTGCAGCGGTAAATAAAAACAATATTTTTAGACAGATTATTTATGGGCGGAGCATTGCTTGGCGTATCCATGCCTGTATTTATGATTGCACTTGTTTTGCAGTATCTTTTTGCATACAAGTTAAAAAATTTTTTTCCTGTATCGGGATATGAAACTGCGGCATCTATGGTATTGCCGTCAATAGTACTCGGATGGAACTCGGCAGGAAGTATTGCCAGAATGACAAGATCAAATATCTTGGAGGTAATGCAGGAAGACTATATAAGGACTGCCAGAGCAAAGGGGCTTTTAGAGTTTGCCGTAATGAAGTCACATGCACTGAAGAATGCTATGCTTCCTGTAGTTACAATGATGGCACTCCAGATATCGTCAATGCTTTCAGGTGCGGTTATTACAGAGAACATATTCGGAATACCCGGTATAGGCAGACTTGCGGTCAATGCGATAGAGACCAGAGATATGCCGCTTTTACAGGGAACGGTTATTTTTACCACTATATTAGTAATATTCGGAAATTTGATAGCAGATTCATTGTATTCTATTCTTGATCCGAGAATTAGAAAGGAAATATAAGAAATCAATGAATAAAGATACTAAACAGACAGGGCAAAATTTCGGTTCTGAAATTGAAACGGAAGACAGCTTATTTGAAAAATGTAAAAATATAATAAAACATAATAAGCTTGCATTTTTTTCTTTGATTGTAATTATACTTATTATACTATGTGCAATTTTTGCAAATGTGGTATGCAGGTATAATCCGTATACGCAGAGTTTAAAGGACAGACTTTTGGCACCTTCATTTGCACATCCACTGGGTACGGATGAACTTGGAAGAGACACACTTACCAGAGTAATATTCGGAGCAAGGATATCATTGACAATAGGACTGATACCTACATTTATTTCAATGATTATAGGTACAATACTCGGACTTATTGCAGGGTATTTCGGAGGTAAAATAGATTTTGCAATAATGAGACTTGCAGATATAATGCTTGCATTTCCTTCACTCCTTCTGGCGATGGTTGTAATGTATACAATGGGCGGAGGATTGATAAATATATTTATAGCATTGTCATTAGTCAACTGGGCGTCCACATCCAGAGTTGTACGCTCGGAGACACTTTCACTGTCAAAAAAAGAGTATGTAGAAGCCGCTAAAAGTATGGGTGTCGGTAATGCTACGATTATTTTCAAACATATATTACCGAACTGTATACCTACTTTGGTGGTATTATTCACATTAAGCATACCGTCTGCGATACTTTCAGAGAGTTCGCTCAGTTTCCTCGGTGTCGGTGCACAGCCTCCTACAGCAAGCTGGGGACTTATGGTTGTCAGTGCAAAGAAATATCTGTTTACACAGCCTGTACTTGTACTGTCACCTGCCATAGCGATAATGATAGTGGTTTTGGCATTCAATTTTTTGGGTGACGGTCTGAGAGATATTTTGGACCCGTACCTTAAGGAGCAATGATATGGACAATATTTTGACTATAAGAGATTTGAAGGTTGCATTTCAAGTCAAGGGAAGAGATGCCTATGCTCTTGACGGCATAAATATAGATATACCTAAGGGAAAGATAGTTGGAATAGTCGGAGAGAGCGGATGCGGAAAGTCTATGACAGCTATGAGTATTATGGGACTTATAAAAAGCCCGGGTAGGATAGTTGGCGGAAGTATTGACTTTTACGGCAATGAGCTTACAAAGATGGGGATAAGAGATTATGCAAATATCAGAGGCAAGGATATATCCATGATATTTCAGGAGCCTATGACCTCACTAAATCCTGTTGTGAAGGTCGGCAAACAGGTCATGGAAGCAATTATTTTGCATGAACATATATCTAAGACGGAGGCAAAGCAAAGAGTAATAGAAATATTTAATGAAGTCGGAATACCTGAAGCCGAAAAAAGATTCAATTCATATCCGCATGAGCTTTCAGGCGGTCTTAGTCAGAGAGTGATGATCGGTATGGCGATGATTTGTAAACCTAAGCTTTTGATTGCCGATGAGCCGACTACAGCGCTTGATGTTACTATAGAGGCTCAGATTCTGAGGCTTATGAAAAGACTTTGTGAGGAGAGCGGTACTTCTATAATGATGATTACACACAACATGGGTGTCGTTGCTGAAATATGTGACTATGTTTATGTAATGTATGCCGGAAGGGTGGTGGAGTCTGCACCTACAAAGACTCTTTTTAATGAAACTGCACATCCTTATACAAGCGGACTTTTAAAGTCAATACCGACTATCGGAAAAAAACAGAAAAGACTTTATACCATAAAGGGTAATGTCCCGAATATCTTAAATTTACCTGAGGGTTGCAGATTCGCAGACAGATGTGATCTGACTCAAAATATTTGTTGCAGCGACAGACCGAAGGATGATTATATTACGGACAGCCATATGGTTTCATGTTTCTTACATAAAAGGATTGAAGATGAGAGAAGTTGTATTAAGATTAAAAAATATAGTTAAGGAATTTCCTACATCAAAAAAGAATAAAAAAGTTCATGCGGTAAGTGATATAAGTCTTGATATATATGAGAATGAGACTTTGGCACTTGTGGGAGAAAGCGGATGCGGTAAATCTACACTTGGCAAATGTGCAATAGGTCTTATATCACCTGATAAAGGTGAGAGTATTTTTCTGGGTGAAAATATTTACAATAAAAGCGGCAATGAGCTGAAGGAGATAAAGAAAAATCTCCAAATTATATTTCAGGATCCTTATGCCTCACTTAATCCGAGAATGACTGTAGGTGAGATTATTGCTGAACCTCTTATCACACATGAAAAGGGGCTTAGTAAGGCACAGGTAAAAGAAAAGGTGCTTGAGCTGATGGAAGATGTGGGAATCAGGAAAGAGTATTACAAAAGGTACCCGCACCAGTTCTCAGGAGGACAGAGGCAAAGAATAGGGATAGCCAGGGCAATAGCACTGAATCCTAAGCTTATTGTATGTGATGAGCCTGTATCTGCACTTGATGTGTCCATACAGTCACAGGTTTTAAATCTCCTTAAAGATATTCAGGAGAAAAAAAGGGCTTCGTATCTGTTTATTTCACATGATCTGTCAGTTGTCAATTTCATTGCGGACAGAGTTTGTGTGATGTTTCTCGGTAAGATTTGTGAAATCGGTGATACAGATGATATTTTTTTGGAAAAGCCACTTCATCCAGTATACAAGGCTTTTTGCTTGATGCAATTCCAAGTATTGAAAAATGCAGGCAAACAAAAAGGAAATATTAAAGGGAGATATACCAAGTCCGATAGATGTTCCTACCGGATGCAGATTCCATACCAGATGCCCTTATTGCAGTGAAATTTGCAGAACAAAGGAGCCTGATTTAAGAGAAGCAAACGGCAGATATGTGGCTTGTCATATAGTAAAATAATTTGTGAGATAGTTATGAAATTTGATTTAAAAGAAGATTTAAAGAGATTTATTGTTATTACATTTGCGGCTGTATTGATGGCTGTCAATATAAAGACTTTTGTAAGGACCGGAGACCTTTTTCCGGGAGGTGCTACAGGTATTACTTTGCTTATAACCAGATCGGCGGATATGTTTTTTCATGTAAAACTGCCGTATACGGTTGTAAATATTTTACTTAATGCAATACCTGTTTATATCGGATTTAGGTATATCGGAAAGAAGTTTACACTGTATTCCTGTTGGGTCATATTGCTGAACGGTTTTATTGTTGATATTATTCCGGGATATGTGATAACTCAGGACATTTTGCTTATAACTATTTTCGGAGGAATGATAAACGGTCTGGTTATCAGTATTTGTCTGTTGATGAATGCGACTACAGGAGGAACCGACTTTATATCTATCTTTCTGTCCGAGAGGAAGGGTTTTGACGCCTTCAATATTATTTTGGGCGCAAATGCGGTGGTTCTTGTGGTTGCCGGACTTTTGTTCGGATGGGACAGAGCGCTGTACTCTATTATTTTCCAGTATGTTACCACAATGGTTATACATACTTTGTATAGAAAATATCAGCAGATTACTCTATTCATTGTCACAGATCATCCTGACGAGATATGTGATTTGATTTCGGATATAAGTCACCATGGTGCGACCACTTGGAAGGCACAGGGGTATTATAATCATACAGACAGAACTTTAGTGTACTCAATAGTATCAAGTGCCGAAGCAAACAAGGTGGTAAAGGCAATCAAAGAGATAGATAAGTCAGCCTTTATAAACCTTATAAAGACTCAGCAGCTTCTTGGCAGGTTCTATAGGAGGAGAGAGGAATAATCTCAAGCGTAGCTTCGGCTACGCTTTTTAGGTTCTATGTCAAGTGTTGGGGTTGGTTGATTTTAGCGATTAGCTTGGTCATCCGGAGGTGCTTAAGCTAATGTTAAAGAAAAGGTAATATATTTTAATGCATATTCTACAACTAAGATGGCTTTTATTATATAATATAGCCTTAATATTTGTATAATACGATGAAAGTAGATTTAAAATCTTAAGTGTTAGTACATCCTATTGTCAAAAACGGTATAAATAGTATAATAAAACTATCAAATCTTTTTCGTGGCTTTTGGTTTGATATCTAAGTTAATCTATGGAAAATGCACTTTCCGCTCTTGTTAATCTGAATTTCTAAAAGGTTCTAAAAACCATGACAGAGTCGGTGCATCGACTTATATGAACGTGACCACGCAGTCAAGCAGTCTGTCCTACTTGGCTGTGTGGTCATGTGTGGATATTTTTATAGAGTCAATTAAATTTCTTTGGTATAATAAGGAGGATAGGGTATGAATGATAAAGACATAACACAAAAGATGCTTGAGAGATATAATGATGTATTTGCAGATATAGTAAATGTGTTGTTATTTAACGGCAAAAGGATAGTAGACGAGGATGCACTTATAGATACTCCGGCTGACAGCGCGTTAAAGCTTGACGGTGAGATACATTCACAGGATAGAGACGTTGCAAAGTATTGGAAGAACAGCCAAATCAATATAGCGTTATTCGGACTTGAAAATCAGACCGTACCTGATAAGCTTATGCCGATGAGAGTTATAGGTTATGACGGTGCTGAATATAAGAAGCAGGTATTGGAAGAGAACAGATATAAAAAGAAATATCCTGTGATAACATTGGTGTTATATATGGGATATGACAGGAATTGGAAATACTCAAACTCCTTGCTGGATTTGCTTGAAGTAGATGATAATTTAAAACCATATGTAAGTGACTACAAGATAAATGTATTTGAGATAGCATTTTTGGATAGAGAAAAAATAAATCTGTTTAAAAGTGATTTTCGGATGCTTGCAGACTACTTGTATCAGATGCGAACGACTAACAGCTATAAGGGCGATGAAAGTAATATAAAGCATGTAGACGAGATTTTGATGCTGATGTCTGCAATGTCGGGTTTTAAAAATGTTGAGAATATAATAAAAGTGGCACATGAAAGGAAGGTAAGCAATATGAAGGGATTTTTTGAATTGGCGGAAGAAAAAGGTCTTGAAAAGGGACTTGAGCTGGGAAGGACAGAAGGACTTGAACTTGGAAGAGAAGAAGGAGCGGATATGGTAAGTGAGCTGAATACCATATTGGCGAGAGAAGGCAATTTAGAGAAGATAATAAAGGCGAATACAGATAAGGTATACAGACATGAGCTTTTAAAGAAATATAGGTTGTTAAAGTGAGATGTAGACAGTTTTTGCGGGTTGATTATTCAGCCCGCTTTTTTGATTACCGCATTTTTGGCTTCGGGATAAGAACTTGGGTAGGCTTATTTTAGTGATTAGCTTGGCTATCCTGAAGTGCTTAAGTTAATATTAAAGAAAAGGTAATATATTTTAGTGCATATTCTATAACTAAGATGGCTTTTATTATATAATATAGCCTTAATCTTTGTACAATACGATGAAAGTAGATTTAAAATCTTAAGTGTTAGTACATCCTATTGTCAAAAACGGTATAAATAGTATAATAAAACTATCAAATCTTTTTCGTGGCTTTTGGTTTGATATCTAAGTTAATCTATGGAAAATGCACTTTCCGCTCTTGATAATCTGAATTTCTATAAGTTTCTAAAAACCATTTTAGAGGCCCGTGCATGGGTAACACTTTTTCCTTCATAATATGCAGTCAAGTAGTTAAGGCTACTTGGCTGTATATTCAGTATTTCATATAGAACTTTGACAGGGTTGATTATTCAACTCTTTTTTTGAGCCGATTTGTTTATAGTAAGATTAAAATGCAATAAATTTATTATATATGCTATAATAGACCTATGGGGACTATGTTAACTACGACAAAAAGGAGTGTCATATGTCTGTAAAATCAAAAATTCGTGAGTATGCAAAGGCTCTTAATCCTATGGATGATACCATGTTTTGCAAAATGGCTGAGGAGAAGGAGTTTTGTGAAGAAGTATTGAGGGTTATTTTAGGCGATAACAAGCTGACAGTGCTTGAAAGTATGCCTCAGTGGGTAGGAAAAAATTTACAGGGACGTTCTGTAATACTTGATACTAAATGTATGACAGGAGACGGCAGACAAATCAATATAGAAGTTCAAAAGGCTGATGATGATAACCATCAAAAGAGAGTACGTTATAACGGAGCTGTTATTACAACAAATATTGCGGATCCCGGAATAAAATTTGAGTTTGTGCCTGATGTATGTGTAGTGTTTATATCAAGGTTTGATATATTTAAAGGGAAACTGCCACTATATCATGTTGACAGAGTAATACGAGAGACAGGTGAAGTAATAAATAACGGATTTGAAGAGGTTTATGTAAATTCGGTAGTAGATAACGGCTCAGATGTTTCACAGTTGATGAAGGTGTTTACTGAAGGTGATTGCTACAATGATAAATTTCCTAAGACAAGCAGCATAAAAAGGAGATATAAAGAAACAGAAGGAGGAATCATGGAAATGAGCGGACTTATAGAGCAGTTAAAGCTTGAATGGATTAGCGAAGGCGAGAAACGTGGAGAAAAGATAGGAGAAGAGCGCGGAGAAGAGAAGGGAAAGATAAATATTGCTCAAAGCATGAAGAAGAAGGGATTTGATATAAACATTATAATGGAACTTACAGGGTTATCAAAGGATAAGATTGTTTCATTATAAATTTACCGAAAAGGGGACTATGTTAACTGCGACAAGAAGGAGTGTCATATGTCTGTAAAGGCAAAAATTCGTGAGTATGCAAAGGCTCTTAATCCTATGGATGATACCATGTTTTGCAAAATGGCTGAGGAGAAGGAGTTTTGTGAAGAAGTATTGAGAGTTATATTAGGTGATAACAAGCTGACAGTGCTTGAGAGTATGCCTCAGTGGGTAGGAAAAAATTTACAGGGACGTTCTGTAATACTTGATACAAAATGTCTGACAGGAGACGGCAGACAAATCAATATAGAAGTCCAAAAGGCTGATGATGATAACCATCAAAAGAGGGTACGTTATAACGGAGCTGTTATTACAACAAATATTGCGGATCCCGGAATAAAATTTGAATTTGTACCTGATGTATGTGTAGTATTTATATCAAGGTTTGATATATTTAAAGGGAAACTGCCGCTATATCATGTTGACAGAGTAATACGAGAGACAGGTGAAGTAATAAATAACGGATTTGAAGAGGTTTATGTAAATTCGGTAGTAGATAACGGCTCAGATGTTTCACAGTTGATGAAGGTGTTTACTGAAGGTGATTGCTACAATGATAAATTTCCTAAGACAAGCAGTATAAAAAGGAGATATAAAGAAACAGAAGGAGGAATCAGGGAAATGAGCGGACTTATAGAGCAGTTAAAGCTTGAATGGATAAGTGAAGGAGAAAAACGTGGAGAAGAGCGTGGAGAAGAGAAGGGAAAGATAAATATTGCTCAAAGCATGAAGAAAAAGGGATTTGATATAAACATTATAATGGAACTTACAGGGTTACCAAAGGATAAGATTGTTTCATTATAAATTTACTGAAAAGGGGGACTATGTTAACTGCGACAAGAGGAGTGTCATATGTCTGTAAAAGCAAAAATTCGTGAGTAGATAACGGCTCAGAAGTTTCACAGTTGATGAAGGTATTTACTGAAGGCGATTGCTACAATGATAAATTTCCTAAAACAAGCAGCATAAAAAGGAGATATAAAGAAACAGAAGGAGGAATCAGGGAAATGAGCGGACTTATAGAGCAGTTAAAGCTTGAGTGGATTAGTGAAGGCGAGAAACGTGGAGAAGAACGTGGAGAAAAAAGGGGCGAAAAGATAGGAGAAAAGCGTGGAGAAGAGAAGGGAAAGATAAGTATTGCCCAAAGCATGAAGGAAAAGGGATTTGATATAAACATTATAATGGAACTTACAGGGTTACCAAAGGATAAGATTGTTTCATTATAAATTTACCGAAAGAGGGGGCTATGTTAACTACGACAAGAAGGAGTGTCATATGTCTGTAAAAGCAAAGATTCGTGAGTAGATAACGGCTCAGATGTTTCACAGTTGATGAAGGTGTTTACTGAAGGTGATTGCTACAATGATAAATTTCCTAAGACAAGCAGCATAAAAAGGAGATATAAAGAAACAGAAGGAGGAATCAGGGAAATGAGCGGACTTATAGAGCAGTTAAAGCTTGAATGGATAAGTGAAGGAGAAAAACGTGGAGAAGAGCGCGGAGAAGAGAAGGGAAAGATAAATATTGCTCAAAGCATGAAGAAAAAGGGATTTGATATAAACATTATAATGGAGCTTACAGTGTTATCAAAGGATAAGATTGTGTCACTATAGTTTGAATTAATCAAGTCAAAGAAACAAGCTAAGGTAGCATATAAAAAAATGCTCTTAGATTGTTTCTTTTTTCTATAAATAAACAGTTCTTGAATCAAGGTATATTTTATATACCTGTTAAGATGTTTAAAGGAGGAAAGCATGGAATTGAAATTATTAGATGCCGGAAGTATATATAAAGGATTTGAATATCCGAAAGAATTTTTAAAAATTGTACATTTAGGTTTGATGGATTTTGATTTTTGGTATTTGATGGATTATGAACAGGCTGCGTGGAGAATAAAGGGATTGCAAGAAAGATCTCCCGACAGAAAGTTGGTACCCTTTGCAAGAAGAGGTGACAATGATGATATAGTTTGCTTTGATATCGACAGAGGTAGAAGGGTGCAAAAATCCACGATTTTGCAAGTTCAGGATGGGAACAGAGAAAGGATTATGAAAGCTTTTGGGATTGGTTTAGAGAAGCGATAGATGAGATGATAGAAGAAGGGGAATACGATGAAATATGAAGAATTAAGTAAGGAAGTTTCATACGCACTTCGACATGCACCTTGGGAGTACGAACTTGAAATGGATGAAGAAGGTTGGGTAAGTATAGAGCAGCTTTTGAATGCGCTGAATACAGAAGGTAAGTTTGGATATATAACAAGAAACGATTTGGCTGTTATGATTGATAAGTCTGAAAAGAAAAGACATGAAATAAAGGCAGGAAAAATAAGAGCTATGTACGGGCATTCCATACCGATGCATATAGTAAAGGAAGAGAAGACTCCGCCTGGTAAATTATATCATGGTACTGCAAGGCGATTTATCGAGAGCATAAAAAAGAACGGGCTTTTACCTATGAGCAGACAATATGTACACCTGTCAACCGATATAGATACAGCAAAGAAAGTAGGGCTTAGACGTGACAAGAGTCCATGTATGTTGGAAATTGATTCTAAGAGAGCATATGATGACGGAGTGGTATTTTATCACGGAAATGAAAAAGTATGGCTGGCGGATAAAATACCGCCTTGCTATATAAGTGAATTATAAGTATTGATACAATATATAATATGTCTGAACAGGATGCAGGGTGGATTTACAAAAATCCTGATACATATGATAAAAGTAAACACTAAAAAATAATTTAGGGAGTATATTAGGATAATGGGAGCATCAGCATCACTGTTTAGAAAAGGTGAATATCCGACAGAAAAAGACTTGGATATAATAATTGATATATTTACAAAGATGAAGTTTTATGGGGGTGGTAAAGAAAAAGATAAATTAAGTACAGGCGAAAGTTTCAGTATCAGCTTTACTAATGATCATTGGAGAAGAAGATGGGATGATGACGATTATCAATGGGATTCACTGGATGATAATGATCATATTATAATTTATTTTTTTCCGAAGCCGAAGGAATCACATGAATACTATATTCCAAGTATGGGAGAAACAGTGTCAAGTTATATTATTTTTTTGATGATATATCAGGTAGAGAAAGACTTTTGTTGGAATTTTTTCGTAGATATTTTAAGCTTTTTCCTGAGGACGTATTTATGGAGGAGTACCTTTATACAAAGGATGATATAGATAAGGTATATTCAAAACTACCTTGGAATGAATTATGGGCGTATGAGGATCCTAAGACTTTTTAATTTATAAAAAAAGGGATAAGGTATAGAAAGTATTATGAATTTAAAAATTATTAATATCTGTACATTCGGTTATGACAGATTTGTTGATGCTGAAATGGAGGACAAAAGTAAGATTATAGTACATTTTACGGAATATAATGAATATATAGATGATGACAAGAACTCCGAGCTAAGATTTGTTGGAAATATAATAAAAGGCAAAATCAGAATAGATTTAGTAACAGGCTCTTATATTAAAAAAACAGTGAACTTATGTTTAAACAGCCATATAGATATTCCTCACATATAAGAGCGACAGTAGAAGTAAAAAAGATTGTAGATGAATTTTCACTTTATGCCAAAACAAATATATGTGATGAGGAAATATTGGTCGAGTTTGAAAGTAAAGTAAAATATGGTATTAATGATAGGATATATGTTGTCGGATCTTTGGAGTTTGATATTATATCCTCAATCAAAGCGTAAAATACACTGTAGAAATTCACAGGCATTATTGGAAGCTTGTATTAAAGTAAGCAGAGAGGCCAAACTTTCAAAAAAAGCATTGCCATTGTGTTATATAAGCGGTTGTCCTTCATACTGCGGTACACATCAAATAGGTGTGATCGGATTTAGAGGTTCTGCAAAGCAGGGAAAACCTACATATCAGTTGACTGTAAATGGTGAAAACTATGAGGATAAGGAAAGATTCGGAGATATTTTTGAGGAATATATACCGAAGTTTTGGGTTAAATTGGGACAGATAGTAGATAAAAGCAGTCTTGGGTTTGAAGATTGGAATAGAGAAAATCTACATGGAATTATAGACATTGCAAAAGATTTTATAATAGAGTAGTAATTTATATAATAGAGTCTAAATGGGGCTGTCAGGAAATGACAGCCATAAAAAGGGTGGTATGACTCAACATGAGTCGCACCACCCTAAATTTTTACATAAAAAAGATGGCTAACGATAACCATTTTTCTTCGTTACATGTTATAATGTAGCTATCCTTTTAGCTAGTTATTATAATGACTTTTTTGAAATAGGTACTTCTGAGCAAAAGGTCATTGCAACATCCGGCAGATAAAGGTAGTGGTAATACACTACAGTCAAGTAGTCGAAGCTACAGGAAAAAATCAAAAGACCCTGATTTCTGAATGCATTAAATCACAATACTAAAAAACATGAAAGGAGAAGAGTGGTAATTCCCAATGAAATTATCACAAGGGAAAGGTGGTAGCTATGATAATATTGTTAATATTACTTGCTGTTGTAGAGGTTATGTGCATATTGTCTTTATATTATAGAATATTTTATCAAAAAAAACATTGTTTAGATACTTTCTTTATTGTTACATTTTATATTGGATTTGTAGTGACATTACAGTTTTTTTCTTGCCTATACATGTATCAGAGATACTCTAATCCTAGATATGATATTTCACTTTTGTTTACCTTATTGCCTACGGTGATTTCTGGTTTGTATTCTTTACCTTTTGCAGTAGTTGTAAACAGTAATGATAAGAGAAAGAAGTGAGTCTATTGAACGGTTAAGTGTAAAACTTATTTGGTTTTTGATTTTTTTAGCTGAAGTGTAAAGTTTAATTAAACTTAAAAAAAGTAACATAAGGTGTACTACTAAATGCAACTATTGTAAAAAGTGGAAATATGTGTAAGACTAAATGCAACTTTAGTATATGGATAGTGGAAATAAACTTTTCACCCCGGGTTTTGAAAAAAACTTAAATATAAAAGCAATCAAAGCGTAAAATACACTATTGCAATTTATCTTCATTTATGCTATCCTAAGATGTACTTTGTAACGAGTCTACTTTATGTAACCGTTGAATTTAAAAGAGGTGAAATTATGAAACAGGGAATACATCCAAATTATTATCAGGCAACAGTAACTTGCAACTGTGGTAACACATTTGTAACAGGTTCAACAAAGGAAGATATCCACGTAGAAATTTGTTCTAAGTGCCATTCTTTCTATACAGGTCAGCAGAAGTCAGCTCAGGCACGTGGCCGTATTGAGCAGTTCAACCGTAAGTATGGTGTTAAGGCTGAATAATAAGATTAAGATATACTATTTATTAGGGGGAGTCAGGCAGGTGTCTGACTCTTTTTTAAGATTACAGGAGAGAATATGAAATATTCAGGAATAGGCGGACAGGCTGTGATAGAGGGCATCATGATGAAAAACGGTGACAGATACTCTACAGCGGTAAGAAAGCCGGATAAAACAATTGCAGTGATGGAGGATAAGTATGAGAGTCTTACTACAAAGATTCCCGTGCTTGGACTTCCGTTTCTTAGAGGAATATTTGCATTCGTAGATTCATTGGTATTGGGAATGAAGACATTGGCATATTCAGCAAGCTTTTTTGAAGATGATGAAGATTCAAAGCCGTCAAAGCTTGAAGAGAAACTGACAGCAATTTTCGGAGATAAGCTTGATAAGGTCATAATGGGTGTTACAATGTTTATTTCAATATTGGCATCTGTAGCAATCTTTATGGTATTGCCGATGTTACTCAGCAATATTATCAAAGCTAAAATTGACAACTACTATGTTATTGCCATATTTGAGGGCGTAATAAGAATTGCGATATTTATCTTCTATATCAAGATGATCTCAAGGATGGAAGATATAAAGAGGACCTTTATGTACCACGGTGCGGAGCATAAATGCATCAACTGTATAGAACACGGTCTTGAGCTGAATGTCGAAAATGTAATGAAAAGCTCAAAAGAGCATAAAAGATGCGGTACAAGTTTTATTATCATAGTAATGATGATAAGTATACTCTTCTTTATGGTAATAAGAGTGGACAACCTTTGGCTGAGAGCGGTATCAAGAGTGGTGTTGGTACCTGCAATAGCCGGTGTAAGCTACGAATTTTTAAGAATTGCAGGCAGGAGTGACTTTTGGCTTGTAAATATTTTAAGTAAGCCGGGACTTTGGATGCAGGGACTTACCACCAAGGAGCCGACTCCTGACATGGTGGAGGTTGCAATTGCGGCGGTAGAGAAGGTATTTGACTGGAGAAAATATCTTAAGGAAAATTTCTGATATGAAATATATAGAAGTTTTTGAAAAATATGTAAAGGCTTTAGATGAAAGAGGCTTTAAGGATGCAAAAAAAGTGATGTCTTATTGTTAATATATGAGGTGTTTGACTTTGATTTTTCAAAGTGGACAATGTTTAAATATGATGAGATAAAAGATGTTAAAAAACTTGATATAATAGAAAGCTATGTGGCAAAAAGACTTGAAAATATGCCTATACAGTACATCTTAAATAAGGCATATTTTTGCGGACTGCCTTTTTTTGTAAATGAGAATGTACTTATTCCGAGGTTTGATACTGAAGTTTTGGTAGAGGAAGTATTAAAACTTGCCGATGGTGATAAAAGTAAAAAAATACTTGATATGTGCACAGGTTCGGGGGCTATAGCTATAGCATTGAAAAGCCTTGGAGGATTTGAAAAAGTGGATGCGCTTGATATATCGGATAATGCATTGGAAGTTGCAAAAAAGAATGCACAAAGCTTAGGCTGCGATATCAATTTTTTAAAAAGCGATATGTTTTCCGGCTTAACATCTGAAAATAAATATGATATCATAGTATCCAATCCGCCATATATAAAGAGTCATGTTGTTGACAGCCTGGAGAGTGAAGTGAAAGACTTTGAGCCGAGGCTTGCACTTGACGGCGATATGGACGGTATGAAGTTTTATAAGATAATCAGAGATGAATTTGTAAAATATTTAAATCCCGAAGGGATTTTGGCACTTGAGATAGGATATGATGAGGCTGCAGATATCAAGGCGCTTTTTTTGAAGGTTTTTGATGTAAGTATAAAAAAAGGATTTGTCAAATCTTGACAGGGTGGCGGTCATATCAAAAAATAAATTAACATAAGAGGAAAAGATGTTTGATAATTTAGAGGACATAGTAGTACATTATGATGAAATAATGGCGGAGCTTGCCGGCGGTGATGTGGCAAACGATCAGAACAGATTCAGAAAGCTCATGAAAGAGCAATCAGACTTGGCACCGCTTGTAGAGACCTATGGTGAATATAAAAAAAGCTAAGCAACTTCAAGAAGATGCGCTTGAAATGCTTGAGATGAATGATGAAGAGATGAAGGAGATGGCAAAGGAAGAACTTGCCGAGGGAAAGAGACTTGAAGAGGAGCTTTCCGAAAAGTTAAAGATTTTACTTTTGCCAAAGGATCCTAATGACGATAAGAATATAATGCTTGAAATAAGAGCGGGAGCAGGTGGCGATGAGGCGGCACTGTTTGCTATGCAGCTGTATCGTATGTATACTCATTATGCGGAATCACAAAACTGGAAAGTCGAGATGATTGATGTTAACGAAAACGGTATAGGCGGATACAAGGAAGTTGTAGCAATGGTAAGCGGCAAAGGCGCTTACTCCAAGCTTAAGTATGAGTCCGGTGTGCACAGAGTACAAAGAGTTCCTGAAACCGAGTCAGGCGGAAGAATACATACATCTACAGCATCTGTTGCGGTAATGCCTGAGGCCGAGGAGGTTGACGTTCAGATAGATATGAATGATGTCAGAATAGACGTTATGAGAGCCAGCGGAAACGGCGGACAGTGTGTCAATACTACAGACTCGGCTGTACGTCTTACACACTATCCTACAGGAATAGTTATCTATTCACAGACTGAAAAGAGTCAGTTACAGAACAAGGAAAAGGCTTTTGCACTTTTAAGATCAAAGCTTTATGAGATTGAGCTTGAGAAAAAGCAAAGTGCCGAGGCGGCGGACAGAAGAAGTCAGATAGGTACCGGAGACAGATCCGAAAAGATCAGAACCTACAATTTCCCACAGGGAAGAGTTACAGATCACAGAATAAATCTGACATTATATAAGCTTGATAAGATAATGAATGGAGACATTCAGGAACTTATAGATGGCTGTATTGCAGCCGATCAGGCGGCAAAACTTGCTAAACTCAATGAACAATAGGAGGCAATAATCATGGAAACAAAGGATTTGGATTGGGGAAATATAGGATTCAACTATAGAATTACCGATTACAGATACATCAGCAATTATAAAGACGGAAAATGGGATGACGGAGAACTTTCAACCGACTCAAATGTTACTATAAATGAGTCTGCAGGTATTTTACAGTACTGTCAGGAGGTGTTTGAAGGACTTAAGGCGTACAGGACAAAGGAAGGACATATCGTCACATTCAGACCGGACCTTAATGCAAAGAGAATGTATGATTCGGCAAAGAGACTTGAGATGCCTCCGTTCCCTGAAGAGAGATTCCTTGAGGCTGTTGATAAGGTAGTACTTGCAAATGAAGCTTGGGTACCTCCTTTCGGATCGGGAGCTACACTTTATATAAGGCCTTATATGTTCGCTTCATCACCTGTAATCGGTGTAAAGCCTGCGGCGGAGTATCAGTTCAGAATGTTTACAACACCTGTAGGACCTTACTTTAAGGGAGGTGCAAAGCCTATCACTATTACGGTAAGCGATTTTGACAGAGCCGCACCTAGAGGAACAGGGCATATCAAAGCCGGACTTAACTATGCTATGAGTATTCATCCGCTTATGGAGGCTCACAGAAACGGTTTTGATGAAAATATGTACCTTGACGCCGCTACAAGAACTTATGTAGAGGAGACAGGCGGTGCCAACTTTATCTTTATTACAAAGGATAAAAAGGTGGTTACACCTAAGTCAAATTCGATATTGCCGTCTATTACAAGAAGGTCACTTCTATATGTTGCCGAGCATTACCTCGGATTAAAGACAGAGGAGAGACCTGTTGCATTTGATGAGGTAAAAGGATTTTTGCAGAGGTAGGACTTTGCGGTACAGCAGCGGTTATCTCACCTGTAGGCAGAATATGTAGAGGTGAAACAGTGATAAACATACCGTCAGGAATGGAAGGTATGGGAGAGATTACCAAGAAGCTTTATGATACACTTACAGGAATACAGATGGGTGAGCTTGAAGCACCGGAAGGTTGGATAAGAAAAATTAAATAAATTTTTAAAGGGAAGGCTGAGTATTCAGTCTTTTCTTTTCATAGGAAGGAGAATGAAATGAAAAAGTTTAAAGTAAAGATAGGAGATGAAACTTACTTATATGAGGAAGGTACAAGTTATTTTGATATTGTAACGGAGCAAAAGAAAAAAGCTCTGCTTGTCAAAGTAAACGGTAAGCTTCAGGAATTGCATAAGTGTGTAAATGATGATATTACTCTTGAGTTTGTCACATTGAGTGATGCTATAGGAAGAGCGATATATGAGAGAAGTGCAATATTGATACTCTTAAAAGCTATAGATGATATTTACGGCAGGAGTATAAGTCCCAGAGTGGAGTTTTCCACAGGCAACGGACTTTTTATCAGACTTGACAGTGAACAAGATTATGATGTGAAGAAGATAAGTAATCGTATGAGAGAACTTGTTGATGAAAACATCAGAATCGAAAAGACTAATGTACACACGGATTTGGCCATAAAGATGTTTCACGATGCAGGATTTTTTTGAAAAGGAAAAAGCTTTTTCAGATTTAGAAGAGTATCAAGAGTGAATATATATAAAGCTTGAGGACTATATAGACTATAACTACGGATATATGGTCTATTCTACAGGATTTATAGATAAGTTTTCTCTTACAAAGTATAAGGACGGAATAGTTCTTGTTATACCTAGAAAAGAAAATCCTGAGGTTGTGGAAGAGTTTGTACCTGAAGAAAAGATTTTTAATGAACTTAACAATGCAAGTATCAGTGCTATGGAAATGGGAGTATCGGATGTAGGTTCACTCAATGAGATGATTGCAAACGGTATGACCAATGAGATGATTCTTATTTCTGAAGCATATATGGAAAAGAAAATAGGAGATATTGCAGAGGATATTATAAAGAGGGGGAATGTAAAGCTTGTAATGATTGCAGGACCTTCTTCATCCGGAAAGACTACATTTTCACACAGACTCAGCATACAACTTATGGCACACGGTATAAAGCCTCATCCGCTTGAGGTGGATAATTACTTTAAAAACAGAGAAGATACACCAAGAGATGAGAAGGGTGAGCTTGACTTTGAAAGTCTTGACGCTATGGATATTGAACAGTTCAATACTGATATGCTTGCTCTTTTTAAACGGCGAAAAAAAGTGGAGCTTCCAAGCTTTAACTTTAAAACAGGTCAAAGAGAGTATAACGGAAACTTCTTAAAACTTGGTAAGGATGATATACTGGTCATTGAGGGTATCCATTGCCTTAACGACAAGCTCTCTTATAAATTGCCTAAAGACAGCAGATATAAAATATATATAAGCGCATTGACGCAGCTTAATATTGATGAACACAATCGTATACCTACTACAGACGGAAGACTTCTTAGAAGAATGATCAGAGACGTCAGAAAGAGAGGAATTTCACCGACAAAAACTCTTTCTATGTGGGATTCTGTTAGAAGAGGTGAGGAGAGGAATATTTTCCCATATCAAAGCAGTGCGGATGCCACCTTTAATTCCGCTCTAAACTATGAAATTGCGGTATTAAAGCAGTATGTTGAACCTGTTTTATTCAGTGTAAAAAAAGACTCTAAGGAGTATCCCGAGGCAAAAAGGCTTCTTAAGTTTTTGGATTATTTCCTGGGAGTACCAAGTGACAATGTACCTTCCAACTCTATATTGAGGGAGTTTATAGGCGGAAGTGCATTTCATGTTTAATATTAAAAAGGTCGCCCTTAAGTTTTTTAAAAGGCGACCTTTTTCTTATTTAAATTTTGATACGAATTTCTGTATTTTTGTGGTTGGTGACAAGCTCTTGCTGATTGAAACATCGTGGTTATATGAGTTTATAATGGCTGCAAGGTATTTGGTCATGTCGGCTTCAAGATACCAAGGTCTTGTCAAAAGTTCAGGGTTTCTGTAGTGTACGTTTGTTGTACATACATAGTCGATAATTCCCTGATTGTGAAATTCATCGAATTTTTCAAGACCGTTTGTAAATAAACCGAATGTGGCACAGATAAGAATTCTTTTTGCATTTCTTTTCTTAAGCTCTTTTGCTGTATCAAGCATACTTTCACCTGAAGAAATCATATCGTCCATAATGATTACGTCCTTGCCTGCCACACTGCTACCCAAAAACTCATGTGCAACTATAGGGTTTCTACCGTCTACAACTCTTGAATAGTCACGTCTTTTTATAGAACATACCCATATCCACACCGAGGTTGTTTGCAAGGTATACGGCTCTGTTCATAGCTCCCTCATCAGGGCTTATGATCATCATATCATCTTTGCTTACTTTCATATCGGAGATATTTGTAAACATCGCCTTGACAAACTGGTATGTAGGCATGAAGTTGTCAAATCCTGTAAGAGGAATGGAGTTTTGTACTCTAGGGTCATGTGCATCAAATGTAATTATATTGCTGACACCCATCTTTACAAGCTCTTCAAGTGCCAGTGCACAGTCAAGAGATTCTCTCTTTGTCTTTTTTTATGCTGTCTGCTTTCATATAAGAAAGGCATGATAACATTGACTCTTTTTTTGCATTTGCAACGCAGGCGCTGATAATTCTTTTGAGATCCTGATAGTGGTTGTCAGGTGACATATAGTTTGTGAAACCGTTCAGTTTGTAGCTGAGAGAGTGATTGAGTACATCCACCATTACAAATACATCTGTACCGCGAACAGATTCTTTGATAACACCCTTTGCTTCACCTGAGCCGAATCTCGGACAGGCAATATCAAGAAGGTAGTTGTCACAATCATAGCCTCTGTAGTGCAAATCCGCATGACAGTTCATAAGCTCAGTAGTATCATTCCTTCTGAATTCAACTATATAGTCATTGACTCCCTTTTGCAAAGTCATAACAACTCTCAAGCGCGGCAATCTTTAGCGGTGCTACCGGCAATTGATCTTTAAATACAAAATCGTTTGGCATTTCTTTCTCCTAGGTGATTAAGATTAGAGACAGTTCGGATGAACCGTCACGAATATTTACTTACGAGGATACTATACACTATGGAAAATGTGAAGTCAATAATATGGGTTTTAATCTCTTAAGTCTAAAAATTAGACTCAGATATAAAATTTATTTAAAAATTGACAATATTATATGTAAATTTTATTTGTTAAATAAATTATTTCTGTACTGCCTTGGAGATATTTTATATCGACTTTTAAATACCCGACAAAAGTAGTTGCTGTCCTCATATCCGCAGACTATGGAAATATCATTTATCGGAAGTTTTGTGGAATTCAAAAGAAATATAGCCTTATCCGTTCTGACTTCATGTATGAACTCAGTAACTGTCTTACCTAATTGCTTTTTAAAGACGGCACTTAGATAGTTTTTGGTTACGTGAAGATTTGAGGCAAGAATTGAAAGGCTAAGTTCATCGGCATAGTGCATCTCAATATAAGATATGCTCTTATGTACAACCTCACTATATTGGTGGAGAGAATGATTTTTTGCTAAAAGGCAGTATTTTTTTATAAATTTTCTTGACACATTACGGATATCGTCGGCAGTTTCGGTATTATTTATATCCATTGCCATCTCTTTAGAGACACTGTTAAGATAGTACGGGATGAACTTTATTTCTGTGTTGTAAAGTTTTTCTGCACAGTGTACCTAAAACTATTGCCAGATACTTGGCATCTTGATAGGAATCCATATTTCTTCCATCCAGCTTTCATTGAACACAAAAGCATTATAGGCACTCATTGCCTTTGAATAATCACCCGGATGAGAGCATATTTAAAAAAATTTCCTCAATTTCATATCTTTCTTCAATATTTTTTATCTCAAGTATTTCTCGGTCTTTATATTCCTGATGATCCATATTTATCTCCAATAGCAGTTCAAAACTCGTCTATACTACAATGATACCATAATATTATGCTACTTTAAAGATAATGATTCACTTCCTTAAATAAGTAGAATTTAAGATAATATTTAAGTTAAATATAACATCTTGGTAATGTAAGAACGGAGGTAATTTATGAATCAGAACGGAGTTCATAGAGCTAAGTTATGGCAGATAGCGGATTTGCCTTAAATAACACAGCTACAAATTTGTATCTATTTTTTTATGAATTTTATCAGTTATTATCTGGTAGGATTCGTAGGCGTAGGAGTGGTATTGGCTTCCACTATCATCATGAACATGAGAATTTGGGACGGCGTTACAGATCCTTTTATAGGATATGTGGTTGACAAGACAGATTCCAAATTCGGAAAAAACAGACCTTTTATGCTGATAGGAAATATCATATTGGCTGTATTTTCATTTTTGATAGTGCATGTAACACACAAGGTACCTGAGAGAAGTAGACTATTGGTATTTATCATTTTATATATGATCTATATCATAGGATATACTTTCCAATGTGTTGTTACAAAGTCAGCACAGACTTGTCTTACAAATGATCCTAAGCAAAGACCGATGTTTACGATCTTTGACGGCATTTATAACACAATTTTGTTTGCAGCAATACCGGTTTTGGTATTCCAAAAGCTTATACCTAAGTATGGAAAATTTACAGAAGAATTTTTCCATGAGTTTTGGCTTATAACCGCAGTTGTATCAGGAATATTTACAGTTATTGCAATATTTGCAATATCAGCAAAGGATAGAACTGAGTTCTTCGGACTTGGAAAGCCTACCAAGATAAGACTTAGAGATTATTGGGAGGTATTATCAAAGAACAGAGCTATACAGATGCTTGTTGTTTCTGCATCTACAGATAAGCTTGCACTTACTACACAGTCAAATGCAGTAGTTGTAATTATGGTTTATTCTATAGTTTGCGGCAATACAGCGGCAGGTGGTCAGGTAGCAGCTTATACTGCAATACCTACAGCACTTATGTTATTCTTTGGAGTAGGTTATATCGCAAGATATCTGGGACAGAGAAAGGCAATGCTATTCGGTTCTATAGGTGGACTTGTAACATGTATACTTTCAATAGTAGCATTCTATGTTTTAGATCCTACAACTTTGAGATTCCCCGGAGAGGGATTTACAGGTTGGAACACATTTACAATAGTATTCCTTGTATTATTCCTACTTATGAAGGGATTTACAGGAGTATCAGGAAATATAGTAATACCTATGACAGCAGACTGTGCAGACTATGAGGTATACCGCTCAGGTAAATATGTACCTGGACTTATGGGAACACTTTTCTCATTTGTAGATAAGCTTATTTCATCACTTGGAGCTACAATAGTTGGACTTTGCTGTGCATATATAGGATTTAAGGATGCACTTCCAACAGTGGATACACCGATGTCTCCGGCAATCAAAGCAGTCGCAATGTTTTGTATGTACGGACTTCTTATAATAGGACTGGTTTGTAATCTTATTGCTATGAAATTCTATCCTTTAACAAAGGAGAAGATGGAAAGCATACAGGCTGAAATAGCTGAAATAAAGAAAAAGTCACAGAATGAAGCCGTATAACAGAACGGATATTTTAGGAGGGAAATATATGAGAGTCATAGATGATTTGAATGACGGTTGGCTTTTTAAAAAGAATACCGAAGTAAATGATACATTAGTTGTAGATGAGAGCTTTGATATGATAAATCTTCCCCATACCTATAACGGTTTTGACGGACAGGACGGCGGAAATGACTACTACAAAGGGAAAAAGCTGTATATGTAAAGAAGCTTTATCAGACCTCTTGTATCACCTGAGAGTGATTTTATCTTAAATTTTGAAGGTGTAAATTCGGTAGCAAGAGTATATATTGACGGTGAGTTTGTACAGGAGCATAGAGGCGGGTACTCAAGATTCAGAGTTAATATTACAAGATTCTTTGAGAAAAAAGATTCGGTTATGCTTATTGTAGAAGTAGATAATGCCAATCATTCCGATGTATATCCTCAAATGGCGGATTTTACATTCTATGGCGGTATATATAGAAATGTAAGCCTTATTTCAGTACCTAAGACAAGATTTGATATAGAGTATTATGCAGGTAGCGGAGTGGCGGTTACATCAAAGATAGACGGTGAGGATGCAATAATAGATATTACCGCTTATGTAAAAGACCCACTGGAATCAGATATGGTTATGGTCGAGGTAAGAGACGGCGACAGCTATGAAGATATCGGGTCGGTTGTTGCACCTGCAAGGAATATAACAAAACTGAGTCTTAAGATAGATAATGCCCATCTTTGGAACGGTGTAAAAGACCCGTTTCTATACAGTTTGAGCATAAAGCTTATAAGACATAATGAAGTACTTGATAATGTAGAGCTAAATCACGGTATCAGAGAGTACTATGTAGATCCTGACAAGGGATTTTTCCTAAACGGAAAGAGCTTCCCTCTGAGAGGTGTGAGCAGACATCAGGACAGACTTGGAAAAGGTAATGCACTTGAAAAGCTTGATCATTTTGACGATCTTGATTTGATAACGGATGTGGGTGCTAACAGTGTAAGACTTGCTCATTATCAGCAGGATGATTATTTTTATGAGCTTTGTGACAGATACGGACTTATAGTATGGGCTGAAATTCCTTTTATATCAAGAATGAATAAGGATCCGAAGGCACATGAGAATGCTATGGAGCAGATGAAAGAGCTTATTTATCAAAACTATAACCATAGCAGTATACTATTTTGGGGTATTTCAAATGAGATAACTATAGCAGGAGATATTCCGGGACTTACAGAAAATTTAAGAGAACTTGATGAGCTTGTAAAGAGTATTGATAAAACAAGACTTACAACAATGGCTCAAGTTTCAATGCTTCCTATGGACTCGGAACACAATCAGATTACAGATACACTTGCATACAATCTATACTTCGGATGGTATGGAGGAAAGTATACAGATAATGAAGTATGGTTTGATAAGTTCAGAGCTATGCATCCGAAACAGAGCTGTAGGGTCTTTCAGAGTACGGCTGTGAGGGTATTATAAGTTGGCATTCAAAGTACTCCTGTATGCAGGGATTATAGTGAGGAGTATCAGGCACAGTATCATGAGCATATGGTAAAACTTCTTGATGAAAGACCTGAGATATGGGGCTCATATGTTTGGAATATGTTTGACTTCGGCTGTGATATGAGAGATGAAGGCGGTGTTCAGGGCAGAAACAATAAAGGTCTTGTAACCATAGACAGAAAGATAAAGAAAGACTCTTTCTATGTATACAAGGCATACTGGTCGGATGAGAAATTTGTTCACATCGCAAGCAAGAGATTTGCAATCAGAAGTGATGAAAAGATAAATATAAAAGATCTATTCAAATATGGAAAAGGTAAAGCTGTTTGTAAACGGCGAATATCTTGGAGAAAAAGAAGGAAAAAAGATTTTTATATTTGAGAATGTAAGCCTTGATATGGGTGCAAATTATATAAAGGCGGTAGGTATAGGTGCAGATGAAGAGGAAGTATCCGACAGAACTGCATTTATCAGAGAAGAGAAACCTTTTGCCGGATATGTAAGGCCTGCCGATGAAGAAGAGAGCGGTGTTAAGAATTGGTTTGATGATATGGACACTGAAAGTCTTGATGTTAAAAAGCTTGAGTTTAATCCTGAATATTTCAGCATAAAGGACACTGTGGAAGATGTGGTCAGAAATGATGAAGCGGGAGATATATTGGTATCTATCATCAATCAGTTCGGCACAATGAAGGTGAAAAAGAGCATGCTCGGTATAATGGGCGGTATGTCTGTAGAGGAAATGTCATCATTTTTCAGTTCTGAGAAGGCGAATAGTGAGAAGGTCTTTGCACTTATAAATAAGAAGTTACAGGAAATTAAGAAATAAGATGTTAAGTAAAATTATGATTACATTAAAAGATAATCTATTTAAAAAGCCTCAAACCGGGAGCTTTTTTTATTTTACATTATATGTGAATGAGGTGTTGGTTTTATAGCTGTAGATTACTAAAGCTTATTAAGGACGTATAAAGAGAATAATATAAAGTTTTTCATAGAAGTTAAAAAAATATTGACACGTTTCCAATTTAAACGTTATAATAAAATTACTTAAAAAGAACCTTGATTTTATAGGAGGAAAATTATGAGAAAAGTGTTGGCAGCTGCATTATCGGTAGCAATGGGAATGTCACTGGTAGCCTGTGGTAGCGGTTCGTCTAAGCCGGCAGAGGAGACTACAAAGTCTGCAGAATCCGGTGCAGATAATGCAGAAAGTGGTGATGCAAAACTAAACGCAGATATTGAGTATTGGTCAAGTTGGAGTGAAACTGAAGCTCAGGCAGAGGCATTAAGGGAAGCAGCAGATGAATTTATGAAAGCTAATCCGGGTGTCAAAATTAATTTTACATTTAACGGTCGTGATAACAGAAATCTGGTTGGTTCAGCAGTATCGGCAGGAACAAAAGTTACAATGATGGATGCTAATGCTGATAATATTAAGTCCATGTGGTCTGAAATGACAATGGATCTTACACCTTATTTTGAAGAGTCATATGAATCAACAGGTGGACAGAAGTATGTTGATAGAATTATGCCTAGTATGTCGGGATTGTCCGCAAAGCTTTTTGATGGAAAGTATTCATATTTTCCTTACGCACCGCAGGCATTTATGATTTTCTGCAATAAAAACATATTTGATGATTGCGGAATAACAAAGTATCCGGAAACCTGGACAGAATTTATGGATGCTTGTGAAAAAATCAAAGCAAAAGGATATACTCCGGTTACTACAGACAGCAATTATGCTACAAGTTGGGTTGGATATTATATGAGCCGCTTAATGGGTAATGATGAGGTTGCAAAATTAAGTAATGACCCGTCAGCTTGGAGTAATCCGAAGGTATTAGAGGCGGCTAAGGCTATTGAGGATATGGCAAAGAAGGGATACTTTGATCCGGTTATAGAAACCAATACATATCCGAATGCACAGCAAAGTATGGTTATAAATGAAAAAAATAGCAATGTACATCAATGGAACATAAAGCTTTCTAACGAGGTAAAAAGATTCAACACGGATGATTTCAAATGGGGATCTTTCGCATTCCCAACTGTAGAAGGCGGAGTTGATGATCAGACATCAGGATGCTACAGCAGCTATGGTATTGCAATCAATAAGGATGCAACAGAGGAAGAAGCTAAGGCGGCAGCAGCTTTTGGAGTTTATGTAACTACAGCGTTCGACCAGAAATTTTCAGATATGGCAAATGCTATTCCTGTTGGTGTTGACGGTGTGTGGCGGATAGTTTAAAAAGATGCACAACAAGTTATATCAAAAATATACAAACAGATATCCGTCACAGACAGCGCTTATCTTAAATAGTAACAGTAAGCAGATTATTGCGGATGCTTGTTTAAAGCTGATGGGTGGAAGTATTACAGCAGAAGAATTTGTTGAAATGGCATCCAAGTTCTAGTATATATCAGTGATAAAAATCATTGCTAAAATGTAAAGGCATCTTGCCTTTACATTTTTCATAAGGAGGATTTTATGAAGCAGACGAAAAAGGTCGATTATTATATTTATGTTACCGGCTGTAGTACTTATGGTAGTTATATTTTTTATATCCCACATTAAGAACTATTACTATGAGCTTGTTTAAGGTAAAGAGTGTTACTACTCCGTTAGTGGACTGGAAATTTGTCGGTTTTGGAAATTTTTTTAAAGTTATTTAAAAATACCTTTATTTGTCAGATCTATGGTAAATATTCTTAAAATATGGATTTACAACGGTATTGCTACAATGGTTTTATCTATGTTGTTTGCACTGGCTTTTACAAAGGATATTCGATTTAAAAAGTTTTTTAGAACCATAGTTTACCTTCCAAATGTAATTGCAGCGATTGCAGTAGGTTATATGTGGTTACTGTATGTATACAATAGCAGATTTGGATTACTTACAACTATGTTTGCAAAACTTGGTTTAAAAGCTTTGGCAGATTATCAATGGTTAAATTCGGATCATATGTTTTTCTCTATGTGTATTGCAAATGTGTTCGGTAATGTAGGGTACTTTATGATGATGTTCATAGCTGGAATTGAAAAGATACCGAAAGATTACTTTGAAGCTGCATCATTAGAGGGAATCACAGGATTTCAACGCTTTAGACATATCATTTTTCCCTTGACAAAAGGTGTTTTAAGAACTGCGATAGTGTTATGGACAACAAGGACTATGGGATTCTTTGCCTTATCACAAGTTTTCTCCGGTGTAAATACATATACACCTATGTTAGTTACATATCAGACTTTGTTCGGAACGGAAGTAGCATCAGAGTCGGTAAATGCAGGAATGGCTGCCGCTGCGGCAGTGCTTATGACAGTTATTGTAGTAATCGTGTCAATGATTTTAAATCATGCAATTAAAGATGATAACTATGAGATATAGGAGGTGAAGTGATGAAGAAAAATAAAAGAAAGTCCGATTTCAGATGGAGAAAAGAAGTTACTTTATTACCTAGTTATATTATTGGAATCATTTGGGCCTTTTTTACAATATTTATGATTGGCTGGATTATTGCAGCTTCACTGTCATCAACTAAAGAGGTTTTTACAGGGAATGTATTATCTACCGGATTACATTTTGAAAATTATACAAAAGCTTTCTTTAGAAATAAAGCATTGATGAATCTTTTAAATTCAGTGATTTATACAGTGCCTTCATGTGTTCTTACTATTATAGTGAGCGCACCTGCAGCATACTGCCTTACCAGGTTTAAATTTAAATTTAACGGTTTGATTAAAAAGAGTATTATTACAGCTCTTGGAATTCCGGGTATTATGATTGTTATGCCGCTGTTTTCAATTGTCAGTACATTAAAATTGAGTGGAACACACTTGACTTTGATCTTTATATATACGGCAACTTCAGTACCATACACAACTTTCTTTCTAATGGCATTTTTTCAAGGAATATCTGATGTTTATGAAGAGGCTGCGGCAATAGACGGATGTGGTCCGATACAATGCTTTTGGAGAATTATGTTTCCATTGGCACAACCTGCGATTATGACAGTAACAATTTTTAACTTTATAAGCAGATGGAATGAATATTTTATGGCGTTGATTTTTGCCAATAAATCTGAACTTCGCCCTGTAGGTGTAGGTCTTTATCAGACTGTACAATCAATGATGCAATCAGGTGATTGGGCCGGAATGTTTGCATCTGTAGTAATTGTATTTATGCCAACTGTAATTATATACCTATTCCTTTCCGATAAAATTGTGGCAGGAGTAACATCAGGTGGTGTCAAGGGTTAATTTAATAATAATTGAGGTGGCAAAATGCATTATAGTAATGTAAAATTTGGAATTTTTACTGATTTACATCTGGATATTATGCATGATGGAAGAATACGACTGGATACATTCATAGAACAAATGAAGAAAGAAGATGTTGACTTTATCATTCAACTGGGAGATTTTTGTTACCCTGAGGATACAAGTAAATGCCTATGTTCAGAAAAGAATATTCCTATAAATCTTAAAAATGCAATGAGAGTACCGGCTGATGTACCGAAAATTGAACTGTTGGAGAAATTTAATAAATTTTTGAAACCACATTATCATGTACTTGGAAACCATGAGTTTGATTTTTGCTCAAAGGAACAGGCGATGAAGCTCTATGGAATGGATAAGAGATATTACTCTTTCATATGTAAAGGTTGGAAATTCTTAGTGCTTGACGGTAATAATTTTAAAACGAAGACCGGAGAAATTAAAGATTATTATTATGGGGATTATTTTGATTCTGAAGATTTACCATATATTGATTCGAAACAAATGGAATGGATTGAAAAAGAACTGTTGGAATCTGATATGCCTATAATAATATTTTTCACATCAACCTCTAAATGAAGGCCCCAGAGGTATAAAAATGCTGATGAACTTTCAAATTTATTCATAGAGGCCAATAGAAGCGGTAAAAAGGTTAGACTTTGTATAAACGGACATACATCTGTAGATAGATTGGAATGTGATAAAGGAGTGTATTACTATACTCTAAACAGTATGTCAAATCATTGGATCGGAACAAAGTTTGCAAAAACATAGATTTTTCAGATGAAATAGAAGAGGCTTTTTCCAAATCTTCAGTATACATTTCCATATAAGAGCCCGTTGTATGCAGTAGTAGAATTAAATAGCAAAGGGGCTTATATTAAAGGAAATCGGGAGAGTTTATAAAAGCCAAGTCCGTTGGATATAGGGGTGTGATGAGGATTTGAGTGCATCTATAAAAGATAGAGAAATCTTATGGTGATTTATAAAAAAATTTTATTATAGGAAAAGTAAGGAGATAAAATGGAATTAAAATTCACGGAATAGGAGCGGCATATTACCCGGTACTGGGAAAGTAATTGTGCATTTTTTTGAACATGATAACTGTCTATACTTAATAGACTGTGGAGAGAGTACTTTTAAAAGCTATGTTTTCACGTAATGAAATATATGATTATGATAATATAGTTGTACTGCTTACACACCTTCATACTGATCATATCGGTGAGTCTTGGATCTTTTCTTTCTTTTGTAAAAATGTACTTGATAAAAAAGTATTATTGGCAGCTGAGGAAGATACTATTGTAAATATATTGGATCAAAGTGGAGTTCACACTGATAAATATAATTTCACAACAGACTTCAAAGAATGCGAAGCGGACGGATTATCTATTTATGTGAGAGAGAAAAGCTATACTACAGATATGTTATGTTGCGGATTTGTTTTTGAATGTAATGGAGAAAAGATATACTACAGTGGTGATACAAGCAATGTTCCGTCAGATATTTTTAAACGCCTTTCTATCAGGAGAAATAAAGACTATGTATCAAGAATGTACATTCCTGGATACAGACGGTACATCACATTTTTCTCTTAAGAAATTATGTGAGATTATTCCGTATGAAGAAAGACAACGTGTTTATTGCATGCATTTAGGAGATGATATTGAAGATGATATTGTTAAAGCAGGATTTCGTGTTCCGAAAGTAGTATAAATAGGAATGCCGGAGGTAAGTTAGAATGAAAAATACACTTCATTTATACAATAATGATAATGTACAGGTTGTAGCTCATCGTGGAGCGGCAGGTTCCAATATTCCTTGTAATACGATACCTGCATTTGATATAGCTCTAAAAGGCGGTGCTTCAATTTTAGAGATGGATCTTTTTAAAAGTACTGATGGTAAAATATTTATTTTTCATACAGGTAAAGAACCGTATCAACTTAATAAAAACATTGATCTTACAAAACTGGACAGTGAAGAGATAAAAAAACTTCGCCTTATCAATGTTGATTTCAATCCTACACAATGGGGAATAAATTCTTTTTGATGACGTATTAGAGCATTTTAAAGGTCGTTGTATTTTTAAATCTTGATCGTATTGGGGACTGTATGCCCGATGTCATAAAAAGCAGTTGAAAGACATAACATAAGAAAGATCAGGGTTTTACTTAAGCATGCTCTGATTCCAAGTGTTTTAAAGATAATTGAAGAGGTGGCACCTGATTATATGTTTATGCTGATATATATGGAAGAAGATAATGCTTCAGAAATAATTGAAAAAAATGAATATAAACTACATTGGTGCTGAACTTGTGTTTAAAAACAGAAGAGTCCCCTGTGATACAACCTGAATATATAGAGAGTATGAAGAAGAGGGCAAGACTTTATGGGGAAATGCAGTATTATACAATTATAAAATACCTCTTTCAGCCGGGCATACGGATGATGTCTCAATGATTGATGATCCGGATAAAGGATGGGGTGGTTAGTTGACCATAGGCTTTTGATATAATTCAAACTGATTGGACATATCAATGCTGTAAGTATTTAAAGGAGAGAGGAATAAACCATTAATACTTACAAATCAGATTGGAGTATAGAAAATGGCAACTATAAAAGATATAGCCAAAGGTGGCAAAAAGTATCATGAGCAACCGTTTCAAATGTTTTAAACGGAAAGATAATGTAAGCAGTGATAAAATAAGTAGAGTAATGAAAGCAGTTGAGGATATGGGTTATGTTATAAATGAAAAGGCTCAAAAACCTCAGAAAAGGGTACTGCAAAAGATTTTAGCAGTTGAGTTCCAAATTTATATGATAAAAACATACATAGATCCAGTTTTAAAGATTATGCGGAAAGAAAAAGAATATACAGTGAGATTTATACATTACAAATGACGATGATGATTATGAGAGGAAGCAGATTCAGAAAATAAAATCCAGAATGACGGAGGGAGTAGCTGTTTTTACATCCATATCAGATGGAAGTGAGGCTTACTATGAAGCAGGATTTTCAAATGAAGATGTTGTTTTTATATCTAATAAACAGCCATATAATTGTAAGTTTATCGGATATGATAATATAGAGGCGGAAAAGAGATTGCAAAAAAAATATTGCAAGGCAATTATGAAAAAGTTGCTCTTTTAACAGGACCTCTTACATATTCAGGGAAAATGGACTTTCGTAATTCATTTTTAGAAAGTATTGTAAAATCAGATAAGATCTCAGAAGTATATGAGAGAGTTACTACCGAGCAGTGCAAATATCAGAATGTAGTGAGAGTTTTTACTCATATGCAACCCGATGCAGTCGTTACTGACAGTATATCATTGGCTCAAACGGTAAAAAGTGTATATCAAAACTTCTATAGAAATAAGCCGTAGATATCGTTTCACTTTCTCCTGTATATACTATTCCTGAAAGAGATATTATTAGGTATGAAATAGACTATAGAAAAATGGGTATAGATGCCGCTTCATATCTAATAAACCGTAACTGGGAAAATAGAAATGAACTGATTATAGAATCAAAAGGGTTTTCAGATTGGCCAAAAATAAATTCAAAAAATGAAGAAAATGTATTGAATATTTTTATCTATTGCAAGCCCCTACTACACGAGCACTTAAGACAGTGAGTAAATTTGTACGAATTTAATACCGAATAAAGATACGAATAACAGAATCAGACTATGAAAGTATGTATAAACTGGTAAAAACGGAGGCGGAACTGCCATATGATATAGTTCGTATGGATAAGGATTGGTTTCGGTTTTAGCTAAATCTGTATTTGAGCCACTTACAAATATAGAATCCAATATCGGTAACAGCTTAGACGGTTTTTGCCTAATGCACTAAAAAATTATTCTTATCTTGATGGTGATATTTATGCATTACCAGGAACACCAAGTATTCAATTACTGTTTTATAGAAAAGATTTGTTCGAGGATACAAGATTAAAAGATTATACTATGAGGATGTACAAGAAATCATTAGAGGTTCCAAAAGACCTTTGAAGAGTATAATCGTATTGCATATTTTTACAAATGAATTTAACAATGAATCTCCGATTAAGTATGGTTGCAGCTTTACATCAGGAGAACCAGGAACTGTCGGTGTTGAATTTTTGATGCGATATTTTAGTCATTCAAAAGATTATTTGATGAAAATGGAAATATTCTTTTAAATACTGAGGCAGCAAGAGATGCATTAAGAGAAACTAAAGACTCTTGGAATTGTTCCTCAAAAATAGAGCACAATTGGTGGACAGATTCAGCTTGGGAGTTTGCGGAAGGTGATACGGCAATGGGTATTTATATGATAAACCATGTTAGTGGATTTGTCGGACCCGACTCAAAGATTAGAGGGAAAATAGGGTGGTCTATTGTACCCGGAGATAATCCTATGCTTGGTGGTAGTGTTCTTGGTATTTCTAAATATTCAAAAAATAAGGATATTGCTTTAGACTTTTTGAAATGGATTAGTCGAGATGATATAGGTACAGCTACTGTATTACTTGGCGGTATGTCTGCAAAAAAAACGGCATATGATGATGCTGAAGTAAATGATGCTTATCCATAAAGCGATTATGCAAAAATGTTTTAAAATGTCTCAGACCAACTACTATCCTATAGTAGATGGAGATAATATTGGATTAAAAGAGTTGCAGAATTTACTAGGTGTGGCAATAAAAGGTATAATGGAGCATTTAGATATTAATGAAATACTTGAAACTGCTATGACCGATTATGAAAATTTGAAAAAGAAAAACTTTTAATATGCAGAGGGAGGCTTTAAATGTCTGATTTTCCTTATAAATCAAGTAAATATAGATATACAGCAATAAGATTTATTAAAAAGTAAAAAGGTATATTTGGAATACCGAAGATTAATATAAGTGCAGATTTTTGGAATGTGAGATTACAAAAGAAAACGGTTTATATTATGAAACAGATGGAGAAATTGTAATATATATAAAGCATTTTTATCTTAAAGGATGCCTAGCTTGATTTCTATAGACGTAGAAGATAGTGAAGAATATGAAATAAAGTATATTATGTGAAGGCAAATATATAGCATTTGATCACAGTAATAATAAATATATTTCAAATTGAAATTAGTGGACTTCTTGGTCCGACAAGAACATTATATGACATAGTATTTTAAGAGAAGACGGCATTACTCTTAGAGTTGAAGAGAACGATATTGGAAGGTGTGCGGGAAAATATGATAAAGATACATATCCGCAAACTCAAATCGATGCTTCGGTTCACTATACATTTGCGGCAAGAGAAGTCTTAAGGCATATGGGTATAGGAAAATATTTACATGATAATAATCTAGGATACATATTGCTTCTTGGATTTGAAACTTGTAATGAGTTACACCCTGATTATCCACCGCATTGGCATTTGATATTCAGATGGCCATATTTTTTTGTGGTTCATAGGGCACCTCATATATACATTGATAAAGAAGGCAAGATGGAGTCGAATGTAACTTATATTGACGGAATAAGTGGAGTATGCAGAAAGTATCAGACTTTAGAATGGTGCAAGATGGTTGATATGTACGGTGCGGATGTAATTGCTTTTAGACTGGTAGAAGATGGAGGTATGGAGCTTACTTCTCCCGGTGGAAATACCTATAAAATTGCCCCTTATAGTATGGAAGACGGTGTAAAAGTATATTGTGATGAAAGGTATATTGGTAATATTACCGTAAAAAATGACACTGATAACGGACAGATTAAGTTATTATGGAATAACAGCGATTGTATTCAAGATTCTTATAAAGAGATTATTGAATATGATCAATATACGGGAAACATCAAAAAAGTTGAATGTGTCGATAGTATATAAATATAAGGAGATGCTAAATGGAAAAATATGTAATTAATGATAGTATTTTTATTTCAGCTTATATATGCCGGACTTTGTGGTACAGCTTTAGGAGTGGAACGACAGAGTAGAATGAAGTCTGCCGGAGTAAGAACACATTTCATAGTATCCGTAGCATCTGCACTTATGATGATTGTATCAAAATACGGTTTTTTAGATGTTATCTCGATTGAAGATGCAAGTGTGGATATATCCAGAGTTGCAGCAGGAATTATATCAGGCATAGAGCATACTGGAGGAGGATTGATTTTCATCAGCAAACAAGGGCTTGTTCGAGGTATGACAACAGCTGCGGAATATGGATGACAGTAGGCATTGGTATGGCTATAGGTGCAAGAATGTATGTACTGGGTTTTGAAGGTACAATTCTTATACTTCTTATGCAGTGCTTATTCCATAGAAAACTCGAAATACTAAAAGATCCGTTAAGAGCAAAGGTAATGTTTTTGGTTGTAGACAGAAAAGAGGATGTAGAAACTGTAGTTCAAAAACTTGAGGCAATTGGTATTGAAGTAAGTTTCATAAAAATTGAAAAAGGAGATAAAAACTTTCAAATGAAATGCGAAATTGTTCTTCAAGAAATATGGAAAGAGAGCGATTTTACAGAAAAAAATTGTGGGAATAGAAAATTTGTTGTCATATGAGGTTTAAAAACAAAAATCTTTAATGATATGATAGATGTTATATGAAATGAAAAAAATAAGATGTTGAAATCTAAAAATTTAATATGTTAGACTGAAAGAGGCAAATGAAGTTAAGATATGTAGTCGGATAGTGCTACTAAGAAAGCCACGAGCTCGTATCTCGTGGCTTTTTCCGATACAGTAGTAGATGTCATTTGCTATTTACAAATGAATGGAGTAAGATGAATTTTCATCAATCAAAAGAGCGTTGCCAAGGGGTCGATAGCGGAAGAACTGGAGATGAGAGCCCGGAGATAAGCTGATATCCATTGACGGCAATGAGATAAAAGATGTATTAGATTATAGATATTATATAAATGCCGAAGAATTCACTATGGTGATTGAAAAGGCAAACGGAGAAGAGTGGGAACTTGATATAGAGAGTGACTATGAGGATATAGGACTTGAGTTTGATGAGGGGCTTATGAGCGATTATAAGTCCTGTACCAACAACTGTATCTTTTGCTTTATAGATCAGATGCCAGAAAGGAATGAGAGACTCTCTATTTTAAGGATGACGACTCAAGATTATCATTTTTGCAAGGCAATTATGTAACACTCACAAATATGAAGGATGCGGATATTGACAGAATAATAAGATTTAATCTGGCACCTATCAATATATCCGTACATACTACAAATCCCGAACTTAGAAAAGAGATGCTTCACAACCGTTTTGCAGGTGAATCTCTTAAGTATATAGATAAGCTTTATGAGAAAAATGTGCCTATGAACGGGCAGGTGGTTATGTGTCCGGGTTATAATGACGGTGAGGAACTTAGGCGTACACTTAATGATTTGTTAAAAATACGCTCCGACGATGGAGAGCGTATCAGTAGTGCTCTAGGGTATCACAAAGTTCAGAGACGATCTGCCGAGACTGACTTTGGTAGATAAGGAGAAGGCAAAAGAGACTATCCATATAATAGAAGAAATTCAACAAAAGGCGATGAAAAAGTGCGGTATGCATTTTGCGCAGGCCAGTGATGAGTTTTATCTGATAGCGGGAAGGCAGATGCCCTCTGAAGATACCTATGACGGTTATGATACAGCTTGAAAACGGTGTCGGTATGTTGAAGCTTCTAAGCGAAGAGGTAAAAGATGCCGTAGAGACATTGAAAGTTTCGAAAGCCGATATAAAAAAGAAGAAGTTATGAAAAGTATTGCCACGGCCATATTGCCCGGCGCACTCTATGGAAGAACTTTTAAAGGAGATAGAAGAAAAATTTCCAAGCAAAAAGATCAATCTCTATGTTATAAGGAATGATTTTTTCGGTGAGAGAATTACAGTGGCCGGGCTTTTGACCGGAGTTGATATCATAAATCAGCTGAAAGATAAAGACCTTGGAGACAGACTTTTGTTATCTGTAAATATGTTCAGAAGCGGTGAAGAAGTATTGCTTGACGATTTGACAAAGAAAGTGATATCGAAAGAGAGCTGGACACAAAGACGGTAATAGTAGGTCAGTCAGGCTATGACCTTGTAAATGCCATAGTATCTGATAATTATATAGAAGAAAATGCCTATAAGGCATATGAAAAAGGAGTTAAAAATGAGTAAACCCGTAGTTGCCATCATAGGTAGACCGAATGTAGGAAAGTCTACATTGTTTAACGCCATAGCAGGGGAGCCGATTTCCATAGTTAAAGGATACCCGGGAGTAACCAGAGACAGGATTTATGCGGATTGTACATGGCTGAATATGAATTTCACACTGATTGATACAGGCGGAATCGAGCCTGACAGCAGTGATGTTATACTTTCACAGATGAGAGAGCAGGCCGAGATAGCTATCGAGACGGCGGATGTGATTGTATTTATTACAGATGTGCGCCAAGGTCTTGTGGATTCGGATTCCAAAGTCTGTGATATGCTCAGAAAGTCAAGAAAACCTGTTGTACTTGCGGTAAAACAAGGTTGACTCAATGGCCAAGTTCGGAAAATGATGTGTATGAATTTTACAACTTAGGTATCGGAGACCCTATACCTGTATCTGCAGCGTCAAGGGCTTGGAATAGGGAGATTTGCTTGAGGCTGTGGCTTCACACTTTAAGAATAAGGACACTGAAGATGAAGAGGATGATGACAGACCTAGAATTGCAATAGTAGGAAAGCCGAATGTAGGTAAATCGTCAATTATCAACAGACTTACAGGTCAAAACAGAGTAATCGTATCGGATATTGCAGGCACAACGAGAGATGCTATAGATACTGTAGTTGTAAACAACAAGCAGGAGTATGTGTTTATTGATACGGCAGGTCTTAGAAGAAAATCAAAGGTAAAAGAGGATATTGAAAGATACTCAATAATCAGAACGGTAACGGCTGTAGACAGAGCGGATGTTGTGGTACTTGTTATTGATGCAAGTGAAGGTGTTACCGAACAGGATGCCAAGATTGCAGGTATGCACATAACAGAGGTAAGGGTATAATAGTTGCGGTAAATAAGTGGGATTTGATTGAAAAAATGACAAGACTATTTATGAATATACCAATGAAATAAAGAGAATACTTTCTTTTATGCCTTATGCGAGTTTATCTTTATATCGGCATTAAGCGGTCAAAGACTTCAAAAAGCTCTTTGAGCTTATCGATATTGTAAGAGAGATCAGACTCTCAGAATACAGACAGGTGTGTTAAACGAGATTATCTCCGAAGCTACGGTAATGCAGCAGCCGCCTTCAGACAAGGGTAAGAGATTAAAGATTTTCTATGCTACACAGGTAGCTGTAAAGCCGCCTACATTTGTTATATTTGTCAATATAAAGCAGCTTATGCATTTCTCATATCAAAGATATTTGGAAAAACAAGATAAGAGAGCATTCAGATTTAGAGGTACATCTATCAGATTTATTATCAGAGAGAAAAAGAGGACAACAAAGTAATGCTTAGGATTCTGCTTTTAATAATTGGATATTTTATAGGAAATATTGAAACCGGATATATATTCGGTAAAATACATAAAATGGATATCAGAAACTACGGCTCGGGAAATGCCGGAGCGACAAATACACTCAGAGTGCTGGGAGCCAAAGCCGGCTTGGTTGTATTTTTAGGCGATTTTTGTAAGTCATTGATACCATGTTTGGTTGTAAGGTTTATCTTCAGAGATAATATAAAGCTTAAGCTATATCTATATGTTATATATCGGGCTTGGTGTGGTACTTGGGCACAACTTTCCTTTCTATCTGGGATTTAAAGGCGGAAAGGGTGTGGCGTCTACGGCAGGTATAATAATGGCACTGGATATCAGAATAGCCGTTGTATGTCTGATAGTATTTGTAATTACAGTTGCAATTACAAGATATGTTTCACTCGGCTCTATATTTGTAATGATTATTTTGATAGGAATGTCTCATTTCCTTGTCAAATTCAGCTACGGATTCGGAGAGGGAGCATCTCCTATGGAGTTTAGACTTTTGACAGCCGCTGTAGGACTTCTTTCCATATTTATGCACAGAGCAAATATAAAGAGGCTGCTTGTCGGAACTGAAAATAAAATAGGGAAAAAGGTGGAAAAATGAAAACAGCTGTTATCGGTTCAGGTACTTGGGGTATGGCCCTTGCCAGACTTTTATTTGACAACGGTCATGAAGTTAAGGTGTGGTCAGCTATTGAGAGCGAATTAGAGGAACTTAGAGAAAAACGTACGCATAAAAATCTGCCCGGGATTATCTTTGATGAGGGGATAGTGTTTGAAGGTGATTTGGAGAAAGCTATGGAGAATGCGGATATCTGTGTACTTTCAGTTCCTTCTATTTTCACAAGAGCTACAGCAAAGAAAATGGCACCTTTTTATAAGGAAAATCAGATTATTGTAAATGTTGCCAAAGGAATAGAGGAAAGTACCTTGGAGATACTTAGCGACCAGATTTTGGATGAGATAAAGAATGCCAATGTCGCGGTACTTTCAGGACCCAGTCATGCCGAGGAGGTTGTAAGGCTTCTTCCTACCACATGTGTGGCAGGTGCAAAGGACATGGAGACTGCAAAACTTATCCAGTCAACATTTATGAGTCCGGTGTTCAGAGTCTATACTTCTACAGATATGCTTGGAATAGAGCTTGGAGGTTCGCTAAAGAATGTCATAGCTTTGGCGGCCGGTATTTCTGACGGACTGGGATATGGAGATAATGCCAAAGCGGCACTTATTACCAGAGGAATAGTGGAAATAAGCAGGCTGGGCACTGCGATGGGTGCAAATATAGAGACATTCTACGGGCTTTCAGGTATAGGAGATTTGATAGTGACCTGTGCAAGTAAGCACAGCAGAAACAGAAAAGCCGGTATGCTTATGGGACAGGGAATGAGTATGGATGAGGCCATGAAGGAAGTTGCAATGGTGGTTGAGGGCGTTTATTCGGCCAAGGCGGCCAAGGCTCTTGCAAATAAATATAATATCTGTATGCCGATAGTGGATGAGGTAAATGCCGTACTCTTTGAGAATAAAGATCCGAAACAGGCGGTGGATGCCCTGATGCTTAGGGATAAGGCAGTAGAAAAGATTGGAATATGATATGAACACAAATATTGAATATATGGCCACTCACAAGGTTGAGGACATAAAAGGATATTTGAATATAAATTTAAGCGGACTTACTGAAGATGAGGTGGATGAGAGCAGAGATAAATACGGCTCAAATAAGGTAAAAAAAGAGAAGAAAAAATCTATTCCGGAAAGATTGGCCGAGGCATTTATAAATCCTTTTACGGTGGTGCTTATATGCCTTGCTGTAGTTTCCACAGTTACAGATATTATATTTCCTATACTTCATATGTTCGGAAATACAAAAAAAGACTTCAATCCCGTAACGGTGATTATCATACTGACAATGGTCTTTGTATCGGGTGTGTTAAGGTTTATTCAGGAGAGCAGAAGCGGTGACGCGGCGGCGAAGCTTTTAGCTATGATTACCACCACCTGTACGGTTACAAGACAGAATAAAAGTCATATAGAGATACCGCTTGATGAAGTGGTGGTAGGAGATATTGTATACCTTTCAGCCGGCGATATGATTCCGGCAGATGTAAGGATAATAGAGGCAAAGGATCTCTTTGTCAGTCAGTCAAGTCTTAGCGGTGAGAGTGAGCCTATTGAAAAGTTGGCAGCCGTATGTGAGAAAAAGGACAATATCACGGAATATACAAATATAGCTTTTATGGGCAGCAATGTCATATCGGGAAGTGCTACGGCGATAGTTGTATCTGTAGGAGATAACACACTTTTCGGCTCAATGACGTCGGCAATAGCTACAGAGTCTGTGGAGACCAACTTTACAAAGGGTGTAAATGCCGTTTCATGGGTACTTATAAGATTTATGCTTGTAATGGTGCCTTTGGTATTTGTAATTAACGGTGTTACAAAAGGAAACTGGATTTCGGCATTTTTGTTTGCAATATCAATTGCGGTGGGACTTACTCCTGAGATGCTTCCGATGATTGTAACAAGCTGTCTTGCAAAAGGCGCGGTATCAATGAGCAAGAAGAAGACCATTGTAAAGAACCTGAATTCGATACAAAACTTCGGTGCAATGGATATTTTGTGTACGGATAAGACCGGAACCTTGACACAGGACAGGGTTGTACTTGAATATCACCTGAATATAAAGGGAGATGAGGACTCAAGAGTACTTAGATACGGTTATCTTAACAGCTATTTTCAGACAGGTTATAAGAATCTTATGGACCTTGCCATCATTCAAAGGACTGAGGAAGAGGAGGCAAACGACTCACAGCTTCTTGACTTGTCGGAAAACTATAAAAAGATTGACGAGATACCGTTTGACTTTAGCAGGCGACGACTTACAACAGTGGTACAAAATCGTGCAGGCACAATAAAGATGGTTACAAAGGGTGCTGTTGAAGAGATGCTTGCCATATGCTCATATGCAGAGTACAACGGAAATGTGGAGCCTATTACAAACGACTTCAGGAAAAAAATTCTTGATACGGTGGATGATCTCAATGTAAAGGGATTTCGCGTACTTGCCATTGCAAGAAAAGATGTGGAAAAACAAAGCTGCAGTGTGGATGATGAATGTGAGATGATACTTATGGGGTATCTTGCATTTTTGGATCCGCCGAAGGAGTCGGCAGCAGGTGCTATAAAGGCATTAAAAGAGCATGGTGTCAGAACAAAGATTCTTACAGGAGACAATGAAAAGGTTACAAAGACTATATGTAATCAGGTCGGTCTTGAGGTAAGGAATATGTTGCTTGGCGGTGATATTGAAAAGATGGACGATGAGGAGCTTAAGAAAGTGGCAGAGGTAACGGATGTCTTTGCAAAGCTTACGCCAAGTCAGAAGTCAAGAGTCGTATCAGTACTTAGAGAGAACGGACATACTGTAGGATTTATGGGTGACGGTATCAATGATGCCGCAGCTATGAAAGTGGCGGATATAGGTATATCTGTAGATACTGCAGTGGATGTGGCAAAGGAGTCGGCGGATATTATACTTCTTGAAAAAGACCTTATGGTGTTGGAATCGGGAATTATAGAAGGACGAAAGACCTTTGCAAATATGATAAAGTATATCAAGATGACCGCATCGTCAAACTTCGGAAATATGTTTTCGGTGCTGGGTGCTTCCGCACTTTTGCCTTTCCTACCTATGGAGAGTATGCACCTTATTTTGCTAAATCTTATATATGATTCATGTTGCAGTGCAATTCCTTGGGACAATGTGGACGAGGAGTTTATCAAGTTGCCGAAGAAGTGGGACGCTTCAAGTATCGGTAAGTTTATGATATGGATAGGCCTACAAGTTCAATTTTTTGACTTTATGACATTTGCATTTATGTACTTTGTGTTCTGCCCTCATTTTTGTAAGTCACGGAGTTACATATAATAATCTTGCAAGTCATTTTAGCGGTGATGAGCTTAACCGTATCAGAGTTACCTATGTGGCAATGTTTCAGGCAGGCTGGTTTGTCGAGTCAATGGGAGCCAATCACTGGTTATACATATGATTCGTACTATGAAGTTACCTTTTATACAAAGTAGAGCATCGGCTCCGCTCACAATGCTTAATTTCTTCGGAATCATAGTTATTACTATAATACCGTTTACTTTGTTAGGTAAGGCGATAGGATTTGTTTCATTGCCTTTATCATTCTTTTTATATCTTATACCATGTGTATTAGCATATATGATACTTGTTACGGCGGTAAAAAAGGCTTATATTCGCTACCACAAAGAGTGGCTGTAGCAGTGAATAAAGCCCATATAATTTATTTTTGTTGCAGATTCGCCTTCGGTGTGGCTACCATTGACCAGTTGGAGTGGTAGATTACAAATCCGGGAGCGGCACCTGCAACTTTTTTTATATTTTTCTTTTGGATGTAGTCAACTTCCACCTTATCCGCATCCTTTGCCTTGGAATAAAAGGCTGCAAGGGCGGCGGCTTCTTCATAAGCTCTGTCAGGAAGTTCTTCTTCATTGTTTGACTTTAAAATAACATGTGAACCGGGTATTCCCTTGGCGTGAAACCACCAGTCATTTCCTGTAGCCACCTTAAAGGTAAGTTCTTCATTTTGGTAATTGTTCTTACCTACATATATATCATATCCGTCACTTGAGATGTAGTGATAAGGATGTGAGGTAATCTTTTGCTTTTTGGCTGAGGAGTGTTTTTTGATATATCCGAAATCCACAAGCTCCTGACGAATCTGAGAAAGGCTCTCATCATCACTTGAAACCTCCAAGGCGGTTTGAATGGATTGCAGATGTTCCATATCATTTTTTGTCTTTAAAATCTCTTCGCTGAGAGCTTTTGTGGTTCTGCTGAGTTTTGCATACTTGTCATAGTATTTCTTGGCGTTTTCCTTTGCAGATTTATTTTTATCAAGCGGTATGGTGATTTCCTTATTGTCATCGTAGAAATTTTCGGTGGTAAAGGAGCTTTCACCTCCCTTTAGGCTGTAGCCGTAGGTATTTAAAAGATCACCGTACACTCTGTATATATCCTTTTTGTCGGCATCCTGAAGCTGCTTTTCCTGAAGGTCATACTTTTTGCTTGCTCTTTCAAGTGCCGTATTTACAATACGTCGTAAATCCGAACTTTTCTGTCTGTTAAGTACAAATGCTTCTCTGGATGAATAAAAATCATAAAGCATCTTGCTTACTGAGTCAAAAGATTCTTTTTTGTACTCTTTACCTTCATATGAATAAAGACTTATTGAAGAGAACTCAATCGCCTCTTCACCTTTATATATTATATTCGGAGTAAAGTTGTGAGTGTTTATATCTTCAAGGAGATTTTGTATTGTATGAAACAGGTGAGTGTACTCAAGTTCACCAAGAGATGTGGAAGGAGCCTGTGATAAAAGCGATGCTCTTAAGATTATTTCCTCAGCTATAAGCGGACTTATACCTGCAAAATTCATGTATATCGACTTTGAAAGAGGGTATTCCTTTGATTTTAAAATCTCTATAAACTCTTCAAGTTCCGTAGTTAACAGATCTTTTTTCTTAAGTTCTTCAGGCAGAAAATATTCTCTTCCCGGAAGTACCTCTCTTAGAGAGCTCATATTTGCGGAGATTCTTTTATTGAATCTATTATTTTTATTGTTTTCGTCTGTAAATATAATATTTGAGTGCTTACCCATTATTTCAATATACATACGTTTGTGGCTGAGATCGCCAAGCTCGTTTAAATGTTCAAGCTCAAAGCAAAGTATTCTCTCAAGGCCCATCTGAAATATATTGTTTATCTTTGCCGTGCCTATATATTTTCTAAGCAACATCAAAAACGCCGGAGCCACCTTAGGAGCAGGTTTATTGACATCGGTAAGATAGACAAGCGGCAGTGAAGCGCTTGCAGATACCAAAAGCCTGTAAGTCTTTGCATTGTTCTTTATTGTAAAAATAAGCTCATTATCCTCAGGCATGGAAATCTTTGATATTCTTCCGCCCACAAGGTTTGTATTAAGCTCATATGTCAAGTTTGATATGACTATACCGTCAAAGCCATTTTGTACCTCTATTCTAAAAATAAATATAATTATCTGTAGAACAGTATAACCTAGGAAATATAGTTCATGCAAGTTGAGTTTTAACGCCAACTGTGATATTATAAAAACAGTTTGTCTATAATTATAAGGCATTGCCTAAGAATAAGAGAGGTGTATTATGGCAGTTTTTTTATCAACATTAGTAGGAAGCGTAGTTAAGGCTATTATTTTTGGAATATTAGCACTAATAGGCATCAAATTGGGCAAAAAAGCAAGTGATATGAGAAAAGGAAAGTAACAGATATATGAGTAACAAAAGTGTAAACAGTGAAAACGGAGTAAACCAGATAAGAAGAAAATTCTTGGAGTTCTTTGAAAGCAAAGGCCATTTGGCAATGAAGAGCTTTTCTTTGGTTCCGCACAATGACAATTCACTACTGCTAATCAACTCAGGTATGGCACCGCTTAAGCCGTACTTTACAGGTCAGGAGATACCGCCGAGAAGAAGAGTATGTACATGTCAGAAATGTATTCGTACAGGAGATATCGAGAATGTAGGAAAGACTGCAAGACATGGTACATTCTTTGAGATGCTCGGTAATTTCTCATTCGGAGACTACTTTAAGCATGAGGCTATTGCATGGACTTGGGAGTTTTTGACAGAAGTGGCAGGTCTTGACCCTAACAGACTTTATCCTTCAGTGTATTTGGAGGATGATGAGGCATTTGAAATTTGGAATAAAGAGATAGGTATTCCGGCTGAGAGAATATTTAAGTTCGGAAAAGAAGATAACTTCTGGGAGCACGGAGAAGGACCTTGCGGACCTTGTTCAGAGGTTTATTATGACAGAGGAGAAAAATACGGCTGTGGAAAGCCTACCTGTACGGTAGGTTGTGACTGTGACAGATATATGGAAATCTGGAACAATGTATTCTCACAGTTTAACTCTGACGGTAAGGGACATTATACCGACCTTATCCAGAAGAATATAGATACAGGTATGGGACTTGAAAGACTTGCGGTAGCACTTCAGGATGTTGAATCAATATTTGAAGTGGATACTATCAAGGCACTTCTTGACAGAGTGGCTGAACTTGCAAATACTTCATACAAAGAAGATGCAGGCAAGGATGTTTCACTTCGTCTTATCACAGACCATATAAGATCATGTACATTTATGATCTCAGACGGTATTATGCCGAGTAATGAGGGTAGAGGTTATGTACTCAGAAGACTTTTAAGAAGAGCTGCAAGACATGGAAGAATGCTCGGCATCAAGGACACATTCCTTGCAAATCTTGCAAATACCGTTATTGAACTTTCTAAAGACGGCTATCCTGAACTTGAAGAAAAGAAAGAGATGATTTTGAAGGTTCTTACAGAAGAGGAGAACAAATTCAATAAGACTATTGATCAGGGTCTTTCAATACTCTCGGATATTGAAGGAAAGCTTGCAGAAAACGGAGAGAAGGTAATATCAGGTGAAGATGCCTTCAGACTTTATGATACATACGGATTCCCTCTTGATCTTACAAAGGAGATAATAGAGGAAAAGGGATTCAGTGTAGATGAAGACGGCTTTAACAAGGCTATGGAGGCTCAGAGAAAGCAGGCAAGAGCCGCAAGAAAGGCTACCAACTACATGGGTGCGGATGTGACAATATACCAGTCACTTGATCCTAAGCTTGAATCTGTATTTGAAGGCTATAACAGCCTTACAGACAGCGGAAAGATTATCGCGCTGACTACGGAAGATGAGATAGTTGAGGCTATTGCGGAGGGAGACCACGGAACGATTTTCCTTGATAAGACTTCATTCTATGCTACAATGGGCGGTCAAAATGCCGATATCGGTGTTATAAAGACGGCAGACTCGGTATTTAATGTAGTGGATGTTATAAAACTTGGCGGAAACAAAATAGGTCATGTAGGATATGTAAGTCAGGGAATGTTTAAGCTTGGTGATACGGTTGAGACTGTTGTAGATGCAAATAACAGAAGAAAAGACCGCCGCAAATCACTCAGCAACCCACCTTTTACATAAGGCATTAAGAGAGGTGCTCGGAAACCATGTTGAGCAGGCGGGAAGCTATGTGGATGCTGAAAGACTGAGATTTGACTTTACACATTTTAAGAGCCTTTCAAAAGAGGAACTTGAGAATGTAGAGGCACTTGTAAACAGAGAGATAAATAAAGCTCTTCCTGTCGTTACAGATGTAATGGATGTGGAATCGGCTAAAAAGAGCGGTGCTATGGCACTCTTCGGTGAAAAATATCAGGGTGATGTAAGAGTTGTAAGTATGGGAGACTTCTCAAAGGAGCTTTGCGGAGGTACTCATGTACATAATACTGCAGATATAAAGCTCTTTAAGATACTTTCAGAGAACGGTATTGCTGCAGGTGTAAGAAGAATAGAAGCCCTTACAGGTGACGGTGTTATCGAGTTCTATCAGGATATCGAAAACAGAATGCAAAAAGTGGCTGAGCTTTTAAAGACAAATGAGAGCGAACTTGTATCAAAGACAGAGAGCGTTTTGGATGAGATGAAGGCTCTTAAGTCAGAGAATGAGAAGCTTAAAGCCAAACTTGCAAGTGAAGCACTTGGAGACAGCAAGGAAAGTATTGAAGAGATCGGCGGAGTCAAGTTCATTGCAATGCAGGTAAGCGGTGTTGAGATGAACGAGCTTAGAAATCTCGGAGACAAGTTAAAAGAAGATGTAGACGGCGGAGTGGTAGTTCTTGCATCGGATGTGGAAGGTAAGGTCAACTTACTTTGTATGGCAGGCGATAAGGCACTTTGCTTTGGCGCACTGATGTCGGAAATATTATAAAGGGCATTGCCGCAATTGTAGGCGGTGGCGGCGGCGGAAGACCGAATATCGCACAGGCAGGCGGAAAGAATCCTGCAGGCATTAAGGACGCACTTGATAAGGCAAGAGAAGTATTCAAATCACAGCTGAATTAGGGGGCTATTATGCGAATTTTAAAAGCAAAAGATTATAAAGAGATGAGTGAGATGGCGGCAGACATTATAGGCGCACAGGTTTTATTAAAACCTGACGCCGTACTTGGTCTTGCCACAGGTTCCACACCTATAGGAACCTATGAAGAATTGGTAAAAAGATATGAGTCGGGCAGACTTGACTTTAGTAAGATTAAGACTGTAAACCTTGATGAGTACAGAGGACTTACAAAGGATAACGACCAGAGCTATTACTACTTCATGCACTCACATCTTTTTGACCACATCAATATAGATAAGGCCAATACAAATGTGCCTGACGGTATGGAGCCTGATGCGACTAAAGCGGGAGAGGACTATGAGAACATCATAAGTAACTTCGGTGGTATCGACTTACAGCTCTTGGGACTTGGAAATAACGGTCATATAGGATTTAACGAGCCTTGTGACGAGTTTATTGACAAGACTCATGTGGTGGATTTGACACAGAGCACAATAGAGGCCAATAAGAGATTTTTTGCAAGTATTGATGATGTACCTAAGCAGGCATATACTATGGGAATCGGAAGTATTATGAGAGCAAAGCGAGTACTTATGCTTGTAAGCGGCAAGGGAAAGGCTCAGATAGTAAAGGATGCATTCTTCGGACCTGTAACACCTAAGGTACCGGCATCTGTGCTGCAGCTTCACAATGATTTTATCTTGATAGGTGATGCGGAGGCTCTGTCATGCTTATAAAAAATGCTATTGTATTTGACCCTGACAAGGTATTCAGAAACAGAGAGATAAATATTTCAGGAGAAAAATTCGTAGAGCCGTCTTTTATAAATCTGGGATTTTCACCGGACAGTGATAAAAAGCAGATAGATGCTACAGGACTCTACGCAATTCCCGGGACTTGTAGATATACATTTCCACGGCTGTATGGGCGATGATTTCTGTGATGCAAATGATGACACTATAAAGAATATAGCGAAATATGAGGCAAGGTCGGGAATTACAAGTATCTGTCCTGCAACTATGACCATCTCAAAGGATGAGCTTAGAGAAATCATGAAAAAGGCCGCCGCATATGATAATGAAGAGGGTGCAAAGCTTGTAGGCATAAATATGGAAGGCCCTTTTATAAGTGAAGCAAAAAAAGGAGCACAGTCATCAAAAGTATATCTTAAAATGTGACGCAAAAGCTTTTTGATGAACTCAATGATTTGTCAGGCAATATTATAAAAGCTTTGTAGATATCGCTCCTGAAAATGACGGTGCTATGGAGTTTATAAAAGAGGTAAAGGACAGAGTAATAGTTTCTATTGCACATACATGGCGGACTATGACACTGCAAGCAAAGCTTTTTGAAGAGGGAGCATCCTCATGACTCATCTTTACAATGCAATGCCGCCTTTTACACACAGAGCTCCGGGAGTTATAGGTGCGGCTGTTGATAATGACACTGTATGTGTGGAACTTATATGTGACGGAATACATATTCATCCGGCAGTTGTAAGAGCCACTTTCAAGATGTTTGGAAATGAGAGAGTTATACTTATAAGTGACAAGATGAGAGCTTGCGGACTTGAAGACGGAGAGTACACTTTGGGCGGTCAAAAAGTCTTTGTTACAGGCAGAAAGGCTGTACTTGAAGACGGTACTATAGCCGGTTCGGTTACCAATCTTTTTGAATGTATGAAGAGAGCCGTACAGGATATGCATATCAGACTTGAAGACGCCATAGCTGCGGCTACAATAAATCCGGCAAGGCAGATAGGAATATTTGATAAAGTTGGAAGCATTGAGGACGGAAAGTATGCAGATCTTGTATTGATGGACAAGTCACTCCATATAAAGGCTGTATATGTACACGGTAAAGAAATATATAGTGAATTATAAATTGTATGAGGCAGAGCAAAAACTCGCCTCTTTTTATTTGTTATCAGATTATATATATTTCGTACATATTATTCTGATATTTTCAAAAATATAAATAATGTATCATTTGCCTTTTAATAGGATTAGATACAAATAATAATAATTATCATATAAAAAGTTGTACATTTATTCAAATTGTGCTAAAAATTTAAGTGTGAGCTTTATTGAAAATACATTGTTTTCTAAGGGGAGGTTTTCTTGAATGAGTGTACAATTATTGGATAAGACTAGAAAGATTAACAAGTTATTACACAATAATAATTCACAAAAAGTGGTATTTAATGATATATGTGATGTATTATCAGAAATACTCGAGGCAAACAGTCTTGTTATTAGTAAAAAGGGTAAGGTATTAGGAGTTGGAACACATAATGGTACATCTGAAATCACGGAGTTGATTGCCGACAAAGTCGGAGGATTTATAGATGAAATGCTGAATGAAAGACTGCTCTCAATATTGTCCACCAAAGAAAATGTTAATCTTGCAACACTTGGATTTGACGAGGAAAATGTAAACAGATATCAGGCTATTATAAGCCCTATTGATATCGCAGGTTCAAGACTGGGTACCGTATTCATTTACAAAGAGGAAAAGGGCTTTGATATAGATGACATAATATTAAGCGAATATGGTACAACAGTGGTAGGACTTGAAATGATGAGAAGTGTAAATGAGGAGAATGCGGAGGAAAACAGAAAGATTTCTATTGTGAAATCCGCCATATCAACATTAAGCTTTTCAGAACTGGAAGCTATAATACATATCTTTGAAGAGCTTAACGGCAATGAAGGTGTACTTGTAGCAAGTAAGATAGCTGACAGAGTAGGGATCACCAGATCGGTGATAGTAAACGCACTAAGAAAATTTGAAAGTGCAGGTGTAATAGAAAGCAGGTCATCCGGCATGAAGGGTACTTACATCAAGGTAATAAATGATGTGGTATTTGCAGAGCTGGAAGAGGTAAAGAAGGATCAGGGTATCAAATAAAGTTAATATACTAAGGACCGCATTTTGCGGTCCTTTTTGGAGGTATAGAATGCTTAAGATAGGTGAAAAGTACCGTTTTGAGGATGATTTAAGTGGCAGACAGAGTTGCCTTATATTTGATAAAGATAACGGCTTGTGGTCTGTAGATATAGGTTTTAAAGAGGGAGATTTTGAGGGCGAAATCATAGCACCGTCTATTTGTATAAACAGTATAGGTTCAAACAAAAGCAGTGCAAAAGATCTTGTAGGAGAAAGTTTTAGTGTAAATACATTGGAAGAATGTGATGAAAGAGAAGATACATTTTATATTTATGAGTCGGAACCTATGATTTCGTATAAACTTGAAGTTATAGAGATAAAAGATGATAATGCTCATATAAGATGCACCGGAGTATTGATTGTTGACGGTTATGCCGACCCTATTGAAAAAGAGTATTTTGAAATTGACAGTCTGATACCTATAATAGAATCAGTAGATGATTGGAAAAAGTTTGAACTATAAAATATGAGGTAATACTATGGACAATATAAATTTTAAATTTCCCCAAATGTATGAAAAGTTTTTAAAGGAAATAAAGGGAAGTGAAGGATTTTCAGTAGGCGATACAGGTGTGATACTTTATGAAGAAGAAGATTTGCAGGAAAGAAATCTGACATATGAAGTTTTTGAATATGAGCCTGAATTTTTTATGATAGGTCAAGATGGAGATATGGCCTTCTTTATAAAAAAGGACTCGGACGATACCATATATAAAAATGATTTGGGTGCACTCGGATCATCTGAAATGGAAGAGGTATCTTCTGACATATATGAATTTATAGAGTATGTAAAAGAACATTATTAGATGCTTTGATTATATAAGGATAAAATATGAACGAATTTTTAAAAGAATATATCAGCTTAAAAGAAAACTTTGTAAAGCAGCATGAAAATGAGGCAAGTGTATCTGCATTATATGAATTTGCGGACAGACTGAAAAGAAAGAACTGAAAAAGAAAGTTTATGGAAGTACTGGTAGATGTCTATCAACTGCTTTATAAGATGGAAAGTGCATATAAACTGTATGAAAATATATATGATAAAGCTGACAGAAAACAGATTAAAAAGTTTTTAGGTTTAAAAGATTTAAATGAGAGCCATGGTGACAGATTTGCAACACCAAGGCCGCTAAATAAAAAAGAAAGGCTAAAAAGGGAAGAACGTAAAAAATTATTGCCGAAATTCAGATATCATCCGGATCCTTTGGAGACAGGTTCGTTTATAGAAGGTGAAGTGAAAATATGTCCTTGTTGCGGTAAAGAAAGTAACACCTACTATGTAAAAAGCCCATATGCTGTAGATGATGTGGATTATCTTTGCCCTGTATGTATTTCGAATGGAGAAGCTGCAAAAAAGTTTGATGCCGAATTTGTTCAGGATGCCGAATGGAATTTTGAAGAGGATAAAGAAAAGAATGAGGAACTTTTCTACAGAACCCCCGGATATTTGAGCTGGCAGGGTGAATATTGGCTTTCATGTTGTAATGATTACTGTGCATATCTTGGCAGCGTAGGAACGAACGAATTAAATGAAATGGGAATTGCAGAAGAAGTCTTTGAAGAGTACAATAAACGTGATGAATTTGCGGATGTAGAAAAATATCTGGTAAAGGACGGACATATTTGCGGATACTTATTCAGATGCTTACATTGCAAAAAATATCATCTTTATGTAGATGCGGACTAAATAAAATAAATACCATGTAAGGGATTATAAAAATGGAAAACCTTGAGATTTTTGAAAATGCCTGTAATTACTTTTCGGATAATATCGTCAAATTTAAGGATATATTGACGCAAAAGGTAGATGCACTGAAGGATAAGAATTGGGAATTTGATAAGGGCAGTACAAAAAGTATTTAAGGCTGATGAAACCGGAAGAAAGAAAAGGTGCAAGGTTAGTATCGGATATTGTCTAAAGGTGGAAATTACAGAAGCTGATGCACTAACCGCTTGGGATGAATTTAATATGTTTTTCAAGGAAACATATGTAGCAGATATTGAAAGAATTTCAAATAATGAAGAACTTGGAAGATATGAGTTTATTGCAAAAAATACTTTAGGTGATGAAGTCAGATGCAGCATCTATCTTGCAAATGAATGGAATATAGCTCAGATTTGTATTTTAGGATATGTTTCCGGAAGATATAAAAAAGCGGATTTAGAATAGGAGTGAAAGAAAAATATGGATTGGGGTAATATGCGAACCGGGCTTGAGGCATTATATTTTCTTGACAATGCCTTGACTGACCCGTCTGAGGAATATCTTCGAATAATCGATAAAGAAGAAAATGAAACTTATTTAAAGTATATTGTTGATAACGGCTCAGGCGATACTCTATATGTTATTTTTTTACAGAAGATATTGTCTTAATAAAAGGGATTTTTCACGATGAAAGCAGTTTGAGTCAGTTTGCTAAGAAAGAATTTGACAGAAGTGTTATACAAAAAGATATATGAAGGTGTTGATGAAAAATATATTTCTCTCTTTGATGACCGGGAAATAGATGAAACAACATTTTTCATTTGGTATGACGGGAAAAATTCATCAAAATAAATTGTCTGATGATGACGGAAGTAAATGGATGATGGGATATATGTGAAACATATGATGATTTCAAGGAGTTTGTAACAGACTATTATGAAATAGATTTTGATGAAAATTTGCTTGAAAAAGTTATATACTGACGGTAAGCTTGATGAGAATGAATTATCACAGCTTATAGGAGGTGAATCTTAATGGAACTCATAGATTATATGAGAAAAAAAGAAACCAAATGACTGAGAACGAATGGGAAAACTCTTTTTGATAAAAAAGAACAGGAAATTCTTGTACTTAGGCATGAAGGTGATGTTACAAGTAAGAGAAACGGATTTTGGGAAGTGGCAATTTGTTGCTTGGCTTTTATAAGTTTAGAAACCGGAGAGCTACATAAAGAAGAATGTAGATTTGTATTTGCAGCAAGTGAAAAAGAGTATGAAAATCATTTGATACCGGAATTTGATGAAGAAACCGTTTATCATTTAAAAGTACGGAAGAAACTACCTGAAGAACTGCCGGAGATTATGATAAGAAGTCTTGATTTTCGTTTAGTGGATGTAATAGAAAAAAATGCACAAAGTCCGGAGCTTGAAGAAATTCTTGCAGAGTACAAAAAGCCTATAATCATAGAGGATGATATATTGGGTGAGCTTTTGTATGATAAAACTATAAACAGCTTTGAAGGGCATATTCCTTGGCTTGATAAAAATATTGATATTTCTTTGGATGTTGATAAAGACAACAAATCGGGAATCACAAAGGCAAGAAAAGCTATGAAAGAATTGTACTTAAGTGCTGAAAAATGGGATGCGAATATGAGAAAATTTGCAGCAGAAAATCTTATAGATCTTGCAAGAGATTGGTGTGAATCCGAGGAAGAAGCCTTAAAAATCACGGAAGAAAGTTTTGCAAAGAGAATTACTATAGAGTCGATTTCTATGACATCCGGCGGTTTATTTAGTGCATATTTTAGAGATGATGATATTTTTGCAGGACATTGTATTATTGTGAACGGAAGCTTGAAAAAGGGTATTCAGTATGCAAGAATGGGCGGTTGAGAGGATAGTTTAACATATATGATAAGAGAAATAAATATATCCGATGCAGAAGCTATACAAAAAATATGCAAAACAGCTTTGGGCTATGATGTTGATATAAGTACAGTTGAGAATCAGATAAAGAAATTGTCATGCGATAATAAAAATCATATCTTGGCAGTATATGAAGATGAGAATACAAAGAAGGTTATCGGATTTGTTCATGCACAGGTGTATGAAAGTGTGTATAGTGATACCGGACTTAATATATTGGGTTTAGCCGTGGATCCTGATTTCCGTGGCAATGGAGTCGGTAAAAAATTAATTGGTTATATTGAAAAATATGCTATGGATAACGGTATTTCATTTATCAGACTGAATTCGGCAAATCATCGTGTAGAAGCACATAAATTTTATGAGAATATAGGATACAAATGTGATAAGCTGCAAAAAAGATTTATAAAATATTTTAATATTTAAGGAGAAAATAAAATGGGACTTAGAGCAAACTATCAATATTTAGGTGATAAAGAGTTGGAAGCACTTGAAAGATTTGACAATGAGGAAGATATCTTTGAAACGGTGGAAGATTGGAATGAGGAGGCGGAGATACTTCTTGATATAGATAAGAACTGGGATCTTCTTCACTATATGCTGACGGGGGTAAGTGCATCAGATCCTATATGGGAAGATCCTCTCAGTGAGGCTGTGGTGGGTGTGACTTCGATAGAAAAAATAGAAGACTTTATAGCCTATACAAAAAAGGACAGGGTTAAGGATATATTAAAAGCACTTGAAGATTTTGATATGGAAAGTGCTTTGGAAAGCTTTGCTTTGGAAGAAGGTAAAGAGGCGGAGTTATATCCTAATATTTGGGACTATGAAGAGGAAGAAGATGAAATAAAAGAAGACCTTCTTGATTGTTTTGAAAGAATGAAAGAATTTTATAAGGAAATTTTGGAAGCGGATGGAAATGTCTTGGTTACAATCTATTAATGATTTTTAAATATTTATTGTTTCTTCTTGTACCTGTGGGAATATATCAGATGGTTGTCAGCATTAAAAAGTTGACCGCATTTGCCAAGGCTAAGATGATATATGAAATGCCGGTCAGCGCTATAGACGGAAGCTTTAGACTTGAGGATGGCGGTAAATATGATATATGGCTTTCAGGAAAAAAGTACGCAGTATCTCCTATATATAATTTAGATATTAAACTTAAAAATAATGCTACAGGAAAGTCTGTAATATTATACCCTGATTTTTTTAGGACTACGGCAAGCAGTTTTAAGGATGTAAGAGTTAAGCTGTATACATTTGGTGCGGAGAGGAAGTTATAATATATCATTAACGGACAGTGTAGAAGAAAGAGAAAATATTATAAATAACAGGGTTATTGATTATAAGAAGTTCTCATACAGATTCGTGAAAATGTTCAGGGGCTAACAATATTCCTAGGTGTTTTGGGTATTATACTGGGATTTATGGCTATTGATGTGGGATTGGTATTCCCTCTTTTATATAAATTTTAAGGAGAAGATTATGCAAATAAAAGTATATATGGGCAGGAGCAGTATGTGCATGGGAGATGATGTAAACGCACCTAATCCCGATACATTTATTTTGCCTGATACCTTGGCAGAGTTTGTAAATATTGTGTATGATAAGTTGCCTTTTGGAAGGTGGGATTGCTATTTGGGAAAATATATAAAGACCGATTCACCTGATTCAGGGCTTGAGGACGGAATAATGGTTTTTGGAATCAATCCGAAGTACGAGGCACCGATAGTTGCGAGGTGTTATGATGAAAATGGAAAGGTTATAATAAAAGATGATGATAACTGGCATGAAGAGATTGTAAACTACCCATATTTATATTTTTATAAGAGGGACTGACATGGAGGCAGGTAAGGCTTATATTGTCAAAAAGAATATTTTTAAACTTAGTGTCGGTCAGATATTGACTCTAAAAAGATGCGGTTATCAGGCTTACTACGGTGAGCATAATTATACTTTTACGGATAATGAGAATAAAAGTATATGTATTGTCTTAAGAGATGATGTAGATGAGGATATGAAGATATATCACCATTTGGATGAATATTTTGAAAAGTCAGACAGTGTATAGTTTATGATTTGGAGGAAATATGTCAACTTGGAGCGGTATTAGAAAAAAATTGGAGAGCGAATATCTGGCGGAAAGTTTAAAGGGAGATATCAGCTACTTTGCGACATCCTATAGCAGGTCTCCGGATCATGAAGGTAGGGCAGCTATAAGATATAAGGGCAAAGAGATTATAAAGGGCTGTTATTATTATAATTGGACAAAAGCGGCATCTTTTCCAAAAGATGAAAAGTATGAAAGACGTATTAGAGAAGAATTTGCCTATATTGACGATACCGCCATAAAGCTTGGCGTATTCGATCAGAGGTGCTTTTATAGGGCATTTGACGAGTTTGATAACCAAAGTATTGAAAAGAGTCTATGCAGTGAAAACCTGCTTGTAAGGATATTTGCTGTTTTGGACAGAAGAGTCGGTAAAAGAAAACTTATATCAATTAAAGAAACTGTAGAAAACGAAGACGATACATTTAAAGAGTTCTTTGCTATCAGAATGGATGCGGAAGGGATGATATAGAAATGGATTTTATAATAGCCGAAGAGGGTGTGCCTGTAAGTGTAGGTGCATATGGAGCAGAAATCGCATATTATGGAAGTGAGATTGTATTAAAATATGAGACTGAGCCGCCGATGGGGGATTTTATTTTTTCAGCAAAGCTTCCACTGTTAGATAAAGAACTTCCGTTTTGGATGTATGGAAGAAATCTTGTATTCTTAGACGCATATTATGTGATTGTAGAGAGTGTTAAAAAGAAAACCTGGGATCCTATAACTACTGTAGTCGTTGATATTCACAGAGGAAAATATGCAAGTCTTAATCATTGGTATAGTGATATATCGGTGGAAGATGAAGTCGTGCTTAAAAACAGGTATGAAAAGAGCACACTGATATTAAAGGATGTAGACGGATTGGAATGGATACAATTATAGTTATAAGGGGCGATTATCGCCCCTTATTTTAAAAAAATCTCTTGTAATATTTTTTTCAGCCATTTATAGCTCTTATAATGTTTATAAACAAAAGGAATTTTTACAAACTCATCGGTACATATAAGGAAGTATACCCACATCGGCGGAAGCTTAAGAACAAAAGCTGATATAAAGCCGAGCGGAACGGCATATCCCCACATATCAATCACATCACAGATAAAGCCCCATTTTGAATCTCCTCCCGAGCGGAAATTCCGCATATAAAGGCAGTGTTTAGAGCCTGTCCCCAAATGTAGTACATACTTATATAAAGCATTATACTCAGGTAATCTCTTGCTGTCGGAGTCAGTGTTGCCATATTGAAAAATACAGGTCTTAAAACAAATATAACAATACTTCCAAGTAAAGCCGACAGTGCGGTTATTTTTAAGAAATGAGAAGAATCTGCTTTTACAGTGTCACTGTTTCCTGAGCCTATAGATTTACCAAGTATTATTGCACCTGCATTTGCAATACCGAAACATACAACAGTTCCGAAGTTTCTGGCAACTACGACAACAGCGTTTGCTGCGACTATATCACCTCCGAGATGCCCCATTATTACAGAATACATTGAAAACGCAATTCCCCAAACTATTTCATTGCCGAAGGCAGGCATGGAGTATTTTAAAAAGTCTAAAAACAGAACTTTATTTGTATTAAAGACTGTCTTTATACGGAAGTGTATAGACTTAGGTATGAAGTTGTCGATTATGCATATGGTAAGTTCTATAGCTCTTGCAATAACGGTTGCAAGTGCCACTCCTATGATACCCAGTTTCGGAAGGCCGAAAAATCCGAATATAAAAGTTGCATTCAAAACGATATTTAGTAAAAATGCAACCGTGTATGCGGCGGTAGAGAAGTTTACCCTTTCGACACTTCTCATCGTGCAAAGGTAAACCTGTGAAAAGCTCATCAGCAAGTATGAAAAGCTTACAACTCTTAAGTACGGTATACCTGAGACTATCAAATTGGTATCATTTGTGAAAATATGCATCAAAAATCCGGGGAAAAAGAATGCAAGTATAAAGAACACACTTGATATAGTAACTGAAAGCTGCATTGCAATACCCATTATATTCTCAATAGTCTTTGTATCATTTTTGCCCCAATACTGTGCCGCCAGCATAATGACACCGGATGCAATACCGGCATATACAAGGTTTAATATAAACATTATCTGATTGGCAAGTGAACCTGCCGCAAGTGCATCTTGTCCTACAAAGCCAAGCATTATAACATCCGCCGAACCTACAGCGGTTGTAACAATATTTTGTATGACTATAGGTATGGCAAGTCTTACTATATCTTTATTAAAAGAAGAGTTGTTTTGCATATCTATCCTCCGTCTCAGATTATCCGAAAATCAAATATCCGGATGATTGTTCCATTATATGTGGGACAGTAATATAAGTCAAATTTTAAAATACACCAAAATCTTGTAAATAAAGGCTCTTGGGACTTACACTAAAATTACACATATAAAATGTAAGTTCAAGGTATTCTTTTTGAGAATAAAAAGTATAAAATATTATTAGAGTGTTTTGTGAAATGCACTAAAAGAAAGAGGTATAGTATGAATTTAAGAAAAGAAAAAAAGCTAAAAAGACTGTTAAAAAGAGCAACGGCTTTATCAGTTACACTTTTGCTGAGTACAGGAAGTTTGTTCACATCAGTAGCTGCTACAGGTCCGGTAGTTGAGCAAATTAGTTTTTGAAAAATAAAAACCGAATTATTTCTGAGGAGCCAAAAACAACGAATGTAAGTCAGTATGGCTATGATACCAATATTGATTAAAGAATAGAGATGAACAGTTCGGAAAGATTTCCTAAGAGTATATACATAAGTGGAAAGCTGCTTGGCATAGATAAAATACCTGTGATATCTATATATAAATATATTTGGATCATATTAAAAGACAGTAACGGTAAAGAAGTATATAACAATATAGTTAGTAACAGTACAGGAAGCATAAGCCTTTTACTTAGATAAAATAGCTGAGGAAAGTATTCTGTGAATTTGTACACTTCTTCTGAAAGATATGGTTCCTACAAATCATTAATTTATGGAAATGATATAGAAATATTATATAAAGATGGAAAAATTAAGTTTTGTACCATATCCATACTATGATCACAATATGGCTGTAGTGAACAATAAAAGAACAGATGAAAAAGCACTGGCATATTATAGGCAGCCGTCAAGTAATATTCAAAGTGATAATCAGGAAATAATAGATTTAGCAAACAGTATTACAGCCGGAATTGCTAATGATTATGATAAAGCTGTAGCAATACATGACTGGGTATGCAATAATATTTATTATGATTGGGATAGCTATTTAAGTAAAAATTATACCGGAATTGATACTTCAGCGCTTGGAACATTGCATTCAAAAAGAAGCGTTTGTGACGGATATTCAAATCTGACAGCGGCACTGTTAAGGGCAGCCAGAGTTCCGGCAACAAAAATTTCAGGATTTGCTTTGGGTGTATCAAGTGATTATTGGCCTGAAAACTATGATCCGAATAAGGATACCAACCATGCCTGGAATGAGTTTTGGGCAAATGGAAGATGGGTAATACTTGATACAACATGGGATAGTGATAATGTATGGAGAAATGGAGGTATTGAAAAAAATACCGGCTTAAGGGGATATCACTATTTCGATATAAACGTGGGATTACTCTCAGCAGACCATGTAATAAAGGACTATAATGAAGCGGATGTTCCGCAACCATAAAAAGGGGTAATGACTTACAATACAGTAGTGTGATGTCTTTGATTAATATTATAAGGAATGTTATATGATAAAAATAATTGATGATATAAAATTTATGCCTGATATGAAAAAGTATCCATTATATTTTCATGGACTCCATACCATATTATGAGTGTTTCGGATTATGCATCATTGTCATTTGTTTATGCAATAGTATATACTAATTTGCCTGATTTAAATACGGGTGAACTTTTTAGAAAAGTTGATATATCAGGTGAAGTATGCACCCTATATCCTAGGGTTAATATTACGATTATACCTTCATATAGAGCAGCATATTCGGATGAAGAGATATACAGATATTTTTCATGATGCCATGAAAGCACAGCATATGTATATAAATGCCGATAATATCATATTTGATATGAGATATTATAGCTATTTTTAATCCACATACAGATAGTTACGATAATTTAGAATATCTTAATATGTTAGATTATAATCTTAAACTATAAAAAAATGTGTATGTGATTTATACAGGAAATGAGAAAAACAGTTTTGAGTTAGCAAGCAAAGAAGAAATAGAAGCATTAAGATTACACAGAAAATAGCATAATTTTCAACCCCGATATAAAAACCCTATTGACAAATACACACCGTCTCATGTAGAATACATACTTGCAATGTGTGTGTAGCTCAGCTGGATAGAGCACTTGGCTACGGACCAAGGTGTCGGGAGTTCGAATCTTCTCACGCACGTTATTAGAACCTCAGCAACCTTGCTGAGGTTTTTGTTTTATAAAGAGTAAGTAAAAGGAAAATATGGGAATAGTAAAAGCAACAAAGCTTATATTTGATTATATAACCAGAGATGAAGAAGATAATGTAGAAGAAGTAAGAAGAGCTATCAATAATTTAAATATTGATATAACTCAAGGTGATTTTGTAGCAGTTTTAGGTCATAACGGCTCCGGTAAATCCACATTTGCAAAACATTTAAACGGTATATTGTTACCTACAGAGGGTACTGTATTTATCTCTGATTTGGATACGGCAAATGATGAAACACTTCTTGATTTGAGAAAGATGGTGGGAATGGTATTCCAAAACCCGGACAATCAGATTATAGGAAATGTAGTAGAGGAGGATGTAGCATTTGGACCGGAAAATATCGGTATTCCTACAGATGATATGTGGAAGAGAGTAGATGCCGCACTTGAAGCGGTAGGTATGACTGCTTACAGATATAAATCTCCAAATAAACTTTCAGGTGGGCAAAAGCAAAGAGTGGCTATAGCCGGTATTATGGCAATGAAGCCAAAATGCATTGTACTTGATGAGCCTACCGCGATGCTTGATCCGAACGGAAGAAAAGAAGTTATAAAGACGGTTCTTGAATTAAATAAAAAAGAAAATATTACGGTAATACTGATTACTCACTATATGGAAGAGGTTATAGAAGCAGACAGAGTTATAGTTATGGATGAGGGTAAGATAGTAATGGACGGAACACCGAAAGAGGTTTTCTCACATGTGGAGGAATTAAAGAAACTCAGACTGGATGTACCAAGTACTACCGAGCTGGCATTTGAGCTTAAACAATCAGGACTTGATTTACCGGATGGCATACTTACATTGGATGAGCTTGTAGATAATCTTTTACCGATATTAAAATAATTACATTTGGAGATAATAATGCAAGATAGTGTGCAAATAGAAGCAAAGAAATTAAATTTTATATATGGAGAGGGTACCGCATTTGAGCAGTATGCCATAAAGGATGTATCATTTACCATCAAAAAGGGTGAGTTTGTGGGTATTATCGGACATACCGGATCCGGAAAATCTACTTTGATACAGCACTTGAACGGACTGATAAAGGCTACTTCAGGCGAGCTTTTCTTTAACGGAGAAAATATATACACAGCAAAGTATGATATGAAACTTCTTTAGGCAAAAGGTAGGTTTGGTTTTCCAATATCCCGAGCATCAGCTCTTTGAGGTGGATGTACTCTCAGATGTGGAATTCGGACCAAGAAATCAAAAGCTTTCTGAAGAAGTGGTGGAAGCAAGGGCAAAGGAAAGTCTTGCTCTGGTAGGTCTTGATGAAAGCTATTATAAAAAATCACCTTTTGAACTTTCAGGAGGACAAAAAAGAAGAGTTGCAATAGCCGGAGTTTTAGCTATGAATCCGGAAGTGCTTATTTTAGATGAGCCTACAGCCGGACTTGATCCGAAGGGAAGAGATGAGCTCTTTGATGAAATCATTGAGCTTAAGAAAAAAAGAGATATGACCGTTATACTTGTGTCACACAGTATGGAGGATGTAGCAAAATATGTCGACAGGTTGCTTGTTATGAATAAGGGTGAACTTGTCTTAGACGGTACGCCGAAGGAAGTTTTCAAACAGTATAAATTCCTTGAAAGTATAGGACTCAGCGCTCCCGGAATAACATATATAGTGGAGAGACTGAAAAAAGAAGGTGTAGACTTGGGAGACGATATTACCACAATAGAAGAAGCCAGGGATAAAATATTAGAATATATTAAGAGAAAGGATAAAAATGCTTAGAGATATTACATTGGGACAGTACTATCCTGTAGATTCTTTTGTACACAGACTTGACCCGAGAACAAAACTTTTCGGAACTATGGTTTTTATTATTTCTCTTTTCTTGGCAAACTCATGGCCGGGTTACGGACTTGCAACACTTTTTTTTGGTAATTGCGATAGGACTGTCAAAGGTTCCTGTAAAGTTTATGTTAAAGGGACTTAGAGCGGTACTTGTTTTGCTTATAATAAGTGTAAGTTTTAATCTGTTTTTGACAGACGGTGAAGTGGTATTTAAACTTTGGATATTTAAGATAACAAGAGAGGGTATCAGAATATCGTTGTTTATGGGAATGAGACTGATTTTTCTTATAGTAGGTTCTTCTGTAATGACACTTACAACGACTCCGAACGCACTTACAGACGGTCTTGAAAAAAGCATGGGATTTTTGAAAGTTATAAAGATACCTGTACATGAGATATCAATGATGATGTCGATTGCACTTAGATTTATTCCCATATTGATAGAGGAAACGGATAAAATAATGAAGGCTCAGATGGCAAGAGGTGCCGATTTTGAGTCGGGAAATATAATACAAAAAGCAAAGGCAATGGTTCCGCTTTTGGTTCCGCTTTTTATTTCAGCAATGAGAAGAGCTACAGATCTTGCTATGGCGATGGAAGCCAGATGCTATCACGGAGGTGAGGGCAGAACCAAGCTCAAACCTTTAAAATATAAGAAGATTGATATAATTGCATATTTATATTATTTGATATATATGATGGTGTGTATTGCTTTGGTTTTTGTTTTTAGGAAGTAGGGTAATGAGAAGAATAAGACTTATAGTATCCTATGACGGTACAAATTATTGCGGCTGGCAAAAGCAACCTAACGGAATAACTATAGAAGAAGTATTAAATAATGCCATTTCAAAACTTACAGGTGAAGAAATAGAGATAATAGGTGCCTCCAGAACAGACTCGGGAGTACATGCCTATGGAAATGTGGCCGTATTTGATACCAATGCAAGAATGGCGGCAGATAAGTTTGCATTTGCTATAAATCAAAGATTGCCTGACGATATCAGAATACAATATTCCGACGAGGTGGAAGCAGGTTGGCATCCGAGAAAGAATGACTGTATAAAGACATATACCTATAGAATTTTGAACAGAAAGATTGATATACCTACAGAAAGACTTTATGCACATTTTTGCTATTTCAATCTGGATGTTGAGAAGATGAGAGAGGCAAGCGGATACTTTATAGGAACACATGATTTTACAAGCTTTTGTTCACAGAAATCTCAGGCCTCATCACCTGTAAGAACCATCTTTTCTTTGGAAGTATTACAGGATGAAGATATGATTACTGTTGTAATAAGAGGTGACGGTTTCCTCTACAATATGATTCGTATTATAGCAGGCACTCTGATAAAGGTAGGTATGGGCGTTTATCCGCCAAGCCATATAACAGAGATAATGAAAGCAAAAAACAGAAAATTTGCAGGGCAGACAATGCCTGCAAAGGGACTGACTTTAGTTGAAATTGAATATATTTAAGTAGGATGCGAGATGATCGCATCCTTTTTTTATTAAATTTATAACAAAAGTTTTTTTCAAAAGACAGCAAGATAAGTAAAAAAATAAAAGCATAAACAGCAAGCTAGGTGTAGTAAATATATTAAGAAAAAAATAGTACAATCATTAAAAATAAAGGAGGAATATGTTATATTCGGCAGAAATTAAGCATGATAAAAGCAGCCTTATCAGTTTATTCGTAACTGAATTTAGAATTTATGAGAAAAGGACTATTTTATTCAGACTCTTGTTGGGAGCAATAATTGTAATATCAGCCATACTTTTTAGTTTGGCAACTCCAATAAAAAGGCATATTGATTGCTGTAGGAGCATGGTTTATTTCAAGTACCGATTTTCCGGCAAGACTTAGAGCTGATGAAAATATAAGAAAGTTCGGGAGTGAATATCCGAAGCTTAAGTACGAGTTCAAAGGTTCAAACTTTACAGTTACTCAGATGAAATCAATGATTATAGAATATTCAAAAATAGAACATTTGGCGACAGATAAGAAATATATTTATATCTTTATGGGCAGGTCAAATGCAATAATGCTTGATAAAAATGAATTGAAATCATATTTAAAAAATATTGATAAGCCTGTACCGAGTCATTTGAAGCTTTTTTTGGAAGAGAAAAACAGGTAAGAATTTTTGAATCAACAAAAAGTCTTATATCAATTAATTTGTTTGACTTATTGGATATTTTAAAAAGTAAAAAAATAATTACAAATATATTGTGAGTCCAAATATTTGTATTATATAGGAATAATATTCCGGATAAAAATTAGGAGGTTATTATGGTAATAAAGAAAATTATTGCCGGTGCCCTGGCAGGAATGACGGCATTGTCACTTGCAGCTTGCGGTGCACCAAGATTTACAGTAAATGACGCAGGTGAGAAAGTTTTCAACTTAAAGCTTGGTCATAATATGGCTGAGGATCATACTGTACATATCGTTTTATTGGAGTTTGTGGAAAATGTGAGAGAAAAGTCGCATGGTACTATCAACATCACTATATTTCCAAACGGTACTCTGGGTTCCGAAACGGATATGATCGCTCAGATTCAGGGTCAGGCACTTGATATGGCAAAGGTTTCAGCATCAACATTGGGAAATTTTTCAAAACTTTATAATGCGTATGCGGTACCATATGTCTTTAATGATAAGGAACATTATTTCGGTGTAATGGACAGTGATATAGCAAAAGAAGTGTATGAGTCTACGGAAGCTGACGGATTTAGAGGACTTACCTGGTTGGATTCAGGTGCCAGATCATTTTATACAGTCAAGCGACCGATAAGAAAGCCGGAGGATCTGAAAGGTCTTAAGATAAGAACAATGGATTCAAAGATGGCTATTGATATGATGAAGGCACTTGGAGGTTCTGCAACCGTTATGGGATATTCTGATATCTATACAGGATTGCAGCAGGGTGTAATTGACGGTGCGGAGAATAATGTTACCGCTATGAGAGACCATGGTGAAGTAGCACATTATTATTCATATGATGAGCATACCAGAATCCCTGATATTATAGTAATGTCGGAGAAAATCTGGGATGAAATGAGTGATGAGCAAAGAGAAATCATGACTGAATGTGCGAGAGAGGCATCACAGGAATATATAGGTAAATGGGCAGAATTTGAGAATAAGGTCGTAGATAAGGCAAAAAATGAGTTTGGTGTAGAATTTGTTACAGATGTTGATAAAGCCGCATTCCAGGAAGCATGTCAACCTATATATGATGCTTTAAAGACTGAACAGCCTGAAGTTTATAATATAGTTGAAAAGATACAAAATTTTAAAGTACAGAAATAGGTGGAAATATGAAAGCACTTGATAAATTTTTGGATAATGCCATGAAGTTTTTGATGGCGGTAGCTATGGGTTCACTTGTAGTTGGCGGAACATGGCAGATATTTACAAGATGGATTTTAAAAAATCCTTCTACATTTACTGAAGAGTTTATGAGATATATGCTTATATGGGCAAGTATGATCGGATCTGCCTATTGCTTTTATAAGGATAAGCATTTGGCACTTGATCTTATAAAGGATAAGCTTAAGGGCGTACCTGCAATGTGTTTGTCGGTTTTTATCGAAGTATGTATACTGGCATTTTTGTTTGTAGTATTTGTTTATGGTGGCGGACGTATGGCAATCAGCTCTACCAACTATTCACCTGTAATGCATATACCTTTTAAGGTTTTGTATATAGTGCTTCCGTTGTCGGGTATATTGGCGATACTTGGAAGAGTTTTAAAATATATTCAGTATTTCAGTGAAAGAAAGGCAGGTAAATAAGTGGTTATACAATCGGTTTTAATGCTCTTTGGAGTATTTTTTGTAATGTTATTTGCCGGAGTACCTATTTCAGTAGGTATCGGTATAGCTTCTATCGCTACTGCTTTGGCAAGTTTTGACCCGAATCCGGGTATCGGAGTTTTATCATTTATAGCGGCACAGAGAAGTTTCTCAGGTATTGACTCATTTTCATTATTGGCATTGCCTTTCTTTACATTGGCAGGAAATATAATGAATAAGGGTGGTATTGCAAACAGACTTGTACGACTTGCAAGACTCTTTGTAGGCTGGATTCCGGGATATCTGGCGGCTACAAATGTACTTGCAAATATGTTCTTCGGTGCTATTTCAGGTTCATCGGTTGCGGCTACATCTGCAATGGGAAGTATTATGAGTCCGCTTGAACTTGAAGAAGGCTATGATCCGAACTATTCCGCAGCTGTAAATATTTGTTCGGCACCTACAGGAATTATTATTCCGCCGTCAGGTCCGCTGATTCTTTATTCCATTACGGCAGGCGGTGTTTCAGTTGCGGCACTTTTTATGGGAGGATATCTTCCGGGTGCATTGCTTGGAATTTGTGTTTTGGTGGTAGCAATGTTTATTGCATATAAAAAGGGATATAAATCATCAACCGTAAAGAAGATGTACCTGCTATCAAGATAATAATTGATGCAATACCGTCATTACTTGCAGTTATTTTAGTTATGGCAGGAATTTTGCTTGGATGGTTTACAGCTACAGAGGCAGGAGTGGTTGCGGTACTTTACTGCGGAGCACTCGGATTTATATACAGAGAGCTTACATTAAAGAATGTATATGAGCTTTTGGCAGATACTATGATGAGTTCGGCAACAATACTTTTCCTTATATCAACATCTACCATTATGTCATATGTAATGACGGTTTCGGGTATACCGGGAGCTATCAGTTCTATGATAATGGGAGTTTCAGATAATAAATTTGTAATTTTACTTATTATGAATGTATTCCTGTTAGTTATGGGAATGTTCCTTGATCTTACACCTGCAGTACTTATATTTACACCTATATTCCTTCCGATAGTAAAGAGCATCGGTATGAGCCCTGTGCATTTCGGTATAATGTTCATTATGAATCTTGGTATCGGTTCCGTAACACCGCCTGTAGGCTCTTGCTTATTTGTAGGTTGCGGTGTTGGTAATGTTAAGATTGAAGGTGTAACAAAATATATTATTCCAATGTTTGTAGCCATGGTTGTGGCACTGTTCCTTATCACATATATACCGGTTATATCACTTGGAATACCTTATCTGGCAGGACTTGTGTCATCAATTTAATAGGAGCGTTTATGCAAATTGTAAAAAATTTTGAGTCCTTATCTAAGGATGGTAAATTTTATATAGTACATACTGATAATGCAGATATAAAGATTTATTTTCTTACAGATGAAATCATAAGAATAAGAGCGTCTTTTGATAAGAAATTTAAGGAAGAATCATATGTTCTGTCAACTGTAGGCTGGGATGACAGACTCGACGGAGTATTAGGAGAATACAGAAAGAAAATAGATCCTATTGAGCCGGAAATAAAGAGGATGAAGAGCTGGTAGAATTTAAAACTGCAAAACTAAAGCTGATTCTTGATAAAAAAAGCATAGGATTTTGTCTGTATGATATAGAGGGAGATTTACTATACTCGGATTTAAACGGCAATCCTTTTATACTTGATTCAAACAATAGAGTAAATCATTATTCAAGGATGGAAGAAGACGAATGCTTCTATGGCTTTGGTGAAAAGGCGGGAATCTTAAATAAGAATAAGACTTTCTTACGAGAAAGAGCCACAGATGCCATGGGCTATGATGCCGATAAGATGGATACATTGTATAAGCATATACCGTTCTATATCAGAATGAGGAGAGCAAGTAAAAAGGCTGTAGGACTTTTCTATCACAATTTCTATGAATCCGTCTTTAATATGGGTTGTGAAAAGAGCAATTACTGGCCAAGATACACATATTTTCAGGCGGACGGAGGAGATATAGATCTCTATCTTATCGGTGGTAACAGTATCAAAAGGGTAGTGGATAATTATACTTTATTGTCAGGAAGACCTGCACTTTTGCCAAAGAGAGCACTTGGATATCAGGGCTCATCAATGTATTATCCTGAACTTGAAAAGGACTCTGATGATGCGGTGTTGGAATTTATTGATACCGTTAAGGAAGAGGGATTCCCGATAGACGGCTTCCATCTCTCAAGCGGTTATACAAGCTATAATAATAAAAGATGTGTATTCACCTGGAATTTAGACAGATTTAAAGATCCTAGAGATTATTTCAAAAAAATGAATGATAAAGGAGCACAGAATGTTCCTAATGTAAAGCCCGGAATACTTTTGATGCATCCCAAATTTGATGAGTTTGTAGAAAAAGATGTATTTGTAAAAGACTCTGAAAAAGATACATACGCCATAGGAAGTTGGTGGGGAGGAGATGGAGCCTTTTGGGACTTTACAAAGGCTGATGCCAGAAAAGCCTGGAAAGAGTATCTTACAGAGAATGTAATAGATATCGGTACAGACTCTATTTGGAATGACAACTGCGAGTACGATTCACTCTTAGATAAGGATACAAAAGTAGATTTTGACGGAGATGGCGGAACGATAGGTGAATTAAAGCCTCTTATGAGCACTATAATGTGTCAAATAGCAAATGAGGCGGTAGTTGAACATAATGAAAATGCCAGACCTTATGTGGTTTGCAGGAGTGGAAGTGCCGGTATACAAAAGTATGCACAAACATGGTGTGGTGATAATCTCACCAACTGGAATTCTCTAAAATATAATATTCCTATTATCACAGGCATGGGGCTTTCAGGTCAACCGAATGAAGGTGCGGATATAGGCGGATTTGCAGGTCCTGCACCGAGTGAAGAACTCTTTGTGCGTTGGGTGCAAAACGGTATATTCCAGCCGAGATTTTCAATCCATTCCGCAAGCAGTGACAATACTGTGACCGAACCTTGGATGTTTAAAAATTCTACCGATATTATCAGAGATGCCATAAACTTCAGGTATAAGCTGACACCTTATTTCTATTCTTTGGAGTATGAAGCAAGCAAGTCCGGCAGTCCGATAATGAGACCGTTGGTATATGAATTCCAAAATGATGAAAATACTTTTGATGAAAGTTTTGAGTTCACATTGGGAAGAGATATTTTAGTGGCGAATGTACTTGAAGAAAACGCAAAGAGCATTGAAGTATATCTTCCTAAGGGTAGCACATGGTACGATTACAATGATAATTTTAAGAAATATGAGGGTGGACAGACTATAAGTATACCGGTTGATATTTCCACCATACCTATGTTTATCAGAAGCGGAGCCATTATACCTATGTCAGGAAACAAGCTTACAAGTATGGCGATGGACAAGGTTGAGGCTTTGGAGCTTTTGGTGGCTACAGGTGAAAACAGAAGCTTTGTACTGTATGATGATGACGGTGTAAGCAATGACTTCAAAAAAGGTGTATTCAAAAAGACTACTATAGAAATGTCGGGAGATGAGATTATAAAGCTTAACTTCAAGTCTGAGGGGAGCTATAAGGACAGCATAAAAACTGTAAGAGCGAATATCATTAAAAAGGAAAAGAGTCCGTATTGGGTCAGCCTTGCAGGTAGAAAGCTGCCACATTTCTTAAACAGAAGAAAATTTGAGGCATCAAGTGAAGGCTGGTATTATTCACAGACAAACAGAAGCGTTGAGATAAAATATGCCAATCCGGAAAGTGATTATGAGCTTATAGTATCTTTTGAAATGTTTGATTTGATAGGTATGTAAATGATAGTAAAAGGCTTTGAAAAATTAATTGAAACCGAAAACGGTTATATGATAGAGGCAAAAAATGCCTCTATCAAGGTCATTGCACTTACTGATGAAATAATCAGAGTAAGGGTAAGCTTTGACGGGAAATTTAGTGAGTCTTCGTATGCTCTGGTAACTACCGCTTGGGAAGATAATCTGGATGAACTTTTTGCAGATGAAAGAACAAGGATTGAAGCTGTCAAATTGGATTGTACAGAGGATGATAAGAAGATAGTTTTTAAAACAAAGAAATATATACTTACACTTAGAAAAGATCCTCTTTCTTTCATTTTGGAAGATGTCTTTGGGAATGTTATATACAGAGATCTGAAGGAGAGGGCTTTTGATAAGGACTATCTTGGAAGAGTATCGCATTATTCACTTTTGGATGTGGAGAAGGATCATTTCTACGGTTTTGGAGAAAAAACTGGGCATCTTGATAAAAAGGGAAGAAGGCTCAGGATGAATCCTAAGGATGCTATAGGTCATAACCCCGAAAACGGAGAGCCTTTATATAAGCATATACCGTTTTATATCAGAATAAATGAGGATCTTAGAAAGCCTCTGGGATTATTCTATAACAACTCATATGATGCCGTTTTTGATATGTGCAATGAAATAAGCGGATATTGGGACAGATACACATATTATCAGGCTGAGGGCGGTGATATAGATCTTTTCTTTATAGGAGGAGAGAGTATAAAAGATGTTATAGATAATTATACATATCTTACCGGAAGGTCCGCAATGCCTACAAAGCAGGAAATGGGATTTACCGCATCTACAATGTACTATGCGGAATTGGAAGAAAATTGTGATGAGGAAATATATAAGGTAATCAAAAAGCATTTTGATGAAAAGATATATATTGATAATTTCTGGTTGGCGTCAGGGTATTCATCAGGCGAAAAAGATAATCTAAGATATACATTTAACTGGAATAAAAAGAGATTTCCGGACCCTGAAGGATTTTTTGAAAAGATGAATGCCATGGGAATAAATGTTATTCCGAATATGAAGCCTGGAATATTGCCGAATCATCCGTATATGAAGGAATTTGTAGAAGCTGATGCATTTGTAAAAGATTCTGAGGGAAAAGAAGACTATATAGGTCGCTGGTGGGGCGGTTATGGAAAATTTATCGACTTTACCAAGGAAAGCGGCAGAAAAGTTTGGGGTGAACTTTTAAAGAGAACCTTACTTTTAAAGGGCTCAAAAACCGTATGGAATGATAATTGTGAGTATGACGGTGTAGAGGACAGACTTGCAAGAGTGGACAATAACGGTCATGGCGGAAATATGGCCGAGCTGAAAATAATCCACTCAAATATGATGGCATATGTGGCTAAAAAAGCTCTTGCAGAGGTTTATCCGAATGAAAGACCGTATATTATAAACAGGGCAGGATTTGCAGGTATACAAAGATATGCTCAAGTTTGGGGCGGTGATAATCTTACATCATGGGATACACTAAAATACAATATTGCAACGATAATAGGAATGGGACTTTCCGGAGTTGCAAATATGGGCTGTGATATCGGTGGATTTGCAGGAGGAGCACCGGAGGGAGAACTCTTACTTAGGTGGATACAAAGCGGTATATTCCAGCCGAGGTTTTGTATGAATTCTGCAAACAATGATAATACGGTTACTCAGGCCTTTATGTATGATGAATATATACCTGAGGTGAGAGAAGCCTATGCTCTGAGATATAGAATGATTCCATATATGTATTCACTTATGAGAGAGTCCAATTTAAATGGTACACCTGTAATGAGACCTTTATTTATGGAATTTCCCGATGATATAAATACATATAATGATAAGAATCTTACATTTATGTTTGGAAGCAGTTTGCTTGTGGCAAATGTATTTGAAAGGGAGCAAAGATCAGAAAAATATACTTGCCGGAGGGTGCAAGCTGGTATGATATAAATGACAGCTTTAGAGAATATCAAGGCGGTCAGACTGTTTATATTGATGTAAACAGTCACAGTATACCTATGTTTTTAAGAGACAGCGGTATTTTCTTTACAACGGATGATATACATCAGGCGTCAAGAGATACTGCAAAACAGCTTGACTTTACCATATCCGCCAAGTCGGATGTTGAATTTATTATATATGACGATGACGGACATTCAAAAGACTATGAAAAAGGAAAATATCTGAATACTTCGGTCAAGGTAAAAGCCGGAGATATTACCACTATTTCCTTTGAAAAGAGCGGTGATTATGAGGAAAGCATAGAAAATATCACTTTAAAACTTGTAAGTAAGAAAAAAGGTGCCTTCTATGTAAGTGCGGATGATAAGCTTTTAAAGAGATTTCTGGTAAAGAATAACTTTGATGAGGCAACTGAGGGGTGGTATTATAATCTTTCAGACAGAACAATAATGGTAAAAGCCAAAAATCCGAAAAATAAAAACTTTGATATCAAGATAAGTACAGAGAAATTCGATCTTATAGGAATGGTACTTGATAACGAATAAAAACGGGCTGTTGCCTGAGGATAAAATATAGTTGATGCTTTTAGCGGCTGTATTATCAATCTTCAGAGTAACAGCTTTTTTAGTAATTAAGCTATATAGCGCATCTTGATTTTACTTTTACAGACAGGAGCTTTTTTTAGTGTAAAAATAATTTATAATAATAGGAATTATTATTAGTTAAAACGACGAAATTACAAAAATGCTATTGTGTATACAATAATTTTTATGTTAAATATAATAACAACAGGTTAGGAAAAACCTATCATTTACCTTTTGAGTAAAGATATTTCCTATACTGATTTAGAACAAAAAATATTTTATTTATATAAGGAGGCAGTTATGTCATTAATTAACAGGGAAGTTGGAGAGTTTAGCGTACAGGGATTTCATAAGGGAGATTTCGTTGAGGTATCTAAGAAGGATATCTTAGGAAAGTGGAGTGTATTCTTCTTCTATCCCTGCAGATTTCACATTTGTATGTCCTACAGAGCTGGAGGATTTACAGAAGAACTACAAGGAGTTTAAAGAGGCAGGATGTGAGATCTATTCAGTTTCAACAGATACACATTTCACACATAAGGCATGGCATGATCATTCAGAGCGTATCTCAAAGATTGAGTATCCGATGCTTGCAGATCCTACACATGTACTTTCAAGAGATTTTGAAGTATATATCGAGGAGAACGGTTTGGCAGAGAGAGGTTCTTTCATCATCAATCCTGACGGAAAGATCGTTTCTTATGAAGTAAATGCAGGTGGAGTCGGAAGAAATGCAGAAGAGCTTTTAAGAAAGCTTCGTGCTTGCCAGTTCGTTCATGAGCATGGCGATCAGGTTTGCCCTGCTAAGTGGCAGCCGGGTGCTGAGACATTAAAGCCAAGTCTTGATCTTGTAGGTCAGTTATAATATTAGGGGACATTATGAGTAAAAACATGTATGATGCAGTCATTGTGGGCGGAGGTCCTGCAGGTCTGACAGCGGCTATTTATTTAGCCAGAGCATATTATCGTGTACTTGTTATAGAAAAAGAAAAGTTTGGCGGTCAGATAACTCTGACCGCTGAAGTTGTAAATTATCCGGGTATAGAGCATATCTCAGGAGCCAAACTCGGAGAGCAGATGAGAAAACAGGCGGAAAACTTCGGTGCCGAATTCTTACTTGCTACAGTTGACTCCATTGATATGGACGGCGATATCAAGAAGGTACATACATCAAAGGGAGATATCGAGTGTTTCGGAGTAGTACTTGCAACAGGTGCATCACCCAGAATGATCGGATTTGAAGGTGAGGCTGAAAGTTTCAAAGGGATCATGGAGTTGCATATTGTGCGACATGTGATGGAGAATTCTTTAAAGGAAAAAGGAGGTCTTTTGTTGTTGGTGGTGGATTTGCCGCAGCGGAAGAAAGCGTATTCTTTGACCAAAGTATGCAAAAGCATGTAACCATTCTTATCAGAGAGCCTGACTTTACCTGTGCAAAAGACAACAGCACAACATGCATATGATAATGAGAAAATTACCGTACTTACACATACCGAGGTGGTGAAAGTTGAAGGTGGAGACGTCCTTGAGAGAATTGTTTATAAGAACAATGAAACAGGTAAAGAAGAAGTATTTGAAGACAAGGAAGGCTTCGGTGTATTCGTATTTGCAGGATATGAGCCGGCAACCTCTTTGGTAAAGGACTTCGGAATACTTGATGAAAGAGGATATGTAATTACAGACGCCTCAAAGAAAACTGCAATTGACGGATTGTATGCGGCCGGAGATGTTTGTATAAAGCCGCTCAGACAGGTTGTAACAACTGTCGGAGATGCAGGTATTGCAGCAACGGAACTTGAAAAGTATATCTCTGTAATGCATAAAAAGACAGGTATCAAGCCGGTAGTTCCTATAAGGCAATCAGGTGCAGGAAAGGGAAGTTTACCCGAAAGGAAGAAGTCAAGGAAGAAGGATTATTCTCATCTGATATGCTGGCACAGTTAAATACTGTATTCGGTAAGATGGAAAAATGATATCTTTACTTAAGGTATATGTGAAGGATGATGATGTATCAAAAGAATTGCTTTCATATATGACAGAGCTTGGTAAACTTACAGACAAGATATCTGTTGAAGAGGTAAAAGATGAAGCAAAGGCGCCTGTTGTAGAAATACATAGAGACGGAGAGTTCAGCGGTTTAGCTTTCCACGGCGTTCCGGGAGGACATGAATTTACTTCATTTATTCTTGGTATATACAATGTATCAGGTCCGGGACAGGGATTAAGTGATGATATAAGAGAAAAGATACTTAAAAATAAAGGATAAAGTATCGTTTAAAATCTTTAGTATCACTCAGCTGTACAATGTGTCCGGATCTTGTTGTAGCGGTACAAAGAATTGCTTCGTCTAAATGCGAATATTGATGCACAAGTTTATGATATAAATCATTTTCGGAGATCTCAGAGAAAAAGTATCATGTAATGAGTGTGCCATGTTTGGTAATGAATGAAGACAAGGTATTTTTCGGTAAGAAGAGCATAGAAGAAGTCCTTGAGTATATAAACAATTAAATATTAAAACTATTGAATTTTGTAGGCTGAACAGTGTTATAAAAGTGAAGTTTTGTAACGGTTCAGCCTTGCTTTTTATATGGAAAAAGATGATAAAATATTGAATGTCTGACAAACGTAAATTGTAATATATTTTAAGGTCGGAGTCGTGGCTTATAAATATCGTTTATAAGCTTTTTAGGTCAAAATGAGGAGAAGAATAATGAAACTCAATCAAAGAAGTATTTTAGAAAATTCAGCAGCTTGGGAAAAACTCGGATACTCTCTACCAAAGTATGACAGAGAGCAGGTGAAAAAGAATACACTTGCAAATCCGAACTGGATACATTTCGGTGCAGGAAACATTTTCAGAGCATTTCAGGCAAATGTTTTAAACAATCTTTTAAATGAAAAGAAAACCGATATAGGTATTGTTGTTGCTGAAGGATTCGATTATGAAATAATAGATAAGGCATTCAAGTCATTTGACGATCTGACAATATATATGAAACTTTGCTGTAACGGAACGGTTGAGAAGAATATTGTAGGCTCTGTAGTAGAGTCTTTGAGAGTGGATCCTGAAAATGCGGATTATGAAAACATTTAAAGGAGCTTTTTTAGAAAGCCTTCACTTCAAATGGTAAGTTTTACAATAACCGAAAAAGGTTATGCGGTAGTTGACGGAAACGGAAACACTCCTGCTGGCATAGAGGCGGACTTTAAGGTGGGTCCTGATAAAGCCACAAGTTACATGGGTAAGGTATGTGCCATGCTTTATGAGAGATTTAAGGCAGGTGCTCTTCCCGTAGCTATGGTGAGTATGGATAACTGTTCACATAACGGTGACAAACTTAAAGGCTGCTGTGGTAGCATTTGCAAAAGAACTGGTGTGATAACAATGTCTGTGATAAAAGGCTTTTTTTAGCATATGTAGAAGATGAAAAAAAGGTAAGTTTCCCTTGGTCTATGATTGATAAAATAACACCGAGACCTGCCGACTCCGTAATGGATATGCTTGTTAAAGACGGAATAGAGGATGTAGACTTTGTAAAGACAAGCAAGAACACATTCGTGGCACCTTTTGTAAATGCGGAAGAGGCGGAATACCTTGTAATAGAGGACAGCTTCCCGAAACGGCAGACCTAAGCTTGAAGATGGGCGGAGTAATGTTTACAAAGCGTGAAGTTGTAGATATGGTAGAGAGAATGAAGGTATGCACCTGTCTTAATCCTCTTCATACTGCACTTGCAATATACGGTTGTCTCTTGGGATATGAAAAAATCAGCGATGAGATGAAGGACAGTGAGCTTACAAAACTTATAAAAACTATAGGGTATAAAGAGGGGCTTCCGGTAGTTACAGATCCCGGAATCATCAATCCTAAAGATTTCATAGATACTGTAGTAGAGGTAAGACTTCCAAATCCGTTTTATGCCTGATACACCGCAAAAGAATTGCCTGTGATACATCACAAAAGCTTGCAATAAGATTCGGTGAGACGATAAAGGCATATGAGAAGAGTGAAAGTTTAAAGGTATCAGATCTTAAGCTTATACCTCTTGTATTTGCAGGTTGGGCAAGATATCTGATGGGTATCGATGACAATTTAAATAAATTTGAGCTCAGTCCGGATCCTTTACTTGATAAGGTAGTTCCTATGGTAGCAGATATTAAGATCGGAGACAGCGAAGTACATTCAAAGCTTGAGAAATTATTCAGTGATGCTTCCATATTCGGAGTAAACTTATATGAAGCGGGACTTGGCGAGCTTGCAGAAAAATACTTTGTTGAACTTATAGCAGGAAAAGGAGCTGTAAGGGAGGCATTAAAGAAGTATGTGGGATAATATCGGTAACTTTGGTTATTTTTATTAGATAGATATTATAGAAGGAGAAATTTATGCAAATGACTTGGCGATGGTACGGAGAAGGAAATGACTCCGTTACCTTAAAGCAAATCAAGCAGATTCCCGGTGTTGAAGGCATTGTTTGGGCATTGCACAACAAGGCAGCAGGAGAAGTTTGGGAAGTGGACGAAATCGAAGAAGTAAGAAAGCAACTGGAACCATATGGCTTTAATATGGATGTGGTTGAATCTGTAAATGTTCACGATGATATAAAAATAGGTTTACCTACAAGAGATGCACTTATAGAAAACTATAAAACAACTCTAAGAAATCTTGCAAAATTCGGTGTAAAGGTTGTATGTTACAACTTTATGCCTGTATTTGACTGGACCAGAACTGATTTACATCATGAGTTGCCTGACGGGTCAAATGCACTTTTCTATGAAAAGAAAGTTATCAGAGAAGATCCTATTGAGATGGCCAGATATATCATAGAAGGATCAAAGGGATACACAATGCCCGGTTGGGAACCTGAAAGACTTGAGCATCTGAAGGAACTCTTTGAGGCATATAAGTCTGTTACCAAAGAAAAGCTTTGGGAAAATTTAAAGTATTTCCTTGAGGCGATAATGCCTACTTGTGAGGAATGTAATATCAAGATGGCTATTCACCAGGATGATCCGCCATGGGATATTTTCGGACTTCCAAGACTTTTGGTTGATGAAGCCGCAATTGACAAGTTTTTAAAGCTTGTAGATAATCCTTATTCAGGACTTACACTTTGTTCAGGTTCACTTGGTGCAAATGAACATAACAGAGTTGCAGACATAGTCAGAAAGCACTGTGACAGAATCTACTTTGCACATATAAGAAATGTAAAGCATTATGAGGGAGGAGATTTCTCGGAAGTTTCACATAGAGATTGTGACGGAGATGTAGGAATCTTAGATATAATCAAAGCTTATCATGACTGCGGATATACAGGATATATTCGTCCTGACCACGGAAGACATATATGGGATGAGAAGTGTAGACCGGGATACGGTTTGTATGATAGAGCACTTGGTGTAATGTATATACTAGGTGTATGGGATGCACTTGAAAAATTTGATAGAAAAATAATAAAAAAATATCTATATAATAAGATTTTTTTGGGGAGGATTTGTATCTTCCCTTTTGTTATTTTTAAATAAGAATATAGAAATTAACAATACGCTCTTTTTTGTGTTGATAATAATATATATTTTTATATATTGTTTTTTTGTGGTGTAAGAATTTTGTAATCTTTTTAGAAAGATGATTTACATTGAATTATTTTAGTAACGGTGGTATCATCCTACTGTTTGGTTAAGAAAGTTTTAATAAAAAATGGAGGGATATATGAAACGTGTATTAACAACATTAGCATTAGGATTTGGATTGACAGTAGGAGCTGTATTTGCAGCAAATGCAGCTCCGTCAGTAGTAATAACACCGGGTGCTCATACAGTTGTGGCAACATCATCTGTAGCAACACCTTCAGTACCTAGAGCAACAAGCTCAAACTCACATGGACATGGAGGTTCTTCAGGCGGCGGCTCAGGATCAGGTTCAACATACAGATCAAGAAGCGCAGTTCAGAGTTCTTCAGCAGGAACATGGCAGAAGGATGCTAAGGGCTGGTGGTTAAGCTATGGTGCAGGCAACTATGCAAAGAACACTTGGGTAAATAAAGACGGTAAGTGGTATTACTTTGATGCAGAGGGATATATGCTTACATCATGGAGATTTATCAATAACAACTGGTACTATATGCATGATGACGGTCATATGAACATCGGATGGCTTTTGACAGAGAATACACATAAGTGGTATTACTTTGATGCTAACGGTGCTATGTGGTACAATGCAACAACTCCTGACGGATACTATGTAAATAACGACGGAGTTTATGTAGCAAGATAATTTAATAAAGCTGATTAAGCGGATAGGTTGTTGCCTATCCGCTTTTTTTGAATCTGTAAATCGGCTTATCATAATTGCTATAACAGAAATAAAATTGATGTAATAAGAACACAAAATTTACACTTGGAGCACACATTTTGAACATGATTTCATCAGATAATATATTTCATAAACAAAAACCCCATTTTAGAAACGAGGTGCAATATGAAAAAGAATAAAAAGAAAATGTGTGCATGGCTTATCACTTTGGCGCTCGGACTTGCAATAGCAGGATGTTCAAATGCAAAGATGACAACCACAACAGAAACTACTGTGCAGCAGAGTGAGACTACAGCGGTAGATACTTCAAGCAGTACAACGAAAGGTGCATATTCGGATGAAGATCTTAATACTTCATACTCGGATTCGGATACAAAAATAGAACTTAGCAACGGAAGTGCCGATATTACAGGTGAAGGTGCTACATTTGAAAACGGAAATATAAAGATTACAAAAGCAGGTACATATGTACTGAGCGGTGAATTTGACGGACAGATAATTACGGAAGTGGGAGATGAAGATGTGGTACACCTGGTATTTAACGGTGTAAATATTACAAATACCACATCATCGGCTATAAATGCGGCTACAGGAAAGAAAGTTGTAATAACACTTGTAGACGGAACTGCCAATACTCTAAGTGACGGCACAAGTTATGAGTATGCCGACGGTGAAGATGAGCCTGATGCAACACTTTTTGTAAAGAACAATTTGACTATAAACGGAACCGGCAGCTTAAATATCGATTCAAATTATGCTACAGCGATAAAGGCAAAGGATAACCTTATTATACTGGACAGCAAGATAAATATTGATTCTGTAGGTAAAGCGATAAAGGGAAAGGATTCTGTAACTATAGAGAATGCAAATATAACTATAAATGCTGAGGATGACGGTATAACTACAGACGGTGCAATGGTAATAAACAGCGGAAATATCAATATAGAAAAGGCCGGAGAAGGTCTTGAAGGTGTCACTATTGATATCAACGGCGGAAATATAGATATTACTGCTACTGATGACGGTATAAATGCAAGAGGTCTTATCGATGACAGTGCTACGGATGCCGAGAAGGAAGCATACGGTGAGGAAAATCAGGCCGATACATACTTAAAAATCACAGGTGGAACAGTAAATATAAATGCAAGCGCTGACGGTATAGATTCAAACGGTCAGGTATATATTGACGGCGGAACTGTATATGTATCAGGTGCAACTTCAGGTCCTGATGTAGCACTTGACTACAACGGTAAGGCCGTTATCACAGGCGGAACATTTGTAAGTACAGGTGTGCAGGAGATGGCACAGACATTTGACAGCAGTTCTACACAAACTTTATAACTGTATACTATGACAGTGCGGTTGCGGCAGGCAGTGAGATAAAGGTAACCGATAAAGACGGTAACACGGTATTAAGCTATAATGCGGATAAAGAATTTACATTTGCAGTTATATCTTCAGATAAGCTGTCTACAGGTGAAACATATACTGTGACGGCAGGAGATAACAGCAATAAAGTGACTATAACTGCAGGAGGAAATACTATAGGTGAGAGAAGCGCAGGCGGACCGGGCGGTTCTAACGGAAACGGAGGTCCGGGAGGAAATCCTCCTACAGGAGAGCCGCCGCAAAAGCCTACAGATGCAAACGGAAATGAAATTGAAATGCAGGGACCTCCAAACGGTGAGTCGTCACAAACTGAAAATAATTAAAAATTATATTTGATAAATGCATATAAAATGATAAACTTAGATAGAGGGTTGGTTGCCCTCTATCTTTTGATTTGAGGAGATTTATGGAGATATACATGGCACCTATGGAGGGTGTGACAAATTATGTTTTCAGAAAGGCGTATATAAAGCATTTTATAGGAGTGGACAAGTTCTTTACACCTTTTATTACACCGCATATGAAAAAAGGATTCTCAAGATCAGAGCGTATGGAACTTGATAAAGAATATAATAAAGGACAGAATCTTATTGCGCAGATACTTACAAACAGTGCAGAAGATTTTTTGAAGCTGTCCGATGAGATAAAAGAAATGGGGTATAATGAATTTAATATAAACTTAGGATGCCCCTCAGGTACCGTGACTTCAAAGGGTAGAGGTTCGGGCTTTTTGCAGGATACAAATGCGCTTGACAGATTCTTTTATGAGATATTTGAAAAAAGTACGGATATAAAAATATCCGTAAAGACCAGAATAGGGTTTTGTGACTATGATGAGTGGGATGCTCTGCTTAGGGTATATGAAAAGTATGATTTTAATGAAATTATTATACATCCGAGATTAAGGAGCGATTTTTATAAAAATAATGTTTATATGCAGGCATTTACACAGGCCTGTAAAACTTTAAAAGTAAAAATTGTATACAACGGTGACATAAATACGCAAAAAGGATTTAAGGTATTAAATGAAGAGTTGAGAATGAACGGAGTTGATACCGTAATGATCGGAAGAGGATTGGTAAGAAATCCTCTATTGCCGGAGGCTATAAAAACCGGTGTGGATATGACTGATTTAAAAAAGACTCTGGAATTTTTGGATGATATAAAAGAAGAGTATATCTCACTTGATTTTGGAGAAAGGAATACTTTATTTAAACTGAAGGAACTTTGGGGTATGGTATTATCGGATGAAATATATGCTAAGATCTTAAAGAAGATAAGGAAAGCCAATACAATAAATGAGTACAATAAGCATATAGAAGAACTCAAATAATATAACAATAAATATATCGTTATAAAAAAATTAAGAAATTAGTTTATTCTAACTTGTTGCAAGATAATAAAAAAATACTATATACTTTATGAAGTATCGGTAAAAATTTGATATATTTTTACCGACAATAAGACATTTGAGGAGGCAAATTATGGGAGCAACCTTTTTTGCTGCTATAGCAGCATTTGCAGTCGGTATTATTTGTTTTTCAGCGATTCTTTACATTATCAGCGTTATAGGAATGTTCAAGATTTTCGAAAAATGCGGATTGGAAGGATGGAAGGCAATAATTCCTTTGTACAATGACTACGTTTTTTCGGAAAAAGTTTGGGTACCTAAGTATGTACTGTATTTTTGGATTGCCTGGATTGTTAATTTGGTCATTGTTTCGCCTATATCACATTCAGGAGGATTCATAGGTGTACTGTTTTCTTTGGTAGGATTTATACTCTGGCTTTTCTTTATAGTTGTGAGAGGAAGATTCTGCTATTGGATAGCAAAATCATTCGGATATGATGTCGGATTTGCAGTAGGATTGTTCTTTCTGCCGTTTGTATTCTACTTAATCTTAGGTTTTGGAGATGCACAGTATCGTGGAAATGCATTCTTAGAGAGCGGATCACAGTATTAAAAGATAAATTTAGGAAGGCAAGAGCCTTCCTTTTTTATGTCCATCCGCCGTCTATTGTGATAATCTGTCCTGTAATATAGTCCGACGTTGCTATTTTATATATAAGTCTTGCCACTTCACTTGGCTTTCCGGCTCTGCCCATAGGGATTTCTTCAAAGATTGCGTCCAACTCATCTTTTTCAAATATCTTGTTCATATCTGTATCTATAAATCCCGGAGATATAGCGTTTACTGAAATATTACTTGGGGCCAGTTCTTTTGCCAGTGCTTTTGTAAATGAATTGATGCCGCCTTTTGATGCGGAGTAGGCAACTTCCATAGATGCACCGATATTTCCCCAGACAGAAGATATATTTATTATATGACCGCTTTGTTTTTTTAACATTTCGGGAATGACATATTTTGACATCAGAAATGCAGATGTAAGATTGGTGCTAAGTACTTTATTCCAATCATCAAACGACATATCCTGAAGCAGTCCGATATAGGATATACCTACATTGTTTATAAGGATATCTGTTTTCCCGATTGCTTTTGCAGAATCCGATATAAACTTTTTTACTGAGTCTTCATTTGTAACATCACAAAGACCTATATAGCAGGAAACACCTTCGTTTTCAACAAGCCGCTTTGTGTTTTGTAGGCCTTCAAGATCTGATTTCGCACATATAATAATATTATGATTGTTTTTTGCAAATTCAATTGCAGCAGCTCTTCCGATACCTCTTGAAGCGCCGGTTATAAGTATATTCATGCTTACCTCCTTTTAAAATCATTATAGTTTAAATATGATTAAATAAAAAGCTGTAGTTTGTACCGCAAAAACTGCTGTTTATACCTTTTATGTATATATCATAAATAAGCTGATATAATGGCAATCGTTAGAGAAATCAGATGAACAGAGTGATATGGGAGTTCCATCCGATTATAGAGTGATAAAAAAAGTGATATAGGTTTAAAGAGGATATAGGACCCCTGTAAAAAAAGCTGTCGTTATGACGGCTTTTTTTGTATTAAAAAAATAAAGAATAATTAAACTGTCGTTCATACCTTAAAAAAACTGCTGTTTATACTTTTTTTATAAAAAAAGATTATTTTAATGATATAATCACAATTGTCAAAGCTAAGGGATGTTTGAGTAATCAAACTTTCAGTAATATCAATGTGTAAGTTTTAGAGTGATTGTTACAGTGATATAGTGAAGACGGTGATATCGGGAGTGTTTTAATGGTGATTAAGGAGTTTGTTATATAGTTAGAGCGTATAACAAGGTTGGAGTGATTTTTTAGAGTGATATTTACAAGGTTTAGAGTTTTAGAGTGATAAAATGTTAGAGTAAGGTAAAAGGTATGGTGAAGCAAGACACCATACCTTTTATTTTAATTTTATTATAAGTATATTGTAATAACCGAAGTGGAATATACATCCTGTAAATGATATAATAAGCACATCAGATACAGTGAAGGAGAAAACATGAAGAGGGTACTATCCTACATTTCGGAGCGGTTTGGTGTGTTTGTATTATATTACTTGCTCTAAACAGTTCTACCGATATAGTAAAATTAAGCGATAAAGCTTTTGAATTTGTTGTTTTTTTGATGACGGTGGGAATATTCGGGACAATGGTATTTGCAAATATTATGAAAGGCAGATTTAAATTCAGAGCTGCAAGAATCGCCTGTATAATATTGTCGGGTATGCTTTCGGTGCTTTCTCTTTATACATTTTTAACAAGGTAAAATGGAGGTGGGTTATGAGAAAGGTATTGTGTAATATATGCAGTACAATATGGGGAGCTTGTGCCGTAGTATTGCTCCTATGTTATACTACAAAGCTGTTTGTACTTGATGAAAAGCATAAAGTGTTGTTAAGTTTTATTCAGTGTTTGAGTATGCTTGGTGCCACAGTACTTTCGGAACGTTATAAAGACTCTAAGAATAAGCGTATTTTAAGGATATCACTTATAGTCTTACTAAGTTTTTCAACATTATTTACGCTGTATATATTTATTAGAACATGATAAAAGGTTGCCATATATCACTTATGTGATTTTATGGCAACCTTTTTTATTTGGATAAAAGTTCTTTTTCGCGTCTTCTTATATCAAGTTCATCGTCTACCAAATCTTGTAAAGATATATTGTCAACTACATTGTTGATGGCATCCTCCACCTTTTTGAAAAGATTTTGCGTCACACAAAAATCGGAGTGCACACAATTTCCGTTGCCGTCAAGGCAGTCAACCGGAGAGAGTGAACCTTCGGTCAGTCTTAATATTTCGCCTACAGTATATTCTTTGACAGGCTTTATAAGTAAATATCCGCCTTGAGCGCCGCGGATACTTTTTACAAGTTTTGCCTTTGAAAGTATGGAGACTATCTGCTCCAAGTACTTTTCAGAAATACCGTATGATTTTGAAACTTGATTTATCTTTGTGGGTGTTTCAGAGTTTATGGCAAACTCCACCATCATTTTCAGTGCATATCTACCTCTAGTAGAAATTTTCATTTGAATCCTCTTTTCTATATAAACCGTTATTGATATAGTGGCTTTTATTCAATGTCTAGTATCTGACTAGGAATTGACATTATCATATCAAATATAGAAATAAATGTAAACAATATAGCTGATATAATTAAAATGTGTTATAATGAAGTCTTTAAGAGAGTATATATGATTATCTTATATGGAAAGGAAAAAGATGGAGAAGAATAATCATTTTTTAGATAATGCAGGGGCTATTTTTGACGGTATGAACACTTTTCTTACAACCAAGACCGTTGTGGGAGAGCCTATTGTTGTAGGTGATACTACGATAATACCGTTGGTTGATGTAAGCTGCGGTATGGCGGCAGGTACCTTTGACAATACTTCAAAATCAAACGGCGGAGGCGGAATGAGCGCAAAACTTTCACCTACCGCAATGCTTATAATACAGGACGGCAGGACAAAGGTTGTAAATGTAAAAAATCAGGATGCAATCAGCAAGATACTTGATATGGTTCCGGACCTTATAAATAAGATAACCAACAAGTCCGATGTAGACAAGGAAGCCACAAAAAAAGCTGAAACCATGTTAAATGAAAGCGAAAGTAAATATATTGATTGACATAGGGTGACTGTTTAGTGTATACTAAGACAGTATGCCGCTCAATGTTGGTTTCAAGCTTGATTTTAAGCACCAATTTTGGCGAGTAATGATAATAGGAGGTATCCTTATGTACGCAATTATTGCTACAGGTGGTAAGCAGTATAAGGTTTCAGAAGGAGATATCATTAGAGTAGAGAAACTTGGAAAAGCAGACGGTGAGGCTGTTACATTTGATCAGGTTCTTGCACTAAACGATGGAGAACTCAAAGTTGGAACACCTACTGTAACAGGAGCAACTGTAAGTGCATCAGTTCTTAGAGAAGGTAAGGCTAAGAAGGTTATTGTATACAAGTACAAGCCTAAAAAAGGTCACCACAAGAAGAACGGTCACAGACAGCAGTTTACAGAAGTTAAGATTGAAAAGATTAATGCATAATCTTTATGATTAACGTTGTTGCATTTGCCGAAAACGGCAAATATACCGGTTTGAAAGTTTCAGGACATGCAGGTTTTGATGAAGAAGGCAAGGATATAGTTTGTGCGGCGGTTTCAGCGCTTACGTTGAATCTGGCAAACTCTATAGAACACTTTTGTGATGACGAATTTATTGTCGATTGCAGTGAAGGTTTCTTTCATCTGACATTGCAGGACAGAAGCGAAAAATCGGGACTATTACTGGATTCATGTATTCTTGGTCTTATGGATATAGGAGAAGAGTACAGTGATTTTATCAATATCAATTTACAGGAGGTCAAGTAAATGTTTAAAATGAACCTTCAGCTTTTCGCTCATAAAAAGGGAGTTGGATCTACAAAGAACGGTCGTGACTCTGAGTCAAAAAGACTTGGCGCTAAGAGAGCAGACGGACAGTTTGTTTTAGCAGGAAATATACTATACAGACAGAGAGGAACAAAGATTCATCCGGGACTTAATGTAGGTCGTGGCGGTGATGATACATTGTTTGCTACTGTTGACGGTGTAGTTCGTTTTGAAAGAAAGGCAGAGACAAAAAGCAGGTTTCTGTTTATCCAAGAGCTATTGCTGAATAAGAGTCATGAGGCTTCATACGGATGTATGAGGCCTTATTTACTATTGTAGGGACGTTAAGAATTTGTATAAGCAGGTGCATCCTGTTTTATTAAAATGAGGTATTTATGTTTGCTGACAGTGCAAAAATTTTTATAAAGTCGGGCAAAGGCGGAGACGGTCATGTGAGCTTTAGAAGAGAGCTTTTTGTGGCGGCCGGCGGTCCTGACGGCGGTGACGGAGGAAAAGGCGGAGATATCATCTTTGAAGTGGATGAAGGCCTTAATACCCTCACCGATTTCAGAATGAAGAGAAAGTATGTGGCAGGTGACGGAGAGCCCGGCGGTAAGAGAAGATGTCACGGTGCAGATGCCAAGAACCTGATTATAAAGGTGCCTGAGGGTACTGTAATAAAAGATTTTGAATCCGGCAAGGTCATAGCCGATATGTCCGGAGAAAACAGGAGAGAGGTAATACTTAGAGGCGGTAAAGGCGGTTTCGGAAATATGAACTTTGCTACAGCCACCATGCAGGTACCGAAGTTTGCAAAACCGGGTCAGCCCGGAAAGAGATGTTTGTCCTTTTAGAGCTTAAGGTGATTGCGGATGTCGGCCTTGTAGGCTTTCCGAATGTAGGAAAGTCCACGCTTTTATCCAGAGTAAGCAATGCAAAACCTAAAATTGCAAATTATCATTTCACCACGCTTGACCCGCATCTTGGAGTGGTGGATGTAAAAGGTGCAGGCGGCTTTGTAATGGCGGATATTCCGGGACTTATAGAAGGTGCAAGCGAGGGAGTCGGTCTCGGACATGATTTCCTTAGGCATATTGAGAGAACCAAGGTGCTTGTGCATGTGGTGGATGCAGCATCTACAGAAGGAAGAGATCCTGTAGAGGATATAAAGACTATCATGAACGAGCTTAAGGGTTATGACGAGAGCTTGCTTGACAGGCCGCAGGTGATAGCTGCAAACAAGATCGATGCAATCTATGACGAAGAAAACGATAATATAAAGAGAATAAGAGAGGCTTTTCCGGATATTAAGGTATTCCCAATATCGGGTGTCAGCGGAAAGGGTATACCTGAGCTTTTATATGAGCTTGTAAATATCCTTTCAACTATCGACAGGACTCCTACAGTCTTTGAAAAAGAATTTGAAATAGATTATTCAAGTGATAAGAATCTTCCGTTTACAGTTGAGATAGATGAGGACGGAGTATTTGTGGTAGAAGGACCTAGAATCGAGAAAATGCTCGGATATACCAATCTTGATTCCGAGAAGGGATTTGATTTCTTCCAAAAGTTCCTTAAGACATCAGGAGTGCTTGAAAAGCTTGAAGAGGCCGGGATAGAAGACGGAAATACAGTTCGTATGTACGGCCATGAATTTGATTATTATAAATAATTAGGAGAGAAATGAACAGTAGACAAAGAGCATATTTAAAGGGGCTGGCTATGACGCTTGACCCTATAATGCAAATAGGTAAGGCATCTTTGACAGATGAAAATGTAGCGGCTGTTGCGGAGGCTATGGAGCCCAGAGAATTGATAAAGATATCGGTATTAAAAAATTGTGCCGATGATCCTAAGATTATTGCAAATGAGATTGCATCTCTTACAAGAAGTGAAGTTGTTCAGGTTATCGGTAAGAAGATAGTATTATATAAGCAGGCCGATGAACCGAAGAACAGAAAAATAATTCTTCCGAAGTAGTATGAAAAGAGTAGGTATTCTTGGCGGCACGTTTGACCCTATACATTTAGGGCATTTGATACTGGCTAAAGAAGCTAAGGAAAAATGTAAGCTTGATGAGATATGGTTTATGCCTGCAAAGACTCCTCCACATAAGCTTAATAAGATTGTGAGTGATTTTTCAGTACGAAAGGATATGATTGAACTTGCAATAAAAGACCATAAGGGGTTTTATTGCTCGGATTTTGAGAATACTTTGGAAGGAAATTCATATACCTTTAATACACTTGAAAAGCTTGAAGGAAGATTTGCAGGTGATGATTTTTATTTTATCATGGGAGCGGATTCCTTTTATGAGATAGAGACTTGGAAAAATCCTGAGATTATATTAAAAATTGCAAATCTTATAGTGGCTTCAAGGGATTATTCAAATGAAAGCTTGACCTTAAAGAGTCACTTTGAGTATTTGAAAAGCAAGTATGAGATAAAGGGAATCAGTTTTCTTGATACTATGGATGTGGATATATCTTCAACTATGATCAGAGAGCTGGCAAAAGCGGGAGAAGATATAGAAAAATATGTTCCGAAAAGTGTGTGCAGGTATATAAAAGAGAATAAAATATATGTTTGATTTCAGTCGTGAAAATATTGACCTTATAAAGGCGGATTTAAAAGAAAAGTTACCGAAAAAAAGATATGAACATACTCTTGGAGTAGCGTATACGGCGGCGGCGCTTGCTATGTGCTACGGTGAGGATATATTGAAGGCGGAACTTGCAGGAATTTTACATGATGTTGCCAAGGCTAAAAAATCATCTGAGCTTAAGGATGATATGAAAGGATATATCGATTCTTATACAGACGGAGATTATGTGGCTTTGATAGCTGATAAGGCACCGCAGATTCTTCATGCGATATATGCACCGTATTTGGCAAAAAAAGACTACAAAATAGAAGATAAGGATATTCTTTCTGCGATAAGATGGCATACTACAGGTAAAAAAGATATGACCATGTTGGAAAAGATTGTCTTTGTTGCAGATTATATTGAGCCGAACAGAAAGAAATTGCCTGATATTGACAGGATAAGAACTCTTTCTTTTCATGATATATCTGAGGCTGTGAAGGTGACAGCAAAGTCGACTATTGAATATTTAGGCAGTCAGGGGATGTATATTGATAAGTTTACATATGAACTAAGTGATGAGGTGTAGATGGAATTAAAAGAGATTGTAAAAAAGATTTATAATATTATTGAGGATAAAAAAGGCGATGATATTAAGGTCATCGATATCAGTAAAGTAAGCTCAATTGCAGATTATTTTATAATAGCAAGTGCCAACAATATAAATCAGGTACAGGCTATTTCAGATGAGATAGATTTTGCTTTGGGAAAAGAGGGCATACTCCCGAAGGCTGTTGAGGGAAATAAGAATGCTACATGGATGTTGCTTGACTACAGAGATATAGTGGTACACATTTTCCTTAGAGAGGACAGAGCGTTCTATGACCTTGACAGAATCTGGAGAGACGGAACAGAAGTAGAGATATAGACATAAAAGAAAGCTGCCACTTCATTGTGACAGCTTTCTTTATTTAAGCTCGCGATCGGACTCGAACCGACGACCTACTCATTACGAATGAGTTGCACTACCAACTGTGCTACACAAGCATATATACAAACAAAGGAAGAGCTTATCTCTTCCTTAGATGACCAATCCGGGAATCGAACCCGGGTTTACGCCGTGAGAGGGCGTCGTCTTAGCCGCTTGACCAATTGGCCGAAAATCGGGATATTAACTTTTAGATGACCAATCCGGGAATCGAACCCGGGTTTGCGCCGTGAGAGGGCGCCGTCTTAGCCGCTTGACCAATTGGCCTAAAAAATCGAGGTGACAAGATTCGAACTTGCGACCTCAGCGTCCCGAACGCTGCACTCCACCAAACTGAGCCACACCTCGAGAAAATCAAGCAGGGGAAGAGGGGCTCGAACCCCCATTTACGGTTTTGGAGACCGTTGCTCTACCATTGAACTATTCCCCTCTGCAAGGTACTTTGATACTATATCAGTAAAGCTTTGATATGTCAACAATTATTTTTATTTTTTTCAAAAAAAGTTTTTGTTGAAAAAAATTATATTAGTATTATAATCTAAGTAATATATCAAAGGGGTGCTTATACGGCTGAGAGAGGTTTTACCTTAACCCATAACCTGATCTAGGTAATGCTAGCGTAGGGAAGTAAAACAGACTGCCGTATGGCAGTCTGTTTTTTTGGAGGGAGACATATGAATGCAAGCGTAGCGATACAGACACTACCGGAGGTTTATGACAATGATGAGATAGTCAGGATAGTGGACGAGGTAATAGCTTATATAAAGAGTACAGGATATAAGTATTATGTGGGTCCGTTTGAGACGACTATTGAGGGCGATTATGACGAGCTTATGGACATAGTAAAAGAATGTCAGCATATAGCGATAAGGGCAGGGGCACCTGCGGTAATGGCATATATCAAGGTGAGCTTCAAACCGGACGGAGATTTGCTTACAATAGACAGAAAGGTAACAAAACACCATTTAGATGAAAAATAAAAAAGACAGTGTATATCCGATTGCTTTCGGAGTTGTATTTTTGGCGGTTTGGCAGATACTTTGTACATCGAAGGTGATACCGGAGTTTTTGATGCCGTCACCAATTCAGATAGTAAAGGCATTGGTAGAAGATTTTTGGCTGCTGATGTACCATCTGGCCGTTACATTGGCTGAAAGCCTGATCGGACTTTTACTGGGCGTATTACTCGGACTTATATTTGCACTTTTGATGGACAGATTTATAAAGGTATATAAGACCTTTTATCCTTTTGTTATCATTTCTCAGACCATACCGACAATAGCCATAGCGCCGCTTTTGGTACTTTGGTTCGGATACGATTTGTTGCCGAAGGTTATACTTATAATACTTGTTACATTCTTTCCTATAACTATAGGGCTTTTGGAAAGCTTTAAGAGTGCAGACAAGGATGAGATAAACCTGCTTAAGTCGATGGGTGCAAGTGAGTTTGATATATATAAGTTTATCAAGTTACCGTCTTCTATGGGGAAGTTTTTTGCGGCACTTAAGATTTCAGCTTCATACTCTGTGGTAGGAGGAGTGATATCTGAGTGGCTTGGCGGGTTTAGAGGACTCGGAGTGTATATGACCAGAGTCAGAAAGGCATATGCCTTTGACAAGATGTTTGCAGTTATTATTATTATTTCGATACTCAGTTTATTATTATTAAAAGCGGTGGATTTGTTACAAAAATTATCCATGCCGTGGGAGGAAAAATGAAAAAGACAGTTAAGAATTTATGTGTAGGTTTAAGTTTGTTTGCTATAGCTGTGGCAAGTATGGCTTGCGGTGCTCAAAAGCAGTCAGGTGCGGGAGAGAAGAAATTAAAGCTGGTGCTTGACTGGACACCTAATACCAATCATACAGGCCTGTATGTGGCAATGGAAAAGGGATATTATAAGGATGCAGGCATTGAACTTGAGATAGTACAGCCGCCTGAAGACGGTGCGGAGGTTTTGGTTGCAAGCGGTAAAGCCGATTTCGGTATATCTTTTCAGGACACTTTGGCAGGTGCACTGTCAAAGGCCGATCCGCTTCCTATAAAGGCCGTTGCAGCAATAACACAGCATAATACCTCGGGAATAATGTCAAGAAAGGGAGACGGTATCACAACTCCTAAAGGACTTGAGGGTAAAAAGTATGCTACATGGGATCTTCCGATAGAAAAGGCGATTATAAAAAATGTGGTGGAAAAAGACGGAGGCGACTTTTCAAAGGTTGAGCTTGTGCCTTCTACAGTCACTGATGAGGTATCGGCACTTAGTACAAAGCAGATAGATGCGGTGTGGGTATACTACGGTTGGGCAGGTATTGCAGCCAATGTAAAGAATTTTGAATTTGACTACTTTGCATTTAAAGATATCAATCCGACATTTGACTATTACACTCCGGTAATCATTACAAATGACAATATGATAAAGAATGACAAAGATACCGTCAAGAAGTTTTTGGATGCGACTAAAAAGGGATATGAGTTTGCGGCAGGCAATCCTAAGGATGCGGCGGAAATCTTACTTAAATATGCACCTGAGATTGACCAAAAGCTTGCAAATGCGTCACAGGAGTACTTATCCGCTTGCTATATTGATAAGGATATTCCTTGGGGATATATCGACAGTGACAGATGGAAAAACTTCTATAGATGGCTGAACGAGAATAATCTGTTGGAAAGTCAGATAGATGAGGGAGCAGGACTTGATAATGAATTTATCACAAAATAGTGAGCCTATTTTAGAGGCTGAGGATATAGGCTTTGCATATGACAAAAGAAAGATAATTACGGGTGTAAATTTAAAATTGTATAAAAATGAGCTTGTATCATTGCTTGGAGTAAGCGGAAGCGGCAAGAGCACTCTTTTTAATATAATTGCAGGTCTTTTAAAACCGGATACAGGGAAAATAGTATATGAAGGAGAGGATATAACCGGAAAATCAGGTATTATAAGTTACTCATTTCAAAAAGATCTTTTGCTTCCGTATTTAAAAATTGAGGAGAATGTGGCATTACCTCTTCTGATAAAAAAAGAAAAAAAGAGTACAGCTATAAAAAAAGCACAAGAGATGCTAAAAGAGTTTAAGCTTGATGCATATGCAAATAAGTATCCGAGGGAACTCTCAGGAGGTATGAGACAGAGGATTGCACTGCTTAGAACTTATCTTTTTTCAAAAGATGTGTCCTTACTTGATGAGCCTTTTTCAGCACTTGACGCCATTACAAAGGATGAGATGCATGAGTGGTATATGAATATGAGAAGAAGATACAATACTTCCACCATCTTTATAACTCATGATGTAGATGAGGCGATACTTTTATCGGACAGGATTTATATACTGGGGAATACCCCTTCCACTATAAAAGCTGAACTTAAAATAGAGGTAAATAACAGAAATAATGATTTTAAACTCAGTGAAAGTTTTTTGGAGTATAAAAAAGAGGTTTTAAGAAATCTTGAAAACGACGGTGACGGTAAAAAGTTTTAGATTAAATACCCCTCGGAGTCTTGATAATCCGAGGGGTATTTGTATCAGTTTATTTTCTTCAGTTCATAAAGATTCATAAGTTCAAATGTGGAAAAGTCAGGCATCGGTGCAAATGAACATTCAAGGTATTTGTCACTGTCTTTTGCATCCATGCTGAAATATAGTTGTAACCGCATTCAAACAGATAGTCGGGAGAAAGCTCATTGCTCGGACCGTAAATTCCCTTAAGTTTTGCATTACTGCAAGCCTTTAATATGTCAAGGTAGGATTCATTGACTAAAGTGGAGCCCGACATGATGACCGCATCGAGGCTTTCAAGCACATCTCTATGGTTCAGGGCGTCATCACCCAGGTGGAAGGATATGTTCTTCGGGTAAACTTCTGTACTGTCTTTTGAAATCCTGTAACTTAAGATTCTTTTTTCAGGTGTGAGGTCAAATGCATGGAATTCCTTACATTTATTCAGCAGAAATCTTAAATATACACCATAGCCTATAAGTCCGACTTTCATATTGCTTACATCGTAGTCAAAGCCAAGACCTGCAGTACGCTTGATACCTCGTTTTTCCAAAAGTTCAACACTGTTGAACGGTTTGCTCATCAAATTGCTGAGTACGACAAGTATTGTCCTAAGAGTCACGTCATCCTTTAACATAAGCTCCGTGATACACTCATCAAGAGGCTTTCCTATAAGACCTCTTATAATAGGCTCATATTCACTGACAGGTTTTTCCTTACCTATTCTGAGGGCAAAACTTATCTTTTTGTTGCTGTCAACGGCCATTGCCCATTTAAAGCCGAAAACAAATTCTTCAAGCTTTGCGACAGGTATATTATATTTCTTATAAAGAGCCAGATTCAGCTCAAGTATTCTTTGTATATCCTTCATAAATCCCCTTTCAAATATAAACTTCGCTATAACGGATATTTATATAAATTTTAATAATATTATAGGTTAAACATATTGTTTTGTAAATGAATTAAATATATAGAAATGCCCTTTGAAAGTCTTGTAATATTTTTATATTCGTTTTTACTACCTTGTATACCTTTATCGGCTATGCTAAAATAGACTATGTACTTTAGTATGTGGTCTGTTTTTTATGTGACAGTGCACATATTTTAGATGATTTTACATGAATTGAGGATTCATATGAGTGAGTTGAGCGGAGAGTGGAAGGCTGTACTTGAGCCTGAGTTTAAAAAGCCGTACTATAGAGACTTGTACAATTTTGTAAAACAGGAGTATGCTACGCATATTATATATCCGCCTTCAGATAAGCTGTTTGAGGCTCTGCATCTTACACCTTTGTCAGAAATCAAGGTGGTTATATTGGGACAGGACCCTTACCATAATGAAAATCAGGCTCATGGTCTGTCATTTTCGGTTCCCACCTCACAAAGAAAGATTCCTCCTTCACTTGTGAATATCTATAAAGAACTTCATGATGATGTGGGTACATATATACCCAACAACGGAAATCTTATAAAATGGGCAAAGCAAGGGGTTCTTATGTTGAATACAATACTTACAGTCAGAGCTCATGCGGCATTTTCACATCAGGGTAAGGGATGGGAGCAGTTTACAGATGCTATAATAAAGACAATAAATGAAACCGACAGGCCGATAGTTTTTATGCTGTGGGGCAGTGCCGCAATAGCAAAGAAAAAGATGCTTAATAATCCCAAGCACTTGATTTTGACTACGGTACATCCGAGTCCGCTCTCGGCATACAGAGGATTTTTCGGATGTAAGCACTTTTCAAAGGCAAATAAATTTTTGACGGATAATAATATCTCGCCGATTGACTGGCAGATAGAGAATATATAATCATAGAAAGGGATAGTATGAATATACTGGAGATACTGAAGGTTATAATTATTGGTATTGTAGAGGGTATTACGGAGTGGCTGCCTATAAGCTCCACAGGACATATGATTTTGGTGGATGAGCTGATAAAGCTGAATGCAAGTGAAGAGTTCAAATCAATGTTTATGGTTGTTATACAGCTGGGTGCCATTTTGGCGGTGGTAGTACTGTATTTTAGAAAGTTGAATCCTTTCAGCAGGGGTAAGAGTTTAAAGATGAGGTATCTTACCATTGAACTTTGGAAGAAGATAATAGTTGCCTGTTTACCTGCCGCAATGCTCGGCGTATTGATAGACGACTGGTTGGATGCGCATCTTTACAACGGATTTATAGTGGCGATGGCACTTATTGTATACGGTGTGCTGTTTATTCTTATAGAGAACTCAAATAAAAAGAGGGTGGACAGTATTACCAAGGTATATTCTATAGACTATCAGACGGCACTCTTTATCGGAGCGTTTCAGGTTCTTGCACTTATACCCGGAACTTCAAGATCGGGAGCGACTATTATAGGCGGTATGATTTTAGGTGCGTCAAGGTCTGTGGCGGCCGAGTTTTCATTCTTTTTGAGTATTCCTATAATGTTCGGTGCAAGCCTTTTAAAGCTTGTAAAGTTCGGGTTCCACTACAGTATGGCGGAGATTGTCTATCTGCTTTTAGGAATGATTGTCGCGTTCCTTGTATCTATTTTCTCCATAAGCTTTTTGCTAAGTTGGATAAAGAAAAACGATTTCAAGTTCTTCGGATACTACAGAATAGTACTCGGACTTATAGTACTCGTGTGGTATTTTGTATCTTCTTTGATGAAATAATTAAGGGCATATATTTATATATGAAGTTTTTCATTGTAAATATATGCCTTTTTTCTTTACAATAATGTAAAAAAGCATTATCATAAAGAAATTGTATGCAGTTTGATAGGAGGAATATGCTTAGATTAGCTCGTTATTTGAAGGAATATAAATTGGAGTCCGCTCTTGCGCCTTTGTTTAAGCTTTGGAGGCGGCATTTGAGCTTTTGGTGCCGATAGTCATAGCAAGAATAATTGATGTGGGTATTGCAAGTAAGGATTCGAACTACATCATAAAGATGGGTATATTGCTTGTAACCTTGGCGGTAATAGGGCTTACCTCTGCGATTGTAGCGCAGTATTTCAGTGCAAAGGCCGCTACAGGATTCGGAACCAAGCTGAGAGATGATTTGTTTGCCCATATTTTAGGGTTTTCACATGCAGAGATAGATGTGCTTGGAAGAGATACATTGGTAACCAGAGTTACTAATGACAGCGATCAGGTGCAAAACGGTGTGAACAGATTTTTCAGACTTGTGCTCAGGTCGCCTTTTATAGTGGCAGGCGCATTTATAATGTCTTTTCATATAGACCCGAAGATGTCAATGATTGCACTTACTGTAATAATAATACTTGCAATAATAGTTGCGCTTATAATGTCAAAAAGCATCGGTCTTTACAGAAATGTACAAAGAAAGCTTGACAGAGTACTTGGAAAAACAGGAGAGAACCTTACAGGTATCAGAGTTATCCGTGCTTTTTCAAAGGAAAACAGTGAGGTGGACGAGTACGATAAGGCAACAAAGGATCTGTATAACGATCAGGTTTTGGTGGGTAATATATCGGCGCTTTTAAATCCGCTCACATATGTGGTTGTAAACTTAGGTATTGTGGCAATACTTAAGGCAGGTGCGGTGCAGGTAAATATAGGAAATCTTACTACAGGTCAGGTGGTGGCATTGATCAACTATATGTCACAAATTTTGGTTGAACTTGTAAAATTTGCAAATCTTATTATTCTTTTGTCAAAAGCAAGTGCCTGTGCAAAGAGAATAAATGAGATTTTTGATATTAAGTCTTCTATAACAGGCGGAAGCGGTGAACTGGATTTGGCAGGATATAACGGAGATATAATTACATTTGAGAATGTAGGATTTGCATATCCGAAGGCCAAGGAAGAAGCAATTTCAGATATTTCGCTTTCTATAAAAAAAGGTGAGACTGTAGGAATTATAGGAGGTACAGGTTCAGGTAAGAGTTCACTTATAAATCTGATACCGAGATTTTATGATATAAGCAGAGGCAGTATAAAACTTGCAGGTAAAGACATAAAAGAGTACAGCTTGGACTCTATAAGAAAAAATGTGGCATTGGTGGAACAAAAATCCAGACTCTTCAGAGGAGATATAAGAGATAACCTGCTTTGGGGAGATGAAAATGCAAGTGATAGTGAACTTTTTGAAGCTGCCGATATCGCTCAGGCAACCGATGTTATAAATTCAAAAGAAAAAAGACTTGATTCCGAAGTTGCAATGTACGGCAATAATTTCTCCGGAGGTCAAAAGCAGAGACTTTCCATTGCAAGAAGCCTGGTTAAAAAGGCAGGTATATTGATACTTGACGACTCGTCATCGGCACTTGATTATGCTACAGACTCAAGACTTAGAAAAGCGATAAGACAGATAAAAGATATTACGACGATTATTGTAAGTCAGAGAATAGTTTCTATAAAGAATGCGGACAGAATCGTGGTACTTGATGACGGTAAGATAGTAGGAATCGGAACTCATGACGAGCTTTTGGAGAACAGTCCTATATATAAAGAAATATATAATTCACAGGTTATGTCTTAAGGAGGATTCAAATGAAAAACAATAAAAATACATTAAAGAGAATTTTGAATCTTTTAAGCCCTTACAAGCTAAGAATGGTTGTCAGTCTTTTATTGGCAGTGGTTATTGTACTTACTACGCTTTATTTGCCGATACTTACAGGTAGAGCGGTGGATACCATAGTTTCAAAGGGAAATGTGGATTTTATAAAGCTTTCAAAAATTGTAATACTGATGGTTATAATGATGGCTGTTACGGCAGCTTCACAGTGGTGTATGACCGCTATAAACAACGGTGTTGCCTATCATATGGTCAGAGATATAAGAAATCAGGCTTTTAAAAACTTATGAAGTTGCCTATATCATATGTTGATTCAAACAGTCATGGAGAGATTATAAATAAGATAATCAATGATGTGGATCAGTTTTCGGAAGGACTCCTGATGGGATTTGCACAGTTTTTTACGGGTGCGTTGACTATAGTACTTACTATCATCATACTGTTTACAATAAATGTGTATGTAACTTTGGTTGTACTTCTTGTCACACCGCTTGCAGTACTTGTGGCAGGTTTTATTGCAAAGAATACTTATAAGCATTTCAAGTCACAGTCCGAAAGAAGGGCGAGGATGACGGGAATTGTGGATGAAATGATTGCAGGATTAAGTACTGTAAAGAACTTCACTATGGAGAGCAGGGTAGAAGATAATTTCAAGGAATCCGACGAGGCGCTTAGAGTGGCAAGTCAAAATGCCATTTTTATTTCCGCTATAGCTTTTCCTGCAACCAGATTTGTAAACGCGCTTGTATATGCAGGTGTGGCCATTGCAGGAGCGCTGCTTTCCATAACGGGAAAGATGAGTGTAGGACAGCTGGCTTCGGTACTCAGTTATGCTACGCAGTATACAAAGCCTTTTAATGAGATATCAGGTGTGGTAACGGAACTTCAAAATTCATTTGCCTGTGCCGCAAGAGTATTTGCGTTGATAGATGAAAAGGAGATATTGCCTGACAAGGATTCCGATAATGTTTTAAAGGATGTGGACGGCAATGTGGATATTTCACATGTTTACTTCTCATATGACAAGTCAAAGAAACTTATAGAGGATTTGAACTTGGATGTGAAGGCAGGACAAAGAATTGCCATAGTGGGACCTACCGGAAGCGGAAAGTCAACTATTATAAATCTTTTGATGCGCTTTTATGATGTGGACGGCGGCAGTATAAAGATAGAGGGCAAGAATATATATGATGTAACAAGGAAATCCATCAGAGAAAACTTCGGTATGGTTTTACAGGAGACATGGTTAAAGAATGCCACAATCAGGGAAAATATAGCTTTCGGAAAGCCTGATGCAAGCTTTGAAGAGGTGGAAAAGGCCGCCAAGGAAGCATATGCGGACAGCTTTATAAAGAGATTGCCTGACGGCTATGATACTGTAGTCAGTGAGGGAGGAGAAAATCTGTCGGCAGGTCAAAGACAGCTTTTATGTATTGCCAGAATAATGCTTGCAATACCTCCGATGCTGATACTTGATGAGGCCACATCAAGTATTGATACTATGACTGAAGCCAGAATAAGTAAGGCATTTGATAAGATGATGGTCGGAAGAACAAGCTTTGTAGTGGCACACAGACTTTCTACAATAAGAAATGCGGATATGATACTGGTGCTTAAAGACGGACATATAATAGAACAGGGTAACCATAAAGAACTTATGGATATGAAGGGATTCTATTATGAACTGAATAATGCGGTTTAAAGAAAGAGGAATATATGAGAAAATTGGCACTAAGCGACGATATACTGCTTAGCGTTGACAAGCCGGCCAGATATATAGGCGGCGAGTTGAATTCAAGAGATAAAAATTTAGATGATGTGGATATAAGATTTGTGATGTGTTTTCCCGATGTATATGAGATCGGAATGAGCCATATCGGAATGCAGATTATATATGATATGTTAAACAGGAGAGAAGATACATTCTGTGAGAGACTTTTTTCACCTTGGGTGGACCTTGATAAGATACTCAGAGAAAAGAACATACCGCTTTTTTCACTGGAGAGTCAGGAGGCTGTAAAGGATGCGGACTTTCTGGGAATCACATTGCAGTATGAGATGTGTTATACCAATATATTGCAGGTACTTGAACTCTCACATATACCGATGTATGCAAAGGACAGAGGTGAAGAGTATCCGATAGTGATAGGCGGAGGTCCATGTGCTTATAATCCTGAGCCTTTGGCACCTTTCTTTGATATATTCTATATAGGAGAAGGGGAAGTGGTATATGATAAGCTGCTTGACCTTTACAGGGAATGTAAGAAAAATAAGCTGTCAAAGCATGAGTTCTTATTGAAGGCGGCACAGATGGACGGAATGTATATTCCTGAGTTTTATGATGTAACATATAAGCCTGACGGTACAATAGATAAATTTACACCGAAGTATGAGAATGTTCCAAGTGCTGTACACAGAGTCGTTGTCCAAAATATGGATACCGTTTCATATCTGTCAAAACCTGTAGTACCTTTTATCAAGGTTACTCAGGACAGAGTGGTGCTTGAAATAATGAGAGGCTGTATCAGAGGTTGCAGATTCTGTCAGGCCGGAAATGTATACAGACCGCAGAGAGAGCATTCACTTGAATACCTTATAAACTATGCAAAGACAATGCTTGATATTACCGGAGCTGAAGAAATATCGCTCAGCTCACTGAGTTCAAGTGATTACAGCAATCTTGGAAAACTTTTAGACTTTTTGCTTGAATATACCAAGGAGAGAGGTATCAATATCTCATTGCCTTCACTCAGAATAGATGCATTTTCACTTGATGTGATGAGTAAGGTACAGGATGTAAAGAAGAGTTCACTTACATTTGCACCTGAAGCGGGCACACAAAGGCTGCGAGATGTTATAAATAAGGGTATTACGGAAGAAGATATATTAAACGGGTCTATGGAAGCGTTTAAGGGCGGTTGGAATAAGGTAAAGCTTTATTCATGCTTGGACTTCCTACAGAAACGGATGAAGATATAAAGGGAATACCGGAACTTTGTGAGAAAATAGCAAAGAATTACTATTCAATACCGAAAGATCAAAGAATAGGTAAGGTTTCAATCACTGCAAGTTCGTCATTTTTTGTACCTAAGCCTTTTACACCTTTCCAGTGGGCAAAGATGGAGACAAGAGACGAATACCTAAGAAGAGCGCATTTGGTCAAGGATACAATGAGAGAACAGCTCAATCAAAAAAGTATGAAATATCAGTACCACGACGCGGAGGTTACATTGCTTGAGGGACTTATGGCAAGAGGTGACAGAAAGATTGCCGATGTTATAGTAAGCGCATATAAAAACGGCGCAATGTATGACTCATGGTCCGATCAGTTCAGTATGGAATACTGGGATAAGGCGTATGAAGAAACAGGAATTGACCCTGATTTTTATACACTCAGAGAAAGAAGTATTGATGAGGTATTCCCATGGGATTTTATAGACTCGGGAGTTACAAAGAACTTTCTTATCAGAGAGTGGAAAACGGCACATGAGGATAAGATTTCGCCGAACTGCAGACAGCAGTGTTTGGGATGCGGTGCAAGAAAGTATAACGGAGGTGTTTGTCTTGAAAGTGCGAATTAAGTTTGAAAAGACGGATCAGATGCGTTTTATAGGACATCTGGATTTGATGAGATATTTTCAAAAGGCCATGAGAAGAGCGGATATTCCGATAAAGTACAGTGAAGGTTTTTCGCCGCATCAAATAATGTCTTTCGGTGCTCCTTTAAGTATGGGAGTGTCGGGACTTGGTGAATATATGGATATCGAGTTAAAAGAAGCAAGCCATATCTCTTCAAAAGAGGCACTGGAAAGATTGAATGCCGTGATGTGTACAGGTATGAAGGTTAAAAAGTTCCTACAAATACCTGATGACTCAAAGCCTGCTATGGCACTTATGGATACTGCCGATTTTAAGGCGGAGTTTAAAGAGAGTGTATCACAGGATGAGATAAAGAAAGCCATAGATAAGTTACTGTCAAGAGAATCGATTTTGCTTACAAAGGTTTCAAAGAAGAAAAAGAAAAATGAGTACGGTAAGTTTGTTGAGGTTGAGACTACAAGCGTAACGGATATCAAGCCGTATATATATAAGCTTGAAGCTATAGAAAACGGAGTATTCATGCATTTATCTCAGGGAAGTACCAACAATATAAAGCCTGCATTTGTAATGGATTTTTTGGCGGAGGAAGGCCTTGAAGGTGCAAAAAGAAATGAATATTATCTGTACAGGCTTGATATGTATACAGATGAAGGGAAGGCCTTAGATGAATACGGCTGTGAAATTATCTAAGCTTCTTATCACAAGATATAAGAATAAACTTTTTGCAATATCCTATGACGGCAATATTGCCAATGAGATAGAATATATTGAAAATAATTCCTTACTGGGCAGCATACATATAGGAAGAGTAAAGAAGATATCCAAGAATATAAATGCAGCGTTTGTAGAGATTGAATACAATAAAGAGCGTCAGACGGTATATTTTGATATGCCTGATGTAAATATATTATATTTGCCGATGAAAAAGAGCATACAGCATTACATGAGGGCGACGATATTGTAATAAAGATTTCAAAGCTTCCTATAAAGAATAAGCTTGCAGGTGCTACAGCCAATATTTCAGGTGTAAGTACAGAAGTGCTTGATAATATAAAGGCGCGAAAAAATTATATAAAATCACCGAGTATGCTTTATGCAGGGGAAAGTGACTATATTGAGATAATAAAAGACAGATTAAAATATACTGCATTTGATATAGTCACAGACATTAAGGAAGTTTATGAAAAAATACTGAGTTTTTTAGAAAACTATCATAATGAGCTTGCAGACAGAGTCAGACTCTATGAAGATTCAATGATTACAATGAATAAGCTCTACTCTATAGATACATTGTTTGAGAGCGCACTTGATAAAAGAGTCTGGTTAAAAGACGGTGGGTATCTTTTTATAGAGCCCACCGAGGCATTGACAGTTATTGATGTAAATACCGGAAAGAATGTACAAAAAAAAGATGCGGCGGCAGTCAAGTTAAAAACAAATCTTGAAGCCATAAAAGAGAGTGCAAGGCAGATGCGTCTAAGGAATATTTCGGGTATTATAGTTATTGACCTTATAAATACCGCAGATAAGTCTGAAGTGGACCTTTTGTATCACACTATGAAAGATTATTTAAAAGAGGACAGGCTTAATACCGTGGCAATAGATATAACTAAGCTTTGCCTTTTTGAGATAACCAGAAGAAAGAGAAAGCCGAGTCTGATTGAGGTGATGAAAGGTTGAGAAGACTGTAGTTGACGAAATATACTTTCTGTAATATTATGTAAAAGTTGACGGTTATATTGACCTAACTAAAATATATGAAAAGGCCGGGAGATTATTTTGAAAAATTTTAATAAGAAGACTCTTATAGCTGTACTTGCCGTAGTGGTAATACTTGCAATTATAGCAATAGCGGGTAAAAACAGCAGTATGAAGTCTGTTGCCAATAACTTTGACTTATCACTTGATAAAAAAAGCGATGAACCTTTGACAGATACCACTTTTGCCCTTGATACATTCATTACGGTGACTATATACCATGGCGGTGATGAAAATGTACTTAAAGATTCACTTGATTTTATAAGAAAGTATGAGATGGTTTTTTCAGCGACCAATCCTGATGCGGAGCTTTATAAGCTCAATCACAGGGGTAAGGGTGTGATGAGTGTTAAAGCAAGTGAGGATCTTGCCTATTTAATAGATAAGGCATTATATTACAGTAAGGTATCAAACGGAGCTTTTGATATTACTACACAGCCGCTTAAAGAACTTTGGGATTTCAATACTGACGATCCGAAGCTTCCAAGCGATGAGAGTATAAAAGAAGCTTTGCCTAAGGTGGACTATACAAGAGTAAGTGTGGATGGAGATACTATAAATTTCACCTCTGACGATACACAGATTGACCTTGGAGCTATTGCCAAGGGATATATTGCGGATAAGACCAAGGAATTTTTGAAAAGTAAGGGTGTAGACAGTGCCATAATAAATCTTGGCGGAAATGTACTTTGTATAGGTAAGAAACCTGACGGTCAGAACTTCACAATAGGACTTCAAAAGCCTTATGCCGACAGGAATGAGACTGTGGCGCTGCTTACAGTGGATGATGAATCGGTAGTGTCGTCAGGAGTGTATGAGAGACATTTTGTGATAGACGGTAAAAACTATCACCATATCTTAAATCCGAAGACCGGATATCCTTATGACAACGGACTTGTAGAGGTAAGTATACTTACAAAGTCGTCTACAGATGCCGACGCACTTTCAACCACCTGTTTTTCACTGGGAGTGGAAGAAGGGGTAAAACTATTAAATTCAATCCCCGATACCTACGGATACTTTATTTTGTCGGACTACAGTATAGTGTATTCTGACGGAGCAAAGGAACAACTTGCCGAGTAGGTATTGTAAAGATATTGTAATTTGACTTTGATAAGCAAAAAGTATATATTAGTGTCAAGAAATATATTTTTTTGGAGATAAAAATGGACAGAAGAGAAGTACTTTCAAGTATACCTAAGGCAGTCAATCTTTATATGATTCATTCGGAGTTTACAAGATTGCCATATATTGAGTGTGACGATAAGACCTTTGATGATGTTGCATTCTTCTTTGATATAAAAGAAAATGCGGACAAGAAATCACAGGAGTTGCTTGAAAAAAAACAAAAGAATGTTGTGGTAGAGCTTACTCAGGAGGGAATACTCAGAGCGTTCACACATCTTGTTATAGCGGGAGTGAATGCAATCAAGTACAACTGTCAAGGTGAGGATTATATAATTCAGCTTGATGAGATTATAAAGATTTCAGATTTCAGTGAGCTTCCACCTGAGAAAAGACCTATAGAGAACAGAACATTGCAGCTTACAATGCTTTATTTTGCTCAGGAAATAAGAGCAAATATTGACAATCCGAATACTCCTGTTATACATGATATGGAAGAGGAGATGATGGTCAATATCCTTAAGGCGAGATTTTTTTGGTTCCTGTAAGAGAGACTGAGGTTGACGGAAAGACTCAGATGCAGATGCTTATGATAAAGCTCGGTGAAGACGGCGGCAGTATGATACCTGTATTTACAGACAATATAGAGTTTGACAAGATGCCGAATGACGAAACTGTCAAAAAGACCATTATTGATGCAAAGAATCTTATAAACTTCCCGCTTACACCTGAGTGTGACGGATTCCTTATCAACCCTATGGGAGTGAGCCTGCCGCTTAATGCAGGTATAGTAAATAATTTAAAGAATATGGAGATAGCACCGGCAGATAAAGAATAGCTTAGTAAAGGTGTTGTTTTAAAAATTTGGTTCTATATCAAGTGTTGTAGTGGGTTGATTTTTCAGCCCATTTTTTTGTGGAATCTATTTTCACATATTTTACTTCAATCCTGTTGTTTCTTGGCTGCTTTTGTGCTTACAACTATAGTTTACCACAACATGGATACATATGGAGAAGATTGCCTGATTGATATAAATTGCTTATTAAAGGATTAAGCAGAATTTAAATAATAAGACACAGAATAAACACATTTTATTTTTAAGATGAGACTATATAGGAGGTAAGCTTATGGATAAGATGGTTCAAAAAGTACAAACATGGTTAATGGAGCACTACAACGGTAAAGATAGATTTGAAACAATAAAGGAAGAAGATATTGACGGTATTGCAGGAACAGGTACGGTTCGAAGACTGATAGAAGCTCTGCAAATTGAGTTGAATGAAAATTTCAATACAAAGATAATAGTGGATGGAAGTTTTGGATTAGGTACATTAAAGGGTTTACCGGCTATTATAGGGAAAGGATATAACATTCCCAATATTGTATGTATAATTCAAGGCTCATTATGGTGTAAAGGATATTCAGCCGGTGAGATAGATGGAATATATGGTGATGGTGTTGTTGCCGGCGTAAGAAGATTTCAAAGAGATGCCGGAATAAATGAAGACGGTATTATCAGACCATATATATTACAGGGGATTATGAATACAGACGGTTATGCTTTTAGTAACAACTCAAACAGCAGAAAATCAGGCATACATAGGATTCAACTTGCAATGAACAAGTACTATGGACTTAAGATAGGACTTACTGCTCCAAACGGTGACTGGGATAAAAAATCTCAAAGAAATTTTATTAAATGTTGCCAAAGTGAGTGGGGTATATCTGTTGTTGATGGTGTATGGGGTGATAATACAATGAAGAGTGCACCTACATTATCAAAAAATGTAAGCGGATATAAGGCTTCAAAGATATTATTACAAATGGCACTTACGCTTTCCGGAAATTATAATGGAGAATTTACAGGTATATTTGATGATGCCACATATAAGGCAGTATATAATTTTCAAGATACGATGGAGATAGGAGCTGACGGTGTTGTAGGAAAAGGAACTTGGGCTTCGCTTTTGTCTACAAGAGGAAATACTTCAAGAAAGGCAAAAGCATTTGATACAAATGTAAGACTTACTTCGGAAACTGCAATGAAGTATAAGAACCTTGGATATACAGATGTTGGAAGGTATTTGACCAATGTAAAAAACGGTGTACTTGATAAGAGAATAACTCCTGAAGAATTAGATATTATAAAGAAAACCGGACTTAAAGTATTCCCTATATTTCAAAAATATGGAAGAGAGAATGACTATTTCACACAAAATCAGGGAGAAACTGACGGGAAAGAGGCAATGCTGGCTGCAATAAACCTAGGCTTTCCAAGTACAGTTACAATATATTTTGCCATTGATTATGATATATATAAGTCTGATATAGATAAATATATTGTGCCATATTTCAAGGGAATACATAAATCTATGGGAAAGAGTTACAGTATCGGTGTATATGGGCCAAGAGCTGTTTGCAATTTACTATATGAAAATAAGTTGGCAGAATATAGTTTTGTTTCAGATATGTCAAGCGGATTCAGTTCCAACATTGGTGAAGTTATGCCGGGTAAATTGGGCTTATGAGCAGTTTTTTGAAGATAAGTCATTAAATATTGATAAATGTATGACGTCTAAAAGGTCTACCGGAGTTGTACCTGATTGGACGAATAAAGGTGGAAATTTTAATGAAATCAAAAATATATATGATACTGTTAACAAGTATTTAACAGTAATACTGGCAATAACCCATCCGGCCAGCAGTACACCTAAAATATATGATATAAATAAATGTATTTTGGCATACTTAAGGAGTAGCAATTATGATATAACTGTAGGCATAGATAAAGTTCTGGATAAAATTATTAGTAATAAAGATTTCTCTGGATTAAAAGAATTTGGAAAAGGTGCAGGTTGGAATATTCTCGCAGGAGAGAGACATCCTGATATTGTCAAAACTGTAGAAAAAAATTATCCTGATTTTGATCCGAAAAAATATAGTTTTCAGGACCCGATTACAAGTATTGATATTGAAATAACACATTTTGCTGCAACATTGGGAGCATATATTACTACTTTTTTTATAACCGATTTAGGAAAATCTGAAGAAAGTGCATTAGATTCATATACCGGATGGGCAGGCGACCTCATTCAGATGTATGCGATTATATCAATGAGCCTTGAAAAGGGTTATAACTATTTTGATAATACAAACTTACAAAAGATGATAGGAACTTTAGATGGAGAATTGAACGGATATATAATGTTTGATAAGAATGGGGAAGAGATGTCAAAACCGAGTTCCGGGTTCAGTATAGTTGACTTAATACAGGATGTTGACGCTTTTAATATATATAAAATGTATAATTTGAATAAAATAGAGATATACAACGCATTGAATGACTACTATTATGTTTCAGCTAAGTGTAAAAAAAGGTATACCTATTTTAAAGATTTTCTGTTAGCAGAATTTAAAAAGGAGAGCTTGTCAGATGTTGCAAAAATATTTACATCAAGAGAACATTCGATTTTGTCAGATAGTTTTGAGGAATTGTTTGGTAAATTTGATTCGGACAAGTCGGAGCAAGTTGCAAAAGCCTTTCAAGATAAGATAGAGTATTTAATAGAAAATGAAAAAAATAGTAAAAAAACAAACCTATAAAAATAGCTTTAATCTACAATATTATCTCTTTAACTATCTTTATAATGGCACTTGCCGTTGGAAAGAAGGTGATTTTTGGGATAAAATAAATAATTTTTTAGGGACTTCAATACTGCAAACAATATGTATGTTGGTTACAGCAGTATGCGTTTTAATTGTTGCTTTATTTGCACCATTCAGCGTATATTTTGTGTTCATACCGTTTAATGGCTTATTTTCAATTTATTTCGGGACAATGGTAATGAAATATGCTCCGAAGATAAACGATTGGTTTTATATTATCAAAAATATATTGCTGTATATGTGTACTGTATATATAAACGCCTTGTTATCAAAACTTGCTTTAGACGGGTGGGAGTTTTACGGACTAAAGATATTTTATGACTCCTATGTGCTTTTGCAAATGAAGGTGAACGGGATAGCGATGCTTATAGGCATTGTAGGGAGATATATATGGAGAAGATTGCCGGATTGATTTAACAGCATACATAGTGTGAGAACAAAGAAAACTAAATTGACTTTAAAGTCCTGATGGCGACAGTTATCAAGTGTTACCCTCAGGACTTTTTTAGTTAAATTTTTTTATTTTCTGTCTTTCATCTCAACATATTCTTCATGCTCTTTTACAGCCATATATGCAGGTCTTATAATCTTGTCGGTATTTATAAGCTCTTCAATTCTGTGAGCGCTCCAACCCACTATCCTTGAGCAGGCAAATATCGGAGTATACAGTTCGGTAGGTAAGTCAAGCATACCGTAAACAAAGCCGCTGTAAAAATCAATATTTGCACTGACACCCTTGTAGATATGTCTTTCGGCTCCGATAACTTCAGGAGCAAGCCTCTCAACGGCACTGTAAAGTTTGAAATCATTGTCTCTGTGCTTTGCATGGGCAAGCTGTTTTACATACTGCTTGAAAATATTTGCACGAGGATCCGAGAGTGAGTATACGGCGTGACCCATACCGTATATAAGTCCGGATTTGTCAAAGGCCTCTTTTCTAAGCAATTTTAAAAGATATGATTTTATTTCTTCTTCATCATTTATATCACGGATATTCTTTTTCATATCCTTGAACATCTCCACAACCTTTATATTGGCTCCTCCGTGCTTAGGTCCCTTCAATGATCCCAGTGCGGCGGCGATAGCCGAGTAGGTGTCGGTACCTGATGAAGTGACCACATGAGTTGTGAAGGTGGAGTTGTTACCGCCTCCATGCTCCATATGCAAAACCATTGCCAGATCAAGTACTCTTGCCTCAAGATTTGTATACTGTCTGTCCTCTCTAAGCATCATAAGAATGTTTTCAGCTGTAGAAAGCTCATTTGAAGGTCGATGTATATACATACTTTTATCTCTTATATAGTGATTGTATGCATGGTAGCCGTATACACACATCATCGGAAAAGTAGCTATAAGATTGATACACTGTCTGAGGACATTTGCAAGTGAAGTATCATCAGCCTTTGTATCGTAAGCATACAGTGTAAGTACCGATCTTGAGAGAGTATTCATCATATCCTTGCTTGGGGCTTTCATTATTACATCCCTTGTAAAGTTCTTCGGCAATGTCCTTTGCTCGCCAAGTAGGGTTCTGAAAGCTTTTAACTGTGCTTCAGTTGGAAGACTTCCGAAAAGCATCAGGTATGCCACTTCTTCAAATCCGAATCTTTCTTCTTTAAGAAAGCCGTCTGTAATCTCATGTATATCAATACCCTGATATCTCAGCTCGCCGTCACAAGGAATTTTTTCTCCGTTTACCTTTTTGAATGAAGTAATCTCGGAAATTCTTGTAAGGCCTGCTCTCACACCTTCTCCCTGCAGATTCCTAAGTCCTCTCTGTACATCATATTCTTTGTACAAAGCTTGGTTGATGGACAGATTAGAGAGACATTTGGCTGTCAAGTCCTCTATTTCCTTTGTTATCTTTTGATTGTATCCCATAGTTGCCTCCTTCTATATAAGTATACGATGATTTTTATTATCACCGTTTGTCTATAATTATACAACTTTTTTGCATATAATTAAATCCGAAATTATTAGGAATTATTTCTGATATAGCAAAAAATTTAATAAAAACCGTAAAAAAAATCTATGTAAAATAATCGTAATCAATATTAAAATATGCTTACAAATTAAACGAACCGAATATAAGGGAGGAAAAACAATGAGATTGTTTAAAAAAGTATTAGCGGTATCAGTAGCATCTATGTGTGCTCTTTCATTAGCTGCATGTGGCGGAAGCAAGAGTGCCGAGACAACAGCGGCAGCAAGCAGTGAGTCAAAGGAAGAGACTAAAGCCGGTGAGAGCGTTTCAGAGGCTGTAGCTGCTACAGGTAAGGATGCAAAGGACATCAAAGTAGGCATTTCAATTTACAAGTTTGATGACAACTTTATGACACTTTATCGTAACGAGCTGGTTAGATATCTTACAGAAGACTGCGGTATTCCGAAAGATAATATAGTAGTTCAGGACGGTAAGAACGATCAGGCTGAGCAGACAAACCAGATCAACAACTTTATCGCAACAAAGGTTGACGTTATGATTCTTAACCTTGTACAGTCATCTTCAGCTCCTACAGTTACAGATCTTGCAAAAGAAGCAGGAATTCCTGTAGTTTATATCAACCGTGAGCCGGATGAGACAGAGGAGTCAAGATGGGCTTCAGACGGTATCAAGGCTACATATGTAGGTGCTGATGCTCGTCAGTCAGGAACATTCCAGGGTGAAGAAATCGCAGAACTTGACAACAAGGGTGATATCAACGGTGACGGAACAGTTAAGTACATCATGATCCAGGGTGACCCGGAGAATATTGACGCACAGTACAGAACAGAGTATTCAGTTAAGGCACTTACAGAGAAGAGCGGATTAAAGGCTGAAGAGCTTCTTATCCAAAGAGGTGATTGGGATCAGGCTAAGGGACAGCAGATTGCACAGGACGCACTTACACAGTATGGAAAAGACATCGAAGTTATCTTCTGTAACAATGATGCAATGGCACTCGGTGCACTTCAGGCTATCAATGCTGCAGGCAGAAAAGTCGGAGAAGACATCTATATCGTAGGTGTTGATGCACTTGCAGAGGCTGTACAAAACGTATCTGAAGGCAAGATGACAGGTACAGTATTTAATGACTTTATCAGCCAGGCACAGGCGGCAGCAAAGGCGGCTATATCATTTACAAACGATGAGAAGGTTGACACAAAGATTCCTGTAGACTATGTAAAAGTTACAAAGGACAATGCGGCAGATATTTTAAAACTTGTAAAATAATGAATTAATTTATGTAAACATCTTTCGGGTGTGCGCCTGCACACCCGATTTTTGAAAGGAGCAAGGGATGTCAGAGTACAGATTGGAAATGAGAGGGGTCTCAAAAAGTTTCCCGGGTGTAAAAGCACTTGACAATATCCATCTTAATGTAAGACCGGGCAGCGTACATGCTCTTATGGGTGAAAACGGAGCAGGCAAATCAACACTTATGAAATGTCTGTTCGGAATATATACAATGGATACCGGAGAGGTCTATGTAGACGGCGAAAAAATGAATATACTAAATCCCGATGATGCACTTCATAAGGGACTTGCAATGGTTCATCAGGAGTTACAGCCTGTACCGGCAAGATCAATTGCTGAAAAATATGTTTTTTTGGGAAGATATCCTACAATCAATTTCGGACCGCTTAAAGTAATAGACCATAAGAAGATGGAAAGTGAAGCCTCTAAATGGCTTAAAGAAGTAAAACTTAATGTAAATCCCAATGAATTACTTCAGACATTGTCTATTTCACAGATGCAGTCTGTAGAAATAGCAAAGGCTGTTTCAATGGGAGCAAAAATCATCATTTTGGATGAGCCGACATCATCACTTACAGAAAAATGAGGTAAGTGGATTATTTAAGATAATAAGAGAATTAAGACAAAAGGGCGTATCTCTCATATATATTTCACATAAGATGGCGGAAATAAGAGAGATTGCAGATGATATAACTATCATGAGAGACGGTACCTATGTGGGAACATGGGAAGTAAAGGATATAAGTGACGGTGAAATCATAAAACAGATGGTAGGTAGAGAACTTTCAAATATCTATCCGCCAAAAAATGACGTAGAAAAAGGTGAAGTTATACTTAAGGTGGATAACCTTACAAGTATACATGAAAATATATTCAGAAACTGCTCATTTGAACTTAGAAGAGGTGAAATACTCGGATTCGGAGGGCTGGTAGGCGCAGGCAGAAGCGAGCTTATGGAAGCCGTATTCGGACTCAGAAGTATTAAATCCGGAAAAGTATATATGAAGGGAAAGGAGCAGACCATTGCAAGGCCGAAAGATGCTATAAAGGACGGACTTGGAATGATTACAGAGGACAGAAGAGGTACCGGAATACTCGGTTGCCTTTCAATAGCCGATAATGTAGCTATTTCCTCACTCAATAACTATCTTATAGCAGGTATTGCTTTGGATGACGGCAAGATAAAGAAGGTAGTTGATGAGAATGTAAGCAAGCTCAGTATAAAGACTCCAAGCAATAAGACTCTTATACAGTCATTATCGGGAGGTAATCAGCAAAGGTAATTATTGCAAGATGGCTTGCGAACAATCCGGATGTGCTTATAATGGATGAGCCTACAAGAGGTATTGATGTAGGTGCAAAATATGAGATATATCAGATAATGATAAATTTGGCAAAACAGGGAAAGGGCATCATAATGATTTCTTCCGAGATGCCTGAACTTATCGGAATGTCAGATAGAATAATTGTTATGTGCAATGGCGAAATCACAGGTGAGGTTTCAGAATCTGAAGCAACACAGGAAAATATCATGTCACTTGCTACAAAGTTTTAGGAGGAGTACTGATGAATACAAAATCTTTAGATATAAAGAAATTGTTGCTTGATAACGGTATAATAATAGTTCTGCTTTTACTTGTACTGTTTACAGGTATTATGAAGGACAATTTCTTTTCAGCAAATAACTTAAGAAATGTTTTGGTAAATGTGGCACCGAGAGTTATAATCGCATTTGGTGTATCTGCCTGTCTTATAACAAAGGGTACTGACCTTTCAGCAGGTCGTCTAGTAGGACTTTCAGCATGTATCGCAGGTACTCTTTTGCAGAACAAGGACTATGCAAACAAGATGTTCCCGAACCTTGGAGATATGAATATCTTTTTAGTTCTTTTAATTTCAGTTGCAATATGTGCTGTATTCGGATTTATCAACGGTGTAGTTGTAGCACATCTTAATGTCCCTGCATTTATCGGAACTTTGGGAATGCAGCTTATAGTATACGGTGTATGCCTTGTTTATACAAAGGCCGAGCCTATAGGAGGATACAGAACGGCTTATACTACAGTTGCTACAGGTAATTTCCTTAAAATACCTTATCTTTTCATCTATGCACTTATAATCGGATTTATTATGTGGTTTGTATTTAACAAGACAAGACATGGTAAGTATATGTACGCAATAGGTGGAAATGAGGCGGCAGCAGAGGTTTCAGGTGTTAATGTTAAGAAGACAAAGATTATCATCTACACATCCGCAGCGGTACTCTATGCAGTTGCAGGTTTCTTACTTGGTGCAAATCAGGTGGTTCATCTGTAAACATGGGTGCTTCATACGAACTTGAGGCAATCGCGGCTTGTACTATCGGCGGTGTATCCGTAAACGGCGGTATCGGTAGAATATCAGGTTGTGTAATCGGTGTTTTGGTGTTCGAGCTTTTGAAATCATCAATGCAATTCCTCGGAATCAAGCCGGACTTCCAGTTCATAGTACAGGGTATTATCATAGTAGTTGCTATCGCACTTGATATCAGAAAATATATACAGAAGAAGTAATTGATTAAATATAAAAGTCAATTTACACCCCCTATATGTATGATATAATAATACATATAGGAGGTGACTTTTTTGATTGGTGTGAACGGTGTGATTTACAGTGAGGACGACTATAACGGATTGATGGAAACATTATATTTGTTATCAATTCCCGGTATGAAAGAAAAGATTTTTGAAGGGTTGAGAACTCCCATAGAGGATTGCATACCTGAGGACCGGGTGGAGTGGTAATGTATTCTATTGTTTATACTAAAAACGGGAAAATCATAAATGAGTGAAGCCTTATAATAACAGGACAGACATCTATATTTTTCGGTTAAAAGTATATTGTCAAATTTTAACAAAGATACATAAAGAAATAAAACATAATATTCAGACCTCTTAAATGTATGATATAATACTACAGATAAGAGGTTATTTTATTTTGTTGTAAATAATTCTTGTTACAGTTTGAAAAAAGGAGTCTGTATATGCTAAAACTGGCGTCAATATATAAAGTGGAAGAGGACGAAGATAAACCTTTGGAAGCAGTACCGCTTACGGAAGATAAAACTAAAAAATATGAGATTCAGGTATCTGACAGAGTCGGTACTATAAACCTGCTTGAACGTATGGAAAATGTAATCATGTATTCTACCGGAATTCAGGATTATGTTCCGCCTAAAGTACGTAAATTGGCAGTTGAGATAATGAAAAATCATGATTTGATAAAAGATATACTTGGAGAAATCCGACAAAAATATCAAAGGCAGGATAAAGATTTTGAGATTTCACTGGATGATGTGGAGGAATACAAAAAATATCAGATTCTTGAGTTGTTCAGGAAGATGTCGGGGATAATAAGCAGAGTAAGGTATAACAGAGAAAATAATACAATTAAATGTTCATTGACGATGACACAAAAAGCACAAAGATTTATTACAGGACAGTATTTGGAGATTGCGGTGGAAGACGTTGTGAACGACATATTAAGCGAATGGGCAGGAAGCAAAGACATACCTTATAAAGTTTATCGCAATGTAAAGATTGAAAGTCTGAACGGTACTGTAAAAAACGAATTTGATATCGTAATCGTCATAAGAAATAAATTTTACATAGTTGAGTGTAAATCGGGAAAAAATTTTGATGATTGGAACAGATTATCAGAGATTGCAGTTGACTACGGTATTTTGCCGCAGAGAATGTGTCTGGTATATTCATATGCTACCGAAGAAGATATTCAAAGTATTGAATATTTTTGTGAATACTATATTTGTGATACATCAAGTTTGCGCAATAAAATAATCCAAATGATTTCATTTGGCTGATAGGATTGGAAGTATTATGGAAATATATAATGATGCGAAAAATTACAACAACAGGATGTTTGATTTCGGATTTAACGCTGAAACAGCTCCGACTAAGAATGTTTTGGGCGTAATTGAGAATGAAAAGGTAACAATGGTGGAATACCCTTTTAACGGTCTCGGAGTAAGAAAAATTATGAAGGGCTTTGATGCTGTAGATTTTGCTATAGTGGAAGAGCTCGGAAGAAGTAAATATTTGAGTTCAATACAGATTTACCAATATATCAGGCTTAGAGGACTGTATGTTTCAAGAGACGGCATAAGAAACAGAATAAACAAATTTTAAAGTACAGACTTATCAGGGAGTATGTCCTGAAAAATGATGAACTCACAAACGGTTTAAGGTTTTATGACTTGGATATTAAGGCGATACCGATAGCTAATGAATGTAAAGTGATATTCAACAGAGGGAACAGGATAATAAGTGAATATAAGAAACAAACAGAAAATCTTTATGACACGGCTGAAGGCATTAAAAGAGTAGTTGTAGGTAATATGATTATTCTCGGATTGCTTATGAACGGTGTAAAAATGAAGAGATTCGGTATCCTTGAGACAATGCGTATCAAAGGCAGTACCGATGCTAAAAATGTTATCATTCGTACGGCGTCCAATGTTCATATAGATGACGAATCACATATACTGTATGAGGTTGTCAGAAATACACCTGATGCCTTAGATAATCTTGCCGATAAGGTAAGTCGTTATTACAAAATTGTAAATGATGAAGATTATAAAGAAAATAACTATTACGGATATAAAACGGTTCCGCAGCTTGTAATATGCGGAGAAACCTATGAGCATAATCTCAGAATAGACAAGTACCTAAGAGAAGTGGGGTTGTACAGTGAAAAAGATACAATAATGTATACTGATGATTTACTGTATGTTCAAGCTACATTAAAAATTTGTATGTGCTTGATGAGACCGGCAACAGAACATGGTATGCACTGCCGACACAGTAGGCAGGTTATAAGGTCGGACAATCCGGTTTTCTTCTCTCTTTTAATTTTACACGATATTTGATATAATCCTGTCTTTGACAGCTAAAAGGCCTGAAGCCCGTATATATCAAGGGTTTCAGACCTTTTTTAATTCGTAAAAGTGTAGCTAGAACTACCTACTTTTTTTGCTGTCTCGAAAGACTTTTTTCATACTCAAATCGGTTAAAATTTCATAATCGGTACGAAATCCGAATGCTTCATGAAGTGCATCTGTTATGGCCGTTCTTGTGTAAGCGGGCAGATATCCTAGCTTTTCTCCCGGACGATACATCATCATAGAGCGTAGTACGTTAATGATTTCATCGCATGTATATTGTTCTCCAAGTTTTTTCTCAAGTATCCTAAAGACTACTAATGAGGCAAAACAAGTTATGAAATGTGCCTTTATACGGTCCTCTCTTTGAAGATAAATAGGGCGTGCACTGAACTCGGTTTTTCATGATTCTGAAGCATTCTTCGATTTCCCATCTCTTCTTGTTTATACGAACTATTTCTTCGGCACTTGTTGTCTCCAGATTAGTACAAACGGCGTAGAAACCGTCATATTTTTCTTCTTCAGCTATGAGGTTCGAATCTATATAAGGGATTTCTCTGTCACATACTTCTCCTGAAGATGTCATTGTTTCGGTAGCAATAAAACGGCGTGGATCATTTTGATTTTTTTGATTTCTTTTTATATTCCCCTTTCTCAATAAGCTTTATTGGCACGGTCAATCTGGCTTTGCCTGATTTTCTGATGATATTTTTTGTACTTTAAGGAGAATGATACGATAAGATGTTGCTCTAACGCTTTATCACCTTCTTTGACCTTTTTATCGGATAAGTCTTCTTTAATCCATCGTTCTTTATAAAAGACTTTATTATAGTCTGTCTGTTCATCAAGGTTATTTAGATTAAATAATCCTGTTTCACCTGTAGTGACCAGCCTTCAGGGTCTAGGGCAAACTCCTTTAAGTATTTCGGTAGTTGTTTTATAGATTGTGTTGTTATAAAAACTCTTATTCTTTTCGCCAAATAAAGTTTTGTCGTTAAACTTTCTATTGGCATTTGAAGAAAGACCTGCATCTGTACAGATAATAATACTATCAATACCATAATCATCGATTACCTTTTGTTCCAGAGGCTTTAGTGTCGGTTGCTCATTCTTATTTCCCGGGAAAATATCAAAAGCAAGAGGAATACCGTCATGATCCATAAACATTCCCATTCCTACGATAGGTAGTGGTTGATGTTGTTTTGATTTTTCCATATTTTTCTAAGTTCATCTTCCTGCTCGATTTCAAAGTAATAGTTTGTGCAATCATAGTAAAGAATGTCGTTCCTTCGTGGAAGTATTATTTGGCTATTTTTATAAAGTTCAGATTGAATGAAGTCGCTTTCTTTAGCTAAAACAGAAAGCGAACGATATATATCATGTAAATTAAAGGTAGGCTGCTCAATAAACATTTTTGAAGAACGGTTTGAGGCCAACTTAGAAGATGGATAAAGTATACGAGTAAAAATTAGTCGAGATAAAATATCGTTCAAGTCATATTCAAAGCTATATTTCTTTGAAATTTTAGAACAGATTTTATCCAGATTCAGTGAATAGTAAATACTCTGAAGAAATAGATATCCACAGTTAAACAAATGTTTTTTTCATCAGGTTTTTAGGAGTTTTTGAAGGAGAACATTTTATTAAAATCTCTTTTTGTTCCTCATATTCCTTACGATTAAGTTCGTCTACATATTCCTGAGCCCAAATATAAGGGTCTTTTCCATTAGCTCTAGTTTTAACCATATCAAGATTTCCAAGTTTTTCAATAGTAACTGTAGTAACAGAACCATTGGATTTACGTATAGATTTCTGAACATAGAATGTAGCAGAGTTTTTTTGATTTACTTACAGTAAGCTTCATAGTATTCCACCTCCATGTTCATATTATACCATAAATAGCTACAAATAGCTACATAAAATAGATAATAAATTGACAAAAAAATAAGACTGAAATCCAGTCTTTATAAGGGTTTGAGGTTTATAAAGGGAATCGGTAGCTGTCAAACTCCCGTTCAAGCTACATTAAAAAATTTATATGTACTTGATGAGACCGGCAACAGAACATGGTATGCACTACCGACACAGTAGGCAGGTTATAAGGTCGGACAATCCTGTTTTCTTCTCTCTTTTAATTTTATACAATATTTGATATAATTGATAATCATAGAATACAAGGAGGCTTTTATGGCTGATACAGTGGATATAAATAAAGAAGATAATATTGAGGCTACCGAGGATAATAAGCTCGGTGAAGTAAAGATAGCTGACGAAGTAGTGGCTGTCATTGCAGGTATTGCCGCAACTGAGGTCGAGGGAGTTGACTCAATGGCGGGAAATATAACAAGAGATTTTATGGGTAAGCTCTCGGGAAGCAAGATAGCAAAAAGTATGAAAGGTGTAAATGTAGAAGTAAATGATGATAAAGTCTGTGTAGATTTATCTGTCAATGTAAGCTACAATTACAATATTCCTGAAGTAAGTGAGAAAGTTCAGGAAAGAGTGAAAAACGCTATTGAGAATATGACAGGACTTACAGTACTTGAGGTGAACATAAAAATAGCTACTGTTGTAGCAAAGTAATGAGGTCAGGTAAATATATAAGGCAAATAACTACTATGGGTATGCTTGTAGCACTTGCAATGGTTTTAGGATTTGTGGAAACGCTGATACCTATAAACCTAGGCATACCGGGCATGAAACTCGGACTGGCAAATATTGTGGTGGTTATTGCATTATTTTTGTTTGACGTAAAGACCGCCGTTGTGGTGTCGATACTTAGAATTATACTTATAGCGATGACATTTGGAAATATGTCCATGATGTTTTATTCTATAGCAGGCGCAAGCCTCAGCTTACTGAGTATGATTGCGATATCAAAGATTAAAAGTTTCGCTTATAAGCGTAAGCATTGTCGGAGGCATTATGCACAATGTGGGACAGATTATATGTGCGGCATTTGTGGTAAGAACTAACGGTGTATTCACATATTTGCCTGTACTTATAATTGCAGGTTTGGTAAGCGGAGCACTGATAGGTATAGTTGCCGGACTTATTTCAGTAAGGCTGACAAATGTTAAAATCGGCTGAAAGTTATCGGTAGTAGGATGTATTTAATATACAAGCTTGATGTTAATCAGGCTTGTTTTTTAGAGAGTAAAGGAGAAAATATGGCAAATACAAAGATTGATGTTATTTCAGGCTTTCTCGGTGCCGGAAAGACAACATTTATAAAAAGACTTGTAGAAGGTAATAAGGACAAAGGTAAAACAATAATAATAGAGAATGAGTTCGGAGAGATAGGTATTGACGGAGGCTTCTTAAAGAATTCAGGTATTGAAATCAAAGAAATGAACTCAGGCTGTATATGCTGTTCTTTGGCAGGGGATTTTGAGGCTTCTCTAAGAGAACTGCTTGAAAAATATTCTCCGAACAGAGTCATAATAGAGCCTAGCGGTGTAGGTAAACTTTCAGATGTGCTAAAGGCTGTATCCGATGTGGAAAAAGATTTACCGGTTGAGTCAAATTCCGCCGTTACAGTAGTAGATGTAAAGAAATGCAAAATGTATATGAAGAACTTCGGTGAGTTCTTTAACAATCAGATTCAGTTTGCAAATACAATAATACTTTCAAGAACAGACCTTGCAGATGATAAAAAGATTGAAGAGGCGGTTGCACTTATAAAGGGTGTAAACCCTGAGGCGACTATTGTTACAACTCCGCTTGATAAGTTGAGTGATGAAAAGATAGAGGAGATGTTGTCAAAACCTATAGATTTAAAGAGTGAGCTGTTGGAGGAGTTGGCAAAGGAACACGAGCACCATCACCATCATCACGACCATGACGAACATGAACATCACCACGACCATGACGAACACTGTGAGCATGAGCATCATCACGACCATGACGAACACTGCGAACATGAACACCATCACGACCATGACGAACACTGCGAACATGAGCATCATCACGACCATGACGAACACTGTGAGCATGAACATCATCACGACCATCATGACCACTGCGGATGCGGACATGATCACCATGACCATCATCATGCAGACGATGTATTTGACAGTTGGGGTATGGAGCAGGTACTGCAATCAGTGAAGATAAGTTAAAGAGTATATTGGACGGTTTTGCCGATGAAGAAAAGTATGGTGTTGTACTTAGAGCAAAGGGAATGATAAAGGATGCAAACAGTGACGACTGGTTCTACTTCGATTTGGTTCCGGGAGAGAATGATATAAGAAGAGGCGATGCCGAATATACAGGTAAGGTATGTGTTATAGGTGCCGGATTAAAGAGTGAAGAACTGAAGAAGTGTTTTAGAGCATAGTGCTTGTTGAATGGAGATATTATGGAACAATTACCTGTTTTTGTCATCAACGGCTTTTTGGAGGCGGGAAAGACACAATTTATGAAATTCACAATGCAACAGGAGTATTTCAGAACTGACGGAAATACTCTTTTGATTGTTTGTGAAGAGGGTGAGGAAGAGTATGACGAAAAGCTGCTTGAATCCACTCATACGACTGTGAAATATATAGATGATATAAACGACTTAACTTTGCAAAAGATGGAGGAGCTTACCAAAGAGGTAAATCCTGAGAGAATACTTATAGAGTGGAATGGACTTTGGGAGCAGGATAAGCTTGAAATACCGGATATCTGGTTTATCAATCAGATGATTACCATATTTGACACATCAACACTTGATCTTTATATTAAGAATAAGGACTTGAAAGCATATATGGGTAAGATGTTAAGAAATTCGGAACTTGTCATCTGCAACAGGGCTGATGATATTGATGAGGATACACTTAGCGCATATCATCTTCAGATAAAGGCGATGGCTCCTAATGCCGAGATCATATTTGAGGGCGAAGAGGGTGAAATAACCGGAGATTTCAGTATAAATTTACCGTATGACCTTGATGATGCAAAAATTGTCATAAAGCCTGAAGATTACGGTGTTTCTATGTTGATACTATGGACAGACCGGAAAAGTATGACGGCAAAGAAGTGGAGTTTACGGCACAGGTTGTCAGACCGAACGGAATAGGTGATGATATACTTATAACCGGAAGAAGAGCGATGACTTGCTGTGAAGCGGATATCCAGTTTTTAGGTTTTGTATGTAAATATAAAGGTGCAAAGAACTTTAAAAATAAGGACTGGGTTAAGGTAAAGGGAAAAATCAAGTTCGAGATGAATAAACAGTATCGTGCAAAGGGACCTGTAATATATGCGGATGAGGTATTGCTTACAGGACCGATAGACGGTTTGGTTCAATTTTAGGAGGATTATGTCGGATTTAGAATTGCTGAATGAGGCAAAGAAGGCCGGAAAGATGGCATATGTTCCTTATTCAAAGTTTAAAGTAGGGGCCGCACTTTTGACAAAGTCGGGAAAAGTAATACATGGCTGCAACATTGAAAACGCTGCCTATACACCTTGCAATTGTGCGGAAAGGACCGCTTTTTTTAAGGCAATATCGGAAGGAATATATGATTTTTGTAAGATAGCCGTTGTCGGAGGATTTGAAGAAACAGATTTCGACAATATGTGTACTCCATGTGGAGTATGCAGACAGGTGATGCAGGAGTTTTGCAATCCGAAAGAGTTTGAGATTATAATGGTTGACGGTGCAAATATAAGAAGTATGAAATTGGAAGAACTGTTGCCTTTTGGATTTGGACCTGATAATCTGAATAAATAAAAATGATATAGGATGGTTTAATGAAAAAAACATTTTTAAATAAATTTATATTGGTTACTACATTGGGTGCAATACTTGTTACAGGTGCCGGAAGGAACTTGTTTATAAAAGAAATCAATGCCTTTACAACTAAAAAGGGATATGTAGATGTAAGTAACTTAAATGTCAGATCAAAAGCCGGCACCGGAAACAATACGGTTGCAACATTGCAAAGAAACACATCCGTCACTGTACTTGATGAGGTAAACAGTGACGGAATGTACTGGTACAAGATTTCATTTAATGTTGGCTCAGGAGATAAGGAAGGATATGTAGCAAAGAGCTATATAAGAACCGAGGCTACAACAAGTTATAAAACAGATGCAAATTTCGAGTCTTCAATTGCAGGTTTCCCTGAGAGCTATAAGAACAGACTCAGGTCATTACATGCCGAATACCCGAACTGGAAGTTTGTTGTGCAGAATGTAGATATCCCTTGGGATGAAGTGATAAAAAATGAATCAAAAGTCGGTTTGAACCTGGTGTCAAAGGATGCAAAGCCGTCTTGGAAATCAATGGAAAAAGGTGCATATAATTCGCAAAGCGGAACCTGGATAGGATATGATTCTGATAAGTGGGTATCTGCAAGTGAAGGAATTATAAGATACTATATGGACCCCAGAAACTTCCTTGATTCCACAAATATATTTCAGTTTTTAAACCACGGTTATTCCACAGGTGAGCAGACTGAAGAGGGTATTGAAAAGATGCTTAAAGGCACCTTTATGGAAAGTAAGTCAAGTAAAAAGACTGCAGTTCAAACAAGTGCGGCTGCAACAAAGGCCACAGAAAAAAGTACTACAGAGGCTACGACAGCTGATAAAAGCGGTGATACTTCCGCCGCAAAATCGGTTAAAGAGAGCAAAGGCGGCGTTGACTATTCAAGTGCAAAAGCACCGGATGAGAGCACAAGTGCCGGGGAATATGTGAAGGTGGACGGTCCGATTGCAAACCCTAATGAAAGTGCACAGCTTGTGGGACCTATGGAAGAGCCTGAATCAAGTGTGGATTCTCCTGCTAAAGAAAGCGACTCTATCGGTGAAAGTGATAAAGGCCCCGGATATACGGAGCCTGCAACTACAACGGCTTATGTTCCGACAACAGAGTTTTCAGACCCTGAGCACGGGCCGGGTGTGGTGAACGGTGATGCTATAAAAGAGAGTATCAGCTCATCAGACAGTATTTATGCATCAAGTTCGGCAACTGCAGAGACTGAAGATCCGAATGCGCTCTCAAACGGAACAACTTATGTAGATATGATTATGGATGCTGCAAAGACATCGGGTGTTAATCCGTATGTGCTTTCAGCTATGCTTATACAGGAACAGGGTTATAAAGGAACTTCAGGGCTCATAAGCGGAACCGGGGGTATATATAATTTCTTCAATATAGAAGCGTATCAGTCGGGAAATCAGTCGGCTACGGAGAGGGGACTTGCTTGGGCAGGAAGCGGAGATACATACCTCAGACCGTGGAATACAAAGGCTAAAGCTATAATAGGAGGTGCTTTGTACTACGGTACCAATTATGCAAAGGCGGGACAGAACTCATTCTACCTTAAGAAGTTCAATGTACTTGGAGATAACAGGTACAAACATCAGTATATGACCAATATAGAGGGTGCAAAGAATGAGGGTGCTATGCTGGCGAGAGCATACTCTGAAGAAGATAAGAACGGAGTATTTACATTCTACATACCTGTGTACAGGGATATGCCTGATATACCGGCTGCGATGCCTGACGGTAACTAAATATAAAGAGAGGAAAGTAATACTGTATTTACATAGTTTTATGCAGTAATGTCAGAGAATAAGATGAAGTATTTAAAAAATTCTAATGTAAATGTCATCATACCTTCTTTTTTACTTGCCCTAATATTTTCAATAGTATTGACTTTTAATGCTTTTGCGATGGGTATCAGTATAAGCTTTGCAGATGTCAATGCATCAGTGGGTGATGAAGTAAATTTGGTGATGACACTTTCGTCAAGTGACGGAAATATAGACAGTGCAACTGTGATGTTAAGCTATGATGACAGTGTACTTGATTTTGTAGGAGGAACCAATGCACAGGGCGGTGCCGGAAGCATAAAGGTAACATCAAATACCGGAACCAATTCAAGCAGTCAAAACTATTCTTTAAAGTTTAAGGCTAAAGCTGCCAAAGATACTACAGTAGTGGTAAGTTCATGGGAAGTATATGATACCAACGCAAAGATGGCTACAATGCAGTCGCAGGGTAGCGGTAAGATAAAAATAAAGGAGGCTGAGGCTGCTCCCGGTACAACTGCCGAGACTACTGTAGAAAAGAAAAAGGAAGAGTCAACCACTGCTGCGGCAGATAAAAAAGACGCTTCACTTTCATCTTTGAAGGTCAGCCCGGGAAAACTTACTCCTGATTTTAAGAGCAATGTGAAAAATTACGACATGAATGTTGCCGGAAATATTTCAAATATTGCGGTAAGTGCAAAGCCTAGGCAGGACGGTTCAAAGGTTGTTATTACCGGAAATGATAATCTTGTTGTAGGTGTCAATGCGGTAACGGTAAAGGTAACTTCACCTGACGGTTCTGTGGTGGAAAGCTACATCATAAATGTAAAGAAAGTGAAATGAAAAAGACTCAGGAAGAGTCGACAACTGCCGAAGAGAGTGTTGTTGCAGAGAGTGAAGGCGAAAGTGAAGAGTCGATGGATATTGTTTCTACAGCCAACGGTCTTACAATCGGAGGAATAGATTATCAGGTATCCGACTCATTTGATAAGAATATTTTGCCGGAAGGTTTTGAGGAATCCACATTTACATATAAGGGCAGAGAAGTCAAAGCCGGTAAGATGAAGAATCAGGACGTATATATCTTATATCTTGTAGGTAATGACGGTTCAGGAGATTTTTATATCTATGACGACGCTTCAGATAAATGGTCCGTATACACTCAGATAGATACCAATGCAAAGAGTATTACTGTAATGCCTCTTGATAAGGGTGTGGAAGTACCTAAGGGATTTGTTGAGAGTATATTGGTCATAAACGGTAAGAAAATTCGCGGTTGGATATGGGGCAGTGACAATGAGAAGAGATACTGTGTAGTATATGCTATGAATTCCGACGGTAGAAAGGATTTCTACAGATATGATATGGAAGAAGGCACAATACAAAGATACTTGTAGACCCTAATGCGGATACCGGAGTGTCAAAGGCTGAATACGATGTACTTGAAAAGAAGTACGAGAGAAGCAATGAATGGCTCAGAAATGTGATAGCTTTGGCAATTATATTGGCTGTATTTGTAATAATACTGCTTATTTCAAAGGCTTCAAACAAAAAGAAAGCCAAGAAGGTAAGTAAGAAGGTTACAAAAAAGAAGAATAAGAGTAATATAACAAAGAATGTAGATCTTATTTCCGAAAAAGATCAGGATGATAAGGCTCCTCTTGAATATATGCCTCTCGGACAGAAAAAGGAAGAGGTAAAAGAGACAAAGAAAGATAAGCTTGATATAGATGACGGATTTGCTGAAGTGGATATATCTGACGGAACGGATGAATTACCTGATACAAAGGATGAGCAAAAAGAAGAAATAAAAGCTGAACAAACCGCTGAAGAGTCAAATGAAGAACAAAAGAAAAAAGATTCTGACGACTTTGAGGATGTAGATGTTTAAAAAATAGGCTGTTGCTTTTGCAACAGCCACTTTTTGTATCGTTTATTTCTTATTTCCGTATTTTGCTTCTGTAGTAAGACCTATACCCAGTTTACTTATAGTTTTCATATCAATATCGGAAAGCATCACGCTTGAGTGCATCTGAAGTCCTTTTAACTTTGGAATAGCATGCAGAGCTTTTCTTGCATTTTCATCCGTTGCGGCGGATATTGACAGTGCAATAAGTGCTTCATCTATATGAAGTCTTGGGTTGGAGCCGCCAAGATAAGTGGTTTTCAACTCTTGAACAGGTGCTATAACAGTCGGTGAAATAAGTTTTATTTCATCGTCAACGCCGCTGAGCGCTTTAAGTACATTAAGGATAAGAGCGGCACTTGCACCGAGAAGTTCAGATGTCTTACCTGTGATAAGTTCGCCGTTTTCAAGTTCCATTGCAGCTGCGGGAAGTTGTGTTGTCTCAGCCTTTAAAAGTGCGGCGGATACGACCCTTCTGTCGTCAATGCTTGTCTTTGCCTGCTGCATGATAAGTTCAAGCTTATAAACTTCATCAGCTTTTACATTCACCCTTGGCAAATCTGCAAAAGTGAATTATAGTATCTTCTAATGATTTCCTGTTTACTTGCTTCTCTGCATACCTCGTCGTCTATAATACAGTTTCCGCCATATTTACACCCATATCTGTAGGTGATTTGTATGGGCATTCACCAAATATTCCCTCAAAGATAGCCATAAGTACAGGAAAAACTTCAATATCTCTGTTGTAATTGACTGTAGTTTTTTTCCGTATGCTTCAAGGTGGAACGGGTCAATCTATGTTCACATCATTTAAGTCGGCGGTTGCAGCCTCATAGGCAAGATTTACAGGATGCTTTAGCGGAAGATTCCATATCGGGAAGGTCTCAAATTTTGCATATCCCGCCTTAACTCCTCTTTTATTTTCATGGTAAAGCTGTGAAAGACAGGTTGCCATTTTTCCTGAACCGGGACCCGGAGCTGTAACTATTACAAGCGGTCTGGATGTAATTATGTAGTCATTTTTACCGTAGCCTTCTTCACTGACTATATGTGATACATTGCTTGGATATCCGTCTATCAAATAAAGTCTGTAAACTTTTATACCGAGGTTTTCAAGTCTTTCTTTAAATGTATCCGCACTCTTTTGTCCTGAGTACTGTGTAATGCAAACACTCCCTACGAAGAGTCCTTTACCGCGGAATGCGTCTATAAGTCTTAAAACGTCCGCGTCATAGGTGATACCGTGGTCCTCACGAATCTTGTTCTTTTCTATATCAATTGCCGATATGGAAATGATTATTTCAGCCTGATCTTTCAGCTGTAGAAGCATTCTGAGTTTTGAATCAGGCTCAAACCCCGGAAGTACTCTGGATGCGTGGTAATCATCAAAAAGCTTTCCTCCAAACTCCAGGTAGAGTTTGTCACCGAAACTTGCAATTCTTTCTTTGATATGCTCTGACTGTGTCTTCAAATACATTTGATTGTCAAAACCAACCTTCATAATATGCCTTCCTTTGTAAAACTGAATTATAAAAATCAAAGACACATTATAGCACTTTTCAATATAAGATAAAAGGGAGAAAATAGATTTTCTTATATAGTAAGTAATAAATTTTTATCTAAATTTTAAAGAATAAATCTAAAAACATATATATTTTTAATACGGCGAAAGTGATATACTAAGGCGACTAAGAAAGAAAGCAGGTTAGCATATGAAAAAGCAACTTTTAGTAACTGCAATCGGATTGGCGATTGTTTGGGAGCATGTTCAAATAAGGCAAATAATGCAGGTACGGTAGGAGAAAGCACTACGGTGGCTACAGAGAATACGACTGTAGATAATACCGATGCTACAGAAACAAGCATAGCCCTGAGTAAGGCAAAGATTCATCTTAATTATTCAAATTTGGCAGATAATGAAACAAGAGACAGAGTAAAAAAGGCGCTGGCAAATGCAGGTTTGAGTGAGGATAAGATAAATAAGTTTTTTGAGGCTGTAGACGAGTACAATAATGCCGTAGGAAGTAAAAATCTTGTACAGGAGATGACAAGTATTGAGGCTGCATTCCCTACATTTGATCAAGATAAACTAATAGATGCATGGCTTAATAATAATCAAGGCTTTGTAGGCAGAAACTGTAGGATAACATCATATTCTTTGATGGGAGATTTTATTAAGGTAGGAAATAAAACTCCGGGTGATACCACTATGTTATTCAATGATTTTGCCGCAATAGATGCAAAAAAGATATTTGAGGGTGAGGACAAAGAAAAGTTTGATACGATATTCTCATATATAGATGTAAACAATACACATGATACAAATGAACTTGCCGATGAGATAGTGAAGTCATGGAATGATAAGCAGATTTCATTTGACAATGACAAGATGCATATGATTTCAGTATTTATGACTATGGATGACGGCAAGAATGCGGTTCAGGAATTTATAGGACATACAGGCGTTTTGGTAAATGACGGAGATAAATATCTGTTTATTGAAAAACTTGCATTTGAATTACCGTATCAGGTAGATGAGTTTGACAATCTGCAGGATGTTAATGACTATTTGATGGGATATTATGACAACGATGCAGAGGGGCTTACCGCAAGCCTATTATATTTGAAGACAATCATGTAATGAAAGAGTACAGAGTGTTAAAATAATGCTTGCATTTATTAAATTATTTTGTTTAAATAATATCATGGTCAGAGGTTGATTATATCGGTACTTGATATTACTTTGGAAACTTTGTGTTCTTAAGCGTTTTGACCGAAATATTATTATTATAGAGGTGTTATGGCTGAGAGAATAAATATATTAAAAACAGACTATGAAATGGATCGCACCGACTGGACACAGGTCGTATCTGCAGTCTTTGGAGGTATGCTTCGTGTACAGGATATGATCGAGATGTATGTAGCAAAGGGACAGGGCTGGAATGTTGATTTTGCCACACATAAAATAAAAATCGGTAACAGCACATATCCGATTCAATTCATAGGAAGTGAGTCTATACAGTCAAATGATTGGCTATGGGGCTGGAAGAATATAAACGGTTTTGATGACAGTCTGCTTGAGCTTGTGGATGAGGCAAGAGCTTTCGGAGAGAAAGTGGGATTTGATGCTTTAACAACTCCGAATCTGCTGCTTACACAGAGTGTGACAGGATATATTCTTTCTATGATTGCCTGCGGTATAAGTGATAAGAACTACGGATACTATCCATGTAAACATTCGGGCGGAGTTGCCTTTGTAGCACTGTATGATTTGCCTGAAAAGTTCTTTGCACCTGTATCCTCTACAGGATTTATCAGCAATATAATGAAGGCGATAAGTCTGTATGAGCTTGATCATAAGATATTGGTTGAGGGATTTTTGGCATGGAACGGCTGTGACTACCACTGGGAAGACAACAATATCTATGCGACTTTCGAGAACAAAGAACAGTTACTTATAAGATTTGAGAATATAGGTGACAAAAAGAGAATAAAGAATATCGACGGAATAACCGGATAAAAAAAGGGACCTCTTAAAAGAGGTCCTGTTTTTATAGATGTTTTACGCTTTGTCTTCGAAGGAGTTGATAAGGCAGTTTGAATGCATTTCCGGTAAATGAAGGAGAAGCGAAATATTCAAGCAATATTTGAGCAGCTTTTATACCCGTATCAAATGTTGCATGTCTTATAGTAGTAAGGGACGGTCTTATTGCTGTTGCAAGATTGCTGTCGTCAACACCTGTTACGGATATATGTTCAGGTACCTGTATATTATTATCATACATAAAGTCTATAGCACCGACGGCTATATTGTCACAGGCACAGAGTACAGCTGTAGGAAGTATAGATGATTTTTCGTATATTTGATGCATACCTTCATATCCGTCAGCAATTGTAAAAGATTCCTGAAAGCTGATTAAATCTTGTGATGTATTCAGTGAGCACTCCCTGAGGCCTTTCATATAGCCTTGATATCGTTTCTTTCCGGCGGATAGGTCATGTAACGGTCCACCTATAAAAGCTATATTTCTATGTCCCATATTATAAAGAAAATGGACCATATCACAAATCGCCTGTTGATTGTCCATGTTTACAGAACTTATAGGTATCTTTAAGCTAAAATCAGGAATATCTTGACAAACATATACTATAGGCTTGTTATTTCTATGTATCCAAAGTAGATGTTCTTCCGGTATGTGAACATTAGCCATTATAATTCCCTCAACCTGTTTATTCTTTAATACATCTAAAAAATGGATTTCTTTATCCAACTCACCATTTGTTTCACATATTACGGTGTTGTAGCCAAGAGGAGTCAGTACACTGTTTATACCTTGCAAAATTCTTCCAAATACATTATTTGATATATCCGGAAATAAAACTCCTATCAGTTTATTTGATTTTTTTCTATCTTTTTTCTCAGAAGCGGTTGGTGAATATCCAAGTTCAGCTATTACCTTCATTACTTTATTCCTGGTGGCAGGTGATACCGAACTACTCTGATTTATCACTCTGGAGATAGTTGAGATAGAAACACCGGCCGCCTTCGCAACATCATTTATATTGACCATATTTCCCCCTTATGAAAATAAAAATGAAAATCAAATCATAATAATGAAAAACTATGAAAACAATAGCATATTTGCATAGAAAATGCAAGAAAACATACACTTGCATAATCATTTATAAAAACTTTGGGGCATTTGCTAATATCATATTCTGTTTAAATAGTATAGTATATGAGCATAAATAAAGAAAAAATATGGAATGAGGTTGAAGATGGGGCAGATTTTCTACAGACCGAAGGACGGTTGGGTAGGTGACACTATACCTTTTGCATATGACGGTAAATTTTTACATATTTTTATCTTCATGATGAGCGAAAAGGAAAAACACAGGATGAGTATGGTTACCGAACAAGTTGGAACCTTTTGATTACAGAGGATGGAGTAAATATAAAAGATTGCGGCATTGTACTGCCGGTAGGTGAATATGAAGATGCCGACTATGCTTGCTATACAGGCTCTGTAATAGAAGGAAATGACGGCAAATTTCATATGTTTTATACGGCACAAAATAATTATAATCCTAAATATCATAGAGACGGTAGACCTTTACAATATGTTGCTCATGCTGTTAGTGAAGATCTTATGCATTGGGAGAAGCTTCCCGGAGCTTACTTTCGGTGCGGATGAGTCTATGTATGAGCCTTTTGATTGGCGTGATCCGTATGTCTTTTTTAATGAAGAAGAAAAATGTTTTGATATGTTATTGGCGGCAAGGTTAAAAGGAGCAAGTGAAAAAAACGGAGGATGTGTCGGACTGTGTAGATCTTATGATTTGATTAACTGGAAAGCGATGAGTCCGTTTTATAATCCGAAGTCTTATATGACACATGAATGTCCTGATTTATTTAAGATGGGGAATAAGTGGTATTTAATATATTCCACATTTTCAGAAAAATTTGTAACTCACTACAGAATGTCGGACAGTTTAAAAGGTCCATGGGTCGCACCGATAGAAGATACATTTGACGGAAGAGCTTTCTATGCTGCAAAGACTGCAAAGGCAGGAGAAAAAAGGGTTGCTTTTGCATGGGTTCCGACCAAACGTAATGACAGTGATTTTGGACAATATGAGTGGGGCGGTGATTTTATTGCACATGAAATAAATCAAAAAGAAAACGGAAATTTATGTGTAAAGCCTGTATCAGGAATATTTAATGTATTTGGTAATGAAATGAAATCGGCAGATATAAGTCCGATAGAAATACAAAATAATGAAGGAGAATCGTTTTATGTAATTGGTGAGATGAATAGTACTTGTATGATAGAGGCTAAGATAGAGTATGACAGTAATACAAGGTCATTTGGTATAGGATTAAGACAAGATAACAGTTTTTCAAATGGTTACTATTTAAGATTTGAGCCGTTCTATAATAGGGTTGTTGCTGATATGTGGCCAAGGTGTATACAAGGAGTTAATCAGTGGTATGTTGACGGCGATAAGCCGTTTATGGTTGAACTTGAAAGACCTTTGATTATAGAAGTTTGGAGAATAATAAGGTAGACATAAGAGTTATAGCGGATGATACAATACTTTGTCTTTATGTAAATGACATTATGGCTTTGACGATGAGAGCCTACAATAATGAAAGGCCTTTTTGGGGATTTTTTGTAAATGACGGAAGTATAAAAGTATCGGATATTTGTATGTATCATATTTGTAAAGGGGAAAATTATGTATAGGAAAATAGGAGTAATAGGGCTTATAGTCAGTATGTTATTGATTGGTTGTGGAACAAAGTCACAAAGTACACAAAGTTCATCGCAAGCGGAAGGTAAAGACGGTGGAGCAAGAGAAATCCATTATTTTTCATCGAGATCTGCGTCAGATGATACGATAGTAACATTACAGGAAATTACCGATAAATATAATGAGCAAGGCGGAAATATTAAGCTTGTCATTGACAGTAATGCAGACAGAACATCATATGACCAAAAGCTTCGTACTATGATTGCCGGAGGACAGATGCCGGATATGTTTGACTTGGATGCAACACCATATGCCGCTGAGCTTGGAGAAAAGGGTATGCTGACAGATATGGATGCATTTTTAGATGAGATAGGTGAAAAGGACAGTTATATTCCTTTGGCACTTAATTACGGAAGGACTGCTGACGGGAAATTATATACTTTACCGCTTGAGCTTTCTACAGAGATGATTTGGTACAATGTAGATATGTTTAAAGATGCAGGAATTGAAGCTCCAAAGACATTGGATGAACTTTTGGAGGACTGTAAGGCATTAAATGATAAAGGATATACAGCTTTCGGAATAGGTGGAGGAGACGGTTGGCCGTTACTTCGTCTTCTTGCAACATATCCGTTCAGGATGACAGGTAATGACTTCTTAAATGACCTTTCCACAGGGAAGGCAAAGATGTCTGATGAACCTGGAATGAAAGCGGCTGAGTTTATGTCTGATATCGGAAAATATTTCCAACCGGGATTTTCCACTACAGATGTGGCTACAGGTTTGAATCTGTTCTTAAGCGGAAAAAGTGCAATGTATCCTACAGGAACATGGGAATTGAATTATTTTACAGATAAAAACAGACCTGAAGGATTGAACGTGGATTATTTTTATATGCCGACAATAAAAGATGCAAAAACAAGTGCAAATGATTATTGGGCATTCGGCGGAATAGGATTATCTGTAAATCCTAAAGTTTTTGATGAACAGTATAAAGATTATTTGACATTTATAGTAAAAAATTATAGTCCTGCATACTTTGCACATGAACACCTTGCACCACAAAAAGTTGAAATGAGTGACAACAGTAAGTTTGATCCGCTTTTCTTAAAAATAATGGAAGATACAAACAATATAGGTACCACAGCCGCAAGACCTTGGGATGTTGTATTGAATGAGGATGTTATAGCAACGATTAATGATAATCTTCCGGGATTATGTATGGGTGAGGAAACACCTGATGAATTTGTAAAGGCTGTGGATGAAGCATTGGATGCAAATAAATAAAAGTATTTTAATTGGGGCAAGTCTTTGCCCCATATATTAAATTATTGGAGAATTGATTTATGAAAATTTTAAGAGATAAAAAAAGCAATTGCTATTTTTTTATTGCCGGCTTTTCATTGTGTATTCTCTTATCGTTATGACCCCTATAATAGTTTCAATTTATTATAGTTTACTGGATTGGAAACGGAATTGGAAAAAAAGACTTTTATAGGACTTAACAATTACATAAAAACTGATTGGTGACAATGTTTTTTTAAACAGGCATTTTTTTAATAATATACTTTATATTATTATTGTTATGGTATTACAGTTGGGATTTGGGTTTACCACTGCAATATTGTTAACATATTTGAAAAAAAGGGAAGAGGATTTATACAGACAGTATACTATATTCCTTCAGTAATAACGGTTATTGCTATATCACAATTATTTACCGGATTTTATTCATATGAGCCGATGGGTCTGTTTAATATATTTAGAAAGCTGTTAGGATTAAAACCTATAGCATTTCTCAGTGAGTACAAAACTGTATTATGGGCGGTAGCATCTGTAGAAGGATGGCAGTATATCGGAATTTATATGATTATTTTTTATTCAGCTCTTGTATCTGTTTCACCTGATATACTTGAGGCGGCAAGAATAGATGGAGCAAGTGAATTGCAAATCTTATTTAATATAAGAATACCGGCAATTTCAAATGTAATTATGCTGTCTTGTATACTTAGTTTGGTAGGGGCACTTAGGGGATTTGCAGCTCCAATGAATATGACAAAAGGTGGACCGAATCATAGGTCTGAAATACTTGCAACATATATGTATAAAAAAGCTTTTACAAGTAGAGACTATGGATATGGAAGTGCAATAGCGGTTGTTATTGTCATACTTAGTATTATCGGCGTATTGCTGATAAGTAAGTATATGGATAATGAAGGCGAGTAGGTGAATAGATGAAGAGAAATGTGAAGAAAACAGTATATTGGGCTGTTATGATTTTGTTTTTAATAATCCAAGGTTATCCTATCATTTGGTTGATCTTGGCAGGGTTTAGACCGAATATAGAATTGCTTACAGATCCGTTTAGTATTCCGAAGAGTCTTACATTAGAAAACTTTATTAAAATATTTACACAGAGTAATGTTATGACATATATAAGGAACAGCGCGATAATATCTGTAATATCTTTAATATTTATAGTTGTAATAAGTTCTATGGCATCATTTGCTATAGCAAAAATGAAGTTTGCAGGAAGAAAAAAAGATATATAGATATTTTTCTTATAGGTTTAACAATTCCATATGCGGTTACGCTGATTCCGCTATTTACTATGTTTGCAAAAAGTCGGACTTATAAATACAAGGATAAGCGTTATATTGCCGTTGCTTGCTTTTTCAATTACCTGTGTCGATAATGTTATTTGTAAAATTTTTATTCATTTATTCCTAATGAAATTATAGAGGCGGCGGTTATTGACGGAGCAAATATATATGGTATATATGCTAAAGTAATTATACCGTTGTCAATGAATACGATTATGACTGTGCTTGCAATGAATTTTATAACTGTATGGAATGATTATACATTCAGCCTTATATTTATAAACAGTACGGAGTTGAAAACCATATCGATAGGATTAGCGGACTTTATAGGTCCAAGAGGTTTAAAAGACTGGGGAGCGACATATGCGGCAATTGCGACATCAATATTTCCTACTTTAATTATATATTTCGGATTAAATAAAAAGATGACGGCAGGAATGACATTGGGGGCAGTAAAATCATGAATGATTGTGAAATTATTTTCAGACCGAAATATCATTTTTCATTAAATAAAGGGTGGATAAATGATCCGAACGGATTGGTTTGGTTTTGCGGTAAGTATCATCTTTATTTTCAATGTAATCCGTATAGTAATAATTGGGATAAGATGCATTGGGGTCATGCTGTAAGTGATGATTTGATACATTGGGAAGAGTGCAAGCCTGTTTTGGTTCCGGATAGAATATATGAAGATTATGTTAAAGGCGGATGTTTTTCAGGTTCTGTAGTAGTGCACGAAAATAAAATATATGCATTTTATACGGCTGTAACATTGGTGAATGGGGAAATTACGCAAAGACAATGTATGGCATATTCTTTTGACGGATATAACTTTATAAAATATGATAAAAATCCTATTATAGAATCCATAGGTGTTGATTTTAGAGACCCCAAAGTTATATATCATGACGGTGAGTGGCAAATGGTTGTTGGCGGTTCTGACGGAAGTGCTTTGAATCGTGACAGCCATGGAAGAATATATTTATTTCATTCTGATGACTTGTATAACTGGACATACGGTGGAATATTGTATGAGGCAAAAGATGGAGAAGGGACAATGTTTGAATGTCCGGATATATTTGAATTAGATGGAAAATGGGTCATAACCGCTTCACCTATGAATCGCACAGATTTTTTACCGACAATATATATGGTAGGAGATATAAATTTTAAAAACTGCATATTTTGCCATGAATATACGGATACATTAGATTTTGGGCCTCATTATTATGCATCACAAGTATACAAGGACAAATATAATCGGTATATTTCTATAGCTTGGATTGGAGGATGGGAATGGATGCCGTGGATAAAAGATCATGGCCCGTCTGCAGAAAATGGTTACAGAGGAATTATGTCATATCCAAGGCTTGTATACATTGAGGATTCCGGACTGAAGTTATTGCCATATAATAGCGGTAACAATACAAGGGATAAATCAGATTATTATACTAAGGTAAAGTTATCGGATAGATTAAAATTTAATTTATTTGACGAGTTAAAAGAGCCATGTTTATATAAACGGAATCGTGTCCAGAAGCAGGAGCAGTACAGATTTAAGTATTTCAATATTTGATATGGAAGGACATAGAATTCTGATTACATTGGATTTTTTTATTTGGAAATATTATTACAGATTATACTGAAGCAGATAGATATATTAATAACGGTCCAAGAATCTACAAGGCTGATATACAAGATAAATTGGATGTAGAATTTACTGTTTTAAAGGATGGAAATGTTCTTGAAGTTTATCTTTTGGACGGTAAATATGATTTTACGTCAATGATATATCCGAAACAGAATAAAATTGGCATTTCTATTAAGGTAAAAAGATGCTGTTGTACGATATAGAGAGATAAATATTGAAGAATAATATGGAGTCAAGATTACCTATAATATTGATAAGAAACAGACTGATACAGCATATCAAAAATATGCTTATAGTTTGTTTCTTTTTATTTTAAATTATATTACACTATTGGCAAAAATATGTTGACAATTTTTTTCGGGGGGTGGTAGTATTGTGGAAAAATAAATAAGAAAGATATCTATAGTACGTTATAAAAAAACAATTATAATTTTAAAATCACCTGCAACCGAATCGATATATCATTCGTTATATAAGTGAAGGGCAAGAGAGATTAAAAAAATATTTTTTTATTATATGCAACCGATTCCGCTTGTCATTCGTTATATAAGTGAAGGATAAAAGAAAGGAGTAATATATGTATGAAGACATAATCAGAAGTATTGTGAGATTGGTAGTAGAATCGTTTATTATTGATAATAAACAAAAGAAAGACATATGGTTGTGTATTAAAAGATTTATGTGATGGGGAGACGGCAAATATGTATTGTGGTCATTGCGGCAAGAAGATTGCTGAAGATTCAAACTTTTGTATTTTTTGTGGTAAACCTACAGAATTACAAAAACCTCAAAATGAATTAGCGGAGTTTGTAAGAAAAGCAAGAGCCGGAGACAAAGATGCTTTTGGAGTTTTATATAATAATACTTACAATCAAGCATTTTATACTGTAAAAGTCTATGATTAAAGATGATGATGCGGTGAGAGATATACTGCAAGACTCATATGTCAAGGCATTCATACATATGGATTCATTTAAAGGTGATGATAAGTTTTTGCCATGGATAAAACAAATTGCGGCCAATACAGCGAGAGATTGGCTAAAGAAAAAGAAGTCCCATGCTTTTTTACAGATTTAAATGATGATGATGACATGGCATTTGAGGAGCAAATCGAGGATGAAAGAGAAGAGAATATACCTGAAAAAAACTTATAGAGCAAAAAAAGAAACTATAAGACTTATCGGGGAAATTGTCGACAGTTTGCCGGATGATCAAAGAGCGGTTATAGGTATGTACTATTATGAGAAGAAGTCGGTAAATGATATCGCAAGTGCTATGGGTGCATCTCAAAGTGCTATAAAGAGCAGACTTAAATATGGTAGAGATAAGATTAAAGCAAAGGTTGCTGAACTTGAAAGCAAGGGTACAAATCTATATGGTCTTGCACCGTTTACATTCTGGCTATTGCTCATACGCAATATGAAAGGCTTTACAACTGAGCTTATACCTGATGCAAATATATTGCATAATGTAATAGAGAGTATTGACGGTATTTCTCATAATCCGACAAAGACCGGACATATAGGGGATGCAGGCAATGGAAATGTAAAAGCACCGGGTGTAGGAGCTGCTGTGGCGACAGGCGGTATGGGTGCCGCAAAAATTATATTGATTGCATTGATAAGTACTACTGCTATAGGTGGAGGTGTTTTTGGAATATCAAAGGTACTTGACAGAAGTAGTGTCGGTAAGGAGGCAGTAGAAGATACTATAGATAAAAACAGTTTATCAGATAATGTGGAATCTACTTTAGAAGAAACCGAGGCAAAAGAAAGTACTGAAGCCGTAGAGAGTACTGAGGTAACAGAGAGTATTTCTCCAAATGATGAGGCATTAGAGCAATATAAAATAGTTGTGGAACAAGCTTCCACATATAAATTCAGTGATGATTATTACTTTTCACCCACAGGTAATTATCAATATGCTTTAGTGAAGATGAAATCAGATGATCCGGTTCAAACTTTGCTTTTAGCTCAGGAGGTAAGCAATGGAGACAGTTATGTCAGACTTTTTAAATATGATACTGATACGAAAGTTATGCATCAACCATATAAGCCTCCTATAGTGGTAAACTTTCAAATGGTAGAAATTCTGCCAATATAAGTTTAAGTAAGATGGCCAACGGAGACGGGCTTCGTATATTGGGGGTCAGTAGAGGAATAGGAGAAGTATTGATTCAAAAGGTCACACTTGCCGGGGATAATCTCAATATAGAGGATATTTATACGGGTAAGTTTGATGATAATATACCTGCTGAATTCGACGGAGCAGAAATTGAATGGCATAATATCAGTGATTTAAGTGCTTTTGACACACAATCAGATAATAATTAAGTAATATACAATATTATTTTTAGTAACTTTTTAATTTTATATACACATAGGAGGTATTAATATGAAGAAATTTATTGGTATAGCAGCAGTGGCAGCTTTCAGCAGCATTATGGTATCAAGTGCTTGGGCAGGTACATGGAAGCAGAACAATGTAGGCTGGTGGTTTGACAATGGTAACGGCACTTATCCCGCAAGTACATGGCAGTGGATAGACGGCAACAATGACGGTATAGCAGAGTGCTATTACTTCGATCGTGCAGGCTATATGCTCGCAAATACAAGCACACCTGACGGATATCAGGTAAATGCATCAGGCGCATGGGTTCAAAACGGTGCGGTTCAGACAAAAAATCTGAGGGCAAACAGTCAGACAACAAGTAGCAGACCGAAGCTTGTGTTGTATGATGTGGAGCCGACATATAGAATTTTTGCTCATAAGGAAAAGAATATAACTGTTACAGATGGTGAGACATGGACAGATACATTAAATATATATCCGGGTGGAATATTTGAATTTTCAAATGAAAAGGGGTACACCAGACTTAGAGCTAAAGTGGCACCTCAGTATAGTTCAGAACAAAATGGTTGTATACTAATAGTATATGGAGATAATGGTAGTGTACTATATAGAAGCGATGAAATGGTACAAGGAGAAACAGAACCTTTTGATATAGATATAGATATATCAGGACAGAGTAAAATTCAGTTTACATGTTCCAGCAAGGCAGGTGCTAATTTAGTTATAAAATCCGCAAGATTTGAATAATATAATATTTTACTAAGTTCAGGTGGGCTATTTTTAGCCCACCTTTAGTTTTTGTCTTGTAAACATATTCATAAATTGATATAATTAACTCAAGCAAACCAAGTCAATGATTTATAGTACGTGGTTTTATTCTAAAGATAGTTAAGCACATAATTATTTTATTCTAATCAGTTTCTTTAACAATTTTTTCAGGAGGTAGTATGGCGGAGAAAGACATAACACAAAAGGTGCTTGAGCAGTACAATGATGTTTTTATGGATATAGTGAATGTATTGCTGTTTAACGGTGAGATGGTGGTAAGAGCGGATGATTTAATTGATTTGCCTACAAGCAGTTCAAAAAAGATAGGCAGAAAAATCAACTATCAAGACAGAGATGTAGCAAAGTATTGGCAGGGAAATAAGATAAATATTGCCATGTTCGGGCTTGAAAATCAGACAGACCCCGACAAGCTGATGCCGCTAAGGGTTATAAGCTATGACGGTGCGGAGTATGGGTGGCAATCAAACAGAAAAAACAGAGATAAGCCGAAATATCCGGTTATCACATTGGTATTGTACATGGGACATAAAGGCAGATGGAATTATCCGAAAAATATAATGGGTGTAGTGGATGTGGATGAGAGATTAAAGCCGTATGTAAATGACTATAAAATCAATCTTTTTGAGTTGGCTTATCTGCCTGAGGAAAAGAGAAAGCTGTTTAAAAGTGATTTTAGGGTGGTGGTTGACTATCTGTATCAGGTTCGGAAAAATAATAAATATGAACCTGAGATGTATAAGATAGAACATATAGACGAAGTATTGAATCTGATGTCTGCAATGACAAGTGACAACAGGTTTGAAGAAGTGATAGAAGAGGTACATGAAAAGGAGGCAAAGTATATGTGTGAAGTTATTGATATTATGCTGAATAATGGATGGCAGGAAGCTATAGACAGCAGAATGCAAAAAGGACTTGAAGAAGGAATGCAAAAAGGAGCCGAGATTGAAAAGAAAAATATAGCACAGGCCATGAAGAAAAAGGGCCTTGATATAGGTTTGATTATGGAAATTACAGGATTATCAAAGGATAAGATTTCGGCACTGTAATCATCATAAAAATTATATTTTAAATATAGCTGTATCTAATATTTTTTTATATGAGCTACAGCTATATTTTTTTGTGTATATAAATAAAAAAACGAAAATGATAAGATGTAAAGTCACTTAAATGTGCTATAATACACATATATAGCATTTTTTAAGTATATGTATCAGTATAAAAGCAGGTAAAAGATGGAGAAAGCGATAAAAGAAAAACTAAAAGATATAGAGAAGTACATTTGTGAGAATTTCGATGAACTGGATATGGATGATCCGGTGGAAGAAGGGTACTTTGACGAGTATGAAAAGATAAGTGGAGCAAATGATAATGATTTTTACAATTTTGAAAAAGAGTTTAATATAAAGCTTCCGGATGATTTCAAAGAACTGTACAGTTACAAAAACGGAAGCGGATATTTTGAACTTATTCAGTCGGATGTTGACGGCAGAGATATGTCGTTTACATTGATGAGTATTGAAGAGATGAAAAGAATCAAAGGCTTTTTTCAAAATGTAGATGATTTACTTAGTAATTATTTTGACGGTAATGAGCTTGAATCAAAGAAAGACTCAAGAATAAAGCCGTATATTTTCAATAAATTGTGGTTCCCGTTTGCATCATACTGTGAATGTTGTTATCTGATGCTTGACTTTAATCCTGATAAGGACGGTAAGTTGGGACAGGTGATTTGCTATATACATGATCCGGATGAAGTGGTGTATGCGGCGGAAAGTGTGAAAAAACTTATAGATGATGAACTGACTCTGCTTAAGGATATGTTTGATAAGCAGGATTAAACTTGGGATAAAAAGAGGAGTAATATGAGAGAAGAACCGAAGCCCGGAGAGTTTTACAGACATTTTAAGAATAAATTGTATCAGATAGTTGCAGTGGCCACACATTCCGAAACAAGGGAAAAGCTGGTAATATATCAGGCACTTTACGGTGAGTATGGGGTATATGCCAGACCGATGGATATGTTTATGAGTGAGGTGGATAAAGAAAAGTATCCGGATGTGAAACAAAAATATCGCTTTGAGAGAATAGAAGATATAGCTAAAGAATCAAAGTCGGATAAATTGTCAGACCCTAAGGTGATTGAACAGGATAAGAAACTTAAAGAAGACAGCGTATCAAATGACAATACTTTAAAGACGGATAAGGATGCCGACTTCGGAAAAGGATATTTTATAGAGTTTCTGGAGGCGGACGATTTAAGTACGAAAAAGGAAATACTTATAGCAAACAGAGAACTTATAAGTGAGAGGGAGCTGGATACAATTTATGAGATTTACGGGCTTAAGCGCAGAAAAATAGACAGAGATTTGGATATAGCCGATCTTATAGGGTATTTTGATATGCAACAGCAATACGAGGGGAAAAGACTAAGAAAGTAAATGGCATTTGTAATAGAAGATGAGTTGAAGAAATTGCCGCGTCAGCCGGGGTGTATATATTATGCACGATAAAAAAGACGATATTATATATGTAGGTAAGGCGATTTCGTTAAGAAACAGAGTCAGACAGTACTTTCAATCAAGCAAGGACAAGAGTGCAAAGATAAAGCAAATGGTCTCAAAGATTGAAAGATTTGAATATATAGTTACGGACTCTGAATTGGAAGCATTGGTACTTGAAAATAATCTTATAAAAGAGAACAGACCCAGATATAATACAATGCTTAGGGATGATAAGACCTATCCATATATCAAACTTACCGTTAAAGAAGATTATCCGAGGCTCTTGATGGTAAGACAGATAAAAAAAGACAAAAACAAATATTTCGGCCCTTTTTCAAGCGGTAATGCGGTAAGGGATACTATAAATCTTTTGAATAAAGTATATAAGTTGCGAACCTGCAACAGAAATCTGCCAAAGGATATAGGTGCACAGCGTCCATGCCTTGACTATTTTATACATCAATGTGATGCACCTTGCCAAAACTATATATCAAAAGAGAAGTACAATAAAAATGTCTCCGAGGCACTGCATTTTCTAAGCGGAGATTTTGAACCTATTGTAAATAAGATAAGAAGTGAGATGGAAAGGCTTTCATCTGAACTTAAGTTTGAAGAGGCTGCAAAACAAAGAGATTTGTTGAATTCAGTGCTTCATGTCACACAAAAGCAAAAAATAACCTCTGACGATGCCAAGGACAGAGATATTATCGCTATGGCAAAGGATGACAGGGATGCGGTAGTGCAGGTGTTCTTTATCCGTGAAGGTAAGATGGTCGGAAGAGAACATCATTATGTACAGGTGGCAATGGATGATGAAAAAGCTGATATATTGGAAAGTTTTATAAAACAATTCTATGCGGGAACACCCTTTGTACCAAGTCAGATAGTGTCACAGTATGATTTAAAAGACATTGAACTTATATCGGAATGGCTTTCAACAAAAAGGGGTTCGAAGGTTAATATCATTGTGCCTAAGAAGGGTTCAAAAGAAAAACTTGTAGAACTTGCAGTAAAAAATGCAGAGATTGTACTGACTAAAGACAGAGAAAAGCTTCAAAGACAGGAAGCAAGAAGTACCGGAGCGGTAAAAGAAATTGAAGAACTTTTATCATTAAAAAATTTAAACAGAATGGAAGCCTATGATATTTCCAATATTTCAGGTGTTCAATCTGTAGGTTCTATGGTAGTATATGAGAACGGAATGCCGAAAAAGAGCGATTACAGAAAGTTTAAAATAAAGACGGTTATAGGCCCTAATGACTACGCTTCAATGAAGGAGGTTTTGACCAGAAGATTTGAGCATGTAACCGATGAATCAAGTACAGGTTTTAATAAATTGCCTGATATTATTTTGATGGACGGAGGCAGAGGTCAGGTAAATATCTGTCTTCAGGTTTTAGAGGAGTTTAAACTTAATATTCCTGTTTGCGGAATGGTAAAAGATGACAACCACAGAACAAGAGGATTATACTATAATAATGTAGAAATACCTATAGATACACACTCACAGGGTTTTTTACTTATAACAAGAATACAGGATGAAGCACACAGATTTGCAATAGAATACCACAGGAGTTTAAGGTCAAAGACACAGGTAAAGTCTATACTTGATGATATAGAGGGAATAGGCAGTGTGCGAAGAAGAGCTCTTATGAAGCATTTTAAGGATATTGAAAATATAAAGAATGCCACTGTGGAGGAGCTTATGAGTGTGGAAGGGATGAATAAAAAGGCGGCTGTTGCGGTAAATGAATTTTTTATAAAAGCAAAACAAAATGTCTGACTATAGGTTGACATTAAAAAATAAAAAGGAGATTTTTTATGTTAAGACATATCGTAATGTGGAAATTTAATGAGGGGATAAATATCCCGAGAGTGGGCGAGGAGATAAAGACAAGCTTGCTGGCACTGTGTGAAAAGATGGATGAAGTGGTAAGAGCGGATGTTGTATACAACACGCTTCCTACAAGCACACATGATATGATACTTTCGATGGATGTATTGGATAAGGCGGCTTTGCAAAAGTATGCAACCTCAAGAGAACATGTAGAGATTGCAGATACCTTGATAAAACCGAACACAAACTCAAGAGTGGCTATTGACTATATGGTATAAATAAGCTTTAAAGAGACTTATATGCATAAATCTATGTGTATAAGTTTTTTTGTATTTAAAAATATGCAACAATCACCGTATTTATAGGCCTTCTCACATTTGCTATTTAAAAAAATCATGTTATAATGTCTTTTGTATACAGTGATAAGGAATTATCAATGTTGGTAGTAGTGTTGTTTGCCATAATGATTCTTTACTAAAATTGAAAAGTATATCATTGGCGGATTAGCTTAGTAATGAAGGAGAAAGTATGGGGAAAAAGGGTTTTATATTTTTACCCGGTGGATTCAATAGTGTAATTGAAGAATTATCAAAAAAGTATCGTATATATGCACCTGTGCTCAAAGAAAAGGAAGGCAGATTTACAGATACCGATGTAGTTCGATATGATTTTGTAAATGAAGTGGCGGACATTGAGCTTGAGAAAAAGTCCGATTATTCATTTAAGGAGATTTTAACTCCGCTTTCACAGACATTATTTTTCTTCACGGAAAATGATGTGAAGGAAGCAAATGTTGATGAGAGAGAGGTCTTGGTATTCTTAAGAAGTTGCGATTTGAATGCATTAAAAAGACTTGATCAGATTTATCTTAAAAACGGTAGAGAAGAAGACTATTTCTATGCTCGTATCAGAGATAAGGTGAAGTTTGTACTTATGGGTTGCGCTCACTCATATGAGGACTGCTTCTGTGTGGATATGGGTACAAACAGAGCTGATGACCTTGATTTCAGCTTTTCGGTTGACTATGTTGACAACAAGTTCAAATGTCAGCTTAAGGATGAGACTCTCAGTTCTATATTTGAAAACAATGCTCTTAAAGAAGAAGATGTTACACCTATGTTTGTAACAGAGAATGAGACAAGAGTTAAGTTGCCGGGAGAGGTACCTCTTTCAATATTTACATCCGATATGTGGGATGAATATACTGCAAGGTGCATAGGATGCGGAAGATGTAACTATGTTTGTCCTACCTGTACCTGCTATACAATGCAGGATGTATACTATACGGATAACGGCAAAGTCGGTGAGAGAAGAAGAGTCAATGCTTCATGTATGGTAGACGGATATACCAATGTGGCAGGCGGCGGAGAATACAGAAAGAAACACGGAGACCGTATGAGATTTAAGACTATGCACAAGATCTATGACTTCAGAAAGCGTTTCGGCTACAATATGTGTGTAGGTTGCGGCAGATGTGATACTGTGTGCCCTGAGTATATTTCATTCTCAAATATTATTAACAAAGTAACAGCTAAAGTAGAGGAGGTGCAAAATGAGAACTAATCCTTATATTCCATTTCCGTCAAAAATTTTAGATGTTATTAAGCATACAAAGAAAGAATACACATTCAGAATGGAATTTCACGGTGATGTAAAGCCGGGGCAGTTCTTTGAAGTTTCAATACCTAAGTTCGGTGAGGCTCCCATTTCTGTAAGCGGAATTACCGAAAACAGTGTGGATTTGACCATACGTAAGGTAGGTAGAGTTACAGATGAGGTATTTGAAAACTATGTCGGAGATACATTATTCCTTCGCGGACCTTACGGTAACGGTTTTGATGTGGATAAATACACGGACGGTGAGTGTGTGGTGGTAGCAGGCGGTACAGGTGTTTCTCCTGTTCGCGGTGTTATAAATGCTCTTGCTGCAAGTAAAGATTCTAAGGATAAGCATGTAATACTGGGATTTAGAAGTCCTTCGGATATGCTGTTTAGAGATGATATTGCAGACTGGGAAAATAAGATTGACCTTATTTTGACAATGGATAAAGAAGCTGAAGGATATACCGGAAATGTCGGACTTGTAACCAAGTTTATTCCTGAGCTGAAGTTAAAAAATATTGAAACTGCACAGGCTGTAGTGGTAGGACCTCCTCCAATGATGAAGTTTTCGGTAATAGAGCTTTTGAAGCTTGGATTTAAAGAGGAGAACATCTGGGTTTCTTACGAGAGAAAGATGTGCTGCGGTATCGGAAAATGCGGACATTGTAAGGTAAATGACACTTATATATGTCTTGACGGACCGGTATTTAACTATGTTGACAGTAAGGCTTTGATTGATTAGAGAGGTGAATAATGGATATAAATGTAAAAAAACTTAAGAAAAACGCCTTTCGTGTATCTAAAGTGCGTGGTGAGACAGCGTCAAGAATAAGAATGCCGGGCGGTTATATAGATGCTGAAAGTATGAAAAGAATATCTGAAATTGCAGATAAGTACGGCAACGGAAGTATATTTATAACAAACCGTCAAGGTGTTGAGATTCCGGGCATTAAGATTACAGATATGGATGCCGTAAATAAAGAAATACAGCTTATTATCGATAATGAAGGAACAAATCAGGAAAAGAGAGATACGGGATATGCCGCATCCGGAACCAGAAATGTGGTTGCCTGTCCGGGAAAGAGACTTTGCCCTTACGGTAACTATGACACTACAGAGTTTGCAAGAAAGATGGAGAAGCAGATCTTCCCAAACAACCTGCACTTTAAAGTGGCTTTTACAGGTTGTTCAAACGATTGTGCCAAGGTTCGTATGAATGACTTCGGTATTATGGGAATGACTGAGCCGCAGTATGATCCTGACAGATGTGTAACTTGTGAGGCATGTGTAAAGGGATGTAAGCAAAAGAGTGTAGAGGCATTAAAAGTCGTTAACGGAAAGATTGAAAGAAATACCGAAAAATGTATAGGATGCGGTGTATGTATTACAGTATGTCCTACCAGAGCATGGACAAGAAGTAAGGAAAAATACTACAGACTTGTTTTGCTTGGAAGAACAGGAAAGAAAAACCCTAGGCTTGCAGAGGACTTTATCAAATGGGTTGATGAGGACAGTATTTTAAAGATTGTAAAGAACGCTTATGCCTATGTTGAGAGATATATCGACACAAATGCTCCTGACGGTAAGGAACATGTCGGATACATCGTTGACAGAACAGGTTTTGAAGAGTTCTATAAGTGGATTATGGAAGGAGTAACTTTAGGACCTAAGGCGGAAGTTGCGAAAACTATGTACTGGGGCGGAAAACATTACGACCACGAATAGAATTTTTGTTTAAAAACAAAAACAAACATCATTGTATGCAGAATAGTACACAAAATACAATGTTTATCGTTTGCATTTATTTTTTAAATTGGTATAATGAGAAACGAAGAAATAATTATATATTATTTATTATAAACAATTACTTAGTAGGAGGAATAAAATGGCTAAGAGACAAATGAAGACCATGGATGGTAATCAGGCAGCCGCTCATGCATCATATGCTTATACTGATGTTGCTGCAATTTATCCGATAACACCATCATCTGTCATGGCAGAGCACACCGACGAGTGGGCAACAGACGGTAGAAAGAATATTTTCGGCCACACTGTTCAGGTAACAGAAATGCAATCAGAGGCAGGTGCTGCAGGTGCAGTTCATGGTTCTCTTTCAGCTGGAGCTTTGACAACAACATATACAGCTTCACAGGGCCTTCTTCTTATGATCCCAAATATCTATAAGATGGCAGGAGAGCAGCTTCCGGCAGTTATCAATGTTTCCGCTCGTGCTATTGCAACACATGCACTTAGTATTTTTGGAGATCATTCAGATGTTTACGCTTGTCGTCAGACAGGTGCAGCAATGCTTTGTTCATCATCAGTTCAGGAAGTTATGGACTTGACACCTGTTGCTCATCTTTCAGCAATAAAGGGAAAAGTTCCGTTTATCAACTTCTTTGACGGTTTCAGAACATCACATGAGATTCAGAAAATTGAAACTTGGGATTACGCAGATCTTAAGGATATGGCTGATATGGATGCTGTCGCAGCTTTCAGAAAGAATGCACTTAATCCTAATCATCCTGTAGAGAGAGGATCGGCACAAACCCTGATATCTTCTTCCAGGTAAGAGAAGCAAGTAATCCTTATTATGATGCATTACCTGCAATTGTTCAGGACTATATGGACAAGGTTAATGCTAAAATCGGTACAGATTATAAATTATTTAACTACTATGGCGCTGCTGATGCAGAGACAATCATCATCGCTATGGGTTCAGTTAACGATACAATAGAAGAGACAATTGATTACCTTCTTAAGCAGGGTGAAAAAGTCGGCGTTGTTAAGGTAAGACTTTACAGACCTTTCAATGCACAGGCACTTGTTGATGCTATTCCTGACAGCGTTAAGAGAATTCAGGTTCTTGACAGAACAAAGGAGCCGGGATCACTTGGTGAGCCGCTTTGGCTTGACGTTGTTGCAGCACTTAAGGGAACTAAGTTTGATGCTGTTCCTGTATTCAGCGGTCGTTACGGCCTCGGATCAAAGGATACAACACCTGCTCAGATAGTTGCAACATTCCATAACACAGAGAAGAAGAGATTCACAATCGGTATCAACGATGATGTTACACATCTTTCACTTGAGCAGGGTCCTGCACTTGTTACAACACCTGAGGGAACTACAAACTGTAAGTTCTGGGGTCTCGGTGCCGACGGTACTGTAGGTGCAAACAAGAACTCTATCAAGATTATCGGTGATAACACAGATATGTATGCACAGGCATATTTTGACTATGACTCAAAGAAGTCGGGCGGTGTTACAATGAGCCACTTGCGTTTCGGTAAGAAGCCTATCAAGTCAACATATCTTATCCATAAGGCTAACTTTGTAGCATGTCACAATCCTGCATATATCAGAAAGTACAACATGGTACAGGAGCTTGTTGACGGAGGTACATTCCTTCTTAACTGTACATGGTCTGATGCTGAGCTTGAGGAGCATATCCCTGGACAGGTTAAGAAGTATATCTATGATCACAAGATCAACTTCTATACAATCGACGGTGTAAAGATCGGTATTGCTACAGGTATGGGACTACAAGAATCAACACAATTCTTCAGTCCGCATTCTTTAAGCTTTCAGCTATCATTCCTGAGGAGCAGGCAATTGACCTCATGAAGAAGGCAGCTGAGAAGACTTACGGAAGAAAAGGTGAGGATGTAGTTAAGAAGAACTGGGCAGCTATCGAAGAAGGTGCTAAGAATGTTCATAAGGTAGAAGTTCCTGCAAGCTGGGCTGATGCTAAGGATGAGGGACTTGATTATCCTGTACATACAGAGGGTAGAGAGGATGCAATTAAGTTTGCAAACAATATCCAGACAGCCGTAAGTGCACAAGAGGGTAACAACCTTCCTGTATCTGCATTTAAAGATTATGTTGACGGTACAACACCTGTAGGTACATCAGCATATGAGAAGCGTGGTATTGCTGTAAATATGCCTATCTGGAACAGTGATAACTGTATTCAGTGCGGTTTCTGTTCATATGTATGTCCTCATGCAGTTATCAGAACGGTTGCTCTTACAGAGGATGAGGCAAACAATGCACCTGAGGGTATGAGCGTACTTCCTATGACAGGTATGCCGAACTACAAGTTCACTGTAGCAGTATCTGCACTTGACTGTACAGGTTGCGGTTCTTGTGCAACGTATGTCCTGGTAAGAAGGGTGAGAAGGCTCTTACAATGCAGAGCATGCCTGAGAATGTTGAGCGTCAGAAGTGGTTTGACTATGCAACAGCTACACCTGAGAAGCCTGAGGTTATTGCTAAGTTCAAGGAGAATACAGTTAAGGGTTCACAGTACAAGAAGCCTTTACTTGAGTTCTCAGGAGCTTGTGCAGGTTGCGGTGAGACACCTTATGCAAGACTTATCACACAGCTCTTCGGTGAGAGAATGTACATCTCAAATGCTACAGGTTGTTCATCAATCTGGGGTAACTCTTCACCTTCAACACCTTATACAGTAAACGCTAAGGGACAGGGTCCTGCTTGGTCAAACTCATTGTTCGAGGATAATGCCGAGTTCGGTTACGGTATGTTCCTTGCTAACGAGGCACTTAGAAACGGTCTTAAGACAAAGGTAGAGGCTATAGCTGAGAACGGTTCAGATGATCTTAAGGCGGCAGCTAAGGAATACCTTGATACATTTACAGTAGGTGCACTCAACGGAAGTGCAACAGACAGACTTGTAGCTGAGCTTGAGAAGCTTAATACACCTGAGGCTAAGGAAATCCTTGACAATAAGGAATTCTTATCAAAGAAGAGCCAGTGGGTATTCGGTGGTGACGGTTGGGCTTACGATATCGGTTTCGGCGGTCTTGACCATGTAATTGCCAGCGGTAAGGATGTAAACATCATGGTATTCGATACAGAGGTTTACTCAAATACAGGTGGACAGAGTTCAAAGGCAACAAAGACAGGTGCTGTAGCACAGTTCGCTGCCGGCGGTAAGGATACAAAGAAGAAGGATCTTGCAAGTATTGCAATGAGCTACGGTTATGTATATGTAGCACAGATAGCTATGGGTGCCGATTACAACCAGACTGTTAAGGCACTTGCTGAGGCAGAGGCTTATCCTGGTCCTTCACTTATCATCGCTTATGCTCCATGTATCAACCACGGTATCAAGAAGGGTATGAGCAAGGCTATGACAGAGGAGAAGCTTGCAGTTGAGTCAGGTTACTGGAACAACTTCAGATTCAATCCTGCTGCAGAGAACAAGTTCACTCTTGATTCAAAGACACCTACAGGTGACTACCAAGAGTTCCTAAGGGTGAGGTTCGTTACGCATCTCTTGCACTCAAGGATCCTGAGAGAGCAGCTAAACTCTTCGAGAAGAATGAGGAAGATGCTAAGGAAAGATTTACATACCTTGAGAAGCTTGTAACTCTTTATTCAAAATAAGATAAATTAAGTTTTTTATATAAAGTAACAGATAAGATCTGTTAAGTGTACAAACGGAAGCCGCTTAGGCGGTCAAAGGGAGTCGGTACTTTAAGTGCCGGCTCTTTTTGTATTAAAATGTTTTATTTACTTGTTATAATTGTGAACTTGGGATAAAATAGAAGTATAAAGTTAGACTGGGAGACAATATGTATAAAGATAATGAAATATGGGTGGCAAGCGACGGCGAGACCAAATTATGTATAAAGACAAATTTTGCAAACAGACACGGACTTATAGCGGGAGCGACCGGAACAGGTAAGACAGTGACGCTAAAGGTTATGGCGGAGTCATTTTCCGATGCCGGAGTACCGGTATTTTTCTCCGATATTAAGGGAGATTTGTCAGGTATGTGTAAGCCGGGTGAAGAAAAGGAAAGTATTACCAAGAGAGTATCTGAGCTCGGACTTGGTTCCGACTTTAATTTTAAGGCTTATCCTACCTGTTTTTGGGATATTTTCGGCAAGAGGGGGACTGCCTCTTAGAACAACTATATCCGAGTTCGGACCTATGCTCTTATCAAAATTGCTTGAACTTAATCAGATACAGAGCGATATTTTGAATATAGTATTCAAGATTGCAGATGATGAGGGGCTTTTGTTGCTTGATCTTAAGGATCTCAAGAGTATGTTAAACTATGTAAGTGAGAATGCGGCAAACTATAAGTCCGAATACGGAAATATAGCACCTCAGAGTGTAAATGCGATAATGAGAGGACTTGTATCACTTGGCGATAAGGGCGGAGATATATTCTTCGGTGAGCCGGCTATAGACATAAGAGACTGGTTTGTTACTAAGGACGGCAAAGGTGTGATAAATATCTTGGATGCCTCCACAATTATAAACGACCCGAGTATATATGCTACATTTATGCTTGGATGCTTGCGGAACTTTTTGAGATAATGCCTGAAGTAGGTGACCTTGATAAGCCGAAGATGGTATTTTTCTTCGATGAGGCACACCTATTGTTTAAGGATATTCCTAAGGCGCTTCTTCAAAAGATAGAACAGGTTGTAAAGCTTATAAGATCAAAAGGTATCGGTGTATACTTTATCACACAGAGTCCGAGTGATATACCGGGTGAAGTGCTTTCACAGCTTGGAAATAAGGTGCAGCACGCACTTAGAGCGTATACACCTGCAGATCAAAAAGCTATAAAGGCTGCTGCGACAAGTTACAGATCCAATCCTGATTTTGATACGGAGGAGGCTATTACAAACTTGGGTATAGGAGAGGCGGTAGTCTCATTTATAGGTGATGACGGTGCTCCTGCCATGGTTAGAAAAGCGAAGGTACTTCCGCCGCAGTCATATCTCGGGGCAATCGACGATATGCTTAGAGCAACGGTTATTTCAATGTCGGATCTTGCATCTAAGTACAGAGATATGGTTGACAGAGATTCAGCATATGAGTTTTTACAGAGATTGCAGGTAGAAAATTCAAAAAAGCAGGAAGAAGAAAAACAGGCTGAGATAGACAGAAAAGAAGCCGAAAAGCAGGCAAAGCTTGCACAAAAGGAAGCAGAAAAACAGGAAAAAGAGGCACAAAAAGAAGCTCAGAAGAAAAAAGACGCTATAAAAAAAGGTGTAGCAAGTGTGGCGGGAACCGCCGCAGGCACTATAGGAAGACAATTGGGTAAAACACTTGGAAAATCAGGCGGAAAGTTCGGCTCAAGTCTGGGTGGAAATCTAGGAGCAAGTCTTGGAAGGGGCATACTTTCCACACTGTTTAAATTATAAATATATGAATATACGTGAAGATGTAGAACTTAGAGAGGAGTTAACTCTCAGTAAATATGCAGCTCTCAGTAAGAATTCTTCGGGAAGAGACAGATATGAAGAGCCCTGTGATATAAGAACCGTATATCAAAGGGACAGAGACAGGATACTTCATTCAAAGGCTTTCAGAAGGTTAAAGCATAAGACTCAAGTGTTTTAGCCCCTGAGGGAGACCACTATCGTACAAGACTTACACATACTCTTGAGGTAGCACAGATTGCAAGAACCATAGCCAAGTCACTTAGACTTAATGAAGATTTGACAGAGGCTATTGCACTTGGACACGACCTCGGACATACTCCTTTCGGTCACTCGGGAGAGGATGTGCTTAATGAAGTATGTTCATACGGATTTGCACACTATGAGCAAAGTGTAAGAATAGTTGAGTTTCTTGAAAAATCCGGAAAGGGACTCAACCTTACAAAAGAAGTAAGAGACGGCATATTAAATCACAGAACCAGTGGAAATCCGTCCACACTTGAAGGACATGTAGTCAGGTTGTCAGATAAAATCGCCTATATCAACCATGATATTGACGACTCTATCAGGGCGCATATATTGGTGGAAGATGATATACCGGGTGAATACAGCGATATATTGGGACATTCGGTCAGAGAGCGACTCAACAATCTGATACATGGAGTTATAGAAGAAAGTATAGATAAGCCGCAAATCTCTATGAATAAAGAGAAGTACAAGGCAATGATGGGGCTTAGAACATGGCTTTTTAAGAAAGTATATCACAACGAAGTGCCCAAATCACAGGAAGGCAAGGCAAAGGCTATGATAAAGTCACTTTTTGACTATTATATGTTGCATACCGACAAGCTTCCGGATGAGTATATATATTTTATAAAAGAGTTAAATCAGGATAGGGAACTTGTAGTATGTGACTATATTGCGGGTATGACAGATTTATATGCAATTGAAAAGTTTAAAGATTTATTTGTTCCGAAGTCTTGGGATGTATATTAAGGAGGCGAGGCTTGTATTATTCAAATGATATAATAGATGAGGTCAGGTCCGCAAATGATATAGTGGATGTGATTTCAAGCTATGTGAAAATACAAAAAAAAGGCGCAAATTATATGGGGCTTTGCCCCTTTCATTCGGAAAAGTCTCCTTCATTTTCGGTATCACCAAGTAAGCAGCTTTTTCATTGCTTCGGATGCGGTGTAGGAGGAGATGTAATTACATTTATCAGGCAGTATGAGAATTATTCATTCGGTGAGGCACTGTCATTGCTTGCAAAGAGAGCAAATATTGAGCTGCCGCAGTTAAGTGACAGTGATAAAGCACAAAACGATGAAAAAAATATCATACTTGAGATAAACAAGACGGCAGCCAAATACTTCTATGAGACTCTTTTTTCAAAAGAGGGCAAGGAAGGACTTGAGTATTTTAATTTAAGAGGACTTGATGCTAAAGATATAACACATTTCGGACTTGGATTTTCAAAAAAGACTCCAAACGATTTATATAAATATCTGAAAGAGCAGGGTTACGATGATGCTATACTCAAAAAAAGCGGACTTATAAATATTGATGAGAGAGGTGCAAGAGACAGATTTTGGAACAGAGTAATGTTTCCTATAATAGATGCAAACTCCAGAGTAATAGGTTTTGGAGGAAGAGTGATAGGCGACGGACTTCCGAAGTATGTCAATTCACCTGAGACGATTGCATTTGATAAAAGCAGAAATCTGTACGGATTGAATTTTGCAAAGAGAACAAAAAGAGACTTCTTTTTACTGTGTGAGGGATATATGGATGTTATAGCACTGCACAAGGGAGGTTTTGAAAACTCGGTTGCAAGTCTGGGTACAGCACTTACACCGCTTCATGTAAAGCTTTTATCAAGATATACAAAGAAAGTAGTACTTACATATGACTCTGACGGCGCCGGTATAAATGCCGCCAAAAGGGCAATTCCGCTTTTAAAAGAAGAGAATATAAATGCAAAAGTACTCTCAATGGCACCGTACAAGGATCCGGATGAGTTTATCAAAAATCTTGGAAGTGAGGAATTTAACAGGAGAATAGATGCCGCCGACAATGCATTTCTTTGGGAAGTGGAAATACTGAAAAAAGACTACAACCTGAATGAACCGGATGAGAGAACAAACTTTTATAGAGAAGTGGCAAGGATGTTAAGTACATTCAGCGAGAAGCTTGAGAGAGAAAATTATACTCATGCGGTAGCAAATAGGTTGATGATTGACTACAAATCACTTTTTGATATGGTAAATTCCTACGGCTTTGCTTCAAATACATTAAAGAAGGAAGAGCCGAAAGAGAAGAAAAAAACGGATGACGGATATACAAAGGCACAGGGACTGTTACTTACATGGATAGTTGAAGAGGTGGAACTTTTTGACAAGATAAGTGAATATGTTTCACCGATTCACTTTAGCGAAGGATTTTACAGAGATGTTGCAACAAGGATATTTGAAAAGATAAAACAGGGGGATTTTAATTTTTCAAATATTTGTGACGACTATACAGATGATATAGAAAAGCAGAAACTGCTTTCAAAAATACTGAACACTAATCTTGGGACAAACCTAAGTGATGATGAGAAGAAAAAGGCAATCACTGAAAGTATACTAAAAATCAGACAGGCAAGTTTAGACGAGAAGAGCAAAAATGCAAAGGGAATTGAAGAGTTTCAAAAAATCATAAAAGAGCAGGCGATTTTGAGAAAACTTCGTGTTGATTTAGATTAGTGGAGGAAGTATGAGGGGGAAGAAAATAGAAAATGAGTTTGAAAAAATACTCAAAAAAGATATTGACGGAAAAATGACTACTTTGAAAATTCAAAGAATCTTCTCTGAAAATGATATCCCGAAAGAATATCTTCCGGAGTTTATAGAATTCCTTGAAAAAAAAGATATTACAGTGGAAGAAGGGGATGATAAGGAACCGACAGATTTTGACTGTGAGTCGGATCCAGAAGAGTATATACTCTTAAAGGAAACTGAATTTGAAGATGAGTTTGATGAGGAAGATATCAAGGATCTGAAAGATATAGATTTGAATATCTTAGAGAATCTGGATGACTATGTCGCAATAGAAGATCCTATAAAGATGTATCTGAAGGAGATAGGTAAGATACCTCTTCTAAGTGTGGATGAGGAGATGAATCTGGCAAAGAAAATTTGTGATCCGGATGAGAATATCAGAAAAGAAGCCAGAAAGAAAATGGCGGAGTCCAATCTCAGACTTGTAGTAAGTATTGCAAAAAGATATATGGGCAGAGGGATGCAGCTTTTGGATCTTATACAGGAAGGAAATCTTGGACTTTTGCGTGCTGTTGAAAAATTTGATTATCAAAAAGGATTTAAATTTTCAACCTATGCCACATGGTGGATAAGACAGGCAATAACCAGATCTATTGCCGACCAGGCAAGGACTATAAGGATTCCCGTACATATGGTGGAAACTATCAACAGGCTTATAAAGGTGCAAAGAAAGCTTGTTCAGGAGCTTGGCAGAGAGCCGAAACCTATTGAGGTGGCTAAAGTCATGGGAATTCCTGTGGCCAAGGTTAGAGAAATAATGAGTTTTGCACTTGAGCCGGTATCTATGGAAACCCCTATAGGAGATGAAGATGATTCACACCTGGGAGATTTTTTACAGGATTCCAATGCCAAGATTCCTGTAAATTTTGCAATGGATGTGCTTTTACATGACCAGTTGATGGAGGTCATAAAATCACTGACGGAAAGAGAACAAAAGGTCATATTGCTTCGATTCGGTTTGGAGGACGGAAAGCCAAGAACACTTGAAGAGGTCGGGAAGGTCTTCGGTATCACAAGGGAGAGAATCAGACAGATAGAGGCTAAGGCACTTAGAAAGCTTCGCAATCCGTCAAAAGTAAAAAGATTAAAGGATTTTTTGGAATAGAGGATAAGATGAAGTTGTCAAAGAGGTTGCAGACTATTGCCGATTTTGTGAAAAAAGGTGCTGTAGTTGCAGATATAGGTACAGACCATGCGCATATACCTATTTATCTTATAAAAAATAATATCATATCTAAAGCCTATGCCTGTGATATAAATAAGGGTCCGTTAGAAAAAGCAGAGGAGAATATAAATTACTACGGAGTAAAAAATATTGAACTTAGGCTTTCAAACGGCCTTGAAAAACTTAAAACAGATGAGGCGGATACTGTTATTATAGCCGGTATGGGAGGAGAACTTATAACAGATATTTTAGAAAAAGGCAGAAGATTTTTTGAAAGCAAAAGAAAGTTTATACTGTCTCCGCATACAAAGATTGATGAGGTAAGAAAGTTTCTTCTTTCAAACGGATTTGAAATCACAAAGGAAGATATGTGTATTGACGAGGGCAAGTTCTATACCGTTATGGAAGCTTTATATACAGGAAATTCTGTTTCATACACGCAAGGTGAACTGCTTTTTGGAAAGTATCTGATTGATAATAAAAATCCTGTACTTTTTGAGTATCTCAAAAAGGAAAGGCAAAAGTATTTAAGTATCATTGCAGGTGATGGCATAAATGATACAAGAAGAAAGGAACTTAAATACAGACTCGACATAATTGAGGAGACTATAAATGAAATGCAGTGAGATTTTTGAATATTTAAATAAACTATATCCTCTTGAGCTTGCTATGGACTGGGACAATTCCGGATTTTTGCTTGGAAGAAGTGATAAAGAGGTAAGAAATGTCCTGGTAGTACTTGATATTACAAATGAAGTACTTGAATATGCCGGGGCAAAGGATATTGATTTGATTGTATCACATCATCCTATTATTTTTTCTGCGATAAAGAGAGTCACAGATGAAACACTTCTTGGAAACTATATCTTAAAAATACTGAGAAATGATATTTCTGTGATTGCAATGCATACAAATTTCGATATTGCAAAGGGCGGTATGGCGGATATTGCAGAACAAAAGCTTTCACTTTCTAATACAAAACCTCTTGAAGTGACTGCAACACAGGACGGTAAAGATCTTGGAATAGGAAAGATAGGAGATTTAAAAAAAGCTCTCTCATTTGATGAATTACTTTCTTTAATAAAGGATACATTTGAGTTAAAGAATTTAACTGTATTCGGCAGAGAGAACATAAAGGGGAATATTAAAAGGATTGCTATAAGCCCGGGCTCAGGAAGAGGGATGTATAAGTATGCTCTTGATGAAACAGATGTACTTATAACAGGTGATATTACACATCATGAAGGACTTGATGCTATAAATGAAGGTATCTGTATTATAGATGCCACACATTACGGCTTAGAGCATGTATTTACAGAAAAAATTGTAAATGATTTAAAAAAATACAGTGAACTGAATGTTTTTGAATTCAAAAATACAAATCCGGTGGAGATAATGTAGGGGATGGTAAAGGTTTTTTTAGTTGAGGATGAAAAGTTTGTCAGAGAAGGTATAAAGAAAGAAATAGATTGGAATTCATATGGATTTGATTTTGTAGGGGAAGCTGCCGACGGTGAGTTGGCACTTCCCCTAATTGAGATGTCAAAACCTGATATCTTGATAACGGATATAAAGATGCCTTTTATGGACGGTTTGGAACTTGGAAGAATAGTAAAAGAAAGGTATCCGGAGACAGTTATTATATTTTTAAGCGGTTATGACGATTTTGACTATGCACAAAAGGCTATACATATAGGAGCATCTGAATATCTTTTAAAGCCTGTTTCAAAGGAAAAACTTGTATACGTTCTAAATAAAATAAAGCCTATTGTAGAATCCAAGCGACATAGTATTTTAAGAAATATAAAGGCGGAAAATCTTGAACTTGATATAAATAAATTTGATACAGCCGGCTTTTAATAAAGGCAGTTTCAAAGAATTTATTTTAAGCGGAAAGATTCAGGATATAGAAAGATATGTTGATGAATATATTGATAATATGGGTGTACAGTTAAAGTCTTTAATATTCAGGCAGTATGTAATAATGGATGCTTTTATAGAGTCTAAAAATTTCCTTAGCAACAATATAGATAAAGAAAATCTTGGAAATAAATTCGGAAGTATGGAAGTATTTGATGAAGCCGTTACAGATATTAATACTGTGAAGCAATATTTTTTTAAAAATTACTGGAATATATGATTGATAAAAGAGATCAGATTTCAGGAAGGCAGTACAGCTTTTTACTTAAGAAGGCAAAAGACTTTGTTGAGAAAAATTACATGGATCCTGAGATTTCTTTAAACAGTATTGCGGAATATATCGGTCTGAGTCCTACATATTTCAGTACTGTTTTTAAGCAGGAAGCGGGTATGAACTTTATTGACTATCTGACAAAAAAACCAGAATAGATGAAGCGAAAAGACTTCTTAGAAGCACTGATAAAAGGATATCGGATATAGCAATGGAAGTCGGATATCGTGACCAACATTATTTCAGTTCGTCTTTTAAAAAATATCAAGGAGATACACCTAAGTCATACAGAGAAAATAAAAAAATGAAGAATAGTATACAAAATTATATTATGAAAAAGGTTGTTTATAACCTTTATACCCATTGCATTTATTATTATTTATCTTTTATTTGTTATGAAATGGCAGAATGATAAGTATGCCGGTATAGTAAAAAAATATAAGTATTGCAACTGAATTTAATTTTTAAATTTAAAGAGAATGTAGATCATAAAATGTACAGGGTGGTAATAGGTGCGGATACTATAGAAAATCAAAATCCGTATGAAGACCTTGAGTATGCAAACAAAATATTTGAAAAAGTTGCTTGAAACAAACAATAAAGATGAAGGCATAAACAGACCGAAAGGTCTTATAATACTTTTTAAATTTACTTAAGAAACAAATAGATAATATAGGTAAAAGCGATATATATAAAGACTATAATAAAAAAATATTGACAGTTTGGAATATGATATCAGGGTTACAACCGAGCTTATAGAAGATACTGTAAATGACTACATCTATGAGGAAACCAAAGAGCTTAATATAGTAAGTATAAAAAAATAAGAAATCAGATGGCTGTTATATTTATGCTTAGTATTATCAGTGTATTTCTTATTTTGTATTTTTACTTTATATATGTATAAAAAAAGGTATCAAGACATATCTCGGATCCCATTATAAATCTTTGTAATTATACAAAAAGAAGCGAAAACGATTTATTGGAAAACAATACGGAGAGCAGTATTTTAGAAATTGATGAACTGTCCGAAAATTTTAATGATAAAATAATCAGAATAAAAGAGCTTATCGAGAATATAAAGACGGAGCAAAAGAATAAGAAAAATACGGAACTTTGGCTTTTACAATCTCAGATAAATCCACATTTTTTATATAACACACTTGATACTGTTGTTTGGATGGCTGAGGCAGGAGATTCAAAAAAGGTAGTGGATATGATTACCGCACTGTCAAGTTTCTTAAGAATCGGATTAAATAACGGAAAAAGATTTATAAGGATAAGAGAAGAGATAAGACATATAGAAAGCTATTTAAAGATACAAAAATTCAGATATGAGGATATTTTGGAATACAGTATTGATATAGAAGATAATCTGTATGATAAGAGAATTTTGAAACTTTTATTACAACCGATTGTAGAGAATGCACTTTATCACGGGATAAAGTATAAAAGAAGCGGCGGCAAGATTTCGGTAAAAGGCTATAGAGAAAAGGAAAAAATAATATTACAGGTAATAGATAACGGCATAGGAATGGACAGCACAAAGCTTGAAAGCTTGAGGTACATAATAAAAAACAAACCTGCTGACGATATAGTAAAATCATCCGGAGAAAGTTTCGGACTTTATAATGTCGCGGAAAGAATAAGGCTTTATTACGGTAATGAATATGGACTGAATATAGACAGTACCGAGAATATAGGAACGACTGTAAGTATAATACTTCCTGTAGAAAGTGATTTAATATAATTATATTATTTTTAAAAAAATACAACCTAAATATATTAAACATATATCATAAAATAATATACATATAATACCTCTTATGAAAATAATATAAAAACAACATAAAATAGTCTATGGATACATTCATTTTATTATATTAAAATATAAATAACAAATAAATGTTTCGTAAATAATTTTAAGGAGGAGCTTATGAGTAAAAGAGGTTTAAGTTTATTTGTATCTGCAGTTATGCTGACAATGTTTGCACTTACAGGTTGCGGTGGGGGTACAAAAGCACCTGAAGAGAGCAAGGCGGTTGAATCATCAGAAACCGCAGGTGAGAGCAAGAGCGAGGAAGCAAAGAGCAAAGGGTCAAATGATTCGTCAAAACTTATTGTAGTAGGTTATGCACAGGTTGGAGCCGAGTCTGATTGGAGAACGGCAAATACGGAGTCTTTCAAATCCACATTTGTTCCTGAAAACGGATATGAGCTTATATTTAACGATGCTCAGCAAAAGCAGGAAAATCAGATAAAAGCTATCAGAGATTTTATTCAGCAGGAAGTTGACTATATCGTACTTGCACCTGTTGTAGAAACAGGATGGGATACTGTTTTACAGGAAGCAAAGGATGCGGGAATCCCTGTAATACTTTCAGACCGTATGATAAAAACTTCGGATGACTCTCTTTATACAGCACTTGTATGCGGTGACTTTATAAAAGAAGGTGAGACTGCAGGACATTGGCTTGAGGAGTATTTAAGATCAAAGAGTGCAGACAATGATAAGAAAATCAATATAGTTACTCTTCAGGGTACAATCGGTGCATCTGCACAGGTTGGCAGAACTGACGGTTTTGCAAATATCTTGGCTCAACATCCGAATTGGAATATGCTTGCAAAGCAGACAGGTGAATTCACACAGTCAAAGGGTCAGGAAGTTATGGAGTCATTCTTAAAGCAGTTTGATGATATTGATGTAGTAGTTGCGGAAAATGACAATATGGCTTTCGGAGCTATCGATGCTATAAAGGCTGCAGGAAAGACATGTGGGCCGAACGGAGATATAACAGTTATATCATTTGATGCCGTAAAGGCCGCATTTGATGCAATGATTGCAGGTGATTTAAATGCAAGTATTGAGTGCAGTCCGCTTCATGGACCAAGAGTAGCTGAAATCATCCAAAAGCTTGAAAAGGGTGAAACAGTGGATAAGATTCAGTATGTTGATGAATCATATTTTGATACAAGTATGGATCTTGAAAAAATTAAGGCAGGAAGAGCTTATTAATACAGGATAAGTTGATATTTTGCATAAAGAAAATACCGGGAGTGAGGAGTTTATTGCTCCTCACTCCTTTTGAGGTGATTATGGATAATTTGTTAAAAATGAGAGGAATCTGTAAAAATTTTCCCGGAGTAAGAGCACTTGATAATGTAGATTTTAATTTAAACAAGGGTGAAATACATGCTCTGATGGGAGAAAACGGTGCAGGAAAGTCCACACTTATAAAGGTACTTACAGGTGTGGAAGAGTTTGAAACCGGACAGATAATTCTTGAAGGTAAAAAAAGTATAATAAATAAAAGCCCCAAAGAAGCACAGGAAAACGGAATAAGTACTGTGTATCAGGAAGTAAATCTCTGCCCAAATATCTCAGTGGCGGAAAATTTATTCTTGGATCGTGAGCCGAGAAAATTCGGACTTATTGATTGGAAAAAAATGAATAGAATGTCCAAGGAACTTTTGGATAAATTGGATATTAAAATAGATGTAACCAAGCCTACAGAAAACTATTCAATTGCAATACAGCAAATGATTGCCATTGCCAGAGCGGTTGATATGTCGGCAAAGGTACTGATACTTGACGAGCCTACCTCATCACTTGATGACGGAGAGGTTGAAAAACTTTTTGTTTTAATGAAAAAACTGAAAAATGAAGGCATAGGAATAATATTTGTTACACATTTTTTGGAGCAGGTATATGCGGTATGTGATAAAATAACTGTTTTAAGAAACGGAACTCTTGTAGGAGAGTTTGAAGTGGATAATCTTCCAAGAGTACAGCTTGTAGCAAAAATGATGGGCAAGGATTTTAACGACCTTGAAAATATTAAGGGTGAAAGCACACAGACTAATGATAAAGAAGTACTTCTTAGCACAAAGTCGCTTGGCTCAAAAGGTAATATAAAACCGTTTGATCTTAAGTTAAATAAAAGAGAGGTTATAGGAATAACCGGTCTTTTGGGGTCAGGGCGTTCTGAACTTGTCAGAGCTATATACGGTGCCGACAAAACGGATACCGGACAAATAGTATTTAAAAACAAAGAAGTTAAAATAAATGCTCCGATTGATGCTATGAAACTTGGTATGGCATATCTTCCTGAAAACAGAAAGGATGAGGGTATTATAGCGGATCTGTCTGTAAGAGAAAATATAATAATAGCCATGCAGGCCAAACAAGGAATATTTAAACTTATACCGAGAAAAAAACAGGAAGAATTTGTAGATAAGTATATAGAAATATTACAGATAAAAACAGCCGGGAGAGAAACACCTATAAAACAACTTTCAGGCGGAAATCAGCAAAAGGTAATACTTGCAAGGTGGTTACTGACAAATCCGGAGCTTCTTATATTGGATGAACCTACCAGAGGAATTGATGTAGGAACAAAAACGGAGATACAAAAGCTGGTTTTAAAATTGGCAACCGAGGGTATGAGTGTAATATTCATTTCATCGGAAATCGAGGAGATGATCAGAACCTGCCAAAGAATGGTAGTAATGAGAGATAAGAAAAAAGTAGGTGAATTAAAATCTGATGAAATATCTCAAAATAATATAATGAGTGCTATAGCAGGGGGTGAATGACAGTGAAAGAATTTAAAACAAAAAATATAACATCCGCAAGACTCTTTCTGCCTATAGTAAGTTTAATTTTAGTCTTAATTATAAATATGATAAAGACACCGAATTTTTTTAATATTACTATACAAAACGGAGTATTTTACGGATATATAATTGATGTAATAAATCGTGCAAGTGAGCTTGTAATACTTGCTGTTGGTATGACTCTTGTAGTTGCTTCATCAGGAGGTACGGATATATCAGTAGGTGCGGTATGTGCACTTGCAGGTGCTGTTGCATGTTTTATTCTTGCAGGTGGCGAAGTTTCCACAGATGTATATCGTGCACCATATATAACAGCATTTATTGCGGCGGTAGTTGTAGGATTACTTTGTGGGTCATTCAACGCTTTTCTTGTTGCAAAGATGAATATACAGCCTATGGTTGCGACTTTGATATTGTTTACAGCAGGTAGAGGAATGGCTCAGCTTGTTACAAACGGACAAATAACCTATATAAGAGTCGAATCATTCAAGATGCTTGGTAATTCTATACATGGAATACCGCTTCCTACACCTGTATTTGTGGCATTAGCTGTCGTTTTGATAACACTTATTATACTCAAAAAAACAGCTTTGGGGCTTTACATTGAAACTGTGGGAATAAATAATAAAGCTGCAAGACTTGTGGGCTTAAATCCTGTGTATATACAGTTTATAGCCTATGCATTTTGTGGTCTTTTGGCAGGACTTGCAGGAATGATAGTTTCATCAAGAGTATATTCCGCAGATGCAAATAATGCCGGACTTAATATAGAGCTTGATGCAATACTGGCTGTAGCCCTTGGCGGAAACAGCCTGGGAGGAGGAAAGTTTTCACTTCTTGGAAGTGTTATAGGAGCTTACACTATTCAAGCATTGACTACAACATTATATGCTATGAGTGTTTCGGCAGATCAGCTACCGGTATATAAGGCAATTGTGGTTGTAATAATAGTTTCATTACAGTCAAAGGAATTTAGAAAGATAATAAGAGAATTTAATTTAAATAAGAAGAAAGCCGAGGTTGTATATGAAAGATAAGTTAAAAAATATAGATAATAAAGCCTTCTTACTTTATATGACAATTGTTCTCTTTATTATAATGTATGGAATAGGGGTTATAATGTTTGGAAATAAGGGATTTCAAAAACCGCAGGTATTTTTAAATCTCTTCATATCTAATGCAGGTCTGATTGTTATAGCAACAGGCATGACCATGGTTATAATATCAGGTGGAATAGATATATCGGTCGGTTCATTTGTAGCACTTACCTGTATGGTATTGGCATATTTAATGGAGAAAACTAAGATAAACGCGCCAAGTGCAATTGCAGTCGTAATCATAATCGGTCTGATATTCGGACTTGTACAGGGAATTCTTATTTCATATCTCAATATTCAACCGTTTATAGTTACACTGGCAGGCATGTTCTTTGCCAGAGGTATGACGGCAATTATATCTCAGGAGATGATAAGTATAACAAATGAAACATTTCTCTCATGGGCGAATAAGAAGATAACAATTCCCTTATTCGGTATAGTGAATAAGAAAGGTGCGGTAGTTTACCCGTATATCTACCCTACAGTAATAGTCGCTCTTATTATACTTGTACTGATGTTCATACTTTTAAAATATACCAAGTTTGGAAGAAGTGTGTATGCTGTAGGCGGTAATGAGCAGTCAGCACTGCTCCTTGGACTGAATGTTAAAAAGATAAAACTTCAGGTGTATGTACTGAACGGATTGTTATGTTCTATTGGTGGATTTTTATTCTGCCTAAACACCTGTGCAGGATTTGTAGAACAGGCTAAAGGATTTGAGATGGAAGCAATAGCGGGAGCGGTAATCGGTGGAACATTACTTACCGGAGGTGTAGGTAATGTATTCGGCAGTCTTTTTCGGTGTACTTATAAAAGGTACTATAGAAGCTTTTTGTAAGTTTTTCAGGAACATTATCATCATGGTGGACAAAGATAATAATAGCGGCCATACTTGCATTTTTTTCATAATACTGCAGAGTATACTTGCAATGTCAAAGAGAGGTAAGAAATAAATAAGCACTATTGCAAAAAAATACTACCGGGAAAAAAATCCGTAGTATTTTTTTAAATTTTTCTATTTAAAAAAATTTATAGACATATGTTATATTTGATGCAATATAAATTGTTAGAGGGAGGTGAGTAGGAATTTTAAATTTTATATACAAACATTTCAAGAAGATCTTAGCGGTCTTTTTTGTATGTTTACTTGCTTACCTGTTTAAAGATACGCTTGCAAATATAGCAACACCGTCAAACTCCGAGTTTAGTGATATGGTGATAACACCTGACGGCACAGTGGCAACACCGACAAATGCCGGAAGGTATGAGGTGAATCTTGACGGTATAAGTGTAATAGTCAGTGCACCTGAAGGAAGTTTTGACAGAGAAGTTTTTCTTAAGGCATCCAGAGTGGATGATAACGAAGATATAAAGAGATTACTTTCAAAAAATTTAAATATTGATACGGATTCAAAAGGAACACTCACCGAGTCTGAAGATAAAGAAAGCGAAAATACCGAAGAAAATATAGATAATGTAGAAACCTCGGCTACCGAGGAGCCTTTTACAGATGAGGAAAGCTCGAACAGCGATGTCACTGAGGGCGAGGAATATGTAGACAGCACCATATCTTTGGATATTCATTTTGAAGATGAAAGCGGTAGCGAAGTGGAACCGCTAAAACAGGTGTATGTAAACATAAAACTTGACAGCGGACTGATACCTAAAGGAATAAATCCTGAGGATGTGCAAATATATCATATAAAGGATGATGAGAGTATAAGTAAAGTAGATGATATTGCTCTTACCAAAGATAAGGATGATGACAGTATCACCACTAATTTCAGTACCGACAGCTTTCAACATTTGCATTACATTGGGGATCGGCAAACAGCAGATTCTATGTAAATGTAAAATATGTCGATACAAACGGAAATGAGATAACCGCAGATCCGAGTAAGCTTGAACTGTTTAAAAACAATAATAACGGAGTATTCGGCAATGACAATGATAAAATAACCCCGAGAGAACTTGATACCGGCATTGTCGGTATGAGGTATAAATATGCCAGGGTTGTAATGTCAAACGGAACTGTAGTAAATAATGTACTGCAAATAGAAAGAGAAACAAGCCTTATAAAGGGACTCAGATATACGGTGGACGGTACCAATTGGGTGGTATTTTCATCCACTGAAATGAGAAATCTTGAACTTGTATATGAGCCTGAAAGCAGGACTATTTCAAACCGAAGAATAAGGACTGATATAAGCAAAACTGTAGAAGATCCGGATAAGGACGGAATCTATGACCTTACACTTACAATAAATAATCAGACCGGAAGTACCTCAAACAGAACGAATATGGATGTACTGTTCTTACTTGATACTACAAGCAGTATGAGTGAGGGTATCTCAGGCAGCGGTACGGATCCTAAAATATCTTCAGTTTACAGTGTACTTAGAAACGTAATAAGAAATAATTATTTTGACAGCAGTAAATATAATGTTAACTATGCATTGGTAGGAATTGACAGTGATCCGCATCTTTATCAGAACTGGACAAGTAACGGAAATACACTTATAAGTAAAATTCCTGTAAGTCCGAATAATGTAAGCAGAATAAATTATGAAAAGGGATTTGTTAAGGCAAACGAGATTTTTAGAAACGGTAGAAGCGATGCGCAAAAGGTTCTTATCTTTATTACGGATGGAAACCCTACTTACTATACCAATCATAATACAGGTTGGAATGAAGGTCATCTAATTAACAGATACAGTACAATGGCGATGCTTCACGGACAGTTCGCATTATATGCTATAGATTTGGACTATTTCTTTTCAATAGGTCTTGGAAATCAAGGAGATTATGATAAGCTCAAATTATTGACAAGTTCAGATGACTCTGACAGCCCTGTAAGGGGATATAAGGGTATCACCTTACCTGCACCGGGAGTAGAGGTAGGTGCAAGTCCATATTCGGCAGGAAGTAAAAATGATTTTTTAAACAGGATGAGAGAAATAGTTAATGTTTTAAAAAATCCAAGGGTGAGTAATGTTGTACTGGAGGATAAACTCAGCCAATATGCAATGATTGCCAAAGATCCTTCAGGTAATCCGTATCCGCTTGAGATAGAAGTGTTGGGACCGACAGGTGTACACACCGGTAATTATATAGCTACAAATATGTACAGGCTGTTTTCTACTCCAAGAAACAGTCTTGCCGATATTGTATCGTCATATAATGCTTCTACAAAGACTATAAGACTTGAGTTTCCGTATGCGTATACCTTGGAGACCGGGTATACATATATGATTAAGGCAAAGATTCAGACTACACAGCAGGCAAATGCCATATACTCAAGTACAGGACATTTCCAAAAAAACAGTAACGGAAGTGATGTGGTGGGAGACCCGGGAACAGGTTCAAAATCCTCAAATCAAAAAGGATTTTATTCAAACGATTTGGCTACACTTACATATAAGTATAAGGACAAGGAAATAGTTGAGACGTTCAAAAAGCCTGTTATACAGCCATATATCAAACCTGTACCTACAGGGGTCTCATTCAAGATGACTTATGCTATAATATTCATATCAGCGTCAATTTTTTCTGTTCTAATATTCTTCTTTAGAAGAAAGAGAGATTAGTACATAAATAAAAAAATATAAAAAGATTGGAGGATTTTATATATAGAGGAAAAGGAAAAAATCAAAAAAAGAAGTATAGCGGAGCTGAAGTCTTTTATTTTAAGACTGATAACACTTGCTGTGATGATTTATGTACTGATATTCATTATATTCGGCGTAAGGATTTCACCGAATAATGAGATGTTGCCAAGAGTCAGAGCGGGAGATTTGCTGTTTTTCTACAGACTTGAAAATAAGTTCAAGTCGGGAGATGCCGTCTGTTATAAAGTAGACGGTGAAAAGTATGTGGGAAGAGTGGTCGGTGCTTCCGGAGACAGTATTGATATAGACGACAACGGAAATGTTATATTAAACGGCGCAGTACTGGTAGAAGATGATATCAAAGGCAGCACAGGAAAATACGAAACAAATGTTACATATCCGATAGTGCTTGGAGAAAATGAATATTTTATACTTGCAGATAACAGAACACTTGCAAAGGACAGCAGGTATTTCGGAGTTATAAAAAAGAAGAGTATTGAGGGTAAAATAATTATTGTTATAAGAAAGGATAATATATGATGTTAAAAAGAATTATGACTTTTGCGGCGGTGTCCGCCATGACAGTTGCATTGGCAGGCAGTGCCATGGCAGCAGAGACAACAAAGCAGTTAAAGCCTGCAGCAGGTTCACCTAATAAGATTAAGTTCACCAAGGAAATGAAAATTTACAATGTGGATGATACAACAGGCGGAAGTGCAAAAGCACCTGATGTAAAGTATACATATACTATCACAGGAAGTAACGGAGGTGGCGGAAGAACACCTGTCAGCGGTACAGACGGCGGACTTACCGTTATTCCGGGAACAGCAATGCCTACCATTTCATCAGCTGAGTTCAGTCACAATGATACAATCACAACCATCTTGTTAAAAAAGATGTTACTGTAGACTTTACAGAGCAGTTTAATGAAGACGGTATTGACGATATAACGGTACCGGGTATTTACAGATATGAGATTACCGAGGCAGGTGATTTTAACCTTACTACAAGTCAGCACGACTATACAGGAGATGTAAGTCAGCTTACAGGCGGTAAAGAGAAGAGATATCTTGATGTATATGTAGGATACAATGCGGCAGGAAAGCTTGAAGTAAAGACAGCCGTTATGATGAAAAAGGATGCTACAGTTACAGATAACTCAAAGACTACAGGTTATATAGATGATTTAAGCGGTGCGCTTACAACAGATAACAAGGATGATGTAAGTACATTCAAGACAAGAGATATTATCCTTCAAAAGGATGTTGCAGGTAACATGGGTTCTACAACTGAAGAGTTTAAGTTCACTATCGATCTCAGCAACATCGGTGTAGGTATGGACTATGCGGTATCTTCTACAAACGCTTCAAACCCTACATCTATCACAGGCGTTACAGGTAACACATATTCACTTACAAATGTTAAGTTAAAGAGCGGTCAGACTATAAAGATTTCAGGTCTTCCTTCTACAGCTAAGTACAAAGTTACTGAGGATGTGAGCGTTGTAGGACCTGCAGGATATAAGACAACTCACGGTATCAATGTAGCAAGAATTACAGCGCCTACATCTACCAATCAGTATACAAATGTGGCAGCTGTTACTGCAGTTACCCCTGTAAAGGCTGATGATACTGTTGCAGATACAATATTCTTCTTAAACTATCGTGATACACTACACCTACAGGTGTTGTAATGAGCGTTGCACCGTTTGCAATCATGATCGGAGCAGGTATCTTATTTATTCTTGTATTCTTTAGAAGAAGAAAAAGAGAAGAAGAGAACTAAGAATGAATGTTATAGGAAAATGTGCATACATAGGAAATAGGATTATAGATATAATCGTTATTCTTATGGCAGTGATAATGTTCTTATTCGGTGCATACTCACTCTATGATGTTTTCCATGTGTACAAAGGGGCATCTCTTTCAAGTGAAATATTAAAGAATGCCCCCGGTACCGCCGGAAATGAGAATGATGCCGTAAATGTGGAAGCGTTATTTGAAAAATACCCCGATATGAGGGCATGGCTGAACATCTTTGACACAAATATAAACTATCCGGTAGTTCAGGGTGTCGATGATTCCGAGTATCTGAATAAGGATATAGACGGCAATTTTTCACTTGCAGGGTCTATTTTCTTAAGCAGTCTGTGTGACGGTACTTTAAATGAGCATTATTCATTGGTTTACGGACATCATATTGATAACGGTTCCATGTTTGGAGATGTGGAAAAGTTTTTGGACAAGAAATTTTTTGACACACATATAAACGGAATTTTATATACCAGGAAAGAAATATACGATGTCAAGGTGTTTGCCGTAATGCAGACGGATGCCTACAATGAGAAGCTGTATTTTCCGTATTTTGCCAATAATGATAAAGATGCCTTTTATAAGTATCTGAGTGAAAATGCGGTAAATATAAGAGATGTAGACAGGAATAATAAAGTCATTGCGATGTCCACATGTACAGAGTCCTATACCAACGGTAGAATTGTACTTTTTGGTGAACTGATAAGGAGATGATATGAAAAAAATCGTATTTTTCCTTTTGACACTGTATTTTATATTTGTGCCGAGGGATGCCTTGGCCGCAAATGTAAAATTGCCGATAAATATAAATGTATCGGGCTCAAATCCTATCTATTACAGATATGAGATAAATGTGAGCAGACTGGATTCTCATAACAATGTGGTTTCAAACAGTGTAATTCCTGTGTATTTGAGAAAAAATGCTACATTGACATATGATTTTGGAGAATTTGATGATGTAGGAGAGTATAAGTACAGTATATCGCTTGCAAATGCGGACAATGAGAAGTTCAACTTTGACAGAAGAAATTATATTGTACATATACAGGTGCTGACAAACGGAAGAAGCCTGTATACAAACACTTATCTTGAAGATCCGTTGGAACCTGCAAAGCCTGCATCAGTAGATTTTAATGTAAAATATCTGGTAGAAATAAAGTATCCGAATCCGAATGATAAGGGATATAACGACGGCTCAAGCAGCAGAGACGAAATAAGACAAAAAAAGAATACGGAAAATAATAAAAATGAGACTGAGGAGAATGTCGCACCTACTATTGAGATTGACACGCCTTACAATAAGCCTCCTATAAAGCCTTCGGATTCCAAGAATGCCGGAACAATTGTAAAGGTTGTAAAGAGAATGAAAAAGGCGATAGTAAAGACGGCGGATGAGAGCGGTATCGAGTTTTATATAACACTTTTTATTGTCTCACTATGTGTTTTTATTTTATTATTTTTTAGGAAAAGGAAAAACCACCTGTAAGCATAACTTTTACCGGGTGGTTTTTTTGTCAAAAATCTTATTAGTATTTACGAATGCATAATTGTAGAATATAATAGACATAACAGGAGGAAGTTTTCCCAAAATGATAGTGTTATCCACCGTGGGATGATAGAGACTTCCGTAGTGGAGATAGAATTAAAATAAGGAGAGAACATGATTTTAGAGGCTTGTATTGAAAATGTTACTTATTTGAAAGATGTGATTCATGCAGGGGCAACAAGGATTGAGCTTTGTGACAATTTGGCAGTGGGCGGTACTACCGTAAGTATGGCGGTAAGAGACTATGCAAAGTTTATCTGTGACAGCAATGATGTTGAGCTGGCTGTTATGATAAGAGTCAGAGGAGGAGACTTTGTATATAACAATATAGAAAAATCTATTATGTACAATGATCTTAAAGAGATGGCCAAGCAGGGTGTAAAAAGAGCAGTTATAGGTGCCGTTACTGAGAGCGGTGAGCTTGATAAGGACTATATCAAGGAACTTATAGGTGCACCTAAGTTTTTCAGAAAAGAGATGAATTTTACTTTCCATATGGCGTTTGATCGTATCGGTGAAGGCCTTGAGACTGAAGAAGCACTTGAAAAGAGACTTGAAGCTATAAAGACTTTGTCAAAGCTTGGAGTGGATACAATCCTTACACATGGAAGTGCCGAAAATAATGATATTTTCGATAATATAGACACTCTGAAAAAATATATTTCATTTGCAAAGAAATATAATGTGAATATAATGCCGGGCGGAGGAGTAACCTTTGAAAATGTAGATAAGCTGCTTAAAAAGCTTCCAAGCATTACCGCCGTACACGGCACAAGGATAGTAAAGCTGTAAAGTATACAGATACATAAAATAAATCAAGAAAAGACTCCGGGTGTACGGAGTCTCTTTTGTTATGCTTATATTATCAAAATTTTTGTGATTCGTCCTTGACAGAAAAGATTTTTTTTGTACAATATATGAAGTTGGTTAAAAATATAACCGACAAAAAAGAAGAGGAGTATGTTATGAATTTTTCCAACACAACTGCCGAGGTTACTTCAAATCTCATAGCTGCCGGTGAGGCTAAAGTGAAGCGTCCGCTGCATAAGATGATTATCCTTGGAATATTTGCAGGTATGCTTATAGGTGCAGGTGCTATGGCAAGCAGTGTGGCTATGCACGATATTGCAAATGTAGGACTTGCAAGACTTGTCGCGGGGCTTGTGTTCCCTATAGGTTTCGTTATGATGGTATTGTTTGGCGGAGAGCTTTTTACAGGTGCCTGCCTTATGATTATGGGACTGTTAAAAGGCAAGTACAATGTTGCAAGCATGATCAGAGTGCTTATCACTATATTTATCTCAAATCTTGTAGGTGGACTTATCCTTGCAATTCTTGTTGCATACAGCGGACAGTTTAAGCTTGGCGACGGTGCAATGGGCGCTTTTACAATAAAGCTTGCACTTTCAAAGGCAAATATTTCATTCGGAAGTGCCTTCATCTCAGGTATACTTTGTAATTTCTTTGTATGCTTCGGAGTTGTTATGGCAGGATTGTCAAAGGATATCTCAGGTAAGGTTTTAGCCAGCTTTTTACCTATAATGACTTTCGTTACCGGAGGATTTGAGCACTGTGTTGCAAATATGTTCTATATTCCTGCAGGTATCTTTGCGGCAGGCAATGCAAAGTTTGCTGAAGTCGCTATGACAAAGTACGGTATAACAGCTGAAAAGCTTGCCACACTCAACTGGCAAAATTTCTTTATTAAAAATGAACTTCCTGTAACTCTTGGAAATATCGTAGGCGGTATGCTCTTTATAGGAGTTGCACTGTTTATTTTATACGCAAGAGAAGACTGATAAAAACTGTACGAATTAATTTGTGACAGGCGGTTGCATTACCGCCTGTCAAATAGTATATTGACATTTTTATTTGTGGTGATATACTTTTTATAAAATATAACTATATTAACGAGGGAGCTTATATATAGGCTGAGAGGAAAGTGTGACTTTCGACCGTTTACCTGATTTGGATAATGCCAACGTAGGGAGATGTTTTTTTACTTTCTTTTCAGAGATACAGGTTCTGTATCTCATTTTTTATTGCAAAAACCGCCTAAATATAAGTACAAAATTTTATAGTGATAAACTTTATTTTAGGAGGATTACTTATGGATGGAAGTAATGTCAAGAAATTGAGTGTTTCAGGTTTATTGTGTGCACTTACAGTTGTAGGTAGTATGTTTTCTTTTCCTGTTTTGGGCAGTAAATGTGCTTCGGTTCAGCATATGATAAATGTTTTTTCAAAGTTAAAATTAGAAAACAGTTAAAACGGAGGTACGAATATGTTAAAAGAAATTCTTGAAAATGTTAAAGTCAAATCACCTTTAGTACACAATATAACAAATTATGTCACTGTAAATGACTGTGCGAATATACTTCTTGCTTGTGGTGCAAGTCCTATAATGGCAGATGATTTGGAAGAGGTTGAAGATATAACATCTATATGTTCAGGACTTAATATAAATATAGGCACGTTAAACAAAATGACAATATCTGCAATGCTTGCAGCCGGTAAAAAGTCAAATGAATTGAATCATCCGGTTGTTTCGATCCTGTAGGAGCAGGAGCATCAAAGTTAAGAACAGATACAGCAAAAAAGCTTCTTGAAACCGTGAAGTTCAGTGTAATTCGTGGAAATTTATCAGAAATTAAATGTCTTGCAGTAGGTAGCGGTAATACAAGGGGAGTTGATTCGGTTGATTCTATAAATAAAGAAAATATTGATACAGTGGTTAGTTTTGCAAAAGATTTTGCACAAAAGACTTCAAGTATAATAGTTATAACATCCGTTATAGACATAGTTACAGACGGTAAAAATGCATATTGTGTATACAACGGTGATAAGATTATGAGCAGGATCACAGGAAGCGGTTGTCAGCTTTCGGCTATGATGGCTGCATATATAAGTGCCAATACCGACAATATATTAGAAGCCGCTCTTGCATGTGTATGTGCAATGGGACTATGTGGTGAAATCGCAAAAAATCGTATGACTGATAAAGACGGTAACAGCAGCTATAGAAATTATTTGATAGATGCAGTTTATAATCTCACACCGGATGAACTTGAAAAGGGGGCAAGATATGAGATTCGATAAAAAATTATATGCATCTTTATGCTGTCACAGACAGAGCATGGACAGGTAATAAAACCTTATATGAGCAGATAAAAGAGGCTCTTGAAAACGGGGTTACATGTGTGCAGCTTAGGAAAAAAAATCTGGATGAAGCAAGCTTTATAGAAGAAGCAAAAAAGATATGCGTACTTTGCAGACAGTATAATACTCCATTTATTGTAAATGATAATGTAAATGTAGCAATCGCTTCCAATGCAGACGGAATACATATAGGACAGGATGATATGGGGCTTAAAGATGTTCGCAAGATTGTCGGAGAAAACATGATAATAGGTATTTCAGCACATACGGTAGAGGAAGCTAAGTTTGCACAGGAGAACGGAGCCGATTATATAGGCATAGGCGCAGTATTTGAAACTTCCACAAAAAATGATGTAGATGTTATTCCATATGAAAAAGTGAAATCAATATGTGATGCTGTAGATATACCTAAGGTTGCTATAGGTGGAATAAATGCTGAGAATATATTGAAACTGAAAGGCAGCGGAATAGACGGAGTTGCAGTAGTTTCTGCGATATTCGGTGCAAAAGATATAGGTAAAGCTACAAAAGAACTCTATACTTTGGCAAATAACTTAATATAACTTTGAGGAGACTATTTATGAGAACAGCATTAACAATAGCCGGAAGTGACTGCAGCGGAGGTGCAGGTATTCAGGCCGATATAAAAACAATGACTGCAAATAAGGTATATGCAATGAGTGCAATAACGGCACTTACAGCACAGAATACTACAGGAGTATCAGGAATTGTAAATATAGATAAAGATTTTGTAAAGAGTCAGCTGGAGATGATTTTTGAAGATATTTATCCTGATGCAATAAAAATAGGCATGGTATCTTCTTCAGATATCGTAGAAGCAATTGAATACGAACTTGTAAAATACAAGGCAAAAAATATAGTACTTGATCCGGTAATGGTAGCTACAAGCGGGTCGAAGTTGATAGAAGATAAAACAATAAAAACCTTACAGGAGAAACTTTTTCCTCTGGCAAGTGTTATAACACCGAATATCATGGAAGCAGAGGTGCTTTCAGGTGTAAGCATTAAAAATGATAAAGATATGTTGGAGGCTGCGAAAATAATCTATGACAATTACGGTTGTGCCGTATTGTTAAAAGGGGGACATAGTATAAACGATGCAAATGATTTGTTGTATGAGGACAAAAGAGCGAAGTGGTTCTTTGGAAAACGTATAAATAATCCTAATACTCACGGTACGGGTTGTACACTTTCATCTGCAATAGCGGCAAATTTGGCAAAGAAATATACGCTCGAAGAATCTGTAAAAAGAGCGAAAGAGCTATATATCGGAGGCTCTTCTTGCCATGTTTGACCTTGGAAAAGGAAGTGGACCTATGAATCATGCTTTTAATATAAACGGAGAGTATGCAAAGGAGAGTGAGAATGAATAAGCGTACATCAGTATTTGAAAACAGCCTGATATGGTTTGGGGCGGCTGTATCTATAGCAGAAATTTTAACAGGAACATATTTTGCTTCCTTAGGTTTTTTTAAAGGGTTATCGGCAATAGTTCTTGGTCATATAGTAGGTTGTGTTTTACTGTTTTTAGCCGGATTGATAGGTGCAAAGACACAAAAAAGTTCGATGGATACTGTAAAAATGAGCTTTGGAGATAAAGGAAGTATTTTCTTTGCAGTACTTAATGTTATGCAGCTTTTCGGTTGGACAGGTATAATGATTTATGACGGTGCTTTAGCTACCGAGGGAATACTGGCCGCAGGTCATATTATATGGTGCCTGATTATCGGCGGACTTATTTTGATATGGATACTTATAGGAATTAAGAATCTTGGAAAAATAAATATAGTTGCCATGTCGGCTCTGTTTATAATGACAATTGTCCTAAGTTTTATCATATTTAAAGGCGGAGCGGTATTCGGTACAGATAGTGAAGGTATGAGCTTCGGTGCGGCACTTGAGCTTTCAGTAGCCATGCCTTTGTCATGGCTGCCTCTTATGAGCGATTATACTAAAGAAGCTGAGAAGCCTGTAAAGGCAACTGCAGCAAGCAGCATTGTATACGGTCTGGTAAGTGTATGGATGTATGTTATCGGAATGAGTGCGGCGTTATTTACAAAGGAGTCGGATATAGCTCAAATTTTACTGAAAGCCGGATTTGGCATAATGGGTCTTCTTATAGTTGTACTTTCTACAGTGACTACAACATTTTTAGACGTATACTCGGCAGGAGTATCAACAGAATCAATATTTTCAAAAATAGAGTCAAAATGGGTGGCTATAGCCGTTACCGTTATAGGGACTTTGGGAGCCGTTATATTACCGATGGATGATATAACAAGCTTTTTATATCTTATAGGTTCAGTATTTGCACCTATGATTGCAATACAAATAGCCGATTTCTTTATATTAAAAATAAGTCATGATGAAAAGAAGTTTTCAATACAAAATATCATTATATGGGTAATAGGATTTATAATATACAGAATATTGATGAAGGTTGATACACCGATAGGAAGCACCATACCGAGTATGTTAATTACTATATTTATATCTGTTATTATAAATAAAGTATTTATAATAAGAAAAATCCATATAACGAAGATATCTAATGTGACACCAAAAGTTATATCTTTAGGCGTAGCGGTTTTTGACTGCTACGCATTTTTTATTTGGATAATATAACTGTCATATATTTACACTTTAATTTTCAATTTATATTATTCAAACAGTTGCGGTGGATTCTCTTATAATAAGTTTTGTATGTAATAAAAATGTACTGATGGGTATATCACTTAAAAGACTTGAAAGGGCAAAAAATCCGCTTTTGCCAAGTTCAACTCTGTCCTGTCTTACGGTGGTAAGTTTAGGTGAAGTGGAGGTTGCAATCGGTAAATCATCAAAACCTACAATACTTATATCTTCAGGCACTTTGTAGCCAAGCTGCTTACACTTTGTGACTGCCGCGGAAGCTATATTGTCGTGGCTGCAGATAACTGCTGTTATGCCTGATTCCAAAAATTTCGGAAGGTATTTTTCTATACATTCTGAAATATAGTAAGAACATCCTATATTATCGGAGTTGGTAACAAGTCCGTGTTGATGCATTGCATGCACAAAAGCGGAGTGTCTTACCTTAAGCACATAAGAACCCAAAGAGCCGCCAAGGTAAGCTATTTTTCTGTGTCCCAGACTTGTAAGGTGAGAGAGTATCAACTCCATGCCTTCATCATTGTCAACACCTACATATGCAGTGGTCGAATTTCCTGTGATATGGTTGTCAAAAAGTGCGGTAGGGGTTTTACTGTTATCAAAATCCTTCAGCCAGGGATCATTGAGTGAGAATCCGAGAACAAAGGAACCTACATAGTCGTGTTCAAGCATGAATATGTCATATGCCGTATTTTTTTGTAAATCGGTATCAACAGCTACAGTTTCCACTTCAAAACCTGCAGGCTCCGCAAGCTGGCGAAAGCCTATGATTATATCATATGCAAAGTGGTGCGGCTCTTCGTATTCAATATTTTCCTTTTCGATTAAAATACAGATTTTTTTGACCGGTTTTTTATATCGTCTAAGCTTCGTATAATCAAGTGCAACCGCAGTTTCTAAAACTTGCTTACGTAAAGCCTCACTAACATCAGGTGCATCGTTCAATGCTTTTGACACAGTACTTTTGGAAATGCCCAGTTTGTCAGCAATATCCTGTATTGTTGTCATATTTTAATATCCTTTCATATAAAAGAAAATCACTTTTATACTATTATAAAGAATAAAATTGTAAAAAAAGCAACGAATAAGATTACCGCAATACTTGTTTTGAATTGTTTTTGAAAAACCTGATAAGATACATTATATAAATACCGAAAAATATGTTGGACAGATTTTATGAAAACATAGAGAATACATGAAAATTGATTGACTAAAAATTAAAAAAGTTATATATTTACATTCCTGTCTTTGACAGCTAAAAGGCCTGAAGCCCGTATATATCAAGGGTTTCAGACCTTTTTTAATTCGTAAAAGTGTAGCTAGAACTACCTACTTTTTTTGCTGTCTCGAAAGACTTTTTTCATACTCAAATCGGTTAAAATTTCATAATCGGTACGAAATCCGAATGCTTCATGAAGTGCATCTGTTATGGCCGTTCTTGTGTAAGCGGGCAGATATCCTAGCTTTTCTCCCGGACGATACATCATCATAGAGCGTAGTACGTTAATGATTTCATCGCATGTATATTGTTCTCCAAGTTTTTTCTCAAGTATCCTAAAGACTACTAATGAGGCAAAACAAGTTATGAAATGTGCCTTTATACGGTCCTCTCTTTGAAGATAAATAGGGCGTGCACTGAACTCGGTTTTCATGATTCTGAAGCATTCTTCGATTTCCCATCTCTTCTTGTTTATACGAACTATTTCTTCGGCACTTGTTGTCTCCAGATTAGTACAAACGGCGTAGAAACCGTCATATTTTTCTTCTTCAGCTATGAGGTTCGAATCTATATAAGGGATTTCTCTGTCACATACTTCTCCTGAAGATGTCATTGTTTCGGTAGCAATAAAACGGCGTGGATCATTTTGATTTTTTTGATTTCTTTTATATTCCCCTTTCTCAATAAGCTTATTGGCACGGTCAATCTGGCTTTGCCTGATTTTCTGATGATATTTTTTGTACTTTAAGGAGAATGATACGATAAGATGTTGCTCTAACGCTTTATCACCTTCTTTGACCTTTTTATCGGATAAGTCTTCTTTAATCCATCGTTCTTTATAAAAGACTTTATTATAGTCTGTCTGTTCATCAAGGTTATTTAGATTAAATAATCCTGTTTCACCTTGTAGTGACCAGCCTTCAGGGTCTAGGGCAAACTCCTTTAAGTATTTCGGTAGTTGTTTTATAGATTGTGTTGTTATAAAACTTCTTATTCTTTCGCCAAATAAAGTTTTGTCGTTAAACTTTCTATTGGCATTTGAAGAAAGACCTGCATCTGTACAGATAATAATACTATCAATACCATAATCATCGATTACCTTTTGTTCCAGAGGCTTTAGTGTCGGTTGCTCATTCTTATTTCCCGGGAAAATATCAAAAGCAAGAGGAATACCGTCATGATCCATAAACATTCCCATTCCTACGATAGGTAGTGGTTGATGTTGTTTTGATTTTCCATATTTTCTAAGTTCATCTTCCTGCTCGATTTCAAAGTAATAGTTTGTGCAATCATAGTAAAGAATGTCGTTCCTTCGTGGAAGTATTATTTGGCTATTTTTATAAAGTTCAGATTGAATGAAGTCGCTTTCTTTAGCTAAAACAGAAAGCGAACGATATATATCATGTAAAATTAAAGGTAGGCTGCTCAATAAACATTTTTTTGAAGAACGGTTTGAGGCCAACTTAGAAGATGGATAAAGTATACGAGTAAAAATTAGTCGAGATAAAAATATCGTTCAAGTCATATTCAAAGCTATATTTCTTTGAAATTTTAGAACAGATTTTATCCAGATTCAGTGAATAGTAAATACTCTGAAGAAATAGATATCCACAGTTAAACAAATGTTTTTTTCATCAGGTTTTAGGAGTTTTGAAGGAGAACATTTTATTAAAATCTCTTTTTGTTCCTCATATTCCTTACGATTAAGTTCGTCTACATATTCCTGAGCCCAAATATAAGGGTCTTTTCCATTAGCTCTAGTTTTAACCATATCAAGATTTCCAAGTTTTTTTCAATAGTAACTGTAGTAACAGAACCATTGGATTTACGTATAGATTTCTGAACATAGAATGTAGCAGAGTTTTTTTGATTTACTTACAGTAAGCTTCATAGTATTCCACCTCCATGTTCATATTATACCATAAATAGCTACAAATAGCTACATAAAATAGATAATAAATTGACAAAAAAATAAGACTGAAATCCAGTCTTTATAAGGGTTTGAGGTTTATAAAGGGAATCGGTAGCTGTCAAACTCCCGATATAAAAGAAAATCACTTTTATACTATTATAAAGAATAAAATTGTAAAAAAAGCAACGAATAAGATTACCGCAATACTTGTTTTGAATTGTTTTTTTGAAAACCTGATAAGATACATTATATAAATACCGAAAAAAATATGTTGGACAGATTTTTATGAAAAACATAGAGAATAAGATGAAAATTGATTGACTAAAAAAATTAAAAAAAGTTATATATTTACATTAACGAAACAATACGAAAATTCAATCAGGAGGTAGTAAGATTATGAGAAGAAGTCTTAAGAGATTTCTGGCAGGAATCATGGCTTTGACTCTGGGTGCCGGTCTTACAGGTTGTGGCAACAGTAAGAGTGCAACCGGAGCCGAAAAGGTCAGACTGATGGTGTGGTCACCGTCTGAAGACCAGTCAAAAGAAAGCGGTGAATGGCTTCAGACAATGTGCAAAAAATTTGCAAGTGAACATCCGGAGTGGGATATCACATTTGTCTACGGTGTTGCGGACGAGGCAACGGCTACAGATCAGGTATCACAGGATCCGGATGCCAGTGCGGACGTGTTTATGTATGCAAACGATCATTTGACTAATCTTATAGATGCAAAAGCTGTAGTAAAGTTTGGCGGAAAGTACAAAGAAGAAATCGAGTCAACAAGTTCAAAAGAGCTTTTGGATTCACTGACTGTTAATAATGAAATCTACGGTGTGCCTTTTACAACAAATACATGGTATATGTTCTATGACAAGTCGGTATTTTCTGATGATGATGTAAAAAATCTTGACACAATGTTAAAAAAGGGAACGGTTTCTTTCCCTTTAGTCAATTCCTGGTATCTCCCGGCGTTCTATCTGGGAAACGGATGTACATTGTTCGGAAATGAGAATGACGAGTCAAAGGGTGTTGATTTTGGAGGTGACAAGGCTGTAGATGTTACAAACTACATTATAGACCTTGCAGCAAATCCGAACTTCAAAATTGATGCTGACGGTTCGGCACTTGCAGGACTTCGTGACGGCAGCGTGAGTGCAATGTTTACAGGTTCATGGGATGCCAATGCAATCAAAGAAACACTTGGAGATAAGATGGGTGTTACTTCACTCCCTACTTTCAATATAAACGGTGAACAAAAGCAGATGCTTGCATATGCAGGTTCAAAAGCAATAGGAGTAAATGCACACAGTGAGCATATGGAACAGGCGGTAGCACTTGCGGTATACCTTGGAAGTGAGGAGGCACAAAAATCTCACTATGAGCTTAGAAACGTTATACCTTGTAATACAGAGCTGTTAAAAGAACCTGAGATTGCATCAGATGCACTTGTTGAGGCACAGAACAATACTTTTAACAACACTTCGGTACTTCAGCCTTTTGTAGCGGCTATGAGTAACTGTTGGACTCCTGTTGAAAACATGGGTAAGGGAATCAGAAACAAGAGCGTGACACATGATAACGCAAAAGAACAGACAGAAGCGATGAATGCGGCAATGAACAGTAACGGATTAAATTAAGGGGTAAATGTTATGGGTTTATTTAAAAAAAGAGTTAATGAATTTCCGACTCCATACACTTGCACCAATGCAATAAAAGAGGGCGGACTATCGACAAAACTTTCTATGATCTTGATGGGATTCGGAAATATAGTAAACGGACAGGTTATCAAAGGTCTTATATATCTTTTTATAGAGATTGCATATCTTGTCTTTATGTTTGTAAACGGAATCGGCTTTATAGCAGGACTTCGTACACTTGGAAGTGTGGAGCAGCAGGAAGTATGGGATGAAGCAAAACAGATTTATACCTATACAAAGGGCGATCAGTCCATACTTATATTACTGTACGGCGTAGCCGCGATTTTGATTACCATACTTATGGTGGTTATCTGGAGAGGTACATTAAAGAGCGCATACAAAGCTGAATGTCTTCGCAAAGAGGGAAAGCCTGTAAATAACTTTGCAGAAGATTTGAAAACACTTTTAAATGAAAATTTGTATCGTCTGTTTATGACACCGCCTACAGCATTTGTATTTGTGTTTACAATACTTCCTTTGGTATTTATGATCTGTATGGCATTTACAAACTACAGCCGTATAGACAACCACCTTATGCTTTTCCAATGGGTAGGACTTGACAACTTTAAGACACTTTTTGACTCGGGAAGTATTCTTGGAAGTACATTCTGGTCGGTGCTTGCATGGACAGTTATCTGGGCGTTCTTTGCAACATTCAGTAACTATATTTTCGGAATGATTTTATCACTCCTTATAAACAGAAAAGGAACAAGAGCAAAGGGATTTTGGAGATTTTGCTTCGTGCTTTCATGTGCGGTTCCTATGTTCGTATCACTTCTTATAATGCGTACAATGTTACAGCCTGAAGGTGCGGTGAATGTACTTCTCAGAAACCTTGGACTTATAGCAAGTGATAAGAGCCTTCCTTTCTTTACAGATCCGACATGGGCAAGAGTGACCGTTATCATCATCAATATCTGGGTAGGTGTACCGTATACCTTGCTTCAGCTTACAGGTGTATTGCAAAATATCCCTGAGGACCTTTATGAGGCGGCAAGAGTTGACGGGGCAAATGCAATACAGACATTCACAAAGATTACATTGCCTTATATGCTCTACGTTACAACACCTTATTTGATAGTTACATTTACAGGTAATATCAACAACTTCAACGTTATCTACCTCTTGTCGGGAGGAGATCCTGTTACAGACCTCTCCTCAACAGCAGGTAAGACAGACCTTTTGGTTACATGGCTTTATAAGTTGACAATTGACAAACAGTATTACAATATCGGTGCGGTTATCGGTATTATGACCTTTGTTATTTTGGCAATCGGTGCACTGTTCACCTACAGAAACAGTAAATCATATAAGGAAGAGGGAGGATTCTAATTATGGCAAAGCAATTTCAGTCTGCAAAGAAAAAGAGAATGATAAACAATACTATCGTACATATCGTTCTTGCCATATTGGCCGTTATTTGGCTTTTTCCTATATTCTGGGTAATACTTACAAGTTTCAGAGCGGAAAAGGGATCATATGTATCAACCTTCTTACCAAAGGCGTTTACACTTGACAACTATGCAAAGTTGTTCAGTGATACAACTATTTTGAACTTCCCGCAGATGTTTATGAACACCTTGTTTATCGCAATATGTTCATGTATATTGTCGGCATTTTATGTACTTGCAGTTTCATACTGCCTTTCAAGAATAAAGTTTAAACTCAGAAAGCCTTATATGAACATGGCAATGGTACTAGGACTCTTCCCGGGATTCATGTCAATGATTGCAGTTTACTTTATCTTAAAGGCAATGGGACTTACAGAAGGAAATCTTATTAAATTGGCACTTATCCTATGTTACTCCGGAGGTGCGGGACTTGGATTCCAGATAGCAAAGGGATTTTTGATACCATTCCTGCAGCTATAGATGAGGCGGCGCTTTTGGACGGATGTACCAGATGGCAGATTTTTTATAAGATTACATTACCGCTTAGTAAACCTATTATTGTATATACTGTATTAACATCATTTATGGGACCATGGCTTGACTTTATCTTTGCAAGAGTTATATGCAGAGCAAACTCTGACCAATATACAATAGCTATAGGACTTTGGAAGATGCTTGAAAAAGAATATATCGACAGCTGGTACACAAGCTTTGCTGCAGGTGCGGTGCTTATCTCCATTCCTATTGCACTCTTATTCTTATTCATGCAAAAGTACTATGTAGACGGTATTTCAGGTGCCGTTAAGGGATAATAATGGAAAATATAATTAAGCTTAAAAAATATTACTCATCAAAGGAGTTTCTTGATAACTATATTTATGAAGGAAACGACCTGGGTGTGGAATGTGATGAAAACGGGACCACATTTAAGCTGTGGTCACCGGGCGCAGATAGTGTAGTATTAAACCTTTATGAAGCCGGAGACGGCGGTGTGGCTTATGAGCATATTCCTATGAAAAAAGAGGATAAGGGAGTTTGGAGCTTTCACTCAGACAAAGAGCTTCATAAAGTGTACTATGACTATTTGATTACAAGAGACTCTAAAGAAGTTTTGACTGCCGACCCGTATGCAAAAGCTTCCGGAGTCAACGGTATCAGAAGTATGGCGGTAAATTTAAAAAGAACCGATCCTAAAGATTGGGAGAATGATAAGGCGCCGAAAAAGGATAAAGAAAGAGTTGTATACGAGCTTCATGTAAAAGAGTTTTCCTATGATAAGTCGGGAGGTTTCCCTTTAGAGTATCGCGGAAAGTATAAGGCTTTTACATGCAAGCATACAACATTAAATAATGACGGTATTCATCCTACAGGACTTGATTATCTGAAAGAACTCGGTGTGACGCATATTCAAATAATGCCGATGTATGATTACGGTTCGGTGGATGAGAGTAAAGATGAAGGCTTTAACTGGGGATATGACCCTGTAAACTACAATGTACCTGAGGGTTCATATGCTACAGATGCCTTTCACGGTGAGGTTCGTATCAAAGAGATGAAAGAGATGATACAATCTATCCATGAGCCGGATTTGGCGTGATTATGGATGTTGTATATAATCATACTTACTCACTTGATTCGTGGTTTCAAAGAACTCTGCCTTGGTATTTTTACAGAGCATACAGTGACGGTAAAGTATCCGACGGCTCCGCCTGTGGCAATGATGTGGCAAGTGAGAGAGCTATGTGTTCAAAATATATCTTGGAGTCCGTACTTTACTGGGCAAGGGAATATCATATTGACGGATTTCGCTTTGATTTAATGGGACTTCTGGATACCGATTTGATGAACAATATCAGAAAAGAACTGGATATCATATACGGCAAGGGCGAAAAGATAATCTATGGTGAGCCTTGGTCTGCAACAGACACCGCCATAGAATATAATAAAAAAGTTGCCAACAAAGACAATATAACTCTTTTAGATGAAAATATAGGAGCATTTTGTGACAACACCAGAGATTCTATAAAGGGTTCCGCTCTCAGGCCTAAGGAAGCCGGATTTGTAAACGGCGGCATGGATAAAGAGGACGATATACTCTCAAGCGTGAGTGCATGGTGTGACCCGAAATACAATAAAGAGTTTAAAGGTGTGAAAGCACCTTCGCAGATAGTTTCATATGTTTCGGCACATGACAATCAGACACTTTGGGATAAACTGAGTGATACCGCCGGTAAAGATGAGGTAATGAGATTAAACAAACTGGCAGCCGCAATTTATATGACTTGTCAGGGTACTTTGTTTTTCTTATCAGGTGAGGAGTTTGGCAGGACAAAGGGCGGACTTGACAACACCTACAATATGCCAATCTCAGTAAATAAGCTTGACTGGGAACTTGCGCATAAGAATAATGACCTTGTCGACTACTATAAAGGTTTGATTGCACTTAGAAAAGAGATTTCCGGTATTTGTGATAAGTCTGAAAACAGCTATAAGCATATCACTGATATGTGGAAACAAAAGCAGGTTGTAGGATTTAGTGTAAACAATGATAAGGATTCTTTATGGAGTCAGGTTAAAGTAATTTATAATGCTTCAAAGAAGGACTTTGAAGTTGAGTCTTTAGATAAAGACTTTGAAGTACTTTGTGACGGCAATGACAGTATGCTTTGGAAAAAGAAAATAAGCGCAAAGGCTCCTATAAAAGTAGGAAAACAAAGTGTATTGATACTTGGTAAGAAAAGAATAGAGGAGATATAATGGAATTTGCCGGTGTATACCATAGAACATCAGAACAGATGAGTTATGCTCTTGATAAGGACAGACTCATTATAAATTTAAAAACAGGATATGATGTGAAGCAGGTCTTTATCCACTACGGCGACCCGTTTGAGGCCGGAATACTTGGAGGAAACGAGAAGTGGACCGGAAAAAGAGAAGAGATAGTCTATAAAAAGCGATTGTCAAATCAGATATGGTGGACTACAACTCTTACTCCGATATACAAAAGATGTAAGTATTTTTTTGAACTGCATACACATGACAGTGTCTGGTATTATTTTGAAGACGGATTTTTAACTAAGGAACAGTTCCATATGGACGGCAGGATGTTGCAGTGCTTCATTATGCCGTGGATGAATCCGTCGGATATAAATATTACACCTGCGTGGGTAAACGACACCATTTGGTATCAGATATTTCCTGACAGATTTTGTAACGGTACTCCGGAGAAAAATAAAGAAGATATTTTACCTTGGAGAAATCATGGAAGTGTTACCAATTATGAGAAATTCGGCGGAAATTTGGAAGGAATCAAAAGTAAGCTTGATTACCTGCAAAATCTTGGAATAACAGGTATCTATCTGAATCCTATAATGGAAGCCGAATCAAATCATAAGTATGATACAACCGATTATACAAAGATAGACCCTTCTTTTGGAGACAGTGATACCATGAAAGCACTTTGCAAAGAAGCGCATGACAAGGGCATTCGTATCATGGTGGATGCGGTGTTTAATCACTGCGGAAGAAAATTCAAGCCATGGCTTGATGTGCTTGAAAAAGGTAAATCCTCAAAGTATGCGGAATGGTTTATGGTGGAAAACTGGGAAGATATTGCAAAAAGAGGAGATACAAGGGATAAAAGGTATTATACTTTCGCTTTTACGGACGGTATGCCGAAACTAAACACCAATAATGATGAGGTTATAAACTACTTTTGTAAAATCTGTGAAGATTGGATAAGAGAGTTTGATATAGACGGTATTCGTTTTGATGTGGGCAATGAGGTATCACACAGGTTTTTGAAAAAAATCAGAGAACATCTAAAAGCTATAAAGCCTGATATATATCTGCTTGGAGAAATCTGGCATGATGCAATACAGTGGCTACAAGGTGATGAATATGATTCTGTGATGAATTATCCTCTGCTTAGCGGAATTCATGACTTTTTCCTTGATAAGACAATGAAAAAACATGAGTTTGAGTACATGGTAAACCGCTGTTATACAATGTATATGCAGCAGAGTAATAATGTATTATTCAATCTGCTTGATTCGCATGACACGGAAAGACTTATAAACAGATTCCATGATTTGGATAAGTTTTATCAGCAGCTTGCAATTCTTTTTACCCTTCCGGGAAGTCCTTGTATCTATTACGGTACGGAGATAGCCATGGAAGGTGCACATGATCCGGATTGCAGAAGATGTATGCCGTGGAGTGAGATTAACAGCAGTGAAAATGTAGAAAAGATTTCTACTATGAGAAGCCTTATAATGTTAAGGCGAAATGAGAAGATGTGCAGAAGTCCGTATTTCCACTTTCCACATAACTATGAAAATGAAAGATGTGTGGAATATATCAAAATTGATGAATATGGAAATAGGATGGAAGTTCTTATCAACGCTTCAGATGAGCCTATCAAAGTAACTTCGGGAAAAGATGTCTTATTTTCAAGAGAATTTGACGGGGAAACACTTGGAGCTAACGGAACTTTAATCCGCAGGATTTAATATAAAAAGGAGAATAAAGGTATGTCATTAGAAGAGATGTTAAAGAACAAGCTTGGTAAGGAAATTGCGGCAGCTTCAGATGCGGAAATTTATACAGCACTTTTGAAAATCACAAAAGAGAAGATGGAAGGCATGGAGCATAATACAGGAAACAGAAAGCTTTACTATATTTCAGCAGAGTTCCTTATCGGAAAGCTTTTATCAAACAACCTGATAAATCTTGGCTTATTTGATGAAGTAAGGGATATTCTTGACAAGAATGGCCACAATATAACAGCAGTTGAAGAGGTGGAGCCTGAGCCTTCACTTGGAAACGGTGGTCTTGGACGTCTGGCCGCATGTTTCCTTGACTCTATCGCAACACTCGGATTAAACGGCGACGGTGTAGGATTAAACTATCATGACGGACTGTTTTTACAAAAGTTTGTAGACAACAAGCAGTATGAAGATAAGAATCCTTGGATAACAGATAACAGCTGGCTTACAAGAACAGATGTAAGCTTTGAAGTTCCTTTCAAAGACTTTACTTTGAAATCTACTATGTATGATATTGATGTTCCGGGATATCATCAGAGCAAATGTAATAAATTACATCTTTTTGATATTGACAGTGTGGACGAGTCTATTATCAGAGACGGTATAAATTTTGATAAACATGACATCGGTAAGAACCTTACATTGTTCTTGTATCCGGATGACAGTGACGAGGCAGGACAGCTGCTAAGAATTTATCAGCAGTACTTTATGGTAAGCAATGCCGCACAGTTAATTATAAGAGAGGCTGAAGGAAGAGGTGTAGATCTTTACAGACTTCATGAGCATGTATGTGTTCAGATCAATGATACTCACCCGACTATGGTTATTCCTGAGCTTATCCGTATCTTGACACAGCAAAAGGGCTTTAACATGGATACAGCCATCGATGTTGTAAGAAAGACCTGTGCTTATACCAATCATACAATACTTGCAGAGGCACTTGAGAAGTGGCCAATCAGCTATTTAGAGAAGGTAGTACCACAGTTATTGCCTATTATTTATGAGCTTGATGCAAGGGTAAGAAAAGAGTTTAGTGATGAGAGAGTGTATATAATAGACAATCAGAACCGTGTACATATGGCACATATTGATATTCACTACGGTTATGCGGTAAACGGTGTTGCGGCTCTTCATACAGAGATTTTGAAAAACTCCGAGCTTAAGCCTTTCTATGATATTTATCCTGAGAAGTTCAACAATAAGACAAACGGTATTACATTCCGCAGATGGCTCATTCACTGCAATCATGAGCTTTCAGAGTATTTAAATGAGCTTATAGGACCTGAGTATATGGATAATGCCGAAAATCTTGAAAAGCTTTGACTTACAAGGATGATGAGAAGGTATTAAAGAAGCTTAGAGAAATCAAAAAGGATGCCAAGATCGAGCTTAAGAAGTATTTAAAGCAGACTCAGAATATTGACATTGATGAGAATTCTGTATTTGATATTCAGATAAAGCGTCTGCATGAGTACAAGAGACAGCAGATGAACGCACTCTATGCTATTTACAAATATAAAGAGATCAAGAAAGGACATTTACCGAAGCGTCCGATTACTATGATCTTCGGAGCAAAGGCTGCACCTGCATATACTATTGCAAAGGATATAATTCATTTGATACTTTGCCTGCAGCAGTTGGTGGAGAATGATCCGGCTGTAAGTCCATACCTTAATATAGTTATGGTGGAAAACTACAATGTTACAAAGGCTGAAAAGCTTATCCCTGCTTGTGATATTTCCGAGCAGATCTCACTTGCATCAAAGGAAGCTTCAGGAACAGGAAATATGAAGTTTATGTTAAACGGTGCTGTAACTCTTGGTACTGAGGACGGTGCAAATGTAGAGATTCATGAGCTTGTAGGCGATGACAATATCTATATCTTCGGTAAGAAGTCTGAAGATGTAATAAAGCTTTATGAAACAGCTTCATATCGTTCTGCCGATATCTATGACAACGACCCTGAGGTGGAGGAGTTGGTAGACTTCATTATCAGTAAGGAACTTATCCGTATCGGAGATCCGATGAATCTGTGCAGACTTTATAAGGAAATTGTAGGTAAAGACTGGTTTATGGCACTCCTTGATGTAAAGGATTATATAAAGACAAAAGAGCAGATGTTAAATGACTATGAGGACGAGATGTCTTGGTCAAAGAAGGCTCTTGTAAATATAGCAAAGGCAGGCTTCTTCTCATCAGATAGAACTATTGCAGAGTACAATAAGGATATCTGGCATTTATAAGGAGTATTGAATGAAAAAAACAGGAATTTAATGCCGGTTTCAGCTCTCCCTTCCACCACAGGCGTGGGGGAGCTTGGCCGGGCTTCCTATCAGTGGATTGATATAATGAAGGAGAATGGCGTAAAGATCTGGCAGATTTTACCGCTAAATCCTGTAGGATTTGGAAACTCTCCTTATCAACCATACTCCTCATGTGCAGGTGATGAGCTTTATATCAGCCTTGACTTGCTTTTTGAAGCAGGATTGCTTGATAAGAAACCTGATAAATTTAGAGAAAATGCCAAAAGAGTTGATTATACGGCTGTAAGAGCTTTTAAAGAGAGTTACTTAAGAGAAGCCTTTGAAAAGTTTGTATCTAAAGACGGACAAAAAGATCCTGCATATGTAGACTTTATGTCACAGGATTGGGTATATACCTATGGTGTATTCCGTGCCCTAAAGCTTGACAACAACGGTGATTGCTGGAATGATTGGAAGGCTGAGTACAAGAATTGGTCAGGAGATAAGAGTGTACTTTCTGAGAATGTAGAAAAAGAAGCAAGATACCAATGCTTTATTCAATATATTTTCTATACTCAGTGGATGGCTGTAAAAAGATATGCCAATGAGGCAGGCATTGAAGTTATGGGGGATGTGCCTTTCTATGTCGGACTTGACTCTGTAGATGTATGGTCAGGTAAGGATAATTTCTTACTTGATACTGACGGAAGACCTATATTTATTGCGGGAGTTCCACCTGATTATTTCAGTGCTACAGGCCAGAGATGGGGAAATCCTATCTATGACTGGGACTACTTAAAGAAAAACAAATATAAGTTCTGGGTGGACAGAATAGGTTATAGCAATAAGTTATTTGATATCATCCGTATCGACCACTTCCGTGCATTTGATACTTTCTGGAAGATACCGGCTTCTCATGTCCTACAGCCATTGACGGAGAGTGGATTGAGGCTCCGGGATATGAAGTGATAGATACCCTAAATAAGGAACTACCCGGTGTAAATCTTGTAGCAGAAGATTTGGGAGAATTGCGTCCTGAGGTATTGGAGCTGAAGGATCACTATCACCTAAAGGGAATGAGAATTCTTCTATTCTCTATCGACACAAAAGGAAAGTATGCAAGAGACATATCAAATGATATAGAGAATGTTATTTTCTATACAGGAACTCATGACAATGATACTCTAATGCAGTGGTATGACGGATTAACAGTTGCTGCAAAGAGAAAGGTCAGAGAGTTTTTAAAGAAGCAGGGTATAAAAGCAGGCAATATAAAGGACAGACTTTTGACCTATGTGTTAAAGAGTAGGGCTGAATATGCCATTATACCTTTGGCAGATATCATAGGACTTGGCAAAGAAGGTCATATCAATACACCGGGAACAGTCGGAAGCCCGAACTGGGAATGGCATATGGTAGATTTTAACAAGGCCAAGGAAGAACTGGCAAGATATAAAGATTTGATAATGAACAGATAACAGAAAGTGTCAAGACTCTTTGAAGTTGAAGGGTTTTGACACTTTTTTGATTAGATTATAGAATGTATAGAGGAGGTATGATATGAATATTGGATGTTTTCATAATCCTGACGAGGAAAACGGATATTTAAGTAACTGGTATCTTTCAGACTTTAAAATAGATTCGATAAAGTTCTCTTCAATGGAACAGTATATGATGTATAAAAAGGCAATTGTTTTTAATGACAATAAAATTGCAAAGGAAATTTTAGAAACTACAGATGTTTCAAAAATAAAAGCTCTTGGAAGACAGGTTTCAAAATATAATGATACATATTGGAATGGAGTAAGGCAGATTATTATATACAAGGGCTTGCTTGAGAAGTTTTCTCAGAATAAAGATTTAAAGAAAAGACTTCTGAATACAGGTAATGACATACTTGCAGAATGTGCTGTACAGGATAAAATCTGGGGAATAGGCCTTTCTATGAAAGATGTAAACAGATGGGATATGGAAAAGTGGAGAGGTGAAAATCTTTTGGGATTTGCGTTGATGATGGTGAGAGAAGAACTACAGATTGAATAAGCAACTATGGTATGTCGTTGTATACAGAGGTAAGGAGTAATTTATATATTGAGATTAGAAAAAATGTTAAAAAATTATGTTATAATGTAACTTAACTTACAAAATATTATAAAATTATTAGATATTTTAAAGTATGAATGTACAAGGGAAAAAAATATGGTATAATCAAAGTGTTATATAGACTGCAGATGATTATAGTCTAAGGAGGATTAAAATTTGGGTATTCAAAATGTAAGAAATGGTAAACTTCTTTTACCATTTGACATCAGTTAATAATTTAGATTCTATTTTTTTGAGAAGGGATTGTTACCAAGAAAATATGTAAAAAAATAAAAAAATATAAATTTTTAGTGATATTGCTAATCCGGATATAATTGATAAACGTGAACAACTGTATTTAGATAAATATATTCCTTTTCATTTTCATCCATATACTGCATTTGATTATGCTGTAAAATATAATGGTAATCCAGAGGATATGGTATATATTTGTGTAGACCGTAAGTTTGCAAAGAATATGAAGTTTTTAGTTTTACCGAAGCATCCACTATCTGAAAAGAGTAATGAGTTTGAGCTGTTTACATTTGATAAGGGAATGGAAGAGATTGATTGGGAAACAATGGAGGAAAAAGGTCGTGAGGATACATATGCTAAAGAGGTTAAAATGGCAGAGTGTTTGTCGGAATCGAGTATACCAGCGACTTCCTTCAACTGTATTTATGTAGCAAATGATAAAATTAAAGAATATGTAACTATAAAATTAAAAAAATATGGTATTGTTTCAGAACCACCGTATATTAATATAATGCCTAAATGGTTTTTAAAATAATAAGCTGATATTTTGGAAGGAGATAGATTATAATTAAATTTACAACAGGTAATATTTTTGAATCAGAGGCAAGTTGCCTCGTTAATACAGTTAACTGTGAGGGTTATATGGGGAAGGGCATTGCTTATCAGTTTAAACTTCGTTACCCAGAGAATAATAAAGACTATATACGTGTATGTAAAAATGGTGATTTACATATAGGTTCTATTCACTCATATTATGAAAATAAAAAAACTGATAGTTAATTTTCCTACTAAAAATAAATGGCGTGAAAAATCGCAAATGAGTTACATAAAAAAATTGGCTTAGACTTGTTAGTTGAGTTAATAAAAAAATGAAAATATACAATCAATAGCTATCCCACCATTGGGATGTGGTAATGGTGGGCTTATTTGGGAAGAGGTAAAGAAATTAATAGAAGAAAAAAACTATTTGAGATATCAAATAAGTGTAATATTATAGTATTTGAACCATCCATAGTTAATAAAGGCTATGCAAAAGGATATGCCAAAGCTTAGTGTTGCAAGTTTGGCATTATTGCAAAATGAAAAATGCATTTAGATAAATGGAGCTTCCTAAGAATGCAGTATACAGGTTTTTTTGATAAATTATTATATGAAAGAGGAATATTTTTAAATTCGACAAAGGAAAATATGAGCCATATTCTTCTTCAATAGATATTATTGCTAAAGACATAAGGGAATATCAGAGGCATTATGGTTTAAAAAGTTCTTGTGATACGTACAAAAAAATATTTATCAAGTTATTGTTAGTAAAAAGACTGAAAAATAAATTGAAAAAAATACTTTTAGCAATAAAAAAAGGCAACAGATTATGTTAATTCTATTGAGGATGATTGTAACCTTGAAGGGGTTATAACAGTATTATATCTAATTTGGAATAACGATGATATTAATGAAGAAAAAGTTGCTAAGATTATTTGAATGTTTTTCCAGAAGATAAGTTGCTGAGATTTACAAAACATAATATTTTTATATTTTTTTAAATTATCTTGTTGAAACAGGAATAGTTAGTAAAAAAATTTATTTGGCTTTTTATGAATTGAATGAATACAATTATTGAATTGTTGCTGAGAATTTTGTTATGTCTATATTGAATATTATGATTTATGTTAAGATTACTGACAATGTTACTATTTGTTTTTTTAGATTTCATAGTACTATAAATTTAATTAAGAGATTGTAGCATATTTAATATAAAGTAGACTATGAAAAAAAGTCTGTAAATATAAATATTTAGTCCTGTAGATTCTTTGTCAAGTGTTAGGGTGGGTTGATTTTTTTCAACCCACTTTTTTTATTAATGAGAGTATAATAGTAGAATCTATATTATAAAAATACATAATGTATTTATTTTTTTACAAAAATATTATGTTATTCTAATACTGCAGGAGGTTATAAAGTATGAAGGATAGATTTTTTTATTAAATTATAGAGTAAGCGGTATTAAGAATTTAACAGATGAGGTATCTCTTTCTTTTTATAAAAAGACCATAACTGCTCCTATACATACTGAAGAGTATAATATAAAAAGGTATATATGGGGTAAATGGTTCAGGAAAAATCTGCTATTTTTAGAATCTGTGAATATAATGAGAAGTCTTATGACAGATGCAAATTATTTAAACGACCCAATGGTACAAAAAAATTTAAATGAAATAATAAACAAGAAGATAAGAAGGTTATCTATAAGCGCAGATTTTTTTAGTAAATGGTAGTAAGAATGTATATTTATTCAGATATAATATAAACCTGATAAAGAATGCAGCTGAAAGATATATTATTGACGAAGAAAAGTTATTATATAAAAAAAAGCTACATCCAGGAAAGATGTATTGGATACTTTGATTCATGTAAAAGATGGTGAAGTTGTTGAAATATACAAAGAAGAAGAGGATTTAAAGGAATATTTTATAAAGAAAACAATGAATCTGCTGTCAAACTCTTCTTTATTAACACTATATGGTGAAGTGATGTCAAATTCAGATGAATTTAAAAAAACAGACGTTTAAGTTTTTCTTGGAAGGTGTATTTTGGCATTGAATATATTTGCAGAAAGTATATATATTTATATGGATCAATCTGATAATCATACAAATTATTTTTTTGAGTGATATATTATTAGAAGAACAAGATTTAGATTTCGTCACTATAATAAACCAAGTTAAAAGGTTAAATGCAAACAGGTTAAATATATTTCACACTAATTTTTGATACGGTAGAAAAAGAATGCTTATAGTAAATATGAGAGCATTGTTAAAAGGTTATGTAATTTTATAAAAAAATCTTTAAACCTGAACTGTCCGGTATTGATATTGATAAAAAAAGAAAAATGGAGATGTGTATGTATGTAGCTTAAATATGGTCTATGATAATTATTCTATCAGTACAGAATTTGAAAGTACAGGAATTAAAAAAACTCGTAAAATTGTTTATATACTTAGATATTATGGCAAAGGGTGGAATAGTATTTATAGATGAATTGGATTCAAATCTCCATGATGTATATTTATGTGCTTTGCTTGAGTATTTGATGGACTTTGGAAAAGGTCAGTTATGTTTTACAACACATAATGTCGGTCCGATGGATATATTAAAAAAACATAAGAAATCTATTGATTTTCTTTCGGTTGATAATAAAATATATTCATGGACAAGCAATGGAAACTACTCACCGTCAAAGTTATACAGAACCGGAATGATTGAAGGGTCACCGTTCAATATTGATTCAATCGATTTTATTGGTATATTTGATACTGATGAGGAGGATTAGTATGGGATTACAGTTGATTTTTGCTGTTGAGACAAATAAGACATGTAAATCATATTGGATATATATAAAGGATACAATAAGCAGATTCTATACAATTGATCAAGCTCATATCAAATTATCGACAGTATATATGATGGAAAGTCAAATTACATTAAAAAGCAAAAGAAGTTGTCTTGTCAATATCTTACGTTTCAAAGAATAACAAAGTCAAGTTATATACTGTTTGATTAGGATGAATATGATAATAAACAAGAAGATAAGAAGTTTCTTGAAAGGCAAAAGCTTTTTGTAAAGATACGAATATGAGTTTGTATGGTTCTGCAAAGATATTGGAAAGAGTGTATTTAGGAAAAAAAGGTGAACACGGCAAGAAGAGAAGACCCAAAAGATTTAAAAAGTAGATGAAGGATTAATAATATAAAAGAGCAGGATTTATCAGTATTGGAGAGCAGGCACACACAAGTAATATATATTAGTTGTGTTAGATAAGTTTATTGGACGTAGTAATATCTGTAGATATCTGTAGATATCATAACAGAGAAATAAGAAGAGTTTGTTAAGACAGACTTGAAACTAAAGAGAGGTAAAGTATGTATATTGCAAAATATTGGGGAGACTTTATCGGTGGTTCCGATGACAGCCTAAGTCTCGTAGAGTTTTTTAGAAGGCTGATAAAGAAGAAATTACACTTAAAGAAATATTTACAGGTATAGGACTTGATAGGTATGGATTTTATAAAACAGTCGGGAATCTCAGGTTTATAAATTCGATTGGACTTGAAATAGACTTTCATTATGCGATAGATATTGTTACAGACCTCGCAGCCATCTTATTGGAATGTAAAAATAACGGACACGTAAACATTGAATTATAAGGCAATGAAGATGAACAAAACGATTCATGGGCCGAGTTGTTGCAACAGAGGAAGAAGAAGAAGCTATAAAAGCTATGTTGGAAGACTTTTGTAAAGATCCGAAGTCACATGATTTATATGAAAATGATAGGTGACGATATTATAGAGATGGCGGAAATTGTAAAAGAGTTGAGGCAAGAACTGCTGCAATATGAGTTATAATATGTTTTGGAGATTTCTATGAGCATTAAATTTGTTAAAGGTATCAATAAAGATAATATTTCACTTTTATGCAAGTGGTCAAATGAAAGAGGAGAGATATTTCAGGAGCAATGGATGGGAACGGAAGTTTCTTTTCCGTTGACTTATGAAAAAGTAGAAAAACTTGAAAACAAGTTTTCGATTTTTAATGAAGAAGAGTTTATCGGAATGATACAAGAGGTGCGAGTCGAAGAAGATAACATTCACATAGGTAGATTTGTATTAAATCCTTCAAAAACAGGAGCCGGTCTTGGAACAAAGGCTTTGAAAGAATTTATAGATTTTATCTTTAAAGATGAGAATATCAGAAGTATCTCTTTAACGGTGTTTGACTTTAATAAAAGTGCAAAGAGAGTTTATGATAAGCTTGGATTTGAGATTTATGAAGTGATTGAGACTCCAAAGTTAAAGTATATTATGAAAAAGTTCAGGTAATATAAGGAACTTATCAAAGATAAGATAGTGGCATTAACTCAAGTATTTTAAGAACACTTAGAATACGGTATGAAAATAAAGAATTTACGGAGATAAAAATTGAAAGGTATAGATGTTATATACAAGAAACAGATTTTAACACTCACAAGATTTTGGGGTGATAACAGATTATGTTTATTCGCGAAAAACCCAAGCCAAATTCAAATTACCAAAATGGAATTTGTCGGTGGATATCCTAATGAATGGTGTATTTTTATTGATAACCTTACTGATGATGAAAAGGCTGAGATTACAGATTTAAATGGAAGACATATAAACTTACAGGAAATAGGCATATAAGTCCTGAGTTTATAAATATTGTAAAACTACATACTGAAAAGGTCGGAATGAGTACCGGTTTCAGTCGCAATGATAATAAGTCTATCATCTTCAATACGATATACCAGTAGCCAATCCGGTTCTATGTGACATTCTCTAAAGTCTGACATATTACCGGAAAGTTGATGGTCTCTATATTTGGATTCAAGCGGTTTTCCTGTGCTGAGTAAATCAAGTACATCTACCAACTTTGAAATGTTTTTACCACGCTTCTTGATTCGCTTTACATCACGCTTCATCTTGTTTGTAAATAGAATTTGATACATTTAATCCTCCAACATAGCCAAAACCGCTTCCTTAGCAGATTTATATGGGCCATTTAAGTTTCTATGCAATCTTGCATCTTGAATTGCTGTAAAACTTTCATTATATTTCTTATTATGTGCAACAGGAAACGGTAATCCATTGTGCTCAAGTGAAGCATTTAAGAAAATTCTTATTGCTGTAGATGTATCCAAACCCAGACTTGAAAATAGTAAGTCGGCGTCTTTCTTTAGTTGATCGTCTATACGAATTTGTAGTGTTGACATATTGCACCTCCAATAACTATGTAATTAGCTGTATTATAATTATAGTATAAATATAGCGTATATACAATGATGATAAATACAAATTATTGTTATGTATTTATTTAATGCTTACATAATCTCAGCTATTTTTTCTGCAAATTCAAAAGCATATTTTATATTCCTTGCAGCTTTTTCTATACTCCATGACCTGAGGTTATCTTTGTTTCTCGGTGCTGCAAAAAGCCGCTTATTATTATAAGTTGCAATATAAATGCGAGATTCGGTGATGTATAGAGAAAGTCCACAGTCCGAAGTACTGTTGTTAAACAGGTCGATAAGAGCAGGAGTTAAGAACATCCTTGCTGATTGTTCGTCAGTACAGTAGATGTTGTAGTGATCGCCTTGCCATAAATCGTCTACATTAATTTTCTTTCCGCCTGACATGGCAGCAAGATAGCCCCCTTGAGTCTTGATATTAAGGAAATGCTTTGTTGGAACAATTCGCAAATTCCCTTTTAAAGAGTGTGTATTCTTTATAGAGTAAACTTGTCCGATAAAGCCCGTAATCTCATGGAGGTGCTTTATCTCATCCTTTCCGGTGGCCAATCCTTTTGAAACAGTGTATGCATATAAATCCACTATTTCAATATCCTTTTCATTATTTAGCTTAAGTATCCCTGATTGAATATAGTATTTTGTGGCAGGGACTACCTCTTCTACATTACTTGGAGAAATATCATGTTCCGTGTCAATTTTGGCCAAAGGATAAAGTGATTGCAGTATCGGTTCAAGAATTTCACTCTCATAAAGTACGCGCAGTTTGCTTCTTTGCTTTTCTTCCCAATCGGGGCCTATAAAACTGTAAACCAGAACACTTATGATTTGTAGTGCTATAAGAAATAGAATCAGTCTTGCGATAAACTTCATAAGTTTATCTATCAAAACACTGTCCGGAAGGATGCCTTGTTCTTCCAAAAAGAAAAAGCCTATGCCGACAATAATGCTGATAAATATAAGAATAATATTTCGAACAAAATAATTCGTAACATTATCTTTACAATTGACTATATTTTGGACGGATTTCCAACTACGCTGAAATCGTGAGGTTTTTCCATAGATTATTTATTTTCTGTATTTCTTCAGGGTTTAAATCCATTTCCATTATTATCTCCCTATTTTTATAAGCTAGTTTCATTTTTCTCGCTCATATTATAACAAATGGAAGCCCAATATATAATAGAATAATGTATAATATTATAAGAAATTGCAGATTCAAGATAAGTAGACAGTAGAGTTAAAAAAATTCTGCTGCTATAGATTTATTCAGGAGTAAATCATGGATAAAAAAATATAAATAAATTTATATATGACAGACACGCTAATATTATTTGCAGCCTTAACGGCAGCAGAGTAAAGGATTTTAAATTTCATAATAAAATGCTTACTCTAAAGGTTGATTCCTTATTTCAATATGAAAACAATGAAGAAGTAGTACACGAGGGAGAAGTCTGTTTTAAAGATTGCGATTTAAGGCTTTGCAGTGTGTTGATTTTTAATAAAACCTTAGGTAAAGGCCGTTTTATGGGTAAAGCCGTTTCTTTAGAGGAATTTATGGAAAGTCATAGAAATTGTGAGTTTGAAATTATTACAGAAGGCTACTTCGGAAATTCAACTACTTACTCAGGATGGCTTTGGGAAGAAGGGAAAAATCCTGTATCCGCTATTATGTATATTTGGAACAGTGGGGATATGGAGTATTATGTCTATGGTAAGAGAGAAGAAGAAACTTGATATCAGCCGGAAATAGTTATTTGATTTTATATCATTATAAAATCTAAAATTTTGACATCTGAGCCGCTATTGTAGAACCCCTTTTAAACGGTCAAAATATTATCAGCATTTGCCTTAAAATGACTATCTATTTAGAAGAAATAATATATAATATATTTTAGGACTTTTACTTAGTTAAAGTTATAGTGCATATGAAGGGATAATGGGGAAGTAAAATGAATAAACAACAGCTTGCGGCAAAGATTTGGGAGTCTGCAAATCAAATGAGATCAAAGATTGAAGCCAATGAATATAAGGATTATATATTGGGCTTTATTTTTTATAAGTATCTTTCAGACAAAGAAGAGCAGGACCTGTATAATAGAGGATATGATGCGGATAATATCAAGGAATATGTTAATGAAGAGGCGGATGACAGTTACTCAAGTATGTCAAGTCTAAAGCAGGATTTGGGATACTTTATAGCATATAAGGACTTGTTTTCAACTTGGATAAATATGGGATCTGATTTTTCGGTTGACAATGTTCGAACCGGACTGTCATCATTTAGCAGAAATATATCGTCGTCACATAAAAAACTGTTTGAGGGAGTATTTACAACACTTGAAGTAGGTCTTTCAAAGCTTGGTGCAGATACAAAGTCACAGACAAAGGCAGTAAGTGATCTGATTCAACTTATAAATGAAATTCCAATGCATGATAAGCATGACTATGATGTTTTGGGATTTATATATGAATACTTGATCTCCAACTTTGCAGCAAATGCAGGAAAAAAGGCAGGAGAATTTTATACACCTCATGAGGTGTCTCTTTTGATGTCGGAAATTATAGCGGAACATTTAAAAGGGCGTGATACAATTAAAATATATGATCCGACATCGGGAAGCGGAAGTTTGCTTATAAACATAGGAAAAACTGCTGCAAAGTATATGGACGATGCCAATCGTATACAGTATTATGCACAGGAGTATAATTTAAATACATATAACTTAACAAGAATGAATCTGGTAATGCGTGGCATACTTCCTGCAAATATTTTGACAAGAAATGGAGATACACTAAAAGAAGATTGGCCATACTTTGATGAGTCCGATCCGCATAGTACATATGAACCGCTGTATGTGGATGCCGTAGTATCAAATCCACCTTATTCTCAAAGATGGGATTCTACAGGTAAGGACAGTGATCCAAGATATGTAAGATATGGAATAGCTCCAAAGTCAAAGGCTGACTATGCCTTCCTTTTGCATGACCTGTATCATCTGAAGCCGGACGGAATAATGACAATAGTGCTGCCACATGGTGTACTTTTTAGAGGTGGTGAAGAAGGTAATATCAGAAAAAATTTGATAGAACAGAACAATATAGATGCCATAATCGGACTACCGGCAAATATTTTCTTCGGAACAGGTATACCTACTATAGTGATGGTACTTAGACAAAAGAGAGAAAATACAGATGTATTGATAATAGACGCTTCAAAAGGATTTACAAAAGAAGGTAAGAACAATAAGCTGCGTGCATGTGATATAAGAAAAATAGTTGATACGATAAAGTCAAGAAAGGATATAGAAAAATATTCAAAAGTAGTGAGTCTTGAAGATATTCGTGCCAATGACTACAACTTGAATATTCCTCGTTATGTGGATTCGTCTGAAGCGGCAGAAAGCTATGATATATATGCTTCAATGTTTGGTGGAATTCCTGAAACAGAGCTTGGAAAGTTTGATAAATATTGGGAGGTATTTCCTTCACTCAAAGGAGAACTTTTTGCCGGAGAAGAGTATTTATCATTAAAGTCTGAGAATATAAGGGAGACGATAAAAAACAATAAGGATGTATTGCAATTTATAAAAAATCATATGTTGAGATTTGGTGATTTGGGAGCATACTTGGATAGTATCCTAATAGCCAACGCGACAACTATAAATATACCGAAGACTCAGGAGATTATTGCCAATAATATTTTTATGCGATTTGTAGATACCACATTGATTGATCCGTATGGAGCATATGAGATATTTGAGGATAAGTTTACAGAAATCTCAGGAGATTTGGAACTTATACAGACAGAAGGGATAAAAGCCGTAACACAGGTAGACCCGAATATGGTCATAAAGAAAAAAAGAACGGCAAGGATGTAGAAGTACAGGAGGGATGGAAAGGTCATATATTGCCATTTGATTTGGTACAGGAAATATGCCTTTCTGAAAGAAAAAGAGATTTAAAAAGAGAAACAGGAAAAAGTTGGCCGAAATACCGTCTTCATATGAGGAGATTCTGGAATCATTGAGTGAAGATGATAAGGAAATTATATCAGAAGCATTAAATGATACCAATGACGCTTTTGTATTCAAGAATATAAAGGCTGTTGTAAAGTCTTTAAAGGCTGACGGTGAGTCAAAAGAGCTTATAGAATCCTTGGAAAAAGTTGAAAAACTTAATAACGAAGAGAAAAAGCTGAAAACTGAAATAAAACAGGGTGAAGATGAACTTCATTTGGAGACAAAGGCTAAGATAGAGAGTTTATCAGAGGAAGAGGTAAATAATCTTTTACACAAAAAATGGTCAAGCCCTATTTATAACGGAATACTTGGCTTATCAGATGATATGCTAAAGGCCTTCACAAAGGATGTGGAAGCACTTTCTACAAAGTATGCTGTGACTATGGATGACCTTGAAAAAGAAATCAAGGAGACAGAAAAGTCACTTGCAAGTATGCTCTCAGAGCTTACCGGATCGGAGAGAGATATGGAAGGTATCAATGAGCTGATAAAGCTCTTGGGAGGTATAGATGAGTAGGGTACCAAGGATAAGATTTAAAGGCTTTGAAGAAGATTGGGAACAGCGTAAGCTGGGGGAGATAGCAATTTTCAATCCAAAATCAAAATTACCAAGTACATTTGAGTATGTTGATTTAGAGTCTGTAATAGGGACAGAGATGGTTTCACATAGCACAGAAACAATAAGTACAGCACCATCACGAGCGCAACGATTGGCAAAGAAGGGTGATATATTTTATCAAACTGTCAGGCCTTATCAGAAGAATAATTATTTATTTGAAAAGGATAGAAGAAACTATGTTTTTTCTACAGGTTATGCGCAGCTGCGTCCATCTGTGAATGAAAGATTTCTATTTTATCTTATTCAAAATGGAAATTTTGTTAATATGGTATTATATAATTGTACAGGAACAAGTTATCCAGCAATTAATTCAAGTGACTTGCGTAGAATTGATATTTACTTATCAAGAAATTCAACTGAACAAAAATGTATTGGCAATACTATAAAAACCCTCGACCACCTTATCACCCTTCATCAACGAAAGCTTGAAAAACTAAAAATCATTAAAAAATCAATGCTCGAAAATCTTTTTCCACAAAGTGAAGAAAAAACTCCAAAAATTAGGTTTTCAGGATTTACTAAAGATTGGGAACAGCGTAAGCTGGGGGAAGTCGCAGATATCATTGGTGGAGGAACACCAAGTACATTAAATTCAGACTATTGGGATGGTAATATAGACTGGTACTCACCGGCTGAAATCATTGATCAAATATATATGTATAAAAGTCAAAGAAAGATTACAGAACTTGGCTTGGAAAAAAGCTCTGCAAAAATGTTACCGATAGGTACAGTCTTGTTTACTTCTCGTGCCGGTATTGGAAAAACTGCTATTTTAGCAAAAAGAGGATGTACAAATCAGGGATTTCAGTCAATTGTACCCTATAGTAATACACTTGATTCCTATTTCATTTTCTCTCGAACAGAGGAGTTAAAGAAATATGGAGAACTTGTTGGAGCAGGATCCACTTTTGTTGAGGTATCAGGTAGGCAAATGGAAAATATGCAATTGATGATACCTAAAACTATAGGTGAACAGCATATTATTGGATTGTTATTTTCTACCCTCGATCACCTTATCACCATTCATCAAAGTAAGTTGGAAAAATTAAAAAAAATAAAGAAATCTATGCTAGAAAGTATGTTTGTGTAGCTTGCTAAGTAGAATGGTTAAGCATATAAAATGTTTTGAAGAAGAAAAACTATAACTTTACCCAACATTAAGTCATACAAGTCTTATTTCCTGTTATTTCATTAAAATAACAGGAAATATTTCATATAAAAGTCACGATATATTGGGAACAGCGTAAGCTGGGGGAGATATTTAAATATGAACAACCACAACCCTATATTGTTAAATGCACTGAATATGATGATATTAATGAAATACCTGTTTTTGACTGCTGGACAAAGTTTTATATTGGGTTATACTGACGAAGAATTTGGAATAAAAAGAAGTAAGTGATGAGAATCCCTTAATTATTTTTTTGATGATTTTACAACTTCTTCTCATTATGTAAATTTCCCTTTTAAAGTTAAGAGTTCGGCTATAAAATTACTTACTTTGAATACTAAAAAGGATAATATCAATTGTGCGTTTAATGCTCTACAAGGTATTATTTATGTACCTATTAGTCATGAACGACACTGGATATCAATTTTTTCAAGCTTTGATGTTTTGTTGCCAAAAAGTAATGATGAACAAGAATTAATAGGTGGCTTTTTTAAATCCCTCGACCACCTTATCACCCTTCATCATAGTAAGTTTTTTGGGGATATTTTGAAGACTATAGCTAGTTACACTTTATCTTGGGAACAGCGTAAGCTAAAAGACTTTGGAAAAGCTACAGGTGGAATATCTATTGAATCTGAGTTTGATGAATATGGAAAATATAAAGTTATAAGTATTGGGTCATATTCTGAAGAAAGTAAATATACGGATCAGGGGATCAGGGTATATAAAACAAAAAAAGACAGAAAGTCGAATTTTAAACAAAAATGACTTAGTTATGATACTAAATGATAAGACATCTTCGGGAAATATAATTGGTAGAGTTTTACTAGTAGATAAAGATAATACATATGTTTATAACCAGAGAACAGAAAAGGATTGAAATAAATAAGAGTAAATTTTTACCAGAGTATTTATATCAACTTTTAAATTCAGATAATATTCGTATAAAAAAATTATTTGTGCGTCACAAGGCAATACACAAATATATGTAAACTGGACTGTAATTAGAGAATTTACATATATAATAACTACTGATATAGAAGAACAGGGGAAAATTGCTAGATTCTTTATAACCCTTGACCACCTTATCACCCTTCATCAACTGGAGCCTTTTCAGATGATTTTCAAGGCAATAGCTTATAGAATTATAGATTACGCTAAGAGTAAGCCTCCAAGGTGTAGAAAATATACCGGTTTAATATCATTTATAAAATACCATATACAAAAACTGCGTATATACGTAATATATTTACATATATTCTTGAAAACATATTATATCAAGGATATAATACTATTGATGAAAAGTGCGTATATATGCAAATTATAATATAAAATAGGAGGCGGTATGGAGATTAAAAGGGATTATTACTTGGAGCAGCTGATTAGTAAGATGCACAACGGCTTAGTCAAGGTAGTGACAGGTATGAGAAGATGTGGAAAATCATATCTGTTATTTAATATATTTAAAGAACACCTTATTTCCGAAGGAATAGAGAAAAACCATATAATAGAAATATCATTTGATACTTTTGAAAGTAAGAAATTCTGTGATCCAAATGTATTATATCCACATCTGAAGGAGTCTATAAAAGATGAAAAGATGTATTACATATTGTTGGATGAGGTGCAATTGCTGAGTGATTTTGAGGCTGTATTGAACAGTCTTATCAGAATGAAAAATGTAGATGTTTATGTTACAGGAAGTAATGCACGCTTTCTCTCAAAGGATGTTATTACCGAATTTAGAGGTAGAGGCGATGAAATACATATGTATCCGTTAAGCTTTGCGGAGTTTATGTCTGTATATCAGGGTGAAAAACTTGACGGTTGGAATGAATATATGCTATACGGAGGCATTCCTTTAGTATTGAATATTTCAAGCCCTGAGCAAAAGGTTGCATTCCTAAAATCCTTATTTGAGGAGACATATATATCGGATATTATAGGTAGACATAATGTAAGAAATAAATCCGAGCTGGAAGATTTATTAAATATAATTTCATCAGCAATAGGTTCACTTACCAATCCGGAGAAATTGTCGAAAACTTTTAAGTCGGTAAAAAACAAAAATATCAGCAGTAATACTATTAAACGCTATATTGAATATCTCAGTGATTCTTTCCTGATTGATACTGCATTTCGTTATGATATCAAAGGAAAAAAAGTATATAGGCAGTCCTGTAAAGTATTATTTTAATGATATGGGATTAAGAAATGCAAGACTTAATTTCAGGCAGATTGAAGAAACTCACAGTATGGAGAATATTATATATAATGAATTAAAAATCCGAGGTTTCAATGTGGACGTAGGGGTAATTGTGCAAAACGGTAAAGATGAAAACGGAAGCAGCATTCGCAAGCAACTTGAAATTGATTTTGTATGTAATAAGGCTTCGAAGAGATATTATATACAATCGGCATATGCTATACCTGATGAGGCTAAACTTATGCAGGAACAAAGGCCTTTGATGCTTACAGGAGATTTCTTTAAACGAATTATAATAACAAGAGATACACCGGTACCGCATTATAATGAGTCCGGGAATACTTAACATGAGCATATACGATTTTTTGCTGAATAAAAACAGCTTGGATATTTAGTTTTACAATAAATCTTATTGGAGTAAATATGGATTATTTTACAAAAGAAGCAGACTTTGAAAGTGCAGTCATTGCCTTGTTACAAAACTACGGCTGGGAACAGAATGTACTTAAAAATTATACTGAAAAAGACCTTATAAGGAACTGGGCTGATATACTGTTTGAAAATAATAGAGATATTGACAGGTTAAACAATATTCCTCTGATAGATGAGGAGATGGATGAACTGATAGAAAAAATCAGAGAACTTAAGACTCCGTTGGCACTTAACAGTTTTATCAATGGAAAAACAGTGTCAATCACAAGAAAGAATCCTGAAGATAGGCTTCATTTCAATAAAGAGGTCAGTTTAAAAATTTATGACAGAAATGAGATAGCGGCAGGACAGAGCAGATATCAGATAGTGCAGCAGCCTAAGTTTTTTAGAAAGGACAGCATTCGTCAGGATAGGCGTGGAGATTTGATGCTTCTTATCAACGGTATGCCTGTTTTTCATATTGAGCTGAAAAGATCGGGTGTTCCTGTAGCGGAGGCGGCAAATCAAATCAAAAAGTACGCCTATGAGGGTGTATTCACGGGATTATTTGCACTTGTTCAGGTATTTGTGGCTATGAATCCTGATGAAACACTTTATTTTGCAAATCCGGGACCGGATGGTGATTTCAAGCCTGACTTTTATTTTCATTGGGCTGATGCAAATAATGAACCGATTAACTATTGGAAGGATGTTGTGGAAAGGCTTTTGTCAATTCCTATGGCACATCAGCTTATAGGATTTTACACTGTAGCTGACGGAGGTGACGGTGTACTTAAGGTAATGCGCAGTTATCAGTACTATGCATCAAATAAGATTTCCGACAGAGTATCAAGGAATGATTGGAAGGATAATAATCAAAGAGGCGGATATATTTGGCATACTACAGGCTCAGGAAAAACAATGACATCTTTTAAGTCGGCACAGCTTATAGCTAATTCAAAAGATGCTGATAAGGTTGTATTTTTGATGGATCGTAAGGAGCTTGGAACACAATCTTTGAAGGAGTATAAAGGATTTGCAGATAATGAAGATGATGTTCAGAATACTGATGACACAAATATGCTTATTTCAAAGCTGAAGAGTACAGATCCTAAGAATACTTTGATAGTTTCATCTATTCAGAAGATGAGTAGAATCAAGGAAGATGAGATTGGCAGGATGCGTGCCAAGGATATTGAAGATATGCGCAATAAAAGGGTGGTATTTATTATTGATGAGTGCCACCGTTCTACATTTGGAGACATGCTTATAACAATAAAGAATACTTTTCCAAATGCGCTGTTCTTCGGTTTTACAGGAACACCGGTATTTTCTGAGAATGAAAAGAGCTTGAGTACCACAACGGATATCTTCGGTGATGAACTTCACAGATACAGTATTGCAGACGGTATTCGTGACAAGAATGTACTTGGATTCGATCCGACTATGGTGTGTGTATATCCTGATATCGAACTTAGAAAAAAGGTGGCTATAGAGCAAGCCGGTGCAAGTTCTGAGGAAGAGGCGATATCCGATCCTAAGATGCAAAGATATATTATAGATTTATGACAGTATCGGAAGTTCCTATGGCAGGAAGACTACTTGAAGACGGAACATATCAAAAGGGTATTGAGGATTATATAAAGAAAGATGCTTGGGAAAATGACAAGTATCAGTACAGTATAGTTGATAATATAAAGAGAAATTGGCTTACTTTGAGCCGAAATAATAAGTTCCATGCCATATTTGCAACTTCAAGTATACCTGAGGCAATAAGTTATTACAGGAAGTTTCGTGAAATATATCCGGATTTGAAGGTAACGGGGCTGTTTGATCCGACTATTGACAATGCAAGCGGTGACAAGGCTTTGGAAAAAGAGGACGGTATTGTGGAAATGCTTAATGATTACAATAATTGGTATTCTACAAACTGGGATATTGCAAGATATGCAAAATTTAAGTTGGAGGTATCAGACAGACTCGCTCATAAGGGACAGTTTGTTCGAATGAAAGCACAATCTCAGCTTGATTTATTGATAGTTGTAAATCAAATGCTTACAGGTTTTGATTCCAAGTGGGTAAATACATTATATCTTGATAAGATCTTGGAATATCAAAATCTTATACAGGCATTTTCAAGAACAAACAGACTTTTTAATATAAATGAAAAACCTTTCGGATCTATAAAATACTATAGAATGCCGCATACAATGAAAAATAATATAGAAAACGCCATGAAGCTTTATTCCGGAGACAGGCCTCAAGGACTTTTTGCTGATCATCTGCCTGATAATATTGAACATATGAATATATCGTTTAAGGATATGGAGGCTGTATTTAAGCAGGCAAATATTACCGATATGCAAAAGCTTCCTGATGATACTGAGTCGAAGGCAAAGTTTGCAAAGCTTTTCAGAGAGTTTTCCACATATTTACAGGCTGCAAAAATACAGGGATTTAGCTGGGATATAAAAGAGTATTCTGTCAAGATTGATGATGAGGATAATAGTAAAGGTATTATCACAGTAATTCCGAGTGAAGAAGATTATAATATACTTTTGCAAAGATACAAGGAACTAAGTAAACATACAGATTCTACAGGTGGAGATGACAATGAGATTACATTTACTGTTGATCCGTATTTAAGTGAACAAAATACAGGTATTATAGATAATGATTATATGAACTCAAGATTTGAGAAGTGGCAAAAACAACTTTATGATCCTAATGTAAGTAAAGAAGAGAGGGAGGCTACACTTGAGGAGCTTCATAAATCTTTTGCAATGCTTTCTCAGGAGGAACAAAAGTATGCAAATATTTTTCTTCATGATATACAATCGGGAGATGCAAAGCTTGGCAAAGATATGACTTTTAGAGATTATATTGTGATGTATGCAAAGAATAAGGAAATGTCACAAATAAAAAAGTTTGTAAAATATCTGGGGGTTGAAGAAGGTCTACTTGTAGAAATAAAAAAATCAAAGGTAACGGAGTCAAATCTTGATGAGTTCGGAAGATATGATGCATTGAAAAAGTCAATAGCAAATGAGCCGGCAACGGAATATTATACTAAGCTTGAAGGAAAGAAGCTTCCTCCGTTTGTAGTCAGAAATAATGCTGAAAAGTTATTGAGAGACTATATTTTATATGATATTGATATTAAAGATCCTGAAGGTGAAGATTAACTTAATATCAAATATTTATAGTATCCTTAGACAGGTTCTTCATCGTAAGGAAGGAGAAATATGCCTAAGGATTTTCAATCAACAGATTTATTGAAGGATTTTTATAAGGAATGGATAGCAATATATAAGGAAGGTGCTATCAGGGATGTAACTTTGTCAAAGTATAAGATGAGTCTTATATGGGTGGAGAAACTGGCACCGAAGCTTCGACTATGTGATATATCAAGAGTTGAATATCAGCAGATTATCAATGATTATGCCAAGGAGCATGAGCGTCAGACGACTATGGATTTTCATCACCAGCTAAAGGGAGCTATACTGGATGCGGTGGATGAGGGGCTTGTGCCGAGAGATCCTACAAGGAAGGTTATTATCAAGGGGAAGATTCCGTCAAAAAAGAAGGTTAAGTATTTGAACCAATTTGAACTTCACAGTCTTTTAAAGAGTTTGACTCTTTCAGATGAAGTGAGTTGGGATTGGTTCATTTTACTTTTGGCAAAGACAGGAATGAGATTTTCAGAAGGCCTTGCGATTACACCGAATGATTTTGATTTTGCACATCAGACCGTATCGGTGAATAAGACTTGGAATTATAAGGAGGGTGGAGGTTTTTCACCTACAAAAAACAAATCATCAGTGAGAAAGATACAGATTGACTGGCAGGTAGTGATGCAATTTGCCACACTTGTAAAGGATCTTCCGGCAGATAAGCCTATATTTGTAAGAGATAATAAGGTTTATAACTCTACAGTTAATGATATTTTGGTGAGGTACTGTAAAAAAGTTAATATCCCTGTTATTTCCGTACATGGACTTCGCCATACACATGCTTCTATTTTGCTATATGCCGGAGTATCTATTGCCAGTGTAGCGAGAAGACTTGGACATGCAAGTATGACTACTACTCAGAAAACATACTTACATGTAATACAGGAGCTGGAAAATCAGGATATTGACCTTGTAATGAGGTCACTTTCAAATCTTTTATAGAGAAAGTATTTGTTAGGTATACAGGAGTGCATATAATATAGTTTTTTAACCGATGGAGGACCATGTATAAATTTATCAGACAAAAAAATATTGTTTTCAGCCTTAACGAATGGGGTATAATATAGATGTATAAGAGAAATTCAAATCTTATACATCTATTTTTATACAAGAAATTCGCAAAGAAAGGGGCTTTTTATTATGAGCAAAAAATTAGTGGCATTTTTCAGTGCAAGTGGAATAACAAAAAAAGTAGCAGGGATGATTGCAGAGGAAGCAAAAGCTGATTTATTTGAGATTGAGCCGAAAGTTCCGTATACAAGGGCTGATCTTGACTGGATGGATAAAAAATCCCGAAGCAGTGTGGAAATGAGTGATAAGAAATACAGACCGGAGATTATGAAGAAAGAGATAGATATGGCTTCTTATGACGAGATCCTTCTGGGATTCCCTATCTGGTGGTATGTAGCTCCAACAATTATCAATACATTTTTGGAAGCCTATAATTTCAGCGGTAAAAAGATCGTCCTTTTTGCAACATCCGGTGGAAGTGGATTCGGTAATACTGTAAAGGAATTGCAGCCATCCGCACCGGATGCGGTGATCACAGAAGGCAGCCTGTTAAATCGTGGAACAAAACAGGAAATCAGTGAGTGGGTGAAATCTTTATAAATAACAGTGCTATGGAGGTATACAGAATATGGAAAAAATAGTACAGACAGCAGGACGAAATGCACTTGGTGAATTTGAACCGGAGTTTGCGCATTTTAATGATGATGTGCTTTTCGGTGAAAACTGGAACAACCGGGATATTGATGTAAAAACAAGAAGTATCATTACAGTGGTTGCTCTGATGGCTTCCGGAATTACGGATTCTTCTTTAAAATATCATCTTCAAAATGCAAAAAATCATGGTGTGACGCAAAAAGAGATTGCTGCAGTGATTACACATGTCGCATTCTATGCAGGATGGCCAAAAGCATGGGCTGTTTTCAATCTTGCAAAGGAAGTGTGGGAGACAGGTGAAGGAGATTTACCATACGAAGAGGAAGCAATGCGGGCGCATGCAAAAGAGATAGTATTCCCAATTGGTGCACCAAATGATGGCTTTGCACAGTATTTTTCCGGCAGAAGTTTTCTTGCACCGATCTCCACTTCTCAGGTTGGAATTTTCAATGTGACATTTGAACCCGGATGCAGAAATAACTGGCACATCCATCATGCAAAAAGTGGAGGTGGGCAGATTTTAGTATGTATTGCAGGAAGAGGATATTATCAGGAAGAGGGAGAAGATGCTGTAGAAATGAAGCCTGGTGACTGTATCAATATTCCGGCAGAAGTGAAACACTGGCATGGTGCCGCACCGGATGAATGGTTTTCTCATCTGGCAATTGAAGTGCCGGGTGAAGAGACATCGAATGAGTGGTGTGAGCCGGTTGCCTACGAAATATATAAATTGCTCAGATAACTTCCGGTTTGTAGACCTAAAACAGAATACTGATCCTTACATAGCAGTCATGCGCTTCGGTGCCGGGCTGCTAATTTTTTTGCGAAAGGAGCAGTATCGAATGAAACATGAACCCGGCGTTTGTACCGAGTGCATTTTCTTACTTTCCAAATAAATCGCTGTGCGTTCCTGTTCGGGATAATGTCAAGACGAGCAAATCATTTTCAATCCGATAGACCAATAGCCAATCCGGCTGAATGTGGCACTCACGATGACCGCCCCAGTTTCGGGTTAAAGCGTGGTCTTTATTCTTTTCCGGAAGCTGTTCGCCACTTGCCAATTTGCGAATGATGTCGTCCAGAAGGTCAATATCAAGATGACGTTTCATCGCCAGCTTGTAGTCCTTCTTAAATTGATTTGTCCAAACAATGTCTAAATGTTTAATCATTCTTTTAACGCCCTCAATGCTTCCTCTACATCAGAGTAGCGTTTTACAGACGGATCACGGGCAATGCGTTCTGCTTCCAGCATTGCTGCCACTGTTTCCTTGTTCGGTTGCTCCATGCGAACATCAAAAGGAAAACCGCCGACACGGAGCGACTGGCGAAGAAACACATTGATAGCGGTAGTAAGGTTGATGCCTAATTCACCATAAAGTGCTTCGCACTGTTTCTTGATGTCGCTGTCCATACGGACACTGAAATTAGTTGTGGTAGCCATAAATTTCAACTCCTTTCCTTGCTATTGCAGTTATATTATATGTTGATTGCATTGCATAGTCAATCTATTAGACGTAAAATTTACAGAAAAGATTATAATTATTTTTGGAGGAACAGCCTATTGAATGTATTTGAAGAGATAAAAATCAATGTTACTACCGGACAGGCGGCAGAGATATACGGCATTCAGGTCAACCGTCGCGGCATAGCAGTCTGCCCGTTTCACAATACAAAAATATAAAACTGCGTGTGGAATGTCAGGTTATTTATCTTGCTCACTATTATATAGAATCATCTTCGGTGCCTCGTTGGGAAACCAACGGGGTATTTTTTTACTCTAATACGGCTGCATAGGACGCTGAAAAGTCAAAACGAACCGCAGGTAGTCCTGCAAGGACAACCAAAGTGCGCCTACGAGGCCAACGTGAAACCGAAGGATTCTTGTTAAACTTACTTTGTAAGGACGAAAGTCCGGATATCCCTTGAAAACTGAATACTCATTCTTCGGGTACATTCCTGTTTGGTCGAGCTTTCGACTGCACGCCATGAAGCCCATCGGGGCGATGGAGGTTTCGCAGAAGCAAATGCGGATTACAACCGGAGGCGGTGTTAAAGCCGGACAGGGACAATGATACTTCCGTAATTCGCGGTCCGGCCATAAGGAAGGCGGGATGGAGCCCCTTTGTCCTATACGTAATTCATGCATTCTTTACCGGACTTAAGTACAATCCGACAGTTGAAAAACTGTCGACTGTCTTCTCCAAATCGGTCATACCTCTTTTACAGGAATATTTTTATGAAGACTATCAGAAGATACAGTTTGTTTTGGGTGATAACGGAAAAATAAATGAAGATTATAAGTTTATTAAAGATACAGAAGTTGTTGTAAAAAATATCTTTAAGGGCAGTATTGATGAAGTGATAGATCTTCCGGATAAGAAGTATGAGATTAATGAGGAAGCATTAAAGAACATTGAAAGCTATAAAGAAATCATGTAGATTGACGGTACGGAATGGCTTTAGATGAAGAACAGTTACCTGGTGCAAATACTCCCAAAGATAGATTTCGGTAAGGCTGCGGACGGTAATACACAAGCTAAAAAAAAGTCTTTCTAAAGATGCTTCGAAGTATGAAAGACTTTCCAAGTAAGGTATTTAATGATGCTGCCATGAATGTAGATAAGATGAATTTATATGAGATATTCATCAATATGTATCTTCAGGAAGTAAAACAAAGAATAGAAATTTAATTTTAAGTATTTCAATTGTGTAAAATTAGGTGTATAATAATTTAAAATTATAATGAAAAGGAGTTAAGCTATGAAAGCTGATTATGATATAGTTGTTATCGGTTTCGGTAAAGCGGGAAAGACACTTGCGGCTAAGTTCAGTAAAGCAGGTAAAAGAGTTGCCTTAGTTGAGAAGGACAAAAATATGTATGGGGGTACCTGCATAAATGTAGGTTGTATTCCTTCAAAACGTCTTATAACGGATGCAGCCAAATCTACAACCGGAGAGTTTGAGGAAAAAGCACAGTACTACAAGAAGGCGGTTGCTGAAAAGAAGAAACTTACGGCAGCTCTTAATAAGGCAAATTACGATAAGGTAGCAAGCACAGGTGTGGATATCATTGACGGAACGGCATCATTTAAGGATAATCACCATATTATTGTTTCAACCAAAGACGGAAATGTGGAAATTAAGGCTGAGAAGTTTATTATAAACACAGGTTCGGTTACTGTAATACCGATGATTGAAGGAGCTGACAGTAAAGGCGTATATACATCAGAGTCTATTATGAATCTTGAGGAGTTACCTAAAAAACTTACTATAGTAGGTGGCGGTTATATAGGACTTGAGTTTGCTTCTATGTATGCAGATTTCGGAAGTAAGGTTACTGTAGTTCAGGACGGTGATGTATTCTTACCTAGAGAAGATGAGGATATCGCAAAGGCTATCCGTGAAGTATTGGAAGCTAAATCTGTAGAGATAGTTACAGGTGCAAAGGTGACCAAGGCCGAAGAAGGCAAATTATATTATGAGGTTGCAGGAGAGGCAAAGACTTTGGAATCTGATGCGATTTTACTTGCTGTAGGTCGTAGACCTAATACTGACGGCCTTGGATGCGAAAATGCCGGAGTTAAGCTCACTGACAGAGGTGGAGTAGTTACTGATGAGCATTTAAAGACAAGTACGGATAATATCTGGGCGGCAGGTGATGTTTGCGGTAAACTTCAGTTTACATATATTTCACTGGATGACAGCAGAATCATCTGGGATGAAATAATGGGAGAGGATAAGAGAACTACAGAAAACAGAGGAGCATTCTCTTATTCGGTATTTATAAATCCGCCGTTCTCAAGAGTCGGAATGAGTGAAAAAGATGCAAAAGCTGCAGGAGTGGAATACAAAGTTTTAAGCCTTAGTGCCAATGCGATTCCAAAAGCTAAGGTTTTAAGAAAGACGGAAGGTTTGTTAAAGGCTTTGGTTACAGCGGACGGTACAATCTTGGGTGCAGAGCTTTTCTGTGAAGAGTCTTATGAGATGATTAACTTTATAAAGTTGGCAATGGATCACGGTATCAAAGCAAAGGATATAGCAAACTTTATATTCACACATCCTACAATGTCTGAAAGTTTAAACGATTTGTTTGCAATGTAATATAGATATTTTTAAATTTGTACTTGCAATATAAAAAAAATCCTGTATAATATTACACAGCTAACAACTCAGTTTGCTATGAATGATATTTATTTCTTGGATAGAATGCTCAAAGGTGAGTCTTGGGGGCATTCTATCTTTTTTAATATTAATGCATTCTGGTTGATATTAAATGAAAGGATTTGCCCGAATGATTTATTTGGTTTAGGGCCGGTGAGAAAATGATAAGAATAGGTATTTTGGGATATGGAAACCTTGGAAGAGGAATCGAGTGTGCTATAAAGCATGCAAAGGATATGAAGTTGGTAGCGGTGTTTACAAGAAGAGATCCTTCAAGCGTTAAGATTCTTACATCCGATGCAAAGGTGGACAGTGTTGAAAATATTTAAGTTATCAGGATGATATAGATGTTTTGGTACTTTGCGGCGGAAGTGCGACAGATTTACCTGTACAGACACCTGAATATGCCAAGTATTTCAATGTTATCGACAGCTTTGATACTCATGCAAATATTCCGGAGCATTTTGCAAAGGTTGACGATGCTGCAAAGGCAACAGGTCACTTCGGTCTTATATCTGTAGGCTGGGATCCGGGTATGTTCTCACTTAACAGAGTATATGCAAATGCAATCCTTCCAAACGGTGCAGACTATACTTTCTGGGGCAAGGGAGTAAGTCAGGGACATTCGGATGCTATCAGAAGAATTGAAGGTGTTGTAGATGCAAGACAGTATACGGTACCTGTAGAGTCCGCTCTTGAAGCTGTCAGAAGCGGTAAAAATCCTGAACTTACTACAAGGCAAAAGCATACAAGAGAGTGCTATGTAGTGGCTGCAGAGGGTGCGGACAAGGCAAAGATTGAAGAAGAGATAAAGACAATGCCTAACTACTTTGCAGACTATGATACAACAGTTCATTTCATCACAGCTGAGGAGATGAAGAAGAATCATTCAAAGCTTCCACACGGCGGATTTGTTATCAGAAGCGGAAAGACAGGCTGGGAGGATGAGAACAATCATGTTATCGAGTATCGCTTAAAGCTTGACTCAAACCCTGAGTTCACAGCTTCCGTAATTATTGCATATGCAAGAGCCGCATATCGTATGCATAATGAAGGAAAGATCGGAGCACATACGGTATTTGATGTGGCACCGGCTTATCTGCTTGATATGAGTGCCGATGAGATAAGAGCACATCTGCTGTAATATAACAATAGTTTAGCTGTTACACTAAGTGTAGCAGCTATTTTTAATGTAAAGACTATGATTTTATGATATAATTTTTATAAATTATCCGGTTTATTTTAGTAATAAATAATTTTGTGGGGTGTGTATGGAAGAAATTTTGAAAAAGGTATTTATTGAGAAGTATAAATACAGTATTGTAATAGCGATATCATATTATATATTACCGTTTTTGGTTTATGTAGTACCGGTAGAAGACCCGTTTGACAGAGCCATTTTTGACAGAGCCATTCTATTTGCTTATATAGTAATTGCTGTTATACCGCTTATTTTACTTGTTTTATCTATAATATTTGCAATGAGTAACAAGTTTCATTGGTATTTTTCATTTAGGATATTCATTTTATGTTTGGCTTATATGCTGTTTACCGGTATCGGTATACTTATGTTTTGTGTAGGATACTTTATAGTAAGCGTAATAGGACAATGCATAGGAGCATTCATTAGAGAACATAAACTGTAATAAACAGGCACCCATATCGTGATTTTCTCCATTGACATTGCCTTAGGGTTTTGGTATTATGGAGTGGCAGTAACGCCTATACATGAGATATGGATACTCCAACCTTACCTTATGTATACGGTGAGATTTATTTAAAGGAGAAAGAAAATGATTACAAAAGAGAAAAAGACAGCTATCATGGAAGAGTATGCAAGAAAAGCAGGCGATACAGGTTCACCTGAGGTTCAGATAGCAGTTCTTACAGCAAGAATCACAGAGCTTACAGAGCATTTGAAGGCAAATCCTAAGGACCATCACTCAAGAAGAGGTCTTTTGAAGATGGTAGGTAAGAGAAGAAATCTTTTACAGTATCTTAAGAATAAGGATCTTGAGGGCTATCGTGCACTTATAGAGAAGCTTGGACTTAGAAAGTAATAAAAGTCTTCGGTTTCACAGATTTCGTTCAAGGAAAATTCTTTAGAAACCTGTTGTGATTATAGTATCATTGGTGGAGAGTTTTTCTCCACCTTTTTTATAATTTTATTTATGGCTTGTAGCCGAAGCTAGTGATAAATACTAAAACGATTTAGTACTTATCACTAGTTCATATTTTTATGTTTCAAGAAGAGTACTTCTCGAATATCGGCAAGCCAAAAGGAGATGAAATGAGTAAGGAATTTAAGAGTTATTCAATGGAACTTGCAGGTCGTACTCTGAGAGTTGATATCGGAAGAGTGGCTGCACAGGCAAACGGTGCCGCATTTATGCACTACGGAGATACAACGGTCTTATCTACAGCTACGGCATCGGATAAACCTAGAGACGGTATTGACTTCTTCCCGCTTTCAGTAGAATATGAAGAGAAGATGTACGCTGTAGGAAAAATGCCCGGCGGATACAACAAAAGAGAGGGTAAGGCAAGTGAGAATGCAATACTTACCTCAAGAGTAATTGACAGACCTATGCGTCCGCTTTTCCCTAAGGATTACAGAAACGATGTTACACTAAATAACCTTGTATTATCTGTAGACCCTGACTGTTCACCTGAGCTTACAGCGATGCTCGGATCCGCAATAGCAACAGCTATTTCTGACATTCCGTTTGACGGACCTTGTGCTACAACACAGATAGGTATGGTAGGCGGTTTCTTTGTTGTAAACCCTAATGAAGAGCAGATGGCTGTATCAGACCTTAAGCTGACTGTGGCATCTACAAGAGATAAGGTAATAATGATTGAAGCGGGTGCAAATGAGATACCTGATGAAAAAATGGTGGAGGCTATCTATAAGGCCGATTCCGTAAATAAAGAAATCATTGCATTTATTGACAAGATAGTTGCAGAAGTGGGTAAAGAAAAGCATTCATATACGGCATTTACTATTCCTGAGGAGCTTAGTGCCGCAATCAAGGAGCTGGTGCCGCAGGAAGAGATGGAAAAGGCTGTTTTTACAGATGAAAAGCAGATAAGAGAAGAGAATATAAAGGCTATAACACAAAAGCTTGAAGAGGCTTTTGCCGATAAGGAAGAGTGGTTGCCGCTTCTTGGTGAGGCAATCTATCAGTATCAGAAAAAGACTGTAAGAAAGATGATTCTAAAGGATCAGAAGAGACCTGACGGAAGAGCTATGACTCAGATTCGTCCGCTTTCAGCGGAGGTTGACCTTATACCGAGAGTACACGGTTCGGCTATGTTTACAAGAGGACAGACTCAGATTTGCAATATAGTTACACTTGCACCGCTTGCAGAGGCACAAAAGGTTGACGGACTTAATCAATCGGAGACTACAAAGAGATATATTCACCAGTACAACTTCCCTTCTTACTCTGTAGGAGAGACAAGACCTTCAAGAGGACCGGGAAGAAGAGAGATAGGACATGGTGCATTGGCTGAGAGAGCGCTTATTCCTGTACTTCCTACTCCTGAAGAATTCCCGTATGCCATCAGATCCGTATCTGAGACTTTCGAGTCAAACGGTTCAACATCTATGGCGTCCACATGTTCATCATGTATGGCACTTATGGCTGCAGGTGTTCCTATAAAGAAGATGGTGGCAGGTATCTCATGCGGACTTGTAACAGGCGATTCAGACGACGATTATGTACTGCTTACAGATATTCAGGGACTTGAAGATTTCTTCGGAGATATGGACTTTAAGGTAACGGGAACAGACAGCGGTATCACAGCTATACAGATGGATATCAAGATTCACGGACTTACAAAGGACATTGTAGAGGGTGCAATAAGAAGATGCCATGAGGCAAGAGACTTTATCATGGAGACTTGTATGAAGCCATGTATTGCGGAGCCTAGAAAAGAAATAAGCAAGTACGCACCTAAGATTGCACAGATTCAGATAAATCCTTCAAAGATAGGTGATGTTGTAGGTAAGCAGGGGAAAGACTATCAATAAGATTATTGAAGACACCGGCGTAAAGATTGATATCAGCGAAGAAGGTTTGGTATCCGTTTCAGGTACAGATCAGGCAATGATTGACAAGGCTATCGACATTATAAGAGGTATTACAATAGAGATAGAAGCCGGAATGATTATGCAGGGCAAGGTAGTCCGTATACTTGAGTTCGGTGCATTTGTAGAATTGGCACCGGGTAAAGACGGTATGGTTCATATATCAAAGCTTTCAGACAGCAGAGTCGAGAAGGTTGAGGATGTAGTAAAGATAGGCGATGATGTGACAGTGAAGGTAATCAAGGTTGACCCTATAAAGGGAAGAATCGATCTTTCCATGAAGCCTTCAGACATTATCTAAAATAAATTTTTGCAGAGAAAGGTGGGACTATGGAAGAGAATATAAAAGAAATACTATTTGATCTTGTATCAAGAAAACAGTTCCGACAATTAAAAGAAAAACTCTGCGATATGAATGAGTTTGATATTGCTTCATTTATGGAGGAGCTGGATTCCGAAAAGCAGATAATTGTTTTCAGAATGTTGCCAAAAGAGCTTGCAAGTGATGTATTTGCCTGCTTGGAGGTGGATACCCAGGGACATATAATAAACGGCATCACAGATAAAGAGTTGGCTTATATAATTGAAGAGCTGTATGTGGATGATGCCGTAGATATGCTTGAAGAGCTGCCGGCTACGGTTGTAAAAAGAGTTTTGCAAAATGCCGCTCCGAGCACAAGGCTTCAGATAAATGAATTTTTAAAGTATCCTGAAAATTCGGCAGGGTCTATTATGACTGCGGAGTATATAGGTTTGAAAAAGAGCATGACCGTAGAGGAAGCTTTTGCCTATATCAGAAAACACGGCTATGATAAAGAGACGATATATACCTGCTATGTAATGGATGCAAAAAGAATGCTTGAAGGTGTAGTAACCGTAAAAGACCTTTTGATGAGTGACTATGAAGTCAAGATGGAAGACATCATGGATACAAATGTCATAAAGGCCGTTACTACGGATGATAAGGAGGAAATAGCGGATCTGTTTAACAAATACGATCTGCTCTCGCTTCCTGTGGTCGACCATGAAAACAGGCTGGTAGGTATTGTTACCATTGATGATGCCGTGGATGTAATGGAAGAAGAGGCCACAGAGGACTTTGAGAAGATGGCGGCTATGCACCCGTCCGAAAAGCCTTATCTTAAGACAGGCGTTTTTGAGCTTGCAAAGAATCGAATCGTTTGGCTGCTTGTACTTATGATAAGTTCAATGCTTACAGGCGGTATACTTACCAGATACGAGGATGCGTTTAAGGTAATGCCACTTTTAGTATCATTTGTTCCTATGCTTACAGATACGGGCGGTAATGCCGGCTCACAGTCATCTACAATGATTATTCGTGGTATGACAATCGGTGAGATAGCAAGTGCCGATATACTGAAAGTTATCTGGAAGGAAGCAAGGGTTTCGGTTATCGTCGGTATAATTTTGGGTGCTGTAAACTTTATAAGACTTGTAGTACAGTATCCGGGACAGCCTCTTGTAGCGCTTACGGTAGTATTGGCACTTTTTGCTACAGTATTTGTGGCTAAGGTTATAGGCGGTATGCTTCCGATTGCAGCAAAGAAATTGCATCTTGACCCGGCTATTATGGCTGCTCCGCTTATTACGACAATAGTTGATGCGGTATCACTTGTGATCTATTTCCAGATTGCGGTTGAACTTTTACATATCAAATAATTTTTAAATCTTTCTTAGGCTAAACTCCGAAAAGTTTAGCCTTTTTTCATTATTTATACACTTATTTGTGTTAGAATATATATATCAATATAAAAAGGATATATGCAATGAATATATATAGCAACTATGAAAAATATTTGGACATGATATTGGACGAATTTTCAAAAAGAGTCTATAAACTTAATGATGAATACAAATCAAAAACCGGATATAAACTCTTTGAACATTTCATCTCAAGGATAAAGACCGATGAAAGCATGATTGAAAAGTGTAAAAGAAAGGGCTTTGAGGTAAGTACACACAGCGCACTTAAGGAAATCAAAGATGCAATAGGTGTAAGGATAGTTTGCGGCTTTGTCGACGATATATATACTCTTGTAGGACTGTTTAAAGATATGGACAATATAAGTGTTGTAGAAGAAAAAGATTATATACTGAATGTAAAGCCGAACGGTTATCGTTCATATCATATGATACTTGAAGTGATTACACCCTATCCTGATTGTGACGGCAATGAAAACGGAATATATTATATTGAGATTCAGTTAAGGACTATTGCAATGGATTCATGGGCGTCGCTTGAACATCAGATGAAGTATAAGAAAAATATAACCAACCATGAAAGAATCACAAAGGAGCTTAAAAGATGCGCTGATGAGCTTGCTTCCTGTGATTTGAATATGCAGACAATAAGAAAATTGATAGAGGAAGGATAGAGATGAGAATTTTATTGGCGGAAGATGAAGCGGCACTGTCAAAGGCGTATGCGCAAGTACTTATAATGCAAGGCTATGAAGTTGAGCTGGTATATGACGGAGAAGCCGCTTTGGAAGCTGCAAACAGCGGCACATATGATTTGATGATTTTTGATGTTATGATGCCTAAGATGAGCGGACTTGAGGTATTAAGGGCATTAAGAGAGGCCGGAAATACTACATATGTTATTATGCTTACCGCTATGAGTGAACTTGATGACAAGATTGAAGGTCTTGAATCAGGTGCGGATGAGTACCTTACAAAGCCGATACCGCTAAAAGAGTTGGCGGCCAGAGTTCGTTCTCTTGAGAGAAGAATAGACACAAATTATAACGAGAATGTACTGACATTCGGAAGTGTAAAGCTGAATGTATCACAGCAGGAGTTGTCGGCCAAAAATTCCATAATATTGGCAGGTAAAGAAACCAAGCTTATGGAAGTTCTTATGTTGAACAAGAATAAAAAGCTTTCTACAGAGTATATATACAATCATGTATGGAGCAAGGATGACGACTCGGATACAGGATATGTTTGGATATATATTTCATATCTGAAGCAGAAAGTTAAAGGCAATCAATGCAAATGTTGATATTTTGGGAGAGGAAAACAGAGAGTTTGAACTTGTAGAGGTGTGATTTGTTTAGAAGACTTCGTTTACAATTCATTGTGGTAGCTACGATAGCGGTAAGCATAATGCTTATATCGGTAATAGGCATTTTGAATGCTTCAAAGTATGCAACAAGTGAAAAAAGAATAAATAAAATTTTGGATTTGTTGTCTGAGAATAACGGAGTTCTACCCGATGAAGAAGTAGTGGAGAAGATTCTCGGCAGAAAGACAAATCCGGATATAATAGTTCAGTACAGATATTTCAGTGCTTATGTGGACAGCAGCAATAAGGTAATCACTATGAACACTGAGCATATAGCGAAATCTTTCGGATACCGATGTTAGTTTTTTATGTAAAAAAGATTTTATCGGGTAATAATAAATACGGCAACTTCACGACCACAGAGGGACAGAAGTTTGCATATAAGTTGAATTTACATGATGATGAAAGCAAGCTGATTGTGGTGCTTGATACTACAAGCTATATAGAGGACAGAGCGGATTTGATAGATACTTCTGTCTTTATTTTCTTTTCAAATCTTGTTTTTTTCATCATTATATTTGTGATTTTTTCAGGTAAGGTAATGATGCCTTTTATGGAAAACTACAAAAATCAAAAGGCTTTTATTACAAATGCGGGGCATGAGTTAAAGACTCCTTTGGCTATAATCTCGGCAAACAATGAGCTTTGTGAGATGATAGGCGGAGAAAATGAGTGGACAAAGAGCACCAAAGAGCAGGTTGAGCGTATGACGGATCTGATAAACAGGCTTGTGGTGCTGGCAAGGTTTGAAGAAAAATCAAATGTAATTGAAAAAAATATAAATTTTTCAGATATAGTAACGAAGTCATCAAAATCATTCAAATCATTGGCTATAAAAGGAGGCAAGAATTTTGAATCGGATATTCAAAATGATATCTGTATTATGGGAGATGACGGTGCCGTATATGAACTTGTAAATATACTGATAGATAATGCAAACAAATACTGTGATAAGGGCGGAACTATCGGAGTTAAGCTTATGGTGCACGGTATCACCTTTAAAAAGGCGAAGCTTGTAGTAAGTAATACTTACAGAGACGGTAAGAATGTGGACTATTCAAAGTTTTTTGACAGATTCTACAGAGAGGACAAGTCACATAACAGCAGTGTTTCGGGTTACGGAGTAGGACTTTCCATCGCCGGAAATATTATAAACAGGCACAAGGGTAAAATACATGTCACATATAAGAATGATATTATTTATTTTAATGTATATTTTAATATGGTAACGAATACAGAATAAAATTTACTAATCATTTAAAGAGTATATTGTTTAGACTTTTGAATTGATTTTATAAAATGTATATAATATAATACAGCTTTTATGATTTATTTTTCAAACAGGAGGTTTTTATGAATCCGTTTTTTTGTTGGTAGCTGTAAAAGCTTTTTAATAGGCTTTTTGCATTGGTAATAATAATAAACATATCAGGTAAGGGTAACTTGGCACCTTCATCAGCAAGTGACCAGATTGTAAATTATGTGCTTGGTGGCATTATCGGTGGTGTTATATATAACAGCAGTGTACGTATACTTGATTTTATTGCAATATTATGTATATGGTGCATTCTGGTGCTGGGCTTAAAATGGATAAAGACACATAATGTAAAGGCTAAACAGTTAATAGACGGTAAGGCCTTAACAATAATAGATGGCGGAAAAATAATTGTTGAAAATTGTAAAAAGGCAGGCTTATCCGCTCATGATGTTTCTTTTAAATTGCGTACAAACGGAATTTATTCAACAAAGGATGTAAAGAGGGCCGTACTTGAGCAAAACGGACAATTGATTTTAATTCAGTCAGGTGAGGAAAACCCTAAGTTCCCTGTTATTACAGACGGTCAGGTACAATCTGATATACTCGAGGTAATAGGTAAGGACGAGGATTGGCTTCTTGAAGAGCTGAAAAAGCAAGGTATAGAAAAATACAGTGATGTATTTTTAGGAGAATATGTTAATAATTCTCTAATACTTACAATTGACAAATAAAAGGTTTACGGAGAGCATATGAAGTTATATATAAATGCCACCAAATTAAAGTATTTTGCATAAGATGGTTTCCTCATTTAAAGAAAAATCAATAAAAGCATTTTTTATAGGGCTCGGAATTATTATTTTACCGGTTATATTGTCAATACCGGTATTACTTTTAGGCACAATGCTTGGAGGTGAAGGTGAAATATCACCTGTACTTACTCAGGTGTTTGCAATTGTAATATTGATGATTCCAAATTTATTCACAGTAGAAGGCGGAATCTTTATGGTTCTACTCGGTTTGATTTTTTATATTTTCAGAACAAACAGAAAAGTACAATTTTTAGTATTGATAATTCTAAGTTTTCTTGTTTTTTATACCAATCGTACAGGAGTACAGTGGATGATGGTATTTGCAATTATTCCGCTATATTTTTTTATAACGGAGAAAAAGGGAAGAGGAGATAAAAATTTCTTTTATATATTCTATCCTGTACATATTTATATATTGTATATAGTAGCAAGCTTATTACATTAGGAAACTACTTATAAAAGTACAATCGGAAAACGGATGCAATGATATAAAATATTTTAATAAAAAGTAAAAAGTCGCTTGACAAATGTTTTTTTATTTGGTATCCTCTTTAAGGTAAAACGACCGTAGACAGTAGGTGCCTTAGGCGTAAGTATTGTATCGCCTACCGAGGAAGTGACTAAGTACTTGATGTATTATCACTCTCTGTCTTTGCGGCAGAGAGTTTTTGTTACACTTATAGAGCTTTTACGGGTTTTACTGAAACTATAAAGGAGGTTAGAAATGGCAAAAATCGAATTAAAACAGCCTATAGTTAAGGAAATTGCTGAGCTTTTAGACGGTGCACAGGCAGCTGTAGTCGTTGATTACCGTGGCCTTAGTGCTGAGCAGGATACAAAGCTTCGTAAGGAACTTAGAGAAGCAGGTGTAACTTATAAAGTTTATAAGAACACAATGATTCGTATAGCCGCTAAGGGTACTCCATTTGAGTCACTTGACAGTTCACTTGAAGGACCTACAGCAATTGCAGTTTCAAAAGAAGATGCAACTGCACCGGCTAGAATACTTTACAATTTCTCTAAGACAGCTCCGGACCTTGAGTTAAAGGCCGGTGTAGTAGACGGTGTTACATATGACCAGGACGGAATCAAGGTTATAGCTACTGTACCGTCAAGAGACGAGTTGATTGGAAGACTTCTTGGAAGCATTCAGTCACCTATTACAAACTTCGCTCGTGTGCTTAATCAGATCGCTGAGAGCAAAGAAGCGGAAGCATAAAAAACATATAATGGAGGATTATTAAATGGCAAAGTTAACAACTGCAGAGTTTATCGATGCAATTAAGGAATTATCAGTTCTTGAATTAAATGAGCTTGTAAAGGCTTGTGAGGAAGAGTTCGGCGTATCAGCAGCAGCAGGTGTTGTTGTAGCAGCAGCAGGTGCAGGCGCAGCAGCAGCTGAGGAGAAGACAGAGTTCGATGTAGAGCTTACAGCAACAGGTGACCAGAAGGTTAAGGTTATCAAGGTTGTTCGTGAGGTTACAGGACTTGGACTTAAGGAAGCAAAGGATCTTGTTGACGGAGCTCCTAAGGTTCTTAAGACAGAGATTTCTAAGGAAGAGGCTGAGGGTATCAAGAAGCAGCTTGAAGAAGTTGGAGCACAGGTTACTCTTAAGTAATTTTATAAAAATTTCGGGCGATTGCGTTGCAGTCGCCTTTTTTATTTGTGCCGATATATGATATAATATTCCCACTAAGATTAGAAAGGAAAGCATATTTATGATAATGCTGAAAAATGTCAGACTTCTTGATCCGCAGACAAGAACCGATGATATAAGAGATATACTGATATCTGAGGGAAGAGTAAGAAAGATAGACAGAGATCTCTATCTTGATGCGACACTTATGGCAAGGGCCAACGGTGAGAGACTTAAGGTATATGACTGCACAGGTCTTTGTGCCGCTCCGGGTTTTGTAGATGTACATGTTCACCTTAGAGAGCCGGGTTTTGAATACAAAGAGGATATAGAAAGCGGGGCAAGGGCTGCCGCAAGGGGAGGTTTTACAACTATTGTGGCAATGGCAAATACGAAACCGCCTATCGATACACCTGAGAGAGTCTTTGAAGTACTGAAAAAGGGAAGAAAGACACCTATCAATGTAAAGACCTGTGCCTGTATCACAAAGGGTATGAAGGGTGAGGAACTGGCTGATATGAAGGAACTGCGAGAAGCCGGAGCTGTAGGATTTACCGATGACGGCAGACCGCTGCTTGATGAGAATCTTACAAGAGAGGCTATGAGATGTGCAAGAAGTATAAAGATGCCTCTTTCATTTCATGAAGAAGACCCTAAATATATAAAGGAAAACGGTATCAATCACGGCTATCCTTCAGATGAAATGCATATATACGGATCCGACAGAATGGCTGAGATCTCAATGGTGGAAAGAGACTGTAAGCTTGCAAGAGAAACAGGTGCTACAATAAGTATTCAACATATCAGCGCAAAGGAGAGTGTGGAACTTGTAAGAAAGGCAAAGAAAATGGGACTTCGTGTATTTGCAGAGGCCACACCGCATCATTTTTCACTGATTGACAAAGATGTAATAAAATATGGCACATTGGCAAAGATGAATCCTCCTCTAAGAGAGGAAGCGGACAGGATGGCTATTATCGAGGGGCTTAAAGACGGTACTATAGATATTATTGCTACGGACCACGCTCCTCACTCTAAAGAAGAAAAGGACAAGGATTTTGTAGATGCACCAAGCGGTATCATAGGTCTTGAGACAAGTTTTTCTCTGGGAATTATGAACCTTGTAAAACCGGGATACCTTTCGCTTATGGAACTTATAAACAAGATGAGCTATCAGCCTGCCAGACTCTACAATATGGACAGAGGAGTTTTAAGAGAAGATGAGATAGCCGATATTGTAGTCTTTGATATTAACAAGGAGTGGAAGTACGATAAAAGTGAGAGTAAGTCAAGCAATTCACCTTGGCTTGGCAGCACCTTACAAGGTAAGATAGTATATACTATTTGCCACGGAAATGTGGTATATGAGAACTTGGAATAAAATTTTAAGGAGGCAATATGAAGGACAATAATTGTGCGTACTGTATGCAGGGAGAGCTTGTAGAAAAGTTCGGTTATCCGGTAGGTAAGATGCCAAGCGGATACCTTTACATCTTTAAAGAACAAAGTAAGATGGGCAGGTTGATACTTGCATATAAAGATCATGTAAGTGAAATAGTTGATATTTCAGATGAGGATAGAAATCAATTTTTTGCAGATATCAATAAGGTTGCAAAGGCCATACATAAGATTTTCTCACCAAGTAAGGTAAACTACGGTATGTACGGAGATACGGGATGCCATTTACATATGCACCTTGTTCCTAAGTATGAAGGAGGAGATGAGTGGGGATCTACCTTTACTATGAATCCTGATAAGAAGTATTTAAAGGATAATGAATACGAAGAAATGGCAAAAATTCTTAGAAAAGAACTGAAAATGTAGTTTTGGGGCTGTCATATGACAGCTCTTTTATACAACGAGAAACAGCAGTCTCACGACTGCTGCTTCCCTGTTAGAGTGATATAGGAGTGCATAATGCACATTTTGTAGTGAGAGGTCAACGCAAGAAAACTCTCAACTACGGATATTATAATAGCATAACTGAGAAGTTTATGCAATAGGAAAAAAGTTAATAAATTATGAACATTAGGTAATGATAGTGACATAAGTACAGTAAAGAGTACAATTATTTTTGTGCAACTTAACTTAGTTAAATAATAGTATATGTTTTTTTGTCAACTTTTAATATAAAAATGTTGGTTAAAAATATATAAAAATAGTAAGTGAATATAAAAAGCTTGAAAAAGGTATAACTATGTTGCATATCATTAATTACATAGAGTACTGATAGGTTTATATGAAGATTTATTTTTTTGTAAGCCTTTTGTAAGCTGTAAAAATCTATAAATATTGTGTTTAAAACATCATTGTGTTATACTATCGCTAGAACATTTATAACTTACTTATATAGCAACGAGCCTGTGGCAAGTTGCAAAACATATTATAGACAATTTTTGATTTGGAGTGTGAGTATGGATGTAATAATAGATTTTCATAGTGAAGAGGCTATATATATACAGTTATGTAATCAGATAATAATCGGCATTGCAACCAATCAGTACAGAGAAGGTGATATGTTGCCTTCAGTAAGACAGATGGCTGAGGATATCGGCATAAATATGCATACGGTTAACAAAGCATATGCTACACTTAAAAGAGAGGGCTTTGTAAAACTTGACAGAAGAAAAGGCGCAATGATAAAAGTGGATGCGGACAAGCTTAGAGTGCTTCGCAATATGAGAAAAGAATTCGGGCACGGTAGTGGCAAGAGGTATATGCAACGGTGTTACCAGAGACGAGGCACATGAGTTGATAGATGAACTGTATAATGAGTTTGATGTACAAGAAATCGAGGAGATGTAGACAAAGATGTTATGTGAGAAGTGCAAAATAAGAGAAGCAAATGTCTTTTACACTGAGATAGTAGACGGAGACAAGAAATGAACATCATCTGTGTTCACAATGTGCTAAGGATTTGGACCAATATACCGGTTTGTTTGATAAGGACTTCAGTCTTTCAAAGTTGCTTTCGGGAATACTGGGAGATGTATTTGAGAATGATGAAAATAAAGACTACAGACAGATAGTATGCCCTACATGTAATACAAGTTATGACGACTTTATAAAAAACTCTATGTTCGGCTGCAAGGACTGTTTTGAGGTATTTAATCTGCTTATAAATGATAATATCAAGCAGATTCACGGCAATGATAAGCATGTAGGTAAAATACCGAAAAATTATCACAAAAGTGACAAGATTTTACCTAAATCGGTAGTTACTGAAAGCATTGACGCTATTTTCAGTGATGAGGATAAGGAACTTGAAATATTAAAGCAAAAATTGGAGGATGCAATCAAAATAGAGGATTTTGAGCAGGCGGCAATATTAAGAGACAAGATAAAAACTATCAAAGAGGACAACGGCGATGTGGTATGATAATGTGGAACTTAGTACGGAGTATAATTACATAAGCAGTAAGATAAGATTTGCAAGAAACTTTGATGATACATTATTTCCCAACAAATTGACTGATATTGAGGCAAAAAAACTTGTAGAGAATACTCTCGGAGAGTTGTCAAATATTTCTGTGGATTTGGGGATGAACACAAGTTCATCCATGTTAAACAGAATCCCTGAGATAGAAAGAATGTCAATGTGTGAAAGAAAGATATTGAATGACACATTGGCAAAAAAAGAGACTCCTACAGGGCTTATATTAAACGACAGTGAAGACATCAGTATAATTATTAACGGAGATGATCATATTCGCTTGCAAACTATGTCATCAGGTATTAAACTATATGACTTGCTTGATAAAGCAAACAAAATCGATGACTACATAGAGGAACATTTTAATTATGCTTTTAATGACAAGTACGGATATTTGACTACATATCCGACCAATATAGGAACAGGGATGCGTGCATCAATATTGCTTCATTTGCCTGCATCCAATAAAAATAAAGGATTTTCAAAGCTTATCGCAAATGCCGGAAGATTCGGCGTATCCATAAGAGGATTGCACGGGGAAGGCAGAGAAAACTTCGGTACACTTTATGAGATAAGCAATTCAAAGACTCTGGGGATTTCTGAAAGAGAAATAATCGATACTGTAACAAAGGTTGCAAATCAATTAAATGAAAATGAAAGAAAACTAAGAGAAGCGGAGGCTTTGGGAGAAGTACAAAGGATTGCAAGAGAAGATGAGGCTTATAAGGCATACGGACTTTTAAAATATGCAAGAAAGTTTAACTTACGAGATGCTATGAACTGCCTAAGCCTTCTTATGAAAGGTTGTGCCGACGGATTATACAGATAGAATCGCCGCATAAGCTGTATTCAATAATGCTGGGTATACAAACTTCAAATATATTAAATATGGCAGGCAGTCCTTTAAGTGAAGATTATATAGAGATACGCAGGGCGGAATATATAAGAGAAAATATAGGAAAATTAAAGTAGAGAGGAAAAATAATGGCTGAAAGATATACATCTCAAGCAAAGGAGGCAATCAGGTGTGCTGAAATGGCAGCCGCAGAATTGTCGCAAAACTATGTCGGTACGGAACATTTACTTCTCGGTCTTGTACAGGAAGGTAGCGGAGTAGCGGCAAGGATACTTGAGAATAACGGAATAACAGAAGAAAAGATATTGAATTTGATAGATCAGCTTATAGTGTCAAACTATAATGTTGCAATAGAGAGTAAGCAAAATTATTCTCCGCTTGCAATAGGTGTGCTGCAAAATGCTTACAGAGAGGCTACAAGATATAAGTCCGCCCTTATAGGTACCGAGCATATACTTATAGCAATAATAAAAGACAGTGCCTGCATTGCACATAAGCTGCTTTTAACTATGAACATAAATATTCAAAAGATATATATGGAAATACTGTCAGCAATGGGTGAGGATACTGAGCGAAAAGAAAATTATGAGAGGAAAACAGGGTAAATCAAGTTCTCTTTCAACACCTACACTTGACAAGTACTCAAGAGATCTTACAGACCTTGCAAGAGAGGGTAGGCTTGACCCTGTGATAGGCAGAGACAATGAGACAAACAGGGTTATGCAGATACTCTCAAGAAGGACAAAGAACAATCCCTGTACTTATAGGTGAGCCGGGAGTAGGAAAGACTGCGGTTGTAGAGGGACTTGCAGAAAGAATCGTTTCAAAGGAAGTACCTGATACATTGCTTGATAAAAGACTTGTTACACTTGACCTTCCCGCAATGATTGCAGGTTCAAAGTATCGAGGTGAGTTTGAAGAAAGAATTAAAAAAGTAATAAATGAAGTGCTTAATGCGGGAAATGTATTACTTTTCCTTGACGAGCTTCATACGATTATAGGTGCCGGCGGTGCCGAAGGGGCTGTTGATGCGTCAAATATATTAAAGCCGCTGCTTGCAAGAGGTGAGCTGCAGCTTATAGGCGCAACGACTATAGATGAGTACAGAAAGCATATTGAAAAGGACTCCGCACTTGAGAGACGATTCCAACCGATAATGGTGGAGGAGCCTTCACTTGAAGATGCTACAAAGATACTTCTCGGGCTTAAGCATAAGTATGAAGAGCATCACGCTGTTTCCATTACAGATAAAGCCATAGAAAGTGCGGTAAAACTTTCAAAAAGATATATTTCTGACAGATTTTTGCCTGATAAGGCTATCGATCTTGTGGATGAGGCGGCTTCAAAGACAAGAATCAGCAACTATATGGAACCTGAAAAGATCAAAGAGTTAAAAGCTGAAATCGACAAGATGGAAAAAGAAAAAGAAGACGCCGTAGGTGCAGAAGAGTTTGAAAGAGCCGGAGAGATAAAGGAAAAGCAGGAAAAGCTTAGAGAAAAGCAGGATAAAATAAGAGAAAAGTGGATGGAGGACAAGAGAAATAAAAAGCTTGTAGTCGATGAAGATGAAATAGCGGATGTTGTAGCCCTCTGGACAAAGATTCCTGTAAAGAAGATAACTGAAAATGATTCTCAAAGGCTAAGTAACCTTGAAAAGGTGCTTCATGAAAGAGTGGTAGGACAACAAGAAGCCGTAAGTGCGGTAGCCAGAGCTATAAGAAGAGGCAGAGTGGGTCTTAAAGATCCTAAGAGGCCTATAGGTTCGTTCTTATTTTTGGGACCTACAGGTGTAGGAAAGACGGAGCTTTCAAAGGCGCTTGCTTACAGTATGTTCGGTTCTGAAAATGCACTTATTCGTGTAGATATGAGTGAGTACATGGAGAAGCATTCAGTTTCAAAGATGGTCGGTTCGCCTCCGGGATATGTAGGATATGAGGAGGGAGGACAGCTTTCTGAGAAAGTTCGCAGAAACCCGTACTCTGTAATACTCTTTGATGAGATAGAAAAGGCACATCCGGATGTGTTCAATATACTCTTGCAGGTGCTTGATGACGGACATATAACAGATTCAAGCGGCAGGATGATTGACTTTAAAAACACCGTCATAATACTTACTTCAAATGCAGGTGCTCAAAGGATCGTTGAGCCTAAGCAGCTTGGATTTGCTTCAAGCTCAGATGATAAAAAGGACTATTCTGATATGAAAAACAGTGTTATGGAAGAAGTTAAGCAGATGTTCAAGCCTGAATTCTTAAACAGAATTGATGAGACTATAGTATTCCATCAGTTGACTAAAGAAAACCTTAAAGAGATTCTTGATATATTGCTTAATGAAATCAATTCAAGACTTGATGAGCAGATGCAGATGAATCTAAGACTTAGCGATAAGGCAAAGGAATTTCTTATAGATAAGGGGTATGATAAAAAGTACGGTGCAAGGCCTCTAAAGCGTGCATTGCAAAATGAGATAGAGGACAGAATGGCGGAGCAAATACTGCTTGGCAATATAAAGCAGGGCGATAAGATAAAGGTGGATTGTAAGGGAGAGGGCAAGGAGCGAGAACTTACATTCAAACCTGTTATCAAACGAGCAAAGCCTAAGCATATGATCACAGATTCTTTTTAGAATAAACTAAATTTAATTTAACAGTATTTTGAAAAAATATAAGCTGACTGAAAAAAATGTATACAATTTTTCAGTCGGCTTTTTATTTTTATAAAAAAAGTTAGGAAATATGAAAAGCAAATATAAAAAAATATGATATGATAGATATTACATAGAGATTTGTTGTTATATTTAAGGTGAGTATGATGAATGAAAAAATCATAGAAGTAAAAGGACTGTATAAGTTTTATAAAGCAGGTGAGACGGTGGTTCATGCTCTTGACGGGCTGGATTTTACTATAAATAAAGGTGAGTTCGTGGCAATAGTCGGTCCCTCAGGTTCAGGAAAGTCTACACTTTTAAATATGCTTGCAGGACTTGAAAAGCCCACAAAGGGCGAGATAATAATAAACGGTAAACATCTTGAGAAACTTAAAGAAAACCAGCTTGTTGCGTTTAGAAGAAATAATGTAGGATTTATTTTTCAATCTTATAATCTTTTGCCCACTATGAATGCGCTTGACAATGTGGCGCTTCCGCTTGTATTTAGAGGGGTGGACGTAAAGAAGCGAATTGAAATTGCAAAAAAATATCTGACATTGGTGGGACTTGAAAAACAGATATATCAAAACGGAAATGCTATGAGCGGCGGGCAGCAACAAAGAGTGGGAATTGCCAGAGCATTGGCGATGCAGCCCAAAATTATATTTGCAGATGAACCTACCGGAAATCTTGATACAAAGACAAGTGCGGAGGTGCTTGAACTTATGAAACATATAGTAAAAGAAGAGAATCAGACACTTATTATGGTTACACATGACAATGATATAGCAAAAGTTGCGGACAGACAAATAAGGATCGTGGACGGAAAGGCGGTATAATGAGTATGAGAAATATTAAAAAAATCTGTGTAGTTTTTTTGGCTTTTGTAATTACATTGCTTTTGCCGATGCAAAGCTTTGCCAAGTTAAAAAACATAGAGGGCAACGGAGTATTCCATCAGGACAAGATACCTGTGGGTAAGACAGGTAAGATAATGAGCGTTACATTTTATGTGGAGACAGGCTCGGATTACGGTGACGCCTGGGCAGGTATAGCATATGATGACGATGATGATGAAGATGTGGAGTTTCCTTTTGAGCTTACCTCAGAGACCACGGACAGAAAGCATGTCGGTAAGATAACCAAGGGCAAAAAGAAAAATATCACTATTTCAGCCAGAGTAAGAAGAGATATTCCTGAAGGTTACTACGGCATACCCGGTATATCTGGCAGATGATAAGGACAGCGGTAGGGGCATACAGGAATATATCAATGTGTATATTCAAAAATCCTCAGCCAATGAAAGCAGTAATGAATCTGAAGCTGTGAAAGATGTGGATTTTACTATAGGTGAGGGACAGTCCACACCGAGAGGAAGATATCCGGATGTGCTTAATTTCAGCCTGAATATGGCAAATACCGGAAAACTTACCGCATTTGACGTTACGGCACATATGGTAATGGATAAGGACAGTACGGTTTTTCCATTTTGAGATAAACGATGCAAACTATGACAGACATTTTGATAAGATAGAGAGTGGCGGTATGGTAAGTCTTGACTACAGCTTTGCCATACAAAAAAATACCTATACCGGATATTATCCTATAAAACTTGAGATAAATTATCGTGACAGTAGCGAGGGTGAACTTAAAAAAGCTGAGGAGCAATTCTTTGTACATATTGATAATAAGGATAAGGATGAGACCACAACCGCTGCAGGAGAGTTTAACCCGAATGACAGAACCAAAGCAAGAATAGTGGTGGACAGCTACAGAACGGAGCCTAAGGACGTCTTTGCCGGAGAGAGTTTTGACCTCTTTATAACAATGAAGAACGCTTCAGCAAGTGTGGCGGCAAGCAATATCTTATTTACATTGGAATCTGAAAAAGCAAATGACAGTGCGGTTTTCAGTATGGAAGAAGGTTCAAGTTCTCATGCGGTCAATTCACTGCCTGCCAATCAACTACGGAACTTAAACTTAAAATGACTGCAAGAGCGGGTGTTGATCAAAGATCATATTCTATAACGATAAATGAACAGTATGATTCACCCGAGTTTAAAAATGCTACAGATAAGGTAACTGTAGATATCCCTGTAAAGCAGGTGGCAAGGATGAATGTCGGAAGCTTTGATATAAATCCCGATACAATAAGTGTAGGTGACGACTCAAATGTCACTTTTCAGATAAATAACACGGGAAAAGTGGTACTTTACAATCTTATGGCAAAATTCAGCGCGGATTCAATCAAGGAAAATGAAGCTTATATAGGTAATATAAAGCCGGGTGAAAGCGGAAATGTGGATGTGAACCTGACCGGAAAAGCGGTCACAAGCGATGACGGCAAGATAAACTTGACTATAAGCTATGAGGATGAAAACGGTAATGTAACCGAGGAGACTAAGGATTTTATATTAAATGTCACGGAAGCGGCCGAGGAAGAAACCGATATTACAGAACCTGATATAGTTGATAGTGAAAGTAATCACTTTAATATAGTTCCTTTTATTATTGCAGGTGCTGTAGTTGCGGCTGTTATATTGATTGTTGTATTGAAGAAGAGAAAGAATAAGAAGGAGCAGGTATAATGAAAGTACTTGATTTACTCAAATTAAGTATTTCAAATCTTAAAAGAAGAAAGCTGAGGACTGTGCTTACGGTGCTTGGTGTACTGATAGGTACCGCTTCCGTAGTTACTATGCTCTCGCTGGGTATAGGACTTGACGAGCTTAACAAAGAGAGTATCGCACAGTCAGGCTCTTTAAAGGCGATTGATGTATCCGTGCCGTATACAAGGCAGAATGATACAAGCAAAAAGTCCGAGCCCCTGTATATAAAAGACGAAACGATAAAATCTTTTTCAAGACTTGAACATGTAGAAGGAGTATCTCCTGTATTGTCAACATCAGTTATTGTAATGCAGGGTCCGTATATGTTGAGAGAACAGATATACGGTGTAGGTGACGACTACATGGATGAGATACAGCTTGAGAGCGGTCACCTGCCTAAAGATAAGAAAAAACTTGAGTTTGTGTACGGAAATTTTGTAATAAGAGATTTTTTTAATCAGAAGAAGCCAAGTGAGTCTTTTTATGATACAAATAAACTTCCTAATATTGACTATTATAAGCCTATGTTTGTGATTTTTGATACGGATTCCTTTGAAAAGGCAAATGCAGGTGGTGAGAATGCACCCAAGCCTCCAAAGAAATACATTATTGAAACGGCAGGTGTTGTAAAGGGCGGCGCATCTATGGATGAATATGACAATTATAATAATTACAGCTACGGAATCTACTGCAATATAGATGCCTTAAAGGTGATGTTAAAGAAAATATATAAAAACAGACTTATCCCGGATCAGCCTACTACCAAAAAAGGTAAACCTCTAAAGTATCTCGTATATGACTCCGCAAAGGTATATGTGGATGATATGAAAAATGTGATGTCGGTGCAAAAACAAATCACGGAGATGGGCTATCAGGCCGAGTCACAGATGGAGTGGATTGAGCAGAGTAAGGCTTCTACAAATATGATTCAGATGGTGCTTGGCGGCATCGGAGCGGTATCACTTTTTGTTGCATCTATAGGTATCGCCAACACCATGATGATGAGTATATATGAGAGAACCAAAGAAATCGGAATCATGAAGGTCTTAGGCTGCGATATGAACCGTATCAGAGATATGTTTCTTATAGAGTCGGGTGCCATAGGACTTATAGGCGGATTGACCGGAGTGATTTTTAGTTTTATTATTTCAATTGTAATAAATGCTTTAGGCGTTGCCGCTTCAGTTTCGGGAGTTGAGGGAGATATTTCCAGAATACCGCTTTGGCTTGTAATATCTGCAATAATCTTTGCAGTCATAATAGGTATGCTGGCAGGATTTTTCCCGTCACTTAGGGCTATGAAGCTGAGTCCGCTTACAGCACTTAGAAACGATTAGGAGGTTTTATGTTTGATTATCTTGCAGCTAAAGAGTATCCGGGTAGAGGTATCATATTAGGCAAATCCGAGAATAACAGGGCCGTATTTGCGTACTTATTATGGGAAGAAGTACCAACTCCAGAAACAGAGTATTTGAGGTAAGTAATGATGATATAATGACAAAGGCTTTTGATGAGAGCCGTTTAAGCGACCCTTCACTTATAATATACTCACCTGTACGTGTTCTTGGAAAGAAAATCATTGTAACAAACGGAGACCAGACGGATACAATATATGAGTATCTTAAGGATAAAAAGACTTTTGAGGATGCACTGTATACAAGAACTTTTGAACCTGACGCACCGAATTTTACTCCGAGAATATCAGGGCTTATAGACATTGAATCAGGGCTGAAACTGAAACTTTCCATATTAAAAAGTGATGAAGGAGACGAGTCTCAATCACTTAGATTTTTCTATAACTATGACAACCCGAAACCGGGTGAGGGATTTTTAATCCACACTTACAAAGAAAACTCAGATCCGCTAAAGAGCTTTGAAGGCGAGCCTATTAAGGTAAGTTTAAAGGGAAGTATAGATGAATTTTGCGACTCACTGTGGAATTCACTGAATACCGACAATAAAATATCACTTGCAGTAAGATATATTGATATGGCTACAGGCAAGTATGAGCAAATAATCAAGAATAAATTGGAGGGTATGTAATGAAGGAACTGGTTTTAAAATACGGCTGCAATCCTAATCAAAAACCTGCAAAGATTTATATGGAAAACGGCAGTGAACTTCCTATAAAGGTATTATGCGGCAATCCGGGATATATCAATCTTTTAGATGCACTAAACGGTTGGCAGCTGGTATCTGAGCTTAAAAAGGTAAGTAATATGCCTGCCGCAACAAGCTTTAAGCATGTTTCACCTGCAGGAGCGGCTATAGGTTTAGAGCTTGATGAGGTTTTAAAAAAGATATATTGGGTAGATGATCTTACACTCAGTCCGCTTGCAAGTGCCTATGCAAGAGCCAGAGGTGCGGACAGAATGTCGTCATTCGGAGATTTTATCGCACTTAGTGATATCTGTGATAAAGAGACCGCACTGCTTATAAAAAGAGAAGTATCGGACGGTGTGATAGCTCCCGGATTTTGTGATGAAGCACTTGAGATACTTAAGGCAAAGAAAAACGGCAAATACAATATTATTCAAATTGATGAAAATTATACTCCTGACGATATTGAAAAAAAGCAGGTCTTCGGTATTACTTTTGAGCAGGGACACAATAATCTGGATATAAACAAGTCTCTACTTGAAAATATTGTAACAAAAAATAAAAACCTGCCTGAAGATAAAAAACTTGATTTGCTCATCTCATTGATAATATTAAAGTATACTCAGTCAAATTCCGTATGCTATGTAAAAGACGGACAGGCAATAGGTATAGGTGCCGGGCAGCAGTCAAGGATTCACTGCACCAGACTTGCAGGAAATAAAGCCGACAACTGGTTTTTAAGACAGGCAAAATGTGTACTTAATCTTCCTTTCAAAGACGGTATAAAAAGAGCCGACAGAGATAATGCAATAGATGTATATATCGGTGACAGCAGTGTGGAAGAACTTTTATCAGACGGTATGTGGGAACATCTTTTTACACAAAGGCCGAATGAGTTTACAAAAGAAGCCAAAAAAGAGTGGTTAAAGAATCTAAGCGGAGTTTGTCTCGGCTCGGATGCGTTTTTCCCTTTCAGCGATAATATAGAAAGAGCAAAAAGAAGCGGTGTGGAGTATATAGCACAACCCGGAGGTTCACTAAGAGATGATGCGGTTATAGAGTGTTGTGACAAGTACAATATGACAATGGCTTTTACAGGTATCAGACTTTTTCACCACTAAGTTTTCAAATAAATATTTGTTGATTTAATATATATTTTATTATAAAATTTAAATAATCAATATATTTATTACAGTTTAAAAAAACTGATATTTTGGAGGAATTATGTCAATATTAGTTACCGGAGGTGCCGGTTATATTGGAAGTCATACCTGCGTTGAACTCTTGAATGCAGGATATGAAGTTGTTGTAGTAGATAATTTGGTAAATTCATCAAGGGAATCTCTAAAAAGAGTGGAAGAGATCACCGGAAAGTCTTTGCGTTTCTATGAGGTGGATTTATTAAACAAAAACGCTTTAACAAAAGTGTTCAAGGAAAATAAGATAGATGCGGTTATACATTTTGCAGGACTTAAGGCCGTAGGCGAGTCAGTATATAAACCTCTTGAATACTATCATAACAATATCACAGGTACTTTGATTTTATGTGAAGTTATGAGAGAATTCGGTGTTGAAAAAATAGTATTCTCATCAAGTGCCACGGTATACGGAGACCCTAAGGTGGTGCCTATCACAGAGGATGCGCCTATGGGTGTTATTACCAACCCTTACGGAAGAACCAAGGGTATGCTTGAACAGATTTTGACGGATATTCATACCGCCAACAATAACTTTTCCGTAATGTTGCTTAGATATTTTAATCCTATCGGAGCACATGAGTCAGGCAGAATAGGTGAAAATCCTAAGGGTATTCCGAACAACCTCTTTACCGTATATCACACAGGTGGCTGTAGGTAAACTGGTTTGCCTTGGAGTGTTCGGTAATGACTATGATACCAAGGACGGTACATGTGTCAGAGATTACATCCACGTTGTAGACCTTGCAAAAGGACATGTTAAGGCACTTGAGAAGATGATGAAGAGTCCTGGTAAGGTGGATATTTATAACCTCGGAACAGGTATCGGCTACAGTGTACTGGATGTTATAAACGCCTTTGAAAAGGTAAACGACTTAAAGATCAACTATGTTTTCAAGGACAGAAGAGCAGGTGATGTACCGGCTTGTTACGCAGACCCGACAAAGGCAGCCAATGAGCTTGGATGGAAGGCACAAAAGAACATAGAGGATATGTGCAGAGATTCGTTCAGATGGCAAAAGAACAATCCGAACGGATTTGAAGAGGACAATTCGGATATAGTTGTCAGAAAAGACGCTTCAGTTATGAGAAAGTAAATCAGTGTAGGTTTTGGGGCTTTAAGGTGATTATCCATAAAGTCCCTGACCGCTTTGTACAATTTAATAAATAAAGGAGATTATGTTAAGTCAAATAAATACAGCAGGTCTTTTGGGTATCAATGCATTTCATGTCTGTTGTGAGACCGATATAGGAGACGGACTTCCCGGAATCATTTTAATAGGCTCCTTATCAAGCGAAGTCAAAGAGGCGGCGGACAGAGTAAAGACCGCTATAAAAAATTCTAAAATTTCTTTTTATCCCAGAAAAATCGTTATAAATCTTTCACCTGCAGAAATAAAAAAAGAAGGATGCGGCTATGATTTGCCTATTGCCATATCAATACTTGAGGCACTCGGTGTTATAAAATCAGATATTCTAAACGAGTCTATGTTTGTAGGAGAGCTTTCATTAAGCGGTGAGCTTTTGCCGATAAGAGGCGTGCTTCCGATAGTTATATTTGCAAAGGAGGCAGGATTTAAAAATATATTTCTTCCATATGACAATCTGGCTGAAGCGAATATTGTATCAGGTATAAAAAATATAGGTATTAAAAATCTGAAAGATCTTATTGAAATTCTAAATAATGAAAAGACTTATAATGAAAATATCAACAAAGTAATATTACCCTCACAAGAAAGAAAATACAGCGATTTCAGTGATGTGAACGGACAAATTCTGTTAAAAAGAGCGGTTCAAATCGCAGTTGCAGGCAGACATAATATTCTGTTTATAGGTCCTGCAGGTACAGGTAAGAGTATGATCGCACAAAGAATCCCCGGAATAATGCCCGAATATGACTGATGAAGAGGCACTTGAAGTCTCTAAAATATACAGTGTATGCGGGCTGCTAAACTCAAAGGAGCCTATTTTAAAGATAAGACCTTACAGAGCACCGCATCATACGGTCTCACCACAGGCATTGTCAGGCGGAGGAAGAGTTCCAAAGCCCGGAGAAATATCTTTGGCGCATAAGGGAGTACTTTTTCTTGATGAGCTTGCAGAGTTTAAGACAAATACAATAGAGGTTTTAAGACAACCTATGGAAAATAAAACTGTAAGTATTGCAAGAGTGAATGCAAGCATTGATTATCCTGCCGATTTTATGCTGGTGGCGGCGACCAATCCTTGCAAATGCGGCTACTACCCTGACAGAAGTAAATGCAGCTGCAATGAGGCGCAGGTAAAAAAGTATCTTTCAAGGATATCAAAGCCTCTGCTTGACAGGGTTGATATCACTGTAGAGACTTCTATGATAAGGTATGAAGAGTTAAAGGGTGATTTTCACAATGTAAGCAGTGAAGAGATGAAAAAGTATATAGAAAAAGTAAGAGATATTCAGTTAAACAGGTATAAAGATTATGATTTTTCTTATAATTCAGAGATTCCTCCAAATTTAATAAATAAATTTTGCACTTTAAGTGAACAGGATGATATTTTTCTTTCCAATCTATACGAAGCAAAAAAGATGAGCGTAAGGGGACTGCATAAGATATTAAAAGTAGCAAGAACGGTGGCGGATTTTAACGAGCATGAAAATATTGAACATGATGATATATGTGAGGCGATATCATATCGCTCTTTGGAGGATAAATATTGGTAAGGAGGGAATATGCAAATTTGTGAAATGTCGGATAGGGAAAGCTTATTTTTACTTTCTTCACTTACAGAGCTTGGCTATTGCTCAAAAAGAATGATTTATGAAAGAATAAAACCGGTTAATAAGATTTTTGAAATGGATTTTGACACATTAAAGGCAAGTCTTAAGTTAAGTGAAAAGCAGATAAGGGCTGTATTAAGTTTAAAGTTAAAAACAGATGAATTACATGAGGAATATTTATCACTTTCTGATAGAAAAATAAGATTTATTCTGCCGTTTGAAGATGATTACCCACAAAAACTTCTTAATATAAGGGATTACCCCTTTGGAATATTTGTAAAAGGAGATGTTCCGCAAAATAAAAAAAGTGTAGCAATAGTCGGCAGCAGAAGTGCAAGTGAATACGGCCTCGGTATGGCAAGGTTTATTGCAAAGGAGCTTGCACAAAGCGGTGTGGATATTATAAGCGGTATGGCGCTTGGGGTGGATACAAAGGCTCATGAAGGTGCAGTTGAAGGAGCCGGCAAAACCTATGCCGTACTTGGCACGGGAGTAAATGTATGTTATCCTGAGAGTAATTTTAATCTGTACAACAAACTGTGTGAAAAAGATTTCGGAGGTGTGATATCTGAGTTTCCGCTTGGAACGAATCCGCTTAAGTTAAACTTTCCTATCAGAAATCGTATAATATCGGGGCTTGCGGATATTATAGTGGTGATAGAGGCAAGATTAAAGTCGGGCTCACTTATAACGGCTTCACATGCTCTTGATCAGGGCAGAGAAGTATTTGCACTTCCCGGCAGAATAACAGACTGTATGAGCCTTGGATGCAATAAACTGATAGCGGACGGAGCAGGTATTATTTCTTCGCCAAGTGACATTTTAGAGGCACTTGACCTAAATGTTGATAGGAAAATTCAAGTATATAATGAAAAAAACCTTAATATGCTTGCAAAGAATGATAAAAAGGTTTATAGTTGCCTTGATTTAAAACCGAAGTATATTGATGACATAATTAAGGAGAGTGCTTTAGATATATCAAAAGTGCTCAGCTCACTTTTATTACTTGAATTGGAAGGTTTTATAGTACAGGTTTCATCAAATTATTATTGTAAGAGGATAAATTAAGTAAGGGGTTAAAATGGCTGGAAGTTTAGTGATAGTGGAGTCGCCTGCAAAGGTAAAGACCATAAAGAAATATTTGGGTACCGGATATGAGGTTACAGCCTCAAACGGACATGTTAGGGATTTACCCAAGTCAACTATGGGTATTGATGTGGAGCATGATTTTGAGCCGAAATATATTACTATAAGGGGAAAAGGCGAGTTGCTTGCTAAACTTAAAAAAGATGTCAAAAAAGCTGACAAGATATATCTTGCGACCGACCCGGATCGAGAGGGAGAGGCTATAAGTTGGCATTTGTCAAAGGCTCTTAGCTTGACGATACGGACAAGAAGGTATACCGTATCAGTTTTAACGAGATCACCAAAAATGCTATAAAGGATGCTATCAAACATCCAAGGCAGCTTGATATGAATCTGGTAGATGCACAACAGGCAAGAAGAGTGCTTGACAGAATGGTGGGTTACTCTATAAGTCCGCTTCTTTGGGCAAAGGTAAAGAGGGGACTTTCCGCAGGTAGAGTTCAGTCTGTAGCGCTTAGAATGATTTGTGACAGAGAAGCGCAGATAGATGCGTTCATACCTGAGGAGTATTGGAGCCTTGAAGCGGAGCTTTTGACCGAGTATTCCAAAAAAAGTGTAAATGCCAAGTTCTACGGCACCAATACAAAGCTTGCTATAAATAATAAAGAAGAGATGGATAAAATCCTTGAAGCCCTAAAGGATGCAAAATACGTGGTTTCAGAGATAAATGAGGGAGAGAGAGTAAAGAAGGCGCCTATTCCTTTTACAACCTCCACTCTTCAACAGGAAGCCAGCAAGAAGTTAAATTATTCCACGCAAAAGACAATGAGACTTGCACAACAGTTGTATGAAGGTGTGGATATAGAGGGCAAGGGTACGATTGCACTTATCACATATCTGCGTACAGACTCTACAAGAGTTGCCGCAGAGGCGGATACTGCAGCAAGAGAGTTTGTCGGTAAGACATATGGTGATGAGTATGTATCAAAGAATACCGTCACAAAGAATGCAAAGACAAATGTTCAGGATGCGCATGAGGCTATCAGACCTACAGATGTTACACTTACTCCTGCTATGGTAAAAGAATCTTTACCTAGAGAGCTTTTCAGATTGTATCAACTTATCTGGAAGAGATTTGTTGCAAGTAGAATGGAAAATGCAAAGTATAAAACCACTTCCGTAAAGCTTGGTGCAGGTGAGTATATCTTTACGATGTCAGGTTCAAAGATTGTATTTGACGGATTTATGAGTGTCTATACGGATGACGATGAAGAAAAGGCAAGTTCGGATGCCGTTATAGGTAAGCTAAAAGTCGGAGATGAGCTGGAGCTTGTAAAGCTTATAGATTTACAGCATTTTACACAGCCGCCTGCTCACTACACTGAAGCAAGTCTTGTAAAAGCACTTGAAGAGCAGGGAATAGGTCGTCCGTCTACATATGCACCTACCATTACGACCATTATGGCAAGGCATTATGTGGTAAAAGAGCAAAAAAATCTATATGTCACTGAGCTTGGTCAGATAGTGAACTCTATGATGGTAAATTACTTCGGAAGTATAGTGGATAAGGAATTTACAGCCAATTTGGAGCAGTTACTTGACTCTGTCGGAGACGGTAAGGTGAATTGGAAGACTGTAGTATCAAACTTTTTATCCGGATCTTGAGTCTGCTGTAGATCAGGCTTCAAAGGAGCTTGAGAATGTAAAGATAGCCGATGAGGTTACCGATGTTATCTGTGAGAACTGTGGCAGAAATATGGTTATAAAATACGGACCGCACGGAAAGTTCTTAGCCTGTCCGGGCTTCCCTGAGTGTAAGAACACCAAGCCTTACTTTGAAAAGATTGGGGTGTCCTGCCCGAAATGTGGCGGTGATGTGGTCATCAAAAAGACCAAGAAGGGCAGAATCTATTACGGATGCAGCAATGCTCCTGAATGTGACTTTATGTCATGGAATAAGCCTTCAGCAATAAATGTCCGAAATGCGGTTCATATATGGTGGAAAAGGGAAACAAACTTCTATGTATGAATGAAGAATGCGGATATACGGAAAATAAGCCTAAAGAGTAATAAAAAGACCTGTGAGAGATTTTCTCACAGGCTTTTTTATTCCTCATCCTTTTTATCAAGGTTTCTTAGCTGTTTTGTTATTATTATATACGCATAGACTATTACAGGCATCACAATATCTATAAAAAGAAAGACAAAGAGCAGCTTTGTATTACTTGTAAATATTGCGACATAGACTGTAGCAAGTAAGCTGAAAATAAGTATCAAAAGCAGTATTATTGCAAAAATTCTCTTCATTCTATTCCTCCATCTGTAGGGTAAGCTCTTCCCAGTCTTCCATAAGCTTATCAAGCCTTTTTTCAAGAGCCTCTTTTTGTTTTTGAAGTTCCATAAGTTTGCCGACATTTGAAGCGTTCTCAGGGTTTGCAAATTCCTCATCGACAGTCTGTAATTTATCCTCAATTTCAGAAATCTCTTTTTCACATTTATTTAGAGCATTCTTTACTTTCTTTTTTTGTGCTTGTACAGTCTTATTATCTATCCATTCTTTCTTTGACTCTGAAACATCTGCCGGTTTTTCAGCCTGTTCAGTGTTTGTAAGGTTTGCGGCTTCCTCTACGGCTTCTCTTTTTTCAATGTAATAATCGTAGTTTCCGATATAGTTTAAAAGTCTGTTTTCAGTGAGGTCAAGTATTCTGGTAGCGGTCTTATTGATAAAGTATCTGTCATGTGAAACATAGCAGACAGTACCCGGAAAGTTGTTTAAGCATTTTCAAGTACATCCTTACTTACTATATCAAGGTGGTTTGTAGGCTCATCCAAAAGTAAAAAGTTTGCTTTTGAGAGCATAAGCTTTACCAGAGATACTCTACCTCTTTCACCACCTGAGAGATCTGCTATCTTTTTGTATACATCCTCCCCGGTAAAGAGAAATGCCGCTAAAATATTCCTTATCTGAGTATTTGTCATCTCTGGATAGGTATCCGAAAGCTCGTCAAACAAAGTCTTGTCCATATGAAGCACCTGATGTTCCTGATCGTAGTAGGCAACGGATACATTTGATCCGTAGATAACTTCACCGGTATCCGGTTCTAAAAGACCGTTTATAATTTTTAGAAGAGTAGTCTTTCCTGTACCGTTGTCACCTATTATAGCGACCCTTTCACCTCTTTTTATCTCAAAGTTTATATCCCAAAATAATTTTTTTTGATCAAAGCTCTTTGAAAGATTGTGTACGGTTAAAACATCCTTGCCGCTTTCCTTTGAGATATCTAAAGAGAGCCTCATATTTTCACTGTATGTCTGCGGTGCTTCTACCCTTTCTATTTTTTCAAGCTGTTTTTGCCTGCTTTCGGCTCTCTTTATTGATTTTTCTCTGTTAAACTGCTTAAGCTTTGTGATAACTGCTTCCTGATGCTTGATTTCCTGCTGCTGATTCAGATATTCCTTCATCTTGGCATCTAAAAGCATTTGCTTTTTATTTGAAAAGTCTGTATAGTTGCCGAGATACATCTGCACATTGCCGTTTTCTATATCAATAACCTTGCTTACAATCTTATCAAGAAAATATCTGTCGTGAGATACGATAATTACAGCACCCTTATAGTTTAAAAGGTAGGATTCAAGCCACTCTATACTTCTTAAGTCAAGGTGGTTTGTAGGCTCATCCAAAAGTATAATGTCGGGTTCTTCAAGCAGCAACTTTGCAAGGAAAACTCTGGTTTTTTGACCTCCTGACAATGTATTTATCTTTCTGTCAAAATCGGCTTCTTCAAAGCCCAGTCCCTTTAAGATACCTACAACTCTGCTTTTTGCCGCGTATCCGTCCATAAGTTCATAGCTATGTGTAAGAGCGGTGTAAGAAGAGTAAAGCTCCTCCAATTCACTGCCTGTCAAATGCTTCATATCTTCCTGCATTTGTGACATTCTCTTTTCCATATTCAATATAGGTTCTATAACTGTATATAATTCATCAATAATGCTGAGTGCAGAGTCCACATTATTGATCTGGCGTAAATATCCGAGTTTTGCGTCCTTTGCAAGTGTAATGCTGCCGCTATCGGCGCTCTCTTCTCCGGTAAGTATTTTCAAAAGTGTGGTTTTTCCGGCACCGTTTACACCTACAATGGCTACCTTTTCATGTTCGTTGACAAGAAAGGTTGCATCCTTTATTATCTCATTACTTCCAAATGATTTTGATATATTAGTGGCATTTAAAATCAAACAATTTGCCTCCTTACTATATAATACACATAAGTATATCCTATACATGCAATTGAATGCAAGGGTAAAGAATACCGTTATTATCTGTATTGACAATTATATTGATAAATAATATACTAATTGTAGAATTCTTAACAAAGAAAGAGCTATGCATTATATGCATAGTTTAGATGGAGATATAATGGAAGAAAGAAAAATATCAAGAGCGGTTATTTCAAGGCTGCCAAGATACTATAGATATTTGGGAGAACTTTCAGAAGAAGGAGTTGAAAGAATCTCTTCAAAAGAGCTTAGTGAAAGGATGAAGGTAACCGCTTCTCAGATAAGGCAGGACCTTAACAATTTCGGCGGCTTCGGGCAGCAAGGCTACGGCTACAATGTAAGATATTTGTATAATGAGATAGCAAAGATATTGGGCATTGATCGCCAGCACAATATTATTATAATCGGTGCCGGACACCTGGGCCAGGCTATTGCAAATTATGCAAACTTCGAGAGAAGAGGATTTTTGATTCAGGCGATGTTTGATGTGGACCCGAATCTTTTCGGAAAGACTGTAAGGGGTGCAAGAGTTTATTCACTTGACAGCCTTGAGAAGTTTATTTCGGAAAACGATATTCAAATCGCGGCACTTACCATACCGAAGGCAAGAGCCATGGAAGTAGCTGACAGGCTTGTAAAATCAGGTATAAAGGCGATTTGGAATTTTGCACATACGGATCTTACGGTTCCTGACGATGTAATAGTTGAAAATGTACATCTGTCGGAGTCCTTAATGAGACTCTCATACAGAGTCAGCAATATGGATGCGATACCTTTTGAAGGAAAGTATGATTAGAGGTATCGGAACCGACATAATAGAAATAGACAGAATATCAAGAGCAGTAAAAAAAGATTATTTTTTGAAAAGGGCTTTTACTGACAGCGAGATTGCTATGGCTAAGGAAAGGAATACCGATGTTTTTCTGGCAGGCAATTTTGCTGTAAAAGAGGCTTTTGTCAAAGCATTAGGAATAGGTTTTAGAGGTATCGGACTGAAGGATTTGGAAGTGCTTAGGGATAAATACGGCAAACCCTTTATAAGGATTTGCAATCCTGAAAATATTCATCTTATGGATATCAATGAGAAAAATATTTATGTATCTATAAGCAATACAAATTCATTAGCCGTTGCAATGGTGGTAATAGAAGTTGATTGATATGTGGAGATAGATATGAGGATACTTGATGAGACTGCATTAAAATATATACCTGACAGAATAGAAGATGCAAATAAAGGGCAGTTACGGACATGTACTTGTGATTGCCGGGAGCAACGGCATGAGCGGTGCCGCTTTTCTCAGTTCTATGGCAGCGTATCGTTCCGGTGCCGGACTTGTAAGAATACTTACAGTGAGCAAAAACAGAACGATTTTGCAGACACTGCTGCCTGAAGCAATTATTACAACTTACGATGAGAGAGAGGCGTTTGAAAGTAAAGACTGCTTATTAAGTAAGATAAAGCAATGTCTTGACTGGGCAAGTGTTGTAGTACTTGGTCCGGGGCTTTCCACAGAGTACTATTCAAAGATTATTGTGGAATATGTTTTGTCCGAGTGCTATGTACCGATGATAATAGATGCCGATGCACTCAATATAATTGCTTATGATAATTCGCTTACCAAGTATTATACAGACAATATTATTATCACACCTCATATCGGAGAGATGTCAAGGCTTATAAATATACCTATCGAGGATATACTTGCAGATACACAAAAGTATGCAAAGGAGTATGCAAACAAATACGGTATCACAGTGGTCTTAAAATCACATAGAAGTGTGATTGCCGCCAAAGAAGATACTTTTATCAATGAATCGGGGACTCCGGCTATGGCAAAGGCGGGAAGCGGAGATGTACTCTGCGGTATAATAGCGGGAATGTTCTGCCTCGGAATAGAAGATGATTTGGCTGTAGCACTTGGCGTTTACATACACGGACTTGCAGGAAATCTGGCAGGACAAAAGCAGGGAGAGCACAGTATTATTGCAAGAGATATACTGGACAATATAGGAGAAGTGCTGAATAGAAGGAAGAGAAATGGACTCATATAAACGAGCTTATGCAAAAGTAGATTTGGATGCTATAAAACATAATTTGACAGTGACAAAAAATGCACTGAAAAAGGATATGAAGTTGGCTGCGATTGTAAAGGCGGACGGCTACGGGCACGGAAGTGTTCCGGTATCACTGTATATAGAAGATATTGTGGATTTTTTCTGTGTGGCTACACTTGAAGAAGGAATTAACTTAAGGTATCACGGGATTACAAAGCCTATTTTGATACTTGCCTGTATTCCGAGAGAAAGCTACAAGGAATCAATAGTTTTTGATATAAGAGAATCGGTATTTACAATTGATCAGGCTAAAAAGATCAATGAAGAAGCAAAACAGATGGGCAAGAAGATGGCTGTTCATATCGCAATAGACACCGGAATGAACAGAATAGGCTTTAAGCCTACAAGGAAAGCGCAGACATCATAAAAGAAATAAATGATATGGAAAATATCGAGGTGGAGGGTATTTTCACACATTTTCACAGTGCGGATGACAGTGACTTGACTTCCGCCCACAAACAAAAGGAGCTTTTCAGTGATTTTTTGGAGCTGTTACACAGTATGGGAGTTGAACCTAAGATTGCACATGCCTCCAATTCAGCCGGTATTGTAAACGGTATCGGAACAGATCTGGATATGGTTCGTTGTGGCATCACGATGTACGGTATCGCACCTTCAAGTGATGTTAATTTAAAAGACTTTGATTACAGACCTGCTTTAAGTATTTATTCAACAATTACATATATAAAGCAGATCTGTGCCGGAGAAAGTGTAAGTTACGGTGCCACATTCACAGCAAAAAAGGATATGAAGGTCGCAACGATATCATTCGGATATGCAGACGGATATCCCAGAGATTTAAGCAACAAAGGATATGTGCTGATTCACGGCATTAAATGTAATATACTTGGCAGGATCTGTATGGATCAGACAATAGTGGATGTCAGCGAAGTTAAAGGATGCAAAGATAGGAGATAGAGTGGTTATTTTGGGAAAGAGCGAAAACAGCGTAATTACTGTGGATGAACTGACCAAAAGTTCCAATACCTTTTCCTATGAGTTTATCTGCGGTATCAATAAAAGAGTACCGAGGCTTTACTATTGTAAAGATGAATATATAGGAAAAAAGGACTATATAAGAGACTTGTATACTGTGATATAGTGTACTTAAATTTTAATATTGGATAAGTAGGAGATTTTCATGGACGATGCTCATTCGGCATTATTGATTATTAGTATTATAATTGTATTGTTTGTCAATTTTTCAATTCACTCATTCAATTCGGCATTGCGTGAATTGGATAATTCGGATATAGAAGAAGAGGATAAAGAGGTCAAGTTAAGGAGATTCTTGGAAAAAAAGGATAAGGTGCTTTACTGTACACATATAGTAAACATACTTTCCGTAAGTTTCCTCGGATGGTATTTTATAAGGACATTTGGAAGTATTATAAAGAATAAACTGCCTAATACTTTACCTGTATCACTCTCAAGCGGTATTTCAATACTTATTGTTGTTATAATCTTTTGTATTCTGTTTGTTATATTCGGGATATCATTGCCAAATAAGCTTGCAAGGAAGGTACCGAAAAAAAGTGTATACACCTTTATGTGGATATCGGCTGTACTGATGTTTTTATTGTCACCTATTATATGTATAATTGACGGAGTTTCATATATTATATTAAAGCTTTTCGGAGTGGATATAAAGGCACAGGCGGAGACCGTAAGTGAAGAAGATATAGTAAGTATGTTAAACGAGGGACATGAACAGGGTATCTTTGAAGGGCTCTGAGGCCGAGATGATTACAAATATCTTTGAGCTTAACGATAAGCAGGCCAGAGATGTAATGACACATAGAAAAAAAGTGTTGTATTTATAGACGGTAAAGATACTTTGCAAGAGGCTATTGACTTCATGCTGACTACAGGTAATAACACAAGATATCCTGTATACGATGAAAAACATTGACAATATAATGGGTATTCTTAATATGAAGGATGCTCTGATATGTGAGAATACTACCAATTATCAAAAATACAGCCATCAAGGATATTCCGAACATACTCAGAAAGACCATATTTGTTCCTGAGAATAAAAAAATCTGAATACATTATTTAAAGAGATGCAGTCACATAAAAAAATCACATGGTAGTGGTAGTGGATGAGTACGGTCAGACATCAGGTATTGTCACAATGGAGGATATACTTGAGGAGATTGTAGGAAATATTCTGGATGAGTACGATGTGGATGAAGAGTTTATAAAAAAGCTTGCAGACGGTTCATATATAATAAAAGGAATGACACCTCTATCTGATATTGAAGATATTCTTGGTATAAAATTTGATGAAGAGGAGTTGGAAAATTTTGATACTATAAACGGTCTTATGATATCCGAGCTTGACAGAATACCTGAAGATAATGAGAAGTTTGATATTATAATGCATGGATATGAGTTCAAAGCGCTGAAGGTGTCAAATAGGACGATTAACACCATTAAAGTAACAAAATTAAAAGAGGATGAGGAGCTTAAAGAAGAATAGCGGATTGCTTGGTCCGCTTGGTATGTTTGAAGACAGGGAGTATATAGGCAGGGTTTTGTCTATTGCACTGCCTGTATCACTTCAAATGTTATTAAAGATGATTGTCAATTTTATTGACACTGTAATGATAGGCAAATTGGGGGAGAGCGCCATTGCAGGTGTAGGTTTGGCAAACAAATACTTTTTTGTCTTTGTACTGCTGGTATTCGGCGTTGAAAGCGGTAGCGGAGTGTTGGCTTCACAGTACATGGGAAATAATGATATAAAAAATATCAGGAAGGTACTTGGACTCGGGCTTTTGCTGTCGGTGGTCGGAGGAATAATTTTTGCAACAACGGCTTTTATTATGCCGGACAGGTTGATGAGAATTTTTACAAATTCACAGGATGCCATAACAATAGGTGCCGCATATCTTGGAGTTGTATGTATTTCATATCCGTTTACGGCGGCTACAGATATCTATGTTGCAATAATGAGAGCGGTGGGAGAGGTTAAGGTACCTGTTATATCAAGTATCTTTGCCATTGTGGTAAATATCATTCTAAACTATATACTGATATTCGGAAAGTTTACATTTCCGGCACTTGGTGTGGTAGGTGCGGCGATTGCAACCGTAGTGGCCAGAATATTTGAATTTTTATTGACGATTATACTTATAAAGCTAAAGAATTCACCGCTTATCTGTTCTTTGAAGAATCTGAACCCTTTCTCAAGGGATTTGATAAATCAGTTTTTTATAACCGCATTTCCTGTAATAATCAATGAGTCGCTGTGGGGGCTTGGTACTACACTTTATTCTGTAGTATACGGCAGAATGGGGGATGCGGCTATAGCGGCAATAACCATTTCCACCGCCTTGCAGGATTTATTGGTGGTTTCATTCCAAGGAATTGCTCTTGCCGCCGTAGTAATACTTGGAAACGAGATGGGAGCCGACAATCTGAAAAAGGCGAAGGTATACGGTTCATATACCTGGATACTTACAATCATAGTCAGCATATCAGTCTCAATACTTATAGTATTACTAAGAGTACCTTTTGTAAGACTCTACAATGTGTCTGATGATTTGATGAGTGATATAAAGCTTTGTTTACTGGTATTTGCCATATTCTTACCTTTTAAGGCTGTGGCTACAGTAAATTTGGTAGGTATACTCAGAAGCGGTGGAGATACACTTTTTTGTCTGTTTATGGACTTGTCAGGAGTTTGGCTTATCGGAGTACCTATGGCTTTTATCGGAGGACTGTACTTTAAACTTCCTATATATATAGTATATGGAATGGTGCTTTCTGCAGAAATTTATAAGACAGTACTGGGATATATAAGGTATAAACAGGGAAAGTGGTTGAAAAACTTGGCTATAGAATTGACAGCAAAATAATTTAAGTATAAAATAGTTTTTTGGATTAGTATATAAAGGAGAAAATATGTCAGGACATTCAAAATTTGCAAATATTAAACATAAAAAAGAGAAAAATGATGCCGCTAAGGGCAAAATTTTTACTGTAATCGGAAGAGAGATTGCAGTTGCGGTAAAAGAGGGCGGACCGGACCCGAACAATAACTCAAGACTTAGAGATGTTATTGCAAAGGCAAAGGCAAACAATGTACCAAATGATACAATTGAAAGAGGTATCAAAAAGGCGGCAGGAGATGTCAATTCTGTAAACTATGAGCAGAACACATATGAGGGTTACGGCCCGAACGGAGTAGCAATCATTGTAGAAACTTTAACAGACAATAAGAACAGAACTGCAGCAAATGTAAGAGCGGCTTTTACAAAGGGTGGCGGAAATATAGGAACACCGGGATGTGTGTCTTTTATGTTTGACAAGAAGGGACAGATTATCATAGATAAGGAAGAATGTGATATGGACCCGGATGAACTTATGATGACTGCACTTGACCTCGGTGCCGAGGATTTCAATGAGGAAGAAGACAGCTATGAGATTTTAACAGATCCTGATAATTTCTCAGCTGTAAGAGAAGGACTTGAAAAACTGGGTATTCCGATGGCTGGATGCAGAGGTTACAATGATTCCGCAAAACTGGGTTACTTTAAGTGATGAAGAAGATATCAAGAAGATGAATCGTATTCTTGACCTTTTGGATGTTGAGGATGATGTACAGAATGTATATCATAGCTGGGATGAGTAATATGACATTGCCAAAAGGATCCTGTGATGTTATTATCACTTATAAATACCAAGCTTAGAGACTTTAATTCTTCGTTGGATGATTTTTGTAAAGAAAATAATCTAAATGAGGATGAGATAAAGAAAAAAAGCTTGAGATGATTGATTATCACTATAACGAAGATAGAAATCAATTTGTATAATTATATTTGTTACTAAAAAAAATAGTATTTAAATAGTTGGTTTAGGCTGATTATTTAAATACTATTTTTTTTATTGAAAAAAATAGTTTGCCCGGTAAATATTTCAATATATAACTATTCGCAAAACTCAAGTTTAACGCATAGTTATATAATTTAAATATAGGGAGCTATTATCATAATAACTCCCTAATATTGCGTTTATACAAACATAAATATGTTTATAGCTTATTTAATCCATGCACCGTTTGCATCCACTCTGTATCCGTCAGGTGTTGTAGTGTTTACATACAGCGCACAACTTGAGTCAAAGCAATACCACTTTCCGTTTATCTGTAACCACTGACTGACTGCGCTATATCCTCCTGCCTGTGTATAATACCACTTATTACCTAAGTAAAGCCATTCATTCTCGGATATATATCCTCCCGCCTTTGCATAGAACCATGAATTGTTTACTTTTTAACCAGTTGTTCTCAATCAAACTGCCGTCTGCACTAAGATAGAAACCAATGTCCGTTATCTTTTTACCCAATCATTTTCTTACAGGTAAAGTTGAGCCGTTTCTGAAAATAATTCCAACTTCCGTTACTTAATTTAAACCAGGTTCCGCCTGAGGATTGACTTGTATTATTGTCTGTATTGATAAATCCCCATGTGAATGTAGTTTTTGACCTTCCGGAGCCTCCGCCTGATGAGCCACCGCCTGAGCGACCGCCGCCTCCGCCACCGGATTTTCCCTGACTTACCTGAGCCGCCTGTATGTACACTTGTACTGCCGTCTTTTTTTCAACTATAAGACCTTTTTTTGCCGAAACTCTTATTCCCATATAAGCTGAAGAAATCTACAGTATATTCTATAGGATCATATGCATTTCCGTGATTATCCTTAAGTCCTTCAACTTTTGACCAGATATCTGTCACCTGCATTATATTTTATCTTTGCGTCAAAAAAATAACAGCCTGATGTAATGAGCCGTAGCCGCCTGTATCTACATTAAAGAATTCGCCTGTAGTACTCTTATCGCTCTTATCAAAAATAATATGACTTGTTTGTTTTTAAATTTGTAAGAGTAACCTTTACATCATTTTTCATTTGCACTGAAGTAGTCGGAGTTCAATGAGATAGACCAAGGGCCGTACATATATTCTGCAGGCATCTTACTTGCAGGCCATGTCAAAAAGTCTACGTCACTACCGCTACTTGAACTGCCGAAGAACGCATTCCACAAGCCTGTACCTGTATAGATGCAATACATGGATGTATATTCATTGTTTCGTCCCGGCCCTACAGAAATTCCGAATGATGTCTTTTCAAGTCCAGGAGAGATTGCCCATCTTCTATGTCCTACGCTATCTATATTAGAAGGGTCTCCGTCATCCATCCAGCCATATAGTATTGCCTCTGAAATTGTATCATAACCTACACCCAGGTTTGAATGCTTTGCACCGTAGGCACCATATGTGTATAACTCATCAGATACACCGGCTTTTCTTTCAGGATTATGTGTGATACCGCCTATTCCGATCATAAGTGTTGATGAGGCCTGTGCATACTTCTCGGTATCATAGTCATAGCTTGCTTCATTAAGTCCGGCAACATACCTCATGACATTTAAAGTGTTGAGAGCGTTTTGTCTTGAAGCGTCACTTAACTCTCCTGCTATATTATTCTTGTAGTCAGGTGTAATCTTCCAAGTATCAGGTTTTGTAACATCGAAAGGATGACTGCTTAGGTAAGCTTTTATATCTTCCTCACTTCTTTGTGTAGCCATCTTTGCATTAGACGGCGTTCCGGCTACAGTAAACGGATATGCTGCAACATCCATGCTGTAAAGCCCGACAACGGCAAGGCTGATTGCAGCCAGCGACAATAGTTTTTTGACCATATATACCTCCACACAGATACTTAAATATAAGACTTAAATATCCTTAATATTTTATAAATATTATATTACAGATATAAAAGCCTTTCAATAATTGTATGCTATTATCACATTTATCGTTACATTGTACAATAAAAGTTTCAAAATATGTAACATATGATATTTTTTTTAAAACTAAAAGACTGTTACCCGATAAGTTCGTTCATCAGGTAACAGTCTTTATCATACCATTTGCAATAATACAGCATTTATTATTGCGGCACAGACATTGCTTCCGCCCTTATTGCCGTCACAAATGATTGCAGGTATATTGCTCTGTTTTATAAGCTCCTTGGCTTCAATAACATTTACAAAGCCTACAGGTGCCGCGATAATAAAATCAGGTGTATATTTGTCCAAAAGCTCATGGATTCTTATCAGTGCCGTAGGTGCATTACCTACAGCAAATACTATAGGGATCTTTTTGCCTTTATTTAAATCCTGTTTTTCATCACGAATTTGATAAGCCAAATCAACAGAGGCCGTCGCTCTTGTAGTGTTGTTTTTCTTGGCATATTCAACCGTATCAGGCTCCGCAATAAGACAGCGCGGAGTTATAGAAAACTTGCCCTGTCAGTATCCTTTTATTGATACCGCTTAGTGCCATATTTGTATCTGTAAAAATCATTGCATCTGATTGTATACAATGTTTTAAAGGTTTTCAATTGCATTGTTTTGAAATATAACATTGTACTGATAGTCAAAGTCAGCCGTGGTGTGGATAGTTCTTTTTACAACCAAAAGCTCATCATCGGTATAAAACTTCAGTCTGTCCTTATCCATCTGTGATGTAAGTATTTCAAAACTCTTTTTCTCTATATCCTCAGGTTTTATCTGTAGCATAAATCACCTTTCTATTTTTCGATATTTAAAATATTCATTATTCTCTCTATATCCAAAGACTCTTCCACCAGATCTGCCAAAAGCTCATACTGTGAGTCCTTATAGCTTTCAAAATCGGTTATATTATCATTAAGACCGATCTTTTACCTGTCTTTTTGATAAGTCCGCTTATCAGACAGTCTACAAACCTATCATTTTCAAATATACCGTGTATATATGTGCCAAGTATATTTTTGTTTACAAAGCCTCCGTTTTCACTTATATCTGATATTGTAAAATGTTTTTCATCTGCATCTATGGTGCTGCCCATATGTATCTCATAACCTGTTATGGCAGTATCGCTAAGATTATCAATAAAATCCGGCAAATTTATTATCTTTGTGTTAGTCTGCCTTGTAGTCTTTTTCTTTGCAAATACAGTACTGAAGTTTAGGAGTTTAAGACCTGTCTCAGAGCCGCCCTCTTCCACTCCGACTTCATCGATTAAGTTGTTTCCAAGCATTTGAAAACCTCCGCATATGCCGATAAGATTTTTATTTATCAGATTGCTTTGATTAAAGCCTTTATCTTTCAGCCAACGAAGATCATATAGTGTATTTTTTGAGCCGGGCAATATTGCAAGGTCGGCATCTGCCATCTCATTCGGAGAGGTGATATACTTAAGTACAATCTCAGACCTTCGCTCAAGCGGATTGAAATCTGTAAAGTTTGAAATATGCGGCAGTCTGATTACCGCAATATTTATCTTATTCTTTGAAAATTCGGTACTTGCAGTATCAAGTCTTGAAGATAAGCTGTCCTCATCGTCTATATCAATCTTTGTCATAGGTATAACACCTACTACAGGTATTTTGACACCTATTTTAGCAAAGTGTTCTTTGAGCATATCAAAGCCCGGAGTGAGCAAGGTTTTATCACCTCTGAACTTATTTATCACAATACCCTTTATCCTTTTTTTGACTTTCATTGTCCAAAAGAGCTACAGTACCGAAAAACCGATGCGAATACGCCGCCTCTGTCAATATCGGCAACCAATAGTACAGGTGCATCCACAAGCTTTTGCCAGTCCCCATATTTCACTATATCATTTTCATTTAAGTTTATCTCCGCAGGTGAACCGGCACCCTTCTATAACAATAATGTCGTATTCACTGTCAAGTTTTTTTATAAGCATCCAGTACATAAGGGATAAAAGCTCTTTTTGTTGGCGTAATAATCGCTTGCGCTCATATTTGCATAGACTTTACCGTTTAATATCACCTGACTTCCGGTATTTGATGTAGGCTTTTTAAAAGTATCGGATTCATACAGGCGTCAGGCGCTACCTTAGCCGCCTCGGCCTGCATAACCTGAGCTCTTCCCATCTCCAAACCGTCTTTTGTTATAAAGGAGTTTAGAGCCATATTCTGTGACTTAAAAGGTGCTACCTTAAAGCCCATTCTTTTAAACATTCTGCAAAGTCCGGCAACCAAAAAGCTCTTACCTGAGTTTGACATGGTTCCCTGAACCATTATAACCTTTGCCATAAACTACCCCCTAAGTATCTTATGTATTGTATCAACAAGTATTTTGTTTTCAGCCTCTTTTTTGACCGCCACTCTGAAGTAGGTATTATCAAGTCCTATAAAATCCGAGCAGTCTCTGACTATTATTCCATATGTCAAAAGCTCTTTGGACAAATTCTTTTCATACTTACAAAGTAAAAAGTTTGCTTCGGAGTGAAAAGTAACTATACCTAAATCCTCCAATTTATGTGCTAAAACAGTCTTCTCTTTTTGGATAGACTTGATAACGGAATCCATATTTTGTGTCAGTGAGTACTTGGCGGCTTCAAGCGCAAGTGTATTTATTTCCCATGAAGGTGTTAGCTTTTTAAGCTTCTTCATTATCATATCATTATGTGTGAGCAAATATCCGAAGCGAAGCCCCGGGAAAGCATACAGCTTTGTAAGAGATCTGAGTATCGCTATATTCTCAAATGTACTCAGTTTATCGCACATTGAGTGATTTTCACCGTTTTCTACAAACTCCAAAAAGCACTCATCAATGAGAACAAAGATATCTTTTTGCTTACAATATGTGATTATTTTATACAATAATTCATCTTCAATAACAAATCCTGTCGGATTATTCGGGATTTGTAAGTACAAGTATATCAATATTTTCAGATAATATATCAAATATATCTTCATCTATATGAAGATTCGGCATATTGTAGTAGATCAAATTAGCATCTATTGATTCGGCAGCCAGCCTGTATGATTCAAAGCTCGGGTACCGGTATGCATATATTTATCCCTTTTTTAAAGGTTTGAAACAATCTGAATATAATACTGTTTGCACCGTTTCCAAGATAAATATCACCTGTATTCACATTATGTTTTTTACTTATTATGTCATTTATCTCACTATAATCTCCGTTCGGATAATGCTCCAAAGTTAAGATGGAATCTGTCAGAATTTTTTTAGGTTATTGTCAAGTCCGTACGGATTGATACTTGCGGAAAAGTCGATAAATCTTTTTCCTGTCTTGGCATATTCTAAGAATCTACCTCCGTGCATCTTTAGCCTCTCTGAACTCATGAGAAAAATGCTTGTCATAGAGCTTACTGAGTTCAAACTCATCTGCAAGGAATCTGCCTACATATACAAGTGCCGTCTTATTTATATCGGCTTCTTTAACCTTATCTGCAATACATTCAAGAGTTGACACTATTATCTTTTGATCAGGGCCAACTTGCCTTATATACTACGGCAGCCGGAGTATCCTTAGGATATGAAGTCATAAGCTTTTTTGCAAGTTCATCAATACTTGCTATACTTAGAAAAATCGCCATACTTGCCTGTATCTTTGCAAGTTTCTCAATACTTTCAGCTTCAGGAACAGGGTGTCCTGCCTGCCATTCTTGTAAGAATAAGAGTCTGTGTAACTCCGGGCAGAGTAAATTCTTTTTTCATTGCGGCAGCGCCTGCAAAAACTGAGCTTACCCCGGGAATTACCTCATATTCTATACCTGCCTTATCAAGAGCAACCATCTGTTCTCTGATAGCGCCGTACATAGAAGGATCACCTGTATGAACTCTTGCAACACTAAGGCCTTTGGCGGTTGAATCAAATATAATCTCAAGCACCTCGTCAAGACTTAGAGAAGCGGAGTTTATAAGCTTTGCGTCTTCTTTAATATCTGTAAATAATTCTTTGTTTACAAGAGAACCTGTATAAATAATAACATCTGAACTGTCAATAATTCTTTTGCCCTTGACAGTCAAAAGTTCAGGATCTCCTGAGCCTGCACCTATGAAATAAAGCATATTATGCCTCCAATTATTAAATTTATTATAAGCAATACCGTGTAAGCAAAATACATAATATTGTTTACTTCTATTATATCATCAGCCTTTATGGCTGCATTACCGTCTCCGATACTTTTCTTTTTGACAAGCTTGCCGAAATAATAGGCGTCACCAAGCAGCTTTGGTATTAAAAAACCTGCAATAATACTCTCTGTCTGCCCTGCATTCGGACTGGAATGTACATATCGATACTTGATAAAGGCCTGTAGAGAGTTTGTAAATGTTATAAAACTGCCTTTAACCAAAGATAATATAAATATCACAAAAAGTAATATAAGGGCGGAAAATCTGGCAGGTAAGAAATTGACTATGTCGTCAAGCTTGGCTGCCGCCTTACCGATATAAAAATATTTTTCATCCTTGTAACCTATCATGGAATCCATAGTATTTACAGTTTTATATATTATAGGAAGTACCAAGATAAGCCATATAAGTTCGGTATTAAATGCAGCTATTATGCTGCCCAGTGTAGCATAAAACCAAGGCGCCACAATACCGTCTGACATATTTTCGGCAACAGTCTCTATAACCGCCTTTATGATATGTTCATAGTCAAGTCTGTCGGTGTCCCTGCCAACTATCATGGAGAGTGCTTTTCTTGATTTTTCTATATCATTGCTCTTTATAGCATGGTACACCTTCATACTCTCAAATCTAAGTGAAGCCTTTGCAAATATTTGAAAGAACAGAAAGCTTTCCAATAAAAATGCAAGTAAAATATTTACCTTATATAAGAAAGTATCTATAAGGTATGCCGCCCCACCCCAAATAAGGATGTTAAAAAAGACGATAAGAAAGCCTGAAAAAAGCAGTCCTGTATCGGACTTAAAAACTTTTCTGAAAAGCTTTTCAAAGGCTGAAATTGTATTACCTATAAATCTTACTATATGTGGAAATTTTTCAAAATCTCTGATAAAAAAATCCAATATAAATCCACATAAAAAAGCAAAAAAATGAATCATTTTACTCTAAGGTGCCAATGCAAGTACCAAAACAACTACAAGCTCTGCCAGTTGCAAAAAATAGCCTGCAAGGTCACCTGTAATACCCCCAAACTCTTCAAAAGATTTTACCCTGTAAAATAAAAAGACCAAAAATGTAGCTATTGCACAAAGCAGACCGTAGTTTACACTTACCGCTATCATAGCCACACTTCCAAATCCGATAAATAAAAGCAATACTATTCTGTTGATGTAAATAAGGCTCTTTATCTGCAAATTCAAAAGCCAGACCGTTGCCTCTTGCATTTTTAAAGACTGTCTAAAGCCAGTGCGCTGTACGCCCTTATAAGCATATATGCAACAGCAAGTATACATATCTTTGTAAAACTCTTTATGGACAACATACCCTGCAAAGTATAAAATTATATATACAAGCCCACCGATTATAGCAAAGGCGCCTGAATTGGAGTCCTTCATTATACTAAGTTTCTTCTCTCTTGTCTGATTTGAACCAAGTGCGTCCATAGTATCAAGGAACCCGTCCATATGTATGCCGCCTGTATACAATATCGGAAAGCTTGTAAGTATCGCCGCAACCAAAAATTCGTTTACTTTCAGTTTGCTAAAAAATATAGAAAATAAAACCAAAAAAATCCCTTCCACAATACCTACAACCGGTAAGAATAAAAGGCAATATTTCATATTTTCTTTTTTCCACTCAAAACTCCTGACCGGAAGCTTTGAGTACATGGCAAAGGTTATTGCCATCGACTTTATTACATTTATCATCTTTACTTTCTGTCATAGGGCAGCCCGTAAATCACTTCGACCACTCTATTTGCATTATCAATTATTTTTTGATGTAAAGAGAAAAGACAGTCTATAAACATATCCAGTTCTTTACTTTGGTTTCTTTTTGTAGAGAAAATATCATTTCCCACAATAAAAAGAGAATTACATCTCTTTTCAAGTTCAATTATATCAGAAAAAATTGCTTCTGTAATCTCTTTGGAGTCGGATTTCATACAGTTTTCATCAAAAATATTGTTGGAAAGCAGATTGGTCAAATCTTCAAGCAAAATATTATCGGCACAGTTTATATTGACATTACTTAAATACTTGGGCTCTTCAACGGTGATAAAGTTTTTATTCGCTCTTTGCTTAAGGTGCTTTTGTATCCTTTGCTTTGCATAACTTCCGGTATTTTCCATTGTGGCAAGATAAATTTTATTTTCAAAACTTTTTGAAATCAGCTCTTCGGCATACTCCGACTTTCCGCTTGATACACCTCCGTAAATATATACTATCATACAAATCTCTTATACTCTTCTATCTTAATATCCGAAAAACTTGCATTCTTTGTATAAATCTCCAAGACCATGTCAAGGAGCGGAAAAAGCATGGCACATCCGCTGCCCTCACCAAGTGCCAATGAAGCATCTATAACAGGCTTTAAGTCTAAAATATCAAAGATAATGCTTGCTACAGGTTCACGACTCAGATGTGAGGCAATCATATACTCTTTACAAAGAGGATTGATAAAATACGCAAACAAAGCTGCAACCTCCGAGATTACACCGTCTATAACTATCGGCAATTTATATATACTTCCGCCGATAAAGATACCTGTAAGTGTTGCCATATCAAGTCCGCCTAAAGATGAAAGTAAATCAAGCACAGCCAAGACTCTTACACTTTTATCTTCGGACTTTATGCTGTCTAAAAAAAGCTTATCCCTAAAACCGTACTTTTCTATACCGCCTTTTATAATATCCACCTTTTTCTTTAACTTAATATCATCAAGTCCCGCACCGCGACCTGTTACATCCTCAACATGCAAATTAAGTATAGCGGCCGAAAGAGCGGATGATGTGGTGGTATTTCCTATTCCCATCTCACCTGTACCGATAATCGTAGTTTTATTGTCTTTCAGTTCTCTTACTATACTTATTCCTGTAAGGAGTGCTCTAAGTGTAATATCAAGCGGCATCGCTTTTTCTTTTATAAAGTTGTTTGTGCCGTGCATCAGCTTGTGATTGATTACACCAAGTGAATATATCTCGGTATCAAAGCTGTCAATTCCCATATCAAAGACCATCATTTTTGAGCCTGCAGCTTTGACAGCACTGCAATACTTGAAGTTCCAAGTGCCATACTCTTTGCAACAGCTAAGGTAACATCCTTGTCCGACTGTGATATGCCTTCTTTTACAATTCCGTTGTCCGCACACATCACAGTGATACATTTGCTTGAAATATCGGGGATTTCACTTTCATATATTGCAGAAAGTTTTTGGAAAATTTTTTCAAACTCACCCAGACTGTCAAGCGGTTTTGCAATACTGTCCCAGTGCTTTTTTGCCAGCTGTCTGTGACTTTGTGATGTAGGAGTTACTAAAGCTATGAGATTTTCAAATTCAAGTAATAAATCCCTTTGTATCATTGTCAAATCAGGTAGTCTATACATCTTTTTCCCTTTCTAAAAATGAAATAAGATTTTGTAATAAAAATTCATAACCGCGCAAATACAGATGAGGAAAGCCTGCAAATATATTGTCGTAGGCGTTGATACAGTCCCATTCCTTGCTCTTATTGGCCTTTATGGCATGAGCATAGTCCCCGTTGCAGGTGGAGTCATAGTAGTGAAACTCATGGCTGCGAATCCTTTGGTTTCTTTTCATCAAGATACTCTCAGATAGGGCTTCTATTTCAATGTATCCGAATCTGACAAGTTTCTTGGTTTTAAATGCCTTTCCGGCTATCAGACCTACACCTTTAAAACTTTCACCTTCATTATTTTCAAAGCTCTTATGCAGATATATAAAGCCTCCGCATTCTGCAATTATAGGAATGTCGGCATTATAAATACTCTCAAGCATGGAGGTATTTGAAGACAACTCTCTTGCATAAAGCTCCGGATAACCGCCTGAGAGCCAAAGCACGTCTATATTATCAGGAAGTTTTTTATCATGTATCGGACTGAACTTCACTATCTCAAAGCCGTATTCTTCCAAAACCTTTATATTTTCTTCATAGGTGAAAGAAAAAGCTTCATCATAGGCAAAGGCAAGACGATATTTTTTTTGCTTTATATTTAAAGCCTCAGCAGTGACATCTGTATCATGTGGTACTTCAACTTGGAAATCTTCAAGCATAGTAAAATCCAATGTATTTGAAAGCTCATCAGATACCTTATCTACTATATTGAAAATATCCTTTTGAGGCTCATACAGCCCAAGATGTCTGCTTTCAATATGAAAATCCGTATCAAAATACAGGTATCCTATCAGAAAAAGTCCAAGTTCATTTAACCTTAATCTTATCATATTTATATCTGTATTTTTTTTAACTTTATTTACTATCACAGCTTTTACACGGTGTGTAAAGCTTTGCAAATATGCAGACAGATTGTCAAGCTCATCCATATCAACAACCATAATCACATCTACATTCAGCTCTTCGGAGACACTGCAGGCACTGCATCTTTTTCCCTCTCCGTAGATGCCGTCAAACAGTCCCATTGCGCCTTCTATTATGGCGACATCTCCTTTAAGGTTTCTAAAAAAAAGTTTCTTCAGTTCACCCGGTTTAAATTCAGGTTCCAAAAAATACGGATCCAGATTTGTAGACGGTGAACCTGCTATCTTCTCGTGATACATTGTATCTATGTAGTCAGGTCCTGTTTTGTAGATGGAAACGGATTTGCCCGCTCTTTTTAATATATTTATAAGGCCTAGGGTAATAAGAGTCTTACCGCTACCAGATTTCATTGCTGAAACTATAAAGGCCTGTTTTGTAGAGTTCATTGTAATAATGCTCCTTTTTATAGAATTTACCATAAAATTATATAATAAAAACACAATTAAATAAAGAGCCTGCACTAATTTGCAAGCTCATATCAGAGTGTATTATATTTATGATTCATCTTCAGCTTCCCAGTCATAGTCATCTTCATTAAAGTCATCTTCAAGGAAGCCTTCAATAACCCTGTCATTATGACTGCCGTCAGCCTTGGTTTCAAGCAATACCCAGTTTAAATCATCTTCCTCCGCTTTTGGGTTTCCTTCGTCAAGAAAGGAATAAAACTTTGATATTACAGCCTTTGTATAAATTTGTAAAAATCTCTCGGCCTCTTCTTCAGTAAAGCAGGCATTGAATTTGTCAAGAAGCTCCTTATCATCCTCATAGAAGTCATCAGCCAGCTCCAGATTGCCTTCAATATCTCTTACAATCTTTTGCATTTCCTTAAATACGGACATTCTGGCAAACTGCGGTATATTCTCTGTCACCTCACTGTATGCGGCAGGTATGTTGTTTCTAAAGCCTGCCTTATCCATCTTTATAACAAGGTCAAGTATCGCCTTTTGCTTTTCAGCGTCCAAATTAGCGATACCCGATAAATAAAACTCCTTGGCATTATCACTTAAATTCGAGTCTTCAATAATCTTTTTTAATTGTTCAAATGTATTCACAGTCCCCTCCTGAAAAATAAAACCTGTATTTATGATATTATCATATCTAAAATATAGTTTAAAACTCGTACAATATCAATACAAAAAAGGATTTCAAGCTCCAAGAACTTAAAATCCTTTTTGTGAGTTTATTTTTTATCTTCCTGTTTTTTTCTTTCTACAAATCTGCCCATAAAGAATGCGAAGACGCCTACACCTATACCTGTCTGTACACAGAAAAGTAAGCTCTCCACCTCACCCGGAAGCTCCTTACCGATCAGTGTCTCAATAACAGGAGTGAAACCAAGGCTCGTACTCCTTTACCCTGAATTTCTGAAACAACCTGACTTCCGGCATCATCCGAACCTCCGAACTCTGCATTCTTTAAGAGTTAAAAGAGGAACAAGTGCCAATAATACTATTATTATAAGTGAAACTATTACAATCTTTTTATTCTTTGACATCAGTTTGCACCTCCCTCTAAAAATCCGATTTCCTTAAGCTCAGACTGTGCATATGTTCTGAGACCGATGATAATAACTACAGTCAAAAGACCCTCTATTATAGCAAGCGGTACCTGTGTAGGTGCAAATACAAGTAAGAACTTTCCTGCAGAAGCCATAACACCGCCCTCCTTCATAGGGTAAGCAAGTGCAAGCTGGAATGAAGTAACAACATAAGTAAGCAAATCACCAAGGAATGCTGCAAGGAATATTGAAATATTGTCACTTACCTTTGCCTTCTTGCAAATCTTATAAACGGCAAATGAAACAAAAGGTCCTGCTATAGCCATAGAGAAAGTATTTGCTCCAAGTGTTGTGAGACCGCCATGTGCTAAAAGAATTGCCTGGAATATAAGTACTATAATACCAAGGATACTTACCGCACTAGGACCGAAAAGAATAGCTGCAAGTCCTGTACCTGTCATATGTGAACAAGATCCTGTAACTGAAGGAATCTTAAGTGAAGAAAGAACAAAGACAAATGCACCTGACATAGCTATAAGTGTAATTGTTCTTCTGTCCTTACTTACAGTCTTTTTGATAGACAGATATCCCGGCTATCAAGAAAGGTAATGAAATAAGACCCCAAGCCACACAGTATCCTACAGGCAAATAACCCTCCATGATATGCATAGCGTTGCCGTTAAAAGGCAGTGCAAAACTGAAAGCAAATAAAATTGCCAGACTCATGAAAATTTTTTCTTTTCTCTTCATATAATCCTCCTATAAAAAATTTATATTAACTCAGGCTTTTGCCTGAGAAATAATCAAATCTCTAAACTCCTCGACACTTCTTACCGGAACACAGTCTTTTTGTAACTATGGAGTTCTCAACAAGAGTATCAAAAACATCAAGCAGAATAGGCTTTTTAAGGTTTGCCATTTTTAAAACATTACTGTCACTTAATACATCTACAGGCTTACCGTCAGCTATTATATTTCCGTCACAGAACACAACGATTCTGTCGGCGAAACGATAAGCAAACTCTATATCATGTGTGTGGATATAACCAATGTTTTTCCGTCGCTGCTCATCTTATCAAGAGCATCTTCAAATATGGCGACATTTTTCGGATCAAGTGACGCGGTAGGCTCATCAAAAATGATTATCTTTGAGTCCATAGCAATAATATCTGCAATACTGACTCTTTTTTTCTCGCCGCCGCTTAGATAATGAGGCGGTCTGTCTATCAAATGATGAATATTCATATAATTTAGCGCGTCATCAACTCTTTTTTTAACTTCTTCTTTATCAAGGCCTAGATTCATAGGACCGAAGCTTACCTCAGCCCTTACGCTTGAGGCTATTATCTGATTGTCCGCATCCTGAAAAACTATACCTACATTTTTTCTCAGCTCTTTTATACCTGATTTATCTATAAGCTTATCCTTATAATAAACCTCTCCGCTCTCAGGCTTTAACACTCCGTTGATATTTAAGAAAAATGTCGACTTTCCGGAGCCGTTTGCACCTAGAATAACTAAACGTTCTTTTTCATGTATATCAAGGGAAACACCCTTTAGAGCTTCTTTTTCACTATCATAAGAATAATGAATATTCTCAGCTTTTAATATTACATCGTTCATATAACCAATCTCCTTATGTTAAAACTATACTGCAAATGGAAACTTAAGTTTTAAACTGACAATCCATATAAAAAACATAAATAATACAAATAAAAACACTGCCAATATGTTTTTGCCGTACAGTCTCTTTTCATCCTGTAAAAAATTCAAATCTCCGTCAAAGCACCTGGCTTCCATAGCTGTATAGTATGCGTTGGCTTTTTTCAGTGAGACTATAAGGATATTACTTGCAATATTTCCGAAACTTGTCATAGAAGTTTTGAAGTTTCGATAGCCAAGCCTTGAAGTAGCCGAGTTTTGCATATTCATATAGCTTTCTATAAGTATGAATATAAATCTGTATATAAGATTCATAAGCTCCACCAAAAGCTTAGGTAAATGCATATTTCTGAGAGCATTTATTATCTCATAAGGCATTGTGGAAAGTATCAGGCTTTGCATAATACTTACACAGGCAAATACCTTTATTACAAGTTTGAGAGTCATTACAATCTGAGCTTTTGAAGTATAGATATACAGACTTCCAAGCTTTAAATTAAAGTCTCCGCTTTCGTGAAAAGACAGTCCGACAGCAATACCGATACTTGCTAAAACTATAAAACTGAAAGGTGCTATAAACATTGATAGATACTCTTTTGCATCCATGCCGCCAAGCAAAACACTTACAAAAAACATGGTGATAAAAGCATAAGCACTGACGTATATATTATTTAATGTAATTGTCAAAATAAGTGCAACTAAAGCGGATATTAACTTAAACTCGGGATTTATCCCCTTAAGCTTTGAATGAAAAGCGTATAAGTCTATGGAATAATATCCACCATGCTGATGTGCCATAAAACCTCCTACAAAAAAACTGTACACAATGGGTTCGAAACTCATTGTATACAGTTTATTTACATACAAAATCAAGACACCATAAAAACAGTATCTTAAACCTAACTATAAAATTAACCGGATATTTTTGAGATCGAAAAATTCCATATATATCAGTACATAGATGTATCCTGACTTAAATTCCGATAAAGATATCGAAAGATCCGACCTTCCCGCTTTTGGCAGTGGTATATGGGATCTATTATTATCACAGTAGCGTTCCTGTGTGGGATTCTCACCCAACTTCCTATGTCGAAACATAAAATCCATGTACAACGATGCTTAGAATACCACGATATTACTTTAAAATCAAGTATAATTTCTGTATTTATAATAAAAATGACATAAAAATATTCAGATAGTTAGGTTTACTTAACGTTTTATGTGCTTTTTATGTCATATAAAGGGCAAATATTTATAAAATCATACCAAAACCCCCTTGGGTATACTGCTTGACTTAAAATAAAAAATCACGGAATCAGAATAATTCATAATTCCATGATCTTTTTAATAATATTTATTTCAGAGTCTAAAACTTATGCACCACACAGTCTGTCAAATAACATGAATACTCAGGATACAGTGAAAGCTTTATTTTAGGCTTTTTTATACCTGATTTTATACGGGATATCATTTCCTCAAAATAACAGGCATCTCTCTCCCACTGCCTTTAACCGTTTCTTCTCTGTCCTGAGTGCTTTCATAATCATCATCTTCTTTTGCTTCTTTGACGGCATCCTTAAAATATTTGCGATTTTTCTTCTACAAGTTTATTAAAGAAGTCCTTTTCATCATTTATCCAAAGAGCATAAAAATAATAGTCCCAGTCCGAAATAGAATAATATGTATATACATCTTCATCATTAAGGTATTTTAAAAAGATATCATACTCATCCATTACATAGTAGGCGTCAAAGATATCACACTCTGAAATATTGTCTGTATTTAAAGAATAGTTACTGTCTTCATCAGGTTTTACCTGCTCCAAATATCTTTTTGCACTTTCCTTATTACCTAAAAATATTTCACAATAAGCTATACTTAATAACAGTCTCATTCTGTTTTTGATACTGCTTTAACAGGTCTGTGAATATATCCCTAGCCTGTTTATACTCCTTAAGCTCATATAAACATACGGCATAACTGAAAGTATCTTCATAGCTTTCCTGTCATATCCATTGCAATCTTATAATATTTTTTACCAAGAGACAGACTGTCTGATGAGTCATTGTCCTGATATTGACTGAAGTGATACTCTCCAAGTCCCCTATATGTCTCTATAAAAGGTGATTTCAGCTTGTATGCCATATTAAGGTATTTCAGACAAAGCGGAGAGTTGTCCTCATAAAATGCAATATTTGTATACAGCCTCGACTTTTGTATGTCATCCAAGCTGTTAAAAAACTTATCTAAAAAATCTTCTAACAGCTTACCGCAATCACTCTCGGCATATCGAAGAGTCAGCTTGACAGAGGCAAGTGTACATACAGCATCAATATCAAAAGGATTATTATCAAGTCTTTTTTGAAGATATCCTTCCATTTTTTGAAGATATCCCTTTGACTTTTCAAAATCCTTCATAAATTTTTCATTATATTTATTTTCATACTCTTTTTGTAGCTTGTACCAATATGACTTTATTTCTTCCATCACCTATACCCGTTATTTATCTACCAAAGCTTTGCTATAAATACCATGTTTTGTGCAATCATCATATTGTAGGGACCGACTTCCTTTGACTTTGAAACATTGATTGCAGTCACCTCCGTATCATAGCCGTACTCTTTGGCCTTTTTAAAATATCAGTTATCTGTGCAACAGTCTCTAAAGTGATGGCTGAGATGACTATTGTAGGATGTTTTTGTGAAGCAAATATCATATCCATTACAGTATTCAGCTCTCCCCCGCTTCCGCCTATAAATATCTTATCCGCCTCAAGTATATGCTCCAAACCCTCAGGTGCTTTAGCAAAAATAAGCTCTATATTTTCAGCATTGAAATTATGTATATTCTTTTTTATAAGTTCGACAGCCACCGGATTTTTCTCTACAGCATAGACTTTACCCTCATAGGCAAGTCCTGCCATCTCTATACTTACAGAGCCGCTGCCTGCACCGATATCATAGCAAATACTGTCAGAGCTTATATCAAGCTTACTTAAAGATCACCGCTCTTACTTCAGACTTTGTGATTGGCACTTTGTCCCTTGCAAATACTTCATCATGAAGACCGAAGCTGATTGCTTTGTCACTGTCAGGATTATATATGATCATACAGTTTAAGTCAGATATATCCATATCAAGAAAGTCATCGGGGCTTTGCGGTAGTTATTCTTTCATTCTCATAGGACAGATTTTCACCTATTGTAACATCAAGGTCAAAAATCCGAAGCTTATAAGTTTTCTACAGATTTCCTTTGCTCCCTCACCCTTTTGATGTGATTATAAACGTATACTCATTTGAGTCTATGTTGTGATATAAAAGCTCATCTTTTCCGTGAAATGATAATATCTTAACCTTAGATATATCAATATTTGTCTTTGCACATAGATAGCTTAGACTTGATATTCCCGGGAATGTATTTATCTTACAGTTCTTAAAAGCTTTCAATCTTTCAAACAGTTTAGAACTGCCGCTAAAAAGTGAAATATCACCGCTGAACACTACAGCGATTTCACTGCCTGTATTTGACTTTATTATATCCAGTATTTTTTCGGTATTGTATTCTGTAAAGTAAGTCTTATCGGAAAAATCGGACCTTATACTCTCCACTATTCTCTTTGCACCTATTATAATACTTGAATTTGATATGGCTGTATATGCGGCCTTTGTCAAAAGATTCGGGTTTCCAAGTCCTATTCCTATCAAGTTAATATTCATACTTTTCCCTCTTTAAAGATTTTTTAAAGCGTTGATACATTCATCAAGGCTTATTCCTACAACCTCTGATTGCGGCAATATAATCACAGGTATGCAACCTGTATTCTCACAGGCTTCTATCTTTTCATCAAAACCTCCGCTCTTGCCTGAAACTTTTGTAACAAGATACTTACAGTGTAATTCCTTTATTATTGCTTCATTAAGGTTTCTTGAAAACGGACCTTGCATAGCTATTATATTTTTAGACGCCACACCTGCGCTTATACAGGCATTTATAGAATCCACACTTGGGAGTATTCTTGCAAATATACGGTCAGAAAGTTTAGCAAACTGAGAGATTTCCTTGCTGCCGGTTGTAAGGAGTATATTTCCTTTTGTCTTTTTAAAAGGTATTCTATAGCCTCATTATTTGAATTAAACTCAAGATTATGTCCTATATTAACATCCATAGACTCTCTTTTTACTCTGAAAAATTTAACCTCTTTTGAGAGAGACTTTATAGCGGCAAGTATATTTTTTGAAATCTCATAAGCGTAGGGATGAGTGGCATCTATAACACAGTTAATCCGGTTTTCTTCTATCAGACTTACTATTTCATCTGTATTAAGTCTTTTTTCACTGACCTTTACATAATGAAACTGTGGTAAACACTTCTCTACCGTACTCTGTAGCTACACAAAGTATTGTATGTAGTTTCAGTTTATCACATACCGTTGCAAGTTCTCTGCCCTCTGTAGTACCTCCGAATATCAGGATTTTACTCATTGGTATAGCCTCTTGGAGTTACAAGCTTGTTATCAATTACCTTTGTCATTGAATTGCCTATAAATACGGTTTCAAACATTCCGGCTTTAATATCTTTTAATTCATCTAATGTATAGACGGTATATTCCTCTCCGTCTCTTCCTATATTCTTTGCTATTGCACATGGAGTAGAAGCATCTTTATGCTTTAAAAGTATTTCACAGGCTTTTTCAAGGTAGTCTGCACGCTTTTTGCTGCCGGGGTTATAAAGACAGATACAAAAATCTCCTATTGCGGCACATTCAAGTCTCTTTTCTATCTTTCCCAAGGAGTTAAAAGATCGCTAAGGCTGATTACCACAAAATCATGTATCAGCGGTGCTCCTATAAGTGCCGCACCTGAAAGTGCCGCAGTTACACCGGCTACAGTCTTTACCTCCACTTGACTGTACTGCGGAGCTATACCAAGCATAAGTCCCGATAAGCCGTAGACTCCTGCGTCTCCCGAGCAGACAAGTGCCACTGTTTTTCCCTTATTCGCCTCTTCAAAAGCAAGCACACATCTGTCATATTCCTTTGTCATAGGAGTTGAAAGACAGTTTTTATCAGGCCAAATCTCCTTTATAAGATCTGTATACACCGTATATCCTATGACAACATCACTTTCTTCTATCTTCTTAACAGCCTCTATTGTCATCTGATCATACTTACCCGGTCCCATACCTACTATATAAATTTTTTTCATTTCAGTCCCCTTACTATAATCGTTGTAAAATATCCGCTTGTTTTGGGAAGATTATTTGCTCCCACAAACAGTCTTTCATTTTCCATACCGCAATTTTCCACCATATATACATCACAATGCGGTTTATTTTCACGTATATATGATACCAGACTTTCATAACTCTTTCCCGACTTCATAAGTACCAAAGTACCTTTCAGACTGAAAGCTTCCTCAAAAGAATATGATGAAGGAATAACATGAAGTTCTTCATCCGCCAAGGTAAGCGGTATTCCAAGCTTTGCAGCCGCAGCGCTGAAAGATGTAATTCCCGGTATAGTAACCACCTTTATATCATCAGCTCTAAGCCTTTGTGCAATATATGAATATGTTGCATAAATACCCGGATCTCCAAGTGTAAGAAGTGCCACATCACCTTCTTTTAAAAGCTCCTTAATTTGTGCTGATATCTTTGAATGTGACTCTTCAAGCACATACTGGTTTTTAGTCATCGGAAAGTCGATACATACTTTTTTCTTTTTGTTTATCTCAGGCATTGCCTTTTTTGCAATATTAAAAGCGATTGATGTATCTTCACTTTTACCTGCAAAACATATAACTTTTGATTTTTTTATAGCGTTTAAAGCCTTTACAGTCATAAGGTCGGGGATCTCCCGGACCTACACCTACTCCATATAATTTACTCATTTTCTTCTCCTGTATCTATTACCGTTTCATTATCGCTGAATGCAATAATTCTTATTTGTAAGTTCTTTTTGAACTCGTCAATACTTGCAAATTTATTCTTATGATAGAATATTTCCGCTTTAAATGCACGATTATATGCATAATAAAGCATCTTCTTTGCAATTATATCAAAACATCTCTCCAATTTATATTCTTTTATTATGGCGATGGCTGCCGTCGTGGTCTTTTGCTTTAAGATATCCAAAAGAATCGGCGTCAGCAAAAGAAAAATCCATTTCATCATCCTCCAGTACATCTTTTTATAACTGCCGCAAGCAAAAGTTCAAGCCTTGAATCCGAATCATTTGAATGTGTATTCATTATTCCGCCTGAGAGCTTTATCAGCTTTTCCCCATATCTCCGCAAAGTACTATCTTTTTTTGCATCATGTGATATGGCATAGTCAATACTCTCGCCTATAAAGTTGCTGATAATTGCAACTGTAGAAGCATCTGTAGCAAAATTTCTCTCCAAGTATTTCGCACCTATATTTCCGGGTGACATATATACGGTATTTGTATCCGAATTTTGTATTCTGAACTTTATATCCGCTTCTATAGTTTCAAGCAGTGCAGTCTTACTCATAGGCAAGACCATACCTGAAGTGCCGAGTATTGAGATACCTCCGATTACACCAAGCCTTTCATTAAAAGTCTTTTTTGCAACCTCCATACCGTTTTCAACCATAACTGTAATGTTTACTGTCCCGGTCAGGTTATTCTCTGCAAAAATTTTGCTCAGATTGTCAATCATCATCTGCCTTGGAACAGGGTTTATGGCAGGTTCACCCTTTGGAAGTGCAAGTCCGTTTTTTGTAAATGTACCGACTCCCTCGCCTGCAAAAAAGTGAAACTCAAGCTTATCGCCATCTATAAATTCCAATTTAGTGCTTATAAGAATTCCGTCTGTGACATCCGGGTCATCTCCGGCATCCTTTCTTACACAACAGATATATTCATTATTTTCCACTTTCGAGTACTCTATCGGAATACTGAGTGTTATACCGTATGGTAAATCCACATCAACCATCCGCTTTTCTTTTTGCAGGTACAGATACGCCGCACCTATTGCTGCGGCTGTTGCGGTTGTACCTGTTGTAAATCCGTATCTTTGTGTATATCCGTTTTTATTGTTAAACTCATCAATTGTCATTCTTTCATCCTTGGTATTTTAAAACCAAACTCCACTCCGTCAGATTTGTTGACTACTTTTACCTCTCCGCCATGGGCCTCGATTATAGCCTTTACTATAGAAAGTCCGATACCGCTACCGCCATAGCTTCTTGAGTGAGCCTTGTCCACCTTAAAAAACTTCTCCCATACATTCGCCAAATCTTTTTCAGGTATTTGATTGCCTGTATTGTATACACTAAAATATACATTACTTTCATCTTCAGATACATCTATTTTTATAGTACCTTTATCGTTAACGTGGTGAATGGCATTGCTTATATAGTTTGTTACAACCTCTTCTATCTTAAACTCGTCGGCATATAAAAATACATCCCTTGAAGTATCAAAATCCACTTTCACATTTTTTTCACCGATAAGAATAGATATGGAACTTAAAACACCGTCTGTCAGTGAGGTCATATTGAAGTTTTCTTTATGTAATATACTGTTTCCGGACTCAAGTGATGATAGTGTCAGAAGCTGCTTTACCATCTTGTTCATCTTTTCACTCTCATCCATAATGACTTCGGTATAGTACTTTCTGCTCTCTTCATCCTCACATAGTCCCTCATTAAGCCCCTCGGCATACCCTTGTATCAGTGCAATAGGCGTCTTTAGCTCATGTGATACATTGGCTATAAAGTCCTTTCTCATCTCATCAATGGCTTCTTTTCTCTTTATATCCTCTTTCAACACTTCATTGGCTTCCTGAAGTTTGCTTATGGCCTTTTTTAATCTGTCTGACATATAGTTCATATTTTGGCCGAGAGTTTGTATTTCATCGCTTCTCTTACCCTCATATCTGGCGGTAAAATCAAGTTTTCCCATCTTATTTGAGATCTCCGCAAGTTGAAGTATAGGGCTTGTAATCATCTTTGTGATAAGAAATGTGATTATTACGGTTATAATAAATCCTATAACGGCAACATATATAAGAAACTTGTTTGAGATATCCACACTCTCTTTAAGTCCCGCTACCGGTGTGGACATTATAACAATGGTCTGATTGTCACTGCAATATCCGAAACCTTCTATAAAGGAACTGTTTTGTTGTGTATTGTGAAGTATTATAGTATAGTTGTCACTTTTATACAGGATATCTTTCTTTTTAATATTTTTATTACCTATAAAGCCTTCCTGTATTCTGTCAAGGAACATATCTCCCTCTCGTTGAGAAGAGTATATCGCCTTATTCGTCATTGAATCCACCAAAGCGATAGTTATATTGTGTTTGTTTGAGTAATCCAATACAATATTTGATACACTCTCATTGACTACAGACTCGCTGTCTTCGCTTTCTCCGATAATAGTCTGTCCGTCTTCTGAAAGTTTTTTTACTTCATTATCCAGTTTGAGATATGCTTCATGTATTTCACTGACCTTTTCATTCTGATAATACCAAGTCAAACCGAAATTATTTAAAATTCCGATAGACAAAAGCAGTATGGAAATCAAGAGCAGTATTATAAGAGTTATCTTCACACGCAGTGAATGACTGAATTTTTTAATCATATATATCCCTTACTTAGGTTTTTGAGGAAAGCTCTATGACAAAGTCCGATTTGCCTATAGATTTTCCGAAAAATTTTCCACGCAATAACATATGAAAGAGCTTTTTTCTTGCTCTTGTCATTGCAACATAAAACATTCTTCTTTCTTCTTCAATCTCATCAACCCCCTTTGCCTTCTTATAAGGTACACTGCCCTCATTCACATCAATTATATAGACTATATCAAACTCAAGCCCCTTTGATGAATGAAAAGTCATAAGCCTTACACCTTTATCGTTTTCATTTGACTTCTTTCTTGCCTCTATAAGCTCATCTTTGTACTCATCCATATGTACAAACCAGTCATTAAAGTTGTTGTACTCTGCGGCACTGTTTTCAAGATCGCCAAGTATACTGTAGCAGTCATCACTTTCAACGCCGTTCATATCACAGTACTCTTCTATATATTCATCATAGCCGACCACATTTCTTATATATCTTAGGGCGGTAGCAGGTTTAAGATTCTTTATAGTCCTTAAATGCTCTCTAAGTTCCACTATTCTTTTTATCATATAACTTTTATCATCGTAGTAGTCAAAAAGTGTCTCTATATTTGCTCTTGAAGAGGAAAGCGAATCTCTGCTTATATACCTGTTCGGCTGTTTGAAATACGAAGTAAATCACTTTTATCTCCTATGTTTATGGCAAGCTTTATATATGAGATAATATCCTTTGCCACCCAGTGGTCAAACAGATTCGGTATGGCATCTCTTATAGTGAAAGGAATATTGTTTCTCATAAGTCTTTCTATCAAAAGTCTCGGTGAAAGGTTGGTTCGATAAAGTACGGCTATACTGTTTATATCCTGACCGGATTTTATATAATCCTTAATATCCTTTATTATAGAGTTTACCTCAAGGAAAGGATTTTTAAACTCTATCAAGGATACAGGCGCACCGTCTCCGTTCTTTGCCTTAAAGTTTTTTGGAAATCTCTTACTGTTAAAAGATATAAGCTTGGTTGAAGCATTCACTATCTGTGTGCTTGATCTGAAATTTATATCAAGGAAAACCTTTTTTACATTTCTGAAATCTCTTTCAAAACCAAGCATTATCTCAGGTCTTGCCCCTCTGAATCTATAGATGGACTGGTCATCATCTCCTACTACTGTAATATTTTGTTTTTCACCTGCCATCAGCTTTATTATATTGTACTGTAAGAAGTTGATATCCTGAAACTCGTCTACCAGTATGTAGCGATATCTGTTTTGAACGGCCTTTAAAATATCACTCCTCTCACTTAAAAGCTCATAGGTAAGTGAGAGCATATCTTCAAAGTCAAGCTTTCCTCTTGCCTCAAGTTCACTTTCATAATCTATGTAGATTTTTTTGAATGTGTCACTTGATATACTGTTTGAGTAGTAGTTTTTTATACTGATATTGTCCTGTTTTACAAGCGCTATCTCATTTAAAAGATTGCCGGCAAGTGTATTTATATCCTCATTTTCTATGGCGTTTCTTTTTATAAGTTCTTTAATAAGAGTGTACCTTAACTCATCTGAGGCTATCTGCTCTGAGTTAAACCCGTAAGCCGTTTTCAAGAGATTAAAGAAAACCGAATGGAAAGTTCCGAATGTAACGGGACTTTTTTTGCAGAGTTTTTCAAATCTGTCTTTCATCTCTTTTGCAGCCGCTCTTGAAAAAGTTACAACTAAAATATGGGCCGGGTTTATACCCGGCCCCTCTATAAGATATTTTATTCTATGTGTGATAACAAAGGTCTTTCCTGAGCCGGGTCCCGCCAATACCATCAGGGGACCTGCCCCATGTTCTATGGCCTTTTTTTGATTACTGCTGTAATTTGTCAATTCCAATCTTAATCCTTCTTATCGATTCATCTTTTCCCAGAACTTCCATAATCTCAGTAGCACCTGCAGGTGTCATCTGCTTTCCTGAAAGTGCGGTTCTTATCGGCCACATAATAAATCCTGTCTTATACTCATGCTCTTTGCCGAATGCGGACAGTATACTAAAGAGATTGTCATTTGAGTAGTCATCTGCAGCTTCCAAAATAGGCAATACCTCTTTTAAAAGTGCAAGAGAATTCTCACAATTTGTCTTCATCTTCTTATGTGTGTACATTGATATGTCATAATCAGGAAGCTCTTCAAAGAAATCTATATGGTCTGCAATCTGTGGTAAAACCTCTATTCTTGTCTTTACCATATTTGCGATCTTTCTTATATCAAGCGGCTTTGTGATGACCTTGTCGATATACGGCTTTGCAAGCTTAAAGAAATCTTCTTCATCCATCTTTTTAAGGTACTCACCGTTCATCCATGAAAGTTTTACCATATCAAAAACGGCAGGTGACTTTGAAATATGCTTATAATCGAAGGCTTCAACAAGCTCTTTAAGTGAGAATATCTCTCTGTCATCTTCAGGAGACCATCCAAGCAGTGCCACAAAGTTTACAATAGCTTCGGCAACATATCCCTGCTCAATCAAATCCTCAAATGATGAATGACCGCTTCTTTTTGAAAGCTTCTTATGCTCTTCATTTGTTATAAGAGGACAGTGTACATAGGTAGGAATTTCCCAACCGAATGCCTCGTAAAGTCTGTTGTACTTAGGTGAAGATGAAAGATACTCGTTTCCTCTGACTACATGTGTGATACCCATAAGGTGGTCATCTACCACATTTGCAAAGTTGTAGGTAGGATATCCGTCAGACTTTATAAGTACCATATCGTCAAGCTCCGAGTTGTCAACCGTAATATCTCCGTATATGTCGTCATGGAATGTAGTGGTTCCTGTAGTAGGGTTGTTTTGACGGATAACATATGGGATACCGCTCTCAAGATTTTTTCTTATCTCTTCCTCAGACAGTGACAGGCAATGCTTGTCATATTTCATTATCTCTTCACCGTTTACACTTGAGCGAAGTGAGTTAAGACGCTCAGGAGTACAAAAGCAATAATAAGCCTGCTTCTTATCTATAAGCTCTTTTGCATACTTCAGATAAATACCCTCTTTTTGTCTTTCACTCTGTACATAAGGACCGCAGCCACCGTCCTTGTCCGGACCTTCATCATGTGTAAGACCGGTTTCTTTAAGTGTATTATATATTATCTCTGTAGCACCCTCTACATATCTTTCCTGATCGGTATCTTCTATTCTAAGCAGGAAGTCTCCTCCTGCGTGCTTTGCAATCAAGTATGCATACAATGCAGTTCTAAGATTTCCCAACATGCATTCTTCCTGTTGGACTTGGTGCATATCTTGTTCTTATCTTTGTCATATTGACTCCTTATCTATATTTAATCATGGTGTTATTTCAAACTTATAGCCCATGCCCCATACAGTCTTTATATAGTCACCTCGCTCACCCATTTTTGCACGAAGTTTTTTTACATGAGTATCAATTGTTCTGGCGTCGCCGAAATAGTCATAGTTCCATACGGAACTTAGAATTTTTTCTCTGGACAGTGCAATTCCTTTGTTTTCAATAAAATATGTCAAAAGTTCATATTCTTTAAAGCTTAAATCTACAGGCTTTTTGTCGATATATACACTTCTGGCAACTTTATCTATCTCTATGGCGCCTGCTATAAGCCTGTCCTCGGCTTCGCCCACAGTCCTTCTAAGTACGGCTTCAACTCTTGCCACAAGTATCTTTGGAGAAAACGGCTTTGTGATATATTCATCCACACCGAGCTTATACCCTTCAAGCTCATCTCTTTCTTCACTTCTGGCAGTCAACATCATAACAGGTACTTTTGAATACTGTCTTATGGCCTCCAAGACTTCAAAGCCATCCATTTTCGGCATCATCACATCCAAAAGTATCAGTTTGACATCCTTGTTGGCGTCAAATACCTTAAGTGCCTCTTCTCCGTCTTGTGCTTCCAACACTATGTAGCCCTTAATGCTTAGAAAGTCTTTTACAAGCTTTCTCATTCTGGCTTCATCATCCACCACCAATATTTTTATATCTTCCATATAATCTCCAAATCAGCAGACCTATGTATTATTTTTCTTCTATCTTTATTCCAAGTTCCTTTAACTGTGCATCATCCACTTTATCAGGTGCATTTGTCATAAGATCCGATGCGTCCTTAACCTTAGGGAAGGCAATTACATCTCTTATAGAGTCCGCACCTACCATAAGCATTACCACTCTGTCAAGACCGTATGCAAGGCCTGCGTGAGGCGGAACACCGTACTTAAATGCCTCCAAAAGATATCCGAATCTTTCATTTGCAACTTCTTTTGAAAGTCCGAGCACATCAAACATCTTTGACTGGATATCGGCCTGATGGATTCTTACCGAACCTCCTCCGATCTCCGTACCGTTAAGTACTATATCGTATGCTTTTGCTCTCACTCTGCCCGGATCCGAGTTGATATACTGCCAATCCTCATCCATAGGAGCGGTGAACGGGTGATGCATTGCCTTAAATCTGTTCTCTTCATCCGACCACTCAAGCAGAGGGAACTCTGTAACCCAGAGGAATCTGTAGTCATCTTTCTTTAAAAGTCCAAGCTGGTTTGCAAGCTCAACTCTCAAAGCTCCAAGTGTATCCCAAACTATCTTATTGGTGTCTGCGGCAAAGAAAAGCATATCTCCGGGCTTTGCATCAAGTGCCTTCTTTAAGCCTTCTATCTCTTCTTCCTTCATAAACTTTGCAAATGACGACTTGATACTTCCGTCAGCTTCAACAGCCATATATGCAAGTCCCTTTGCCTTATAACTCTTTACAAACTCAACAAGAGCGTCTATTTTCTTTCTCGGCATACCTGCCTGTCCGTTTGCATTGATACCGCGAACGCTTCCGCCGTTTGCAAGTGCATTCTTAAATACGGCAAACTCGGAGTCTTTTACAATATCCGAAACATCCTTTAATTCCATACCGAATCTGAGGTCAGGCTTGTCCGAACCGAATCTGTCCATAGCTTCCTGCCATGTCATTCTTTGAATCGGAAGCTTTACATCAATATTAAGTACATCCTTAAACAGTCTTTGTAAGAGTCTCTCATTTACATCTATAACATCGTCAACATCTACAAATGAAAGTTCCATATCTATCTGTGTGAACTCAGGCTGACGATCGGCTCTTAAATCCTCATCTCTGTAACATCTTGCAAGTTGGAAGTATCTGTCATATCCTGATACCATCAAAAGCTGCTTAAAAAGCTGTGGTGACTGTGGAAGTGCATAAAAGCTTCCCGGATATACACGGCTTGGTACAAGGTAATCTCTTGCACCTTCAGGTGAACTCTTTATAAGTGTAGGAGTTTCAATCTCCAAAAATCCGTTCTCTGCAAGGAAGTTTCTTGTAGTTGTAGCCACCTTACTTCTGACCATAAGATTTCTTTGAAGATCAGGTCTTCTAAGGTCAAGGAATCTGTACTTTAATCTTAGTTCTTCCTTAGTCTTTGAATCTTCTTCGATATGGAAAGGAGGTGTCTCGGACTCTGAAAGTATTCTAAGTCCTGTTGCTCTTACCTCAAGCTCACCTGTAGCAAGTGACTCGTTGAAAGCTCCGCTTCTTTTCTTCAAGATTCCGGTTACGGCTATACAAAACTCCTGTTTAAGCTTCATAGCCTTATTAAACACTTCACTTCCGCACTCGTCCTCTTCAAATATTATCTGCAATATTCCCGAACGGTCTCTGAGGTCACAGAATATGATTCCTCCCTTATTACGGTTCTTTTGAACCCATCCCATTACGGTAACTTCACTTTCAAGCGGTGCGTTTACCACCTCTGCACATCTATGACTTCTCTTTAAGCCAAGCATTGATTCTGCCATTTTTATCTCCTAACTGTATTTATTTTAAGGCTTCTCTATAAAATTCCTTAAACTCCGTATAGCCCTGTTTTTCAAGTCCTTCTTTTTGGAACTTCTTATTCTTATTCATCTTTGAAACCAGTACAATATTTCCGTCTTCACGAAGTGATGCGGCTTCCTTTAATATGTCCTTTAAAACATTGCCGTCTATATTCTTTTCATATAGGAAAGCTATCTTCCTGCTCTCATCAGGAATCTTAAAGCCTGCATCCAAAAGTATGGTGATGATACGCTCAAAACCTATAGAAAATCCGCAGGCAGGTGTATCGTTACCTGTAAATCTTCCAATCATCTTATCATACCTTCCGCCACCGGCAACAGAGCCTGAAAATCCTTCCATACTGACTTCAAATATAGTTCCTGTGTAGTATCCCATACCTCGAACCAAGGTAGGGTCAAATACAAGTGAAAAATCATTTGTATTTACTTCAAGCACCGTATCCATTATTTCACAAAGACTGTCAAGTACTCCGTCTTCAATAAATCCTTTAAGCTTATCTTTTAATGATAAAACAGCCTCGGTATTATCTTTAAGTCCATCAAACAGACTAAGATATTTTGAACATTTTTCCTCGCCGTCAAGCTCTGTCAGTTCTTTTTTTACACCATCCATGCCTATTTTATCCATCTTGTCAAGGATTATAAATACATTACCTATATTATCCTCGTCATAACCTGCATAAAGCGCCATAGCCATAAGGATTCTTCTGTCATTTATTCTTACGGTAAAGTGCTTGCCCTTTGCTATCTCACTAAGTGCCTTTGTGGTTGCAAGTATCAGCTCTATTTCCGCAAGATTTGACGCTTCTCCAAGAATATCTATATCACACTGTGTGAACTGTCTGAATCTGCCCTTTTGAGGTCTGTCGGCTCTGTATACATTACCTATCTGCAATGCCTTAAAAGGATTCGGAAGATTTGCCTGATTGTTTGAATAGTATCTGGCAAGAGGCAATGTAAGGTCGTATCTTAGACCGGCATCAACCAAATCGTTCTCATCATTTATATTTTCAAGTTTGAGTTTTTCTCCTCTTTTTAAAATCTTAAAGATAAGCTTTTCGTTGTCACCGCCTTGCTTACTGAGAAGATTTTCGATATGCTCCATAGCCGGAGTCTCTATAGAGGTAAAGCCGAAGCTTCCGTATGTTTTTTTAATAATATTTATCAAATAATCTCTGATAAACATCTCTTCAGGAAGAATATCCTTCATTCCGGTGACACTTTTTTTAATCAATGCCATGCATATTTTCCTTTCTTTCTATCATTTCATCAAGTCTTTCAATATATAATTTCGGGTCCTTTACATTTTCGATTCGCTCGATTCTACCGTCATTAAAGACAATCTTGCTTGAAGTACCCGCACCACAAGCTATGATAGTCTGTTTTTCTTCCATAATCAATATATTGTAAAGACATTCTTTCCCGGGCTTTGAAAAGCCTATATTTTCAAGGTTTCCCGCCATGTTTTTTTGACGATACAAATAGTAAGGCTTTAACCCCAGCTCATTGCAGGTATCTGTTGCCACATCAATCATAGAAAGCATCAAGTCATTGTCCATGATTTCTCTTTTGTTTTCGGTGTTTAATCTGGCGGCTCTTTGAGCGCCAACGAATGTATGGTAATTGACTCGGGCGAAAATTCTTTTACCTTTGTAAAGCTGTCCTTTATATCCGACAATGTTTCACCGTTAAGTCCGATAATAAAGTCCATATTTATATTGGTAAAGCCCACCTCTCTTGCCAGTTTAAAACTGTTGCAGATATCCTCTATAGTATGCTTTCTGCCTATCAAATCCAAAGTCTTTTGCTGCATAGTCTGCGGATTTATAGAGATACGGTTTACTCCCATATCTCTGAGTGCAACCAGCTTTTCTCTTGTTATACTGTCAGGCCTTCCGGCCTCTACGGTCAGCTCCAAAAGATTTGAAAAGTCAAAGTTTGTCTTTACGGTATCTAAAATTTCTGCCAGCTGATAACCTTCAAGTGAAGTAGGTGTTCCGCCTCCCATATATATTGTTTGGAGTTTATTGTCCTTATACATCTTTGATACGGCAACAAGCTCCTTACAAAGTGCCTCTACATAAGTATCCGTATCCTTTTTCCACTGTGTAATGGAATAGGAAGTAAAAGAGCAGTAAAGGCATCTTGTAGGACAAAACGGTATACCTATGTACAGGCTGTATCCGTCTTTATAATCAATCTTTTTTAGAATATTAAACTCTTTAAAAGCCGTATCTATGCAAAGATTCATTCTCTTATCGCCTACCAGATATACCTCTTTGAGATGTTTTTTTATTTCTTCAAGAGGCATATTTTTTTCAAGCAGATCCATCACTATCTTTGTAGGTCTTATACCTGTAAGTGTACCCCAAGGCAACTCTTTGTTTCCGAGTTTTAAAAGATTAATATAGATATTTCTTTTTAACTCATTTTTTGTATCAAACTTGGTATCTTTTATCTCTGAACAAAACTCTATGGCTTCACTTTCCGTATTTATCCCTATATGATACTCTTGCTCTTTCTTATATAAATGAAGCCTTAACAATGCCGTATCGTCTGTATAAATATACTTTTCACCGGGATAAAAAGCCATTAAAAGCTCTCTTATATCCTGTTCAAAGGTCATATCCTCTAAAAGCAGTGAAATCATCTGTCAATACCATGCTTTTTTACATATATTGCTACGGGATTGTACTTTTTTTCATGTGCTACTGTAGTCATATCCATATGTCCCGGCAGTATATTTACATCATCAGGTAAAGTCAGCACCTTTTCATATATTGATTTTATAATGGACGGATTGTCACCGCCGTAAAGATCCGTTCTTCCGCAGTCTTCTCTAAAGACGGTATCGCCTGAAAATAAAAGCTTTTCATCTGCAATATAGTAGCAACCCGATCCCTTTGTATGTCCCGGAGTTGCAATAAATACTATATCCTTATCAAGCAGATGCAATACATCATCGTCATTTAAGAGTACATCCGCCTTTGTAACATATCCGCTTCCGATAAAGGAGCTTCCTCCTGATTTGCGGCTGTCATAAAGCATCTCATCGTCAAATTTTGAAATATAAACCTTAATATTATATTCTTTTACCAATTCATTTACAGCCATTATGTGGTCAAAGTGACCATGTGTCAGCAAAATCGCAACCGGTTTTAAATTATGTTCTTTTATTGTAGCTATAATATCACCTGCCTGTGCGGACGGATCCACTATAAAACATTCCAGACTTTCCTTATTGTATGCTATATATACATTGGTCTGTACCGGACCGAGTGTCAGTACATATACTCCGATTTTATTCATTAACCTGCAGTCCTTTCAATATCTATTACTCCGCTTACCTGTCGAAGCTTTCCTATAAGTGAGTTGAGTTCTTCTCTTCCCTTTATATCAAAAACAAGATTTATAGTTGAAATATCATTTTTATTTGTACGAACATTGATAGATGTAATGGAAATATCATTTTCGCTATAAATTTTGGTTATATCCATAAAGAGCCCTGTACGGTTGTGTGCAAAAATTTGAAGTTCTGTCTGATACTTTTCGGCAAGCTTTGAATCCTCAAACTCCTGCCACTCGGCAGGTATAATTCTGATTCTGTCATCTGAAGGCAGATTCATGATATTTATACAATCCGTTCTGTGGATGGATATACCCCTGCCTCTTGTGATAAATCCTACTATCTCATCTCCCGGTACAGGATTACAGCATTTTGAAAATCTTACAGCAAGGTCGTCAATACCTTTTACGGTAATACCGGACTTGGAGTTCTTTACAATGACTTCCTTGTCACTGCCGTCACCTATGCTCTCAAGTATTGCACTGTCGTTGAATTCCTTCTTTGCAATCCTGTTTCTCTCTTCCACCATCTTGTTGATGATTTGACCTTCTTTAAGTCCTCCATGTCCCAAAGAAGCCAAAATGGAATCCCAGTCTTTGATAGCATATCGCTTCATTACCTTTTCCTGGAATTGAGGTTTGTTTATCTCAGACCAGTTGATACCCTTTGCCTTACAGTATCTTTCAAGCATATCCTTTCCACGAAGAATATTGTCCTCTTTTAATTCATTTTTAAACCACTGCTGTATCTTTGATCTGGCCTGATTTGACTTTACGATATTTAACCAGTCTCTGCTCGGGCCTTTCGAGTTTTGTGAAGTGATTATCTCTACTCTGTCACCGCTTTTAAGCTCGTAGTCGATATTTACCAGTCTGCCGTTTACTCTGGCACCCACCATCTTGTTTCCTACAGCTGAATGTATGGAATATGCAAAATCTATAGGGTTTGAACCTGCAGGAAGATTTTTTACATCTCCGTCCGGAGTAAAGCAGTATACATTGTCTGAGAAAAGGTCAAGGTCGCTCTTTATTACCTTTAAAAATTCGGCATTATCGGACATATCTCTCTGCCATTCAAGGATTTGTCTGAGCCAATTCATCTTGGCATCTTCAGCTCCCTTTGCGACAGAGCCGCTTCCGCTCTCTTTATACTTCCAGTGTGCCGCAATACCGAACTCCGCAGTCTTATGCATCTCTACAGTTCTTATCTGCACCTCAAAAGGCTGACCTGTATCCGATATCAAAGTCGTATGAAGTGACTGATACATATTCGGCTTAGGCATGGCAATGTAGTCTTTAAACCTGCCGGGGATAGGCTTATATATCTCATGCGCCGTACCCAGTGCAAGGTAGCAGTCCGTAACGCTCTCTACTATAATTCTGATGGCAAATACATCATAAATCTGATCAAGCGTCTTGTTTTGATTTACCATCTTTTTATATATTGAGAAGAGGTGCTTCACTCTGCCGTTGATGGTATATTTCATTCCGGTTTCGGATAAATGTTGTGAAAACTTCTTTATTATCTCATCAACAAATTGCTGCCTTTGTTCTTTTCTGAACGCCAACTTTTCCGATAAATCATAATATACATCAGGATGCAAATATTTTAATGAAAGGTCGTCAAGCTCCACCTTTATCTTTGAAATACCCAGCCTTTGTGCAATAGGAGAATATATATCCATAGTCTCCCTTGCCTTTTCTTTTTGCTTTTCAGGCTTCATATATTGAAGAGTACGCATATTGTGGAGTCTGTCCGCCAGCTTTATAAGTATGACTCTGATATCCTTTGCCATAGCAAGGAACATCTTTCTAAGATTTTCAGCCTGCATCTCAATCTTGTCATTCTTCAGTGAGAGCTGTGTCAGCTTTGTAACACCGTCTACCAAATTGGCAACATCTACCCCGAACATATCTGCAAGTTCATCATATGTTATGACGGTGTCCTCTATTACATCATGCAAAAGTCCCGCAGCTATAGTCTCTTTGTCAAGCTCAAGCTCGGCAAGGATTATTGCAACACAAATAGGGTGAATTATATACGGTTCACCTGACTTTCTCTTTTGATCGTTATGTGCTTTTTTTGCAAGTTCATAAGCTCTTGTTATCATAGAGATGTCATCTGACGGATGATAATGCAATATGATTTCAATAAGCTTTGTGTAAGCTTTCCGGTGATGTAAAATCAGCAGGCTTATCAATCTGAGTTTCTATATCTTCATTTAGAAAATTAAAATTGTCCTCTTTCATCAAACTCCTTACTCTTAGGCTAAATATTGCAACTTGTTGTATATTTGTCTAAGCTTTTATTATACGAATATAATGTAAAAAAAGCAATAATACCAAAATAAAAAACCGACAAAAATATGCCGGTCTTAATCGTTTCAGATATTATCTTCTTTTTTGCATCTTACAAAGCTCAAGTAAAACATAAATCGGTAATCCTATTATTATAAGTAAAACCATACCGAATGTACACAAAGCCTTACCGAAAGCCTGTGATGATTTACTGTTCTTAAACATATAACCCCCTAAAAGCTATAAATATTATTTTGCCATATTCACTTCTCTGAAAGCTTTGCCTTGCTTTAATACAGGTGAAAACTTCTTGTACAAAACTATAGTAAGTGTTGATATCAAAGTACCTTTCAATAAATTTACAGGTGCCACAATCATAAGTGCAAATGTTTGAATATTGCTTACTGAAGGATTTATCGCACTTCCCATACCTATAATAGCATTTAAATCCATTCCGAAAAGCTGTGCAAACTTAGGTAAAAGGTAAACTGCATTAAACACAGAACCGAAAACAGTCATTATAATTGTACCTGTGATACTGCCTACCAAAGCACCGTTTCTTGTTTTATTAAAGATATAGATAATACTTGCAGGAAGAATAAGTGAAGCACCTACACAGAAGTTTGCAAGCTCACCTACAAAGGCTGTAGAAGTAGACTTAAACATCACCTTAAGTAAAATCTTTATAAACTCTGTAAGCACACCTGCCACCGGACCGAAAGCAAAGGTAACTATCATTATAGGCAACTCTGAAAAGTCAAGCTTATAAAATGCAGGTGCAAAAGGAAGCGGAATCTCAAACATCATAAGTATTGTACTTATTGCACCGAAAAGACCTATCATGGCAATCTTTTGAGTGGTAATAACAGGCCCGCAATACCCGGATTTTTTATTTGCTATCTTTTCAAAGACAAATGCGACTACAAATGTGGCAAATACAATTCCGAGGAATTCAGCCACAAAAACCAAATTATCAACTACTGCTGTTAACATAAACTACCTCCATAGCATATGCTTCGGAGTGTGTTTTCCAAAATAAAAACCCCCTGAGAATAGGGGGCGATAAACGAATCTTGAAAACACTCTTCTCTCATCCAGACTATACTGTCGGTTTTGGAATCTCACCAAATCAACTGCTATGCAGGTCGCAGACTATACTGCCGGTAGGGAATCTCACCCCGCCCCGAAGAATTATTATTTTATTTACTTAATCTTAAAACTTTTTGTAAAAAAAGTCAATATGAAAAACGTTTTTCACAGCTTGATTTTGTAAATTTATGCTTTCACAGGCATTCCGTTTACTTCAACATCATCCTCAATAGGTACAAGCAAATACTTTCTGCCGTCTATCACTCTTGTTTCAAGCTTCTCGATAGAATCCGTATCCGTCTTTACGGTGATACCCGGAGTCTTTACCTCAAACTTTCTTGTATCGACCACATTGTCTGCAAATACCTCAATATCCGCATCCGCGCTTTTCTCATATGATTCTACAGCCTCATCGGAGACACCGCTTTTTGATATGAGTTTTACCATATCGTTTTTGGTAAGTACAAGCGGTTCGGGATTTTGTGAATTCTCGGCAATAAGATCAAGCATATTTGAACTTAGAGCCGACATCACAGGCATTGTAAGTTCATCTCTTAAAACATCATATAATACTGCTTCAAAGGTCTCTTTTTGCATTACTGACGACATAGGAGGGTTTACACCTATAATCTCATTTATAAAGCTCTCATTCAGAGCATCATTTTTCTTGCTGAAGTAAAGCGCCGCATGTATATCCGTAGTTCTGTCCGTAAAAGCCGGAAATAAAAATCCGTGCATAGGCATACCTACAATCCAATCTCTGATTCTGTTTGCAATTACGCCCTCATTTGCAAAGTAGCTGAGTGCCGGCTTTGACAATGTGACAGGACAGATACTGCAAAGCAGACCGTGATAAACTTCATTTGAAGCATCATCCATTGCAAGCTTATCACTTGACTTACCCGGTATGTCATACATCATATCTACAAGTATAATATAGTAGTTTTCGGCATACTCATAAGCGTCAATAACTTTTCTGAAAAATTCATCCAAAATCAACTCATCGTCAAGTCTGCTCTCTCTAAGTTTCATAAGAAATGCATGCGGAGTATCTTCACCTTCCTCATCAATGGAAAAATCCAAAGTCAACAAAGATTTTCCGACAGCACCTGAAAGAGTCTTTCTGAAAATCTCTTCATATTTGAAGGCATCTTCCTCAGGCAGTGAGTAAAAAGCATCCTTTGTCATAAATTTTATATTTTTTTCAGCATCAACATAGCATCCTGCATACTTTGTAATAACATTTGTATCCTTATTAAACTGCTTTTTTATCTCATTTATCTCTTCTCTAATCATTACATTCACCGCCTTCCTTTTTTAACTCATCCAGATATTCCAAATCTTTTTTTGAAAGATCGGCATTTTCTAACAAATCCGGTCTGTTAAAATAAGTTCTCTTTATAGACTCTTTTCTGCGCCACTCTTCTATATTTTTGTGGTGACCTGAAAGAAGCATATCAGGCACCCTAAGTCCTTCATATTCTACAGGTCTTGTATACTGCGGATACTCAAGCAAATTATCTTCAAACGACTCAAAATCCGCACTTTCATTATTGGTAAGCACGCCGTCCACCATCCTTGCAATGGCGTCCATCATTACAAGAGCCGGAAGCTCACCTCCTGTAAGTACATAATCACCTATGGAATAACACTGCGCGTTTGTAAGTTCCAGTGCTCTCTCATCCACACCCTCATAATGTCCGCAAAGAAATACTATTTCATCAAGCTTTGCAAGCTCTTTGGCATCATTTTGATCAAACACCTTACCCTGCGGTGAAAGATATATAAGCTTTGCCCTCTTACCAAGCCTGTCACATATACTTTCATAGGCTTTATGTATAGGTTCAGCCTGCATTACCATACCTGCACCGCCGCCGTAAGGATAATCATCCACTCTTCTATGTTTATCAAGTGTATAATCACGAATATTTATGGCTTCCATTGATAATAAATCGTTTTTTATGGCTCTACCGACTATACTTGTGTTCATACACATATCTATCATTTCGGGAAATAATGTTAAACAAAAAAACTTCATATTATAAATCCAAAAGTCCGTCCAAAACATGGACTTTAATTTCTCCCTCGTCAAGGTTTACATCCAGTATACATTGACTGATATATGGGAAAAGCACTTTCTTTTCGCCTGTATCCACTTCCATTACATGATTGGCCCCTGTAGGGAAAACATCTGTAACCTTTCCTATCCGAGTATTGTTTTCATCTATCACATCAAGCCCTATAAGATCCGCAATATAGTTTTCATTCTTTTTTAGCGGTGTGGCATTCTCTCTGTCAACAAAAAGGTCTACATTTCTTAAAACCTGTATTGCTTCAGGATTATCAAACTGCTTGAATTTTACAAGTGCCATATTCTTTTGAAATCTGACACTTTCAATATCAAGTACGGTCTCAACTCCCTTGATATTTGCATATACCTTTTTTATCTTTTTTAATCTGTTTGAGTCATCGGATGTAGGATAAACCTTCGCCTCACCCTTTATTCCGTGAGAACTTGTAATGACTCCCACTCTAAATCTATCTGTCATTTTATTCACTCTCAAAATTATTTAATAAGCCTTTAGATAACAATAAAGCCACTACATATGTAGCAGCTTGCTTGTTATTTTATCTCTAATACTACTTTCTTTTCAGCTCTTATAGATGCTGATTTTATTATGGAACGTATAGCCTTGGCTATCTTTCCTGACTTACCTATAACCTTGCCCATATCAGCCTCGGCTACAGACAGTGTACAAACAGTAGTATCACCGTCAATTTTCTCTTCAACCTTTACTGAAGCCGGGTCGTCAACCAAAGCTTTTGCTATAACTTCAATGACTTCTTTCATATTCAGTCCTTATTATAATAAACCGGCACTCTTTAAAAGCTTAGCAACTCTGTCTGTAGGCTGTGCACCGTTTGAAAGCCACTTCTTTGTGCTCTCCTCGTCAAATTTGATTACGCTAGGATCAACTGTAGGATCGTATGTACCTACCTCAGCGATAAATCTACCGTCTCTTGGTGAACGAGCGTCAGCAACTACTACTCTGTAGAAAGGTGCCTTCTTCTGTCCCATTCTCTTTAATCTCATCTTAACTGCCATTTTATTATCCTCCTAATAGCTATAAAAATCTATATATGATCAATTCTAATATTTAGAATAGAATCCTTAAAAACCTAACTTCCCTCCGAAAAGACCTCCGATGGCTCCTCGCTTTTTGTTATTCTTCATCATTCCCGGGAACTGCTTCATCATCTTTTTCATCTGTTCAAACTGCTTAACCAGACGATTGACTTCACCGATATTTACACCTGAACCCTTTGCAATCCTGTTTTTTCTGGAAGGATTCAAAAGACTTGGATCAAGTCTTTCTTTTTCAGACATACTCTGTATTATGGCCTTTATCTTTACCATCTGTCCGTCATCCACCTGCGGCAGTGCGGCCTTTCCTCCGATTCCCGGCAACATGCTGAGTATACTTGCCATTCCGCCCATCTTTTCAAGCTGTTCAAGCTGGTCTAAAAAGTCGTTAAAATCAAACTCAGCCTTGGCAATCTTTTGTGATAGTTTCTTTGCCTTCTCAGAGTCTATATCCATCTCGGCCTTTTCAATAAGCGAAAGGATATCACCCATTCCTAGGATTCTGCTTGCCATTCTGTCAGGGTAAAACTGCTCCAAATCAGAGAGCTTTTCTCCCATACCTACATAGAGTATCGGTTTGCCTGTAACGGCACGTACGGAAAGAGCCGCACCACCTCTGGTGTCACCGTCAAGCTTTGTAAGTATTACTCCTGTAATATCAAGCTTTGCATTGAAAGTCTCGGCTACATTTACGGCATCCTGACCTGTCATGGCATCCACTACCAAGATGATGTCGTCAACATTTACATTGTCCTTGATTTCAATAAGCTCGTCCATCATATCTTCATCTATATGCAGACGTCCTGCAGTATCAATGAATACAATATTGTGGCGATTCTCTTTTGCATACTCTATGGCCTTTTTTGCAATCTCTACAGGCTTATGATTTGTTCCCATCTCAAATACAGGTACATCCACCTTCTCACCGTTTCTTTTCAACTGCTCTATAGCGGCAGGCCTGTATATATCACAACCTACAAGTAGCGGAGAATTGCCTTTTTTCTTTAATTTTGCGGCAAGCTTTGCGGTAGTGGTCGTTTTACCTGCACCTTGAAGACCTGCCATCATGATAACGGTTATCTCACCTGAAGGTTTTATCTTAAGTTCGGTAGTCTCACTTCCCATCAGTGAAACCATCTCATCGTTAACAATCTTGATAACCTGCTGAGCCGGTGTCAGTGAATTGAGTACATCGCTACCTGTCGCCTTTTCTTGAATACTCTTTATAAAATCCTTCACTACCTTAAAGCTTACATCAGCCTCAAGCAACGCAAGTCTTACTTCCTTAAGTCCGATTCGTACATCGTCCTCACTTAGTCTGCCCTTGCCGCGAAGATTCTTGAAAACATTTTGAAGTTTTTCGGATAAGCTTTCAAAAGCCATTTAAAACCTCCTATACATCCAGTATCTTGGACGAAAGCTCATCAATCTTTGCAACAAGTCCCTCATCCTTTGTGTCCTGATATATCTTAACAATCTTTTGTATCTCTTTTACATAAGATTTTGTTTCATCAAACTTTTTTATCAATCCAAGCTTTTCTTCATAAGACACCAAAGCCTTATTGCACCTCTTTATAAGATCGCTCACACCCTGCCTGCTTATGCCTTCGTTCTCGGCAATCTCACTCAGTGATAAGTCATTAAACACCACATCCTCATAAATCCTTTGCTGATGCACTGTCAAAAGCTTGCCGTAAAAGTCGTATAAAGTACCTTGATTGATATATTTTTCTATATCATTATTTTCCATACTGTAAGAGTATAACAGCACAAAAAGAAGCTGTCAAGTGTTTTTACTTGACAGCTTGAAAAAGTTGGAACAAATTATTGCTCAGGATCATTTAATTTAAGTTCTTTCCAAAGTTCCTCTATAGGACGTGTTGACAAAGTACCTGCTTCTTTTTGCGACTCGTACTCTTCAAATATTTGGGTATCACATTCATACTCATATTTATCAAACTTTACACTTACATTATCTCCATCAAGTATATAGTCTACAAAAATATACATATTATCCCATCTGTCACTGTCCCATATCTCTTTATCTTTTCTGCCCAAATACAGAGCTTCAAATTCATCTGCCTGATCAAACGGAACAAGCCATCCGACTAAATCACATACTTCAATATCTTCAAGGTCTAAATCTCTTCCTTGACCTGTTTCAGAAAAGAAAACTCCTCCAAGTCTTTTTGCTTCCTCTTCTATAATAGCAAAGTATTTTTCAAATTTAGCTCCTTCATTTGTTCGCAGTCCTCTCATAAGCTACTTCCTCATAAAAATGTAATATCATATGATTTGATATTTATTTACTAACCATTTACCTTATAAACTTCACTTAAGAAAACTTTTTCATCCGAAATACATTTTTCCAATATACCTGCTTTTTTCAATCCGACTGCAATTGCAACCGATCTGGCCTGACAGTTGATGGATTTTTTAGGATTGAACTCAATATCTGTAAATGCTTCATACATATCAAGTTCTTCCAAATATTTCTTGTTTTTGGCTAAGGCATTTATGTAGATCCAATTGTAGAAAAAATCTTTAGGTTCGCTTTTAAAATCTTTCCCGAACAAATTGAAGCCTATCACTTTTCCGCTTTCTCTTAAGCGACTATCTTTCTTTGCCTCCCACGGTTTTACATCATATAAATCTGTATACGGTCCACCATGTTCAAACACTTTACTCCCTTGAAATACACATTCAAGTTTATATTTACTCCCGTTTATACAGGTCAACAAGTTAAAGGCGCTTAGGTTTATTCCAAGATTATTATCTCCCTTTGTTGAAATCTCTAAAACATTACCTCCACCTTGTTCTTTATAAGAATTGTGAAGAGAGTTAATTGATTTTTTCTTTTGACTTTCAGAAAATCCTGCAAAATACTCAAATTCAATTGTTTTCTCAGTATAAAAAGGATACTTATCCTTTGCAATGAATATAGGTCTTTGTGCCATATATTCCCCCTTTAATTATTATCATATTTTTTTATATTTAAAAAAATTCAGTAAATGAATTCGCTCCTATTCTCCTTCTCTTGGACAACATTTTCTGACCATATAATATTACCTTGATCTTCTGTTATTAAATTGTCTTCATATGCCTTAACAAGTATATCTCCCGTTGTAATATGCTTTAATGAAAATTTATCAACATAATATTTAATATCTCTTAGGTTGTTACTACCCAATATTCCATTATACTTTTTGGCCAATGAAATAGATGCTGCCTCACCTTTACCTATTACTTTGTGATTATATTCAGATATTGTCGTGAGATTCCTATATAAATCGTATTCCTCTGTCATAATGTCCATTGTCATTATTTTAGCAGAACCTCTTGAAATAAGTTGATCGATTCTATGTTTTAAATGTAGAATTGAAGGCTTATTAAGTTCATCATAAACTTCCTTAGGAATAACAATTTTTTTCCTGAATACATTGTCTCAAGTAAACTTTCATTTTTAACCCATAAAAAAGCACTTATACAATCCGTATCAAAAAATATAGAATCAATCAAGAATAACTCCGTCCTCCTCTCCAATTCCATAGACTATATCATCTCTAAAACCGTCCAACAGTATTTCTTCATATTTACCATACGAAATATATTCATCATTTAAAAGCTTTTCTGCCAAAGCTATATAATGTCCCAACACTATTTTCTTTTTGTCTTTTGCTGAAGAATAGTAAATTGCCGTATCATATCCTAATCTGGCAGCGAGCGCGATAACCCCTGTTTCCATCGTTTTTATATCTTCCGAATCAATTTCTCCTTCCTCCATCAGTCTATATAATATTGCTTTATGACTAACCCCGTAATACTGCTCAATTTTAATAACATCTTCTATATTAAGCCTATCATGTTTATTTTTTCCTTTAATAGATTCAATCAGTCCGTACAAAGATGATAGAGGTATTAAAAAATATGATGCGAATTGATCGGCTTTTTTTTCGTTTTCATCTCCCTTACCTATAGTTGTTAAACTTGCCGAACTAATACCGCTTTCATCAAAATATAAATGATAAAGCTCATGTGCAATAGAAAATCTTTGCCTTCCTATAGACATATCCGAATTAATTACAATTACATTTGAACTTTTTCCTTTGTAGCAAATTCCGCTTATATTATTATTCAGAGGGTAAAAAACAAGTGTGAGTTTATCTATTGTCTGCACCAGTTGAAATATGTCAATAGGCGATGATTCATCTTCTCCCAATTTCTTTCTAAGAAGTGCAGCTTTACTACTTATTTCCATTTTATTAATCATCTATAGCCTCGCAATTTTATCCATCTCAAATTGATTTAAAACTATCTTATTAATTATTGTCAACGATTCCAAGTCGCTCTCTGTGATGTCACCGGATCTGAAGGAAATCATACATTTTTTTGTTCTGAATCTTCACCTGTCAAAATATAATTTTTTTGTACAACAAAAAAAGATAAGAAAGTTTTTTTCAATAACATCTGAACTTATACTTCTTTCTCCTCTTTCTATTTTTTTGCAATCATACTTTGATCTAATGATAAAAAAACTCTGCAACTTTACTTTGTGTAAGATTGGCATCTTTCCTAAGACCTTTTATTCTTTTTTTCCAATATCAATCAAATCCATCATAAGTTACTCCTCCTATTAGATATAAATATTATAGCAATTCCTTGTCATAAAGTAAAGAAGATTTGCTATGAAAAATATGACAAAGTTTATATTTCATTAATATTTATAATAACAAGCTATAAATAAACTTATAAAAAGCGACCGAAACCACCTTCAGTCGCTTTCATATAATAATTATATTTTACCCCATCAAATCAAAAAACGATATCTGATTGCTCTCAGGCAAATCTCCAAGTAAGTTCAAACTGTCCAAGAGCTCGCAGGTGCTCTTTCCGACCTTGGCTCTGGACATGAAATCGTCCTTTGATATGAAAGGTCCGGCCGCGGTTGCGCTTACTATCGAGGTGGCTGCGGTCTCACCGAGTCCGTCAATACATGAGAGTGAAGGCATTATCTTGCCGTTATCCATTATTTGAAACTTGGTAGGATGAACCTTGAAAAGGTCAATCTTTTCAAACTCAAAACCTCTGGCATACATCTCCTGTACTATTCTCATATCACGCAAAGTATCCGCGTCCTTAGCCGTAGGATCTGTCTTTTTCTTATATTCCGCTATATTGTATTCAAGCTTTTCCTTACCCATGCACATAAGCGAGTAGTTAAAGCCTGTAGCTCTGATAGTATAATACGCCGTATAATATGCCAGCGGATAAAAAATCTTACAGTATGCTATTCGCCATGCCATCATAACATAGGCGGCGGCGTGAGCCTTAGGGAACATATACTTAATTTCTTACATGACCAGATATACCAGTCAGGTACGCCATGTGCTTCCATATGTTCCACCCACTCATCTGTCAGTCCCTTACCCTTTCTGACACTCTCCATTATCTTAAAGGACTCTCCCTCATCAAGTCCCTTTTCAATAAGATAAATCATAATATCATCTCTGGTACAGATAGCTGTTCTGATGGTTGCCTTACCCTCCAATATAAGAGTCTGCGCGTTACCGAGCCAAACATCGGTACCATGTGCAAGCCCTGCAATTCTTACAAGGTCTGACAGTCCTTCAGGCTTGGTATCAAGTAACATCTGCATAGCAAAGTCGGTACCGAACTCAGGAACGCCGAGAGCTCCAAGCGGACAGTCAAGAATATCCTTCGGCTCAATACCAAGTGCCTTGGTGTTTTGGAAAAGGCTCATTGTCTCCTTTGAGTCAAGCGGAATATCCTTTACCGGGTCGATTCCTGTAAGGTCTTGAAGCATTCTTATCATTGTAGGATCCTGATGTCCGAGTATATCAAGCTTTAAAAGGTTGTGGTCAATAGCGTGGTAATCAAAATGAGTTGTAATAATATTTGTGGTCATATCGTTTGCAGGTCGTTGTACCGGAGTAAAGGTATATATCTCCTCACCGTGCGGCAATACTATAATACCGCCGGGATGCTGACCTGTAGTTCTTCTTACACCTTCACAGCCTGTAGCCAATCTGTTTATCTCACATTTTCTCTTACTCTCATTCTTATCGTCAAAATAATGCTTTACATATCCGTAGGCGGTCTTATTTGCAAGTGTTCCAACCGTTCCGGCTCTGTAGGTATGCCCCTTACCGAAGATTACCTCCGTATAGGCGTGTGCATTCGGCTGATATTCACCTGAGAAGTTTAAGTCGATATCCGGCTCTTTATCTCCTTTAAATCCGAGGAAGGTCTCAAAAGGTATATCAAAGCCGTCTTTTTTAAGCTTCTTACCGCATTTCGGACAGATTTTATCAGGCATATCACAGCCTGCTCTTCCTGCAAAGGCCTTAACTTCAGGAGAATCAAAATCCACATACGTACAGTCACAATAATAATGTGCAGGAAGCGGATTTACCTCTGTAATTCCTGAGGTATATGCCGCAAAGGAAGAACCTACTGAACCTCTTGAACCTACCAGATAGCCGTCTTCATTACTTTTTCCACAAGTTTTTTCGCTATAATGTACATAACGGCAAAACCGTTTGAAATAATGGAGTTCAGTTCTTTTTTCAGCCTGTCCTCAACTATCTTAGGCAGATTTTCACCATACTGTTCATGTGCCTTTTTGTAGCAGGCATTGGTAAGGTCCTCATCCGAGTTTTCAATAACAGGCGGACATTTATCAGGTCTTACCGGAGATATAACCTCCACCATATCCGCAATCATTCTGGTATTTGTAACCACAACTTCATAAGCTTTTTCACTGCCGAGATACTCAAACTCATCAAGCATCTCTTTAGTTGTACGAAGATATAAAGGCGGCTGCGTATCAGCATCCTTATATCCCTTGCCGTAGAAAATAATTCTTCTATATATCTCATCTTCAGGATTTAAAAAATGTACATCACAGGTGGCAACAACAGGCTTTTCATATACATTTCCAAGCTCCACAATCCTTCTGTTGATATCCTGAAGATCTTCTATTGAATGAATATCATTTTGTTCATCTTCCAAAAGAAACATATTGTTGCCTATGGGTTGAATCTCAAGATAGTCATAGAACGATACAATTCTGTTAAGCTCATCATCAGTTGCATCATCAAGGATTGCTTTATATACCTCGCCCTGTTCACAGGCGCTGCCTATAATAAGTCCTTCTCTCATATTTGCAAGAATTGACTTCGGAATTCTCGGCCTCTTGTTGAAATAATCTATATGTGAAAGTGAAATCAACTTATAAAGATTTATTCTGCCTATATCGTTTTTTGCCAGGATAATAACATGATTGTATTTGGTTTTCTTTACAATATCAGCATTGGTTTCGCCAAGACTTGCCACATCCGAAAGCTTGCTTAACCCCTTGTCTTTAAGCCTTTTTATAAACTCCACCCAAATCTGTGCAGTAGCCTCCGCATCATTTACAGCTCTGTGATGCCCTTCAAGTGAAATATTCAAAGCCTTACATACGGTATCAAGCTTAAATCTGTTAAGATCCGGCAACAGTAATCTTGCCATTGCCACAGTATCTATAATGGACGGATTATACTCTCTGTTTATTCTCTTTGCATTCTCTCTGATAAATCCCGTATCAAAACCTGCATTGTGAGCCACTATAATATAGTCCTCACAGAAGTCTAAAAACTTAGGTAAAACCTCCTCTATCACAGGCGCATTGACCACCATTGCGTCACTTATATGTGTAAGCTCCTCAATACTGAAAGGTATAGGTCTTTGCGGATTGACGAATGTGGAAAATCTGTCCACTATCTCACCGTTTACCACCTTTACTGCACCTATCTCTGTAATGGCGTCATTTTTTGCTGAAAATCCTGTGGTCTCAATATCAAAGACTATAAAGCCGTCATCCAAAGTCTTATCTGAAGGATTACTTACAAGCTCCTTTAAGTCGTCTACCAGATAACCTTCAACACCGTAGATAATCTTTGGCGGATTCTTAACATGACTTGCTTCCGTAAAAGCCTGTATATTTCCGTGGTCTGTAATGGCTATAGCGTCCATTCCCCAGTTCTTTGCCTGATTTATAATATCCGAAGCCGATGAAACACCGTCAAAATCACTCATTTTAGTGTGACAGTGAAGCTCCACCCTCTTTATTGGTTCATTGTCTACACGAATATTATCTTCAAACTTCTCACATTTTTTGATTCCCTTTACAGATGATATGGTCAGTTCACTGTCAAATTTATCCACCAGTGCAAGTCCGTTTATCTTTACATAGTTTCCCTTTACTATATTCTCTTTGATAACATCAAGTTGCTCACCGCGGACAAACATTTTTACATAAATAGAATCGCTGAAGTCTGTAATTGCAAAAATATAAAGTGTAGAGTCACTTCTTTCAAGATATCTTGAATCCACCTCTATTATCTTACCTCTTACAACGACCTCGCCTATTTCACCTACCAGATCCGAAAGTTTTATAAAGTTGTCGTCAAAATCCCTTCCGAATATGACATCAGGATTATTTGTCTTTTGATATTTAGGTGTAAAGCCTTTCTTATCAAAGCCTTTTTTATTAAAGTTCTTTTTATCAAAGCTCTTATTATCCTGCTTTTTACCGTTTGAAACACTTTTGGTCGAATCTTCTTTACCGGAATCTGCGCTTTCCCATGTAGTACTGCCGCCGCCTACAAACTCGGTTGTATCTGTTTTTTTGGCTACAGTCCTTGTGGCAAACTCTATCTCTTCATTTTTTTCTTTAGCGGCGATGAATTTATGTCTGACAGTACAAAGTATTCCGCATCTTTCATTGAAGATTTTTTCAAGAATTCTTACAAGCTCATCTATAACGCTTTCATTTATCGGATTCTTTTCCACAGTCATATCCATATATGCGCCGTCAAAGCTGACAGTGGCGTTGTTTAGAATCAAATATTCGGATATCTTATAGTTTTTTATCTCAAGCAATATACTGTCCTTATATGCGTCAAACAAATTTTTTGGAGTATACTGACTTGAGAGTTTGAATTTTTCAAATATTTTTATTTTAATATTCTTCTTCGGAAACATCGTATCTTTTATAAGTGCTTCCAACTCCAGAATAGTTCTTTTCTCAATTATTCTTTCCGCAATGATATTTACCTTTATCAAAGTCATATCACTGCTTGCAGTTACTTTTTCAACAGAAACAAAGTTTAAAAGCTCATCCATATGCGGTGTGCATTCCAAACTTTGAAAAACATCTTTGAACTTTTTAACCATTCTATGCCTCTTTTGACAACATATCCAGTTCTTCTTTTAAAGCAGGTAAAAGCTCATTTTCAGGTAATTTCTTTACCACTCTACCCTTTTTTATAAGCAATCCCTCGCCTATACCGCCTGCAATTCCTATATCCGCTTCCTTAGCCTCTCCGGGTCCGTTCACAACACAGCCCATAACTGCAACTTTGATATTCAAATCATAGTTTTCGACAAGCTTTTCCACCTTTCCGGCAAGTCCTATCAGGTCAATATTGGTTCTGCCGCAAGTAGGGCATGATACCACTTCAATACCGCCCTTTCTAAGACCCAGATTGTTAAAGGATAAGCTTTCCTGCAAAAATTTCTTCCACAGGGTCTCCGGTTAATGAAACTCTGATAGTATCACCTATTCCCTGATACAAAATAATTCCAAGTCCGAGGGATGACTTTATCATACCTCTTTTTACGGTACCTGACTCGGTGATTCCCACATGAAGCGGATAATCCGTCTCTTGTGAGATAAGCTCATGCGCCTTTACACACATCATTACATCTGAAGATTTGATACTTATAACCAGATTGTTGTAGTCCATATCCTCTATTATCTTTACCTTGTCAAGTGCTGACTCCACAATACCTTCAGCAGTTACACCGCCGTATTTTTCTATAAGATTTTTTTCGAGAGAGCCTGAATTTACACCCACTCTTATCGGAAGATTTCTTTCCTTGCAGGCGTCTACAACCGCTTTTATTCTTTCACTGCTTCCGATATTTCCGGGATTTATCCTTATCTTGTCACAGCCGGACTTGATAGCCTCAAGTGCCAATCTGTAGTCAAAGTGAATATCGGCTACAAGCGGAATATGTATCTGCTTTTTTATCTGTGCTATTGCCCTTGCAGCCTCGCTGTTTGGTACCGCCACCCTTATAATATCACAGCCTGCATCTTCAAGCCTTAATATCTGATCTACGGTAGCCGCTACATCATCAGTCTTTGTATTACACATTGACTGTATCAGTATAGGATTACCCGCTCCTATTTTTTTATCTCCAATTTGTACTAATCTTGTTTTCTTTCTCATAATATTATTCTTCTTATATCGTTAAACATTACAAAAACCATCAAAAGCATCAAAAATGCAAAACCTGCCAAATGTATGTACCCTTCCACCTTTCTGTTTAAAGGTCTTCTGAAGATACCCTCCAAAAACAAAAAGATAAGTCTGCCTCCGTCAAGTGCAGGCAGCGGCAAAAGGTTCATAACACCCAGATTGGCACTTAATAAAAGCACCATCTGTGAAAGTGATAATAAAACCACGAATATACCGTAAGGTTTTGACTCATTCACAGTGTTACCGATCATTGAAACAATACCTACAGGACCGCTTATTTCATTTGCATTTGCCTTACCGTGAAGCAGGTACAAAAGTGAATCAACAGTTGTAGAAACGGTATACTTCACCTCAAGTACTGAATACTTTAATACCTCAATGGGACTGTTCAGTTTTTGATATCCCGAACTTTCAATACCTATCATATACTGAGAATACTTTTCATTGTATACAGGAGTTATTGAAATATTCTTCTCCTCATTTCCGTTTCTCTTGATACTAAGTGTGATGTCCTTTCCCTGATGTAAAAAAAGATAGGTGGACAAATCTCTGTAAAAATCGACATGTCTGCCGTTTATCTTTTCTATAACATCTCCTTTTTGAAGCCCCGAAGTTTGTGCAGGCAATCCGTCCATAAGTCCGCTTATAACAGGCTTATCCACACCTACATTTCCTACTATGAATATGGCAACAAAAAATGCCAATATAAAGTTGAAAATCGGCCCTGCCGCCACGGTTGCAATCCTGCCGATAAGCGGTGCTGAGTTGAAACTTCCCGGCTCGTCCTCATCTTCATCCTCTCCGTACATCTGACATGAACCTCCAAGAGGCAAAAGTTTCAGTGAATATTTTGTCTCCTTTCCTTTGATTGAAAAGAGTCTCGGACCCATGCCTACAGAAAACTCAACCACTTTTACACCTGAGAGCTTGGCAAACAAAAAATGTCCAAACTCATGTATCAATACTATTACTCCAAAAATAATAAGCGCTATAACTATATTCAAATCTTTATCCTTTCCAGATACTCCTCAGTCCATTTTTTCAGTGAAAGAATATCAGAAATTGATGGATTTTTTGTGAACTCGTGAGCATCCAATGCCTTATCTATAAGATAAGGTATATCTGTAAATCGTATTTTCTTTTCCAAAAACTTTGCAACAGCCCACTCGTTAGCCGCATTCAAAACTGTAGGAGCGCTTCCACCTCTCTTGCCTGCAAGCATTGCAAGCTTAAGTCCTTCAAACACATCCAAATCAGGTTTTGAAAAGTTCAATGTAGCCAGACTTGCAAAGTCAACCCTGTCATCAGATATATACCTTCTTTCAGGATAAAAAAGTGCATATGAAATAGGAAGTCTCATATCGGGAGTACCAAGTTGTGCAATGATACCGTTATCCTTAAACTCCACCATAGAGTGGATAATGGATTCTCTTTGAATTACCACCTCTATATCATCTATATCCACATCAAAAAGATGTGAGGCCTCTATTATCTCAAGCCCCTTATTGACCATTGTAGCGGAGTCTATGGTGATTTTTTTGCCCATGCTCCAATTCGGATGCTTCAGAGCATCCTCCAATGTGACCTTTTGTAAATCTTCTTTAGTGTATCCTCTAAAAGGACCTCCTGAAGCTGTAAGTAAAATCTTCTTTATAGGATTGTGCTTATCAAGACACTGAAAGATTGCACTGTGTTCGGAGTCAACAGGATATATATTTATACCTGTCTTCTTTGCAAGCGGCATTATAATATGGCCTGCGCACACCAAAGTCTCCTTGTTTGCAAGTGCAATATCCTTTCCGGCATTTATTGCGGCAACTGTCGGCTCTATTCCTATCATTCCCACAACTGCGGTTACCACAATATCGGCTTCTTTTTACAGTCGCTGCTTCTATAAGCCCATCCATACCGAAGCACACTTTGGTATCGGTATCTTTTATCCTCTCACAAAGAAGCTTTGCGTCCGATTCTTCCCATATGGCAGCCACTCTCGGTCTAAACTCTCTTATCTGCTTTTTCAAGCAAATCTATATTTTTTATGTGCGGTGAGCGCCTCCACTTTTACATCATCATTTAATCTTACTATATCAAGTGTCTGTGTTCCGATGGATCCGGTAGATCCCAAAATAGATATTCTTTTCATTATCTTATCCTAAAAAATATATTGCAAAAAAGACTGCAGGGGCTGTAAAAATCATACTGTCAAATCTGTCAAGTATGCCGCCATGCCCCGGAATCAAATTTCCGTAGTCTTTTATATTGTGATTTCTCTTTATAGCCGAGGCAAGAGCATCTCCCACCTGTGATATAACGGAACCGATACCGCATGAAACGGCACAGGTAAATGCAGGCGATCCTATATTTACAAAATGCTTGGACAAAATAAAACCTACTATGCCTCCTATAAGAGCCGCACCCAATACTCCTCCGATACTTCCCTCTACAGACTTTTTAGGGCTCAGTACGGGAGCTATCTTGTGTTTTCCTATAAGCGACCCCACTACATAAGCACAGGTATCTGAACCCCAGCTGGATATCAGTATAAGCCATGCCAGATATTTGCCGTCGGCATATGTTCTGGTATTGTATACATAAGAAAACAGTACCGGAATATAAACCACTCCCATAAATACAAGTGATATCTCTTCAGTCTTATACTTCGGAAATGTAAAGACATATATCGCAAATATAATCATTAAAAATGCAATGATTGAAAAGAAAATATATTGATTCAGCTTAAAATATACCAGGCAATAGTATACAAGCGAGTATATATATCCCAAATATGCAATATTTTTCTTATCCAAGCCAAGAGCCCTGTAAAACTCAAAAAGACCTATGATTGAAACAAGCGCAGATAACACTACAAGCGGAATACTTCCGATATAAAAAGCCGAAACGGCAACTATCAAAAGTCCTATTCCGCTTATCAGTCTTTTAAAAAACATTAACGACCTCCAAATCTCCTCTGCCTATGGCTATAGCTTTCTATAGCCTTTAAAAGCTCTTCCTTGTCAAAATCAGGCCACAGTGTATCTGTAATATAAAACTCACTGTAGGCTATCTGCCAAAGCAAAAAATTCGATACTCTAAGCTCACCGCTTGTTCTGATAAGCAAATCCGGGTCAGGCAAATCCTTGGTGTCAAGATATGAAGATATAAGTTCTTCACTGATATCGGACTTTGAAATCTTGCCTGATTCCACATCATCTGCTATATTCTCCACGGCTCTTTTTATCTCATCTCTGCCGCCATAGTTTATGGCAAAGGCAAAAACCATTCCCGTATTATTCTTTGTGGCTTCAATAAGCTTTTTTATTCCCTTTCTTATATCAGGTTCAAATCTGCTCTCATCGCCTATCATCACCGCTTTTACATTATTTTTATTGGCAACATCAATAAGCTTGACCATATAGAATCTTAGAAGCTTCATAAGCGCACCCACTTCAAGCGCGGACCTCTTCCAATTCTCGGTGGAAAAAGCATATACTGTAAGGCACTCTACACCCAGACGTACACAATCTTCCACAGTCTTTTCAAGCGTCTCACATCCTGCTTTATGCCCCATTGCCCTGGGCAAATTTCTTCTTTCTGCCCATCTTCCGTTACCGTCAAGTATTATGGCGATGCTTTTTGGTATAACTAAGTTCTCCATTGTACTCCATTCACTTTAAACTATAAAACAAGAAGGTGGAAGCCCACCTTCTTAAACTCTAGAAACCTATGTCCCTACTATATAAAGTCGGCTAATTAAACTGTTAATATTTCCTTTGATTTGTCTTCAATAGCCTTATCTACTCTTTCAATAGCCTTATCTGTGATCTTTTGTATTTTATTTTCGCCGTCCTTTACATCGTCCTCTGTAAAATCTCCGGCCTTCTCAAGCTTCTTTACGGCATCTATAGCGTCACGTCTGATATTTCTTACAGCCACCTTACATGCCTCTCCTTTTTTCTTTACATCCTTTACAAGCTCTTTTCTTCTCTCCTCTGTAAGCTCAGGGAAAACAAGTCTGATACATGAGCCGTCATTTGTAGGATTGATACCGAGGTCCGACATATTTATAGCCTTCTCAATTTCCTTTAAAAGAGACTTCTCCCAAGGTGAAATCTGGATGATTCTCGGCTCGGGAACCGAAACATTACCTACCTGTTGAAGCGGTGTAGGTGTTCCGTAGTACTCCACCTTTATTCTGTCAAGTACATGAGGATTTGCTCTGCCCGCTCTTATGGAAGCATACTCCTCAAGTAAAACTTCAATAGACTTATTCATCTTCTCTTCAAACTTTTTGATACTCTCTTGCATAAATTCTCCTTAATATTATGTTTAATATGCATAAGCAAAGCTTACACTGTCACAACTGTTCCGTTTATTTTGCCTTCAAGTGCATTCTTTATTGAATTCTCTTCGTTCAAATCAAATACTGCAAGCGGCATCTTATGTTCAAGGCACATAACAGACGCCGTCAAATCCACTACGGCAAGTCTCTTATCAATAACCTCTTGAATAGTAAGCTTATCATACTTTTTGGCGTTAGGGTCAAGCTTAGGATCTGCACTATAAACTCCGTCGATAGACTTTGCCAAAAGTATCATATCCACATCCATCTCAATGGCTCTAAGCACAATACCTGTATCTGTAGAGAAGTAGGGATGACCTGTACCGCCTCCGAAAAATACCACCTTGCCTTTTGAAAAGCTCTCATTTACCTTATCCTTTGAGAAAAGCTCAGCCATATCTCCACAGGCAAATGCAGAGTATATAGCGGTATCTATTCCTTCAGAACGGAATATTTCAGATACATAGATACAGTTCATAATAGTTGCAAGCATTCCGATCTGGTCGGCCTTTGTTCTGTCTATCGCCTCGGAAGTTCTGCCTCTCCAGTAGTTACCTCCGCCGATTACAATACCTATATCACAACCCTCAGCCAGTGAAGGCTTTAACTGCCTTGCAATATCTCTTACCTTTTCTTCATTGTAGCCGCCCTCAGGCTTTGCAAGGGCCTCGCCGCTTAATTTCAACATTACTCTTTTATTTTGCATAGATTCCTCTATCCTTTACTTGTAATATGTGTCAAGTATACCATAGGGGAAATAGTTATACAATGTCAAAATAAACCCTTAAAGTTTGCAAGAAGAAAATTTATTTCCACTCAAAACTCTTTGCCATCAGCTCCGCCGCCTTGTTTACAGACTCATCATTGTCAAAGTTTGACATAAATACCATCACATATTTTTATCTCTTAATATATAGTATTGACGATCTATCTCATCACTGCCGTTTATTTTAATATCAAAGATATACATTATATCGCCTGCATCAGTTTTACCTGATGAGCCGGTAACCGTAGCATCTATACCTGACTGCTTTATCTGCATATTTAACTGCCATGTGGTAGACTCCGCAAACTTTTCACTTTCATCAAGATTATAATTTTGATCTCCCTCATTTATTGAGATATTATCAGGTCTCATATCATGTTCATGTCCTTTTACAACATAAAAATATCTTCCGCCTCCCGACTGTTCCTTAGCTTCACCGAATCCGTCAGCCACAACAAAGCTTCCAAAATCCTTATTGACTCTTTGCCCGTCTTTAGTAGTGTTATTATCATTTTGTGAAGCTTCTTTAGCACTGCTGTTTTCGTTTTGTGAAGTCTTTACAGTGCTGTCTTCTACCTTTGCAGATGTCCCTACATCCGCCTGTTTATTTCCGCAAGCAGACAGCATTAAAATCATAAGCGGTAACAGATACAAACTCTTCTTCATAAAATATGTCCTCCAAAAAGTAAATTATTATGTCTAAAACTACTAACCTATGGATATTTTACTACTAATTTATGCCTCCTGTACATATGGTTAAGAAATAAATTTCATTTGCTCCAGCATCTTTTAAGATTTTTGCACATTTTTCTATGGTAGTACCTGTGGTGTACACATCATCCACAATCAAAACATTTTTGACTTTCTTAGGAAATTCCTTTACTAAAAAAGCATTGTCAAGATTGTGTAGTCTCTCGGTTCTGCTTAATCCCTTTTGGTCTTTAGTCTTTTTTACTCTGTATAAACATTTTGTATATACAGGAATACCAAGATACTTTGACAGACATCCGGCAAGTATTTCAGACTGATTAAATCCTCTCTGCCTTTGCCTTGACTTATGCAGCGGAACAGGCATAATACAATCAATATTTGCAACATCCAAAAACCTTTTGTATCTGAGAGCCAGAAGCTTTGCAAACCCTTCAATATACTCCCTTTTATTGCCGTATTTTATCTTAAGTATGATATGTGCCAAATCATCCGTATAATTACAAAGAGCTCTTCCGGCTGTGAACTCTCTTTCCGATTTACAGTCGTCACAGTAAGCATCATCCTCAGAGATTATCTCCTTACCGCATCTTATACAGTAGGGAGATTTTATAAAAGGAAGCTTTTTAATACATTTTTTACAGATCAGATGCCCCTTTTCTTTTACTATCTCTCCACATACAGGGCATCTTCTCGGGAATACGGATTCGATTATCCCATCAATTATTTTACCTAAAATATCAGTCATCTTTCGAGAGCGCTACAAGCTCTGTTATCCTTTCTTTGAGTCCTGTGTACCTTGCCATCTCCTTTGTATTTTGTACCATTGTATAAAAAACTTCAGGTATACCGACAAGTACCACACATTTTTTTGCTCTGGTAATGGCTGTGTATATAAGATTTCTGTTCATAAGCATGGCAGGACCCTTATATATAGGTATAATCACTGCCGGATACTCATTTCCCTGTGACTTATGTACTGTAATGGCATAGGCAAGCTCTATCTCGTTAAACTCTGAAAATTCATATTCACAGACCTTACCGTCATCAAAGCAGATGCAAACTTTCAGAGAGCATATCTATTTCACTTATAGTGCCGATATCTCCGTTGTATACACCAAGTCCCTTATCTACAGGCATCTTTTTATCATTGTATACAAACCACTCCTTTTGGTAATTGTTCTTTATCTGCATTACCTTATCGCCTTCTCTAAAGACTGTAGCGTCATACTCTTTTTCCTTTTTTTGATTGCTTGAAGGATTTAAGCTTTTTTGTAAAAATGAGTTTAGAGCTTCCACACCTAAAGGGCCTTTTCTCATAGGTGTCATTATCTGAAGCTCATTGCTTGAAGCATCTACATAGGAAGGTAACTTGTCGCGAACCAGTGATATAACGGACTCCATTACATTGTCGGGATTGCTCTGCTTGATAAAAATAAAATCATTGCTCTTTTTAGAGAGGTCAATCTCCTCATTTGTCATTATCTTGTGGGCATTTATTACAATATCACTTCGATTTGACTGTCTGTAGATTTTATTCAGTCTTACAACATTAAAACAATCCGACTCTATGATATCCTTAAGTACGGTTCCCGGTCCCACACTTGGAAGCTGGTTTATATCTCCTACAAGAATAAGTCTTGTACCTATCGCAACGGCTTTTAATAAAGCGTTCATAAGGAAAATATCCACCATACTGACCTCATCTATTATAAGTACATCGGCTTCAAGCGGATTGTCCTCATTTCTTTCAAAATGTGTACCGATGCTTGTAGAATTTTCATTGCTGTTTGGAGTGATTTCAAGCAATCTGTGAATAGTTTTGGCTTCATAAGAAGTCGCCTCGGACATTCTCTTTGCCGCCCTTCCTGTAGGAGCAGCCAAGGAGATACTCTCTCCCTCACTTTCAAAGTACTTTATAATAGTATTTATAGTGGTTGTCTTACCTGTGCCGGGGCCTCCTGTGATGATTATAAGACCGCTGCTTATAGATTCTATTACCGCCTGTCTTTGCAAATCGTCAAGGACAATACCCTCTTTTTTCTCAATGGCAAGTATTTTTTCTTCCACTTTGTTTGAATCATACTTTTCTTTGATATTGATATCTACAAGCATCTTTGCAACGGCAGCTTCCGTATAGTAGGACTGTGTAAGGTATACATTATTTTCAGTGGATTTTTTTACCACAATCCTTTTTTCCATCTGCATTTCGATAAGAAGCGAAGTAAAGTCAAATATATTTTCACCAAACAGCTCCAAAAACTCATTTTGCAGTATACTCTCAGGCAGATAAAGATGACCTGAGAGCATGGCATTCGAAAGTATATACTCTATACCTGCAACAGCACGAAACTTTGAATCTGCAGTAATACCCACTTTTTTTGCAATATCATCCGCAATCTTAAAGCCGATACCGTCAATATCATCAGCCAACTTGTACGGATTGGTCTCTATGATAGTGTAGACTTTGCTGCCGTACTCAAGATATATCTTTGCCGCAAGCTTCATGCTGATACCGAATTTTTGCAAATAAATCATAGCATCACGCATCGACTTCTTTTCCTGTATTTGCTCACTTATAGACTTGGCAAGCTTGGCGCTCACTCCTTTTACTTCCACAAGTCTTTCAGGCTCTTCTTCCATTACTCTTAGAGTGTCCAGTTTGAATTTTTTTATAATTCTCTTTGCCAGTGCCTCGCCGACTCCCTTTATTGCGGAAGACGCCAGATACTTCTCAATACTGTCAAGCTCTCTCGGCTCTATTATTTCGTATTCATCGACAAAAAGCTGCTCTCCATAGTTTGGATGCAGCTTCATATTTCCTTTTGCCTTTATAAATTCGCCCTCAGCAATATAGTTGAAAGTGCCGACAAACATAATCATCACCGTCGCCTTCCACGCTGAGTACAGTATAGCCATTATTCTCATTTCTATAAATGATTTTTTCAATATAGCCCGATACTGTCTGCATATTATTTTTTCAATTCTCCCTTTACACCCTCGATGAACTTACCTGTACCGATTGCAACAGCTGTCAAAGGATTGTCCGCTATAACGGTATTGATACCTGTCTTCTCTTCAATAAGTGCATCAAGACCTGAAAGAAGTGAACCGCCGCCTGTAAGCACAATACCTCTTTCATAAACATCGGCTGCAAGTTCAGGTGGTGTTCTCTCCAAAACATTGTGAACCGAATCAACGATCTGCATTGCAGGCTCACGAAGCGCCTCCAAAGTCTCGTCAGAGTTTACCTCTATAGTTTGGCAGACCCGTTACAAGGTTTCTACCCTTTACTTCCATAGTAAGTACCTCAGGTCTTCTGTATGCTGCACCGATAGTAATCTTTATATCTTCGGCAGTTCTCTCACCGATCAAAAGATTGTGCTTCTTTCTCATATATCTTACGATAGCCTCATCAAAATCATCACCGGCTATCTTTATTGAAGTACTTACCACAGTACCTCCAAGTGAGATAACCGCGATATCTGCAGTACCGCCACCGATATCAACTATCATATTTCCGACTGCCTTTGAAATATCGATTCCGGCACCGATAGCTGCCGCTACAGGTTCCTCAATAATCTTTACTTCTCTTGCACCTGCAGAATATGTAGCATCCTCTACAGCCTTCTTCTCAACCTCGGTAGCACCTGACGGAATACATACTGCAATTCTAGGTTTTCTGAATGTCTTCTTGCCCACTGATTTATCTATAAAATATTTGAGCATCTTTTCTGTAATAGTATAATCTGATATAACACCTTGACGAAGCGGTCTTACAGCAACTATATTACCCGGTGTTCTACCAATCATAAGTCTTGCCTCTTCACCGATTGCCTGTATCTTTCCGTTCTCTCTATCTATAGCAACAACACTTGGCTCTTTAAGTACAACACCCTTGCCCTTGATGTATACCAAGATACTCGCTGTTCCAAGATCTATACCAATATCATTGGATGTAAACCCAAACATATTCTCCTCCAAACTACTCTTAAAAATTTAATTTAATACACTGACCTCTATTCTACAACAAATAATCAATTTAGCCAATATCAATATTTAGAAATAATTTATAAAGAAAAAAATATATTTCTATGTAAATCCGCTTCTAATCGGCCTACGAAGCAAAACTCTAAAAACCTATAGCTGTTTTCTTCCTATTAAAAACGGTTATATCATTAAAATCTTCCTTTTTAAGTATATACTCGATATTTTCAGCCGCTTCATCACCCCCGTAATTTCTAAGTGCAAAGTTTAAAACAGCTTTTTCTATAAGATTTCTGCAAAATCTTCCGTTCCCGTTTTCGATATTCCCAGTAGAGCTTTCGCAGATTTCTTTTATAATCTCCTTTGCCTTCACATCTATTAAAAATCCTCTTTTACCGGCTTCAAGCTCACAGATATCTGTCAGTTCATCCACAGTATAGTCATCAAATCTCACTCTAAAGGTACTCTTGATCTAAGACCCGGATTTCGCAAGAAAAACTCATCCATCTCATCAGGATAACCTGCAAATATTACTATGGTATCCTTCCTGTTATTTTCCATCTCCTGAACAATCATATTTAGAGCTTCATCACCGAATCTTCCATTTCCTTTATCTAAAAGAGAATATGCCTCATCTATAAAGAGCACACCTCCCTTGGCCCTTTGAAATACACTCTTTACCATCGGGGCTGTTTGACCCACATACTGTGCCACAAGATCGGCTCTTCCCACCTCTATGAACTCTCCTGTTTTTATAATGCCGATTTCTTTTAATACCCCTGCCACAATCCTTGCTACAGTGGTTTTGGCTGTACCGGGATTTCCTACAAACTCCATATTCAAAGTTATAGGTTCCAATTGTTCTCCCTTTTCTTCCATAGCCTTTCTCATCTTTGCAAATGCCAAAATCTTTTTTACCTGATCCTTTGCGGACTTTATACCTACCAAAGCCTGCAATTCACCCATATAGTTACGCTTATCAACTATATCATCAAAAATGTCTTCAGATATTGGATGAAATTCAAGAAGTTCCATATTTTCAAAGAATTCATCTTCACATGAACTTATATAATTCTTTTCAATAAGCTGTGTTCTGATCTCTGCAACATTCTTTCTGCCAAGGTTTCTGACCTTAAGAAGTTCCTCATCGGACATATCAAGCAGCTTCTTTATAGATGTTATATTCGCTTTTTTTAATGCATTATAAGAGCGAACCCCAAGTTCCAGATTGTCGATGGAGTCTTTATCCAACTTTTGTTGCAAGCCAAGCACTTTCAAAAGAATAATAATATAACCCCTTAAATTATTTTTACTTATACTATTATCACTTACTTCATCCCTCACTTCTTCCAAAACACAACCGTAAAAGACCATACTTATAAGTGATTTAATCTTTTTGGATATTCTTTGCGGAAAATCAAAGATAATACTTCCGGCATTACCGTCTTTATTTCCTCCGGCTTTAATAATCACACTGATATGTCCTCCAACCTCGCTTATCTCCTTACACATTGCTTCAAAATATTCAGATTTATGAATCTTATACAGTATGTCATCATCTCTAAAATTTATATTCATACTCTCACAGGCAACCGCTCTATACTTTATTCTGTCATTTTTTGGTGTTTTATCTTCCAAAATATATTTATCAGGAATTACCTTTGCATAATTACCGAAAATCCAGTCAAATTCATCTGCGCAGACCTCCTTGTCCGAATCCAAATATATGTAGTTTTTATAAGGCTCACCGGGCTTCATTACGATTTCAAATCCCAAAGTTTCACCTTCTTTTAAATACATCCCATAGGTCATAAACCTGTCACTGACACCGTACACCTCACCGTTAAATGCACCGGTATATACTATTGATGTTGAACTTAAATATTCTTTACGTATTTCATTTGTTTTATTCATTGCCATACCTCTTTTCGTTTTAAAATTGTTTGTTAATATCGCAGTCTGCTATGACGCTTCCTTGGCATGCTCACTGTCTGTCATCGCATACTTCCCCGGCCGGCCGCCATTTGCATCTGCGGATTTAATTTTCAAGGTGCAAAAAAGCACAGCAAAAAGCCATTGCCTTTAAAATTGACGCACTACCCCCTAGGTAGTACGACTCATTCTAAAAACAATGGCTACAAATATACCAATTAAACTTTACCTTTCAATAATAGCACAAATCCCAAGTTAATACAAGCAGATCTTATTATTGCGCTTTTTATATTATGTATTTTATTGTATAATCGTTAGAATAAAATTAAAGGAGAATAAGTCATGGATTTTGAAAAATTGAAATCATTTAGAAATATAAACAACAACTTTGCAAAATTACTTGGAATAGAGCTTACCGAGCTTTCAGACGGCTATGCCAAAGCCACAATGAAAGTTACAAAAGAATTTTTAAACCCGATAGGTTCACTACACGGAGGTTGCCTTTACACTATTGCAGATATTGTAGGCGGTGCCGCCGCAAGTTCCTACGGAATACATGTTACTACAATTGACGGAAACTTCCACTATCTGCGTGCAGGAATAAACACTAAAGAACTTTCTGCTACCGCCACTGAAATAAAGAAAGGAAAGAAAATCTCCGTCTACAGCATATCTGTAAAAGATCAGGACGATGTCGAGCTTGCAGTCGGTATATTTTCATTTATGTCGCTTGGAAAACCTATAGAGATATAAAATGTATGAACTACATATGCTCACGGTTTTTATATTTAACGAAAAAATCTGTCAACCCCTATTTTTTGCTTTTAAATATGTAATTACAAGTACATACCATTATATGTGTTTGTAATTACATTATCTATTCTTATTCGCTTAATTTTTTTATCATATATTGATATATAAGTTCTTGTTAAGTGTTTTTTTAATATAAGTTTGCTGTTTTTAAACGGATTTTTATTCAAAAATAGTGCTATATTTTTTTATTTTTTTATACTTATTTTTTAAAACAATACTTACAATCAACCCTTTCGTACAACAAATAAAAAAAGTCTGTCACTGATTGTATACAATCACGACACCCTGAAAATCCCCATTTTAAGCCATTCTAAAAATAGATGTCAAGCATAAATGATTATGTCCTAAAATAATTATTTTATAAGCCCCACAAAAGGGGCTTTTTATCATGCACTTTTTAAGTCTTGTTCAATTCTGTGTGGTTGTGAGTGGACAAATTTTTTTAAAGGCACTTCTTCTCCAAGGATGATTCATTGGTGGAATATAAGGTTTTCTAGGCTTTTGGCTTTTTTTGTAATCAGCGTCCAGGTCTTTAGACTTACGCTCATGTGTTGGTATTTCCTCCAGCACATAAATATCTTTGTCATTAACGCACGCAAACAAAGACCTATCAAATGCCTTGATAAGCATAACTTTTGTTCCTTTTTGATAATGGATCTGCACTCCCTTATGATCTATCATCTTATAAAAACTTTTTTTCTCAAATTGAATCGTATGTCCGGCATCAACAGTTCTTTTCTGTCAGAACCGCTAAAGTAAGATTTATTTTTTCCTTAGACGGTTGCGTTTCAAATACAGATTTGATACCATAAAGTGGAAGTGCGAACTTCTCATTGAATTCTTTTATGTAGGAGTGAAGGAATTCATTGGCTTTATTGATATCGGTTACGCCTGCGATTCTGAATTCAACCGGCAGGCGTGACTGTAAGGTTTGATTCAAACGTTCTATGCGTCCTTTAGCTTGAGGTACACTACTTGATTCAAGTTCTACACCAAGCTGCTTGCAGGCATAAGCGAACTGTGTATAGGTGTCTTTATCATCAGATAAGGCGCCTTTTTCTTGTACGTAAATACAGTTCTTCTATCGGTAAGAAACTTATAAGGAATACCGTAATCAGTAAGTATCTGATCGAATACATGGTAGTAGCCGTTAAGAGTTTCCTGAGTGTCAAACCAGGCACCTGTAACAACGCCTGAGGCATCATCAATAGCCAAATGTAGGTGCCATATTTGTCCCGGTACCCATTCATAAGGAGTTGCATCCATTTGTTGTAGTTCACCGAAATAAGCACATCTTGGACGACGGCTGTGGGCATCATCGATTGCTACCAGGTTGGCCTGTATAGATGCCAGCTCCTTCTTTGTCTTTGCGGTTTCTTTTTTAGCTTTCAGCTTTTGCTTAATACGTCTACGTTTAGCTTTGGTGGCCTTTGGAGAGAGAATATATTCAGACTCCAAGATATTCATTACAGATGAATGTGAGATACATATACCCTCATTCTTTTTCAGAAGCTCTGTATAGTGCTCAAAGTTTGCATCATAGTATTTAGTTCTGTAAAGGTCTATGACTTGTCTACGAATATCATGGGAGATTGTAGTGGCCGGCTTTTTGCCTTTGTTACCGTGTAGAAAGAACTTCTTGCCACTTTTTATATATCCCTGTAACATACGATTTATATGCCTCCTGGTGCATCCCAGTACCATAGCGGCTCTGTTCTTGTTAGCGGTATCAGGGTGGTCAGCCAACCCTTTGATAACTTCGTATTTCTTTTGCTCATTCATTGATAAAACTACCTTTCTGATAAGTCTGTTCCTCCTGTTTAATAAAATGTATAAAGTATTATTCTATCATAAACAGGACATTTTAGTTTGGGGTATATTAGGACTTTATCATATACGGCTTATACCCCATTTTAAGCCATTCTAAAAATAGATTGACAGACTTTTTCGCCTGTTATACAATGAATCTAGGTCAAAACAAGCGTTTTCACCTATCACAACGGCTTAAATGCAGTTGTGAGTACCTTACCTATAAGGAATGGAAACCATTAGGTTTTATAAGATAATTGAAAGGCTTTTTTTCGCATTTCAACTTGTCTCGTGAGTACCTTACCTATAAGTAACACCCCCACTAAGTTGGGCTGAAAAATTATTACAAGTAGCAAGAGATGTTCGTCATTGTCACCTATGATGTGAATGCTAAACGAGATCCTAAGGTGATGAAAACTCTCAGAAAATACCTTACACATGAACAGCGTTCAGTATTTGAGGGGCTTATCACACCGGGACGACTAAAGCATCTAAAAGAAGAACTTAAAAGAATTGTGGATGTTTCTGAGGACTGTATTAATATTTATTCTTTGGAAACTCTTAGATATTCCAAAAAAGAAAGCATTGGAAAACAGGTGTACCATGGGAACATACTATAAGATATCTTATGAAAAAGCTTACAATGGCAGATATTTTTATCCCCGAACAGATTGAATAAGCTCTATCTCATCTGTCTACCAAAGAAGATACTTGGACTCTATCTTTCTGAATTAAGAGATGATTGGAATATTAATGGAGCGAGATACCTTTCTCTACTGCGTGATAGAAAGTACAAACCGGGTATTGTTCAAATCTATGAAATAATAAATTATACAGGTAAAAGGCGTTCTATATCTTCTTTTAACAGTGTTGATCGCCTTATTTTGCGTTGCCTTGCAACATCTTTAGAAAAGTATTATGATTCCATATTTTCTGCTTGCAGCTTTGCCTTTCGTCCGGGACTTGGAGTAGATAAAGCTGTAGCAGCCTTTGTAAGCAATCTAAATAAAGGATTGGATAAATAAGTTTTTACACTGTAGGATTTCAGAGGAAAATATAATGAAAACAAAATAAAGGGATTTTATAAGGTTCTCCAATCAGTCCCTTTCTTGGGAATTTATATCTTTCTCTTTTAGACACACAGCTTGAGTCAATGCAGATTCCATTTTGTCGATACTGTGATGATATTACTATGTTCTTTTCAAGCTTTGATGAGGCAAAGGAAGCCTACACAAAAGTATCGAATATTTTAAAAAATGATTTAGAAATGGATATACATACTCAAAAAAGTGGAATATGTGAAGGAATCAAGCAAAATTACTTGGGCTACAATTTTACTAAAAATAAAAAGGAACATCAGATTCTTGCAGTCAAAAAGAAAAAAGCACCACCACAGATATATCAACATTGGAGTACTACTACCATTCAAAGAATAGATGGAAACTATCACATTATTAATAATGGGATATTAAACAGAAAAGACTTTACACTGCTATTTGAAAATGATCGTGGAAAAAAGTATCTTCCTGTAGAAGCTACCGAAAGTCTGAATGTCTACTCTTCTATTATATTTTCTTCCGATTTCTTCAAATATATAAATAGCAAAAGATTTGTGTGAATATTTTTGACAAGTACGGAGAACTTGCCGGTACATTTGCTCCACCTGAAAGCCTAAATGGTGTACTTACAATGCTAAAGCAGGCTGCAATATATTTAGATGATGAAAAGAGAAAGCTTATAGCAAAAAAGTTTGAGATAGCCTCCCTTCACAATATGCGTTCCAATCTTAAATATTACGAGAGGCATCATTCAAGCGAAAATCTAAAAAATGGTATCTCCTCTTTTTCAGAGTATATAACTGCACTGAATGAAGCGACTAATGTAACAACGCTTTTAACAATAGAAGCTAGAGCAAGGCAGTTGTACTATAGCCTTTTCCATGAAATTATATGTGATTCTGCATTTGAATTCACTAAGAGGACAAGACGTCCACCTAAAGACCCTCTTAATGCATTGATAAGCTTTGGAAATGTATTTTTATATAATCGTGTAGCTACAGAGATTCAAAAAACTTCTTTGGATATCCGTATTGGATTTGTTCATGCCACCAATAGAAGAAATCAAACATTAAACCTTGACATTGCAGATCTATTTAAACCCTTGATCGTAGACCGAGCTATATTTACTATAATAAATCGCCATATGATACATACCTCTGAGCATTTTGAAAAAACAGAGGATGGTGGAATATATCTAAATAAAGATGGAAAGCAAATTTTTATCAATGAACTTGAAAATAAGGTTTATCAAAAGCAAACCGAAGAAAATCAACCACGAAACTATGATACAAGAATTCGTGAAGAAATACATAAAATATTCAGGTTTGTCTGCTATGATGAGAAATACAAACCATTTAAATACAACTAGCAGGAGCATTTATTTGCTCCTATTTTTTTATGTAGGAATCATTATAGAACAAAAAAAGTCTGTCGACCTCTTCTTTTACTTTTCAAATATGTAATTACAAGTACATAATATTATATGTGTTTGTAATTACATTATTTGCTTGATTTTTTTATAATATTCTAATATATAAGTCTTTGTGAGTTCTCATTAATATAAATTTTCTGTTTTTAATATACTTTATTAAAAATAGTACTATATTTTTTGCTTTAATATGCTATTTTTATAGCAATACTTACGACTGCACTTTTTATACAGCAAAACAAAAAAGTCCGTCACTGATTGTATACAATACCAACACCACGGGAAGCCCCCCTTTTAAGCCATTCTTAAAAATACCCTTTTAAGCCATTCTTAAAAATAGATTGACAGACTTTTTTACCTGTAATACAATGATTCTAGATCAAAACAAGCGTTTTCACCTATTACAATGGCTTAAATGCAGTTGTGAGTACCTTACCTATAATGAATGGAAACGTGAAGACAGGTGTCCACTGAAAGTCAATGCTTCCGTAAGTACCTTACCTATAAGGAATGGAAACTAGACGTAAAACTCGCCAACCCATTCATCGTGGGCCATGGACCGTAAGTACCTTAGCTATAAGGAATACACCCCAACCTGTATTTTGATATATCTGTTAATTCTACCTTACCTTTAAACAACAAAAAGGCAGTAGTACCATTTCGATACCACAGCCTTTTTTTCATCGTCTATATTTTATTTTCTTTTCTGATACTGTCTACCTCTTCATTTATTCCTCTAATGTCTATTCCAAATCCTTTCTCACATTTATTTTCTATATCCTTACTTTTCAAATCATTTATATCATTTTCAGAAGAGAAATATCTCTGATTTGATAAATGTACTGAAAAAAAGGTATGCCTTTTTGTATGACCATTTGTTTTAAACACATTCTGAGAACTGTTGATAAATCAATGCCCAGCTGATTACAAATATCTTCATCATCAATTTTTAAATCCCTGTCAATCCTAAACTGTATTAAATCCTGCTTATTCAAATTTCCACTCTTTCCATTATCCAAGCCTCTTCAAATTGTTAATATAATTTACAATAAAATTTTTTAAGTTAATCATACTTACTCTATAGTTGGAATTTCCGTGGTTAAACACATTTCTGATTATTTTAAGAGTGCGGTGGCTTTGCAACAAAGGAACAACCTCAGTTTTAAAATCATCTAACACTATATTTCCAATCCTATCATTGTGAATATATCTGCTTTTTATTTCCAACTTATCACCTTGGTTATTGCTTCCGGGATAATAATAGCGCAAAGCATGATTTTTTAAATCTCTCCATTCTACATTCGGCTCTCTACTTCCTTCTATCAAATGATATACATAAAAAGCCAATTCCTTCCCTCTGTCTTGATTTTCAAACCTGAACTTATTCAAATATTTGTTAAATGCACTGTATTCATCCTCTCCAAAACCTTTCAGTTCTTCACTATTAAAGTATAATATTTCTTTATCTTGATAATAATAAGGAAGCATGGATTCTATAAATGTAAGAGCCTGCTGAATCAATCCTCTGTTTACACACCAGATAATAAGGTCCAAATATTTGGGTCTTTTAGCAGATCACCGTATTCATCTTTTATTTTTTGCTCAAAGATTCCCAATGATGTACCCTTTAATATACTGTTTCCGTCTTCACTTACTCCGGCTTCAAACTCTTCTCCAAGTTCTTTTAATCCCTCAAGGAACGGTTTTGAGTCGGACATCTGTGCACCTAATGAAATCTTTTGCATATGCTTTGTGATTTGCCTTGCAGTATTTTGTACAGCCGGATCCGCTCCGGTTAGATATGAAAACTCATTTTTACTGTCAAAGTATTCCGATAATACATCTGCATTACCGAAATGCAAAAAATCATTTATACCTGAGAAAAAGCTGAAAATATTAAAGGCAGCACTTTGATCTTCTATTCTGCCTGAAGCCATATTTATACCCATTATCATCTTAGGCCTTATTGCTTCTCCCACTGAGAGCAATGAGATAACCGCACCCAGAGCAACTACCACATCCCTTAGTCCTCCATGAGTATCAATATACAGTCTGAACGATCTTTTTTCCTGATTCTTTTGACTTCGTATAAACTCTGCCGCCGTTGCAATAGCCCCCAATTCATCATCCAATAACATTCCTCTTCCTTAGATGCAGGTATCAAAGGAACAGACGGATCAATAACATCTGCTTCCTGAAGTCTATGTTCAGTTGGCAGTTGATTTTTATATAATTTTATAACCTGATAGTTTATTTTATGTTTTCCTTTTTCAGGTGATTCATCAATTCTTTCTTTTAGGTAAGACACTGCACTGTGTATATTACCATTGTTGTCTGTTCCATTCTTTTCATCCATTTCCAAGGTTTTCCTGCTACAAAGCATTATAATATTTACCTCATCTTCAGGAGGCATTCGCTTCAAAAAATAACGTACTATGCTTTCTCCTTGAGATTTGCAGTCATCAATAATAATATCTTTTCCGTCGTTTCCTATACCTTGAAATTGATCTCCGGTTTCCATTCTCGGGTGGTTTCTACCGTTAAATGTGCTGACAGCCATAAGTATTGTGGATGACATAATATATTCCTCCTCTTATAATAATTTACCTACTTTCTCTTTTCATCTTCCATAAGTTCCATTACAGGTAATTTCTGCTCATTAATATCTGTACTACCGGAGTTTAAAATATACCTAGGTTTATTGCCTCCCAATTTTAAATTCTCAGAAAACCACTTTGAAGAAGCCAAGTCATTTATTGCCGGAGTCTGACTCTTATCTTTTCGTTTATCTACCACATATGGGTAAGCTACTTTTGTATTTGCATCCAAATTAGTAAAAACCGTTATATCTAAGATACTTCTCATGGCTTCTATTGATTTTTGAATATCAGAGAGCTCTTCTTTATGAATATTCCACTTCTCCAAATCACTGTATATTTTTTTCGTATACTTATAATGCTCTTGCGTTTCTTCATTTTCATCAACTATACAATCATTGAAAATTCTTTCTTCAAGACTTTCTATCACAATCTTTGCACTTCCAAATCCAAGCGGTTTTCCATGTCCAAGCTTAAAACAAAAATTTCCGTCCGCTTTATTTTCACCCAAACATAATAAAGTAGCCAGTTCATCCAACTGTCTCTGTGTTAGATTCTCAAAATAGACTTTAAATTTAAAGCTTCCCTCATCAATGCCTTCCATTTTTGAGTCGATTTTTTTAATGTCCAAACTTCTGAGGGCTTTGTAATCAGGAATAAAATGTCTATAAAATTTTCTTCCTTTTATATTGCATTCAGCCGTATCATATCCCAAAGAATAATCGTTCACATCTGCATAGAATGGTAGATATGAAGGATGTGGTGTACGCAGTTCAGTAAGATTGTATTTCTTAATTGCTTTATCAATATTACCATCAAATATGGCATCAGTGATACGGATATGGCTACCAAAACCTTCCTCATCTCCTACCATACCAAATAAACTACAAGCTTTACAAAGTTTTTTCACATCATGGCATGGCATTCTGCCTTCATCATTTGTTCCCAAAATTTCATCTATTGATGTTTCATAACGAAATCTTCCAATATTGGCAAAAGAAAAATAGTACTTTACTTTTTTATTTTCACTTTTATTTTTCTTAAACCATATCGGAAGTACAGCATTAGTTGCTTCTTCAAATCTCTTCAAGTCTACTTGTGTGTACCCACTGTGCTGATCTTTGTCTCCAGGTTTTCGAGAACTGACAAATTTTTGATTTGTCTTCTCATCCATATTTTTTTCTGTATTTCTTTTAATTGCTCAAAGCACTTCTCAATAACTTTAGATTCTTGTGATTCTACATTATTTTTTTCAAATATACTTTCATACTTTTTTCTATTAATATATTCGCCGATACAGTAGTAACCTAATATATATCCGTCTTTTTCATCCGCTGAAGTATCAAGTACTCTATATTGAGGTATTCTCTTTCCCTGCCTATTTTCAATATTCTCAACTACCCCTTTAAAGTAAACAGCTTCACCATAATTACCAATAACATCACTATAATTTACCGTTATCCCATTATCAAACGGTTTTGCACCATATTCTTCTATTGGAAGCAAATATCTTGTAGCTGAGTATAATTCCCATTTTCTATTTTCTTTTACCAGTAATCCGGGCAAAAAAGGGCTCTTTGTCCTTGCAGTAACATATTGCCCACTTCTTGCAGTAGAATAGCATGAATCTGTCAAGGCCTCATAAATGCTGCGAAGAGGACCTCTTATCGAGCTTCCGGGTATCACAGGCTTATCCCCAACTTTAAAAAAATGATATGAAAAATGTTTTATCTCCCTGTTTTTCGTATTCTTTTCTTTTCTATCTTCTATCTCTTCTTTTTTCAACACATCCGGAATCAATAATGGAGTTTTGGGATATATACGACAAACAAAAACTCCTGTATGACTTTCGAGCTCTTGTTCCTGTTCTTCTCTATTTACTGTTTTGCTTCCTTCTGAAAAAGTATATGGATTTATAAAGAAAATTTTATCGCTGCTCTCATACTTATATTTTATTTTGTTATTTTTCCCATTCCACTTATTTTTATATTCGGGCATCCTTATTCTCCTTTCAAATCCTTACTATATTCCCTTTTATCAGCACTTTCAAAGTCAACCAAGCGGTAATCTCTTATAAACGCTTGACCTGATTCATTATCCACTCCAAAATAATGACGAATTCTTATTGCGGCTCTGTCTAAATCCGCTATATCTTTTGGAAGATTATAACTTCCGCCGGCTGTTGTATTCATTACCCCGGGAGCTTTGTTTGACCTGCTTGTATCAATGTCAAGAAGCTGTACTTCATCAAAGTAGTCCACGCCTTCTTCTTTGTTGTCATCTTCCTTCTGGCATCTATAACTGAAATCTTTTCCTATATCACTTCTAAAGAGCTTCCATTCTTTGTTCTTGTCAAAAACACGAAGTTCCAGCAGCTTATTCACGTTTTTAATAATGTCTTTATTCCAAATACCTATATCAAATTTATCCGTATACTGTGCAACAAAGAATGTACCGTCTGTAGCATCAGGAAAGTCTTCATTTATCTCATTTAACACTTTTTCTATATCATTATTTTTGACCTGTATGTGTTCCATCCTCTGTCTCCTTTTTTCCAATCAATGCTTTCAAAGTCTCATATAGCTTGTCAAATACTACAGAGTTTGTTTCACCCTCAAGCTTACCTTCGTTCAGTTTTACTCCGTTTATTTCCAGTATGGAAAAAATACCTCTTCCCACAGATGTTGCTCCTCCGACTGCCAAATATCCTTCATGGAGGTCGGTTAATGTGGCCGACAAAGCATTGATAAAATCATCCGAATATACCACAGCTGTATTATAAGGATCTCCAAAACTTATATCCAATGTAGTTTCCCCACCTATATATATTTTCTCTGTAAACAATGCGCCTTCTGCAGTACTTCCAAGGAATCTGTCGATAGCATTTCTTGACATTTTTTTAAACTGCCCACCTGTCAGTTTGCTTTCATTAAAATAAATAAGTGACTTCTCTTTTACTTTACTGTTTACAGTACCGAAATAATAATAAGTTTGAATATCATCTTTACCTCTTTCAAATTTTTTGACCTTACTGCAATCAATCAGCTCTTCCATTCTATGGCCTATAGCTCCTGCCCAAGTGGTGCCGGGAATAACCGCCACCTCTTCCGATCCGTTCTTATCAAACTTTATGGTTGTCAGCTGCTCTTGATCAGGAGAAGATTCCTCATCACTGCATTCTGTGCTGTATCTTCTTATAGAAAGTCCTCCTTCCAATCTTAGTTTTAATGAAAGCTTATTATTATCTTTTAATGTCCATTTTTTATCTTCATTTAGAGTCTTTAGCATATCTTCATATGAATCGCCAACTTTCCATGACTCGTCATCAAAAAGATTGAATTCCAACCAATCCTCTATACCATTATCAGGATTTTTTACAAGTTCAAAGCTTCTTCTGATGATTTCTACATCACATATTTTGCCATATCCCCTGGTAGTCTTTGCACCGAATCTGATATCCGTTTCTTTCCAGATTTTTGCAATATTTGTCAGCACTTCATCAGCTTTTACTTTTTCATTTATGTCCGATTGTTCCTCGGATATCTCTATAAAAGTTTGAAACTTACAATCACCTTCCAAAATTTCCCGGTCAAATTTTGCCTGTTTTTTTGCACTTTTATACTCATTTAGGGCAACACCGTCCCTTTGAGAAATACGGTATTTAGGATTTCCGTCCTTATCTTTATTATCTCCTACTAAAGTGGCATCATAAAATATGATTCTACTCTCTATAATATCGTTGTCACTCTTAACCTTATTTCCTGTATTGGTTGATGAATATCCAAAGTAATACTTCCACGCCTTCTCATCCATAATCCCCTGACAGGCTTCTCTAAGCACTCCGGCTACAGCACTTCCAGGAATATAAGGAATCCCCCTTGCATCACGTAAAATATCCTGATCTGTAATATCATTTCTTCCACTGCCGATACATAAAGGAGAGTCCGGTTGAAAGGTTATTTTTAAATAATGTTTTTTTATAATTTTTCCCATTTCACTGCTCCTACTAATTAAATTTTTTCAAATACTTTTGATTTGCCAACAACTCAAGCATCAAGTTACCCCACCAACCAAGAATATGTGAATTAACTTTTTTCTCATCCGTCAGTTGGCATAACAAGCTGTATATTCTGCATTTTTCCGATTCATTATACTTATCCGTGTTTGCTCCAAGTATCTTTTTAATATCCAAACTGCCTAAATCATTTTTATCAGGTAGCTTTGTCCCGAAGAATCTCTCTGCAACTTTTCCGATCTCATTTCTTTCCGTATCACGCTTTATAGATACAATACGTTTTGCAAAATCAATATACTTCTCATTTGCAACCGATTCACTGTCAGGTAAAGTCTCTTTTACCATAAGATTCACACGCCCTATGGTAGATGGAGACATGATAAGCTTTGAATTGTCTTTATCCATTTTTACAAGCATATCTTCAAGTATATTTTGGTAAAGTACTTTATATAAGCTCTGTTTTAATATCTCTTTGACCTCATCATTAATATTAGAAAGCTCATTATCAGCTTTTGTAGATTTATTATCTTCATTATCCACTTTTAATTCGTATGGAAGTTCATCTCCTTTATAAATACTGACCTTCCCGAAGCCCTCTAAATTTCGTTCGCCTACATAATAATTTTTGATATCGACATCTTTCTCTGCTTTATATACAAATGTAGAACCTGACTCTATTCCTGCAATAGGAACTTTTCTAAGATTCCAAACACCCGAATAACCATATATCATTGCAGGCTGTATGGAACAGAACGGGTAATCAGTCTCTCCTATTTGAATATCTTCATCCGCTTTTTCATTTAATAAGCCAAGCTGCTCTCCTATAATTTTATATACCTTCTTCGGCTCCTGTGTATATCCGTAATCATCAGAAAAAATACCTCTTGAAGCCAATGAAACATATATCAGCTCGCCTTTTTTAACATTAAAATCATTGATTATGTCGGTATTTAGCGATATAATACGGCATTTCCCATACTGCGCAGTCTTTGACTTTCCGAAACTGAAATTTGTCTTTCTTAAAAGGTTCAAAATAAGTTCATAATCCCTTCTGCCGCATATAATATTTCCTGCAAAGATTTGTCCTTCTTTCAATGCAGTCTGTGAATACAGCAGGGCATCATCACCTCTTCTGTGGTGATAGATGACCCTTTGCTTCGGCTCACAATCTAAAATATTCAAAGCACCGGACTTATTTGATTTTTCAAGGTATAAATATTTGCCTTTTAATTTCTTTGGTTGATTTCCGTTTGCAGGATTATAGTCATCACTGCTATAACCTTGATTCTCTGAATATTTTAAGCTGTTTACATATTTCTTGCTTTTTTTCATCTTGTTTAAGAATGAAGGTGCCGGATAAAAATTATGTTTTCCATCTGAAATATTAAAATCAGAATATATGGTATCTCCGTTTAAAAACAAACGAACAAACTCTTCATCATCTGCACTGTTACCCTCTATACCAAGATAGCTTCCTGCCAAAGTCCCCAACACAGACTTACCGGAAATATACTTAAGTGTAGTATTTTTATCATCTCCACTGATTATCAATGGCCCAAGATTTTCAAAAAATACAGTAATATTAAGTTTTTGATTTAAATCTTTATTTATTTCTACATTTTCAACAATTTTAATATTATCTTTTGTATCGGCTGCTTTATCCTCTGCCTTAAACTCGCATTTTACACATCCAAGTCCACGATTTCTATTCATACCTATATGACGAAGTGACTTACATATCTGTTTTAATTTATCTTCTTGACCATCCGGGTATTCTACCTTTGCAATGAACTCAAGTCTGTTTTCTTTATCAAAAGGTGAAAATTGATGGATGATTCTTGTAAATCTAAGTGAATTATCATCCGCAACACCGTTTTCCATCCTTGTTTGCGCCTTCACATCGGAAAAAAGATCCAGTACTTCATAAGGTGATATATATTTTTTAATTTCTTTGTTTTCTTGTAGAAGTTTCAGACCCACCTTTATCTGTTCATATCCTGATATATACGCATTCTCAATTTTGATACCCTTTGTAGAGTCATCGCCGCTTACTCCAAACAGATAATTTAAAGGATCTGTAGATCCTTCCCACAATCCTGCGTCTCTTAAAAGCTTCGCACATTCTCTTAAACACCCCCTTCAGTCTTCTTGCCGGTATAAAAGGAATTCCAAGGTCATCATGCTCTACCTCGGAGTCAATAGTTCCATAGTATGAATATCCGTTTCCCGAACATAGATCAGAGTACAGTGTAATATGTATTTCACCTTGTTTTTTATTCTGCATTTTCTTCTTCCTCTTCTTTTGCCTTTCCATATCCCGTATCATACATACGTACAAGATCCTTTAGGAGTTTCTTATTATTTATAAAATACTCAACACTCTCAATATCCGATCTAAATCCTATACTTTCCTTTTTATCTTTGGACATATGAGCTATAATTCGTCTAAGCTCTGTTCTTAGTGCTGTTTCCGAAAGCGATACGGGGATTGCCAAACCTTTAATATTGCTTCTGCCAAGAAGTGAAAGCTTTGTATGGAAGTCTTCAACATCTCCCAATGTAAGGAGATTATCCTCTTTCAGCTTTTCTATTATTTTTTTATTATCAGCCTCTTCTGTTGCTTTTCCTTTTTCCCAAGGCGGCAAGTTTTTATTTTTTACAGGTTTATAGTGATAAGATGTCTTTTCTTCAACATTACTTTCCACCAACCAAGGTCTTGAATTGTCATTATCTCCATTTTCTTTACGAATATCACTTAACTTAAAGCCTATTCCGCCCTGACAGTACTCAAAGTCCATAAGATTGGCCAATGTCAAGCCATTATCCTTCATATAATTTTTGCAGGTGTCCTCACAGCACTGTTCGGCAATACGGTATGCATCTGAGAATGGTGTATGACTGTGGAAAATAGCCGCTCCCGCACATGATGAATATGGTGAAGGTATCTTTGAAAGATATTCTTTGATAAGCTCATAAGATTCGTCGGCTCTACATATGATAGTCATCTCATCTCCGGCTCCGATTAAGATTCTGCTTCTAAAATGTTTTTTGTCTGAGGACTGCTGCTCATCTTCTTTTAACATATCCTTCTTTCTGTCATCAATAAAAGTTTTCTGTATTTTCTTAGAAAATTCTCTAAGTAAATTTACGCAGTCGTCATAATTTTTCTTCCCCTGTAAGCATGCCTGTACCTTTGCACCCATAGCATTTCCGTCAATATAAAATATTGCCAACATACTGTCCTCACCCTTTGTCTCGGCCACGATATTGTCTAATATCGTCTCACCCATCTCATCACCATGCTTACCGGCTTCTTCCCAATATTTTTTCAGCTTGGCATTGGTCTCTGTAGAACATTTAAAATATGACTTTCCTGAAGCACTGATATCTTTCGGTGCATGATCATACATATAAGTCAAAGGCATTGATGATACCGGAGATGTCTGTACTATAGGCAAACTTCCATATGGCTGTGTACAAAGTGCAGTGCTTTCACGAAATCTGTGCCTTTGATACAGCCTCTCATAATCTCCCGGATTCTTAGAATCATCACTATGGTAGTTATCTTCTCTAATGTTTCCGATATATGTGGCAACTACTCTTAAAGTTCCTATCTCTTTTAATATTTTCTTTGTAAAAATCTCTGTGGTCTTTTTCATTGCTTCTTTATTCTTATAAAGCATCAAAAAATTTCCACCTCCGTCATAGACAATCTCACCTATATACTGATTACCATTCATTCTCTCTTCAAATTCCTTGAAGCTGAATTTCTTAAGTTTATCTTCATTCGGATCATACTTAAAAATAGCATCACTACCTTTAAATCCTTCATTTATAAAATCTCTATATGTCTTTGCGGCATCATATAAGTAATCTTCAAATAAATCTCTAATTATTAAAGAAGCTCCCACAATCTCCTTTAATTTTGAACTCTTATAAATAAATTCCTGCTTTCCTCGTATGTCATACATACATAGTACATAATCTTTTTCAGCCATAGCTTCTCCTTTAACAATATCACTTTTAAGACTTTGGTATCAGATCTGTTCAAACATCCCGAATCCTTGAGAATTCCTTGAGCCCAAACCTGTATCATATAAAAACTGCAAGCTTTCTATATCCGACTTTAATGTAAAACTTCCTTTCCAAGCTGTTATAAATATTTCTCCTCCGAATTTTGTTACGTATTTATTTCTTGCTACGTTAAAATCCTTATGTGGAAGTAAAAATATTCCTGTACTGTTCTTTTTTCCTACTACAGCTTTAAATTTTCTTTGAAAGTTCTTTGTTAAGTAGTAATTAAAGTATGGATCTGTCGGTTCAAGATAATTTGTTTTTGTTTTCTCCCCTTCCCGATATGCAATATCTACACAAACAGGTGACAGCATTCTGATTTCCAACTCTTCATCCAATATCTTGGTATTGGTCACTTCATATCGAATCAGAAAAATTCTCTGTCCTGCCAGTTCAAATACTTCTTCATTTTCCAATGCCTGCGCAAGTACCTCACAGAAAAAAGGAACAGGACTTCTTATTTCCCACTCTATAACATTGTCAAACATTATTTTAGAACCCGACACTTGAAAATGACCCTTCAACAAGCTGAATACAAAGAGTTTAAAACTTTGTCCTTCGGTTTGAAATCCTTTATTATGCAAAAAATCGGAGAATTCGGGATATTCAGAGAGTCTTTTATAAATGAATCCCTGTAGAATATGATGATATGAAATAGGTAATACAAGCTTATCCTCTATCTGAAAATATAGTTTAAATTCCATGTCTGCTCCTTTATAAGCTCTTTTTTAATATCTTCTAAACTGCACAAATTCAAAAAGCATCTCTTTATGATATTTTCCGTCATCATCTTTCCACTCTTTGACATTACGTTTACTGCAAGCTGCAACTACGTCTATACCTTCATTTTTTAAAAGATTTGCCAATCTGAATGATAGAGTGAATTCCCCCTGTAAAAGTACCACCTTATCATTAAGCGCTAATATTTTTTCTTTATATTCATTTGCCATGGCATCCAACTGTTCTTCCGTATACGCCGGATCTACAGGAGGGAAAGGAATCTCCTTGATATCTCCATATATACTTGCTTCTTCTTTTTGTCTTTCGTCCCACATATCATATGGATGATTGGTAAAGTTAATCATGACTTACTCCTTTTATTTTATATAATTTTTTCCATAAAAATATCCGACAAAAAGGTATTGCGGATATTAAAATCAGATTTTTCAATTTTGTGCTTTTTTATAGTATTTAATATAATATCCCTCTTACTGTTTTTAGCTTATCCATTTTCAAAAGGTACTTATTATATTAAATAAAGTTATCATTACCAATAATTGAACTTTTAAAATATTACGTTTTTTTGTTATATAGCTAATCATATAACCGTTCAGCTACTATCTTAATTGGTAAACCATTAAGTATACCTGAATATTATAATAAGTTTTTCATAATAAAATGTCAACTGTCATCTCATTTGTATACAATGTATCTTATTATTGCACTTTTTTATATTATGTATTTTTGTTATATACCCTTTAGAACAAATTTAAAGGAGAACCAAATTGAAATCATTTGGAAATATTTTTATATGTAAATAAAAAGTCTGTCGCTGACTGTATACAATCACGACACACTAAAAAGTCCTATTTTAAGCCATTCTTAAAAAAATAGATTGACAGACATTTTTGCCTGTAATACAATGGTTTCAGGTCAAAACAGTAGTTTTTACCTATCACAACGGCTTAAATACAGTTGTAAGTACCTTACCTATAAGGAATGGAAAATATTTATACTCCACCAATAACCGGTTCTGTTACATATGTAATTACCTTAAATATAAATAATAATATCTATACAAGTTATATATACTCTATCTTAATTTCCTCCAGTAATTACGTAGTATATTATCTAAACAAAAATAAAAAAGGGGCTGTGAAATAAGTACCTAAAAGAAATAGGACCATTCGTTCATACGAAAGATCCTATTTTTTTGTGGTAAAATTAATTTCAGTCATTTATACACAATAATTGCAAAAAGGGAAATTGGAAAAAAACTCTATAGAGTTTTTTTCCAGCCCCTTATAAAATAATTATTTTAGGACATAATCATTTATGCTTGACATCGTATGTTTTATGTTTAATTACAAATCAAGAACTCATGATAAGCCAATATACTATACTTGCAGAAAATATATTCAGCAAAATATAAGTTATTGTCCAAAATATAGCTCCTATTAATGCAATTTTCCCTATCGAATTCGCTTTTTTTAGGATATGTATTTTTCCAAACAAAATATAATGCTAATCCTATAATCGGCATGCAAAAAGCTAAAATATTTAAGCCAATGCTCGACTTATCTTGTGGATTGTCCACATTATCTGCTTCCAGATTTTGGTAAGCTGAGTTTGTTTGCACTTCTATATCTGAATTATCTCTTATAATATTATCATTTCTTGTCATCTGTTGAATATAAGCCGAAGATCCACATACACTCAAACGCCAGAGCAAAATAAAAGTACAAATTTCGTATACAAAATAAGCTATTTGTGATATATAACTACTAAAAATATTTTTAAATCTAAATCTGATATATTGATTAATGTATTAAACAAATCGAAAACTATTATTATCTTTCTTATAGTAATTACAATAAGAAGAAATCCAAAAACTGAATAAGGCCTTTATTTTTTTATTTTGATATTAAGATACATAAAATTATAAATACTATACAATCAACAATAAAGTTCATTATAAGATTAGAAGATAAAAACAGTTTTATCACTGAATCAGGCATATAAATATCTAATTGATTATTTGTAATAATGCTGACCATATCAACCATGCTTAATATAATAATAACTAATTTAGGTAAAAGCAAGTAAGAACTTATTTTTTTGAATTTACTTTTATAAGTCCCCATATCATTATAAAACTAAGTATAACAAGGCTAAAAAAATAAAATAAATTTTTTTCTTGTGATAGAAATAGAAGCCTCTAGTGTAAACATTAAATTCCATATTATTCTTGACAATACATATATACCAGCCGAAAAATAACCCTATTATTCTAGCTAAATCAATCTTTACTTTATTATCCAAATTTATGCATCTCCTTCTTTGTGTATATATAATTTTTACAAAACAAACACATTTACTATCGATTTAACCTAATTATTTCTCATAGTTTGAAGAAAAGTAAACGTATTTCTCCACTTAACAATAAAATCTATATTTTTTTATCACATTCTCTATTAAGAATTGACACTTTTTTTACATTAAAAACTTGCACTAAGATTATCCCTAATGCAAGTTTTTACTTAAATTATATTTTACAAAAAGTCCCTTTAATTATTTAAAAGACCTTGTTAATCTTATATTTTTCTTTCTCAATATTGTATTTTTTCAACTCGTTGATATAGGCTCCTTTTGATACTTGTACATCATTTACTTCATAAACCTCAGCCTCACCATCTAAATGCTTATAATATGCTGTACTCACCCAAACTCTGTTATCATTACTATCTAATATAGAGAGACTGTTGGTATCCCAGCTGGCATTACTGTTACTGGTTGAAATATATCCACCTTTAAGAACGTTAAATCTCCAATCACTTACACCCGGGTCAATTACAATCTGAACAGGAGTTTCATTATTTAAAGTGTATATACCTGTAATGAAACCATTATCTCTATCTCCTATTATCAGCTCCTTACTACCATTTCCATTTATATCTATAAAATCATAAACAGGATCCTGTGCATATCCGGCTTCGTCGTTTCTCCATTTATCTATCACAGATGCATACTTTTCCATATAATAGCTGTCACTTTTTTCAGTACTTGCATTTTTTGTTTGTACTACTCCGTTTACAGTCCATGCCCCTGAATTATTTACACTGTAATTGTCAGGTGTAGTAGTATTGAGCATACAATAACCTGAACCGTCAAAGTAGTAACACTCAGCTATTCCGTCAGAATTACCGTCTATCCACTGCCATGATGATGACGGCCAAGTACCGTTACCGTTATCATACCACCAACCGGTATTATTTTTAACCCAATTACCTGCATATGCACTTATTGTCATTATGCAGCTGAAAGTTGTTATCGCTGCTGCTAAAATTACTTTTCTCATCAAACATCTCCTTAATATTATTTTTTATTCACATTTACCATATTAATGATTATATAAATTTAATCTAAATGATATTCATTCTATTTTAAGTCTTGTGAATGCAAATTTAAATTCTATATTATATAACAAGGATGAAAATACTGTATAACATATTACACCCTTTATAAGATATTTTTTTATTTATAGACTTTTTCTTCATATTCTCATTAATAACATTAAAAATTTCTCCTATTATTTTTTTATGCCTTATTCCAAAAGAACTTATGTTTAAATTGCTATCTAAAAATAATAATAATTTTTCTAATAAATGTTATTAAATCAAGCTCTACTCAACAGGGCAACTACTTTGTTCAAAATGTACCAAAGAATTTTCGGGACAAGTTTCCGCAATAAAATTATAAAACTCTTTACGAGCGTCATCTTTTGAGCCGGTAACCGCTCCGGCATAAATCATACTAATATCCGATATTGACCCAAATGGATATTTTAATAAAGAGCTTCCATCACCTCGTAGCCACTCATCACCATCCCTTATCAATCAACCACTTTAAGGATAGTTTCTGCATGACCAAAAGGAAAACAACAAATGAAAAAACACCACATTCCGATTCACTGCCAGCCGGTACATCTCAGTTATTAACTGTAATTGTTGCTGATAAAATTAATCAACGACAACGTATCAGAAGTTTAAAATCTTTAATTGCTTATGACTTATCAACTTTATATAAGCACTATGCTTATTAAAGTGCACTTAAATCTTGCAGTTATCAACTTTTCAGCTTAGAATTTGTGCTTTGCACAAATTCATCTTTGTTTTCAACGAAGATTGCAAAAGAGCTTAGCAAGTTTCGCAATTATCTATTTATAACTATTGAATATTAAGTTCATCAAATCTTAAAAATCCCAGTTGTGGAGCATCGCTTATGGTAAAGTATGCGTTATATTTCTTAATTGGAACATACCCTGAATTAGCCTGATAACGCAAAAACATCACGGTGATTTTTAACTCTATTGCCCTCTATACTTAATTGAATATTTTTTTGTCGGACAGATAAGAATCGCCGGCAGCGCCAAAACTTCCACCAGCCTGAACCCAATAAGTATCTCCTTTTAAAGTTCCATACTTTGCAAATTCTTGCATATCAGTTTCATTACTTGAGCCTGTAAGATCTTTCATTATGGACATTAGATTGTCCTTGCTTACTACATTGTATAAATCATAACGACCTGAACGTTTTTTTCACTTATCCTACTATCTTTTTTTAAAGTATACATAAGCATAGGTAATGAGTGCTTTATCTGCGGAAGAGAAGTTTTTCTCTTTTTTTATTAAGACCCGAACTGATAGGATTATTGTCATAAAAAAATCATCAAATACCAAGTTGCTTATAAATAACATATAATCCTTATCATATTCATAAGAGTCGCTGCTTAAATTCCCTCATCAATCCAATGTCCGTTAGAATTTACCTTATAGCCGTCCGGTGTTATAGCCGATCTTAAAGGATAGCCATAATCAGTCATATAATACCAATATCCTTTACCCTCGTATTCTACATATACCCATTCATTCCTTGCACGTTCACCGTTATCTTTTTTTCAAAGTAGTATCCTCCGTCATCTTTTTTTCCAGACCTTCTCCGATTGCAAAGGTCGGCATAGCACTTGCCATTACAAGTAATGCTGCCAATAACATAACACATAATTTTTCTCATAAAAACCCCTTTCTTTGCTTAATAAATATGGTACTGATATCAAAAATCCTTTTATCGTACCGCCTATATATTACAAACAAGTTTTTTCCTTAAGACAATGAGCAAACCTTAAGTCTAGTATTTTATCCTTTAATTAACTCGACTTTTTGACAGGCAGTGTACCAAAAATTTATACCGTCACCCTCAATCCAACAATGTCCATATGAACTATGTCCTTCTTTGTATATCATGTTTCTCTCCTTTATTTACATAATAAAAATAATATTGAATAGTATATATTTTAGTTGCTATTATAGGTATGGGGTAAGTTCACCCCATACTAACTTATCATTTTACCCATGCCCCGTCAGCACCTAATCTGTAGCCGTCTATTGTTGTATTCAAAAGCATTTTTCCTCCACTACCGTCCGTGGCGGTGCTTAGATAATACCATTTTCCTGATACTGCTCTCCAACCTGTGACCATCTTTCCGTTGTTACTACCTTCATCTGTATTCAAATAGTACCAACTTCCGCTTATATTCAGCCAACCTGTAAACATATATCCTTGTGAATCAAAGAAATACCAACTGTTGTTAACAAGCTTCCATTCATTTCTTGGATATGAGCAGTCACTGTTCTTTATCCACCATCCTTTGTTGTCTCTTTGCCATGATATACTTCCCTGTGGTATAGAAGTTGAGTTATGAGAAGCCTTAGCAGCACTGCCGCCGGAGTGTGAGCCTCCTCCTCCGCCTGATCGTGAGCCTCCGCCACCTCCACCACCGGAACGTGAGCCTCCTCCGCCTGATCGTGAGCCTCCGCCTCCGGATGATGAACCACCTTTATCTTTCTTTGTAGTATCGGTTGCTGTATTTCCTATGTTATTTCCGGTATTACTATTTGTATTACCTGCATTTGTTCCGGCAATATTATTACTGTTTCCGATATTCAGATTACTAGCACCTGTATTATTTCCGCCATTACTTGTACTTGAATTTGTATCTGTATTATTTACTACATTATTGCCGGAATTAGCTGTATTATTACTTGAACTTCCTGTATTTGGTGCAGTATTGTTATTATTGCCGCTATTTACTCCATTATTATTCTCAGGTAATTTATTGTACTTAGCAATTATAACTGTATCTGAGAGAATATTGCTGTAATCACCTTCCCAATCTACAAATTCATACCCTTCTCTATAAGGCGCTTGCGGTGCAAATGCAGGATTACCTTCTTCTACTATCTGAGTTGATATTATATTGTTATCATCTGTCTTAAATGTAACTGTATATTCTATCGTAGCAGGAACTCTTTCAAAGAAGAACATTTGTGCCGGATGTTCATGCCAAATATATTGTTGTACATTTGTACCGTTTGCTGTTTGGCCTCCGGTTATATCCACGACTTTACCTGAATTCTTATTTACAATTCTGTATGTTCCCTCAGTATCATTGTTTTTCACAATATACCAGCTTTCACTTGGATTATAATGCCTTTCCCAGCTGTATATATTTGCTCTGTTGCTCAAGGAATACCATACTACATCCATATATTTATTATTGAATGTATTCTTTATTAGAAATGTTCCGTCTGACTGCTTCTCAAGCTTCCAAATCTGTGTTGAAGGTAAATTAGGTGAATTATAATCATAGAGGTATATATTTTTACCGTTTGCGCCACTTGAATCTGACTCGGTAGTAATAACCTTTGATACATCAAGCTTTGAGCGAATTATATATGTAGCATTATCTTTTAAATCATTTGCACTTGTTTCTTCTACATTTGGAAAATCATGCTTTCAAGATAGAATCTTTGTGCTGTAGATTCATTAGGATAATATTGATAAATATTATTGCCGTCAGTAGCATCTCCGTTTCTTACATCCAATGAATATCCTGAATGTTTAGCAATAAATCTATATCCACCACCGTTTCTTACTATGTACCATCTTTGGTTGTCATTTCCCTGTACATAGTCCCACATAATCGCATTCTTTTCATTGCCGTATGAATATGGTCCACCTAAGATATCAAGAAGTTTTCCACCTTGCTTTGTTTTTACGATAAAACTGTCATCACTTTGACGTTCAAGCGTCCATACATAATCACCATATGTAAAATAATCTTTTAAACATACATTCTGTCCGTTTGTATTTCCGTCACCTTCCCAGCCTAAGCTTCTACCTTCTGCCACATCTGAACGTATGGTATAGTCGCCGTCTGCTATATCATCATCACTTCCACCTACAGGTCCCGGGATATGGTCAGGTATAACAGGATCGTCAGGTCTTAAATAAATATATCCTTGTACCCATGTTCTTGCCTCTGTTGGATTGAGATATCTGTTGGCAGAAAATACATGTCTGGATACAAAATTATACTCCGAAAGTATTACTGAGCCATCTCCTCCAACAGCTTCTACTATGGCTACATGTCCTGTCTCATATGCATGATTATTTGGTGCAAAACAGGCAATAGCTCCCAATTTAGGTTCGTTTCCATAAGGATATGCTCCTGAATTTAGATTGTATGCATAAAAATCTTTTGCATACCTGTTTGAAATATTAGGCCGATGCCCAAGTATTTCATAAGCCCTTCCCCAAACATACCATGTACATTCTCCAATAAGATTTGGATAATATGCAAAAGGATTATATGCCCCATTATAATAATAAACATTTCCATATTCAGGAGCTGTAGTTCTCCTAGTAAATCCTCCCCCTGTATTTAATAAACTTGCCATTCTAAAACTTGCTATAGATGGAGTTGCAAATTTGGATATATCTAAGTCTTCATCGATATTTAAATTCTCATATCCTTCCAAAAACTCTTCATTATCCTGTTGTTCTATTCCTCCATATGCAACTGTTTGATTAGCAAAAAAACTATTACTATAGATAATAGGATTGCTATAATTTTATTAATACGTTTATTCATTTTATCCCCCTTATAATCAGTTCTGTTTTTTTAAATTAATGCGCTTCCTACTACAACATATATATTCCTCCAATATTATATTTACTTGTTTAACGTAGCAATATCTGCCCTCAAAATATAATATTATTTTAGCTTTTTTTATATAATGTACCATCCCAATAACTTACATATCCCTGTGTAATTTTAGTGTAAGTACTATAATCCTTATATTCATCAACATTTTTACGGATTTGTATATTAAATTTACAATAAAAAAACCACGGAGAAAACCGGTGGCAAAATCAATTTTATAAAATTATATTTAAATACAATTTAGTATAATAAAAAAATAAAACCAGAAGTGATGCATAGACGGAAAAAGTAAATCTTGTTGTTTCTCATAACCGAAGCTAATTTTCTCTCTTCTTTATAAATCAGACATACAAGCCATACTATAACAGCTATTACATTTACACCTATAACCATCATATATGAAGTCGAATTATTGAAACACATAATTGTATATAGTGAGGTAACAGATGCTATAAAGGGTGCCAGCAACAAAAAAGATCCTGCACATTGTGCATTGAACTCTATCGCATATGGTGATGTGGAGGAAAACCATAAATATGAATACAGTCCTATAAGCACAAGACAAAACATAGGTGATATGTTTCCCATTACATTATAGCTTGAAAATCCATACATAAATGAGAACAGTATTCCCATAGATGAAAAGAATATATTTACAGCTATATGTATGTTGTTGGCTATAACACTTAGCCTGGTGATTTTTAATGTATCCGGATTTTCCTCTATATCATGGAAATCCTTCATAGGCTCTCTCGTAAACAATAAGAAGCTGTTTACAAATACCAGTATCAACACAAATAACAGAGCTGTATTTGCAACTATAGAAATCCTTTGATAATATAAAAGTATCAAGGTTTTCCTGTGCCTTCAAATAGCTGTATAAAGCTAACGCACATAGAGCACCTGTTATGTTGCAAAATAACGAATAACATATATGGCTTATTCCAAGATCATATCTTCCGTACCCCTGTATTATTCTGTCTCTATCACCGTATTTAGCAATCATATATATGTCTTTATAAGTTAATTTTTCGTGGTTCTTATTGTTTGTATTGTAAATAAACACTGCAATACCTGTATCGATAAGCCCGAAAAGCACTGTAGATACTGCAATAAATAATGTCAAAAAAGAAAACAAGGCAGATGAAAGATTCTTCATCCAAAAGAATATATCTATTGCTGAAATCCTATAAATACTGAATATTATTGAACCGAGGATCAAACAAACAAAACATAGGAATATATAGTTCCAATTTTCTTTTATACTGTTTATATACCTGTTTTTTACATTCGTATTTGTTTCATCAAAAGATTCCACAGTATCATTGATGTCTGATATATCTTCCGTCGCTACTGTCGGTTCTTTAATATATTCCAATTCTTCCTCATATACTACAATATTTTTGTGGCTTGACGGTAATTCACAGTTCTCCAAACCGTACTTTAGCATACGCAAAGAATAGGATTTATAGTCATCTTCTTTTAACCCTTTATAATCGGGAAAAATCAACTTTTCACGTTCAATAAACTCCCTTACTCTCTGAAACCCCAGTTCTTCATCTTTGATTGTAAAATATGTGTCAAAAAACATATCTTCATGGCTTTCAAGTTCCTTATATCCCTTTCTCTTTCCACGTTTTATCTCACTGATTCTGGGTTCCACCATATTTCCGGGTCTTACTTTATCTATAACAATACACAATGGGGCTGTCGGGAAATAAGCATTTCTACTTCCCACAGAACTAAATAAAAATATCCTGACAAATACAAGGCATTTTGCTTTGTGACTTTGTCAGGATATTTTATTTTTCTATAATGCTGTCTATTTTTGGGCATAAAATCCCCTTGGCATAAATTTTGCTTTTGCATTTTTTCTTATGCTGTTTTCTCCTGTATTTTCCCTTCAAATTTCTTTAGTTTTGCATGGAGAAAACGATGATATTTATTTATATTTCTTCCTATTGCAAAAAGCATAAATTCTTTATATACCTTATCTGAAGAACGATAATTAAAGCGTCGGAAATCTTCATTCTCTTTAATATCTCCAAAATGACCTTCTGTTTGAATAGAGCGTGTCTGTCGTTTCAGAATTCCTTTTTCACTCTGTATATTAGCATGTGACTTCTCTCGAAGCTCTTCCCATACTGCATTGATCTTCATTACTTTATTCTTATCAACATCTTTATCAGGATTATATTTATACAGGCATTTAGGCTTATGTTCACATCCACTACAGTCAGAACATCCATATACTTCATATGTTTGTGTATAACCGTTCTGTTTTTTCTTCTCTGTGTTGATATGTCTCAGTTCACGACCGTCATGACAGATATAGACTTGCTCGTCCTCAAATACCGTTGTCTTCATGTTGTAGTATTTACCTATATCTTTACTGTATGCTCGTGTTTTTCGCTTTTCATGATCCTGTAGTTTTATATAACTATCTATCTTATTCTCTTCCAGATATAATAGATTCTTCTCACTACAATAGCCGCTATCTGCTGTCACTTCTTCCAGTACTTCTCCAAATGCTTTCTTATGTTTTTCAAGGACAGGAACCAGTGTGTTATAGTCTGTACGATCATTACTTACATAACCATCGTACAATAAAATAATTCTCTACTGCTATCTGTACATTGTATGCGGCTTTAGCTGCCCGTTCAACATATGATCTTCCTTCATTCGCATAAAGGTTGCTTCCAAATCAGTTTTGGAGTAGCTGTTTCTATCTTTCCCCATGATTTTTAAAAACATTCTTTATAGCCCATTAATCGCTGTCCACAATGTTCAAGTTCTTCATAGAGTTGTTGAAGTTTCGACTTTCTCTTGCCCTTTCCGTTAACAAATGCAATGCCTTCTCCGTCAGCAATAGCCATAAGGTTTTTCTGAAGTTTAAGCAGTTCAAGAGGCGAGCAGTTATCAATCTCTATAATACAGTTGTTAGATAACTTTTTATGTTTTGTAATCTTTATTTTTTTCTATTCTTTTCAATAATATCTCTAACTTTATCAATTCCGTCAATTACAAACATTTGTGCATTTCCAAGCTCGTACTTCTCGCCAAATCCGTTATCTTGTAAAAAAAGAATTATAGTCCGAGTAAAAGCTTATCAATAGAATCCAAAAAGACCTGCAAGATGATAATTAATGCTTCCACGCCATACAAAAAGTATAACGATTAGCATTTGCTTCTATTTTTTTGTTCCATCAATAAACAATTCTTTTTAATGTTACAAGCCCTTCTTTTTGTAAACGTCTCATAAACTGATAGTTTAAATCGTCAAGAACGTCTGAATTAAGTTTCTTGCCTTTAAATTCATAGAAAGCATCTCTTTTAGGCTTTTTTTGCCCCTAGTAAGCCAGATAAAAGCGATATCTCGTTCACATAAATCTACAATACGATCGATGGAACGTATTCCTCGCATATTTGCATAAGTAATAACTGCATACATCATGAGTCGGGTTGTACCCTGTTCTTCCCTTTATCCGAACAATTGGCTAGCAGTCCGGAAAAAAATTTAAATCCTCCATAACTTTTTTTAGGGTATAGACCGGATCGTCATCGGGTAAACTCAATTCATAGAAGTTAAAGTTGATTTTCTGTTGACCTATTTCAAAAAGTCGTTATAATAATTAACTGTGAGCATAGTTACATTATAACATCGTAACGAAGAAAGATGGTTGTCGTTAGCCATCTTTTTTTATGTAAAAAGCTTAGGGTGGTGTGACTCAAAATGAGTCATACCACCCTTTCTTATAGCTGTCATTTCCCGACAGCCCCATTTATATATTTTATTATATCACTTTGACAAATCCTGCGTTCTTGCATGTACTGCACCCCTTAACTTAATCCGATAATATATAAATATTTAGCTGATATTAAATATATCTAAATATTATCGTAAGTTTTATTTATGGAAATGTCAATATGTTTCTTTTTAAACCCTAATATCCTGACTTTCTGCCGAAGTTTTGTACCCACTCAAGAGTACCGTTATTATTATAACAACCGACTCCTATGGAATCAAAGTCCTTATTGAGGATATTTTTCTTATGTCCTTCCGAATGCATCCATGAATCCATAACGTCTGCAGGATCTTTTTGTCCTTCTGCAATATTTTCTCCCCAACGATGATATCCGCTTGGAAAAGCTGAAAAACAATCCGAACCGTCAGGTCTGTCATGTGAGAACAACTCCGCAAGCTCATTGGCGCGCAAATGTGCTGTATCCATCAATTTGTCATCCTTCTTTAATGCCGGGATACCGCGCTTTGCTCTCTCCGCATTGACAAGCTCTATAACCTTATCCTCATACTCGTCTGTTGATATTTGCTTCGGTTTTTCATCGGAATACAGCTTTGACCAATCAAAACCGCTACTGTTTGAATTATTATTACCAGTACCGCCGTTATCCGAATAAGTATAGGTATATGTGTATGTATTTGAATTATTACCTGCGTTATTATTTCTTTTATACGATGAATTAGTGTATTCTGTATTCGGCTGATATGCACCGGTACTGTCTACATAGTATCCGTCAGGTGTATATGTATCCGCATCCATACGACCGCCGTTTGAAGGATTCAAATAATACCATACATTATTCAATGAGATCCAACCGACACGCATATTTCCGTTTACAGCGTCCAAATAGTACCAGCCGCCGCCATAATTTAACCAACCTGTTTGCATATACCCTGAAGCACCCATGTAATACCAAGTATTATTTATATCAATCCATGATGACTGTACATAGGAACCGTCGGAATATTCAAACCACCAACCTATTCCGTTTCTCTGCCAGCTTCCTACACTTGCAAAAGCAGGTACCGTCATAGTCACGGTTCCGGCCAACAGCACCGATGCAAATAAAATACCCTTTCTCATAACATTTTCTCCTTTTACTCTACAAAAAAACATCTACGACACATATAATGCCATAGATGTATTTTAAAACTGTTACATAAAAATGTAAAGGCGGTTACGATAAAGTCTGTCACTTTATTCCATATATGCACCCTTCATCGGGCTTTGTGCGTGCTGTGCATAGAGTTTCAGCAGGCCTTTTTTGTATTTACTTGTAAAGCCTTTACAAATTATACGCCATTTATCCCTCCTACTCCTTACTGAAAATATATTAAAAAGATGTCGGACAAATACCCGACATCTAAAATTATACCGCTTTTCCTGTATATAGCTGATAATATCTTCCCTTTTGTTCCAAAAGACTTTCATGTGAACCGCGCTCTATTATTCTGCCCTGCTCCAAAACCATTATTACATCCGAGTTTTTGATTGTTGAGAGCCTGTGTGCTATAACAAAGGTTGTTCTTCCCACCATCAATGAATCCATACCGCTTTGAACAAGCTGTTCTGTTCTTGTATCAATTGATGATGTCGCCTCGTCAAGTATAAGTACAGGAGGATCCGCCAAAGCCGCTCTTGCAATCGAGAGAAGCTGTTTTTGACCCTGTGAAAGATTGGCACCTCCCTCATGTAAAAATGTATTGTATCCGTCAGGAAGTCTTTCTATAAAGCCGTCAGCATTTGCAAGTCTTGCAGCCGCTCTGCACTCCTCATCGGTAGCGTCAGGACGACCGTATCTGATATTTTCCATAACGGTATCCGAGAAAAGGTTGGTCTCCTGAAGTACAACACCCAGAGATCTTCTCAAATCGTCCTTTTTAATCTTTTCTATATTGATGCCGTCATATCTGATCTTACCGCTTTGAATATCATAGAATCTGTTTATAAGGTTTGTGATAGTTGTTTTTCCGGCACCTGTAGAGCCTACAAATGCAATCTTTTGTCCCTTGTTTGCATAAAGATTTATATCATGAAGCACTATCTTATTCGGAACATAGCCGAAGTCTACATCCTCAAAATCTATATTTCCCTCAAGCTTTGTATAGGTTAAGCTTCCGTCACTGTGCTTATGCTTCCATGCCCATATGCCGGTTCTCTTATCAGATTCGGAGATATTTCCGTTTTTGTCTTCCTTGGCATTTACCAAAGTAACATAGCCCTCGTCACCTTCCACAGGCTCGTCCATAAGGTCAAATACTCTCTTACTGCCCGGCTGCAGCCATAACTACGGCATTAAGCTGCTGTGATACAGTCATAAAAGGTCTGTTAAAAGCTTTTACAAGTGAAAGGAATGCGGCAATAGTACCTACAGTAACTCCCATATGTCCGCTTATTGCAAAGTATCCGCCAACGACGGCTATTACAACATAGCTTAGGTTGCCTATCTGAGCAACTATAGGCATAAGTATATTTGCAAAACCGTTTGCCTTTGTAGATGCATCATATAAGTCATTGTTTATCTTGACAAATCCCTCTATGTTCTTCTCTTCATGGTTGAACACCTTAACGACCTTCTGACCGCTGATCATCTCTTCTATATATCCGTTTACCTTACCCAAAGTACTTTGCTGTATGCCGAAATACTTTCCTGAAAGACCTGCAGCCTTACCTGAAGCCTGTACGGAAATAAAAATCATTATAACCGATACTACTGTCATTATAGGACTTAGAATAACCATGGTAATAAAGACCGCCACAAGTGAAAACAGTGCTTCCACAAGCTGTGGGAACGATATACCTATAAACTGACGAAGCGTATCCGTATCATTGGTGTATATCGACATGATATCACCATGTGAATGTGTGTCAAAGTATCTGATAGGAAGTTTTTCCATATGTGCAAAAAGATTTCTTCTTATCACTCTCATGGTACCCTGTCCTACGTTTACCATTATCCTGTTGTAGGTATAGTTTGCAACCACACCCAACAAGAATATGCAAATAAGTCTTAACAGCTCTTTCGCAAGAGGCGTAAAATCAGGGTTTGTCTCCTTTGTAAGCGGAGTTATATAATTATCTATAATCTGTTGCATGGAAGAAGCGCTTATCGAGCTTACTATTGCGGAAATGATAATACAAATAAATACCGCAATAATACTCTTTGTATAATTCTTCATAACAAGTGAAATTACACGCTTCATGCTCTTACTTGCAACCACCTGTACAGTCTGGCTTATTCCACCCTTTTCTCTGTTTATTTCCGACATTATGCACCTACCTTATCAAAATCCGCATTGCCTTCCGCCTGTGCATTTGCTGTGGACCTGTATATCTCATTTGTCTCAAGCAGTTTCTCATGAGTATCAAAGCCCACTACCTGACCTTTTTCAAGTACGATTATCTTATCCGCATCTTTTATAGAGGATATTCTTTGTGAAATAATAATCTTTGTTATATCAGGTATCTCTTCTCTAAATGCTCTTCTTATCTTGGCATCCGTAGCCGTATCTACAGCTGATGTGGAGTCGTCAAGTATAAGCACCTTGGGATTTTTTAAAAGTGCTCTGGCAATACATAGTCTTTGCTTTTGACCGCCTGAAACGTTTGCACCGCCACGCTCTATCCATGTATCATATTTTTCAGGCATTCTCTCTATGAACTCATCCGCACAAGCCAGTTCACAGGCTCTCTTTACCTCATCCAATGTGGCATTTTCATTACCCCAACGAAGATTTTCAAGTATTGTATCTGAAAACAACTCATTCTTTTGTAAAACTACGCTTACCGCATCTCTAAGTACTTTCAGGTCGTAGTCTTTTACATTCTTGCCGCCGATATATACGCTTCCGGCTGTTGCATCATAAAGTCTCGGTATCAAATTTATAAAGGATGTCTTTGAACTTCCTGTTCCACCGAGTATTCCTATAGTCTGTCCTGAAGCTATATGTATATTTATATTTGAAAGTACAGGTTTACCCATACCGGCCTTATAAGAAAAGCTCACATTGTCAAAGTCTATGCTTCCGTCTGCTACTGTTTTGCAGGCATTTTCCTTTGAAGTTATATCGCTTTTTTCTCTTAAAACCTCTGCAATTCTTTTTGCACTTGCCTCAGACATTGTAATCATTACAACTGTGAATGAAAGCATCATAAGTGATATAAGTATGCTCATTACATATGAAAACAGTGATGTAAGCGCACCTGTTGTCAAGCTTCCTGAGGTAATTTGGCTTGCACCGAACCATGAAAGCGCTATTATACAGGCATATACCGTAAGTATCATAAGAGGGTTATTAAGTACTATCCTTGATTCAGCCTTTACAAAAAAAGCCTATAGATATTTGTAACGGCAACCTCAAACTTGGATATTTCTCTGTCCTCCTGTACATATGACTTCACCACTCTTATACCTGAGATATTTTCCTGTACATTTGCATTAAGTGCATCGTACTTTTCAAAAACCTGATTAAAAAGTCTTACGGCACTTGTCATTATGATGATCAGTGCCAAAGAAAGGAAAAATATTGCAATAAAGAATATAATTGACATTCTTCCGGATATGGTTACAGTCATTATAAGCGCAAATACAAGAGTTGCCGGTGCTCTCATAAGCATTCTAAGTATCATCTGATAAGCATTTTGGATATTTGTGATATCTGTAGTAAGTCTGGTTACAAGACTTGCTGTTGAAAAGTTGTCAATATTTGAAAATGAAAAATTTTGAATATTTCTAAACATCGCTTCACGCAAATTTCTTGCAAAACCTGATGAGGCCTTTGCGGCAAATAATCCGGCAGCCACTCCGCAAAACAGTCCCAAGATTGCAAGTCCTATCATCACGGAACCGTATTTTACTACAGCACCGTAGTCACCCTTCATGACACCTCTGTCAATTATAAAGGTCATCATATACGGGATTAAAAGTTCAAATACCACTTCACCCAATATAAACACAACTGTGAGCAAAGAAGCGGTCTTGAATTCTTTTTATGTGCTTCGCCAATTCCCTTAACATATTTTTCTCCTTTCTTGAATAAAAATTGCACAAAATGTACAATCTTTTTAAAATAAAACATCTTCCATCATTTATATAAATATATAAACTTCATGCAGAAAAAAAGGGACTTGAACCCTCATGATATTGCTATCACACGGACCTGAACCGTGCGCGTCTGCCAATTCCGCCATTTCTGCCTATAACACCACGCGAGAAAAACTCACGTGGTAAGTATAATACAATATTTAAAATTATGCAAGCTTTGACTTAGCAACTTCAGCTAATTTTGTAAAACCTGCAGGATCGTTTACAGCTACATCTGCAAGGATCTTTCTGTTCATATCAACACCTGCAACCTTAAGTCCGTGCATAAGCTTTGAATATGAAAGTCCATTCATTCTTGCTGCAGCATTGATTCTTGCGATCCAAAGCTGTCTGAACTGTCTCTTTCTCTCTTTTCTACCTGCGTAAGCACTTGCCAAAGCTCTCATTACAGACTGCTTTGCAATTCTGTACTGCTTTGAACGAGCTCCTCTATATCCCTTTGCAAGTTTTTAAAAACTCTATTATGTCTTTTTCTTTTGCATTTTAAAAGCACCTTTAACTCTTGCCATTTAAAAAAACCTCCTAACCCTTCGTCAACTTATAGATATGGTAAAATTTTCTTCATAACCTTTGCATTTGTTGCATCTGTTACGGTATCTTTTCTAAGATTTCTTTTTCTCTTTGTTGACTTCTTAGTTAAGATATGTGACTTATAAGCTTTGTTTCTTACAAGCTTACCTGTTCCTGTTTTCTTAAAACGCTTTGCTGCTGCTCTACTTGTCTTTAGCTTTGGCATAATGAATCCTCCTTTTATTACAATATCTTTAAGCCTTCTTTGCTGATAAAAACATTACCAAACTTCTTCCTTCCGCCTTAGAAGGTTTGTCGATTGTCGCCACATCTGAAAGAGCCTCGGCAAAATCATCCAAAATATACTTTGACTTGAACATTCTTGCCATCTCTCTGCCTCTGAATCTTAAAGTAACTTTAACTTTGTTTCCTTTCTCCAAGAATTTTCTGGCAGAACCGACTTTTGTATTAAGATCATTAGTGTCAATATTCGGCGATAAACGAACCTCTTTTATTTCTATTGTCTTTTGCTTTTTCTTTGCTTCCTTATCTTTTCTGGCAAGCTCATATCTGAATTTACCATAATCAATAATTTTACAAACAGGGGGTTTTGCCGTTGGTGCAATAAGAACCAAATCCAAACCTGCTTCCTCTGCTTTATCTCTTGCTTCGTTTATTGAAACTATACCTAATTGTTCACCCTCTGATGAAATAAGACGAACCTCTTTAGCTTTATCTGTTCGTTAATCAATTGTTCGCTAATGTCTTTATACCTCCATTTTCTTTACCAATATAAAAAGGCAGATAGAAAACCATCCGCCCATAAAAATAATCATAACCTTGTATCCGACAAATATATTCACAACCTATCAGATATAAACAAATGTTATAGACCATAGTCACGCAATTGTGCTTGGTGAGGCGAACCTGCTTTCTTTCAACGGTTGTTATTCTACCATTTCTAAAACCGGCAGTCAATAGCCTTTTCTTACTTTTTTATTACATTTTTCTTATGGATGAACTACCTCATATCCTTCCACATCGTAATAGCCTGCAGGGTCCTTGTCACCGCCAAACCATACATGTGAATAGTTCTTATCCATTGCCACACCTACAGTCTTTATAAACGACCATTCACCTTCTCCGATAATAACTGCATTATGTCCCGGTGAACTCTTCCAAAGATCAAGTGCAAGCTGTGGGTCGATACCTATACTGTGATATACGGAAATCTCATATCCGCTTCCTTTATAATCTGTAAGTTCACCGGGCTTATCCCACATTATTTCTGCGTGTGCGTGATCCGGAGTATATGCTCCGCCGCTCCAATTGCCGAAATGTGACCAGCTGTGTAAATTTCCCTGTATACCCCTCTCTCATCAAGCTGAAGCCTTGGAGTGTAATCATGAGAATCCTTTACATGAGCTCTGGCAACAGTTGTCAAAGATTTTGAAAACGACAACTTGGACAGACCGAGGCTTTCCCTGTATTCATTTATAAGGTAGTAAAGATTGGCTTCCTCATCGCTTAATGAAAGCTTTTTAAGTTCGTTTACCACCTTTGTTCTTTCATCCTGCTCGCCTGTATTGTCATTTGATATAACTGTGGTCATAGGATCCGTAACAATTCCACCGGCAGGTACTACCTGATTTGACTGTGTGCTTGTATTTTGTTCATTATTCTCAGGCTGTTTACCGCTTTGATCATCACTGTCAGGTGAAATATTCTCTAAAACCTTGTCCGTATCCGCAACAGGTCCTATATTGTTTTCTGTAGCGGCAACAGGACCGTTGTTTGAGTCATTATTATCAATACTACTTGTATCCGGAGTTTGTGCCTGTGTACTTTCAGTATTGTCAGTCTCTACTCCCGGACCTACCAAGTTTTTAAGTTCATCTTCATCGTCGGCAGGCTTTTGTATATTGCTTACAATACTCTTTTGATTGGCGGATTTTGACTCCTCTATTTTTTCTCCGTTTTCACGCACATACTGTCCGTCAGGAGTCCTTGAACTGACAAGCATAGCTCCGTCAGATCCCACATAGTAATTGTCCACCCATGAGTCCTCTACCATATATCCGTTATCATCAAAATAATACCACTTGTTGTCCAAACTTTTCCAAGAATCACTTGGGTATGAACCGTCAACCTGCACATACCACCATCCTCTTTCATCTTTTTGCCAACCCTGTACCAAAGGATCCGCCAGTGCGATTAATGACAAAAAACAACTTGTCAATAAAACTAAAATAAGCCCCAAGATCTTCTTGCTCAAACTCATAGCCAACTCCAAATCTTTCGTAATTTATAAGAATATATTAACACATCTTTACATCTATACACAATAGAAAGATTATGTATACTATTATATTGTTTCAAAGGCACATAGTATATCATAATTTATTTCTGTATAAAATGCTCTTCTAAGATCAGAATAAGATGTGTATCTTTTCAGTAATACCATCATCTTTGTAACGGTAGCTTCAAGTGTCATGTCATAGGCTTCAATAAGATTAAAAATCCTTCTTTACTTTTTTTGTCCCTACCTGATAAATTTCCATGTTGGAACCCTCATTAACCACCTGAGTCGCCATCACAATAAACTTACCCATCTTTTTGCCACTTTTTCCATCTCCGCATAGAACTTTTTCAAGTACATTGTCGGGAATACCGCCCACTCCGAAACTTTCTATTACAATACAGTCATAGTTTTCAAAAAGGTACTCAAGCATCCCTTCCCTCATTCCGGGAATCACCTTAAGTACACATACGGAATCATTAAGATCAAGGAAGAACCTCACCCTCTCTCTCATAGGTATGTAAGGAATATACCTTATGATATGTTTTTCCTGTATTCTTGCAAGTATCGGAAAGTTCACACTGTGAAATGCGTTAAAAGATCTTGCCATCATCTTCTTTTGCCCTTTGTACCCGGCAATAACATTCCCGTCAAATACCAATACTATATTTTTGAGAGTAATCGTCACAGGCGTAGAGTATACTGTCTCTTAAATTGACCTTTGCATCAGTACCGTCTATATTTATCGGCTTTTGTGCTCCCGTTATTACTATAGGCTTTCTTGAATTTTGTATCATATAGCTTAGTGCCGCCGATGTGTACGCCATAGTGTCCGTTCCGTGCAATATCACAAACCCGTCATAAAAAAATCATAATTTTTTTCTTTATTGTGCCTGCAATATCTATCCAAATCTTAGGTGTAATATTTGTCGAATCAATATTGCAGATTTGAAGCACATCTATTTCACAAAGCCTTTCCACTTCAGGTACATATGTCAAAATCTCCGGTGCGCTAAGTGCGGAGAAAGTCCTTCTCCCATCTGCTTTTGACGCAATAGTACCGCCGGTTCCAATCACTAAAATCTTCTTCATATTCTCTCCTTGTCAGTATATAAGAATACAGTCAAACAGATAAAAAAACAAGTATTATTGATTACAAAAATGACGCCCCTGATTTCTCGGGACGCCATGGGCAATAATTTTTTTAGGTAGTTTGTTTTTGAATTTTACTTCCATGCTCGGTATCATTCACATGAAATCCGTCCGGAGTATCTTCATTTATGAACATAGAGCCTAAAGGCCTTATGTCTTTGTTGTCGCCATAGTTCCAACGACCTGTGCTGTTGTCAAAGAACCATGTCTGAGCAGGCGGATTCGGATTGAAGTAATACCAATTTCCGTCAATTTTATCCCATGAGATATGCATATGTCCGTCGGCTCTGTCAAGGAAATACCATCTGCCGTCATCAGGATCATGATGCCATCCCTTTATCATCTCTCCGAAGAATCCGTCATGGTTCATTGAAAGGTAGTACCACTTATTTGTGGCTCTGTCTAAAAACCATCCGCTGTCCATGATACCGTCCTCTTCAAAGTGATACCACTCTTCCTTGGTTCTTCCCTCATAGGTATAGCTTAACTTCTGCCAACCTGTAACTCTCTCTCCGCTGTTTAACTTAAAAATCCACTTTGAATTATCAAGATTATTTTTCGCCTCTTCAGGATTTATAAGTTCCCAGTTTCCACTGATTCCTACAGCGATAGGCGTCTGTGCACCGAGGGTCTTTGATTTGCCTGCAGCACCAAAACCTCCACGGCCGCCACCGCCGCCTGAAGATCCGCGTGAATGAGAACCGTTTGAGTTTCCGCCGTTACTCTTCTGTCCGGCATTCTTAAGTGCAAGCTCAAGTGCATCATATGCCGCCTTTAACTCTCCTGTTGAAGCCTTTCTGTTGATTTTATCAAGTACAGCTTTAGCCGCATCTATAGCGTTTTGCAGCATACCTGTATTGGCAACATTAGGAAGAGCCGCTCTTGCCTGATTTATAAGATTTGACAAATCTGTTGCAGCCTGATTTCTGTCGATTCTGTCATTTGAGAAGAACAGATAAACTGTGGCATCCGCTAAACTCTTGTAGTTGTATCGGTAGGTACAAATGAATCTCTGTCATCACTTACACCCTCATAATGCCATGTGATACCGTTGTTATCTATATAATCTCTTGTAAGATTTGCAGTGTAGAGATTTGCATAATCTTCAATTACTCTTGTCTGTGCAATATGAAGAGTCGAAACAAGATGATTGTCTCTTGCATCTCTTACCAAAACAGTTCTTACATCGTCAGGAAGTGTATATCCGAGTGCATAAGTGGAACCGTTTGAAACTGTAAGTGTAAACTCACCGTTATATGTAGGTGATGTAAAGTCCACTCCCGTATACGGACTTATACTTGAACTTCCTGCGTTTGAAGGTGAAGCAAGACTTCCTCCAAGCTCATAGAATCCGTAGTTTCTGTTGCCAAGCAGCGCTCCGGTTACAATATTTGCATCAAATGTTATATTGTTTCCGCTAGGGTCTGTATAGTCTTCCCATACACCGCTTACAGGATTCTTCTTTTGTACATTGAATGTAAGTAAGAATACGGATCTGAAGCTGTCATCTGTCTCGTTAGCGATAGCATTTCTTGTAGCTACAGGTACACTTGATTTTATTATCTGTATTCTGAAGTCTCCGGCTTCATTAACCATCGGATATACCACACCTACATCCTGATTTGAATGTATGCTGTCAACATAATCCTTAGCCCATGTATTTCCCGCCGGTGAAGCGAATACACTCTGCAATCTTACAGGTGCATCAGGCATTGTAAATGAAATTCTGTCTCCTGAAATATTGTAACTTCTAAGTCCGCTTATTACATTCCAGCTCTGGAAAATATTGCTGTTAGTATCAATCGGTGCGGCTTTGATCTCAACACTTGTACCTGCCGCTACTCCCTGTAAAGGATTTGCTGCAGTGGCATTGCTGCCGTTGAAACGAAGCAGACTATACTGTGGATTTGCATCTGCAATGATTGTGATATCACTGTTTGCATTAGGTATTGAAAGATTTGCAGTACTTACATCTGTAGGTACTGTAGTAGTCTGCCTTGTTACAGGGTCTATATTACTTCCTGTAGGTCTTGCCACTATCTGATAGTTTACATCAGGATCAAGGTTGTCAAATACAAGGTCGCTTCCTGTAGGTGTTGTAAACGGATATACCACTCCGCCAGGTCCTATCAGCGCATAATCTGTATTTGCCGAAAGAGGTGAAACTGTAATCTTTGCTTTACCGCGGTGATTTGCATCTACCTCAACAAGAGGATTTATCGCAGTAGGTATTGTAGCCGATGTAGGTGTCGAAACATCGCTGATTGGTATAGGCATTCCTACCGATACCACCGCACTTGGCAGTGCCGTATATACCTGATAATTTTGTCCCGGATTAAGTGCAGGGTCTGCTATCTCACCGCCTGTTGATCAAGGTTCTGCTCCGTTTACTACACTCACTACATTTCCGCTGACAGGGTCTACGACTACATAGCGAAGTCTGCTGTCAATAGTTGTAGGGTCTATCTGTATTGAAGGTGTTCCGTTTGAAGGATGTAACTGTCCGTTAGCTCAGGCGCATTTGCTACAAGAGGTGATGTCGGCTGAGCAAACGCTGTAAAAGTCTGTCCGTTCAAATTATTTATAGGTGTACTGTATCTAATTTAGTTAAAAATTTGCGTCATACCACTGTATCTGATATACCCTGCATCCGTGGTGTACTCCAGTATAGGCACTCTAAGTCTCCAAATGTAAGATTTTTGTCGTCCCATCATCATTTACATTTAAAAATTTTGCTTCATCTCCTAATGGAAGTGGTGAAATACGGCTTCCTATATTAAATTTGTATTTATTAAACTGATTAGGTATTTTCTCAAATACTGCAGTCAATGTAAAATTGTTTTAGAACTTGGAATACCTGTAATTGTATCACCAATATTAGATTTACCTCTCTCTTACCAAGATCTGCCGGTGTTTCCCATTTTACAAATCTGTACCCTGTGTTTGGTACCGGATAATAGATCATATCTTCAGATTTGATTTTTAACCTCTGTACGTATTTGTGCTTGAATCATTATCTCTTGATAGAGTAATCGCCCCATCTCTATTAACATCATAAGTTACACCCGCTAGAACTATTGGTTTTCTTAATACTTCCACCCGGCCCATTGATTGGTATGATCTGAGCTGTTGCAGTAGGATCTATTGTATAAATACATCAAATTCATTAGATTTAACAGGACCAGTACTTGATGTGGTAAGTTTGAACCTTTGATTAGATGTTGTCCAATCTGTTCCTAAATTCCCAATAGATGTTTTAAATGAGTTTGACCAATCACTTGTATCTCCAACTCGTACCTTTGGACGATTAGCCGAATCATCTTTATACTTACCTGATATAGAGCAGGAATATATACATCATATTCTCCAGCATTATATCCTGCTTTTTATATGTAAAAATATAACCTTACCACTAGCGTCTACTCTTATACACTTCTCATTATTTAATCCTACTGGTGATGTAGGTAAAAAGCTATTTGTATTCGGATTTTCCATGAGCTTAACTATTTCATCCGTTATATCTTTTCCTCTATCGTCTTTTATAGACTATATTTAAAGTTGTTTCAAAATTAGGATTTAGATGATATGTATAAGTTATTTTTACATCTTGGTTTTGGCATCTGACGGTTACTCTCACCCGATTACTGGCAGCATTAACCGGATTTGCTTCAATTTTTTTGTATCCTGTATGAGCATTTGCACCTGAAGTTGCCGGTACATCTGTGAGTAAGAGGTACTATAGCCGCCGCATTATTTCTCTCACTATCAATATAGTTTATATCAACAGAGTCAAGTATATACCTCGCAGAAGTACTACCGGTAGGAATACTAAGAAAGGAAGAATTTGGTCCCTATATTCTTATTATCCATATCAACAAGTGCGGCTCAATATATGTTCCCTCTGATCTGTATATTATTTTAGGTGAACCTGTAGATGAATTTATTTTTATCGACAACCTGTAATGTCTTTTTTACGTCCTGGTTTACATCATAATTAAATGTTATAGTAGTATCTTTATTATCATAGTACCACTTACATTAAAGTATGAATCCATCGTAAAACCGGCATCAACCGGTTAAAAACCTGTAAATGGTGCACGGTTAAATGATCAAAAATTTTTACTGTTGAATAAATATCCGGTTTTCCATTTGCATTAACATTTGTTATCTTGTATCCCTCCGTATTATTGGAAACTGTGGTATACTCTCCAACACATGCTTAGGAGTGGGTGATCATTGCTTGGAATACCGGAACATATATATTACTTGCTCGGTTGTATTCTAATTTCAAATCATAAGTCTTTGTAGGATCCGGCCCTAATTTCGCATAATACGTTTTTCCTTTACTAGGATAATTAGTACTATCCATTCTCCAAATTGGAAAACCATTTTGTTTATCTGTCATCCAATCTTTTCTATTACATATCCTTCTAATCCAAGCTGTGACCAAGTTTTTCCATCCAGTTCCTTGCTATTATCAAATGTTCCAACATTAGGATCTGTAGTGGACTTTACAAATGGCAAATAAACATAATTAGTTGCACTGTCTACCTCCATTCCCTTAAATCTCCGGAGTTGGTAAATTATTATTGATTAGTGAATTAATAGTTCCACCCGGTATATTTTGTTTAAAACTATATATCTAAGAGATGGATTTAGTTCATTAAAAATTAAACTGTATCGTGGATCCACTTTGGATTTACAGGAGTTGTATCAAGTTGCTGCCCAAACCGGCAAACTTGCGGGTTGGTCAAAACCATTGTTCCCACCAATGAGGAAGCAATTTTTCTTTTTATTTTTTTCATATTTTTCTCCGATATCACTGAAGCTTTTCACCGTTGGCATTTACTGTGTAGCCGTCCGGTGTCTTTTCATTCTCATACATGGAGCCATATGGTCTTGAAGATGTCTTTACATAATCCCATTTCATATCGGAATTATTCCACTCATATGTAGGAGCGGGAACTTCAGGATTGAAGAAGTAATCCTTTCCTCCGATATGTTGCCAGCCTGTAAGCATAGCACCTGAATTGTTCATATAATACCATCTTCCGTCCTGCGGATCGTGATGCCAACCTCTTGTCATCACTCCGTTGTTTTCGTCCATGTAATACCATAGGTTTGTATTGGTATCAAGTACCCATCCGAGAACCATCTGACCTTCAAGTTCTCCCTTCACGGTATTCATATAATACCAGTTACCTGTTGACGGGTCTTGCATCCATCCGGTAACCATTGTTGACTTTGCATCAAAGAAATACCATCTACTGATAAGATTGCCGTTCTTATCCGGAATCTGAATCTTAGCCCATGAAGAATTGAGAGGAAGTCCGCCGTTTAATACAAAGCTCCAACCTCCCGTTACAGGATTTGTCTCCCACTTTCCGTCAGTTCCGAGTACAAGCTTGTAACATTACTTCCTTCAAGTGTTGCCTTATTATTTGTCGTGTTCTTCTCTCCCGGTGTCAAAAGTATTGAACCTCTTCCTGCTGAAGAGTTTCCGCCACCGCTTGCACCGCCTGTTCTTCTTACTCTGTCCGACAATCTGCCGTTTGATATATTGCTGTATCTGTTGATTACATCAAGCAGTCCGTCTATTGCCTGTTGAAGCTCGGCATAGTTTGCCATTCTTCTATGGTCAATGCCGTCCTTATCAAGTATATCTCTTGCCCATGCCAATGTATCCATAGCCTCAAGGATTTTACTGCTGATAGTATCTGCCTCACCTGCCTTAAGATAAGGGTTTCCGAGTAAATCCTTGGCATTTTGAATAGTATCCGCCAAGTCTACTCTGGCCTTGTCAACCTTAGGCTTATTATTCTCATAGTAAGCGTATATAGTTGTAGCTTTTGTAATCTTCATTGACGGATCAAATACTGAAAGAGTATTTTCCTTCTTTGACCAGTTCTTATAATTATGTTCCACACCGTATATATCTTCAAAAGGTGTTACAAGGTTTCCGGCAGTCTCTCCATCCGCGTATGCCTGAACAAGCGAATAATCAAGAGAATAATCGGCATCATCTACCGCCTCTTTTCTTCTTACCTTGAACTTGTGGTAGAAGTTTCTGCTTGTATCATTCAGATACTGATAGTCAAGTACCCGGTTTGTTATCCACAAATACCACCTTAAATACCTTCGAATAAACCACTACATAGGTATGGTTGAGATTTGCCGTGAACTTAAACAATCCCGCATTGTTATCAAGATCTCCGACATAACTCATCGCAACAGGTGTACCTGTAGTCACATCAAAGATTTCATAGTCAAGCTGATCCGTATCGGCTGCAGGAAGCTGTGCCGTAACATCAATACTTGCGTTGGATGCTGTCGCTCTTCCAACCTTTCTGCCGTCTACATATCTTTCAAGTTCAATATCAAGTGCATATGCCGGAGTATATGCATCAGGATGGTCCATACCTGAAACAGATACAGGCTTTACCAGTGCACTCTCTGCATTGCTTGCATTTCTCTTTGAGAATATAACTCTGTAGTCAACCTTGGCACCGTTTACACCGATAAGTGATTGATCCTGTGGTGTTGTCGGTTCATGTGCAAGTGCAGGTATCTGATTCGGATCAAGTCCGAACTCTCCTACAGCGCCTCCTCTGATCTCTTCATCGGCATCCGCATCATCAGCTGCCACCTTCGGAAGATCATATACCGCCTTAAAGACAATATTTGAGTTTGACATTGTGAATGTGTAATCATTTGTAGGTATTTTTCCGGTAACTCCTACCGCTCTTCCTGCAAGTACCTGCCAATACTTAAAGTTGTATCCTGCAGCATTTACAGGGTCTGCGTGTAAGCTTACAACTTCACCGGCCTTTGCATCGGTGTAGCTGTTTGAGCCTACGCTGTTGCTTCCTACACTTACCACCTCACCGTTTACAGTCTCAACAATGTACTTCGGTGCGTCTGCCATATCTCCCGGATTGGCTGTGATCGCGTTTCCGTCAGAAAGCTTTTGTAAGAGGATTTGGAATTGAGGTATCACCCTTTCTTCTTGCCACAACAGTGTATGTCTCATTAGGATTTAAATTGTTGAAAGTAACCTTTGACGGATTGCCTGATGAGCCTATCCATCCGTTGTCACTTCCCGGATAATTTACCACATTTCCGCTTTCGTCGATAAGTGCATAATCCGCATCAGGATCGGCGGAGTTATAATAATCTGAGCCATTCCGTCATTGTCAGGATCATAACCTACGCTGTAGTTGTTATCAACTGTAGGAACATAGGTATCTATAGGTGAAGAAATATTGCTGCCTGTAACAGATGATGTAGGATTTCCTACCGTTGCAATAGTATCAGGTGTACCCTCCTGTACATCATAGTGTGCACCAGGAATCAGATTAGGAACATTTGTAATGCTTCCTACAGATTCACCTGTAACTACAGCTACAATCTTGCCGTTCTTATCACTGATCACATATACATTGCCCGGTGTTGTACCGTTTATTCTTATCTCTCCGCTTCCGTCACTTCCAAGATGTCCTGTAGGTACTATAGAACCTATAGTTAGACCCCAAGTAACAGGATCCTTAGTAAAGTTTGCATAGTATGTTGCATGATTTACAAGCGGGGTTGTTGCCGTCATGGCACGGTTTGCACTGTCACTCCAGTTGGCAAAGTTATAGTTTACTACCGGAATAGTGCTTGGTAAGTCACTTTGAATCTGTCCCCATGTATAATCATAAGGCTTGTGAAGAGTTGTCGGTGTTCCCACACTACCGTTTGAATTTGCCGCAAAGTTTATATCAATCCACATAGAAGGATCTTCAACGAATTTTGCATACAATGTAAGCGGTAAGCTTCCGCTCGGTAGCGGATCTGTAGGTACAACAGGTATGGTTGCGGCCGCATCCATATACCAACCGTCAAACTTATAATATCTGTTTGCACTTGTACTTGGAATACTTCCCTGAGCACTGAGCTTGTTGAATGTATCCGCCTTTGCATTGCCGAGAGCACTTCCGTCACTTCCGAGGAATGTGGTAGGTGCTCCAAGCATTACTGAGCTTACACTTCCTTCGTTGTTAGGTGCCGATGCAACCGCAAAGTTTATCGCTCTCCACTTGCTTGGATCGCGACTAAGCTTGTAGTCCACACTGATCGGTCCCGTTGCAGACAAAGGCATTGCACCGTTTAGTGCTCCGTCGGACGGATTTACACTTCCCCAGCTGCTTCCTGCAGGGTTGATATCGGCAGTTGAATTGCTGTCCCAGATATATCCGTAAAGCTTATCTCCCACCGTGCTGCCTGCAGAAGGTATCTGCATATTTGTTATTGTAGATCCCGGTGCTATACCGTCAACACTGCTTGCAAGTACGCTGTTAGCTACCTCTCTGTCATAGAATCTGCGCACAAGGTTGTTTGAAGAATCCGCAGTGTAGATATATGTGATCTCTACCTTCTGGTTAGGCATATGCGCCGAAAAATTGTCCTGTTGTCTGATCGTTTAAAAATTACAAATCCCGTGTGTCAAGTCCTGTATTACTATTTGGAAAAACCAAATTACCATGACCGCCTGCCAAAATATTAAAAGATGTATAATTGTACCCTGTGATGGAAGTATCCGGCTGACTTGAGAATATTTGTTCTACATTTAGAATTCCGTTTTTGATCAGGTGCTAATATATTTCCTGCACTATCACGGTGTTCAACAGTATATTTAAATTGCACATTCGGATCAGCCTTATAACGATATGTTAAATCAATATCTACAGTTTTCATTGTTCCTGTAACGATATTTCTATTGTCAACGCTTCCTACTGCATATGGAATTTGCGCTATAGTGTTAACTGTATATCCGGGTATAGAACGTGGTAATGCAGTAAATGTCTGTGAAAAATAGCGTTGTACAGGAGCATCGTACCGAAAGTCTACGGTAATGTCACATTTGAATTTTTGATGTTTTTACACTAACATTATGTAATGTCGGATCAATTGACCATGGCATATAAATATACATTACCGAGTAGTAGGCTTTTGGAAAAACTTTTTATATTATGTACAGTATCCAATACCCCATCAAATGGAACTCCGTCTGTATCTACAGTCGGCTCATATTCCTTAACAGTATTATTATTAGTATATGTCCTCCATCCTTCAAATTTATATCCCTGCTTTGTAGGAATAGGCAACTCACCTAAAGTAGTTGCTGTTGCATATTCATTCGTTACCTCTTCTTTGCTTGCCAGGCATTACCTCCTGAGTATCGAAATTATAGCGAACAACATTCTTTTTGAAATAAACATTGACAGTTGCGGGACCGGCTCCCATACTACCAATAATATTTCCTGTATACTTACCTGTTTGATCCTTTTCTGCAATAATTGTACTTACTGAAGAAGGTATAACAACTCTATCAAATACATATTTTTTCATATGCGTTTTCTAATTTAGGAAGATCGTATTTTATGCTTTTGCCTCCGGCAATTGACTTAATAAACGGATTACTATCTACATCTCACCTTGACTTGAAGAGAAATCCATATCTGAACGCGGTATATTTACACCTTCATCGTCAATATAATTAATATTAAGTGTATAAATGAAGCCTTCAGGTAAAGGACACCTTGTATTTGATTAGTTTCATTACCTATTTTGGTACCTGATTTAACCTGATTTCGGGATTTCCCGGAACAATAGATCGTGCAGGATTCTTATCTGCCTTTATTTTATTTATAATATATGGTGGCGAAACAGTTCCTCTTTCTGCGTAATCAAGCACTGTACTTCCTTCTTCATTGGATTCGGTGATCTTGAACTATCCGCCTCATTTATGCCTATTTCTCCTGTCAAACTTGCACCCTTTAGGAATATATAAATAGTTTGCTCCCAATCCTATATTAGAAGGTACAGAGGTATTTGTAGTATCTATAGTAGTATTTCCTGTTACATTTACATTTCCACTTAGTGTAAATGGGTATTCAATCTGTGTTGTGGTTGATGTATGTTCTGTAATGGCTTTTGCATTTGCAAGGCTTACAGCAGAAACATTATTGTTGATTCATTACCTGTAATAATTACTTTTTCCTGTGCAGAACTTGCTGCAATCTTTCCGTCACCTCCCTACATCTGATAGCAGAAGCAGTCGAGTATAACTCTACTTCCTGTCCGGAAGTAGGTCTATTTTGCAGAGCTGAACTTTATCACCCGTAGTGTAGTACCTGCTTTTAGATTCAGCTGACCGTTTACTTTTACAAGTGCTCCTGTTACCTTTGTATTTGCTGTATCAGTTGCAGCCTTATTACCGTCCAACACTATATTATTAAGAGTTACTGTCGTTCCTTCAGGTACATCTATAAGATTTCCTGTAAAATTATTCTTACGAATAAGCTTCTTTGCAGGACCGGCAGGCATATCTTCAGGATGAGTTCCATAATAACCCGGAGCGTCCGACACATTCATTGTTCCAATCTTATCATACAAACTTGTCTGTATTGTAAGACTCTTCAGATTCAGTGCACTGTTCCAGTTAAGTGTTGCAGGAACCTCTGTATCATCCATTACATAGATATATGCCTTTTCAGTTCCGCTGGCTACTATCGCATCTATAGCAGCCTGTACAGTATTGTAAGGCTTCGTTATATAACCTGTAGAAGCACCGTTTTGACCTGCATAAGTAGGATCTACATAATATACGGATACTCTCATAGATACTTCAAATGTAGCACTCTTTGTCTGTCCCGGTGCCAAATCAAAATATGCGGAGAAGGCAGCTGCGGAGTCATAACCCTGAACTAATGAGTCTCTAGTTTTAGAAAATGCAAAACCTGTATGATAAACTGCCTTTGTCCAATTGTTTCCCTTAGGGTGTCATCTCAAACTGTCCTGCCCAAACTCTTCCATCTCCCGATTTTACCTTCACATCAAAAAGTCTGAAAGCCTATACTTATTATCTGATGAAGATATCTCACCATTATTAAATAAATCTTGAGCTTCAGAGTCTGATAAATTTGCCATCATATGAAGATGTTTTTCCGCTCTGCGTAACTAAAATCGGAGCCTTGTCATGATTATATAGGAATGTATCAGACTCATTACCTACCATAAACTTTACTGGATCACTTGTTGTATTGGCTACTGTATAGGTTACAAGCAAGTTTTTATCATCATCATCAGGTTTTATTTCCTGACGGACTTCGATATTTGTTCCTGAAGGTTTCCCCGGTACTTGAAGTTGTGTAATACCGCCGTTATATGTAGCAGGAAAAAGTTTTACAGGAAAATCATCTGTCATAATCTTCTCTTTCTATTAGTACCTGTTCCTGTCCATCACACTCGTTGTGCCCTTGTAAGTATGATTCTGTTAAAGTTACTCCATCACCAGCATATCTTACACTTGGATCTAAATATGTAAGAGAAGTATTTGTATCATTTGGTCTTGGTTCTCCAAAGCCATAGTATGTTGCCCAATAATCCATTCCATAAGCAGTACGAACAGCAGTATCATATCCTCTTGTATTATTACTTCTGGTTGTACTATCATCATTTATCACAGCCGCAACGTTAAAAGAATTAGTCTGTCATATATTTGGAGATACAAATGAAATCTGATTGTAGCATATGGATCCATATGGTGCATACGTTCCTGCAGGGTCAAAAGTAAATTAAATCCGCTCAGCCCCTCTCCCATCTTCTGGAATGTAAATCCTGTCGATGAAGAAGAACCGTAACTGACGCTGTTATTACCTGAACCGCTTGTATGCATATAAGGATATCTATCCCCGTTATCTGTCAGGCTTGTGTTAGGGGACAAGGCTGCTAGCCCTGCATCCATCTCCCCAAAAAGGCAGCCCTGTAGCCACCATCAAAAAGGATAAGAGACCTGCCAACAGTCTTTTACCCTTGTGCTTATTTTTGTGTCATATATCACCTCTATAAGTTTTTTTGTACAAAAATAAAATCACTATATTATTTTATTCCTCCATTAAACATAAAGACATAAAATCAAACTTATACACTTGATAAGAAAGAGCCTCACCTAGCCCAAGCAAAAACTCTGCGATTTTATCTCTTCATACATTTTTGTTCGCCCTCTTGCATAGGCAAACTGCCCAATAATATTAAAATTGCTCTTAGCCCTAGAGCACACAACTTCTATAGATCTAGCCCTTATCCATATAAAGTTGTATATTTTCTACTATCTTGCATCGTAGAAAATCATAAAATTAACCGATTAACCCTACACCTCCTTATATCAAAATTTGATTTTTAAAAATCCCTACTATTCTACTCTATTTTTTTAGGGTTTTTGGAACTATCAAATGATACATAGAAAAATTATTTTTCTTAAACTTTTATTAAAATTACCACTATCATATCCTTATGTCGTTTTTATACATTAAAAAAGTCGTATGAACTTCAATCCGATTCACACGACTTTTATTATCTTTATAGTTCAGGCAGGAAAATAATATTTATACTGCCTGTTTTTTCATTCTCTACTATCTGAGTATCTATATGGAAAAGCTCTTTTATATTCTCACTTGTAAGCATCTCTCTCGGAGTTCCGACCTTGAATACTTCCCTCTTTTTCATCAATATTATTCTGTCGCAGTATGTAGCCGCAACATTAAGATCATGAACACAGCAAAGCGTGGTAAGCTTTTGTCTTTTTAATATATTCATTATCTGATACTGATATCCTATATCCAAGTGATTGGTCGGTTCATCAAGTATTATAAGCGGTGCTTTTTGACTTAAGGCTCTTGCAAGCAATGTTCTTTGCTTCTCGCCTCCTGAAAGCGAAAGGAAATGTCTCTTTTCATAGCCTTCAAGGCCTACTTCCTTAAGATATTCAAGTACAATCTCCCTGTCCTCATCGCTGTCCCCTGAAAACATTTTCTGATGTGCAAATCGTCCAAGCATTGCCATATCATATACGGTCATATCAAAATCCACAAGATTTTCCTGTTGCATTACGGACATTTTCTTTGCAGTCTTTTTATTGGACATTTTAAAAATCTCTTCGCCGTCTATATATGCAGCACCGCTGTCAGGAGTGTAGACCTTATAGATATTTTTTAAGAGTGTAGATTTGCCGCAACCGTTCGGCCCGACTATTCCTACAAACTCGCCCTCTTTGACACTTATATCAATACCGTCTATTATAAGTTTTCCGTCAATAGAATATGTAATACCCTTTGTTTCAAGTTTCATCATCCTTTTCCTCCGGTTCTTGATTTTCTGATCAAATACAGAAAGAAAGGTGCACCGAAGAATGCCGATACAACACCTATAGGTAACTCCTCAGGAGAAATAATTACTCTTGAAATCACATCCGCCAGCACTAAAAATGTGCCTCCCACCAATGTGGCGGCCGGTATAAGTCTTGTATGCTTACTTCCCACTACGCTTCTTGTGATATGTGGAATTGTAAGTCCGACAAAACCTATTACTCCGCTTATAGACACTATCGCACCTGTAAGCAATGTTGTTACCAAAATCATAATAAGCTTTAATCTGCCTGTATTTACACCAAGTGTAAGTGCAACATCATCTCCCAAAAGCATGGCATCAAGCATCTTTCTGATTGCATATATCACGATAAAGCATACAACAAATACAATGGCAACATAGACAAGTCTTTCCCATGTTGAACCGCTTAGTGAACCCATCATCCAATACTGAGCGGTCTTTACTTTATCCGATCCGGTTCTTTGCAAATAAATCATTATATTTGTCAAAGCTCCGAACATCGCCGCAACAGCTATACCTGCAAGAATAAGTTGTGTCGCTGTAACCTTATTTCTTATTTTAGCTATTTGAAGTGCAATCACTATAGATATAACTGCTCCGATAAACGCACCCAATACGGTACCGTACTGTCCGTAAAAAAACATTGATCCGTACATAATCATAAATACGGCACCTGATGACGCACCCTGTGAAATACCGAGGACATACGGATCCGCCAAGGTATTCTTTGTAAGTGCCTGCATCACAATACCGCAAAGTGTAAGTCCGGCTCCTACAATAAATGCTGTCAAAACTCTCGGAGTGCGGATATCCCAAATGATAGACTCGATACTGTCATCCCATGTGGGTACTACTACTCTCCTACCGCTGATTTTATTTGCCAAAAATCCTATTACATCGCCAAACTTGATATCCACGCTGCCAAGTACGATTGAGACTGCAATGGATACGATCAGTGTTGCAATCATTATAAATATAAAAACAGATATGCACCGTTTGACTCAAGCGGTAAAAAATGCTTTTTAAATTTTTTCATACTGTCTCCTAAAACAAGACTGCCACAAAAGTGACAGCCTCTAAACTAAAACTTATTTGAATTTATCAGGATAGAACTGCTGCGCCATTATCTTTACCGCATTTGCGGAACCCGCAGAGCCCTGCATATCTGAACAACAAGCGCTGTAGATTCTTCCTTCCTTTACAGCACGAAGGTTCTTTGTAAACTCATTTGTCTCAAGGAACTGCTTCTTTGCCTCAGTATCATGATCATAGTCAAGTATAAGAATTACATCAGGATCTCTTGCAACAACCTCTTCCCATGAAGGTGTAGCCCAGCCCTTGTCTATATCATTAAATATTGAAAGACCGCCTGCAAGCTTTATCATATCTCCCGGTATTCCCTGACAAGCTGTAAAAGGTGCATCCTCACCCGAGTCATATACAAAGACTGAAACCGGCTTTTTATAAACATCATCACCAAGTGTCTTCTTTACATCTTCTATAGTGTCTTTCATAGCCTGTACTTTCTGATTTGCAAGGTCTGTAACACCGAAGATATGTCCTAAAGTATCATAGTCCTTATATACATCTTCCATAGTTGCCTTATCTGAACATGAATATGGGAAATAAGGAATAATATTATTCTTAAGACACCAGTCTACAGAGAAGTTGCTGTCTGAGAAAAGTGAATCCCAGCCTATCATAAAATCAGGCTTTAATGCAAGAATCTGTTCCTTTGACGCCTTACTTAGATTCTGACCGTCCGGAACTATCTTATTCAACTTATCTCTTGCAGGAAAATCATTTACAGTGTCAAGACAAGATCCTCTGGTATATCCTGCTATATGATCCTCAAGCCCGAGATCCAAAAAGAAATCTACCATCTGGTCACCGTCTGCCACCACTCTCTTCGGTGCGGATGTAAATGTCTCTTCCATATTTTGTCCGGCACCTGATCTCTCAAGATTTAATGTAATTGTATAAGGCTCATAAGCCTTATCACCTGACTGTGCCTCATTGCTGACCTTCTCCACATCCTTTTTCACAGAGTACTGATCGCCTTTAGAACCGACTACTCTCTTTTGAGAACTGCAAGCGGACATACTCACTGCTGTAATACAAAGTCCTGCCAAAATCGCCAACTTTTTCATAAATACCTCTTCTTAGTAATGTTATTGTGTCTTATGAATATCAATTCATAACATTTAGATATTCTAACATTTCCAATAAAAAAGTCAATATATAAAATTAAATTTTAAGCAATATACCTATACCCCTATACTATATAAAAGTCGTGAGAAATTCTATTTCAACTCCAAATTTCCTTGCATTATACCAATGAAATCTGTTATCTTTACAATATTTTTTTCAATCTCTTGTAAAGTCACTATATCAGCTTTGTACTCCGTTAAAAACACCTTAAGTCCATCCATTTTTGCTTTATTCAAATATTGTATAAAATATTCACGGTCTTTAGCTGATTTTTTACCGTATTTTTTGTTCTCAAAGTCAATACTTGTAAATACACATTCCTGATTGACTCCGTCAAACATTTCCTTTGCAATTTTTTCATCTATACATTTGCTTACAAATGTATCTCCACCGTTTATTATAGTATCAAGATTATACTTTCGAAGCGCCTTTAGTATAGAACAAAGTCCGACATATATTTCCTCTTCGGGAAACTGATAGTACACATCACAGTTATCTATAAAAAATCCGTCAAAGCCTTTATCTGCTATATTTTTCCCAAGTCCATCTACTATAAGATTTTGCCATTTCTTATCAGAGACATCCATCCATGACTCATCTTCCCAGTTCTCATATGTACCAAGTGTTTTATCTTTAAACTCCTCATAGTATGGGCGATAGTTTTCCAAAGACCCTATATTAAGATAGGCATATATCTTTTTATTTTTCTCATGTAGTTTCTTTATATCATCTTTATTAAATTCAGTCGGTTCAAGTACAAGGACTTTCGTAATTATTAAGCTTTATTCCATCTTCTTTTGCTGATGCCTATAAATACACCGTAATATTTATCCGCATAAAATCAGCTTTTAGCAAAAAGCAAAAAGAACAAGACCGCAGACAACAGCCAAGACTATAAGCATGAATTTTTTCATAGGAAAACTCCTTTCTATAGTTGTACATCCTATTTATATCAATTATAAATATTTTTAATCAAGCATATAATCTTACATAAGGTAAAATATACTTGACATAATGTAATTATAGAGTTATATTGATGGTGTAAAACATATATGACATTTTGTCTGAAAGGAGTTTTTATGGAATATATTATGATTGGTTTATTTATTGTAGGTGTATTTGAAGTTTTGGCTTTTAATTCAAAAAGTCGAAAGAAGAATATGATGAAAGGCAGTTGGCTGTTAGAGGACGCGGTTATGCTTATGCATACTTTACCGTAATGATACTTTCACCTTTACATATATTCACAAAAGATACCCTCTCATTGCCTGTTTCAAATGATCTCATAAGTGTTATAATACTTTTTATATCAGGTATTGTGCTGAATACTTATATTGTTTTTTTAATGACGCTTACGGCAGTTATAAAAAGAATAATTATAAAAAGCACTTTATCACCTATATAATTATATTTTTTTATTAAATGCCTACTACTTAATAAGGTCTGTATCAGATCACACATTGTTTAAAGATGGAGTATTACAGTTTAGAGAAGGTATAAATCTTATCGTAGCTGTTGCCTTTATTATTTTTAACTTTAAATTTGGTAATAAAATTGATGATAGACAGATGTAAAAAAGATGAGGAATAAGTGAGAACTATGAAAAACCTTAAATTAAAATCCGCCAGAGCTGCCAAAGACCTCTCCCAACAGCAGCTTGCGGATCTGGTAGGAGTCAGCCGTCAAACAATAAATGCTATAGAAAAGGGAGACTACAATCCCACAATTCGCCTATGTCTATCCATCTGCCGTGCACTTGATAAGACTTTTGGATGAATTGTTCTGGGAAAGAAGAATAAGAGGGTACTTGCCCTCTTATTTTTTAACCTACTTCTTCGCCAAACTTAGATAATGTAATTTTTTATGCATATCTCACCTTAGAACTCGGATAAGTCGATTTCATCTGATGTAATCCCGGCTTTAATATTTTCAACCGCTTTATCCATCATATGTAATGTATTCTCGGAAATCCTGAAAGGCTCTCTAAGTTCACGAGGCTCAAGCAGTATTGTACCGTCTTCTTTCTCTTTCAGATGGTAGTACTCAAAATACATCCTCTTAAAGTAATCCTTTTCTTTGAATCTAACTTTGCATCATATTCTCTTATACTTGTATTCATAAGTTCCTCTAAAATAAACGCTTAATTTGTGGGAATTCCCACCTGTGTCTATAGAATAATATTATAATAAATCCCTGTCAATCTTCACTACTACCTATTTTATTTCCATCCTACACACAAATCCTACATCCTCACCGTTATAAAATCTCACCTTCCATCTATGAAACTCCACTACTTTCTTAACTATCTTAAGTCCAAGTCCATGGTTTCCGACGCTTTTTGTCTCAGCATATGCATTTTTGATTCAGTCTTTGCAAAATTTCAGACGATACCCCGCTTCCGCTATCTCCTATCTCCAAAATCGTTTTTTTATTTTCTTTATATAGATTTATATATACTTGGCATCCGTCGGGATTATGGCGAATAGTATTATTTAAAAGATTTACAACAGATCTTTCAAACAGTTCTTCATTTAATAAAACTTCATATTTTTGCATTTCATCATCTATGTTCAGTTCAAAATCATACTTAGACTGTGCGTCAATATCAAGTGAATTTATCGTATTGCTTACAATCTTTCTAATGAGTACACTTAGAAAAACCTTAGTTTTTTCAAATCTTTTTGTACCGAAATCCAGCTTACTTGTAATATTTAAATTCTCTACTAAGGCTCTGATACGAAGCCCCTGACTTTCAATAATCTCGGATTTTCTTTTTATTTTATCAATACTGCTTTCTTTAGGAATCATTTGTGCATTACCTAAAATAACAGCAAGCGGTGTTCTGATATCATGAGAAACTCCGGCAATCCACTCTACCCTTTCTTCCTCTATTCTTCTTTTGTCTTGCCTTATACATCCTTATCGAAACAAAAGATAAACAAAATTATATTAAAAAAATAAATAATACAGGTGTTATTTCCAAGAATGTCAAAACATTATTTGCATCATATTCCAAAGTATATTTCCATATATCCGCATTCAACTTTCCGACTATAAGCAATCTGTCTTCACTGACTATATAAGTACGTACAGGATAGTCATCCAGATAATACCTTGTAAACTTAGCAACATCCTGTAAAGTATACTTTGATTTTTTCAAAGAGTCAGGCATGTTTTTAGACCATGTAATATTTCCGGTACTATCAAGTAAAAAAGCAAATTCATTATTCTTTTGTAACTGTGTACTTTCTTCATCACTTAAAATATATTCACCGCTATTATATGATAAGCCCTCCATTATTTCGCTTGCATCCGTATAGTTTATATCTGAGCTTTTGTACATCACAGCCATACAGATTATGAAATCCACAAACAATATGGCTATGGCAAAAACAAGTACCCATAGTATAAATTGTAATCTTCTCTCCGGGCTTTTTCTCATATCTTCTCCATCTTATATCCAAGACCTCTTACCGTCTTTAGAAAAATCGGTTTTGAAGGATCTTTTTCTATCTTTTCTCTTAAATGGCGCATATGTACAATCAAGGAATTTTCAAGTCCGAAACTGCTGTCAGGCCAAAGCTCTTCACAAAGTATATCAGTGGTAACTATCCTGCCTCTGTTTCTGTAAAGAATTGAAAATAACGCAAGCTCTTTGGCTGTCAATGTTATTACATCTCCATTCTTTTTTACAATACCTCCCTCTATAGAAACTCTGCTTTCACCTAAAATAATATCTGATGTGTTTTCATCAAGTGAATAACATCTTCTAAGTACCGCACCGATACGTAGTAACAATTCTTTTGGAAGGAAGGGCTTTGTTATATAGTCATCCGCTCCCAGTCCAAGACCGTGAAGTCTGTCTTCATCCTCATCTCTTGCCGACAGGAAGATAACAGGAAGTTTTGGAAATATGCCGACTCTTTTTAATTCCTCATAAAAATCAAATCCGTTTCCGTCACCAAGCATTACATCAAGTAAAATAAGATGAATCTGAGTGCTGTCTATTTTCTCTCTTCCTTCTTTTAGATTATCGGCATATTCTATATCAGTATATCCGTCACTTTTTAAAATATCTCCTAAAACCTTTGACAGTTCTGTTTCATCATCTATTATCAGGATTTTACAATCTTTCTTTTCCATATATACTCCTAAATTATTTTGTTTTCTTATTATATCGCATTTAAGTAAAGTCGCTATATAAAAATACTTTTCTTAATGTAAACATAATGTGAAGATAATCGGATCAAATTGTTCTTAGAATAAAAACAAGATTTATACTTGTTGTCCGGAGACTTATACTATAATGTTTCACTATAAATTTGCTCAAATTTTTCAGGAGGAAAATCAATGAAAGTCTTGTTTGTAAACGGCAGCAGTCACAAAAACGGTACTACAATGCAGGCTGTAAAAGAAATGCAAAAAGTATTTGAAGCTCAAAATATAGAAACCGAAGTAATTCAGCTTGAAATAAGCCTATACAAGACTGTATTCAATGCGGATACTGCTATACACATACTAAATGCGTATTTAATGACGATGTAAACGAGTTTATAGAAAAGGCAAAGGAAGCTGACGGTTTTATCTTTGCAACACCTGTATACTATGCTCACCCTTCAGGAAGAATACTTTCATTTCTTGATCGCGTCTTCTATGCGGCAGGAGGTATTGAAGAAAATCCTTTTTAAGTTTAAGCCGGGGCATCTGTTGCTGTAGCAAGAAGAGGCGGAACAACAGCATCTTTTGATGTGCTCAATAAATACTTCGGTATTTCCGAGATGCCGATAGCAGGCTCAACCTATTGGAATATCTACA